>Ga0081606_1000041_pt1 | contig 136726 bp, 115 predicted proteins | sample EareggfetidaYelm_FD_71127 | JGI IMG/M metagenome (GOLD analysis project Ga0081606, IMG submission 71127) | Earthworm egg capsule microbial community from the University of Washington, USA - E. fetida Yelm (SPADES assembly) (version 2) | ecosystem: Host-associated > Annelida > Reproductive...
CTGGCCCCCGTCTTGGTGGGCGGGTCGTTGTCGGGTTCCATGGGCGGGCGGAGCCTACTGACTCCGTCTTCTGCCTCCGTTCCCCCTCGCGAGCAGCGTTTCGGCCAGGAAGTGGCGCCCTCCCGGCCTCCGCCAGACAGTGCTCGGGCCGCGACTCCGCCGTGGGCGGAGGCCTCCCCCGCGACCGCCGCTTCGCCCGCGACGCACCCCCAGGACGACGCCATGATGCCGCCTCCGACCCCTCGTCCCTCCGGCAAGAAGAAGCCCTCTCGTTCCACCGTGCCCGGCTGGTGTGTCGGCGCCGCGGCTGCCGCTCAGGCGGCATGCTCGGGGCACCAGGTCCGTGCCGAATCCACCGCGAAGCCCGTCTCCTTGCCGTGCCCTCCCGGAGCCGCCGAGAGCCATGCGAGGCTCCAGCTTCTCTCGCGACCGATCGGCTCCGTATCGCACCTCGGCGTTGGGGAGCAGCCTCGGTGGATCACCGTGCCCGAGGGGGCGACATCGGTGCGGCTCTCCAATCCCTGGGGCGCACTGCCGCATAGTTCTCGCTTGTATGGAGTGATCTCTATTGGGCCAGATCGTGTCTATGGACGCTTCACCGAGGCTCGTACCCCCACGGGAGCGTCATTCCCCGTATGTCTGGACATCTGGAGGGATGATTTACTTGGCAGCGTGGTGAAACCCGGCGAGGGCTCCGAGCCCACCCAGGTCTTCTCCCTCCTCGACGTGCGAGTGGTGGAAACCATTCCATAGTCCTCGCATGACCTCGTGGGAAGGTATGCTGGAGACCACGTCTCCGGTCTCCTTCCTGGTGAGGTCCATCCTCCGTGTCCCCTGTATCCGTTGTCGGCTCGCTGGTGCTGGTGTTGTTCGTGGGGGCCAATGCCCTGGCTCAATCACCGGTGCCCGAGTGCGAGGTATCTCCTCCGCCCATGGAATTGCCCGAAGTGCCTTCGAGCCAGGGCTGGGAGGTCTGCATCCGTCCGGAGGTCGCCACGACCCTGCGCTTCGATGCGCCGCTGCCGCCGGGCGCGGTGGTGCTACGAGGTCGGGAGCGCTTCGTGGACGTGTTCATGGGGACGCACAGCCTCACGGTACTGCCCTCGGCGGATCTGCGACCTGGGGAGCGGTTCAAGGTGGAGGTCCGCTTCGGAGATGGGGCGGCCCCGACGAGCGCCACCTTCTGGCTGATAGCCCATCCCGCGGTGGCCACGCACCAGGTGAACGTGTTGCGCCACCCTCGTACGGTGGAGGACTATCAGCGGGAGAACCAGGCGGAGCGTGAGAAGTCCCAGAGGCTCGCTCGGGAAGTGGAACGCATGCGGGCGGAGCACGGGCCTGGAGGTCTCACGGGTCTCATCGCGAATGGCTGGGTGACTGCGTCGGGGAAGGGCGTGCAGGCGAAGAGCATCAAGGAGAGCGTCACTCGCGTTTCGACTCATGCGCCCTCAGTGAATCAAGTCGACAGCTATCGCTCCAATCTCGTGGAAGCGGCGAAGGCGCGGGTGGCCGTGGCAGTGGAGTTGAAGAACCCGGGCGAGCAGCCCTGGGTGGTGAAGGGTGCGGAGCTGGAGCTTTCAGGACGGGATGCGAGGCCGATGAGCACTGTCTGGCAGTCCGAGCCTCAGGCATCCAACGCGGAGAAAACGACCTGGGTCGTGGTCGAACTGGAGTTGCCAATCGCGGAGCTCCAGGGTCCCCGCACCTTGAAGTTATGGGACGAGAGTGGCGGACGCCTCGTCACGCTCGGCAACGTGACCTTCCCGTGAGCCTGAAGGGCCTATTCAGAATCATCCTTCCATTCATCGGCATCCATTTCCTCTGGAAGCGGTGCGACCATGAACGAGAGCCTCCCTGGTAGCCGAACAACCATGAAGCCCTTGCCCTCGATTTTCACGCGTTCGGCGTCCTCGGCCTTCCCACTGGCGAGCCAATTGTCCGCCTCCTCTCGCGTCGCGAACTCGTGAGAGATCTTGAGCGTGTATGAAGGATCGAAGTGCTGCTTGTAGTATCTGACGAAGTCATCCTCCTTCCTGATGTGGCGGGTATAGCTCAACGCAATCTGTGCGAGTTCGATGGCATCCCGCTCTTTCGAGCCCTCCACGTGTTTTTCACTGGCGGAGTGCAGGGTGTCGATGATGTCATCTATATCGAAGTCTGGAATGTAGGCCATGGGTTGTTTGTCTATGTTGGTTTTGTATGTGTTTATAGTGGAGCCAGAACCAGCGCACCACCTGCTATGACGATGACGTATGGAGCAGCAAGAGCTCCCGCTACGATGACGACAGTGCCAACCGCTACCTCGGTCTTGTGCTCCCTGAGCCAATCGAGTGCGGCATTCATGGTTGGGAAGTGGAGCGTCTTCCTTTGTGACTCCTGCCGCTCCAATTCCTCCTGCTCGTTAATGCACTTCATGTATCCTTTGCGGCATGTCTCCGTACAGTGTTCGTGGTGCATGCCGGAGCCTTTTGGAATGCTCGGAATACTGGGCTTGCGTCTCCAGCATGTTTTGAAGCACTGTTTTTCTAGTTCATTGCAGTAGGCCTCGGCACCAGCTCCGCCAGTTCCGTCCTCGACATCGGAGCCAACTCCGCTCGCGTCCGCGGAAATGACGTGGACTTCTCGTTCTGGCTGCTGTGTGTGGGCGCATCCGAGGCTAACTGTTGTCACAGCCGTTAACAACGATACCCATCTCGTTAGATATATACGGTGCATGACTTATCCTCTCGTGCCCCGCAGCCTACTTGCCTGCTCTCTTATTAGAATCTATCAGGGTACCTCGTTGCAAGCACTAGCTCTTGACCCAAACCGTATGGTACGAAGTCCGACAGCCGACGCTCGGGTTTGGCGGTAGGTACGTTGGTCCGAAGTCCAGGATCTGAGCGAAGTGTTTGACACCTTGCTGGGGGCGGACGCGGAGGCCATTGCCGCGCGGCTGCACATGAGCAAGCGCACCTTCCAGTGCCGGATCGAGAAGGCGAGGCCGGTGAGCACTGTCTGGCAGTCCGAGCTCCAGGCATCCAACTCGGCAACGTGACCTTTCCGTGAGCGCAGGGAGGGTGGCTTGACGCATTCCCGTGGTGCGCCGTGGTGACTTCGCTCTATCAGGGCACTCTTTCTGGCTGACTGATGAACAGCGCATGAAAAAGGGTGGTATTGGGCGGCTCCTTGGGTTCCACGATGAGCGGAATGGGAGTCTCGGCGAGTTCGCGAGAAAGGACGCTCACTCCGAACGTCACCTCCATCCTCTTGGCGACAACTTCCGCGGGAGCCTGCATTTCAGGCGGAAGTGAGTCGAATATCCCAACGACTCGTTCACTGTCGTGGTCGCTGTATTGCACGCCATGAATCGTGTAAACAGGCGCCAGGATGCTGAGACAGCCGACCACGACCTATCGACGCGGTTGTGACGTGCCCTCCGCTTTCGGATACACGGAACAGCGAAAGCAGGCGTCGCACGTAGCCGTGGCATTTCCGATATTGAAATCTGGCAACGACTCCCCTAGATCGCGCAAGAACGCTCTCCATTGGTCCATCTTCTTGAGTTCCCGCTCCCACAGGTCCAGGAACTTCTCTGCCTCGGGGCTGTTCTCTGGCCGGAAGCTGAAATGCTTGTCCGGACGCCAGTAGTCGCGCGCGATGGAGAGCAAGTCTTTCGCTGAAAGTGGCATGATGATTCCCCCCCGGAAACGAGCCACATAGCAGGTGCGTGTCAGTCACTCCGCCGAAGCGGGTGCGCGGTGCCGCGGCCCCTCCCGCGTGGGGAGGGGCACTGGCCTCCGCTCAGAGGGAGAGTTCCGCCTGGATGTAAGGCATGGAGGCGGTGATGTTCCGCTCCTGGCACCACGCGAGCAGCTTCCGGGACTCGATGAGCTGCGGCGCGTTCTCGTGGTAGCCCATGGCCATGATGTGGCCCATCCACGGCTCGCGGCCCATGGCGTAGATGTGGACCTGCTTGGGATTGATGCGCCGGACGATGTCGATGGCCCGCTCGGCGTTGGAGCCATTGAGGCGCCGGGACTGGTCCATCTTGCGCGGCAGCGGCGCGGGCAACAGGGGCCCGTACATCCAACTGAGCGGGCCGCCCTCGGACTCCATGCCCAGGAAGAGCACGTCGATGTCGCCCACGGCCGCCTGGACGTGATCGTACAGGCGCGGCTCGAGCGCGTTGGAGTCCGCCGCCATCAGCATCGAGCGGCCCTTGAGCTGCACGAGGTGGGCGATCTTCGCCTGGATGTTCAGGTCGGCGTGCTCGCCGATGAAGGGAATGCCGGTGAGGGCTCCGTCCGGGAGCGGCAGGGATTCCAGCTCGGCGAGCGCCACCACGTTGGGGAAGCCGAGCGCCTTGAGCATCAGCTTGAGCGACGGATCCGCCAGCGCACCGCCGTTGCTCGCCGGCACGACGATGGTGCCGATGCGCTTGCGCAGCGGAATCAGCGTCTCGAGCATCAGGTGGTCCGCGTGACCGTGGGTGATGAGGACGTAGTCGATCTTCTCCGGCAGGTCCGCGTGGGTGTAGCGCGGCAGATCGTTCGGGAAGTCATAGCTGACGACGGGATCCGTGAGGATGCTCACGTCGCGCGTCTCGATGAGCACACAGGCGTGGCCGAAGTAGCGCACGCGCACTCCGTCCCCGTCGTAGCGCGGGGCCGGGGCAGGGGGCTTGTCGGTGAAGAAGGTGGAGAACAGCTCGGCGTCCTTGCCTCGAAGGCCGAGCGCCTCCTGCACGGGCTCCACCGGACCCGGGGTGTGCCGCAGGGCGAAGAGCGCGTCGAGGGCCTCGTGGCGGAAGGGCCGGTGGATGTGGAGCGTGTGCGGATCCGAGTCCAGCCGCGGCGTGCTGAACACATACGGGCGGGCGTCTCCCTCCAGCAGACGCAGGGACACGCTCTGCGAGGACTCCTTGAAGTGGGGGCCGCGGTAGAGAAGGGCCTCGAAGAAGCGCGCGGACGCCCGGTTGTTCAGGTCGTACGTCAGCTCCACGTAGCCCCGGAGGATGTCCGGGACCTTCTTGTACAGCTCCTCGAGGGAGAAGCCATTGGCCGTGGACAGCAGCTTGTCCAGCTCGCCGATCGCCTGGGCGAACTGGAGCGAGTCGGCCTGCTCCTTGCGAGTGCGCTCCAGCAGGGCCTTGACCTCGCCCACGCGCTCGACGCCATGGTGGATGTAGGGGCCGCCGGCAAGCGCCGGGTTCTTCAGCGCGGCCACGTGGATGGCCGGGTTGGCGACGAATGACTCCAGGATCTTCACGTGGTTGGCCACGAAGAGCGGCGCGGTCGCGGGGGACAACAGGTACCACCACGCGTACCACTGGTTGTAGAGCGGCTCTAAGGCGACGTTCGGCTTGAGGTACCTCGAGGACGAGGACATACGATTCTCCGTTGGGCCTGGGTGCCCGGATGCGCGCGATACTAAACCGGGAAACCGAGGTAAAGGGTCGGGCATGCGCACGCGCTCGAACCGCAAGCCCTCCTTCCGTTGGTCTCACCTGGCGCTCTTGTCGATCACCGTGGCCCTCACGGGTTGCCCGGACAAGAAGGAGCAGGAGGCACCGGCGTCCGGGACCGCCACCCCCGCCGAGCCGCCTCGGCCTCCGGAGGAGCTTTTCGTCAGCCTTAAGTGTCGCAACTGTCACGGAGAAGGCGCCATGTTCGCCCCCGCCCTCGTCAGCGCGCGGAGCAAGCCCGACGAGACGGTCGCCATGTGGATCCTCGACGCCCAGAAGGTACGGCCCGGAACGGGGATGCCCAGCTTCGTGGGCCTCATCTCCACGCAGGAAGCGCTCTCGCTGGCTCGTTGGATCAAGGCGGGCAATCCGGTGGCCCCCGCGACTCCTTGAGCGGGTAGCGGCGTACGTCGGATCGAAAACGAGTGTTCGGAGGACTCGGGGACGGAAACTTCTGCCAGTATCGCGGCGCGTCAACGGTGAGCGTAGGAAAGGCGGAGGCGATGTCGTCCGAGAGGAAGTTGTCGACGGGGGCGGTTCTCGTGAAACCCCGGCTGCGAGGAGTTCTACACCACGGTGCCGCGCAGGTGGCCTTCGGCGCGGGAGTGGTCCTGGTGATCTTCTCTCCGTCGACGCGCGCGGCCTGGGCCTCGGCCATCTATGCCGCGAGCACGGTCATCCTCTTCGGTGTGAGCGCCGCCTACCACCGTCCGACCTGGCAGCCGCGCGAACGCGCCCTGATGCGGCGGCTGGATCATGCCTCCATCTCGTTGCTCATCGCGGGCACCTATACGCCCATGTGTCTGCTCGCCCTGCCGTCCTCCTCGGGCCTGTCGCTGCTCTGGGCCATCTGGGGCACGGCCTCGCTCGGCATGATCCAGGCACTCTTCTGGTCCCATGCGCCCAAGTGGGTGAGCGCGCTGGTGTACCTGCTGGTGGGCTGGACCATCGTGCCCTATTTCGGCGATGTGCGCGCCGCGCTCTCCGTCGGCCAGCTCGCGTTGCTCTTCGGCGGCGGCGTGCTCTACAGCGCCGGGGCCATCGTCTATGCCCTGCGCCGCCCCAATCCCGTGCCCGCGGTGTTCGGCTACCACGAGGTCTTCCACGCCCTGACGCTCGCCGCCTGCGCGCTCCACTTCGTCCTGGTGCTGAGCTTCGTTCGTGGCGTCTCCGGGTGAGGCGTGTTCAGTCAACCCCCATCTGGGGCAAGAAGGGGTGACGGCGTGGGAGTGCTCGATGGGTCAGGGTGCCCCATCGTGTCTCGGCTGCCTGATGGGAAGGGCCGTGACGGATCGTTCCAAACATCGTCCAACGGGATGGCATCTATTGGAAGCTTCGTTGGGGGAGGGATGGCCGCAGGTGTCATTATTACTGCTGCGGATCCCGTAGCAGCATTGGCTGCTATTGGCTTAAGCAGGCCGCCATGCGATTGCCGGGAGTGAACGGAGCGGCTGGACGCCGACGGCTACTCCCCGCGTGCAGTGCCGAGCCTCAAGGGGTGGCGCGCCCGCCTATCTCCGGGAAGCGCTCGTAGGCACGCTTGAGCGCGTCCAGGTGCGCGGGGTCGTCCAGGTCGAGTGGCTCATCGGTGAGCATGACAACCCACCCGCCCGTCGCGGTACGCCGTGAGCGTGAGAGCAGGTCTGCGTCTCGGTCAGGGTCCGGGAACCCGATGGCCTGAGCAGTAGCGGCCGACCAGTAGTTCAGCCATCCCAGGTAATGTGGAATCTCAGGTGCGGGGCTGTCCCGTGGGAGTTTGAGCGAGGGAAGACCCTTCGGCGGGACATGATGCTTATCCCCCGGATGGCGAAACTGCTGCGCCACGGTCACGGCAACACCCTCTGGCAGCACGCGCCCCCAAAACGCGCGAGCGCTCGCCCCTACGGCCTCCAGCACATCCGCAGCCGCCGCGATGCCAGATTCATCCAATGGCAGGTCCACATGGACTTCAAAATGCAGCGGGCTCCCCGCGGCAAGACCATTCGGGTTCTCCCACCCGGCAACCGTCACGAGAGACTTTTCGTCATCGTTGCAGAGAAACGGAAGCCCTCCGTTTGTCCTGTTGGCTTCGATCCACGCATCGCGGTCATGCAATGCGATGAGATCTTCCTTTTCAGAACTCGTCCATTCCAGGCGCAATCCGGGCAGAGCGTGTTCCACCCCGTGGACAATGGCCAAAGGACGACGGTCGTGCCCAGTTAGTGCAGGTGCGTAGGCAATAAGAATGAGGGAGCTTTGTGTGGCTGCCATTCTAGCACCAATTCATGACGACAACCTTGAGGGTGAGGTTGCGCTCGAGCAACGCGGCTTTGTGCGCGGCGCTTCGAACGCCAACGATAAAGTCATACCCACATTCTTCGGCGAGCTTGCGCTCTCGCTCTATTTCCAGCACCTGCATGTCAATGAAGAATCTCCGAGAGCGGCGACTGTGCTTGTCGAAGTCATCCGTTTTGACCTCCCAGAGCGTGCGCGTTGCCAGTTGCAGCGCGTCGAAGTTCTTCCCGTTGACGAGCGCATCCCAGCCGGAAAAGGTGTTGTTCGGAACCCCGTCGGCGCACTTGTTGTGCAAGTTATTACCGCCGAGGTGCTTCACCGGGATGGGCTTGCACTCCGGGCGGCGCTCTCGCTCAGAGGTTTCGATTGGACCCAGAGGAGGGAAATCCGGCCCTTTTGGCTCTGGCTTGGGCGTTTTTTCTGGCGAGGATTCCCGCGGAGTGGGCTTTGTTTCAGGCGCGGGCCTTGCGTCCTCGGGATCAGCCCATTTCAGCTCATACGCCTCCAGCGCTTCTTTGATGGCGAATCCCACCACCACCACACCCGTCACAACCACCGCTCCCACGACGAGCTCCGGTGCCGCCAAGACGCAGACCCCGAGCCCCTCATGTCGCCATCCACGTCGAGCGGATCATTCCCCGTGCTGTCTCGGGAAATGGCGTTGTTGAGGGTCCTCATGTCGAGGGCATCCACGCACGAGGAGTCATCGGCGTTGCCCGCGAGGAGGGTCACCGCGGGCACAGGGGGACGATCCCATCCACCACCACCGCCACGGAGTCGCGCTACGCGGACAGGTAGCCCGGCTTGGGGATCCTGACGGTGGCCGTTCCCGGCGGCATGCTCAACGAGAAGTTCCCGTTGGAGTCGGGGCCCCTGGCTGACGAACCACGCGGGATCGACCCGGATCTGAATGTTCAGTCAGCCTCCATCCGGGGCAAGGCGGGGTGGCGGTTGCTCCATCGGGCCTCGGCTCCCTGGAGGGAAGGGCCGTGATGGATCGTTCCAGACATCATCCAAGAGGGGTGCTACTCCGGGCTCGGCCTGGACCTTCTGGGAGCCCGCATCAGGCGATTCCACGTCGACGACCCCATCCGGTTCTCCATCTCGGATGCGCCGGAGGATTCGGCCATCGCTGGCAATCGCATACTTCGCACCTGAGTCCAGAGCGGGGTAGGTGCGGCCACAGGAAGCGGGATTCTCTTGGATGTAGACGAAGATGATCTCCGCTTGGCGGATGACTCGGTAGCTGTGCGCCTCTGGTTTGTCTCGGCACGAGACCTTTTCACCTGAAGGCAGGAAGTCCTGGGTCGCCACCATGAGCGCGCGGAGCATGTCGCCGTCCAACTCGTAGAGCACTCCTTGTTGGTCGACTCTCAGAGCGTCCTTCCAGGGAGGTGAAGGGAAGGCGATCGACAGGTCTTCCGGTGGCGGTGCGGTTCGTTCACGCTCGGTGCCTCGCAAGCACGTCGGGAAGGCCAAGGCGAGAACGAGTGGCATGTATTTCATCGGCATGGGGCGTGCTCACGGCAATCTCTACGACTTGGAGTTCGCTACCTTGGCTTGTCGATACGGTAGTTGTTTTCATCGATCCATGTCACCACTCCCAGTGCTTCTCGCTTCCAAACGCCACTGTCCTGGGTCCATTTCAACATGTCGCTGGTGGCTGGAATGTACTGGAAGAAGCCATCACACGTTGGGCGTTCGGGATCTTCCGAGCGAGAGAAGAAAGCGATGACCGACAACAGGACTTTGTTGCTCTTCGTTTCGACGAACCAGGAGTGAAGCGAGGCCATCGCTTCGGCGAATCGGAGGTCTCTCGAAGAGAGGGATGTCCCAAAAGGATGATTATGCACTGAGAATATGTATTTAAGCGCATCCCGTGGGTAGCGCTCATCCTTTACGAAGGCGGGTAGATTGCAACTCCGTTTGCCAGTCGTGACGTCATCGGAAGAAGGCTGGTCGGCCAGCATGCTCATCTCGAACTTGTGCTCTGGCGTGTAATAGATCCAAGCACAGTATTCAGTGGCAACCCGCGTGGCCACCCGAGGATCCGTCCGCATGAGGTGCCCCACCGTCGCATTCGGCTTCGACAGAATCAGAGGGCATGCGGCTTTCAGCGCATCTGGAAATGAATCAAACGAACCCAATCCCTGGATGGGTCCGGGAGTGGAGTCTGGGTCTTCACCCGGCGCAGGCCGCCAGACGCCACTGGTTGGAGTGGCTGATATACACCCCCATCCAAGAAGCAGAGGGACGAGGCAAGTCCATCTGTATTTTTTTGCCCAGGGCATAAGACTCAGATTTTACATCGAGCAATGTGGACAATCACGGTTTCGCGGCGTCTCCAGGTGAGGACCGGAGGGCTCACTCCGCGAGCGCCGCGCCCGCCGAGGTCAGTTCCTCCAGGCGGGCCTTCAGCGTCTTCACGGGGACCTGCGGCGTGTTGCGTCACCACGGCGGGACGCGGCCCTCCGGGACTGGGGGAGGGCGCATCACCGGAGCCGTGGGGGCGGGGACATCACCCCGGGGGTCTACAGCTTGCCGCCGGGCAGCTTGCGGTACACACCCACCACGTGGCCGAGGATCATGGTCGAGCGGAAGTCCGCGCGGTTCACGTAGATGGGCTGCATGGTGGCGTTGGCCGGCTGGAAGCGGATGCGGTCGGCCTCGGGGTAGTAGCGCTTGACGGTGGCCTCGTCCTCGATGAGCGCCACCACGATGTCGCCCGGTTGCGCCTGGGCCGCCTTGCGCACGAAGAGGTAGTCCCCGTCGAAGATGCCATCGTCGATCATCGACTGGCCCTTGACCCGGAGCGCGAACACCTCCTTGCCGTTGCCCCCGAGCAGGAAGCTGTCGATGCGCACCGAGTCCTCGGCGTTCTCCTGGGCGAGCAGGGGAGCGCCCGCGGCCACCTTGCCGAGCAGGGGCACTTCCACCATGCCCGATTCCTTCTTCACCCCGAGCCCCAGGAGCATCCTCGTCCGCTTGGTGGGCACCAGGGAGCGGCTCTGCTGCTCGCCCCGGTTGAGGTAGCCCTTGCGCTCGAGCGCCTTGAGGTGATCGTTCACCCCGTTGGTCGAACGGATGTCCATCTCCTCGCCAATCTCCCGGATGGTCGGCGGGAATCCGCGCGACTCCGTCTCCTTGACGATGAAGGCCAGGATTTCCCGCTGGCGATCGGTCAACTCTTCCATGCCCTGCTCCCTCGTCTGGTGGGCGTACCACCTGCGATACAGGCTTTCAGTGCCGCATGCTCCCTGAACATACGTATAGAGTCAATGCGTTCAAGCCCTGGACGATAGGACGGGAGGCGGATGGGGGGTGGAAGCTGGGGGCTCCTCGCGTCTGCGCGTAGACTGCCCGCGTGTCTGACTCCCGACATACCTTGCTGTTGGTCGACGACGAGCCGGACGTCATCGATCTCCTCCAGCGCATGTTCCACAAGCGCTACCAGGTGCTGACGGCCTCCTCGGGACCGCAGGCGCTGGAGCTCTTGCGCCGCCACTCGGTGGACCTGCTCATCACGGACCAGCGCATGCCGGAGATGACGGGCATCGAGCTGGTGGCGGCCACCCGGGCCGAGGGCATCGACGTCACGGCCATCCTCCTCACCGGCTACACGGACCCCGAGGACATCATCGCGGCCATCAACCGGGGTCAGGTCTACCGCTACATCACGAAGCCCTGGGACTTGAACGACTTGCTCATCACCGTGAAGAACGCGGTGGAGTACACGGTGCTGCGCCGGGACAAGGAGCGGCTGTTGCGCCAGTTGCACCAGCGGGTGGAGGCGCTCGGGGTGCTCTACGAGGTGAGCCGGGGGAGCGCGGGCGAGCCGCTGGACTACGACGCCATCATCGATCGGGTGCTCACCGCGGTGGCGCGCGTGCTGCCGTATGACTGTGGCGCGGCGCTCATCGCGCTCGGGTGGGAGCGCACCGCCACCCTGCGCTTGAGCTGTCAGGGCCTCACCGTGGGCGAGCAGGCCCTGCTGGGCGTCAAGGAGTCCATGCTGGGCGCCTGGAGCACGCTCTCGGGGCTGCTCCTGTCCGAGGATCGCGTCAGTACCCACGTGGCGGGCACCCTGGCCCCGGATGACGTGGCGCCGGTGCCCTGGGGTAGCCAGCTCACCGTCACCCTCACGGCGCAGGGGCGTCCCGTGGGCCTGCTGTCGCTCTTCTCCCAGAAGCCCCAGGCCTACTCGGACGAGGATGGCGCGCTGCTGGACACGCTGGCCAACCAGACGGCCGATGCCATCCAGTCCCTGCGCGCCTCGGAGGAGGCCTCGCGCCAGCGGGTTGAGCGCATGGTGCATTCCATGGCGGATGGCGTGCTGCTCACCGACGAGAAGAACGAGGTGGTGGTGCTCAACCCCGCCGCGCGCCGCCTGCTGGTGCTGGACGCGGCGGCCCCCGCGCAGGAGGCGGGCCAGCGGCTGCGCGCGAAGCTCGGGTTCGATCCCTTCGAGCTGGTGCGAGGCTGGGAGGCGGGTGGGGCGCAGGTGCTGCGCGAGGAGCTGACGCTGGATGCGCGCACCATCCACACCACGGTGACGCCGGTGCACGACACGCGGGGCGTGCTCCGGGGCGTGTGCGTGGTGCTGCGCGACGTGACGGAGCAGAAGCAGTTGGAGGAGCGCAAGGACGAGTTCGTCCACATGGTGAGCCACGAGCTGCGCACGCCCCTCACCTCCATCTCCGGCTCGCTCGACCTGGTGCTCAACTTCCTCACCTCGGACATGAACGAGAAGCAGCGGCGCTACCTGACGCTCGCGCGCGACTCGACGGAAAAGCTCAACTCCATCGTGGATGACCTGCTGGACCTGGCGAAGTTCGCCAAGGGCCGGCTGCGGATGAACTTCGAGTGGACGTACGTGGACGAGCTGGTGCGCCGCGCGGTGGAGAAGTACGGCCCGGCCTTCCTCGAGCGGCGCATCAAGGTGTCCGCCGGTCTGCCGCAGCACGGCCAGCGCGCCCTGGCGGACCCGAACCGCCTCACCCAGGTGCTCAACAACCTGCTCACCAACGCCGCCAAGTTCACGCCCGAGGGTGGGCAGGTGCGCCTGGCGCTCAAGAGCACCTCGGCGGTGCCCGGCTACTTCGCGCTGACGTGCTGGAACAGCGGCGAGCCCATCGCCGAGGAGAACCTGGAGCGCATCTTCGATCGCTTCGAGCAGGCGCGCACCAAGGCCAACCGCACCGTGCGGGGCACGGGCCTGGGGCTCGCCATCTGCCGCAACCTCGTGGAGGCGCACTCGGGCCACATCTGGTGCGAGCCGTGCGACGATGGTGTGCGCTTCGTGGTGGTGCTTCCCGTGGAGGCCGTGGCCGAGCCGCCGCGGCCGAACGACGGCCCGGATCCCTTCGCCAAACGCCCCGTCGAGCCCCGGGGGACGTTGATGCTCGTGGAGGCCGAGCCGGACATCGCCTACATCACCAAGGCGCTCCTGCGCTCGCGAGGCTATTCGGTGTGCGTGGTGCCTCATGCCGAGGCGGCCCTGTCGCTCGCGAGCACCCAGCCGCCCCACGCCCTGCTGGTGGATGCCCGGCTGCCCGTCATCGATGGCCTGCGGCTCGCGGAGATGCTGCGCAAGGATGCCCGGACGCACACGCTGCCCGTGCTGCTCTTCTCCGCCTTCGACGAGCGCCCGCGCGCCTTCCGCGCCGGGGCGGATGCCTTCCTGTCCATGCCCCTGCAGGCCGACCGGCTCCTGGCCACCGTGGACGCGCTCGTGCGCGGGCGCATGGGCCAGACCCAGGGCCGGGTGCTCCTGGTGGACGACGACGAGAAGGTGGCCGCGCTCTGCCTCGAGGTGCTGGTGAGTCTCGGGTATGAGGTGAGCGTGTCCACCACCCTGGAGCATGCGAACCGCGCCCTGCGCGAGCACCGTCCGGACGTGTTGTTGCTCAACGCCCGCCTGCCCGATGGGGACGGCTACCAGTTCCTCGAGGAGCTCAAGGCCGAGCGCGCCAGTGGCTACATCCGCGTCCTCTTCCTGGCCCCCCACGCGGACACGGGCGCGAAGGTGCGGGCGTTGAAGCTCGGCGCCGACGACGTGCTCGCCAAGCCCTTCGACGCGCTGGAACTGGGCACGCGCGTGGAGACGGTGCTGCGGCGCAAGCAGCGCGAGCGGGGCGCGTCTCCCACCACCCAGTTGCCCGGCCCGGGCGCCATCGAGCGCGAGGTGCAGCGCCGCTTCGGCGAGCGCACCGCCTTCGCCTTCTGCTACCTCGACCTGGACAACCTCAAGGCCTACCAGGACTACTACGGCTACGTGAAGGCCGACGGCGTCATCCGCCAGACGGGCGACCTGTTGCGCGAGGTGATTGGCCGCGAGGGCCTGCCCGGCGACTTCCTCGGCCACGTGCAGGGCGACGACTTCGTCTTCGTCACCTCCGCGGAGAGCGTGGACCGGGTGTGCCATCGCGCCCTCGAGGTCTTCGATCGCTTGATTCCCCTCTATTACGACAAGCAGGACCGGGAGCGGCGCTACATCGAGACGGTGGATCGCCATGGGGACAAGCGCCGCTTTCCCATCATGTGCGTGTCCGTGGTGGCGGTGCTCAGCACCAGCGTGGCCGGACAGGAAATCGCCGAGCTGGCGCGGCGGGCCGCGGACATGAAGAAGCGCGCCAAGGCCATCCAGGGCTCGGTGTACCTGCGCAGTGATCGCGAGCCCGCCTTCGTCCGGACGGCCGCGGGATGAGACTCTATCAACAGCTCATTCTCTTCATGCTCGCCGCCACGGTGCTGCCGCTCGCGGCGGTGGGCTTCTCGCTCCTGTCGAAGGCGGAGACGGAGCTGACCCAGGGCATCGTGTCCGAGCAGCGCCTCATCGCCGAGGCCACCGCCGAGAGCGTGTCCGGCGAGCTGATGAAGACGGTGGACGCGCTCGCCCGCTCGGCGGAGTTGTTCGACTGGGAGCACATCTCCCCCGAGGAGTTCCGGGGTGGGTTGAAGCTGCTCTATGGGCAGGCGCCCGCGGTGAGCGCGGTGTTGTGGCTCGACGCGCGGGGCGAGCCCCAGGGCGAGCCCGTCTTCCAGGTCGAGGACGCGAGGGATCGGCACCCGAGCTTCGAGCCCGCCTCGGCGGCCGAGCTCGCCCGGGCCGTGCAGGTGCGGGCGCTGCGCCTGAGCTACAAGGGCGAGGCCGCCCTGGGCAACGTCTACGTGCACCGGCCCAGCGGTCAGACCGCCGTGGCCGTCGCGGTGAAGCTGGCCGATGGCGAGAGCGCGCCCTTCGTGCTCGCCGAGGTCGTCTTGTCGGACCTGGAGCCCCTGCTGGCGCGGCGCGCGGGGAATCGGCCGGGGACGTTGGATCTCGTGGAGTCCCCCGGTGGGCGCATCCTCGCCAGCTCCGTGCCCGAGCGCCGTCTGCGGCGCCTGGACGAGGCGATCGTCGCATGGCTGTCGGCGGACCGGGCCCAGGCGCGCGACTTCCGGGTGGACGGACTCGCCCAGCGGGTGAGCACCGCGCGGGTGCCCAAGGTGCCCGGCTTCGAGGTGGTGGTGTCCGTGGACGAGGCCACCGCGCTGGCTCCGGTGCGCGCCATGCGCCACACGGTGCTCCTGTCCATCCTCGGCGCCTTCGGGGTGCTGCTCGCCCTGGGCGCGCTCTATACCCGCCGGCTCAACCGCCGCCTGGCCCAGGTGGTGGCCGGAGCCCAGGCCTATGGCCGCGGGGAGCTGCACCAGCGCGTCCACGTGGGTGGCGATGACGAGCTGAGCGAGCTGGCCTCCACCTTCAACCAGATGGGCGGCGAGCTGGAGAGCGCCCAGTCCCGGCTGTTGCGCTGGAACGATGATCTCAAGGTGCGCGTGGACGAGGCCACCAGCGAGTTGAAGATGGCCCAGGCCCAGCTGCTCGAGGCGCAGAAGCTCGCGGCGGTGGGCCAGCTCGGCGCTGGCGTGGCGCATGAAATCAACAACCCCCTGGCGGGCATCCTCGGCAACACCCAGCTCCTGCTGCTTGAGCGCGACGAGAAGGATCCCGACTTCGACACCCTGCGGAAGATCGAGCTGAGCGCCAAGCGCTGCAAGGACATCACCCAGAACCTGCTGCGCTTCTCCCAGCAGCGCTCGCGGCCCGAGCTGCGGCCGGTGGACCTGGGCGGCGTGCTGCGCGACGCGCTGTCCCTCACCCACAACCAGCTCCAGGCGGACGGCATCGTCCTGTCCACCGAGCTGGCCTCGCCCCCGGTGCGGGTGAAGGCGGATCCCGGGCACCTGTCCCAGGTGGTGCTGGCCCTGGTGTCCAATGCGCGCACCGCCATGATGAAGTCGCCGGAGCGGCGGCTCGCCTTGCGCACCGGAGAGCGGGACGGGCAGGGCTTCTTCGAGGTGGAGGACTCGGGCAAGGGCATCGCCCCCGAGCACCGGGCGCGCGTCTTCGAGCCCTTCTTCACCACCAAGGACATCTGGAGCAACGTGGGCCTGGGCCTGTCGGTGGCCTGGCGGGTGGTCAGCGAGGCGGGTGGCACCATCGACCTGCGCACGGAGGTGGGGCGGGGCACCTGTTTCACGGTGTGGTTGCCAAAGGCGTGAGGCCGGGGCGTCCGCCTGAGGTACCTTGGGCGGCGTATGGACGGTTCTTCCTCCCGCCGCCGCGCGCCCTTCCTGATCGGACTCGTCGCCATCCTGCTGGCGTTGCCGTTGGGCTATTTCCTCTTCCTCGAGCCGCCCGCGGCGACGACGCCGCCACCGCCGCCCGCGCCCGAGGTGAGGCCGGACGTGCCCGCCGCCGTCCCGGTCACGCCGGCGGTGAAGCGGCTGGCGGAACTGCGGCTGGAGGAGGTTCGCGGCACGGTGGAGGTGCGCCGGGGCGGGGGCGAGTGGCGGGGCGCCAGCGTGGGGGAGGCGCTTCGGGCCTCGGACACGGTGCGCACCTTGGACGGCGCCTACGCGGTGCTGATCGGCGGCGAGGCCGTGGAGATCCGCATGGAGCCCGGTACCGAGGTGTCCGTGGCGGAACTCACCGATTCACTCTCGCGTCTGTTGCTCGGCAACGGCATGACCACGGTGAGCGTGAAGTCCGGCGCCCACCACACCCTGGAGATGGGCGCCGTGGGCAGCGACGCGGTGGCACGCAGCGAGGGCGGCCGCTTCACCGTGAGCAACAACGGCGCGGGCACCGTCGCCCTCGCCTCGCTCGAGGGCGAGACGTCGCTGTCGGGTCAGCGCAAGGTCGTCATCGTCCGCGCGGGCCAGCAGTCCATCGTCCGCCCGGGCCAGGGTCCGTCGGACCCCACCTCCATTCCCTCCAGCCTCCTGCTCAAGGTGAACTGGCCCAACCGGCCCCGCCGTCAGGCGCTCGTCACCGGGCAGACCGAGCCCGGCAGCCGCGTCATCATCGACGGCAAGAGCGTCCCGCTCGACGAGGAGGGTCACTTCTCGGCCACCGTCGCCCTCAAGGAAGGCGCCAATCCCCTGCGCGTCGACGCCCGCTCCGTGGGCGGTCGCACCCAGGAGGAACGGCGCGACCTCACCGTGGACACCACGCCTCCCAAAGGAGTCACCGTGGACCCGGGACTGTGGAAATGACCCAGGTCTAACGCCTCCTAGAAGCAAGCGTTCTGACGAGCGGTGGGTGCTTGCTCGCTGGGTCTTCATCTTGCATCGAACACGCCCCCTGTCCCGGAGAGGACAATCCCGGGCGTGGGTCTTGGGGCACGACGCCGTGACGCCCGCGAGGGTGTTGGCCGAGGCTGCCAGGGAGTGGGTGGCGGGGGTGATTGGTGGGGGCTGATCACGGATTGATCCGATTCCGGGGGATGAGTCCAACCCCCTGATGTGAGTCGGAGGTCAGTCAAGATGCCGCGAATGTTCGTCCCCCTGGTGTGTCTGTTTCCCGTGCTGGCGCTGGGCCAGACGGCGGGAGGCACCCTGGTGGGAACCTCCCAGGTCGTCAACAACGGACCGGGAGATCAGACGGATCCCCACGTGAGTGGAGTCCATGTCGTCTATACGCACCAGGCCTCGCGCAGCAGCAGTGAGATCCGCTTCCACGATCTGAGCACGGGCGGGGATCAAGCCATTGCCACGCTGGGTGGCTATGACTCGCTCGCCGACATCCAGGGCAATCAGGTGGTGTTCACCCGCACCTCCTCCACCAACCTCGTTTATCGCTTCGATCTGTCGAGGCCGGGAAGCTACGCCACGGAGATCGCCCCCCGGAGCAACGTGGATCGCCGCGTGCCCTCGGTGGGAGGCACCACCGTGGCCTGGCAGGAGCTGGGCTACACCGCCGCGGGGGGCCCGGCGGAGATCTTCCTCTACCACCAGGGGACGGATGAACTCACCCGGCTCACCGAGGACACGAGCGTGGACCGCACGCCCGCCGTCAGCGAGGACGGACGCGCGGTGGTGTGGGTCAAATGCGCCACCAGCTCGGCCGGGTGTGACGTCTGGACGGCCCGTGAGACCGACACCGGCTACGAGAAGAAGAAGCTCACCGGCCCGGAGGGGGAGGAGAGCGCGCCGGACACCAATGGGACGTTGGCGGTGTACGTGACGCGCACCGAGGTCAACGGCACGCAGGAGTCGGACATCGCCTGGGCCTCGCTGGATGGGGGCGACACGCACCGGTTGTCGCTGCCGGGCACGGACAGCAACCCCAGCATCTCCGGCCCCCTCATCGCCTTCGAGCACCTGGACCCGGCGAGCGAGACGCCCAACTCCGACATCATGGTGTACGACCTGCGCACGCAGTTGCTCTACCGGCTCACCGACACGCCCACGAGCGAATCCCTCAGCCACATGAGCGTGGGGGCGGATGGCCTCGTGCGGGTGGCGTGGGCGGAGCGCGGCGGCGGTGGCTACAACGTCCTCGCCTACACGTTCCGTCTGCCTCGGGACTGCACCCTGGCGCCGTCCCCGCCCGACGCCGAGTCCGTGTGCGCCTCACCCGGGACGCGGCAGTTGCTGGGCGTGCTCCAGTCCCAGGTCTCCGAGGGCGAGCCCACGCCGGTCTCCTCGGAGATCTCCGGCCAGGGCACGGGCGTGCTGTGCGTGGACAACGGCTACCAGGGAGCGCGTGCCACGTCGGGGTACGTCTGGCTCGGGGAGGGACTGGCGGTGACGGCGAACGAGTTCGGCGAGGACGTGGCGGGAATGGCGATCCTCATGCCCCTGCAGGGCCGGCGCGCGCTGTCGGCCCAGGTCGAGGGGGCGGTGGGGAGCTCCTTCCGCACGCGGCTCTACGGCCCCCTGATGTGCGACGTCGCGGCGCAGGACGCGTCCTTCGAGGCCACGGAGGTTCTTTATGGGCAGACCACGACGGTGGAACGCGCGAGCCCCAGCCTCGCTCCGGAGACGGACACCCCGGCTTTCGTGCCCAGGGGCTACGAGGGACTTCTTCCCTCGCCCTGATCCACCCCGTCGGGTCCTCGGCTCCCTGGGAAACGTGTCGCGTCATGGCGATAGGGTTTCGGACGCGGCATGGTCGCTGATAAATTACCGATACTCTGAACCGTTTTCTGTCAGTCCTGCTGCTCGTGGGCTCGGTGGCCTCGGCGGACACGCTCGATATCCTGGGGCCGTCCGCCGCGGTGCCTCCCGAGGGCTTCTCCATCGCCCTCGTGCGCCGGGATGAGGCCGGAGCCGTCATGCCCGTCGGGGACGTGAGCTTGCGCCTGACGGGTGCCCGCTGGGAGCCGGGGCCCGAGCAGCCTCCGTTGCGCACGTTCCTCGTGGTGCCCCAGCCGGGCGCCCGGGAAGTGCACGTGTCGGCCGAGGGGCCGGGTGGACGGGCCGAGGCCCGGTACGCACTGGGGCCACCCGCCACGCGGGTGTCGCTCGCGTTGGAGCCCGCCGCGCCCGTCAAGGGACAGGACAAGGAGGCCCGGCTCACGGTGCGCATGCTCCAGGAGGATGGGACGCCGGAGGACTCGGGGGCGCCGCCCGTGCTCGCCGTCAACGTGGGGCGGGTGGAGTCGCTCGAGCGTTCGGGGCCCGGCACCTGGACGGCCCGCTATGTGCTCCCGGAGACGCGCTACCCGGAGGTGGCCGTGCTGGTGGCCCTGTCGGCGTGGCCCCATCCCCAGTCCATCCATGGCGCCTATGGCAAGGTGCTGGTGCCGCTCTCCGCCTCGGTGGAGTTGCCGGGCCGCACCGAGCCGGACGTGCGGTTGTCCGTCACCCTCGCCGGGACGACCTTCGGGCCCGTGAAGACGGCGCCGGACGGGCGCTTCCGGCTGCCCATCATCGTCCCGCCCGGCCATGACACCGCCCAGGCGAGCGCCGTGGACGCGGCGGGCAACGTGCGCCGCTCGCGGATGAATCTGGGACTGCCGCCCACGGATGGGCTCGCGTGTGTCCTGCATCCCTCGCGGCTGCCCGCGGATGGCGTCTCCCAGGCCCGGCTGCTGTGTGCCACGAGCGATGCCCTGGGTCAGCCGGTGCTGCGCGCGCGGGTGGTCGTCTCCGCCCGCCACGGCAAGCTGCGGGGACCGACGCGCGCGGAAGGTGGCCTGTTCGAGTGGATCTACACCGCCCCGGGCTCTCTACCCGGGACGCCCGAGCGGCTGGTGGCCACGTGGCCGGAGCGCGGCGCGAGCTCCCGCGAGGAGCTGTCGTTGCAACTCGAGCGGGGGCCGGTGGCGCGTGCCTCCCTGGAGCCCATCGAGCCGGTGATCCACGGAGGCTCGAGCGTGCGGGTGCGGGTCAGCGCCTCCGATGCCCAGGGACAACCCCGCTCCGGTGCCCAGGTCCTCGCGCGCGTCTCCGTGGGCGAGGTCGGCGCCCTCCAGGAGGAAGCGCCCGGAGTGCTCACGGGCGTCTGGAGCGTGCCGCCCGAGAGCCAGTCGGGTGAGGCGGCGCTGGAGGTTGTCGCGTACGGACCCGCCGGGACGGAGCCCGCGCGCCTGCGGGTCTGGGCGGAGGAGGGCGTGTTGGTCGCGGCGGTGACGGATCTCGCCGGCCTGCCGGTGTCCGGGCAGCCGCTGCGCGTGGGGAGCGCGGCGTTCGTGACGGGAGCGGACGGCACGGTGGTGCTCGGCCCCGTGCGTCCGGGACGGGTGGAGGTGGTGCACGGCGAGTGGCCCGGACTGCGGCGCACGGTGGACGTAGTGGCCGAGGGCGGACCGGTATTTCCCCGGGAGGAGCCCTCGCACCGGGCTCGCGTGGAGCGGCGGAGCCAACTGGCGCCTCCGGTGCCGGTGAACGTACGCCTCCAGGTGGAGGGCGCGCGGGTGACGTACTGGATGGAGGACGCGCGGGGCCGGATCCTGGAGGGCCGCCCGGCCCACGTGTCGCTGTCCGCTGGAGAGCGTGGCGCGCTGGAAGTGAAGGACGGACGCACGAGCTTCCTCGTGAGGGGCCCGGCGGGGGTGAGCGTGTCCGTGGCGGACGTGGCCACGGGCGTCACCGCGCTCGCCGAGGTGCGGCCTTGAGGGGATGGCTCCTCTGGGCGGTGGTGCTCGTGGGGCTGCCGGGCGCCACCCACGCCCAGCTCGCGCGGCAGGAGCCCGTGGAACTGGCGGCGGCCATCACCGGACGCGTGTGCCGGGACCTGGATGGAGATGGGCGGTGTGCCCCGGACGAGCCGGGCCTCGCCGACATCCGCCTGGTGCTGGCCTCGGGTCGCGAGGTGCGCACGGATGCCCGGGGCCGCTACCACTTCGCCCAGGTGGACGCGCGAAGCCCGGATGCGACGGGAGGCGTGCACCTGCGGCCCGGCCGTCAGCGCCTGCGCGTGGACGCGCGCACCCTGCCTCCCGACAGCCAGGCCGTCCCCGAGGCCGTCACGCTGGACATCCCCTGGGCGTCCGGGGTGCTGCGCGACTTCGCCGTCCAGACCCGGAGCGCGCCGCCGCCGGCCCTGACGCTCGGCTATGACGCGTCTCCGCCCGCGGCGCGGGTGGCCCCGGACGGGGTGGACTTCCTGCTGGCCGGGCGCGCCGCTCCTCGCGAGGAAGTGACGGTGGCGGGGGTCGCCGCGGAGGTGGACGCCGAGGGCGCCTGGCGTGCCCGCGTGCGGCTCGTGCCGGGGGAGAACGTCCTGGCGCTCACCGTGCTCGGCACCGACGGCGCGTTGCGTCTCTTTCGCCAGCGAGTCGACGTGGTGTCGCGCGAGGGCGGATGGCTCGTCGTTCCCCGCGCGCCCGAGCCTCGCGGCACGCTGCGGCTGCCCGGGAGCGAGGACACGCCCCCGGCCACGGGCCCCTCCTCCGTCATCGCCGAGTTCCCCGTGGGCACGCGGGTGCGCTCGCCTCGCGGTGAGGTGACGGTGGGCGCCGAGGGCAGCGCGCTCCTGCCCCTGCTGCTCATGCCGGGCACCAACCCCATCACCCTGGAGGTCCAGCCCCCGGGAGAGCCCTCCTGGTCGGTGACGGTGCCGCGGGAAGCGGTGCCGCGCGACTTCGCGGTGGGCCTGCTGGACGTGGAGGCCACGCTCTCTCCGTCCACGGGGAACTTCCGGCTGCGGGGGCGGGGCTCGGCCCATGGCGAGGCGCACCTGGGTCCCTTCTCGCTGGTGGGCGAGCTGGACCTGCGGGACACGGACTGGGACCTGCTGCGCGGGCGCCCGTTGCTGGACGCGCTGCGGCCCCAGATGCCCCGGCTGGATCGCGTGCCGGATCCGGATCTGGCCATCTCCGAGTGGGGTGACACCTCCGTGGGTCTCACGCCCAACCCAACCGAGAGCCGTCTGCGGCTGGAGGCACGCCACGAGCGCCTGGGCCGGGTGGGCCTGGGGACGTACCGGGCGGTGCGGGAGGACGGGGAGGTGGGCCGCTATCACCGTCCACTCTTCGGGCCCTATGCGGAGCTGGCGGCGGAGCTGGGGCGGGTGCGCGCGGGCGTGAAGGCCTACGCGGGTGGGCTGTCGGATCCGGTGCGCGCCATCGTCTCCATGCCCGCGTACGAGGAGCTGCGCGCCACGGGAGGCAGCCTCTATTACCTGGGCTCGGCGCCCATGGCCGAGGGCTCGGAGTTGCTGCGCGTGGAGCTGCGCGACGGCATCACGGGACTGCCGCTCGCCGAGCGGCACCTCGTGAGGGGCCGGGACTACGACATCGACTACGTGGCGGGACGGATCCTCCTGGCGCGGCCCCTGTCCTTCCTCGCGGGGGAGGCGCTGCTGCGCACCGAGCCCCTGACGGCCACTCCCGAGCCCGTGCTGTGCGTGGAGTACGCCGTCTTGCGCTCGGGCTCGCCCGCGGACGCGGTGGGGGGCGAGGCCTGGGCGGAGTGGAAGAGCGGGCGGGTGTCCGTGGCGGCCGTGCGTGAGCCCTCGGGGGGCAAGGCGTACCAGCTCCTCTCCGCGCATGCGCGCACCCGGCTCGGCGCCTACACCCTGCTGGCCGAGGTGGCGCGCAGCGAGGGTTCGGCGGTGCTGCCGGAGTCCTTGGGTGTCTCGGACGACGGTGGCCTCTCCTTCCTGCGGCCCGGCGCGCGTGGAAGGCTGGAGGGCGGTGATGCGCTGGGCGTGCGGCTGCGAGGGCCCGGCCTGTTCGGTCAGGGCTCCGTGGACGCGGCCTTCCGCCGGCGCACCGCGGGCTTCTCCGACAATACCCACGCGGACACCCAGGACTTCCTCCAGGCGTCCCTGCGCGCCGTGCAGCCCTGGGGGCCCTGGCGCCTGACGCTGCTCGGAGATGAGCGGCGCTCGGCGGATCCCCGCGTGCCCTACGCCTCGGTGCCGTTCCAGGCGCGCACCCTGGGCGTGGGACTGGACTACTCGCGCGAGCGTTGGGGCGCGGGCGTGGAGGTGCGTGACGCGCGCCTGCTGGCGACCGAGGCGCCGGGAATGGGTGAACCGCTCGCGGGTGGCCGCACGTCCATGGGGCTGCATGGCCACTACCTGCTGAGCGAGCGGCTGAGGTTGTCGGCCAGTCACCGCCAGGCGCTCGGTGTCTGGGGCCAGGGACCGGGCCGGGTGGACGACACCTTCACCGCGGCGGGCGTGGATGTGACGCTGGAGCGGGCCGTGGTGGGCGTGCGGGGCGGATGGGGTCCCACGTTGGGGCCGCTCGCGTGGGTCCAAGGCAACTGGAAGCGCGGCGAGGACATCTATTACGGCGGCTATTCGGTGGACGTGGACGGGCCGGACTTCGGCGCGGGCCGCGCGGTGAGCGGGGCGAGCACGAGCCTCGGCGAGGGCACGAGCGTCTTCGTCGAGGACGTGGCCTCTCACGATACCCAGGCGGTGCGACTGGCGCGCGCGGTGGGCTTCCAGCAGACCGTCTTCGGGGCGATGACGCTGGGGGCGCGCTACGAGCGGGGCGTGCGCGATGTGCTCGGCGGGAGCGATTCCTCGCGGCGCGACGTGGCGGGCGTGTCTGGACAGCTCGTGCTGGAACGGCTCCGGGTGAATGGCCACGTGGAGCTGCGCTTCGAGCGCGGGACACCCGGACGGGGCCCGAGCACGCCCGTGAACCGGCTCCAGGCGGTGACGATGCTCGCCGCGGAGGCGGTGCTGCGCGAGGATCTGTCCGTTTCCGGACGGCTGAATTACGGCGGCACGTACGAGGGGGCGGCACATCGCCTGGAGGCCCGGCTGCTCGAGGGCTACGCGGCACTCGCCTGGAGGCCGGGGCCCTTCGTGCTGGTGGCGCGCTACGGCGTCACGCGAGAACTCCTGCCCGGTGAGCGCTCCGTGTTCGATGAACGCGCCCAGCAGATCATTTCACTCCTACCCGCGGTGCACCTGGCGGAGCGCTTCGACTTGGCGGCGGGCATGCACGTGAGCCGCAGCAACCGGGGAGCGGTTGCGATATGGGTAGTCACCGGTTCATTGCGTCCGTCGATGCGGGTGGTGGGTGGCCTCGAGGTGGCGGTGGAAGGGGCGGCGCGGTCGGTGTCCACCGACGATGAATCCCTGGGTTCGCTACGGGGTGAAGTGGCGTACCGGGTGGACGAGCGGCTGCGGGTGGCCGCGGGCTACACGCTGTTGGGGTTCACCGGAACGGGCTTGCCGCAGGAGACACAGAATGCATCCGACAGGCTCTACCTCCGAGCGGAACTCGCGTACTAGGACGTGTCCGCGTCCCGCGTGGCGATTGAGCGCGGTGGGCGCGGTGGGCGCGCTGCTCCTGTTGTTGGTGGCCCCGCTCGCGCATGCCGAGTGGCGCGTGCCCTTGAGCATCCCCGAGGCGCCCTCCGAACTCCTGGAGGTCTGGGCGTCCAACTCCTTCACGATGGGGTTCACCGCGAGCGGCTCCAACGGCGTCTACCTGGTCGTCGATGGCATCCCGTACCGGATCTCGACCCAGGCGAGAGAGCCCATGGGGAGCTACTACGATCCGCTCGGGAACTGCCTCTACCTGGTGGATCGCGCCAGGAATCGCGCCGCCCAACACCCCGACGGCACGAGCTGTGGGGGGGATCTCTCCAAGCCGCTCATCGCGGGCAATCCAATCGATATCTCCCTGGTGAAGCACACGAGCCAGGGGGGCGCTGTCCTGCTGGCGCCCAAGAGCGAGGACACCTCCTTCAATGTCTACTTGTCGGACAAGGGCATCGACGCGACGGACCGCAACCCCGTGCTCTCCGGGGTGAAGGAAGTGACCGAGAGCTACCCGAGTCTGGGTCTGCCTTTCGGGGTGGTCCAGATTGGAAGCACCGTGCACACCTATGTCGGCGCCCAGAAGGGTGGCGCCCTGGGGTACTGGGCCAACAACACCATTGCTTCTCCGGAGGATTGGCGGGGCCCGTTGAGCCTCGGCTTCGTGAGCGCGGTGGATTTGTTCACCGTCACCGGCTCTCCCTACCCCTACGCGGTGGTGGGCGCCGCCAACGTGTTCATCCAGGGCTCGCGCAACCAGTCCGGCCATCCGCTCGAGGTGGTGCAGTCACTCGCTCCAGGTTCCGAGATCCTCAGCCTGTCCATCAACGTGGATCCGAACAGTGACGCCGGCTACGGGTTCGGCATGGCTGTCGTGAAGCAGCCGGGTGGGGGTTGGGCCCTGATGAGTCCCGTGCCCATGGGCGCGGAGAGCGAAGTCGGCAGGAAGTGGCTCCCCCGGAACATCCCTCCGGCGCTCCAGGTGCTCAACCCGCCACAGGTCGCCTGTGTGGACGCGGACTATTGTGTCCTGACGGGCACCGAGGGAACGGCGGGCCGCGCCTTCTCCTACTTCAACACCTCGCCGCCGGTGCTCTCCCTGGAGGCGCCCGGTGCCCTCGTGGATCTGGGCTCGGCGGCGGCCTCGGTGACGATCGACGAGGGCACGGCCCCCGAGTTGACCTTCGAGGGGACGGATCCCGACGAGGATCCGGTGCGGCTCGTGGTCGTCCCTCCCGCCGTGATTCCCGAGGGATGGAAGGTGGAGGTGACGTCCGCGGAACCGGGAGAGCCCGTGAAGATGAAGGCCTTGGGTGGGGCGCTCTGCCAGACACTCGCCGCGGGCTCCTTCCAGGTCCAGGCCTCGGATGGACTGGCGGCGCATGTGGCACCCCGGAGCATCGACCTGTTCCTGCGCCACACCGTGCCTCCGGTCATGCCTCCCGTGAAGTTCGAGGATGGAACCCCGGTGCCGTCCGATGGGCAGCTGGGGACGTTGCTCGCGGGTGGCGCCCCCTTGAAGCTCCTCGCGGAGGGAGACAGGTCGGCGGCGAACTGCCAGATCGTCAAGCGCTGGAGCGCCGTGGGCGGCATGTCGGGCGGGCCAACGCTGGCGCCTTCCTCGGACAGCGTCACGCTCACGCCGCCGGCCACGTCGTGCGTGTCCATGGAGCGGACCTTCGCTTTCGACTACGAGGTGACGGACGAGGGCGGCCTGTCCTCCACCCAGCGCGTCACGGTGCGCCAGCCTGGTTGGACGGGGGTGTCGACGGTGGCGCCCCTGTTGGAGCTCTGGCCCGACCCGAAGGGCTCGGGCGTGCCGGAGGTCCGCGTGAACTCGGACCTGGACTGCGCCCGCGAGCGCGAGTTGAAGGCCGAGGTGTCGCTCGAGCCGGTGGGTGGGGGCATGGCCGTCTGGACGAAGACGGTGAACGTGGCGGAGACCGTGTCGCTGGCCGAGTCCAGGCTCTGCGGGCGCTTCCAGGTGACGGCGCGATTGGTGGACAGCACGAACGAGCGCTCCCGCCCCACGATCCGCCAGGTGGAGCTGGCCGGAGCCGGGGTGGCGCTCGATGCCCTGCCGGAGACGCCGTTGGTGGCCGAGTGTGGCCAGCGGGCGAGCCTCACGCTCATGCCCACCTTCCCGCCGGACGCCTGTCAGAACCCGGACGTCACCTGGAAGTTCGAGAGCGGCCCGCTCACCGTGCTGACACCCCAGTCGGGCGGGGCCGTGGAACTGCTCACCGAGCGGACGGACCTGGACTCGCGGGTGGGCAAGGCCGTGCGGATGAAGGTGACGGCGAGCATGGGTGGCCAGACGGTGGCGGGTCCGCACGAGGTGCGCATCACCACCCGGCCCTTCGTGGAGGTGAGCCGGCGCACCGAACTGCCTGCCGCCTCGGAGACGGGGCTCGTGGGCGTGTCGGTGGACCTCTTCAACACCACGGAGTGCGATGTGTCCGAGGTGCGCCACGTGGAGCACCTGCGAGGGCTCAGCTACGTGGAGGGCAGCGCGAAGCTCGACGGACAGCCGCTCGCGCACGTCTCGTGGAACGACGCCACCGGGGAGCTCACCGTGGAGCAACTGGAGCTGCTGGGACAGCGCGAGGGAATGCTCACCTACGTGGCGCGTCCGCACCTGGTGGGCGAGCGTCTGCTGAGTGGCGACACCTGGCTGCGCGGCGAGCACATCTCCTTGAACGACGGGTTGGATCAGCCGCCGGGCTCGGGCTGTGGTTGCACCAGCTCGACGCCGGGCTCGGTGCTCCTCGCGCTCGCGGCGCTGGCGGGGGCCACTCGCCGCCGCCGCCCCTCTCCTACAACCCGAAGCTGATGCGGCGGCTGTTGCCTGGCTCGTCGCGCCGCTCCTCCAGCACGCCGATGAGCTCCAGGCCCCGGAGCGTGGCGAGCACTTCGCGCTCCTGGAGATCCGTGAGGGTGAGCAGATCCTCCACCGTCTTGGTGCCGTCCGCGTAGGCCAGCACCAGCGCCTGCTGCCCCTTGAGCGTGAGTTCGTGCAGTCCGTACGGCGGGGCGGCGATGGGGAAGAGCCGGCGTGCGAGCGGCATGCTCTGACGCAGCGCCACCAGGGGCTCGGAGCGCAGCGTCCCCTCGAGGACGAGATCCCCGGGGAACACCGACAGCTTCACCCGGCCCTCGCGCGGCGCCCGCAGGAGGCTGAAGCCATAGGCCCCATGCATCCACGAGAACGTGGACCAGATCAGCTCCTTGACCTGCTCCTCGACGAGCTGCTGGCGCGACCGCGCATCCACCAGTCCCAGACGCGCGAGTGCTTCGCTGGAGCGCAGGTTCTGCTCACGCGCGAGCGCGGCGGCCTCCTGGGCCCTGGCCTCGGGCAGCACGCCCCGGCGCACACAGAAGCGCAGGAAACGCTCGTGGGCGAGGTTGGACGCGGCGTACACGGGCCGGCCCGCCTCGAAGTAGATGACCTTCTGGATGGTGCCCTGGCGCAGCTTGAGCTCTCCGCTGTGGCGCGCCTCGTAGTAGGCATTGAGCAGCCGGGGCACACTGGTGTCGCGCAGATCTCCGGACAGGGACCAGGCGGGAGGCGCGCGGCGGCGGGCCTCAATCTCGGTCGACTTGGCCCACACCTTCTCCCGGTCTCCGAAGGGCAGGGCGATGCCGGGTTCTGGCTCCGCGGGCCCCGTGAGCTGCTCGGGAGCGGGAGGCTCGGCGGGAGGCGGCTCCTCGGCGGCGGGCGGCTCCTGGGCGGGAGGCGTTTCGGAGAACGCCGTGGGCGTCTCTCCGAGGGCTTCGAGGGCGGCGAACTCCTCGGCGGAGACCGCCATCGTCGCCAGGGTCGCGGGAGGCACTTCGAGTGTCTCCGGGGGACGGTACTCCTCGGCGGGGGCCTCCTCGGGAGGAGCGGGGACCTCCTCTTCCAATTCGAGTTCCCCGATATCCACCGTCGGCAGGGTCGTGGGGGTCTTCGGGCGCGTCGCGGGGGCGGGCTCCTCGACGGGAGCGGGCTCGGGCTCGTCCCAAAGGGGCTCGGAGCCATCCAGGGCGGCGGCGGAGTACGGCGCGGGAGGCTCGTCCTCCGGCGGCTCATAAATGGGCTCGGCGACGGGCTCGGCGACGGGCTCGGCGAGGGTCAGGGGCTCGGAGCCGAGCGGATCCTCGGCCTCCTCGACGAGGGTGAGCCCCTGGACGACGGGCGGCGTCTCCTCGACCGGCGGGCCAAACAGGGGCTCGTCCTCGTCGTCGGAGGCGAAGCCGGGCTCGTCCTCCATGTCCATGAGCGAGGCGTCCTCGAACACGACGACCTCGTCGCCCTCATCATCGAGGGGCAAGGGGGGATTCAGGCCGCACAACTGCTCGATGAACTCCAGCAGGTGCCCCAGCTCGAAGGGTTTCTCGAAGAAGGCGCGTGCGCCGTGGACCTCGGTGGCCTCGCGAGCGAAGCGGTCTCCCTTGAAGACGCCACTGACGGCGACGGCGGGGATGGCGTGGTCGCGCAGGGCCGAGAGCACGGTGCTGCCGCGCATGTCGGGCAGGAGCAGGTCCACCACGGCGGCGTGGAAGGCCGCCGGACGCAGGAGGGCCAGCGCGGCTTCGCCGGTATGAACGGCCGTGGCTTCATGACCCCGGCTCTCGGCCGCGGCGACCATGAGGGAGGCGAGTTCGGGGTGGTCCTCGACGATCAGCAGTCGCACCATGGGGGCCGGGCACCATAGCATCCAGCGTCATGGACGTTCAGGGCTTCCATCATCTGGCCATTCAGGTTCATGACGTGGAGCGCGTCACGCGCTTCTACCGGGAGGTGCTGGGCTTCGCGGAGCTTCAGCGCTACCACCGGCCCGACGGCTCGCTGCGCAGCATCTGGGTCCAGGTGCCGGGTGGGGGCTTCCTCGCCCTGGAGGCGGTGGCGGGCGAGCCCGAGGCCGCTTCCTTCCGCCACGAGCGGCCGGGCCTCTTCCTGCTCGCCCTGCGCATCGCCCCGGAGGCCCGGGCGGGCGTGGTGGCCGCCTTCGCGCGAGCGGGCGTGCCCCTGGAGCACGAGACGCGCTGGTCGGTGTACGTCCGGGATCCCGAGGGCAACCGGGTGGCGCTCAGCCACCACCCGGAGGATCCGGTGACCTAGGCGCCCGGGTGGGCGCGAGGCGCTCCTTGCGGAGGACGTCGGGGGGGGGCTACAAGCCGGACCCCTCATGCGCCTGGGCGAACTGCTCCTTCAAGAACACCTCATCACCCCCGAGGCCCTGGAGGAGGCGCTGGAGTCGCAGGTCGTCCATGGCGGGCGGTTGGGCACGAACCTCGTCGAGCTGGGGATGTTGTCCGAGCAGGAGCTGTCGCGGGTGCTCGGCCAGCAGCACGGCGTGGCCAGCGCCTCGGGCGAGATGGTGCCGGATGCGCGGGCCCTGGAGCTGGTGGACCTCGGCGACGCGGACGAGAAGGACTACCTGCCCATGCGGGTGGATGCCACGCGCATGAGCGTGGCGGTCATCAACCCGCGAGACCTCGAAACGCTGGACGCGCTGGCGTTCCGGACGGGCAAGCGCGTGGTGCCGGTCGTCATCCCCGAGTTCCGGATGAACCAGCTGCAGCGGCGCTACTGCAAGGCGTTCCGCGCGATGCGGGCGCTGGACATGAACGCGGTGAGACCCTCGCGCGTGAAGCAGGCCGAGGCGGAGAAGCTGACGCCGACGGCGAAGGCCGAGGATCTCATCAGCGAGGAGGAGTTCCAGTCGCTCTACGCGCAGGCGCTCAAGGGGGGCTCGGAGGAGGGGGACGGCGAGCTGGTATTGGATCTCGTGGAGGTGGCGGAGGAGGAGGAGCCCATCGTGCAGGGCTACGTGCCGGAGGTGGTGCCCGAGCCCGTGGTGGAGCCGCCGCCGGTCCCGCCGGAGCTGCACGTTCCCGAGACATTGCATCTGGAGGAAGCGCCGCGCCCGCGCACGCCCGCGGTGGTGGAGCGGCTCTTCACGCCGCTTACCTTCGCCGAGGCACAGGCGGAGCTGTCACGCAGCTCGGACCGTGAGCAGGTGGCGACCACGGTATTGCGCTTCGCGCTGGGCAAGTGGAAGCGGTGTCTGTTGTTGAGCGTGCAGGGCAATCTGGTCACGGGCTGGCGCGGCATGGGCAAGGGCGTGCGCGAGGCCGCGGTGAAACGCATTGGTATTGGCTTGCAGGCGCCGAGCACCTTCCGGTTGGTGCGTGATACGCGCTCGCATTACGTGGGGCCGGTGCGCCGGGACGCGGCGTCGGGCCTCTTCTACAAGCTCTTGAGAGGGGACTACCCGACGACGGCCGTCATCCTCCCGCTGCTCGTGCGCGGCAAGCTGGTGCACATGTTGTATGTGGATAACGGGCCTGGCCAGCTCACGCCCCCGGACGTGGGCGAACTGCTCATCCTCTCGCAGGGCGTGGGCCGCTCGTACGAGGCGATGATCCGCCTGCGCAAGAGCATGTGAACGGCGCCGGGCGCACCATGGACCGGGGGGGGGGGAACACAGTAGAATGTTCGTCATGACGAAGACGGGGTGGATGAGCGTCATTCTGGTGCTGGGAGCCTGGAGCTGCGCTCCAAGCCAACCCCCCTTGGGCGTTGTACGGATCGATCCGGAGAATCCGCCCGAGGCCGTGGAGGGGCCCATGCCTCGCTTCGGACCCTTCGCGGCTCCTTTGGATGCATTGGTCGCGGCGTGTCCCTTGATCTTGTCCCAACCTCGCGCGACCGCTGGACGCCGGGGAGACATGAACTTCGAATCCCACTGGAGAGCATCCACGGAGTACTGCGCCTGGTTGTATTACACTCCGGATGCGCAGTTCGAAATGAGCATGCTGGTGGAGAGTACGGAATCAAGGCCTCCGGGAGAGCAGAACGAGAGAGGGTGCAGGATGCCCGCCTTCGTGTCTGATAGTCGCTATCCGCCGCGAAGCCTCAAGCATGTCTACGTCCTTCACAATCATCCCGAAACGCCCACGAATCTCTCTGAGAAAGACATCAACGCCCTCGTGAAGGTCGCGCGACTTCATGGCGAGTTCGTTGAGACGAAAGCGGGCCGGATTCCCGTTGGCGTCGTCGCTTTTTTCTCGAACACCTACGCTTCATCCACTGCATCATGTGGTGGCTTTTTCGAGTACAGCCTGGGGGCGAAGGATGTGTTGAAATGGACGCCCGATGCTCAAGGTGAATGGCGCCCGCGGAGTGTTGGCACCATTACCTGGGTGGACAAAACGAAGTTTCATTTCGAGCCCACGTCGGGCAGTGCGAGTCCCTAGCCTTCGCCGAGGATGCTCATGTGTATGAAAAAGCTGAGCCTTGGGCTTGCCCTCATGTTCGCCGGTTGTGTGCGGTCTTCAACTCCGTCTCCTCTACCGGTCGAGGATGATCCGTCAATCGTCTTCCCTCACTTCTTCGACCGTCCCGCCGTCGAAGTGGGCACGAGCGAGGGGATGTTCGCGTTGGATGGGGTGGTCCTTCGGGCCATCCGGATCGCGGCCGACGACTTTCTTCCCCCTGGACGTGAGAAACGCGCGTGCTGGGATAGGCAGGAGTCACACCGCTACCAGATCATTCGCCAGGGACGGGTGATCTTCGTCAGGATCGACGAGGATCTTGAATCCTGCGGTCTGCGATATGTGTCGCTCGATACAGGCGTGACCTACGCCATCAGCGAGGAGGGCCGCATCCTTCGGCGCGTGTTCGATGCACAGGCCGAGACGCCCCTTCCATCGGCACCAACGACAGATGAGCGCGGAGCCATTCCGGAGGACGCGGGGACGCCGCCTGTCGTCGATGCGGGAGACGAGGACGGAGGGACCTCACAACCCGATATTCCCGACGCCTCGACGGATGCGGGGCCACCGCGGACCTGATGCGACCCGCCTGAGGAACGGGAGCCCGGACCCATTCGGCCCGGGCTCCTGCTCGAACTCAGTTGGACGAGCCCTTCCCGTCGACAACCCAACCCATGGCGTCGCCGTAGGCCGGCGGACCGATCAGCCGGGCGCTGCTGGGAAAGTTGGTCGTGCTGAACTGGAAGAGACCCGGCAGGGGGTAGCCCTCGCTGTCGAGTGGCGCGGTGAACGGCGCGCTCATCTGTACGTTCAGATCGAAGCGACGGTCGGGCGAGCCGTAGAGCTGGAAGCCAGAGAAGGTGACGCGGCCATCCGGCTCGGCGCGCAGCTGGAAGGTCAGCTGCTGCCCGTTGAGGGCCGGGGCTACGTCCCGCGTGAGGCCCGCCGAATCAACGCCCCCGAACTGGACGAAGATGGGACCGGTGACCACGAACAGTGTCTTCGTTCCGTAGTCCTCCTTGGTGATCGTGGCCGTGGAGTAGCTGAGGGTGAAGGGGATGTCCTTGTTCACCAGGCTGGGGAAGAGGGGAGAGCCATCGGGGGGAGCACTGGCGTAGTCGACATGGAACGTGCCGGAGATGAAGCCTCCGTTGTCCACGCTGAAGCCCACGTCCGCGGTGCCGCTCCCCGCGAGCTTGAACTGGAAGCGCACCTGGGTCGTCGTGCTCTTGGTCACCGCGAACGTCAGCGTCGTGGGGGAGATCAACTGGGCTGGGACAGCCGTTCCCGGCGCATCCGCGCGCTCCAGGTGATAGGTTCCGCCAATCTCGATGGCATAGGAACCCACGCTCAGCGGCACGTTCAACGTTTCGGCCGAGGTATCCGTGATCGACACCGCCTCGGGACCGGTGATGTCGAACGAGGCGCCCACCAGCCGGTAGGTCTTGCCTTCGGGGCCCGGGGTCGTCAGCGGCAGCTGCAGCGTCCCTTGGGTCTCCGCTGTTTGTGTTTCCGTTCCAACCGCTCCACCACAAGCCGCGACCACCAGCGCGAGAACACACGCGCCCACACTGCTCATCCGCATGATGATTTTCCCCCTCGATGAGAGGGCTGGAGCTATAGCGAATGGCCGTGTTGAGTGTCAATCAGGCGGTAGTTTTCCTTCCGTATGGATTAGAGCCGCATCCCGCCAAAGAACAGCACGTTGAGTCCACTCAGACTCCAGGTGGACTGGATGTCGGAGATGGATGCGTTGCCCACACTGGCGGTGTATGTGTACTCGCCGGAAGACAGACGCAGGCGGGCCTCGCCGCCCAGGAAGAACCGCTCATTGACGAAGAACTTGCCTCCGACGCCCAGGCCCACGGAGGGGCCCACGTCACTGCCCTTGTATTCGAACTCCGTGCCCGAGGATTCGCCCGCCACGCGGGTGGTGGTGAAGGTGACGCCGCCGAGCAGCAGGCCGTAGAGGTCCGCCTTCTCCAGGCCCCCCGCCTTGGCGGGCAGGAAGTGATAGGCGATACGGGCTTGGGGTGAATAGTACAGGTGGCTGAAGCTCCACCCGGTGGCCAGTTTGAGCGCGAGGCAAGTAGTGACACACGCACCGGCCTCGAACTCGCCTCCGAGCGACAGCACGCCCGGGCCCAGCCGCACCACGCCCACGTCCGCGCCCACGCCCAGGTTCACGAAGGCCAGGAGGATGTCCGCGTTGAGCATGACCCGCGCGTCCACGTCGCCTACGTCCTGCATGCGGCCCGGCAGGGGCTCGGGCGTGGTGGGGAGCTCGGCCACGGGAGGTGGGGGCGGGGGCGCCACGGGCTCGGGCGGAGGCGGAGCCACGGGTGGAGGCGGAGCCACCTCTTGCACGGGGGGCGCCGCCACGGGCTTGGGGGTCGTCTTGGTGGGCTTGCGCGCCGTCTTGGCCGCGTGGGCTCCCGTGGACAACATCACGACCGAAACCAGACCCGCCCAGGCGAGTGTTCCTCGCATCGACCGCCCTCCGTCTCTACTGCTGTTCGTGCGTCACATCGAACGTCATTTTCTGACGGGGCGCCAGACGGAAGGACTTCTCCCAACGGCCCTTGGGGGAGGTGACGACGAGCTGGTGCTCTCCCTCCCACAGCGAGAGGGTCCGCCCCGCCTTGCGGCCGTTGAGCAGGATGACGGAGCCCGCGGGGGCCTTCACCTGGACGGAGCCCCGGCCCAGCATGAAGCGCTGGGTCGTCAGGTTCTTCGTGCCCACGGTGACGTCCCGGGTGGTGCGCACGCCCTTGGCGGGGTTGCGCAGCTCGAGCGTGTAAGGACCGGGCGCGAGCGGCACCGTCAAGGGCGTCTTGCCCAGCGTCTTGCCCGCGAGTGACACCTCCACCGGGGGCACCACGAAGAGCTTGAGCCGGGTGGACACCGCGGCGGCTGGGGCGCTCGTGGGCTCGGAGGGCAGCGTGCCCGAGGCGAGCCTCATGGCGCCATTGGGCGCGGCGGGCTCGGTGCCCGGAGGCTGTGCCGAGGGGGTACCTCCGTCATCCGCCGTCGCCAGGGCTGTCGCGGTCTCCGTCTGGGCGGAAGGGCTCCCGGCATCATCCTGGGGGGCCTTCGCGAGCGCGTCCGCGGGTGCCGCGGTGGGCGGCGCCGCCGCGGGTGTGGCGGTGGCGACCGGAGCGGAGGGCGGCGCCACCGGGGCCTGCCGCTGTCCGGACCACATCCCGAAGCCCACGGCGGCCGCGGCGGCGGTGGCCAGTCCGGCGATGAGCGGGACGCGCGAGCGCCGCTTGGGCGGCACTGGTTCCTCGTCCTCGGATGATGCCGCGCGGCTCGGGGCGGGGGGCGGCTCCTCGCGAGGCAGGGGCCGGGCCACGCCGGGACGGGCATGCCGGCCGGTGATCTCCAGCACGGAGTCCACGGTGTTGGCGTCCTCGTCCTCGAAGGGCGTTTCGAAGGAGACGTCCACCTCGACGCCGTCCGAGGGCTCGACGCGGGGCGTGCTGCCGGAGGGTCTCGGGAGCACGAGCGGGGTTCCGGAGGGCACGGCGAGCACGCCCGTGAGCGAGGCGCGGCGCGCCACCTCCGACAGGCCCATCTCCAGCATCTGGTGGCGCGTGGCCCGGGCGTCCCGCTCCGGCGGAAAGAGGTGGAGGAGGAAGTCGGCGAAGGCGCTGGAGGGTGGGATGATTCCCTCGACGGCCTCCACCACGGCCTCGCGGAACTCGAGCGCGCTGGCGTACCGATCATTGGCGCGCTTGGCGGTGGCGCGCGTGACCACGTCGGCCAGCGCGCGCGGTACGTCCCCGGGCAGGGGCGCGAGTGGACGGGTGAGCACGGCTTGATCCGCGTCCGGCGCGTCCTGGAAGGGCATTCTCCCCGAGAGGCATTCGTGCAACAGCAGCCCCAGGAGGAACACGTCGGTGCGGGTGGTGAAGGCCTCCCGGCCTCCCACGACCTGCTCGGGCGCGCTGTAGTTGCGGCGGTTGCGCACGCGGCGGCCATTGCGCTCGCGCGGCGCCACGCTCAGGGCTCCGTAGCCCGCCACCTTGCACACACCCTCGAAGGAAACCATGACGGTTTCCGGGCGCAGGTCTCCGTGCACGAGCGGCGTGCCGTCATCATTGCCCGCCAGGTGCGCGTAGTGGATGCCCATGGCCACCTCCGACGCGATCAACGCGGCGAAGGCGGGTGGAATGCGGGGGCGGACTTCCAGCAACCGCCGCAGCGACTCGCCATCGGCGAACTCGGTGATGCGGGCGAGCCCGGCCTCCAGTTGGATCAGCCCATGCACGCGCAGGATGTTGGGATGCTCGAGGACGGCGGCCCGCTGCGTCTCGCGCTGGAGCAGACCGGACAGCTCCGTGTCCCGGGCGACCTCGGGAGGCGCCCAGACGAGGACCACCGGGCGGGGAGGGCGCTCGTCCTCGAGCGCGAGTCCAAGGAATGCACGAGAGCCCTCTCCCGAGAGGAGGGGGCCCAGGGGATGATAGCGAACCTGACTCATTGGGGCCTCATGCTAGAGGCCCGGGGGCTGGGATCGCTAGGGGCGCGGGCTAGAAAGGCAGGGTGACGTGGTAGCCGTAGCGCCCTCGCCTCACGAGCAGCAGGACGCTTCGCGTCCCTCGAGCGGTCAGCAGGGCCTCCTGAAAGGAAGCGGGCTCAGCGACCGGTTGGTTGTTCACCCGCATGATGAGATCTCCCGGCTCCAGCCCCACGTCGTCCGCCGCCGAACCGGGGCGAACCGCCTGGACGGCCATGGCCCCGCGCACGGGCTTCACCCGGAGGCCCAGGCGGTTCCATCCCAGTGCCTCCACGAGCTGGGGAGGGAATTCCGTGGGGGTCACCTGGAGGGTGCGCTGCGCGCCCTCGCGGAAGACGACGAGGGGAAAGGCGGCGCGGGCCGGATAGCCCCGGGCGCGGGTGATGTAGTCCTCGGCGTCCGAGATGCGCGAGCCGCCCATCTCCGCGAGCACGTCACCCCGGCGCACGCCGGCCTGCTCCGCGGGGCTGCCGGGCTCCACGTCGGTGGCGACGACGCCGTAGGTGCGATCCCACCCGAGCTGGCGCGCGAGCCGGGGCGACAGGCCCTGCACCTCGAGGCCCACCCACGCGGGACGCACCTTTCCGAAGCGGGTGAGCTCGTCCATGATCCGGCGCACCTTGTCCGCGGGGATGGCGAAGCCGATGCCCTGGGCGCTGGCGAAGATGGCGGTGTTGATGCCGATGACGTCGCCGTCCACGTTGAGCAGCGGCCCGCCCGAGTTGCCCGGGTTGATGGCCGCGTCCGTCTGGATGAAGTCGTTGTAGGTGCGCCCGTCCGCCTTGAAGGTGCGGCCCGTGGCGCTCACCACGCCGGACGTCACCGTCTTGCTCAGGCCGAAGGGGCTGCCGATGGCCACCACCGTCTCGCCGATCATCAGATCCGCGCTCGTGCCCAGCTTCGCCGCGGGCAGGGGCTCCTTGGACTTCACCTTGAGCACGGCCACGTCGTTGTTGGCGTCGCTGCCCACGACCTCGGCCTCCAGCTCACGCCCATCGGCCAGCACCACGTGGATGGCGGAGGCGCCCCGGATGACATGATCATTGGTGATGATGATGCCGCTTGGATCCACGAGCACGCCGCTGCCCAGGCCCTGGGCGCGCTGGGCCTGGGGCGGAGCGCCGAAGAAGTCCTCCATGACGGAGCGCCGGCCCCGGAAGGGAGACTCCACCTCCTGCTCGGTGCCGATGAAGACGACGGCGGGGGAGACCTTCTGCACCACCTCCACCACTTCGTTGCGTCGCCGGGCCATGTCGGCGCGGGCCGGCGTGCTCCCCACCGTCAACAGCACCGCCACCAGTCCCATGCTCCAGCGCATTGCTTGGTTCTTCACGTCCTGTTCCTCCCTGGGCGGCCTCGGGGCTCTTGGACCTGGGGCCGCCTTGATTGTCGGGAACTCCTCATTGCGGACGGCATTCCCGAGGACCGGGCTGGACGGCCCGGTGCCAGCCTGAATGGATACGGTTTCTATGAGTCTCGTCCTGGTAGCGGACGATGAGCCCGCGGTGCGCGAAGTGCTCAGTCAGGTCGTCGAGGACCTTGGGCACGATGTGATCCAGGCGCGCGATGGCGAGGAGGCGTGGCAACTCGCCCGGGCGCGTCGGCCGAATCTGATTGTGACGGATCACATGATGCCGCGCTTGAGCGGCCTGGACCTGTGCCGGCGGCTGCACGGTGACGAGGTCCTGGGCGGCGTGCCCATCATCCTGTTGAGCGCGGTGCTTCCCCACGGAGCGCCCGAGGCCTACGCCTTCCTTCACAAGCCCTTTGAAATCACGGATTTCGAGGGCCTCATCCGCAAGGCCCTCGCCCAGGCGCCCCGGCCCAGACCGTTGGAGGGTGCCTCCGCGATGGAAGTGCTCGGCGACTGGGTGGCGCAGGGCTTCGAGCGGCCCTTGTCCACGGCGCGCACCGAGGTGGAGCGGCTGTGCGCGGAGGGCAAGGCGGACCCGGATGCCCTGGAGACGCTCGAGGCCCAGGTGCGCACGCTGGAGAGCCTGACGCGTGACTTCCAGGAAGCGGCACACCTGGCGGCGCGCGCGGTGACGCTCGAGCCCGTGGTGGCGGACCTGGGCGCGCGGCTGCGTCAGGCGCTGGAGGTTTCCCAGTCGCGGATGCCCGCGGTGCGCTGGTGCCTGTCGATGCCGGAGTCGCCCGTGGAACTGCGCTGTGATCCCACGCGGGTGCACCGCATGATGGCCGCGCTCCTGACCCAGGCGGGCCGGCACGGGGGTGAGGTCCGGGTGGAACTCGAGTCCACTCCCGCCATGGTGACGATGCGGGTGAAGGACCAGGGGCCGGAGTTGTCCGACGAGGAGCGCCACCGCCTCTTCGAGCCCTTCCGCGCGCAAGGGCCCGGGGGTGGGCTGGGCTTGTACATCGCCTCGGAGCTGGCGCGATTGCATGGCGGCGGGCTCTCCGTGGAGTCCACGAGCGGGCAGGGCACGACGTTCAGCGTGGTCCTGCCCCGGGGTTGATGCGTCTGGAGCCGCGTCCGGGCGGCGCCGTCAGGACCGCTCGGACTTCAGCATCCAGCCGATCATCTTGTAGAGCAGCCGCGCGCCCACGTTGCCGTCCCACTCGCCGCCGTCGGGATCCGGAGCCACCTCGGTCAGATCGAAGCCGACGATGGTGCGGCCCGAGCGGACCACTCCGGCGATGAGCGCCACGGCCTCGGGGAAGGACAGTCCTCCGGGCACGGGCGTGCCCGTGTGGGGGCAGAGCGTGGGATCCAGCCCGTCGATGTCGAAGGACAGGTAGACGTGCTGGGGCAGGTGCTGGACCATCTCGTCGACCTGGCGGTTCCAGGGGATGCCGTCGAAGCGCTGGCGCTGCAGCTCCGAGTCGAAGAAGGCCCGCACGCGGCCGCCCGAGTTCTGGATGTACTGGTGCTCCTCCTCGCTCATGTCGCGGATGGCGACCTGGACGAGCGACTTCACGCCCGGAATCCGCTCGGCGACGTTGTGCATGATGGACGCGTGGGACCAGGCGAAGCCCTCGTAGGCGTCGCGCAGGTCGGCATGGGCATCCAGGTGGAGCACGCCCAGCCCGGGGTACTTCTCCGCGTGGGCCCGGATGATGCCGTAGGAGATGGAGTGGTCTCCACCCAGGGCCGCCACGCGCTTGCCCTTGGCCAGCCACTCCTTGGCGGTCTGGTAGACGGCCTCGTGCAACCGCTCGCACAGGCCGTTGACCTCGTCGGAGGCGGCCTGGAGCTCGGGCTTGGAGGGATCGATACCGCCGGCCTCCACGATGGGCACGGCGCGCTCCTTGGCGCGGGTGTTCCAGGCACGCCACTGCTCGGGTTCGGGCAGCAGGGCGATGCCGCGCGCGTAGGGACGGCCCGTCTCCACGTCGAAGAGGTCCACCTGGCGGCTGGCCTCGAGGATGGCGTTGGGGCCATCCGAGGTGCCTCCGCCATAGCTGGTGGTGGCCTCGAAGGGCACGGGGATGAGGACGACGTGCGCCTCCTCGGGGGAGTGCGGGAGGCCGAAGATGCCGGAGTCAGGGGCGGCGGCGGCGCTGGGATCGAAGGAGGCGGACATGGTGGCGGCGGAGGATAAGGGCCTGGACGGCCAGTGCAATGGTTCCGTGTCACCTCCCCACCCGAGGGCGGAGCGGGGGGACGGCTGGTCAGTACCTCGGATGCCCTGTCATTCTGGACGAGCACAGGGAGGACACCTTGATCACCTATGACTTGTTCGCGCCCATGACCGACGAGGAACGCCAGGCCCTGTTCGCCCGGATGAGGGCCGAGCCGGGGCTGTGCCGCGTCGAACCTCTGGGGGCCTATGGGGCCGCCCGCCACGAGGATGCCACCGCGATTCTGAAGGATCCCCAGACGTTCTCGTCCGAAGCCCTCGCGGTGACGGCGGAGCCGCCCTGGATCGGGCCCAATCCAGTGGCTCAGTCCCTGTTGACGAAGGATCCCCCGGCGCACACCCGGCTGCGCGCGTTGATCAACCGGGCTTTTGGCGCCTCGGGAATCGCCCGGCTGGAGGTTCGGGTGCGCGAGGTGAGCGAGCGAGCGGCCGAGGCCGCCGTGCGTCAGGGCGAGGTGGACCTCGTGGAGGCCTTCACCCATGTCGTGCCGCGCGACATCATCGGGGACATGCTCGGCCTGGATCCGAGCACCTTTCCGCACTTCAAGCGCTGGTCGCAGGGCATGGCGGGGATCACCGCCGCGGTGACCCCCGCGCAGCAGGAGGAGTGCCGGTCCGTGGTGCGGGAGATGAAGGTCGCCCTGGTGGAGGTGATCGAGGCGCGCCGCCGTCAGCCCGCGCAGGACATGGTGAGCGATCTGCTCCAGGCGGAGGTGGAGGGGCGGAAGCTCTCGGATGACGAGCTCCTGTCCTTCCTCTTCCTGTTGTTGCCCGCGGGCATGGACACGACGACCCAACTGCTGGGCAATGCGCTGCTGACGCTGGCGCGGCGGCCCGAACAGTTGGAGCAGGCCCGGGCGGACAAGGCCCACGTTCCGCGCTTCCTCGAGGAAGTGTTGCGCTACGAACCTCCCTCGCAGCTCAGCTTCCGTCTGGCCACGCGGGACGTGGAGCTGGCGGGGACGCGGATTCCCGCGGGGAGCCTCGTGCTGGGCATCATCGGCTCCGCCAACCGGGACGAGCGGGTATTCGACCAGCCCGACCTCTTCCTGCCTGGCCGGAGCAAGGGCAACCAGCACCTGACCTTCGGGTATGGCATCCACTTCTGTCTGGGGGCGCAGCTCGCCCGGCTGGAGGCACGCATCGCCCTGGAGGCGTTCGTTTCCCGGGTGAGGGGCATCCAGCTGTGCTCGCCCGCCGTGGAGTGGATTCCCGCCATCGCGAGCCATGGCCCCCTGGCGCTCCCGGCACGACTCCGGCCCGCTTGACTTGCATCGACGCCCGGACCCCTGGCATGGAAGTGGGATGACCGTTCGTCCGTCCACGCCCGCCATGTCGAGCCACCGCCTCTCCGTCGCGCCGATGATGGACTGGACGGACCGGCACGATCGCTTCTTCCTGCGCCTGCTGTCCAAGCGCACGCGGCTGTACACGGAGATGGTGACGGTGGGCGCCATCATCCACGGCGACAAGGCGCGGCACCTGGATTTCTCCCAGGAGGAGCACCCGGTGGCGCTGCAACTCGGCGGGAGCGATCCGGCGCAGCTCGCCGAGTGCGTGCGCATCGCCGAGCAGTGGGGCTACGACGAGGTGAACCTGAACGTGGGGTGTCCCTCGGACCGCGTGCAGAACGGGATGTTCGGCGCGTGCCTGATGGCGAAGCCGGACCTGGTGGCCCGTTGCGTGGAGGCGATGCGCGGCGCCACCCGGCTGCCCGTCACCGTCAAGCACCGGCTGGGCATCGACGACCTGGACTCGTACGAGCTGCTGACGCGCTTCGTGCGCACGGTGAGCGGGGCGGGCTGTGACACCTTCATCGTGCACGCGCGCAAGGCCATCCTCCAGGGCCTCAGCCCCAAGGAGAACCGGGAGATTCCGCCGCTGCGCTACGACTGGGTGCGCCAGCTCAAGACGGAGTTCCCCCACCTGACCCTCTCGCTCAACGGCGGCGTGAAGTCGCTGGAGGAAGCCCGCGCGCACCTGGAGTGGGCGGACGGCGTGATGATTGGCCGTGAGGCGTACCAGAACCCCTACCTCCTCGCCCGGGTGGACTCCGAGCTCTTCGGTGAGACGGCTCCTCCGCCCACGCGGCGTCAGGTCGTCCAGGGGCTCGAGCCGTACATCGAGGAACTGCTCGCGCGGGGCGAATACCTGTCGCGTGTCACGCGGCACATTTTGGGGCTCTTCGCGGGGCAGCCAGGCGCGCGAGGGTGGCGGCGGGTGCTGAGCGAGCGCGCCAACAAGCCGGGAGCGGGGATGGAAGTGCTGCGCGACGCCCTGGCGCAGGTGCCGGATCGGGTCCTCGACGAGCCCGCCACGGGACCGGGCTCAGGGCGTGTCGCGGGTCCCCTCGACGTGGGACTCGCCGACGGCATACAGGCGCAGCCAGCCGTGATGGCGCAGGAAGCGCTGGAGGGGGCCGCGCAGCGCGGCGCGTAGCTGGCGTTGACCCTCGGGGGAGACGGCCTCGTGCGCGGGCACGCGCCAGACCTCTCCCAGCAGGGCCTCGGAGGGCGAGGCCCCCGCGGGCACCAGCCGCAGCACGAGCGTGTGGGCTTCCTCGGAGGAGGGCGCTGGCGCATCCGGAGGCGGAGCACTCGGAGGCGGAGCGAGGGCATGCACGCGCCCGGGAATCGCGAAGCTGTTGAGGAGCGCGGCCGCGAACTCGGCGACACCTTGTTGAGGACAGTGGAAGAGGACCGTCCAGGTGTGTGCGGAGGGCTTGCCCGCGGGCTGGAGCCACCGGAAGAGGGCCACCGCGAGCGCCGCGCCGAGCAACTGCGCCGCGACGAACGACTCGACATCGAGCGGGTGGACGGCATCGGCGCGGGTACTGGCCGCGCGGGCGAGCACGAGGGCGGGATTGGCAAGGGAGCGCGAGTCGGTGAACCACACGGTGGCCGCCACGTAGGCCGCGACGACGAAAGGTGTGGCGGCGGGCCGGGTGCGCGCACAGCCGCGCGCGAGGACGAGCAGGCCGAAGGTGACGACGAGCTCCGAGAGGAACTGCGCCGAGCTGGCCGAGGGGGTGTGCCGGATGAGGAGCAGGGGCTCGCCACACATGAGGTGGGCCACGACGCGGCCCGCGAGCCCGCCCGCGAATTGGGCGAGCACGTAGCGGGGCACATCCCGCCAGGGCGTCCCATCCTCGAGCGCATCGGCGAAGGTGAGGGCGGGGTTGAAGTGCGCGCCCGAGAGGGGTTGGAGCACCCAGGCGAGACAGGCCAGCACGACGCCGACCGCGAGCGACATGAAGAGCCGTCCCTCGGGAGTGGTCACGCCCAGGGGGTCGGCGAGGTGGTGTGCCCCCTCGAGCGCCACCACCAACAGCCCGCATCCGAGTGCTTCCACCCCGAGGCGCCGGGACCGGCTCAGGCGTTCCGCGTCCGTTGTGTCCTCGGCAAGGGGCGTCATGGGAGGGGATCACGGACGGTACGCCACGCCCGCCCGCCCTTCAATCCCAGCGCAGCACGAGCTTGCCCACCGTGTCGTTGCTCGCCATCCGGGTGAAGACCGCGCGGGCGTCCTTCATGGAGGAGACGGCGTCCACCACGGGCGTGAGCGCCTTGGATTGAAACAGGGGCAGGAGGCTGCGCTCGACCGCCTGGGTGAGGGCCATCTTCTCCTCGGGAGGGCGGCTGCGCAGCACGGTGCCGGTGATCTTCAGCCGACGCGTGAGGATCACCCCCAGGTCCGCCTGGGCCTGTCGGCCCGCCACGAGCCCCACGAGCAGCACGCGTCCCTGGAGCGCCATGGCGCTCAGTGTCTCGGGCAGGTAATCCGCGCCCACCAGGTCCAGGGCGAGGTCCACGCCCTGTCCGCCCGTGGCCTCCTTCACGGCCTCCGCGAACCGGGGCGGCCGGGTGTCACACAGCACCGTCTTCTCCACGCCCCACTCGGTGGCGCGTGCGAGCTTCGAGGCATTGCGCCCCGTGCCGATGACCCGCACGCCCATGGCGCGGCAGATCTGCGCGGCGGCCGAGCCCACGCCACTGGCCACGGCGTGGATGAGCACGGACTCGCCCATGCGCAGCCCGCCCTGGAGCACGAGTGCGTCGAAGGCGGTGAGATAGGCCTCGGGCAGCGCGGCGGCCTGGACGAAGTCGAGTGCTTCCGGAATGTGCAGGGCCTCTCGCTCGTGGGTGATGAGCTGTTCGGAGAAGGCCCCACCACCGACGAGCCCCATCACCCGATCCCCCACCTTGAAGCGGCGCACGAGCGACCCCACGGCCAGCACCTCGCCCGCGTATTCGATGCCCGCCACATCCGCGGGAACGCCGGGCGGCGAGGGGTAATGCCCTTGAACCTGCATGAGATCGGCGCGGTTGAGCGCGGTGGCGTGCACGCGCACGAGGAGCTCCGAGGCACCGGGCGTGGGCGAGGGCCGCTCGTCGAACGCGAGCACCTCGGGACCTCCGGGACGGGTGATGCGAAGGACCTGCATGGGTTCAGGGCTCCTGGGAGAGAGGGGGGGGGGCGCGGTCATAAACGCGCTGGCCCGGGAGGACTTCAAGGCTTATGACTGGAGCGTGTCCATGACTGTCCGAGAGTGCTCTGTCTGCCGCAAACCGGTCGCGTCCCGTGCCGAGAACCCGGCGTTTCCGTTCTGTTCCAAGCGCTGCCGCATGGTGGACCTGGGGCGCTGGTTGGGCGAGGAGTATCGGGTACCGGATCGTCAGGCGGACGAGCAGGAGGACGAGCTGCCGTCGGACCAGCATCCCGAGCGGACGGGCGGCGACGCCTGAGTCCTTGATATTACTGGGCCTTTGAGCCGGGCAGGCGGGCCTCCATGCGTGTGGGAGTCTGTCCAGTGAGGGGCGTGCGCACCGGGGAAGCGCTGGAGTCCGTCCACGCGGGGCGATATACGGGCCCCGTGAAACGCGCCGTGAAGCTCGTCGTCAGCCTGCTCATGACCGTGGTCTTCTCCTGGTGGGCATTCCGGGAGGCGGACTGGGACTCGCAGGTGTCCAGCCTGAAGTCGGCCAACTACCTGTGGGTGGTGCCGTACTTCGGCATCCTGATGCTCATCCACCTGGCACGCACGCTGCGTTGGGGTTGCCTGTTGTCGGGCATGGAGCGGGTGCCCTTCCGCCCGCTCAACGAGGCGTCGGGCATTGGTTTCATGATGCTGCTGGTGCTGCCGTTCCGCTTGGGCGAGTTCGCCCGTCCGTTGCTCATCGCCCAGCGCAGCTCCATCCGCCGCAGCGCGGCGATGACGTCGGTGGTGCTCGAGCGCATCACGGACGGCATGTTCGTGGCGGTGATGATGCGGGTGCTTCTCATGTTCGTGTCGGCCGATGTGCCCGGGCTGCGCTACGTGAAGCTGGGCGCCAACCTCATGTTCGCGGTGTTCGCGGGTGGGCTCGCCTTCCTGCTCTTCGCGCTCCGGCACCAGGACACCGCGGTGCGCTTGGTTCGCGTCACGGTGGGCCGGTTGGTCCCGGCCGTGGCGGACAAGATGGCGGACGTCGTGGACAGCTTCGTGGGCGCGATGCGGCAGTTGCCGGACCGGCGCCAGATGGCGGGCTTCTTCCTGTACACGCTGGTGTACTGGGGACTCAACGGCGCGGGCATGGCGCTGCTGTCGCGGGCCTTCGGCGCCTCGATGAGTCTCACGCTCTTCCAGGCCTACGTCCTCAACTGCGTGCTGGTGGTGGGCGTGATGGTTCCCGCGGCGCCCGGCATGATGGGCACCTTCCAGGCGGCGATGAAGGTGGGCCTGTCGCTGTTCCTGCCCGCCTCGGTGGTCAATGGCAGTGGGCTGGCCTATGCGAACGTGCTGTGGCTGTGCCAGACGGTGCAGCAGGTGGGTCTGGGCGTGTTGCTGATGTCCGCGGGCCACCTGTCCTTCCGGGATCTCGCGGGCAGACTGAACAAGGAGCAGGCGGCGACGAGCACGCTGCCGTCGGCCTGAGTGCACGGGCCCCGGGTGGAGGAGGGGCCCTGCTCGCCGATCAAAGCTCTTCGTTGAGCCAGCGCACGATGGCGTCGCGGATGGACGCGGGACGCTCCATGCCGCCACGCGCACCCATCATCCGCTCCAGGTCCATGGACAGCGGCGCCTTGTCGCGCGCCAGCGCCGGATGGCGGGCTTGCAAGGTCAACGACGTCCTCACGACTCCCCTCCGGCATCGGGCGGGCGGACGTACTTGCTGAGCAGATCCTCCACGGCTTCGCGGAGGTACTCGCTCTGGTGGATCCGCGTGCGGCGGGCGAGCTCACGCAACTTGTGGACCTGCTCGATGGGGACGAGCACGTGGGTGGAGACCACGGACTCCGTGGCGTCGGAACCGTTCGAGTCGGCCGAAGCCGGGGTGGCCTCGGGGCTCATCGGGCTGGCGCTGGCATCCTGCATCGGAACTACCTCCTCGGGACCGCTACAGGCCACTACCGGCCTGTGGGAGGCATTAGGGGGGCAGGCGGGGGAGCCGTCAAAAAAACCTCTTCCGCGCACGTGACTTGACGCGGCGGAAGACGGGCTGATACGTGCCCACCCAGTAAGGGGAGTAGTTCGCGCCGGGAGTAAGCGGCGCCGGGGAACTCGACACACTGGCCCGTGAGGGCCCGGGTCCCCACCTCGCGAGCGTGCGAGGCGAACGAGACCTTCGGACAGGATTCAACCTGGCCGAGGTCCGTCGTGCGCGCGAGCGCTCCCATGACACCTCGGCCCATGTGGTGCGAGGAGTGTCGTCGATGGAAGCGATTATCGGTTCGTTCATCCTGGTGGCCGCCAGCGAGATGGGTGACAAGACCCAGCTGTTGGCCTTTTCCCTGGCGTCGCGCTTCCGCAAGCCATGGGTGGTGCTCGCGGGCATCCTGGTGTCCACGCTGGCCAATCACGCGCTGGCGGCGAGCGTGGGCGGTCTGGTGTCTCATCATGTGCCGCCCCGGGTCATGGCGGGCATCCTGGCGGTGTTGTTCATCGCCTTCGGGTTGTGGACCCTCAAGCCAGACACGCTGGAGGACACCCAGAGCCCGGCGCGCTTTGGCCCCTTCGTGACCACGGTGGTCCTCTTCTTCCTGGCGGAGATGGGGGACAAGACGCAACTGGCCACGGTGGTGATGGCGGCGCGCTACCAGTCGGTGTCGTTGGTGACGATTGGCACCACGCTCGGGATGATGGCCGCCAACGGTCCGGCGGTCTTCCTGGGCGACAAGCTGGCGGCCAAGGTGCAGATGAAGTGGGTCCGCTGGGCGGCCGCCTCGCTCTTCTTCCTCTTCGGCATCCTGTCGCTCGTGGCCGCGGTGCGAGGCGGGGAGTGAAGGCGAGGTCGCCGGAGAGACGGCCTTGCCCTCGGGCCGCTACTTCGCCGAGGCGCACTGGCTCGCCGCGTAGCTTCCCGTGAAAGCACCGAGCTGGGGCTTGTTGCGTCCGAGCTTCCACAGGACCGTGCCGAAATCGGTCAGGTTGGTGGGCTGGGTCCAGTTGTCGACGGCGTGGAACTGGCCGGACTGGGTCAGATTGAACGTGTCATCCCAGTTGGGAGTGCCGTGCCATGCCACGATGCCCACGCCCTGGGCCGGTGCGTTGTTGAAGGCCACCATGCTTCCGGCCTTCATCCGGGGCACGTCACTGTTGGTCTTGTCCCAACCCGTCTCACCGACGATGAGCGCCAGGTTCTTGGACTGCACCGACTTCACGTAGTTGATGAAGTCGGTGGTGTGCGGCGAGCTGCCACCCGCCTCGGCCCAGGCGTTGTAGACATGGATGGAGAAGAGGATGTTGCACTGGTTCTGCGCGAGCTGGGGCCCGTAGGTGGGGATGAGGTTGCCCGGTATGCCCCAGCGGTTCCACTCCTGACCCGCCACACCTCCATCCACGACGATGATATTCTCCGCGCCCGTGGCGCGGATGGCGTTGCGCAGGGTCGTGTGGATGGACACGTAGTCCGTTGTCGACTCGCCCCAGATGGGCTCGTTGAGCAGGTTGAACCAGACGTAGGTATTGTTCTTGTACTTGTTGGCCAGGGCGACCCAGGCATCCTTCGTCTGGTTCAGCTTGGTGGCGTCGATGGTGCCGTTGCTCCAGACATTGTCGTGGAATTCGATGAGGACCACGATCTTCTTGGCGGTATAGGCCTGGATGATGCGGTCGATCTTCGCGAAATTGCCATTGGACGCCGTCCCCGAGACGAGCCCATAGGTGTTGTAGTTGGCGTGCGGCAACTGGGCGCCGTTGATGCGGATGATGTTCCAACCCCATTTGACGGCCTCCGCGGAATAGTTCTCCGTGCTCCGCTGGAAGAAGTCCCAACCGTCCAGGTTGGCTCCCACGGGATAGAACTTGTTCCCGTCTGGCGTCACGATGTCCTTGCCGACGATGTAGAAGCGGCCCGTGGGATTGGCCAATGCGGCGGTCGTGGGCTCGGCGTGTTCGGCCTCCGGGGCAGACACCTCGGCTCCACCACAAGCGCCCAGCAGGAACGGCAACAACCCCATCAACTTCATTGGCTTGAACACGCAATCCACCTTTCGTTCTTTTCCCGCGTGGGAGGAAGGAGGGTTCAGTTTATCCGTGGTAGGTACTGCCACGTATGATCGATTACGATCCGCATCGCTGGTGGACCTACTTCCATTACCTCCGGGGCTCGATGATCCGCGAGATCATCTACCGGGTCCTGGCCTGTGTCGTCTGGGCCGCGGGGGTGACGGCCGTCCACCTGTATGTCCGCCCCGTGGACATTCCCGCCACGGTGCACTCGCTGGCGGGGATTTCCTTGAGCCTGTTGCTCGTCTTCCGCACCAACTCTTCCTATGACCGTTTCTGGGAGGGACGGAAGTTGTGGGGAGGCATCGTCAACGAGACGCGCAACCTGGCGCGCGCCGCCGGCGTCTTCCTGGGAGATCAGTCGGATCTCTTCCGCACGCTGGTGCACTGGACCGCCGTCTTTCCGTACTCGGCCGCCGCCTCGCTCCGGCAGGCGATCCACCTGGGGCCGGTGGCCAACGTGCTTCCTCCCGGGGAGGTGGAGCAGGTGTGCGGTGCCCAGCACGTGCCGCTCGCGGTGGCACGGCGGATGAGCGCGGTGCTCGACGAGGGCCGGCGCCGCGGTCACTACAACGAATTCGTGCAGATGCAGCTCGATCAGAACGTCCAACTGCTCATCGACTACCTGGGAGGCTGCGAGCGCATCCACAAGACACCCATGCCCTTCGCCTACATGCTGCACCTGCGCCGGGCGCTCGTTCTCTACTGCTTCACGCTCCCCTTCGCGCTGGTGGAGTCGTTTGGCTGGATGACGGTGTTCGCCACGTTCGTCGTCACCTATGTCTTCTTTGGCATCGAGGAGATTGGCGTGGAGATCGAGGATCCCTTCGGCAACGACGACAACGATCTCCCCCTGGAGAAGATCTGCGAGACCATTCGAGGCAATCTGCTGGCGCTGTTGCCCTCCCGTCCGGAGAGGGCGCAATCGTGACGAGCCCCGGCCTCAGGGCAGGTCGCGAGCCTGCGCTGGCGCCACGGGCGCGAACGCGGCCGAGACGCACTCGCTCCGGGCGAAACCCTGTCCCGCGGCATGTTCGGCGGCGGTGCTCGCGTCCTTGAAGAGAAGCATGTCCTTGAAGCGCGCGGCGTTCGCGCTATTGCCCGCGTCGCGGATGTAGATGGCGCGGACGCGCCCGGGAAACTCGTCGCGGATCTGCGCGTAGACCTCGGGATCCTTCTCGCCCGAGTCCCCTACGAGGACCACCGGATGGGGAAAGCGCTGGAGCAGGCCTCGGATGATGGGCTGCTTGTATCCGGAGAGCGTTCCCGGCCCCAGGTCCCGCAGGTAGAGGCCGAAGCCCGAGGGGAAGCCGTGGCGCGAGAGGAATGAGCCCACGCGAGGGGCGAACTGCACGGGGGAACCGCTCACCAGCGCGAAGGCGGGCACCCGCGCCGCATCCGTGCCGAGGCAGCCATAGAAGCCCGCCATGCCGGGAACCACCGGTTGGGTATCCGCGTCCCTCAGCAGCGCGTTGGTCACCAGCTTGTCCGGCTGGGTCACCTCGGAGATGGCCAGGGTGTCATCGAAGTCGGAGACGACGAGGAACGGAGCGGAGTCCGGGATGATCTCCACCTGCGTCTGAGTGCTCGCGCCGGTCACGCTCGCCTGGGCCGGATGGTTGCCCACGGGGAAGGGTTTGTCCGAGGGGGCGGGCAGGGTGACCTGGAAGTTGCCGTCGGCGCCACTGGTGACGTGGGCGGAGACCCCGAGGAAGGACAGCTCCACCCGGGCGCCCTTCCAGTTGGCCGTGGCCAGGCGCCGCAGGTTGCGCGACAGGGCCGTGCTGCCATGGGGCGTGTCGGCGAGGACGCGCCCCTGGAGGGTGACGCCGTCGGGGCGGCCGAGCGTTGGAAAGAGCAGCACCGCCGGAGCCGCGAGCGCGGAGGACGCGGCCAGGGAGAGCAGGAGCGCGGACAGACGGACGGGCGTGGAGGAGCGCGGCATGAGACGCAGGATATGCCAGGGAGCATGCCCAGGAAAAAGGCCGCCCCTCCTGGGTGGAGGGACGGCCTCGGGTAAATCGATTCGGACTCAGACTACCAGTTGTTGCCGCCGCCGTTGGTGATGGCGAAGCCGCCGTTGCTCTGGTTGACGGCCTTGCCGCTGGGGGCGTTGTTCACCGTCACGTTGGTGAAGCTGGCGCCGCCCTTGGCGGTGGACAGGACCTGGATGCCGTAGGTCGTGGGGTTGCTGATGGTGATGTTCTCGAACGCGGTGTTCGTGAACACGCCACCGTTGTTGCTCTGGATGCTGATGCCCTGGTACGTCGGGTCGATGATGTCGACGTTCTTGATGGTGATCCCGTTGGTCGGGTTCATGTCGGCGCGCAGCCAGATGGAGCCGAACTGCTGGCCACCCCAGTAGGTGCCGCCGGTGCGCACGAGCGTCAGGCCGTCGATCGTCGCGGACTCCAGGGGGTAGGGCTGGAACTCGGAGCTCACGGTCAGACCGGGGTAGGTCAGCGTGTCGTAGGCGATGCTGTTCTCGATCCGGTTGTTCCGGCCGCCGTAGATGGCGAAGCCCGCGGCGCGCCAGGTGATCTGCGCGGTGCAGTTGCGGATGACGTTGTTGACGTTCGGCTGGGGGTAGAGGTCGGTCGCGGACCAGATGGCGAAGGCGTCGTCACCCGTGTTGCGCGCGTGGGAGTTCTCCACCACGCCGTCCTTGTTGCCGTTGCAGAGGTTGACCGCGTCCGCGCCGGTGTTGCGGAAGCGCACGTTGCTGATGCGCAGGTTCGTCGACTCGTTGAAGCCGCCAACCCAGTAGCCGCACTGCACGTGCTCGACCCACATGTTCTCGATGACGGTGTTGCGGTGGGCCGAGTTCACCCATGCCTTGCCGCCCTGGGTGCGCAGGCCGTCCGTGTTGCCGAAGATGGCGAAGTCCCGGAACGTGGTGTTGTCACCGGTGATGTTGAAGCCCGTCTGACCCCAGCCCGCGTCCTCGCTCAGGGCCGCGCAGAAGATGCGGCTGTGCCACAGGCCCGCGCCCTGGATGGTGATGCCCTTCACCTGGTACTTGTTGGTCTGGTTGAAGACGCCGGGCGGGATGTAGACGCCCTTGAACTTGCCAGCCTGGGCCGCCATGATCGCCTGGTTGATGGCGTTGTCGTCGGAGATGCCGTCGTTGGGGATGGCGGGCTCCCAGCCGTTGCCGGCCTGGGTGATGTCGACGAAGCCCTCCGGCTTGGCGCTGGGGGCCGCGACGAGTTCCAGGTCGACGAGGTCGATGGCGTAGTACGCGGCGGTGTCGCCCGAGTCCTTCTGCAGACGGACGGTGGCGCCCGCGGGGATGGTGGTGCTCAGCAGCTTGCTGGCCTCGTCGTAGATGCGGCGCGGCTTGCCGCCCGAGGGGCTGTTGGACTGCTGATCGTCACCGCCGTAGACCCAGGCTTCCTTGGAGGAGAGGGTGAGGGTGGTCAGCTTGCTGCCGTTGACGTAGAGGCTCAGCGTGGCCTGGATGCCGCCGCCGCCCGGCGCGTCGGGGATGCTGTTGCGCACGACGATGGCGTTGGCCGCCGCGGTGGTGGTCCACTGCACGTAGTGGCCGGTCGAGCTGAGCACGACCGCCTTGCGGCCCGAGGCCTCGCCCGGGATGGTGCCGAGCTCGCGGCTGGGACCCTGGACCTGGGCGTTGGTCGTTCCGGCCTCGGCCTCGTACTCGATCCACGGCACGTTCGCGCCGCGGCCGACGTAGATGCTGGAGGAGAGGGTGTTGTTGCTCTCCACGGCCTCGGAGATGGCGTTGGATGGGTCCACCGTGGCGACCAGGGTGTGGTTGCCGTTGGAGGCCGTCCAGGTGCCGCTCAGGACGACGGCGGCGGTGGCGTTCGCGGCGAGGGCCGAGGAGGTGACACCCGTCAGGGTCGTCGTCCCGTCGATGACGAGCTTGACCGCGACGGAGCTTCCCGTGGCGTCCAGGCCCTGGTTCGCGATGGCGACCGTGTACTTGACGGCGGCGCCGGCGGCGGGCGTGGAGGGGGCGGGGGAGATGGACTGGACGACGAGATCCGGACCGGGCGTCTGGGAGACGGTGATGTTCTTGCTGAAGCTGTTGTTGGTGTCGTTGAACTCGGCGATGGCGTTGTCCGGATCCACGACGGCGGTGATGGGGAAGGTGCCATGGGCGGTGGACCAGGCGGCGCTGGCCGTCAGGGTCGCGCTCGCGCCGGCCGCCAGGGTCGTGGTGGTGGCCGAGGTCGCGACCTCCTGATCGTTCACGCGGAAGGAGGCCTTGTGCACGCCGCTGGGCGTGGCCGCGGTGCCGTTGTTCTTGACGACGGCCTTGAGGGTGATGGCCTCACCCGCCTGCGGGGGGTTGTGCGCCGCGGTCCACTGGATGTCGGACACGGTGAGGTCGGCCTTCTTGGCGGCCGTGGCGCCCACGGTGATGTAGTCCAGGTTGATGTTCGCCAGGTCGCCCGTGTCGTACTGGTAGGCCACCTGGTTGTTGCCCGCGTTCAGGTAGACGGCCTCGGTCTTGGTGGCCCAGGTCTCCCAGTTGCCCGTGGTGGGCAGGGCGCTCTGGAGGCTGCGCGTGCCGTTCACGTAGACGGAGATGTTGGAGTCCGCGAAGCCATTGCTGTAGCGCAGCCCCACGTCGTACCAGCCCGCGCTGGCGGCGGAGACGGTGAAGCGGGTGCTCGCGCCCTGGGCCCAGTAGCCCTCCACGAAGCCCGAGCCGCTATATCCGGTGTGGTTGGTGGTCGGCACGGCGCCGCCGCTCAAGGCCGCGGCTTCCGCCTCGTACTTGGAACCGCCCGAGCTCGACGCGTAGTTCGCGGTGAGGGTCGTCGCGGCGCCGGTCGTCTTGTAGGTGGTCGACGCCGAGTAGATGTTGCCGAAGTTCGCCGCGGTCCCTCCCGACCAGGAGCTGAAGACCTGGCCCGTCGGCGGGGCGTTGGCCGAGATGTTCACGGTGGTGTCGGCCGCGTACGCGCCGCTGCCCGAGCCGTTGTTGACGGTCAGGGCATAGGTGGTCGTTCCGCCCGTCGGCGTGCCGAGCACCTGGAACTCCGCGATCTGCGCGCCCGTGGAGCCGCTGTTCGACGCGAACTGGAGCCGCACCTCGCTCACGCTCGCCGTCACGGGGATGGTGATCTGGTTGCCGGTCGCGGGATTGAAGGTGTAGGTGGCCGCGGACACCAGGGTGGAGAAGGCGCTGGTGCTCGTGTTGTGTCCCAGCACCGTGAGGTTCTGGGTGCGCGTGCCCCAGATGCTGTCAGGGTTGAGCTGCAGCACGATCGCGCTGATGTTGTAGTTGCCACCCAGGTTCACCGTCAGGGTGTTGGGATAGGCGTTGGGCGCTCCTTCCCAGTAGGTCGCGCGGTTGCCGTCGTTCGCGTTCGTCGCGACGTAGACCTGCGTATACCCCGACGTGGTGATCGGCTTGCCCTGGGCGACGTTCTGGTCCGCCGCCTGGGTCACGACACCCATCTCGGTCGACGTCTGCCGCGAGGGCTCGCCACACGCACTGATGAGCGTCTGGAGGCCCAGAAGCGCCACGGCGCCTCCGGACCGGCTCCAATCTGGAATGATTCGGGTCTTCAATTCCGTCTCCTTCATGGGCGGCGGTTCACCCGCGCCCGTTGATTTCGTTTGCTTCCCGCCACGTTCCAATCCGAGCAACGCCCGGCCCCTCTTCGGAGCCCGGTGCGATGCCATTCACGTGCTGACATGGGATGGACTGAAGCCCGGCGAGTCCCGGGGGAGGGGACCGTCGGGCCGTACGGACTGGATGAAACCGCATGCGGGGAGTGCGGCGCCTGCCAGCGGGCAGAGCATCAGTTGGAGTTGCTGCCCGCCGGAATTTGCCTGGCCACCCGCGACTCACGACCTGTGACACACAAAAGTCTGATGCGGTCGGAACGTTTGTCATAAAGCCACTAATCCCGTCAAGCAAGGAAAGTCATGTTCTCCGGGTCCTGATGAGGAATAGGCCTGGAATGGCGTGGAAAATTGAACAGAAGCGGATGGGAGCAACAGGAAAGGAGATGCGCCGGAATGACGCGGCGCGTCTGGGGTTCGGTGGGGAGGGGGATGACGCGGCGCGTCTGAGTCGAGGTGGTGCGATGCGTCATGTGCCGCGAATGCGGCCAAAGCTTGTCATCGACCTTTGGGGCCATTCACTCCCTGATGTTGTCTTCTCAGGGGTGATGCCGTCTGGGTTTGTTCTGGGCACCCCCGCGTCACCGAGGCCGGGAACGCGCTTTCACGGAGGCTCGGTCCACCGAGCTCGCGCGTGACGTGGAGGCCGCTTCCAGGCGGCCCGCTCACCTGCCGCGACTGGCGCACATTTCAGGTGTGAGAAGGACAACAGACCCCCATCACTCCCTCTATGCGCCATCCCCCCTGGTCGAGCGCGACAGACGGGATAATTGCAAGGCTGCTAGACGACCCGCCGGCTGGTCGCTGGCCGTGCGGCTTCCACCCGGACGGGGAGAGTGGATTTTACCTCCGGAGGTTCGCGCGGAGCATTTCCGGGTCACCCGAGCGAGGGTGCGCCTGTTCGCGCTGCCGCACTACACACCGGAATCACTCGATGAGAATGTGGCCGTCTCCAATCACATGCTGACGTGTGCTCCCGAGACGTTCTATCCTGACGAGGTTTGATGTTTCAGGCTCAGGTTGCATCCCCCCCTCCCCGTTCGTCTTCCCCTTCCTTGAGGCCCATCCCCTTCATGAGAGTCTCTCCTCGATTGCTCGTGGCCGCGTTGCTCGCGACCGCGCTGGCGACAGCGTGTAACCCGGTCGATCCACCCACTGAAAACCCATCGCAGACGGATGGTGGTTCGGACGGCGGTCCGGACACCCAGCAGCCGGATGCGGGGCAGGACCCGGACGGGGGTCCCGTGGAGCCCCCCACGACGGAACACCCCTTCGATCCGCCTCCGGGACCCCGTAGTCCCAACAACACGAAGATCGACACGGACTGTGATGGTCTGTCGGACGCGGAGGAGTGGGGCAACGTCTACACGGGTAATCAGCAGACGAACCCGGACATGTGGGACACGGATGGTGATGGCCTTCGCGATGGTGTCGAGACGGGCCGCACCTCCACGCTCAACACGAACCCGGAGTGTGTGAGCCTCTTCCTCCCGGACGCGGATCCCGCGACCCGGACCAACCCGACCAATCCCGACACGGATGGAGATGGGCTCCGTGATGGTCTGGAGGACATCAATCACAATGGCAAGCTGGACCCCGGCGAGACGGATCCGGCCAACCGTGACACGGATGGCGATGGTCTCTCGGATGGCGAGGAGGACGTCAACAAGAACGGCCGGGTGGACTCGGGCGAGACGGATCCTCGCCTGCGTGACACGGACGGCGATGGCCTCTCGGATGCCATTGAATTGAACATCACCCACACCGACCCTCTCAATCCCGATTCGGATGGAGACTCCTGCAAGGATGGCGCGGAGGATCTCAACGGCAATGGCGTGAAGGATCCGGGCGAGACGGACCCCAAGAACTCCAAGGATTGTGGCGCGGGCACCTTCCCCGACTCGGACAATGACGGCGTGCCGGACTACATCGAGGAGTCCTCGGGCACGGACAAGAACAATCCGGACACGGATGGGGACGGTCTGCGCGATGGCGTGGAGGATCGCAATCGCAATGGCCTCGTGGACTCCGGAGAGACGGATCCGCGCAAGAAGGACTCGGATTGCGACGGTCTGGTCGACGGTCCGAACCTGAGCACCTTCAAGGGCGAGGATCTCAATGGCAACGGCGTGAAGGACTCGGGCGAGACGGATCCCACCAAGCGCGACACGGATGGCGACGGACTGTTGGACGGCGTGGAGCGCGGAATCCCCGCGGGCTCGGCGCCCGACACCGGTTGCGGCTACGTGGGTGACGCGGACCCCTCCACCACGACTGATCCGCTGAAGCCGGATTCGGATGGCGATGGCATCGCCGACGGCGCCGAGGACTCCAACCAGAACGGACGCAAGGATCCGGGTGAGCTGGATCCGAATGATCGCACGGATGGTGAGTCCTCCTCGCCGGCGGGTCAGGCCTGTTCGGCGCAGAACCTGCGGCAGATCACCTTCAAGGAGGATGGCGGCGGCGACATCCGGCTGGCGCTCCGGCTCACCTTCCAGGAAGTGCGGCAGATCTCCCTGGGCGGCACGAGCAAGGGCTTCATCGGCTACGACGACACGAACAAGGTGGCCTTCGTCGCCTACAAGCGTGGCAAGGCGGGCAGCTCCACCACGGTGGCGGGAGACGAGGCGTTCGTGCGAGGCCAGTTCTCGCCCTCGGTGACGGCGGGCACCCTGCAGACCTTCACCACGTGGGATGGTCATCCGGCGCTCCAGGCCTTCTATGATCAGAGCGCGGGCACGAACCTGCGTGACTACGCCAACTCGGTGGCCAACTCGCTCGTGGGTTCGGGGGCGGGGACGCTGTCGGGCGGCACGGGCGTGACGGGTCCCTACAAGCTGCAGACGCAGTACGTGCACCGCTCCGACTCGAGCGTGCTGGTGGTGGTGGCCATCACTCCCACGGCGCGCTTCGTGGAGCCGGGCCTCTTCGTCATGGGAGACACCGCGGGTGGTACGGCGCTGGCCCAGTTCGGCGACGCGGACGCGGTGCAGTGCGAGACCTTCACCACGGGCAACGGCATGGCCGATTTCCTCTTCGTGGTGGACGACAGCGGCTCCATGGCCACGTCCCAGAACGCGCTGGGTGACGCGGCGACCGCCGTGGCCAACCGGCTGGGCAACTCGCAGCTCGACTGGCGTATCGCCATGGTGAGTACGTCCTATACGCAGACGGGCTATGGCCTGCCTACCGCTGGCGTGTTCCGGGGCTTCACCCGCGACATCCAGCGCTTCAAGTGGTGGTTGCAGAAGTCCTCCAGCTGCACGGGTCCGTCCACGGACTGCTGGATCGGCATCGACGGCTCCAGCGAGGAGATGACCTTGGCCAGCTCGCGCGCCGCGGTGGACTACATGACCAACGCCAGCACGCCCGCGGACAAGAAGTTCCGCCCCGGCGCCCGCCTGGTGGTCATCGTCCTCACCGACGTGCGTGACACGAACGACAACACGCCCGTCAGCACGTACATCGACTATTTCAAGGGCGCCAACCCCACCGGCAGTCCCATCCAGATGCACGGCATCATTTGTGACTCCATCGATGGAGGCGAGTGCTACCCGAGCGAGCCCATCCACGACCTGCGGCACAAGGATGTCATCCAGGCCACGGGCGGCATCGTGGGCAGCATCCGCAGCACCCTCTCCATCCAGAACACCATTGGCAGCATCATGGACAGTGTCATCGCCTCCACGGGCTACCGCACGCTCAAGCCGCCCATTGGGGCCTCGGTGCGCGTGGCCCTGGCGTCGGTGCAGGATCCCTCGAAGTGTCTGGCGAGCGATCTGCCGCGCAGCCGCACCAACGGCTTCGACGTGGATGGCATCAGCCAGGCCCTGGCCTTCTACGGCGCGTGCCGTCCGGCCGACGTGGGTGCGACGAAGGCGGCCATCTCCTACCGTTACTGGAGTGACCTGACGGGCAACAAGGATGGCAACCCGCCGCCCTGCGCGACGGATGATTACTACGACTCGTCGGATCCGGACTTCTGCCGGGGCAATCTCACGTGCAACCGGCAGACGAACCGGTGTGATTGCCCGTCGGATTGTGGCGGCAACGCGCCGGTCGGCAAGGTGTGCAACAACAGCCGGGAAGTGTGTGACTTCACCTGCGGCGCGGAGTGCGGTGGGGCCTGCGGCAGCTTCCAGATGTGCAACACGGCGACGTGCAGCTGCCAGTGCGTGGCGTCCGCTACTTGCGCTCCGGGCTTCCGGTTCGACTCGGCGTCTTGCGGCTGCGTCTGCGATACGGCGGCGCTCAACTGCGGCTCCACCTATCAGCCCGACGCCGCCTCTTGCGCCTGTGTCTGCCAGGCCAATTGCGGTAACTCCTGCACCACGGGCACGCAGTGCAACATGAGCACCTGCCGCTGCGAGCCGAAGTTGAACTGAGTCACTTCACCCAGCGCGCCCCGGCCGGGTCATCGGCCCGCCGGGAGCAGGGGTGAATCCGGGGCCGGATGTCGCTGAATCCTCAGCGGCGTCCGGCCCCGTTGTTATTGCCTCGCGGGAGCTTCGCGGTTATCCGCCCGCTTCCAGGATGCCAGTGACCTGGAACCAGAATGGCTCGGGGTAGGGATTCTCCTCGATGCGCATTCCCAACCGCCGCATCACCTCCATCGAAGCGGTGTTGCCTCGCTGGGTCTCCGCGAGGATCCGGCCCAGCTTCAGGGTGTGGAAAGCCTGGTCCACCAGTGCGCGAGCGGCTTCCGTGGCGTATCCCCGCCGTTGCAGGGCCGGAGTCACCGCCCAGAACAGCCCGACCTCCGCGGAGAAACGCGCGCCCTCCACCCGACCGAAGGAGGGCAGCTGGCCGAAGGGGGACAGCAACGGCACGAGTCCCACCAAACCCACGAAGTGGCCGCTCTCCTTGAGCACGATGGCCCGCTCTCCGTAGGGAGGTTGGTACAGCAGCGCCAGCTGCTCGTGGTTGCGGACGGTCCACTCCAACCATTCGCGTCGCTGCTTCAGGTTCTCGTCTTCGCTCAGCGCCTTGTCCGCCCAGCCGATGTCGATGTAGAGCCGATGACACTCGTTCACATCATCCATCCGCAGTGGGCGGATCAGCAGCCTCTCGGTTTCCAACATGGGTAGACGCATGTCGCGTCTCCTCCCCTCGGCGGCTCCACGGTCAGGACAAAAGAAAACCCCGGAATCACTCGAGGAGTGACGCCGGGGCATGGCCAGGGTCGGACTTGAACCGACTACCTGCGGATTATGAGACCGCCGCTCTAACCAGATGAGCTACCTGGCCATCAGGGTGCAACCAGCCGCCGGGTCCAGGCGACCGCGGCGCTCTTCTACTTCTCCTCTCGTCATCGTGCAACTGCGGACTGCATCGGTGGCGTGATTCCCGCGAGGAGGCGCTACCCGGCGCCGTCGTCCAGGAGGGCGAGCCAGTCCTGACGCGTATCCCCGAAGGCGAGGAAGGATGGGTTGGTGAGCTGTTGCTTGTTGTAGCGGAGCCGGCTTCCCCCGGTGTCCGTCACCGCGCCGCCAGCGGCTTCCAGCACACACTGCGCCGCCGCGGTGTCCCACTCGCAGGTGGGCTGGAAGCGGGGATAGAAGTCCGCCCGTCCCTCGGCGATGAGACAGAACTTGAGCGAGCTGCCCAGGCTGGTGGTGCTCGCCGAGGGCAGGCGCGCGAGCAGCGCCTCCACGCGCGGGCCCGCGTGATCCCGGCTCGCCACCACGATGAGCCGATCCATCGCGGCTTCCCGGGTGCGCAGCGCCACCGGCTCCTGGCCGGGGTCGGCCCGGAAGGCACCATGGTCCCGGGCTCCCCAGTACGTCACTCCGGACACGGGCACGTGCACCACGCCCAGCACGGGCTCGGCCCCGGAGATGAGGGCGATGTTGACGGTGAATTCACCGCTGCCCTTGATGAACTCCTTGGTGCCGTCCAGGGGATCCACCAGCCAGAAGGTGTTCCACTCGTGACGCCCGGCCGTCTCCCGCGCGTCCGATTCCTCGGAGAGCACGGGGAGGGTGGGCGTGAGCCGTCGCAGCGACTCGACGATGAGGGTGTGCGCGGCCCGATCCGCGGCCGTGAGCGGAGAATCGTCCGCCTTGCGCTCCACGGCGAGGGGTCCTCCATGGAAGCGCAGCGCGGCACGTCCCGCCTCGCGGGCCACGTCCCGCACGGCGCCGATCAGCGCCGGGTCCACCAGGCTCATGGATGTTCCTCGGGAAGAGGTTGCGACTCAGGAGGCGCGCGGCAGCTTGCGGCGGCCTATGCCATCCTCCGCGTCGTCCGACTCATAATAGAGGGTTGCCCCTCCATCGTCGTAGACGACCAGCACGCGCTCGCTGTGGCCCAACAGTCCGGTGGCGGCGGCCTCCGCCTTGCGGATCAGGGTGTCGGCTCTCAGGGGGCGCTTCTTGGTGTTGCCTGTACGTACGGACGCACCGGGCATGCGGGGGATGACTCCTTGAGCCCTCCCATACGGAGAGGGGGCACGTGCTATAGCCAACGGAGGACTTCGTTGACAAGCGCTTGACACATGCCGGCTGGAAACGGGGTAAGGGAGCGTCATGAACCGTCGTCTTGCCGCCTGCCTCGTGTTCACTTTGAGTCTGTGTCCAGAGGCCCGGGCCCAGTTGACCGCGCCGCGAGCGCCGCCGGAATCGCCTACTCCCGCCTGGTTGCCCCGAGGGGTCTTCCTCGGAACCTCCCTGCGCAAGGGGGCCGTGGTGCCCGAGGCCCGGCTTCAGTGGCAGCTGCCCTTCTTCCACCATTTCGAGGACACGCTCTCCCTGTTCATCGAGCCCGCCGCCGCCATCGCGGCCTCCAGGCCCGCCACGCTCGAGAGCGCCGCCGGTTCGCTCACCTCCTTGCAGTTGTATTCACTGCTGGTGAGCGTGGGGTACACCAGCCAGCAAGCCACGGGAGTTCAGTGGGGTTTTCAGTTGGGAACCGGCCCCATGTGGTACAGGGCGCGTTTCACGGGAAGCACCAAGGCCCAGGAGTCGTACCTCGTGGGCCACCTGGACGGGCGTGCGCGGATTGGCTACCGCTTCGGTCCCATTGGCCTGGGCGTCGCGGTAGGGTATGGTGATCCTTACAACTACAAGCGGGCGAGTCTGGCGCGGCCGTACATCGGAGGCCTGCAGCTGGGCGTGTACGCGGACTGGCGCTAGGCGCCTCTGGACCCTGTCCCCTGGGTGGGGTGAAGTGTGTACTCACGATGGTCGAGCTCCTCAGCCTCCATATCGGCCGCTTCCACAAGGAGCGGGCGGAGTACGAGCGGACGCTGCCACCGGCGGTGTTGGTCTTCATGCCTCCTCCGGTGGTGGCCCAGGTGCTCGACGAGCGAGAGGAGCGCCATCCGTTCCGCACGCTCACCAGTGTGGTCACTCCCATGTTAGGGGTGGGCGAGCCGGTGGTTTTCCCGGTGACCAAGAATCAAGAAAACGCGTTCGGCCGGGGAATCACCGTGGGGCGCACGGGCAACAATGACGTGGTGCTCGACGACGGGACGGTGTCGCGCTTCCATGCCTGGTTCCAGCGCGAGCCGGACGGGGGCTATCTGCTCACCGACGCGGGTTCGAAGAATGGTTCGTTCGTGGCGGGGGTGCGGCTGGTGCCCCGGCGCGCGACGGCGCTGGCCGATGGGACGCGGCTGCGCTTCGGCCAGGTGGAGCTGACGTTCTACCTGGCCAGTGGCTTCACGAAGGTGCTCGCGCGGCGGCCAGGACCGTGAGCTTGTCAGCCCGTGCCGGGACTTCGTAACGTGGGGATTCCCCTCGACAGAGGGAGCAGGGAGCGTTCGCGGTGCCATTGACGACAGAGGCGTTCGGCCTGACGGATGTGGGCCGGAAGCGGCAGCACAACGAAGATGCGATGCTCGTGGATGCACCGCTCGGCCTGTTCATCGTGGCCGACGGCATGGGCGGCCACGCGGCCGGCGAGGTGGCGAGCTCCCGCGCCACCGAGGTGGTGCGCCAGCACATGGTGTCCAACCGCCACCTGCTCAAGGACTTGAGCACCAACACGAGCCAGGACGCGCGCAACGCGGCCCAGGCCCTGATGGAGGTGGCCATCCAGCGTGCCTGCGCGGACATCTTCCGCATGGCCCTGTCGGATCCGTCCAAGCGCGGCATGGGCACCACCTTCGTGTGCCTGGCCGTGAGCGGCAACAAGGGCGTCATCGGGCATGTGGGTGACTCTCGCATCTACCTGGTGCGTCACGGTCAGTGCCACCGGCTCACCGAGGATCACACGCTCGTGGCCGCCCAGCTCAAGGCGGGCACCATCACCAAGGAGCAGGCGGCCACCTCCCAGTACCGCAACGTCATCACCCGCGCGGTGGGCATCCAGGAGTCCGTCCAGGTCGACACGCTCATCGTGGACCTGTTCCCGGGCGACCTGTTCCTTTTGTGTTCCGACGGTCTGCACGGCTACCTGGACGACGACGAGGTGCTGCCGCTCGTGCAGGGCTCCTCCCCGGTGGAACTGCCCAAGCGTTTCGTCGACCTGGCCAACGAGCGCGGCGGCAAGGACAACATCACCGCGGTGGTGGTGAAGGTGTCCGGAGAGGGCACGCTCGAGGCGGAGACGAGCGAAGCGCAGAGCCGCATGGAGGCGCTGCGCAAGATTCCGCTCTTCCGCCACCTCACCTACAAGGAGCAGACGGCGGTGCTGTCCATCGCCACCACGCGCACCTTCCCCGCGGGGAGGGAGATCGTCGTGGAGGGCCAGCCTGGCGAGGAGCTCTTCGTGGTCATCCGCGGCCGGGTGGTCATCGAGAAGAGTGGGGTGGAGATCGCCGAGCTGCGGCCGGGTGGCCACTTCGGGGAGATGGGCCTCATCGACAACGCCCCCCGCTCGGCCACCGTGCGAGCGGTCGAGCCCACGCGCACCATGGTCATCTCCCGGTCGGACTTGATGGGCCTCATGAAGCGAGAGTCCATCCTGGCGGTGAAGATGCTCTGGAGCTTCGTGCAGGTGCTGTCCGACCGTCTGCGGGCCACCAACTCGGAGCTGAGCGAGGCACGTCAGGAACTGGCGGTGGCGCAGGCGATCCAGCCTTTCGCCGAGGAGTAGAGGCCCCCCTTCGGGGTCTGGGAGCCCATCCGGCGCAGGACGCGCCGGAATGAATGCGCCGAAATGACGGTTGGCAGGCCGGTCGCGGGGTTAGTGTCCCGCGCCGTCCTCCATGTGCAAATGGTTCGTCATAGCGGTGGCGTCTGCTCTGGTGTTCGTCGCGGTGGCCGTGTTGTGGCCGATCGGTCCACGCGCTCCGGCTCCAGCCGTCGTCCGTGAGCCCGCGGCGCGCGCTCTGCCCTCCTTCGAATCCGTGGAGGTGTCCTCGGGCACTTCCGAGGGGTTGACCCTCACCGGGCGGGTGTTGGATCCATCGGGCCGGCCCGTGGCGGACGCGGACGTGTTCCTCGCCGCGAGCGCGCAGAAGACGCTCACCTCGGTGCGCTGCGACGAGTGCGGACTGGCGCTGCTGGCCTGTCCCGCCCGGGAGAGCGCCCTTCACGCATGGGACTTCTTCGAGCAGGCCCATGGCTTCTTGCGCTCCAAGGTCAGTGTGCGCACGGACGCGCAGGGCCGCTTCCGCTTCGATCATCTCATCGGGGTGTCCTTCTCCGTCTGGGCCCGGGCCGAGGGCTTTGGTGCCGCCATGCGCGAGCGCGCCGCCCCAGGCGAGCCGGTGGAGTTGTACCTGCCCGCTCCCCGGCGCATCTCCGGACAGGTGGTGGACGACGCGGGCCGGGGCCTGCCGGGTGCTCGCGTGCACGCGGTGTCACGCAAGATGCCCCTCCCGTCCGAGGCGGTGACGGGGCCGGATGGTTCCTTCACCCTGGCCGGACTGGGCGAGGGGCCCTTCTATGTTCTGGCCTCCGCGAAGGGGTTCCTTCCCGCGGTGGAGCCCCAGGTGGAGGCGGACGCGCGCGTCGTGCGGATGCGATTGGAGCCCTCGCGCACGTTGGAGGTGCACGTCACCCGCCAGGGCCAGCCCGTCACGGCCCTGGTGCGTCTCAAGGCGGATCATCTGGCCCGGGAGGCGCGCGCCGAGGGGGGCGTGGTGCGCTTCGAGGACTTGTACCCGGACTCGCTCGTGGTGTCGGCCGAGGCGGGTGCGTGGGGCGCCGCGCCACGGAGCCTGACGCTGAGCGAGCGGCTCACGCGGGTGACGCTCGAGCTGGAGGAGGCGGGCTCGCTGCTCGTCACCGTGGTGGACGAAGCCGGAGAGCCGGTGCCCTCGCCCCAGTTGGTGTTGCACACCGCTCGGGGCAATGACGCCATCCAGGCCCTGAAGCCCTCCACCGGCGAGCTGGTGCGGTTCGGCCCGCTCGCGGTGGGCGACTACGTCCTGGAGTGCCGGGCCGAGGGGTTCCGGGACGCGCAGTTGCCCGCCCGCATCAAGCCGGGAGAGACGGCCCTGGAGATGGAGATGACTCGCGCAACGGTCATCGCCGGACATGTGTTGGACCAGTACGGCCGGCCGGCGCCCAATGTGTCCGTGCTCGTGCAACCCACGGGCGAGGCCGTGCTGGCGGACGGCGAGGGCCACTTCTCCGTGCCCGTGCCCTCGCCGGGCCTGTACGAACTGCACGCGCACCACTCCGAATGGGGCGGCGGGCAGGTGAAGGTGACGGCGCCCACGGAGGACGCGAAGCTGGAGCTGGAGCCCCGGGCGGCGCTCGAGGTGACGGTGACGGCCGAGGGTCGCCGGGTGGAAGGCGCCGACGTGGTGTTGTGGGTGGAGGGAGACGGCATCTTCCGCAGTGATTCCTCCTCGGGCTCCGATGGACTGGTCCCCATGCGCGGCCTGCCTCCGGGTACCTACTCGATGGTGGCCATGCACCCGGACTACCAGCCCTCGGGGCGGCAGATGGTGGAGGTGGTGGACGGGCAGACCCTGCGGGTGACGGTGTCGCTCGAGTCCGGCAAGCCCCTGAGCGGTGAGGTGGTGGACACCCGGGGCCAGCCCGTGGCGGGGGCCTCGGTGTCGGTGCTGCCGCGCATGAGCGAGCCGGTGACGACGGACGCCCAGGGTCACTTCGAGGTGCGCGCGCTCAAGCCCGGACGCCCCTACCTGGTGGAGGCTCGTCACCCCGGCTACGACCAGCACGATCGTGTGCAGGGCTCCGCGGGTGGGGAGCCCGTGCGGGTGGTGCTGACGGCACGCGAGATGTTTCGCGGCAGGGTGGTGGACCAGGACGGCGGGCCAGTGCGGCGCTTCCGTCTGGATGAGCACGACGTGACGAGCACGGACGGGCGCTTCGAGCTGGCGCTGGCCACCGCGGGGGATCGCCTCATCGTCTCCGTGGAGGCGCCGGGCTTCGAGCCGCTGATGGTGGACAAGCCCTCGAAGCCGAATGACCTGGGCGAGCTGGTGCTACAGCGGGCGCCCCTGGTGACGGGGCTCGTGCGCGAGGAGGGCGGCGGACCGGTGACGGACGCGGTGGTGGGGTGCGACGCGTGCGAGGACTCGGTGATGACGGGGCCGGACGGACGCTTCTCGCTGCCCAGCCCCTCCTTCGTGTCGAAGTTCAACGTGTCGGCGCGCAAGGGCCGTCTGAGCGCCTCGGTACCGGCCACGCGAGAGGACAGGACGGTGGAACTGGTGCTCAAGCGCGCCACGCACCTGTCCGGCACGGTGTACCAGCAGAACGGCACGCCCGCGGCGGGCATCCAGGTGGAAGGCGTCAACGCGGACCGGGGCGAGTCGCTGAGCTTCGTCACGGGTCCGGACGGGCGCTACAGCGTGGACGTGGCCCCGGGCAACTACCGCTTCTCGATCGGTTCCGGGCGGGACTTCGCCGGTGAGCCCGCCCTCCTGGTGCAGGTGGGGGAAGCGGAGCGACGGATGGACTTTGGACCGGCCCCGGGGACGGCCTCGCTGACGGTGCGGCTGCGGTCCGAGCAGGGCAAGGCGCTGTGGGTCATCGCCGGGGACGTGCGCTCCGTGGGCAACCCGCCCCGGGAGCTGCTGCGGGCCAGCTACGGACAACTGCTCTACCAGCCGCGTGGAGACAGCATCACCCTCCAGGGCTTCCCTCCGGGGCGCTACACCCTGGTCTGGGCGAGCTTCCATTCGGACTCGGAAGAGGGGCCCGTGATCCGCACGGTGGATTTGCCCACCTCGGCGGAAGTGGTGCTCGGCCCCTGAGGTGTTAGCGTCGACGGGATGCGGAAGCCCTTCCTCGGCGTCCACGCCCTGCGGCTGCGCAACTGCTGGAAGCTCATCCTGGGGGTGACGCTGCTCGCCACCGCGGGCGCGGCGCTCTGCCAGCGCCATGACCTGCTGCGCATGCGGGACGCCGAGCTCGCCGCCTATGACAACGGCCTCACGCTCTTCACCCGCGGCCGGCCCCGCTCTCGCGAGGTGGTCGTCGTCGGCATCGACGACAAGACGCTGCAGGGCATCCGGGACAACCCGCGCTACACGCGCAACTACGGCGTCTATCCCTACTCGCGCAACCTCTGGGCGCTCGTCTTCGAGCACCTGATGGACCAGGGCGCCCGCGCCATCGTCTTCGACGGCGTGATGGACGAGCGGGGCACCGACGAGGGGAATGATCTCGCGCTCGTCCAGGTGGTGGAGTCGCGCGGGGTTCCGCTCACCCTGGGGTTCAGCGTCAACGCGGGCCAGTCCTCCCTGCCGCCCGTGACGCCCGCCAACCGCCTGCCGGGCGCCGTGCTCCCCAGTCTCCCGGAGGACGTCTCGGAGGATCCGTTCGGCTCCCCGGAAGAAGAGACCCCCGCGGCCATGCCACCCGGCGAGGTGGCCCAGGCGCTCGCCTTTCCCGTGCGCCATCCCGGGCTCACGCTGCCTCCGCTGGCGCATGACCCTCGCGACGGAGGCCCCCGGCTCTCCCTCCACCCCGTGCCACCCCTGCCAGGCCTGGTGCGCGTCACGCCCGGCTTCGGGCTCGTCTGGATGGAGGCGGATCGGGATGGACGCCTGCGCCGCACCCGCTTCGCCTATTCGGACGGGGCCAACACCTACGTCACGCTCGCGGTGGCGGCGGTGGCGGACCTCGTTGGCGCGGAGCACGTGGAACTCGCTCCGGGCCGGTTGAAGCTGGGCGCGCGAGAGCTCCCCATCAACCTGGATGGCAGCGCGGAGCTGGACTTCGGCGGCCCCTGGCAGGAGCGTTTCGAGGCCTTGAGCGTCTACGCGGTGCTGGAGGATTGGGCCCGCCGCCAGGAGCACCGCGAGCGTGGCACTCCCTTCGTCCCCGTCCTGCCCGAGGACACCTTCCGGGGCAAGGTGGTCATCGTGGGTGGACTGTCCGTGGGGACCGGTGACGTGAAGGCCACGCCGTTCCAGAGCGAGGCCCCGGGAGTCGTCAAGCACGCGGTGGCGCTGGAGGCGCTCCTGTCCGGGGGCTTCATCACCGAGGCTCCTTTCTGGGTATCCCTGCTGCTCACCGCCGGCGTGGCTTTCTTCTCCGTGGCCCTGCTCACGCTCCTGCGCTCGCCGCTGCTGGAGCTGCTCTGGCCCCTGGCGCTCTACTTCGGCTTCTTCCTGCTGCCCGGCATGTTCCTGGCGCGGGGGATCCACGTGCTCAGCGCCATGCCCACCTACGCGGGCGAGTTCGCCTGCCTGTCCGCGGTGGCCTTCAACCACATGTTCGCCAACCGCGAGCGCGAGCGGCTGCGCGAGTCCTTCAATCGCTTCCTGGACAAGACGCTGGTGGATCAGCTCGTCGAGCAGCAGCGGCTGCCCTCGCTGGAAGGCGAGACGCGGGAGATCACCGCCTTCTTCTCCGACATCCGCGGTTTCTCCTCGTTCAGCGAGCGCTTCAAGGACGATCCCAAGGCGCTCGTGGCGCTGCTCAACCGCTACCTCACGCGAGTCAGCTCGGTGCTGATGGCGCACGGGGCCTGTCTGGACAAGTACATCGGCGACGCGGTGGTCTGCCTCTTCGGCGCGCCGCTGGACATGGCCGATCACGCGGTGCGCGCCTGCCACGCGGCGCTCGCCGTGCGCGCCGAGGTGGACACCCTTCGCGCGGAACTCCGGAAGGAGGGCCTGCCGGATGTCTACACCCGCATGGGGCTCAACTCCGCGGAGATGTTCGTGGGCAACTTCGGCAGCGAGCACCTGCTCGACTACACCGCCATCGGCGATGGCATGAACCTGGCGGCCCGGCTCGAGGGCGCCAACAAGGCGTACGACACGGTCATCCTCATCGGCCCGCGCACGTACGCGCTCGCGCACGCGCATATCGAGGCGCGGGAGCTGGATCGGGTCCGGGTGGCGGGCAAGGCGGAGGTGGTGACCGTGTACGAGCTGCTCTCGCGCGGGGGCGAGCTGTCCGCCGCCCGGAAGGCCACCGTGGCGCGCTACGCCCAGGCGCTCGCCCTCTACCGCGAGGCTCGCTTCGCCGAGGCGGTGCGCGTGCTGGAGGACGCACTCGCGGCGGACGCGGAGGATGGGCCGAGCCGGGTGCTCCTCGCCCGGTGTCAGCGCTACGCATCGAATCCACCCGCCATGCCCTTCGAGGGCGTGACGAACCTGGAGAAGTGATCATGAGCCACGAACGACTTGCCGCCCTGTTGGCGTTGGCGGGCGTCACCCTCGCGGGGGCCGCCCTGGCTGGGAAACCTTCCCTGTTGTACGTCAAGGCGAAGAACACCCACCTCAAGGACTCGAGCAAACCCTCCGCCACCACGCTCGCCATCCTCCAGCCGGGTCACACGGTGACGTACGTCGGACGCGAGGGCACCACCCCCTGGCATCAGGTGAGCGCCGTGACGCCGAAGGGCTCCTTCCAGGGGGTCATCTATCAGGCCAACCTCAGTGCCTCGCCTCCGTCCCTGGAGGTGAGCAGCGAGAATCCCGGCAAGCCCTTGTCGCCCCAGGCCTTCGCGTCCTCGGGCGCGGCCATCAAGGCGCTGGGACCCGGGGCCATCGCCTATGGCAAGACCTTGCCCAAACCCGAGAGCGTGAAGCAACTCGCCGCGCTGGAGGTGACCGCCAAGGACGTGCCGGACACGGAGGTGGTCAAGTATGCCCTCGCGGGTGGGCTACCCGGCGTGGTGGGAATGCACGTGGCGTCCACTGACACGAGCACGGCGCCCAAGAGCAAGGTGAAGAAGGGGGCGAAGCGATGAGCCGCCGTCTCCTCCTGTCCGTGGCCTGCCTGTTCCTGTGTGGCTTTGGCACCTGTTCTCAGTACCTCTCGGCGAAGCAGGCGTCGCTGGCCCGCGAGGCGGAAATGGAAAAGGAATGCACGGTGCTCGAGAGCCGGGTCATCTCCTACGATGAGGAACGGGCTTTCGGTGGCGCGGTGGGGGTTCGCTGGGTGAGCGAGGGGGGCGGCCTCACGACTCGCGCGGATCACCAGGCGCTGCATGTGCAACTCAACAAGATTGGCAGGAACCTGGCGGCGCAATCCAGCCGTCCCACCCTGCCTTGGGTGTTTGGCGTGCTCGAGTCCGAGGGCATCAACGCGGTGAGTGGACCCGGCGGCTATGTCTTCGTCTCCGAGGGGCTGCTCGCACGGCTGGACAACGAGGCCGAACTCGCGGGCGTGCTGGCCCATGAGATCGCGCACATCACGCGCAAGCACGCCTTGAGCGAATACCAGAAGTTCCTCGTGGACGAGTGCAGGACGGCGGCGCGGGCCGAGGGGTCTCGCCCGGAGAAGGAGGCGCTGAAAGGGATGGTCTCCAAGGTCGGCCATGCGGCCGAGAGCAAAGTGGCGGCGCTCGCCGGCTCCCTGTCCTGGGGCCAATGGGGCCAGGTGCTTTCCCAGGTCACTCGTTCGGTGAAGGGGTTCAACATCGACGAGGCGAGCGAATCCGTCGTCCGCGCCATCATGAACGGCTTCATCGAGAGCTTCATGAAAAAGGGTTTCAGCGAGAACGATGAGTTCGCCGCGGATCTGGACGCCGTGGAGCTGATGGCGGCCGCCGGCTATGCGCCCGATGCATACGTGTCCTTCCTGGGAAAGCTGCCCACGAAGGGTCTCTCCACACCTCATCCGAGCAACAAGGATCGGCAGAAGAAGCTGGTCGCCCACCTGAATGACTTGCGCGAGCTGGGGGCCGAGCAGGATTTCACCACGCCGGTGGACCTGTCCCGCACGGCGGTCATTCCCCTCCGGGACGAGCTGCTGGCCCGCCGGGCGGGTAGTGCCGCGCGCTGAGCCCCGCGCCGTTGTTCAATCCGCGTGGAGCGCGGAAGTGGCGAGGTGGCGCCGGACCCTCGTGGCGTCGGACTCCCGCTTCGCGTCCACCAGCCGGGCGAGTGCGAAATCCACGGCCGAGGCCATGTCGGAGACGGCGATATGCGGCATGGGGGGCGGCATGAGGTGGAAGACGAAACTCATCGACAGGCGCAGGGACGCCGAGGGCGCGATGACGGCATTGCAGAGGACGTACTCGCGCATCCTGGCCTCGTGCTGGCGCATCCACTCCGCCAGTTGACGGCACTGCGCGAGCGGGGGAATCCCCGCCTGACTGACGTCCGTGATGCTGACGTACTTCTCCCCGCGCGCCAGGAAGGACGCGGAACCGGCGAGGAATTGCGCGTACTGCCCATTCGTCATCACACCGCTGATGCGCAGGATGACCAGGGGCCAGTGCGAATCGTCGAAGGTGAGGGTGGCGCTCATGACTGCTCCGGCTTGGACGGAAACCGGCTGTTCCAGGAACAGCCGACGCTGGTGCCGTCCCCGCCTCGACACCCTGCCCGGACCCCGAGGGCCCGTCGCGCCCTGCCACCATAGCCGCGCACTCCACTTCCTGAAAGGCGCGGCTACTCCCGGTGCATGCCGAGCACCGCGGTGCGAAGCCGGGCGATGAAGCTCGTGGAGAGGGAGGGGTGCTCCCCCTCTCCTGGACGCGTGAGCAGGCCGCCCGCCACCACGTCCTCCCGCGATGCGGCCACCGCATAGCCGTAGTCGTTCCTCGTGCCACCGAAGCGCCGGGCCCACAGGGGCTCACCCGTGGTCGAGAATCCGGCCACCAGGGCATCACTCTTCCCCTGGCTCTCCACGGTCACTCCCGGACCCAATTCGAGCGTGCCCTCGAAGTGTCCCGCCAGGACGAGCTGACCCCCAGGTGCGAGCGCGAGCGAATGGCCGGACACCATCGCCGGCCACCGGTGCCGCCAGCGCTCGGCTCCCAGGGAAGAAAAACCCGCCAGGAAGCCCTCGAAGCCTCCCGCGGTGAAGAGGATTCCATCCGCTCCGGGCGTGACGTCCTCTCGCTGGAACAGGCCCGTCAGATAGATGCCTCCGTCCTCCGCGACGACCACCGACTTGGACTGATCATAGGTGGGCCCTCCGAACGACCGGGCCCAGAGCGCGTGCCCGTCGCCGGGCGAGAAGGCCGCGAGGAACGCGTCCGCGTCTCCCTGGCTCATGAGCCTGCCCGTTCCGAAGTCGATGGCTCCCGGCTCGGGAGCGACACCCTGGGAGAAGAGACCCGTGAGGAGCACCGTCCCGGAGGGCGCCACCGCCACGTCCCGTCCGATGTCCTCTCCGGCACCACCGAAGCGCCGCGCCCACTGGAGCGCGCCGTCGCGTCCGGAGAGCTTGAGCAGGAAGAGATCGCTCATCCCCGCGCTCCGGAGCTGTTCCGGGCCGGGTGCCACGGTGCCCTCGAAGCGGCCGGTGACTAAGAGGTCCCCCGAGGCATCGCTCGCCACCGAGCGGCAGGACATGACGCCGCCCTGTCCTCCGAATCCCCGGGCCCAGAGCACGTGTCCGTCCTCGCGGGAGAGCTTGCCCACGAAGCAGTCGCTGTCTCCCTGGCCCTGGAGGGACACCGCGCCGAAGTCCGCCCGGCCCGAGAACATCCCCACGGCGATGAGCGAGTCCTCCGTCGACAGGGTGACCGCGTCGCCCGTGTCCTGTCCGGCCCCGCCAAGGTGGCGCAGCCAGCGCACCGTGCCGGACGGCTCGAGGCGGGCCACGAAGACATCCTCGGCGCCCCGGGACACGGGCGTCTGTCCCTCCCAGTCCATCGCCCCCGAGAAGGCGCCGATGACGAAGAAGTCCCGCGCCTCCGACGTGAGGCCGAGGACCTGTGACGCCTGGTTGGAGGAGGGGAGCCAGACGGGAGGCGTCCCCCCGTGAGCGCAATGCAGCGAGAGCAAGGCCAGGCCCAGGGTGAGCTCCCGGGCCATACGGGGAGACGAGGCGCGCATGGCGCCGAAGCCTACTGTCGGTGGAGGGAGCGCGACCCATGAACCCGTCAGGGCACCCGCGATTCAGGGAATAGATTTTTTCGGAGAGAGGCCGACATGTCGGGGTTGCGAGCCCGGACCCCGGCGCATAAGGAACCCGGCATGGACGCTTCGGTTTTGCAGGGGCGCCGGGTGGTCGTCGGCGTGGGCGGCGGCATCGCGGCATACAAGGCATGTGAGCTGGTGCGGGAGTTGGGGCGAGCCGGCGCCGAGGTGCGCGTGGCCATGACGGAGGCCGCCCAGCAGTTCGTCACGCCGCTCACCTTCCAGGCGCTCAGCGGACACCCCGTGCTGACGAACTACTTCGATCCGTCCCAGGAGGGGAACTTCGGGCACCTGGACCTGGCGCGCTGGGCGGAGCTGTACGTGGTGTCCCCGGCGACGGCGGATCTGCTTGCGCGCATCCGCGTGGGACTGGGCGGCGACGCGGTGACGACGTCGTTGCTGGCCTTCCGGGGACCCGTGCTGCTCGCGCCCGCGATGAACGTGGCCATGTGGGAGAACGAGCGGACGCAGGAGAACATCGCGGCCCTGCTCGCGACGCCGCGCTTTCACGGGGTGGGGCCTGGCGCGGGGATGCTCGCGTGCGGAGACGTGGGGGCGGGGCGGCTCGCGGAGGTGCGGGACATCGTGGCGGCGGCGGCGAGTCTGTTCGCTCCGGGGCCGCTCGCGGGCCGGCGCGTGCTCATCACCGCGGGGCCCACGCGCGAGTACCTGGATCCGGTGCGCTTCATCTCCAATCCCTCGACGGGGAAGATGGGCCTGGCGCTGGCGGAGGCGGCGCGGGCCCTGGGCGCGCGTGTGACGGTGGTGCTCGGCCCGGTGGGGCCGGTGGATCGCCAGGGCTACGAGGTGGTGGACGTGGTGAGCGCGGAGGACATGGCGCGCGAGGTGTTCGCCCGGGTGGAGGACGTGGATCTCTTCATCGCGTCCGCGGCGGTCAGCGACTGGAAGCCCGAGACGCGCGCGGAGCACAAGGTGAAGAAGTCCGAGGGGCCCGAGGCGCTGACGCTGGTGCGCACGACGGATGTCCTCGCCGAGGCCTCGCGCAAGGTCGCGGGACGGGCCCGGCGGCCCGCGCTCGTGGGCTTCGCGGCGGAGACGCAGCGGGTGGTGGAGTACGCGCGAGGAAAGCTCGAGCGCAAGGGCCTGGACGTCATCGTGGCCAACGACGTGTCGGCGCCGGGCGCGGGTTTTGGTACGGACACCAACCAGGTGACGATGCTGACCCGGGATGGACAGGAGCGGACGCTGTCCGGGACGAAGCTCGAGGTGGCGCGCGCGCTGCTGGGCTCCTTCCTGGCGTATCTTCCCCCCGTGGAACGATAGTGGCGCCGTGCCAGACGCTGGGGTAAGCGTACGGGCGGCCTACCCTCCAGGCCGTTGAATCCAGTCCCCCGGACCCGTACACCCTACCCATCGTGAGCGAAGCCCCCGAAACCTCGCAGGCGTTGAGCGAAGTGCTGGAGGATCTGCGCCGCCACCTTCTCTGGCAGGAGGAGGACGGGGGCCGGTTCCTGCAGGTGGACGCACGTCTGGCGGCCGAAGCGCGCGCCATGGGCCTGCCGCGTCCCCCGGCCCTCGCACGGGCCAGGCCCACCGAGCCCCCCGCCGCCCCGCGGCCCGCCCCTGCTTCCCCGGCGCCCGCCGTCGAGCGGCCCGCGCCTGTGCGCGCCCCACCTCCGGTCCCCGTCGCGGCCTCGCCGCCGGGAGGCGAGCGGCCCACGTTGGATGAGGTCCGCCGCGAGCTGGGGGACTGCCGCCGGTGCAAGCTGTGCACGGGCCGCAAGAACATCGTCTTCGGTTCGGGCAACCCGCGCGCCGAGCTCGTCTTCGTGGGCGAGGGTCCGGGCGAGAGCGAGGACTTGCAGGGCGTGCCCTTCGTGGGCGCGGCGGGCCAGTTGCTCACGAAGATGATCGAGGCGATGGGCTACCGCCGCGACGACATCTATATCTGCAACGTGGTGAAGTGCCGTCCCCCGGGCAACCGCAACCCCGAGCCCGACGAGGTGGCCGCGTGCGAGCCGTTCCTGCGCGCGCAACTCAAGGCGATTCAGCCCAAGGCCATCGTGGCACTGGGCAAGTTCGCGGCGCAGACGCTGCTGCGCGACACCACGCCCATTACCCGCCTTCGCGGAACGTGGCGTGAGTACGAGGGCATCCAACTGATGCCCACCTTCCACCCGGCGTACTTGCTGCGCCAACCAGCGGAGAAGCGCAAGGCGTGGGAGGATCTACAACAGGTGATGAAGTTCTTCGGCAAGCCCACCGGACAGCGCGGCTGACGGCGGGTCCCCTGGAGGGGATAGACATGAAGGGAGTTCTCGAGACGCAGGTGATGCACTCGCCAGCGCTGGAGTCCAACCCGCTGGGAGATCCATCCCGGCGAGCGCTGACGGTGTACCTGCCCCCCGGCTACGAGGAGGGCAAGGGCCGCTACCCGGCGGTGTATTTCCTCAACGCCTTCTCTAGCAGCGGCAAGTCGTGGACGAACTTCTCGGCGTTCTCGGTGAGTGTCCCCGAGCGTCTGGACGCGCTCGTCGCCGCTGGCACGATTCCGCCCGTCATCGGCGTGTTCCCGGATGGCTGGACGTCCCTGGGCGGCAGCCAGTGGGTGAACAGCGACGCCATTGGCCGCTACCGCGACTTCCTGGCCAAGGACGTGGTGGGCTTCGTGGACCGCACGTTCCGCACGCTGCCCAAGGCGCCTTCCCGCGCGGTGGTGGGGCACAGCTCCGGGGGTTACGGCGCGCTGGTGCTGGGCCGCTACCATCCCGAGATCTTCTCGCACCTGAGCGCCCAGTCCCCCGACGCCTACTTCGAGTATTGCTACCTGCCGGATCTGCCCAAGGCGGCCTCGGCGCTGCTCAAGGCGGGTGGGGTGGAGGCCTGGTACAAGGACTTCGTCCTGCGGGCTCGCGAGACCAAGGTGCGTGGCGAGGACTTCTCCGTCATCAACATCCTGGCCATGGCGGCCGCCTACTCGCCCAAGAAGGGCGAACCGCTCAACCTGGAGCTGCCCTTCGATGCGCAGACGGGCAAGCTGCGCCTGGAGGTGTGGAACCGCTGGCTCGTGCATGATCCGGTGCGCTTCGTGCCCAAGTTCGTGGACGCGTTCCGCAAGATGAAGACCGTCTTCCTCGACTGCGGCTCGCGCGACGAGTTCAACCTGCGCTGGGGCGCGCGCATGCTGGCCGAGGACCTGAAGAACGGCGGGGTCGAACTCACGCACGAGGAGTTCGAGGACGGCCACACGGGCGTCAACTACCGCTTCGAGCGCTCGCTGGCGGTGATCGGGCCCCGGCTCGCGATCGAATAAGGGCCCTCGCCATGACGCGGGGCGTCTGACGAAGCCCCTGGCGCTCCCGCGTGCGCCCGGGTAGAGGCTTATCCGTGCATTCTCACGGGTGGGAGGTGCTCCCGCTCGTGGACACGGAGAGGCCTGCCATGAGCCGCGACCACTATGGGCTGTCCCGCGTCGTGGGGGAGAAGGGTGTGTTGCCCCAACGGGCACGCACGCTGGATCCCTCGCTGCCCTGCCGGGAGGCCGAGCTCCTCATCGACGTGGAGAGCCTCAACATCGACGCCGCGTCCTTCAAGCAGATCAAGGACGAGGTGGGCGCGGAGCCCGCCCGCATCGCCGCCCGGGTCCAGGAGATCGTCCGCGAGCGCGGCAAGATGCAGAACCCGGTGACGGGCTCGGGCGGCATGCTGATTGGCCGGGTGAGCCAGGTAGGCGCCGGGCACCCCGCGCATGGAGTGCTCCAACCGGGAGACCGCATCGCCACGCTGGTGAGCCTGAGCCTCACGCCGCTGCGCATCGACGAGGTGAAGGCGGTGCACCCCGCCATCGACCGGGTGGACATCCGGGGTCAGGCCCTCCTCTTCGCCACGGGCCTCTACGCGAAATTGCCCGAGGACATGCCCGACACGCTCGCGCTCGCGGCCCTGGACGTGTGTGGCGCGCCCGCCCTGGTGACGCGCTGGGTGCGTCCCGGCATGACGGTGGCCGTGCTCGGCGCGGGCAAGAGCGGCGCGCTGTGCCTCGCCCAGGCGCGCCGTGACCTGAAGGGGCAGGGCCGCCTGCTCGCGCTGGACATCTCCGGACAGGCGCTCGCCACCTTGAAGGGGTTGGAGTTGTGCGACGCCACGCTCCAGGTGGATGCCACCCGCGCGGTGGAGGTGATGGAGGCCGTGTCCGAGGCCACCCAGGGCGCGCTGTGCGATCTGGTCATCAACTGCGCCTCGGTGGGCAACACGGAGATGGCGTCCATCCTGAGCGTGAAGGAGGGCGGAACGGTCATCTTCTTCTCCATGGCCACGAGCTTCACCGCGGCGGCGCTCGGGGCCGAGGGCGTGGGCAAGGACGTCACCATGCTCGTGGGCAACGGCTATGTGCCGGGCCATGCGCAGCTCACCCTCGAACTCCTGCGCGCCGAGCCCGCTCTGCGCCGTCTCTTCGAAACGCGTTACGTATAGTAAGGTGCCAACATGCCGGGTCCGTTCATCGAAGACGCGCGGGTGGATCATGCGCGCAAGATGGCGCAAGACATCACCGAGCCCATCTTCGACCTCATTCGCCGCAACACCACCGTCTCCATCGAGCGCACGGTGCTGCGCTTCTTCGGCGTCTCGGACGCGGGCCCGGGAGGCGTGCCGCTCGCCAACCTGATGGTGGACCGCCTCAAGGACGCGGGAGTGCTCAACCGGGGTGTCGCCTACTGGTATGGCCGTGCCCTGCACATGGGCGCGCGCAGCCCCCTGGAGGCCGTGGAGCGCCTGACGGCCATGCCCCTGGAGAAGCTGGGGCCCCTGTCGCCCGAGATGGAGCGCAACCTGCGCGAGGAAGTGCGGGCCGAGGCCCAGGGCGCCATGGACGAGCTCACCTCGCGCATCGCCCAACGTGACGCGTTGCGCAAGGAACTGGGGCAGGGCCAGACGCCACACAAGTACGTCATCGTGGCCACGGGCAACATCTACGACGACGTGGATCAGGCGCGCGCGGCGGCGCAGGCGGGCGCGGACATCATCGCCGTCATCCGCTCCACGGCCCAGTCGCTGCTCGACTACGTGCCCCACGGCGCCACCACGGAGGGCTACGGCGGCACGTATGCCACCCAGGAGAACTTCCGCATCATGCGCGAGGCCCTGGATGACGAGAGCCGCAAGCTCAAGCGCTACATCCAGCTCACCAACTACTCCTCGGGCCTGTGCATGGCGGAGATCGCCTTCGCCGCGGCCTACGAGCGGTTGGACATGCTGCTCAACGACGCGATGTACGGAATCCTCTTCCGCGACATCAACATGCGGCGCACGTTCATCGATCAGTATTTCAGCCGCCGCATCTGCGCCCTGGCCGGCATCATCATCAACACCGGCGAGGACAACTACATCACCACGGCGGACGCCTACGACGCGGCACATACGGTGATCGCCAGCCAGTTCATCAACGAGAGCTTCGCCAAGCGCGCGGGCCTCAAGGACTGGCAGTTGGGCATCGGCCACTCGTACGAGATCGATCCGCACCGCCCGGACACGCTGCTCCTGGAGTTGTCGCAGGCCATGCTCGTGCGCCGCTGCTTCCCGGACGCGCCGCTCAAGTACATGCCGCCCACCAAGCACAAGGAGACGGACATCTTCTTCAGCCACGCGTACGACGTGATGGCGGATCTGGTGGCCGTGTGGACGCGCCAGGGCATCCAGTTGCTCGGCATGATGACCGAGGCCATGCACACGCCCCTGCTCGCGGACCGCTACGTGGCGCTCAAGGCCGCCAGCTACATCCACCGGGCGGCGCGCGGCATCGACGAGGAGTTCACCGTGCGCGAGGATGGCCGGATCGCCAACCGGGCGCGCGAGGTGTTCGCCAAGGCCATGGAGTTGCTGGAGGAGTGCCAGAAGGACGGCATGGTGACGGCCATCGGCCGGGGCCACTTCGGCGATGTGAAGCGCACGGAGACTGGCGGTAAGGGCCTGGATGGCGTGCTGGAGAAGGCCCCGGATTACTTCAACCCGTTCCAGGACATGCTGGAGGCACGGTGATGCTTGGCTCGTTGTTGGTGGCGGTACTCGCGGCCGGTGAGCCGGCGGAGTTGGCGAAGCACGAGGTGAAGACGCTCACGCTGCATTTGCCCGGGGACTGGAAGCAGTCCGAGGCGGATGGCACCCAGCGCTTCGATGATCCCTCGGGAAATGCCTACGTGCTGGTGGACGTGGGCGCGGTGCAGACCGCGGGCATGAAGCCCCAGGTGTGCCTGGAGAAGATCCTCTCCGCCATGGGCGGTGAGGGGAGCTGGAAGTCGCTCAAGCTGGGCAAGGCACCGGCGGCGCGCCGCGTAAACTCGGACACCACGCCGGATGGCGCGGAGTCGGTGCGCACGGTGACGTACGTGGGCTGTGACGGCAGGACGACCTGGTCGCTCGTGTTCCACATGGACCAGAAGCAGCAGGAGCGCTTCGAGCCGCTCGCGGAGAAGGTGGCCGGCAGCGTCGTCTACGCGAAGGCCCCCAGGAAAGGGAAGTAGTCATCATGGCGGTCAAGCCCACCAAACAGCTCATCCGCCCCTACGGCGACCGGCGGGATGACGGCGTGGTGCAGTTGTCGTTCACGCTGCCCGTGCCCTTGTCGGAAAAGGCCAAGGAAGCGGCCGCGGTCTATACGCGCAAGCTGGGGTTCACCGACGTGAAGGTGGCCGCCGCCGAGCGCGCCGCCGATGCGTACACCTTCTTCATCGTCTACGCGCACTCGCCCGTCGTCCTGGACTACGCGGAGATCGACGTGCCCGAGGTCGTGGTCAAGAAGCTCGGCTTCGACGACCTCAACGTCCTCATCAAGGACAAGGTGGGCCGGCGCATCGTGGTGTTCGGCGCGTGCACGGGCACCGACACGCACACGGTGGGCATCGACGCCATCCTCAACATGAAGGGGTACGCGGGCGACTATGGCCTGGAGCGCTATCCCGGCTTCGAGGCCTTCAACCTCGGCAGCCAGGTGCCCAACGAGGATCTGCTCCAGAAGGCCATGGCGCGCAACGCCGACGCCATCCTCGTGTCCCAGGTGGTGACCCAGCGCGACGTGCACAAGGACAACTCGCGCCAGTTCATCGAGGCGGCCAAGGCGGCGGGCGTGCACGGCAAGACGCTGCTCTTGCTCGGCGGACCGCGCGTGGACCACAAGCTCGCGTTGGATCTGGGCTTCGACGCGGGCTTCGGCCCGGGCACCAAGCCCTCCGACGTGGCCAACTACATCGTGCACCAGGTCCTCCAGAAGGAAGGCAAGGAGGCGAAGAACCTGCATTGGGAAGGGGAGCCGCAATGAGCAACGTGAAGGCGGTCATCCGGCTGCGCATGAGCAGCCATGATGCCCACTACGGTGGAAACCTGGTGGACGGGGCGCGGATGCTCGGGTTGTTCGGCGACGTGGCCACCGAGCTGTGCATCCGCCTGGACGGCGACGAGGGTCTGTTTCGCGCCTATGACTCGGTGGAATTCCTCGCGCCCGTGTACGCCGGGGACTTCATCGAGGCGGAAGGCGAGATCATCCAGGTGGGCAACACCTCCCGCAAGATGCGCTTCGAGGCGCGCAAGGTCATCCGCCCGCGCGCGGACGTGAACGACTCGGCGGCGGACGTGCTCACCGAGCCAGTGCTGGTGTGCCGTGCGAGCGGCACCTGCGTGGTTCCCAAGGACAAGCAGCGAGGTGCGCGATGAGCACGCCCATGGTCCTCACCGCCGCGATGGTCGGCGCGGAGACGACGCGCGAGCAGACGCCTCACCTGCCCATCACCGCCGAGGAGATCGCCGAGGACGCGGTGAAGTGCCGCGAGGCCGGTGCCGCCATGGTGCACCTGCACGTGCGCACGCCGGAGGGCAAGCCGTCCCAGGACACGGAGCTGTTCCGCGCGGCCATCCGTGCCATCCGCGAGCGCACGGACGTGCTCATCCAGGTGTCCACCGGCGGCGCCGTGGGCATGAGCGTGGATGAGCGCTGCGGCGGCCTCAAGCTCACCGGACAGGACCGGCCGGACATGGCCACGCTGTCCACGGGCACGGTGAACTTCGGAGACGACGTCTTCTGGAATCCCCGGCCGCTCGTGCGCGACATCGCCCGGCGCATCCGTGACCTGGGCATCCGGCCGGAGCTGGAGTGCTTCGACGTGGGCATGGTGGACGAGGTGCGGGCCCTGGCCAAGGAGGGGCTCGTCTCCCTTCCCGCGCACTTCGACTTCGTGCTCGGTGTGCCCGGGGCCCTGACGGCCCGCGAGGACGCGCTGGACTTCATGATCGCGTCCCTGCCCGAGGGCTGCTCGTGGACGGTGGCCGCGGTGGGTCGTCACCAGTTGCCCTTCGTGGAGCTGGCGGCGGTGCGTGGGGGCAATGCCCGCGTGGGACTCGAGGACAACATCTACGTGTCCAAGGGCGTGCTGGCCAAGGGCAACTGGGAACTGGTGGCCGAGGCGGCGAAGCGCGCCACGGCCAAGGGCCGCACCCTGGCCACGCCCCAGCAGGCCCGTCAGTTGCTGCGCCTGGACACGGTATAGCGGGATGGACACGGAGCTGCGCGGCAAGGGCGTCCTCGTCACCGGGGGTGCGGGAGGAATCGGCGGCGCGGTGGTCCGTGCCTTCGCGGAAGAAGGCGCGAAGGTGGCGGTGCACTACCACCAGAGCGAGGACAAGGCGCGGGCGCTCGCGGCGGAGCTGGGCGGGGCGGCGATTCGCGCGGACCTCACCTCCGAGTCCGACGTGGATGCGCTCGTCCCCTCGGCGGTGAGGGCCTTGGGCCGCCTGGACGTGCTGGTGGCCAACGCGGGCGTGTGGCCGGCTCCGGACGAGCCCGTGTGGAAGATGTCGCTCGCGCGCTGGCGCCAGACCCTGGCGGAGAACCTGGACAGCGTCTTCCTGAGCTGCCGCGCCTTCCTGCGCCACGTGGAGACCACGGGCACGGGCAACATCGTCATCATCGCCTCCACGGCGGGCCTCTTCGGCGAGGCGGGGCACTCGGACTACGCGGCGGCCAAGAGCGCGCTCGCGGGCGGCTTCCTCAAGAGCCTCAAGAACGAGATCGCGCGCATCGCGCCGCTCGGCCGGGTGAACACCGTGTGTCCGGGGTGGACGGCGGTGCCCCGCAACCAGGACAAGCTCGGTGACGCCGCGTTCGTCCACCGGGTGACGCGCACCATGCCGCTGCGCAAGCTGGGCCGCCCCGAGGATGTCGCCCGGACCGTCGTGTCACTCGCGTCCGACCGCGTCTCCGGCCACGTCACCGGTGAGGTCATCACCGTGGCCGGTGGCATGGAAGGCCGCGTGCTCAACGAGCCCTGAGGGCGCCGCTTCAGACGGGGCTGATGGAGGGCACGGCCTCGCGGCTCGGTTGGGTGGCGCGCACCGCCAGCCCCAGGGCGAGCACCAGCAACAGCGACGCGAGCAGGAAGGGCGCTCCGGGCTGGTGCACCCCCCGCTCCGGAGCGATGGCCGCCGCGAAGGTCTGCGTGAAGAGCGCGGGACCGATCATCCCCGCGATGCCCATGAGGCTCGAGAGCGTGCCCTGGAACTGTCCCTGCTCCGAGGGCGGCACCCGGCGCGTCATCAACCCCTGCGACGCTGGGGTGAAGAATCCCCACAGGCCCATGATGGGCAGCCCCAGCGCGCAGAACACGAGGGGACTGGTGGCCAATCCATAGGTGGCGAACCCCAGGATGCCGAACGCCAGGCCCACCATCAGCGTGCGCCGCTCTCCCAGGCGTTTGACCACGGGCTTCACCAACCCGCCCTGGATCACCATGGTGAACACCCCCGAGCCCCCCAGGGTGAGCCCCACGGCGCGCTCGTCCCAGCCGAAGCGGTAGCTCGCGTAGAGGACGAACACACTGGGCAGGGCGGTGTGGGCCAGGTTGTGCAGGAAGTGCACGGTCGCGAGCCCCAGGACCTCTCCGCTGGCGCGCAGCCGCAGCAGCGCCGCCACCGGGTTGGCGCGCCGCCACTCGAAGCGGCGGCGCCGCTCGAGCGGCAGGGACTCGGGCAGCACGAACACGCCGTACATCGCGTTGCCCAGGCTCAATCCGGCCGCGACCCAGAAGGGCAGGCGCGGATCCATTCCGCCCAGGAGTCCTCCCATCGCCGGTCCGAGCACGAAGCCCACGCCAATCGCCGCCCCGAGCATGCCGAAGCCCGCGGCGCGCTTGTCACTCGGCGTCACGTCCGCGATGTAGGCGCTCGCCGTGCTGATGCTCGCCGAGGTGATGCCCGCCACGACGCGGCCCACGAGCAACCAACCCAGGGAGGGCGCCAACGCCAGCAGGATGTAGTTCAGCCCCATGCAGGTGTTGGACAGCAGGATGACCCGGCGCCGGCCGTACTGGTCCGACAGCGCGCCGAGCACCGGCGAGAAGATGAACTGCATGAGCGCCCAGATGGTGGAGAACAGGCCGAAGACCTCGGCGCCCCTTCCCGGATCTCCTCCCATGAAGCCCATGACGATCCGCGGCAGCACCGGGAGGATCATTCCCATCGCGAGGATGTCGAGCAGCACGGTGACGAAGATGAAGACCAGCGCGGCGCGGCGCGGAGTCTCGGGCGGAGTTGGATCGGGCATGGCTCCGGATGTCCTAGCACCTTCCGGAAGGGGGCGCGCAGGGGGGGCCCGGCCGGCTCCTCGCGGAGCGGGGCGACGCGGGGACACTTGCAGGTCCATTCATGGAGAGGTAGTTCATGGGGCGTGATGCTCCGCTTCACCGCCCTCGTCTTCGCCCTGCTCGTCTGGGTGCAGGCCGCCCTTCCAGGCGGGGTGGAGAAGGTGTGCCGGTACTCGGGGCGGCGTGTCGCGCCCTGTGCGTCCTGTCCGGAGAAGAAGCAGGTCCAGGACGCGCGGCTCCGTGCCCAGGACTGCTGTGAGCTGCGCCAGGGTCATCTGGTGGATCTCGGTGGCGTGCTGCCCACCCCGCTCGATGCGCCCTCCCAGGTGTACTGGGTCGCGCTGCCGGGCGAGGCCGAGTGGACCGTGCCCGTGCTCCTCGCTCAACCGGGGCCCCGCATCCGCGCCGGGCATGATCCGCCTCCCCGTGAACGGCTGTTCCTCTCCCTGCGTCAGTTGCTGATTTGAGCCGGTTCCCGTCTCCGGGTCCGTGAGGGGCTTCATGCCTCCGCGGCCATGCGAGGCGTGTGTCCCCGTGTCCCTGGTTCGAATCCTCCCTTTCGCAGAGCGAAAACCATGTCTTTTCCGATGAAGTTCGCGGCGAGCGCGCTGGCGCTCGGTCTGTCCGCGTGCGCCTTGCATGGTGCCGAACGTGTCCCGTCTTCGTGGGATCCCTCCAACCCAGAGGCCCCTGTCTCCCCCCCGCGTGTCCTGATCGCCCTGGCGCCTTCTGGCGCGGCTTCCTCGCCCAGACCCGCGCCAGAGCCATCTCCTTCGGCCTCGGACGGTGGCACGCCGTCCCCGGCGGGATACGTGTGCCCCATGCACCCGGACGTCACGTCCCACGCGCCGGCGCGTTGCCCGAAATGCGGCATGAAGCTGGTCCCCCAGGGGGCCTCTCACGACCACGGCCCCGCGCACTCCCAGGGTGGCGGGGCGTCCTCCGAGGGGGGTTCTCCGTGAACCGCCTCTCGTTCCTGATGGCCCTGTGCCTGGGGGCCGCTGGATGCGCGACGATGTCTCCCGAGCGGGGACACGCGGAACTCGGTGCGCTCGTGCACGAGCGGGTGTCGGTGTCTACTGGCTGGGAGCGGGGCTCGCCCTCGGACGAAGCCGTGCGCGAGCAGGTCCGCGAGTTGCTTCGCGACGGCCTCTCGCGCGAGGAAGCGGTGCGCATCGCGCTCATGAACAGTCCGGGTCTCCAGGCCTCCTATGAGGCGCTGGGAATCTCCCAGGCGGAGCTGGTGGAAGCGGGCCTGCTGAGCAATCCGTCGCTTGGCGCGTCCGTCCGTTTTCCCCGGTCGCCAACGCTCGGGCTCGATGTCGAGTTCTCGCTCGTGCAGGGGCTGCTCGATCTCTTCCTGCTCCCGGCGCGCAAGCGGATCGCCCAGCAACAATTCGACGCGGACGTGCTGCGCACCGCCCACGAGGCGCTGGCGATGGTGGCCCAGACGCGCGAGGCCTATACCGCCGTCCAGGCGGCGGAGGAGTTGCTGCGCTACCAGACGAAGCTCGTGGCCGTCTTCGAGGCCTCGGCCGAGCTGGCGCGGATGCAGCACGAGGCCGGCAACATCCCCGAGTTGGACTTGTCCATCATCCGCACCGCCTGGCAGGAGGCGCGCGTGGCCCTGGCCCGCGAGGAACTTGCGCTCGTCGAGCAGCGCGAGCGGATGAACCGGCTGCTGGGCCTGTGGGGAGAGAACACGGAGTGGACGGTGAGCGAACCCCTGCGGGAACCCTCCGCCGAGGAGCCGTCCTTCGAGCAGCTCGAGCGGTTGGCCCTGCGGCGCCGGTTGGACATCGACGCCGCGCGCAAGGACGTGGCGTTGCTCGCGCAATCGGTTTCCCTGGCGCGCGGCTCGCGCTTCATCGGGACGGTGGATGTGGGTGTGAACGCGGAGCGGGGCGAGGGTGGGGGACTGCGCATCACCGGCCCGAGCCTGGTGCTGGAGCTGCCCGTCTTCAACCAGCGCCAGGGACTCATCGGAGGGCTGGAGGCGCGGTGGCGGCAGGCGGAGCGGCGGCTGACGCAGCTGTCCGTGGATGCGCGCTCCGAGGTCCGCCAGCACGGGGCGGAGCTGCGCACCTCGCGGCGCCTGGTGGAGCACTACGCGAAGGTGTTGCTGCCCCTGCGCCGGCGCGTCCTGGAGCAATCCCAGCTCCAATACAACGCCATGGTGCTCAGCCCCTTCCAACTGCTGGAGGCGCGGCGGGACGAGGTGCGGACCTACCGCGAATACGTGGAGACGCTGCGGGACTACTGGAACGCCCGGAACGCGCTGGAGAACGCGGTGGGCGGGCGGCTGACGGATGAGGATACGGGAGCGGCACGATGAGCGCGGACACGAAGGGATGGAGCCGGCGGCAGCTACTCGTCGCCAGTGGCATGGGCGTCGCGGGAGGTTCGTTGCTCGCGGCCGCGGAAGCACGGGCGGAGGCGAGCCCCAGGCACCTGCCACCGGGACGGCCCGGCCGGGACTACACGCCGGTGGTGGTGCCCAACGGCTCGAAGTTGCCTTGGAAGGTGGTGGACGGCGTGAAGGTCTTCCACATGGTGGCCGAGGAGGTGGAGCACACGTTCGCGCCGGGCCTCCAGGCTCGCTGCTGGGGCTACAACGGCCGCGTGCACGGTCCTCTCATCGAGGCGGTGGAGGGCGATCGCGTGCGTTTCTACGTCACCAACCGGCTGCCCGCGCCCACCACGGTGCACTGGCATGGGCTGCTCTTGCCCAACGGGATGGATGGCGTGGGTGGCCTCAACCAGCGCGCCATCGCTCCGGGCGAGACGTTCCAATACGAGTTCACCCTGCGCCAGTCCGGCACGCTCATGTACCACTCGCACCATGACGAGATGACGCAGATCGCCCTGGGCATGGTGGGGCTCTTCGTCGTGCACCCGCGTCAGGCGCCTCGGGGGCCGAAGGTGGACCGGGACTTCGCCTTCATGCTGCACGAGTGGAGGCTGGATCCAGGGGCACGGCGGCCCAACCCGAACGAGATGACGGACTTCAACCTGCTCACGCTCAACGGCAAGGCCTTCCCGGGTACGGCGCCCATGGTGGTGAGGACGGGGCAGCGGGTGCGCATCCGGCTGGGCAACCTGGGGCCCATGGACCACCACCCCATTCATCTGCACGGCTACCAGTTCCGCATCACCGAAACGGACGGCGGCCGCGTGCCCGAGTCCGCCCAGATGTCTGACACCACCGTGCTGGTGCCCGTGGGCAGCACGCGCACCGTGGAGTTCGTCGCGGATGTGCCCGGTGACTGGGCCATGCATTGCCACATGACCCATCACGTGATGAACCAGATGGGACACGGCATGCCGAACCTCATCGGCCTCAAGCCCGAGGGCTTCGATGAAAAGGTGCGCGAGTTGCTGCCGGACTACATGACGATGGGGCACACCGGCATGGGTGACATGGAGGAGATGGGCATGCCCGTGCCGGCCAACAGCATTCCCATGGTGGGAGGCCACGGCCGTTACGGAGGCATCACGATGGGCGGCATGTTCACCGTGCTCAAGGTGCGCGACGGGCTCACGAGCTACGCGGATCCGGGCTGGTATGAGAACCCACTGCGTACCCAGGCACGTGGCGCCGAGCGGGCCGATCTGCTGCGCGACGGCATCGACGTGGACGGTCATCCAGGCGCCCTCGACGACGAAGGCGCCTGAACGGGGCGGCTCGGTCGGCTGGCCCTCGTACGGAGAAGCATCCCTTTAAGTCGGCTACACGAGAGGTAGTGTCCATGGAGAGAAGGAAGAGGCGGAGTTTCAACGCGGAGTTCAAGGCCGAGGCAGTCGGAGCCCGGTGAACTATTGCCCAGCTCCACGCCGCTCCGGCCAGATTGACGTCAGAAGCTGGCGTCGAGCTGGAGCCGCGCGAGGTGCCGCGCCGCGCCTTCGGGACCGAAGATGTAGAAGTAGTCCCCCTGCAGCTTGAAGGCGTGGCCATTGAGGTACACGTTGAGGCCTCCACCCACCTGCTTGCCTTGGGTTTGGACCAGTTGCACGAGCTGCGGATCCGTCCCCTTGAGCGCGAAGAGCTCCTCCCAGCGCGCGGTCAGCTCCACCTGGGAATTCACCAACAGGCCGCCCTGCACGAAGTAGCCATAGCCCGATCGGGTCGGCTCCCGGACGACCGCTCCATTGACGGTGCCCTCGAGCTCGTTCTCCTTCGCCTTGCGCCACAGGCCCTCGGCGAGGAGCGAGAAGCCTCGGTACTTGAACACCAGATCCGCGGCGAGGTGGCTGTAGCTGGTCGTCCCGGCGGTGAACGCCGTGCCGTAGGTGCTGTTGCGGCGCGAGGTGCGCGCGTTGTAGGCCGCCGCGAGTCCCAGGGCCAGCCGGGGCCTCTCCGCGCGGGTCAGGTCGCCTTCCTGATCGTCATCGAACGTGCCAAAGGGCCGCAGCGTGAGCCGCAAGACGGAGATGGGGCCGGGGACATAGCCCACGTAGCGGTTGCGCCCATCACCTCCACCGATGAAGAACTGGTAGCCCAGCCACTCCTTGAGTCCAAAGAGATCGTTGGACGAGAGCATCACACCCACGTCACGGTCGAGCGTCAGTTCGCGCACCACCTGTTGCCGGTCGACCATCTGGAGCGCGAACTCGCGGATGGTGCGGGCCCGATCGAAGGGCACGAAGAACTGCCCCGCGCGGATGTTGAGATCGCGCCAGCGGGTGTAGTCCACGAAGGCGTCGAAGATGGGCGAGCTGCTGCCCGTCTCGAAGTCGGGGCCACCGAAGGCCAACTGGATGGTGTAGCGCAGCTCGGGCGCCAGCACGTTGCCGTGGACGACCAGACGGAGCGTCTTGACGTTGATCTCGTTGGTGTCGCTCTCGTCGAAGTGGAGGAATGTCTCGCGCAATTGAATGCGCGCCCGGATCCCGAGTGAGTAGCGTTCACCCGCCTTGATCAGGATTCCGCGTCCGGGCTCCGCGGTGATGGTGGGGGAGGGCTTCTCCGGTGGAGGCGAAACGGCGTCTTGGGCCTGGGCAGCGGTTCCAATCCCAAGCAACAGCACGACCAGGAGGCTCGATGCGCGAGAGGCTCGCGCGGGAGGGTGCGAAGGCATAGGGGGCGCGACATGGGCATCCCTCCGCGTCGACACGGGACTCGTGTCCGGGCGGGATGCGCTACTGGAAGGAGGGGCGACAACAGCCGTGGTGGCGAGCTTCCATCATGTGCATGTCCAATATAACGGATGCCCGCTGGGAGATACAAGCCCCGAGCATCCGTTATAGCGGAGAACTCCGGGAGCTACTTCCCGAGGAACCCGAGCAGCGCCTCGCGCCACTTCTCGGGGGCCTCGAAGTGGGGGATGTGCCCCACGTTGGGAATCTCCACCAGCGTGGCCTGGGGGAAGGCCCGGGCGGCGCGCCTGCCTAGCTCAGGGTACTGGCCGAGCTTCGTCAGCGCCTCGGGGGACACGCGCGCGCGGCCAATCGTGGTCCGATCCGCCTGTCCGATGACGAGCAGCACGGGCACCTTCACCAGGGAAAACTCATGCACCACGGGCTGCTGGTAGATCATCTGCTCGGTGGCCGCGGACACCCAGGCGAGCCGCGGGTACTCGGCGCTCAGCGACTGGCGGAAGGGAATCTGGACCCACTCCTCGTACTCGGGGCGCCACGTCACGTAGTACGTCTTCTGGTACTTGCGCACCGACTCCTCGGTGACGTCGAGCTGGCCCCGGTACAGGTCTTCGGTGGAGCGCCACGGTACGAGCTCGCGGTAGTCCTCGAGGCCAATGGGGTTCTCCAACACGAGCTGCGTGGTGGCCTCGGGGAACAGGCGCGCGAAGCGGGTGGCGAGCATGCCGCCCATGGAGTGGCCCACCACCGCCACCTTCTGGACCCCGAGCTGCTCCAGCAGCTTCTTCGTCTGGGTGGCCAGCAGGTGGAAGCTGTAGTCGATGGCGGGCTTGGAGGAGCGGCCGAAGCCGAGCTGATCCGGGACGACGACGCGGTAGCCCGCCTGGCTGAGCGCGCGCAGCGTGTCGCGCCAGTAGGCTCCGAAGAAGTTCTTGCCGTGCAGCAGCAGGACGGTGCGGCCATTGGCCTTTCCCGTGGCGGGCACGTCCATGTAGGCCATGCGCAGGTCCTGTCCCTGAATTGTGACGGGCAGGTAGCGGACGGGCGCGGGAGAGGGGTAGCCCTCGAGCGCGATGCCGAGGGGCTCGGGGGACCTGGCCTCCTGGGCGATGGCGGGCACGGCGCACAGCAGCAGCGCGAGGATGGGCAGGGTGCGAGACGTGGGCATGGAGGATTCATAGCCCTTCACCGGACCGAGGGCTGCGTGAAGCGTGATATCCGATCGCCGCTACCTTGAGTGTTCGACAAGGAGCGGTCATGGGGGAGGATATGAAGCACGACATCGACCTGAGGAATTACAACCGTGAGGCCTGGAACCGGCAGGTGGCCACGGGCAACCGGTGGACGGTGCCCGTGGGGCCCGAGGTGATCGCCGCCGCGCGCCGGGGCGAGTGGAGCGTGGTGCTCACGCCGAGCAAGCCCGTGCCACGCGCCTGGTTCGGCCCGCTCGCGGGCAAGGACGTGTTGGGCCTGGCGAGCGCGGGAGGGCAACAGGGACCGGTGCTCGCCGCCGCTGGAGCCCGCATGACGATGTTCGACAATTCGCCCGCGCAGCTCGCGCAGGATCGTCTGGTGGCCGAGCGAGAGGGCCTGTCCATCCGCCTCGTGGAAGGGGACATGCGCGACCTATCGGTCTTCGCCGACGGCAGCTTCGATCTCATCTTCCATCCCTGCTCCAACGGCTTCGTGTCCGAGGTGCGATCCGTGTGGCGCGAGGCCTTCCGGGTGTTGCGCCCGGGGGGCGTCCTGCTCGCGGGCTTCTCCCAACCGGTTCGCTACCTCTTCGATCCGGACCTGGAGAAGAAGGGGGAGTTGCGGCTCAAGTACCGCATGCCCTACTCGGACCTGACGAGTCTCAGCGAGGAGGAACGCCGCCGCTATACCGATGCCGACGAGCCCCTGTGCGTGGCGCACTCGCTGGAGGATCAGATCGGCGGACAGCTCGACGCGGGCTTCCTGCTCGCGGGCTTCTTCGATGACAAGTACACCGAGGGTGACGTGCAGTCCGAGTACCTGTCCACCTTCTGCGCCACCCGGGCCGTGAAGCCATGACGACGGAATTGAGCGCGCGTCTGCAGTCCTCCATGCGCCACACGGCGGCGGGGCGTTACGAGACCGTGTCCGTTCCGCCGTTCACGGCGTACCTGCACCGCTCCGATCCCCTCATCTACTTCAACTACGCCATTCCGGATGGGCCCTTCACGGGGGACGTGCGCGAGCCCCTGCGGAGGTTGCGCGCGGTGTTCGAGGCGCGGGGGAGGGCACCTCGCTTCGAGTACGTGTCCGAGCTGGCACCGGAGCTGGCCCAGGCGCTGCTCGACACGGGCTTCCGCCAGGAGGCCGAGGCGCGGCTCATGATCTGCACCCCCGAGCGCTTCACCCCCATCGAGCCACCCGAGGGGGTCGACTTGTCGGTCCTGACGCGGGACTCCGCGCGTGAGGAGTTCCGTACCTACTGCCGCATCGCGCGGATGGGCTTCGTGCCCCACGAGCCCTACACGCCCTCCGAGGAGGAGGTCTCCAAGATGGTGGAGGACCTGGGCGAGGGCGTGGCGGTGCTGGGGCGTGTGGAAGGACAGCCCGCGGCGGTGGGGTTGTTCTCGCCGCCTTCGTTGGGTGTCTCGGAGCTCGCGGGTGTGGCCACGCTCGAGACCTTCCGCGAGCGGGGGCTGGGCACCGCGATCACGTCCCGAGTCACCAGGGAGGCCTTCTCCCGAGGCGTGGGCATGCTCTTCCTGAGCACCTTGTCGCCCGAGGCCGGCCGCATCTACGAGCGGGTGGGATTCCGCTTCCTGACGCCCATGCTCTTCTTCGTCGACGCGGCGCTTCCCGAGGGCGCCATCGCTCCCTCGCCTGGTTAGGAGGCGGCGGGTCGAGGTTCTCAACCCGCGTCCGGGCGAGGTAGCGTGCGCCGCGAATGGAGAACCCCCTCGTTCGTGTGTTCATGTGCCTGGCGCTCCTGTCTCCCGTCGCGGCGGGGGCCCAGGAGTTCCGGGAAGAGCCCGTCTCGAAGCTCCGGACGGTGCTCCTGCTCGGGGACAGCCTGATCGTCACCAGTTTCGGGGAGTCGCTCGAGGAGCGCTTGAACGGGCAGCCCGGCATCCACGCGGTGCGGCGGGCGAAGTCCTCCACGGGGCTGGCGCGCCCGGACTTCTTCGACTGGATGCAGGTGGGCCGCGAGGAAGTGGAGCGGCACCGGCCCGACCTCGTCGTCGTCATCATGGGAGGCAATGACGGGCAGGGGCTCACGGACGGTCAGGGCAAGGCGAAGGCCCAATGGGGCGCCGCCCACTGGCAGGCCATGTACCGCCAACGCGTCGACGACTTCCTGGGCGTGCTCGCGGCGCCGGGCCGCCGGGTGCTCTGGGTGGAGTTGCCCGCCACCGGCCTGCCTCGCTTCGAGCGCAAGCTGGGGATCATCCGCGGCGTCCTGCGCGAGGCGGTTTCGGCCCATGGTGCCGCGGTGCATCTGGACACCCGGCCATTCTTCACCGACGCCAAGGGCCAGTTGCTGAAGGAGGCCTCGGTCGAGGGTTTTCGCAAACCCATGCGGCTGAGGATGGAGGACGGGGTCCACTTCACACTGGCTGGAGGCCGCTACTTCGCGAGCAAGGTCCACCCCGAGGTGTTGCGGCTCCTCGGTGAGCCCGCCGGGGCGCCTCCTCCCGAGCCGGCGGTCTGCCGCGAGCCCGAGACCGACGCCAACCTGTCCCTGGTGCCCCTGGTGTTCATTCAGCCCTGAGACGGCTTGCGCTTCGGAATCAGGGAGCGGCGCGGACCCCGGATGGCGTAGCCCAGCAGCATTCCGCCGGGCAGGAGCATGCCCAGGCCCTGGCTGAAGTCCTGCGGGGGATGGGCCACCGCGCCGAGCACCAACGCGGCGAAGAGCAGACCACAGATCAGACGGATGAGAAGAGCGCTCACGGAGACGTTCCTTGGGGCGGTGTGAACCAGCCTAACCAGGAATCGGGTCCGCGCACGTCGGGAGCCACCAACGCGCCGTGTCGACGCGCGTTGTCACTGGTGTCGAGCGTGCTGACCGAGCAAGCCCCGCCTTCGTTTCGAGCTCGCCCCCCGGCCGCCTCACGCGACCGGGGGCTTCGCTATTCCAGGCGCTCGCACCGCCTGCTCCGTGCTCCGGCGACCAGGTCCTCCAGGTTTTCTTCGCGCGGTCCGGGGTGACTACCCGCTAGGCTTCTGTCCGAGGCTCGCTCGGGGTGAGCCACTGGGAGGCCCTTGGTGGAGCGTGAGGTTTCGCGTGTGAGCGTGCTGGTGGTCGGGGGCCTCCTGGAGACCCGCCTGTCACTGGAGACCTCCCTTGCATCGCTCGGTGTGGGCTGTGTCCTCGCGGACTCCGCGGAAGAGGCCCTTCGTCGTCATCTCCACGTGGATTTCGCCTTGCTGCTGCTCGACGTCCCCGTGTCGTGGGACGAGGGACGCCACGCGGCGCATGTGCTTCGGGAGGGGTGGCGGACGCGTTCGACGCCCCTGATCGTTCTCGTGGGCGAGCTCGGACCCGAGCGGGTGCACGAGGCGCATGCGCTCGGCGCGGTGGACTGCCTGGTTCGCGACCTGGATCCCGATGTCCTTCGCGCCAAGGTGTCCGTCTTCGTCTCGCTCCACCTGCGTACCGACGGGCTTCGCCGCTCCCTCGAGGCCCTGGAGGAGCGGGAGATTCCCTTGCGCTTCGCGCTCGAGGCCGGTGGGCTGGGTCATTGGCGATTGGAGTTCGCCACGCTGCGCATGGACGTGTCTCGCGGGTGCAAGAGCCACTTCGGCCTGGCGCCCGACGACGACCTCTCTTCCTACGACAAGCTGCGCTCGCTCATCCACCCCGAGGACCGCGAGCTCATGGCCCAGTCGGTGGAGCGGGCTCTCGCCACCCAGAGCGACTATGCCGCGGACTACCGGGTCATTCCTCCGGAGGGCTCCCAGCGCTGGGTGTCGGCGCGCGGCCGCGTGGTGTGTGACGCGGCGGGCAAGCCCGTTAGCATGGTCGGCATCACCCTGGACATCACCGAGCGGATGCGCGGGGAACAGAAGCTCGCCTTCCTCGCCGAGGCCAGCCGGTTGCTGAGCGAATCCCTGGAGCCCGAGGACGTCCTGCGGCGCGTGGCTCGTTTCGCCTCCTCCTCCGTGGCCACGTACTGCCTGGTGGATCTCCTCCACGAGGAGGGCCAGCTCATGCGAGTGGCCATGGCGCACCGGGACGCCGCCCAGGAGCGGCGAATCCAACATCTGTGGGACGCCATTCCCGGTCCTCATGAATCGCGGCTCGCGGTGGATGCGCTGCGCCAGGGTTGGACGACGCTCTACGCGAACTTCTCCGCCGAGCAACGCGAGCAGGCCGCCGTGAGCCCCGAGCATCGGGCGCTCATCGAGGCGTTGGATCCCCGGTCCCTGTTGCTCGTGCCCATGCGCTCCAACGATCGGCCCTGGGGGGTGATCTCGCTCGCGCGGGTGGACGGGGATGTGCCCTTCGACGAGAGGGATCTGGAGCTGGCCGAGGAGCTGGCGCGCCGCGCCGTTGTCGCGCTGGAGAACGCGCGGCTCTTGCGCACCACGCGGGCCGCGGTGCGGCTGCGTGACGAGTTCCTGTCCGTGGCCAGCCATGAGCTCAAGACGCCCCTGACGTCGTTGAACCTCCGGATTCAGGCCCTGGCCCGCTCGGCGGAGACGGCCGGAGGAGAAACCGTGATGCGGCGGTTGCCTCAGGAGGTCGAGGCGATGCGCTTCCAGGTCAAACGCCTCTTGGGCCTGATGAACGCATTGCTCGATGTGTCACGCCTGGACTCGGAGCATCTGACGCTCGAACTGGAGCCCTTGGATCTGGCCGCGCTCGTGCGGGAGGGCGTGTCCCGGTTCGTCTCCGAGGCGGCGCGCGCCGGTTGCCATCTCGATTGCTCCTGCGAGGGTCCCATCGAGGGGCATTGGGACCGGACGCGGCTCGAGCAGGTGCTATCGCAGTTGCTCACCAATGCCCTCAAATATGGAGCGGGCCGGCCCGTGCACGTCGCGGTGGGCACCGAGGGTCCGAGGGCCTGGCTCGTGGTGCGCGATGAGGGGATAGGCATCGAGCCGGGCGCGCTCCCTCGCCTGTTCGACAAGTTCGAACGAGCCGTGTCGGTGCGCAACTACGGAGGCCTGGGGCTCGGCCTCTACCTCGTCCGGCGCATCATGCAATCCCACGGTGGCACCATCCAGGTGGAAAGTTCGCCTGGCCGGGGTGCGACCTTCACCGCGCGTCTTCCCCGAAACCTGCTTGGAGAGGAGCCCGGCAGGCGGTCCTCGGGGAGCGCTCCTCCCGCTTCATGAGGTGGCGCCCATGCCGGAAGAGTTTCTCCGCGCGCCCGGTTGATGTGCACTCATGAACCATTCGGGGCGCCGTCTCTGTTTGTGGAACGGTGGCGTTGGGTTTGTGTAAAAGGCCTCGGGGCCGACTCGCTGGTGCGGCCGTGAAGGGAGCGGAGGGCACACGCCTTCGTGGAAAGCATGTCCAACACCATTGACTTCAAGAGGCTCTTCGCCCTCTCGCCCAATCCCTACATGGTGCTGGATCGTGAGCTGCGCTACGTCGTGGCGAACGAGGCCTACCTCCGGGTGACGGCGAGCCGGTTGGAGAATCTGGTGGGTCGTCACGTGCTGGCGGCGTTCCCTCATGATCCCAAGGATCCCGCCAACTCCAGCGCGCGCATGTTGCGCGACTCCTTCGAGCGGGTGTTGGCCCAGCGCGCGCCGGACACGCTGGCGATCATTTCCTACCGGGTGCCGATGCAGACGCCCGAGGGCATCGTCGTCCAGGAGCGTTTCTGGAGCGCCACCCACACGCCCGTGCTCGATGAGCGGGGCGAGGTGGCCTTCATCCTCCAGCACACCGTGGACGTGACGGAGTTGCAGCAGCTCAAGCGCAGCGCGCGGGCCGCGCAGCTCGCCCAGGAGCAAGGACCTCCGCCGGAACAGCTCCAGGCCGGACTCCTCGATCGGGCTCGCAGCGTCCAGGAGGCCAATCAGACCCTGGACCAGGAGCGCCGTCACCTGCGCCGTCTGTTCGATCAGGCGCCTGGGTTCGTGGCCATCCTGCGCGGGCGCGAGCTGGTGTTCGAGCTGACCAACCCCGCCTATGAGCAGATCGTGGGCCACCGGAACGTGCTCGGCAAGCGCGTCGTGGAGGCGCTGCCGGAGGTGGTGGAGCAGGGCTTTCCGGATCTGTTGCACCGGGTGATGGACACCGGCGAGCCGTTCGTCGGCCATGGCATGCTCGTGCGCCTGCAGCGCACACCGGGCGCTGCCCTCACGGACACGTACCTCGACTTCGTGTATCAGCCCATCGTCGAGCCCGACGGGAACATCATCGGCGTCTTCGTGCAGGGCAATGACATCACCGAGCAGAAGCGCGCCGAGGACGAGCTGCGCCGCTATCGCGACCACCTCGAGGAGCTGGTGCGTGAGCGTACCCAGGCGCTCGAGCAGACCGAGGCCGCCCTGCGCCATTCCCAGAAGATGGAGGCGGTGGGCAAGCTCACGGGGGGCGTGGCGCATGACTTCAACAACCTCCTGCAGGTCATCTCCGGCAACCTCCAGCTCTTGCAGCGCGAGGTGGCGGGCAACGAGCGGGGCCAGCGGCGGCTGCAGACCGCGGTCAGTGCCGTGGATCGAGGCGCCAAGCTCGCCTCCCAGCTGCTCGCGTTCGCCCGGCGTCAGCCGCTCGAGCCCGTGGTCATCAACCTGGGCCGGCTGGTGCGCGGCATGGATGATCTGCTGCGGCGCTCGATCGGCGAGGACATCGAGGTCGAGACGGTGATTTCCGGCGGGCTGTGGAACACGTTCGCGGATCCCTACCAGCTCGAGAACGTCATCCTCAATCTGGCCATCAACGCCCGGGACGCGATGGCGAGCACCGGGAAGCTGACCATCGAGGTGGGCAACGCCAGTCTGGATGACCACTACGCCCAGCTTCATTCGGAGGTGGTGCCCGGCCAGTATGTGCTCCTGGCCATCTCCGACACCGGCAGCGGCATGCCTCCCGAGGTGTTGGAACGGGCCTTCGAGCCGTTCTTCACCACCAAGCCCGAGGGCCGGGGCACGGGCCTGGGCCTGAGCATGGTGTATGGCTTCGTCAAGCAGACGGGGGGCCACGTCAAGATCTACAGCGAGGTGGGGCATGGCACGACGCTGAAGATCTACCTGCCGCGCGCCTTCCAGGCCGAGGCGGAGCCGGTCGACATACCGACGGGACCCATCGAGGGGGGGACCGAGACCCTCCTGGTGGTGGAGGACGACGTGGAGGTGCGCACCACGGCCGTGGAGATGCTCTCGGAGCTCGGCTACCGGGTGCTCAAGGCCGCGGACGGACAGAGCGCGCTGGCCATCATCCAGAGTGGGGTGCCCGTCGATCTGCTGTTCACCGACGTGGTGATGCCGGGTCCCGTGCGCAGTCCGGAACTCGCCAGGCAGGCGAAGGCGGTGCTGCCGGAACTCGAGGTGCTCTTCACGTCGGGCTACACGGAGAACGCCATCGTGCACGGCGGCCGGCTCGATCCGGGCGTCAACCTGCTGGGCAAGCCCTACCGGCGCGAGGATCTGGCGCGCAAGCTGCGGCAACTGTTGCGCAACCGCCAGCAGCGGCTCGCGCTCAAGGAGAAGCAGACCAGCCGGCAGCGGACGCGGGTCGAGCGCGCGCCCGAGCCTCCGAAGAAGGTGCGTCTGCGCGTGTTGCTCGTGGAGGATGACGAGGACATCCGCACCTCCGCCTACGAGCTATTGGGCATTCTCGGGCATGACGTGCTGGCCGTGTCGAGCGCCGAGGAAGCCCGTGGGGCGCTGTCCGTGGACGATTTCGACGTGCTGTTCACGGACGTGAGTCTGCCCGGCATGTCCGGTGTGGAGCTGGCGCGCGAGGCCGTGCGCCGGCGTCCCGGGTTGCGCGTCATCGTCGCCTCCGGCTACGGCAACGTCACCGAGGGATTGGATCAATTGAAGAGCGCGGTGATCCTGCCCAAGCCCTACGCGCTGCCGCAGATCGAGCGGGCACTGGAGCAGGTGGTGGCTCCCCGCTCCGAGCGCTGAGGCAGGTACCGCTGTTCACCTCGCGAACCGCCTGCGGCCCAGGGGCCTGGCCTCCTGGAACAGGCGGCGCGCCAGTCCCCGGCCGAGCGTCAGCAAGAAGATGCCCGCGAGCACCTGGGCACCCAGGACGATGCGGTTGACGTCCACCGCTGGCAGCCAACGCACCGTCCCATTCCTCATGACGAAGGCTCCAGCGGGTCTGGCCCGCAGGCCGAAGCCACTGCCCTGGCCCTTGCTGGCGTTTTCGGCCCCCGTCGCCCCCTCGGTGGCAGGGCCTTCGCCGCTGCCACCGCCCCCTCCGCCGCTCACCCACGCGGCGGGGACCAGCGTCGTCCCCTCCTGCTGGATGGGCTCTCCGAAGATGCGTCGGACATTGATGGCGTCGCGCGCTCTGTCGATGACCTCGTTGACGTCCATGTTTCTTCCCTCCGTGATCGAGCACCGTCCCGGCTGAGGTAGTCACCCACCCGGGAGCCGACACCGGGCGCTCGCCCGCGGGGTGCCTGCTCAGACGGGGGAGATCTCCCGGCGGCGGAAGGGGCGCTCCACCTTCTTGTTCGCGGTTCGCTTGAGGGCGCGCGCGAGCAGCCGCCGCGTGTCACGTGGATCCACCACGTCGTCCACCATGGCCATGGCAGCCGTGCGCTCGATGCGGATGTGCTGGCGCAAGCCGTCCGCCAGTTCCTTCTTCATCGCCTCGGCGGCCTCGGGGCTGCCCGCCGCCTGCAACTGCTTGCGCGCCGCGATGGACACCATGCCCTCGGGGCCCATGACGCCAATCTCCGCGCCTGGCCAGGCCACGAGCAGGTCCGGCTCGAAGGCACGCCCGTTCATCACGTAGTAGCCCGCGCCGTAGCCCTTGCGCACCACCACGGTGAACTTGGGCACGGTGGCACTCGCCGCCGCGTACATCATCTTCGCGCCGTGCCGGATGATGCCCTGCTGCTCCACCTTGGAGCCCACCATGAAGCCCGGTACGTCCTGTAGGAACAGCAGCGGCACCTGGAAGGCGTCACACAGGTTGATGAAGCGCGCCGCCTTGTCCGCGGCGTTCACGTCCAGGATGCCTCCCAGGAACATGGAGTTGTTGGCCACCACGCCCACGGGATAGCCGTCGATGCGCGCCAGGCCGGTGATCACGTTGCGTGCGAAGCGGGGCTTGAGGGGAAAGAACTTCCGGTCATCCACGAGCGACAGGATGACCTTGTGCATGTCGAACGCCTGGCGGGGGCTCTCCGGCACCACCGTGAGCAGGGCCTCGTCGCGCCGGTCGAACGGATCCGCCGAGGGCCGGCGCGGAGGCCGCTCCTCGCAGTGCGAGGGGAAGAAGGACAGGTACTCGCGGATGGCGGTGAGGCACGCGGGATCATCCGGGTACTCGGCGTCCGCCACGCCCGACTGCTCGTTGTGCACCTTGGAGCCGCCCAGTTCCTCCTCCGTCACCTTCTCTCCCACCACGGACTCCACCAGGTAGGGCCCGCCGATGGCGAGGGAGCTCGTGCCCTTCACCATGGGCAGGAAGTCCGCCAGCGCCGGGATGTAGGCCGTGCCCGCCGCGCCGGGGCCCACCATGGCGGCCACCTGGGGCACCACGCCGCTCATCACCACCTGCTCGCGGAACAGGTAGCCCGTGTCCGCGAAGCCCGCCAGGCGCCGGGGATCGATGTCGCCGCCCGCTTCCAGTCGCGCCCCCGCCGAGTCCACCAGCCACACCAGGGGAATGCGGTTCTTGAGCGCCAGATCCCTCATGCGCGCCACCTTGCGCTCGCCCACCGTGCCAATGGAGCCGCCGAACACCGTGAAGTCATAGGCGGCCACCGCCACGGGCCGGCCGTCGATCTCCCCCACGCCCGTGATGACACCGTCCGCGGGCGAGGGCCGGCTCGGGTCCTCCTCCTCGGGCAGGTTGCCTTCCGCGCCCGCCAGCACGCCCATTTCCTCGAAGGTGTTCGCGTCGAAGAGCAACCGCAGGCGCTCGCGGGCCGTCAGCTTGCCCTTGGCGTGCTGTCGCTCGATGCGCTCGGGGCCACCCAGGCCCTCGTTGCGGCGGCGCTGCTCGTCCAGCTTCTCCACGCGCTCCTTCATCTTCATGTGTTCCCTCCGTTCAGGGACGCGCCTTGAGCAGGCGCGTGAGTTCACGGTCCAGGGCCGCGGCGAACTGCTGGCGGTCCTGTGCGGAGAAGCCGCTGGGGCCGCCGGTCGTCACGCCACTGTCGCGCAGTTCCTGCATGAAGTTCCGCACGGACAGGCGCTCGGAGATGTTCTCCTCGCTGAAGAGCTCGCCGCGCGGGTCGATGACGACGACGCCCTTGGGCACGAGCAGGGCCGCGAGGGGAATGTCCTGGGTGACGGCCAGGTCTCCGGCCTGGGCGGACGTGGCGATGTGCTGGTCCGCCACGTCGAGCCCGGCGCCCACCTGCACGGTGGAGACGAGCTCCGAGCGGGGCAGGGTGAGGCGTTTGTTGGCCACGAAGACGACAGGCACCCGCAGACGCTGGGACGCGCGCAGGAGGATGTCCCGTACGGGACCAGGACAGGCATCGGCGTCCACCCAGAGTTTCATGTCGCCGCGCATCCTCTCACGTCTTCACCGCGACAGGCGCCGCACCCAGTCGAAGTAGGTGAGCCGGGGGTCTTCCAGGGGATTTCGGAACAGGGCGCGCACCTCGGCCCGGTCCACGAGCCCCTGATCGAAGCCCTGGTAGAGCGCGTCTCCGAGCAGGTAGCCCAGTGCGTGGCTGACGCCGTGGAAGAGCCGATCCTTGCGCAGGGGCAGCAGCTTCACCGCCTCGTGGGGGACCTCCACCTCGGCGGCCTTGTGCGCGAGCACGAACGCGGCGATCTGCCGTTCCACTCCCCGCGCCTGGGCGAAGCGCATCGCCCACTCACCGGTGCCCACGCAGCCGCGGCGCGGATTCACCAGCTTGGAGCCGAAGAAGCCCAGCGCTTCCTCCAGACAGCGCGCGTAGAAGGCGTCCGAGGCGCCGCGGGGCGCGTCCATGGCGTCTCCCACGGCGCAGTGCCGCACGAAGTGCGCCGCCTCCTCGGCCGCGTGATTGAGCGACAGCGACGCCAGGTAGGCGGTGCGCGCCCGGGGGATGTAGCAGCTCTCGCGCGAGAGGATGTGCCGGCGCAGTTGCGCGAGCTCGCCTTGCGTGAAGCGGCCCCGCCGCTGGATGCGCACCAGCGCGTCCTCATCCGCGGCCGTCACCACCTCGGCATCGTCGAGCCACCGGCCCACGGCGACGCCCGCCAGCCGGCCGATGAGGCTCGCCATCTCCCGGAAGCGCTCCGTGGCGCCGCGCTCCCCGAGTGGCGAGTCCCCGGACTCCGCCTCCAGATAGTCCAGGAAGCTCTGCTGGCACACCACGGGCGAGGCGTTGAGCAGGCACAGCGTTCCATCGGGTAGTTCCACCGCCTGGGCCGTGCCGACTTTCCCCTCGCGGGCGAGCCGCCAGTAGACGCCCTCGGCGTTCTGGTACACCACGAGCGAGCGCGTCGCGGACGCCTCGCCCAGGGCCCGTTCCACCTGGGCGGGCAGGTGGCAGGGCGCCACGTGGTACTGGCCCACGAGCACGAGGACGCGGGGCTGATCCCCGGCCCGCAGCGCGCGGGCGATGCGCTCCGCGGCGTAGGCGTCCCTCAACTCCAGGGAGTGTTCACCCTGGGCCCGCCGGTCGATGCCCACCACCTGGAGGCGATGACGCTTCGCGTAGGCGAGCAGGGCGCGGGGGCCCGAGCCGGAGCCTTGTCCCGGGCCGAGCCCCAGTCGCGAGAGCAGGGCGCGCTCGGCGAGCCGGCCCGCCAGATAGGCCTCCACGGACGCCTGGTGCCGGCCTTCCACGCACTCGAGCGCGAGCACCACCCGGCGTCCCGACTCCCGCACGCCCTCGACGAGGTCCATGTACGTTTCCTGGGCGAGCGGCAGCGTGTGGTAGTCACCCACATAAACCACGTCCGAGGCGCGCACCTGCTGGGAGACGGCATGCGCGGGCAGCACGCGCCGGTACTCGGAGGTGCGGCGGCGGTAGCGGGCCTCGTAGGCGCGGAAGGCCGCCGTCTGCCCTTCGACGACCCGGGCGATCTGGGCCTTCTGGCGGCGAAACAGGGCGAGGTGGAGGGCGAGCGACGCGCGCATGGGGTCGCACCAGTCGCACGCACCCGGGAGCGCGGCAAAAATTCTGCGTCCCGGGCCCCCTTCCTTGACGGGCGAATCCCCTCGGAGGACCATCGGGTTTCCCGTGAAGTTCGCCCTCTCGCGCCCCCATTCCTTCCTGCTCGCGTGCGTGCTCCTCATGGCACGGCCCGTCCTCGCGCAGGACTCGTCGCTGCTTCACACGCCGCCCGTCCAGGCTCAGGCCGGAGAGGCCCTCGTGGTCGATGGCGTCCTCACCGGCACACAGCGCATCTCGCGCGTGGTCATCCGCTACCGCGGTTCCGGCGAGCCCTACACGGAGGCGCCCATGGAGCTGCAGTACGGCGACCTCTACCGTGGCTCCATTCCGGCGGGGAGCATGGCCCCGCCCGGCGTCGAGTACTACATGGAGGGCTTCACGGCCGGGGGAGAGCGGGTGCCGCTGTTCAAGAGCGCCACGCGCCCGGCCCGCGTCAACATCGCGGGGGAGGCACCCGCGCCCCGGGCTCCCGTGGTGGTCCAGGCTCCCGAGCCGCCGCCTCCGCCCGCTCGCACGAGCCGGTCCTCCAGGGCCGAGCGGCGCGGGGAGCGCAAGCCCGAGCCCGTGGCCGAGCCGGAGCCCGCCCCCCCGCGCAAGCCCGAGCGCAAGCCGGAGCCCGCGCGCAGGTCGAATGACGACGACATGGCGGCCCTGACCGCGGAGCTGCCTTCGGGCGAGGATGTCCCCACGGAGCGTCCGGTGGCCCCCGTGCGTCGCGCTCCCGAGCCCGTTGTCGCTCCTGCGTCGGAGCACTCCCAGATGGAGGAGGATCTGGCGCTCTATACCGCCGAGGACACGCTGGCGCTCGCCACCCGGCATGAGCAGTCGGTGAAGAAGGTGCCCGCCATCGCGGCCTCCTTCGGGCGCGAGCAGATCCGGTCACTCGGGGCGCGTACGGTGGCGGATGTGCTGGACGTGGTGCCCGGCGTCACCATCAGCCGCGACGTGCAGGGCTCCTACCGGACGGCCATTCGCGGCCTGCGCAACGACGCCGAAGTGCTCTTCCTGCTCAACGGCCACCGCCTCAACAGCTTCTTCGATGGCAAGGCGTTGATGAACCTGTCGGTGGAGAACCTGGAGCGCATCGAGGTCATCCGCGGTCCGGGCTCGTCGCTGTACGGCGCGGGCGCCTTCCTGGGCGTGGTGAACCTCGTCACCCAGCGCGCCGAGGGAGTGCTTTCGGCCGTCTCCGCGGGAGGTTTCCCCAAGGATGAGGGCGGTCTGTCGCCCACGGTGGACGGTCACGTGTCGGGCGCCTACCACCTTGAGGGCTTGGAGCTCTTCGGTGACGCGGACGTCTGGTACCAGAAGGGGGAGTCGATGGCGATCCAGGAGGACGCGCTCAACACGGAGACGCTCGCCCAGAAGCTGCGAGATGCGTTGGATCCCGCGGGCTTCACCCAGGACGACCGCTTCCTGGTCAACGTGGGACTGGGGGGCCGCTACAACCTGTCGAGCAAGCGCCACCTCACCGCGTCCGCGCGGCTGATGTCCGAGGACCGCGCCGCGCTCGTGGGCCTCTTCGACACGATGGGCCCGGACTCCCGGCTCAAGTGGCTGGTGCTCCTGGGCGACATCACCTACGAGCAGGACGTGAACGAGCGGGTGCACCTGCGCGCGCGCCTGTACGGGGATCGTCAGAGCACGGATCGGCTCTTCCAGATCGCCCCGCGGGGCTTTCGCACCGGTTCGGATGACGCCACCCAGCTGTTCGCCGAGGGCCTGCTCGAGCAGACGCTCGTGACGGTGAGCACCGTGGGTGCGAGCCTGGAAACGGACTTCTCGCTCTTCGAGGGCAATCGCCTGTCGCTCGGCGCCGTGGCGGAGCTGCAGACGCTCAACGGCTACAGCTACGAGACGAACTACACCGCGGACAGCCGGCGCCGTCCCACCCTGGCCCCGCCCGAGGGCCTGGTGGACATCCTGGCGCTGGCGGAGGGCGCGGCCGCGCGGCGTCTGACGTTCGGCGTCTTCGCGCAGGATCAGTGGACGGTGGTGGAGCCGCTCACGCTCACCTTGGGGGTGCGCGTGGACGCCACCCAGCTGCCGTCCGTGGACTCCTCCAACGTCATCACCGGCACGCAGTTGGTGCCGAGCGTCAATCCCCGCGTGGGACTCGTCTTCTCCGCCACGGAATCGCTCGTGCTCAAGCTGCTCTATGGCCGCGCCTTCCGGCCGCCCACGATGCAGGAGCTGCTCGAGAAGATCCCCAACACCTACTACAACCAGGGGCGCTACGAGGGAAACCCGTCCCTGCAACCCGCCGTGGTGAACACGCTCGAGGCGGGCGCGGACCTCATCCGCACGTCGGGTGAGTCGCGCGTGCGGCTGCGCGCCAATGCCTTCTTCGAGAGCTTCAGCTCGCCCATCGCCGCGGTGGACACCTCGGGCAACATCGTCCCGGTGCGCAACCGCGACCTGGGCGTGCGCGTGTACGGCGTGGAGGCCGAGGCCCGGCTCGAGGCCAGCCGGCGCGCCACCGCTTGGGTCAACGCGAGCCTCTTCCGCGCGGAGGACCTGGAGCTGCCCGAGAGCCAGCGCTACCTCACCGACACGCCCCAGGCGCGCTTCAACGCGGGCCTGTCCATGCCCATTGGAGATCTGGTCAACTTCGATCTCGTGGTGCGCACGGGCGCCGAGCGGCGCAACAACACCCGGTCCATCCTCGAGCTCATCCGCCGCTACAAGATTCCCGCCTACAGCACCATCACCGCGCAGTTGCGCAGCGAGCCCATCGCGGACCACTTCGAGCTGGCGCTGGTGGTGCAGAACGCCTTCGACTCCGATCAGCGCGACGACGTCCCCCGCCCGGATCGCGTCCCCGGTCTGCTTCCCCGTGAGGGCGTTTCCGCCTTCCTGACCCTGAGGGCCCACAACTGATGCCCCGCATGCTTCGCACCGCCTTGTTGGCCCTCGCGCTCGCTCCGGGCGTGGGCTGCCTGCAGTACAACGATCAGTGCCAGCCGCTCATCGCGGACCCAGAGACCATCGTGGGCCATCTGGGCAACGATGTTTATCTCGAGCGCAGCTACACCCGGCACGACAACCACGCGCTCGGGCAACTGAGCGCGGACGCCTTGCTGCACGCCGAGGACAGCTCCTCCGCGCCCGCGGAGCTGGCGGTCGTCAACGGAGGGGCCCTGCGTTCGGAGGGCCTGTGCGTGACCCGTGTGTCCATCCCCAAGGGGCCCCTCAAGAATGGCCTCCTGCACGAGGTGATGCTCTTCGAGAACTCGGTGGTGACGGTGGACCTCACCGAGAAGCAGCTCGTGGACATGTTCGAGCACTCGGTGGAGGCGCTGTTCCCGACGGGCCAGTCCATCATCTCGCCGCCAGGCACCTTCCTGCAGGTGTCCGACGGGGTGTCGCTGCGCGTGGACTGCTCGCGTCCGGCGGGACAACGAGTCCAGGGGTTGACGGTGAAGGGGCGGACGGTGTCATTGCCCCCGCGCACGGATCCCTCCGTGCGCTACCGCGTGGCCATGTCCGGCTACCTCGCTCAGGGAGGTGACGGCTATGGCGCCATCTTCAAGGACGCGGCCTCGGATGTGACGCGCAACCCCGTCACGGCACGCGCCGCCGAAGGCAGGGCCACGGATGTGTCCCTCACCGAGGCCTACATGAAGGCCCACTATGACTCGGCGGACACGGCCCTGATCGAGCAGGGCCGTATCGTGTTCGAGAAATGCGCCCGGCCCCCTCGGGCCATCGTTCAGTAGGGCCGGGCGCCCGACGCTCGGAGCTTAAACGCCGTCCGGGCTGTCGGTGCGTGGAGGAGGAGTGGCGCCGAAGACGTCATTGGGCGAGGGCATCTTGCGAAGATCCCCTCGTGCCACCTTCCACGCTTGCTGGACGATCCACGAGAGCGAGCGATCCTGCCGCGTCGCCTCGCGCTGGATTTCGTCCAACATGTCTTCGGGGAAGTAGAGACTTTGTTTTCGATGATCGGTAGCGGCCATGGCTCTTAGGACCTTCCTTCCTCACGCGGGTCCTGCCGCTCGTCTCCCGTGACGTCATTGACGGCGGGAAAAGACTTGATGCGGTCACGAGCGATCTTCCAGGCCTGCTGGACGACCCACGAGAGCGAACGGTCCTGGCGGTTGGCTTCCTCCTGGATCTCCTTGAGCATCTCCTCGGGGAAGTAGAGGGACTGCTTGCGCTTGTCGGTGCCTGCCATCCTGGCTCTCCGGAACGGATACGAGGTGACGACCTGAACACACCGGAGCCGTTATCCGACAGACGCTCCGACGGGTCAACGGTTTCCAAGTGCTTCCGCACCGTATGTGTCGATGCACTGCCGCGTGCGTGAAAAAAACCCGCAAAAGAGAACGCCCCGGGTTCTCCAGTCGAGAACCCGGGGCGTTCCGGAAAGAAGGACCGCCAGGATTCAGCCCGGCGGCCCCGTGGGCCCAGAGGGGGAGGGGGGGGACCCCTAGGCCCAACTCCGTCAAAAATTCATCTCTTCAACCGTCCGTGCCGCGAGACCTATTCCCCTTCGCCCTTTTTTCCTTGCTCCTCGCGGCCCTCGCGACCCTCAGGAAGATCATAAGAACCGTCTTCTGCCCCTTCAACCGGCCGCATCGGGTGTAACGGGTCTCGCTGGATTCTGATTCCTTCCCCTGTTGAATGCCGACCATGGGCGACACGAGCCTCTTGTTTTCAAACACCCTTCGGGGGGCGTACCAGCAGCTCGGACTGAACGGGGGCTCGGTGCTGCTGGCGGTGTCGGGGGGAGCGGACTCGTCCGCGCTGCTCGTGGGCACCGCGCGAGTGCGCGATGCCCTGCGGTTGCGCGTGGAGGTGGCCACGCTCGATCACGGTCTGCGCCCCGAGGCCAGGCGGGAAGTGGAGGCGGTCGCTCGGCTGTCCACTCAATGGGGCCTGCCGTGTCATGTCCGCGCGCTGGGTCTGGCGGCCGGCTCGGGCGTGGAGGCGCGGGCCCGTGAGGCGCGCTACTCGGCCCTGGAGACCTTGCGGCGCGAACTTGGCCTGGACGTGGTGGCCACGGCGCACACGGCGTCGGATCAGGCGGAGACGTTGCTGATGCGCCTGTCGCGGGGCGCTTCCTTGAAGGGGGCCGTCGGCATCCACCGCGCTCGTCCCTTCCTCATCCGTCCCCTCATCGAGCGCACGCGCGAGGAGGTGGAGGCCTTTCTCCTGGAGCAGGACACCCCCTTCCTGACGGATCCCATGAATGGAGACCTGGCCTTCCTCCGGACGCGGCTGCGCGCGCAGCTCCTGCCGGCGCTCTCCGCCGCCGTGGGCTTTCCGGTCACCCCCCACCTGGCCGCCTTCACCCGGGTGGCCGCCGAGGACGAGGCGCTGCTCTCGAAACTGGCGGAGGGCGCCTGGAGCCGACTCGTCCTCGAGGATGGGAGCCTGGACGCGGTGGGCGTGCGTGCCCTGGAGCGGCCTCTGCGCCGCCGCGTGCTGGCCCGCCTGCTGTCCGAGGCGAACGCGGAGGTGGACGGGCCCTCGCTCGCCCGGGTGATGGACGCGGTGGACTCGGGCGGGACGGTGACGCTGCGGGGGGGCCAGCTTCGAGGTGGCCTCCAGCTTCGGGCCATGGGCGGACGGGTGCGGTGTGTGCGCCGGGGGGAGGGGACGCCCGAGCGGATGCTTCCCTTGTGCCTGCGGGAGGAGGAGGGCCGCGCGCTCCAGGCGGGCACGGGTTGGACCTTCGGCGTGAGGCGGGTGGCACCGCCCGTGGGGGTGTTGGGCGTTCCGGTCCCGGAGGAGGCACGCTGGCCGCTCCTGGTGCGAACGCGCCGGGACGGGGACCGGGTCAGAGGACCCGCGGGCTCGCGCAAGTTGCAGGACGTCCTGGTGGATCGACGCGTCCCCAGCGAGCGCCGGGACACACTTCCCGTGGTGACCGACGCCGACGGAACACTGCTCTGGGTGCCGGGAATCTGGAATTCGACGGTTCCGAGTGCGGTAAGACTCTTTCTGTGGGCCAGTCCACCGGGCACGAGCATGCCTGGTGTCCTGCCGTTATAGAGTCCACCATTTCGGGGATGGGGGGGGCAGGGGAACCCCCAAAATAGTTGAGGCGTTTTTGCTGTTGCTGATACCGTCAGACAAACGGGCAATACGCCCGGTGTCGTGACAAACGACTGGAAGTGCTGGGTTTTTCCGGTCGTGCCCTCCATCCAGCCGAGCACCGAAAGGGCAGCTGACACGTGCGTTCGACTTACAAGACCATCGGCCTCTGGGTCCTCCTGATCGTCCTCTTCGTCGCCTTCTACAACTTCTTCTCTCAAGGTGGCGATCAGCCGCAGGAACCGACCTTCACCCAATTCCTGGCCAAGGTGGAGGACAAGAAGATCCGCGACGTGTCGGTCAAGGGCAATACGTACACGGGCGTGTACTCCGACACCCAGGAGAAGTTCCGCACCACCGGACCGGCGCCGGACGCCGCCATCCTCGATCAGTTGCGCAAGAACAACGTGGACGTGAAGTACGAGCGCGAGGAGCAGAACAGCCTCTGGCTCACCATCCTCGGGCAGTGGATGCCCGTCGTCTTCCTGTTCCTCTTCTTCATCTTCTTCATGCGCCAACTGCAGGGCGGTAGCGGCAAGGCCATGACGTTCGGCAAGTCCAAGGCGCGACTGCTCAACGAGAGCCACAACAAGATCACCTTCGCCGACGTGGCCGGCGCGGACGAGTGCAAGGAGGAACTCGAGGAGATCGTCGCGTTCCTCAAGGATCCCAAGAAGTTCACCAAGCTCGGTGGCCGCATTCCCAAGGGCGTGCTGATGATGGGCCCTCCGGGCACGGGCAAGACGCTGCTCGCGCGCGCCGTGGCCGGTGAGGCGGGGGTTCCCTTCTTCTCCATCTCCGGCTCGGACTTCGTGGAGATGTTCGTGGGCGTGGGCGCCAGCCGCGTGCGCGACCTGTTCGAGCAGGGCAAGAAGAACGCCCCCTGCATCATCTTCATCGACGAGATCGACGCCGTGGGCCGTCACCGTGGCGCGGGCCTCGGCGGTGGGCATGACGAGCGCGAGCAGACGCTCAACCAGCTCCTGGTGGAGATGGACGGCTTCGAGTCCAACGAGGGCGTCATCCTCATCGCCGCCACCAACCGTCCGGACGTGTTGGATCCCGCGCTGCAGCGCCCCGGCCGCTTCGACCGGCGCATCGTGGTGCCGCGCCCCGACCTCAAGGGCCGCCTGGGCGTGCTCAAGGTGCACACCCGCCGCGTGCCGCTCGCTCCCGAGGTGGAGCTGGAGGTCATCGCCCGTGGCACGCCCGGCATGACCGGCGCGGACCTGGAGAACCTCGTCAACGAGTCGGCGCTGATGGCCGCCCGTCAGAACAAGGAGCGCGTGGACCTCAGTGACTTCGAGGCCGCCAAGGACAAGGTCTTCATGGGCCCCGAGCGCAAGTCCATGATCATGACCGAGAAGGAGAAGCGGAACACGGCCGTGCACGAGGCCGGTCACGCCATCATCGCCAAGCTGCTGCCCGGCTGCGACCCGCTCCACAAGGTCACCATCATCCCGCGCGGCCAGGCCCTGGGTCTCACCTGGAGCCTGCCCCTCGAGGACAAGGTGAACGGCTACAGGAAGCAGATCCTCGATCAGATCGCCATGGCCATGGGCGGCCGCATCGCCGAGGAGCTCATGTTCAACGAGATGAGCTCGGGCGCTTCCAACGACATCGAGCGCGCCACCGAGACGGCGCGCGCCATGGTGTGCCGCTGGGGCATGAGCGAGAAGATGGGTCCGCTGGCGTTCGGCAAGAGCGATGGCGAGGTGTTCCTCGGCCGCGACATCAACTCGTCCAAGGACTACTCCGAGGACACGGCGCGGCAGATCGACTCCGAGGTGCGCGAAATCGTCATGAGCTGCTACGCCCGGGGCAAGGCCGTGCTCACGGAGAACTTCGAGGGTCTCAAGCGCGTGACGGACGCCCTGGTGGAGTACGAGACGCTCGACGCCGAGGACGTGAACATCCTCCTGCAGGGTGGACAGCTCACCCGGGAGCGGCCGCCTCCTCGCGTCGTGGCCCCGCCCTCCAAGTCCACCGAGAAGAAGGACAAGCGGAAGATCCTCGACGCGCTCGAGGGCATCCCCAACATGGAGCCGAACAAGGCCTAGGCCTCGGCTGACCGGTAGAACCCGGGCCCTCTCCACCGTGTGTGGGGAGGGCTCTTCTTTTCCCCCATGATTCGCGCCCGACCCGTCCGCCTCGACCGTCCCTCTGACCTCGCCCCGGCCTTCCTCCGGCTGGGCCTGCCCACGCCCGCGCGCGAGTACCTGTTGGAGAAGATGCCCTTGCTGCACGTGCTGCTCACGGGGCTCGCGCGCGAACAGGGCCGCTTCCTCTCCGACCTCTTCGCGGACTGCGTGGATCCCGGGCGCGAGGAGTTCCCCTCGTGGGTGGCGGGAGATCAGCGCTCGCGTCCCGGTACCGGGCTGCTCTCCGGGCGCAAGGAGCAGTTCGAGCGGGTGGTGGCGCGCGCGCGGGCGTCGCCGGAGCAGGCCGGGCTGGCGGAGGCGCTCGCGCGGGTGTGGGAAGCCTCGCGTGCTCCGGCTCCCCTGGTGCTGGGTGGACGCACCCTGTCCTTCGGGGCGCGCACCCACGTCATGGGCGTGGTGAACGTGACTCCGGACAGCTTCTCGGATGGAGGGCGCTATTTCAGCACCGAGGCCGCCGTGGCTCACGGACTGCGGCTCGCCGAGGCGGGCGCGGACCTGCTGGACGTGGGCGCCGAGTCCACCCGGCCGGGCGCTCCTCCCGTTCCCGCGGAAGCACAACTGGCCCGTCTGCTCCCCGTCATCGAGGCCCTGCGGGCGCGCACCGACGTGCCCTTGTCCGTGGACACCACCCAGGCGGCGGTGGCGCGCGGGACGCTCGCGGCGGGGGCGGTGCTCATCAACGACATCAGCGGCGGGCTCTTCGATCCAGCGTTGCTCCCCGTGGTCGCCGAGGCGGGCGCGGCGTGCTGTCTGATGCACATCCAGGGCACGCCCGAGACGATGCAGCGCGAGCCCCACTATGAAGACGTGGTGGACGAGGTGCTGGCCTTCCTGGAGGAGCGCGTGGCGCGAGCGCTGGCCACGGGCGTGGCGCGTGAACGGCTCCTGGTGGACCCGGGCATCGGCTTTGGCAAGACGCTCGGGCACAACCTCTTCCTCTTGCGGCGCCTGAGTGAGTTGCGTGTCCTGGGACTGCCCGTGTTGGTGGGCACCAGCCGCAAGGGCTTCCTCGGCAAGCTCACGGGGGGGCGGCCCGTCGACGAACGGCTGGCGGCCACGCTGGGTTCGGTCGCCGCCCTGGCGGCCGCGGGAGACGCCGACATCGTCCGTGTCCACGATGTGGCCGAGGCGCGGGATGCCCTCGCCGTGGCCGATGCCCTGCGAGACGCCTTGGAGGGAGGTGCCCTCTATGGGCGAGCACTCCATGGGCGACAAAGTGGGACGTGAACCGACCCACTCGGGAACAGGGGCGTGTTGTCCGGCCGCACGCTTGTCCAGGGGACTTCCACTCCCTAACTTCGGACGCTGTGAGGGCACGCTATAAGCCCTCTGGCGTCGGCGGTCCGGTCTCATGGCCGGCCAGGGAAAGGTGGAGCGGAACTTTTATGGCGTACAGGATGAACATGCCCCCCAAGGAAGAACGGGCGTCGCAGCGGCTGTTCGGCACGGACGGAGTCCGGGGTGTTGCCAACGTCTATCCGATGACGGCGGAAGTCGCGATGCAGTTGGGACGTGCGCTCGCGCATCTCATCCGCAACGGGCCGCACCGGCATCGGGTCATCATCGGCAAGGACACGCGGCTGTCCGGCTACATGCTCGAGCAGGCGCTCGCCGCGGGCCTCATCTCCATGGGCGTGGATGTGGACCTGGTGGGGCCACTGCCCACACCGGGCATCGCCAACCTCACCACCTCCATGCGCGCGGACGCGGGCGCGGTCATCTCCGCTTCGCACAACCCCTACCAGGACAACGGCATCAAGTTCTTCTGGCGCGACGGCTTCAAGCTGCCGGATGAGACGGAGGCGAAGATCGAGGAGCTGGTGGCCAGCGGCGCCATCGACTCCATCCGCCCCACGGCCACGAAGATTGGCCGGGCCTTCCGCCTGGAGGACGCGCGCGGCCGCTACATCGTCTTCCTCAAGACGACCTTCCCGCGGGAGTTGACGCTCGAGGGGCTCACGGTGGTCGTCGATTGCGCCAACGGCGCGGCCTACAAGACGGCCCCCGCGGTGCTCGAGGAGCTGGGCGCCAAGGTCATCACCCTGGGCGTGCAGCCGGACGGCAAGAACATCAACCACAAGTGCGGCGCGCTGCACCCGGAGAACCTCGCCAAGTGCGTGCTCAAGAACGGGGCGAACCTGGGCATCGCCCTGGACGGCGACGCGGACCGCCTCATCGTCGTGGACGAGAAGGGCCAGGTCGTGGATGGCGACGCCATCATGGCCATCTGCACCGGGGAGCTCGTCACCCGCAAGGAGCTCAAGAAGAAGACGCTCGTGTCCACGGTGATGAGCAACATCGGCCTGGAGCGCGCGGTGGCGAACTACGGCGTCAAGGTGGTGCGCACCAAGGTGGGTGATCGCTACGTCGTCGAGGAGATGCGCAGGAACGGCTACAACCTGGGCGGCGAGCAGAGCGGCCACCTCATCTTCTCCGATCACACCACCACGGGCGATGGCACCCTGGCGGCGCTCCAGTTGCTCGCGGTCATGTGCCGTCAGCAGAAGCCGGTGAGCGAGCTGGCCTCCATCTTCCAGCCGGTGCCCCAGACGCTGCTCAACGTGGTCATCAAGCAGAAGCGCGAGCTGGGCGAGCTGCCCACGGTGATGCGCGCCATCCAGGACGTGGAGAAGAAGCTGGGCAAGGATGGCCGGGTGCTCGTGCGCTTCTCCGGCACCGAGCCCAAGGCCCGCGTCCTCATCGAGGGCACCGACGCCGCGCGCAACGAGCAGTACGCCCGGCAGATCGCCGACGCGCTCACCCAAGCGCTCAACGGTTGACTTCCAGTCCCAGGCCGCGAATAGAAGGGCGCGCGGGAGGGGCCCCCTGAGGGGCCCCCTCCTGGTGTGTTCGCGAGGGAGCGGCCGACATGGGACAGCGATTGGGTGTGAACGTGGATCACGTGGCGACGCTGCGGCAGGCGCGGCGGACCGTGTATCCGGATCCGGTGACGGCCGCCGCCTTCGCGGAGCTGGCGGGCGCCGGGCAGATCACCATTCACCTGCGAGAGGACCGGCGGCACATCCAGGAGCGCGATCTGCGCATCCTGCGCCAGACGGTCCAGACGCTGCTCAACCTGGAGATGGCGGCCACCCAGGACATGGTGAAGATCGCCTACGAGCACAAGCCGGACGTGGTGACGCTGGTGCCCGAGCGGCGCGAGGAGCTCACCACCGAGGGCGGGCTGGACGTGAATGGTCAGCGTGACGCGCTCGCGAAGATCATCAAGAACCTCAAGGACGGGGAGATCACCGTCTCGCTGTTCATCGATCCGGACCTGGATCAGGTGCGCGCGTCGCACAAGGTGAACGCGGATCGGCTCGAGCTGCACACCGGGCGCTACTGCGAGGCGCGCAACGACCGGGAGCGCGAGCGCGAACTGAGCCGCATCGTCGACGCGGCGAAGGCGGGAGCACGGCTGGGCATGGGCGTGGCCGCGGGCCACGGACTCAACTACGACAACGTGCAGGCCATCGCGCGCATCCAGGAGATCGACGAGCTGAACATCGGCCACGCCATCGTCGGGCGGGCGGTGTTGGTGGGTTTCGAGCGGGCGGTGCGAGAGATGCTGGAGTTGATGCGCAACCCGGGCTAACCCTTCGCGCCATGGCGATCATCGGCCTGGGGTTGGACATCTGCTCGGTGGCGCGCATCCAGCGCATCCTGGACGGGCCCCGCGCCGAGCGTTTCCTCGCGCGGGTGTACACGCCCGCCGAGCGGGAGTACTGCGGCGCCCGCTCGGACGCGGCCAATGCCTACGCCGCGCGCTTCGCCGCCAAGGAGGCCCTGGTCAAGGCGCTGGGCGCGCCGCCGGGCCTCACCTGGCTCGACATGGAAGTGGTGCGCGAGGGCGGCCCCCCGCGCTTCCGCCTGTCGGGCGTGGCGCTCGTGGAGATGGAGAAGCGGCGCGCGGAGGCCTTCCTCGCGCTCACCCATGACGCGGGCGTCGCCGCCGCGACGGTCGTTCTACAGGAGAGGAGCTGAACCATGCGCCGTGTTCTCACCGCGGATCGGATGCGCGCGGCCGAGCAGGCCGCCGAGTCCCATCACGGCATGCCGTCCCCCCTGTTGATGGAGAACGCGGGCCGGGCGTTGGCGGATGTGGCGCACGCGCTGGGTGGGCCGGAGGCGCGCTTCGTCGTCGTCTGCGGGCCGGGCAATAACGGAGGTGACGGGCTGGTGGCGGCGCGCTTCCTCCTGTCCTGGGGCCGGCGCGTGACGCTGGTGCTCGTGGGCCCCTCGGAGAAGCGGACGTCCGGTTTCCAGCGCAACCTGCTCGCCCTGGGTCCCTCGGGCCTCGAGCCCCAGGCGCTCGGTGCGGCGGCGGCGCCGCGGCCCGGGGACGTGGTGGTGGACGCGCTCTTCGGCACCGGGCTCACCCGGGCTCCCGCGGGGGAGTTCGCCGAGGCGATTGAGCGCCTGCTGCGCTGGCGGGAGGCGGGCGCGAAGGTGGTGGCCGCGGATCTTCCCTCGGGCCTGCACACGGACTCGGCCGAGCCCTTCACGCCGTGCGTGGAGGCGGACATCACCGTGAGCTTCGGCTTTCTCAAGCCGGGGCAGGTGCTGGAGCCCGGGGCCTCCCTGTGCGGCGACGTGCGGTGCGTGGACATCGGCCTGCCCGCCCAGGCCGTGGAGGGGCGGGAGGGCCAGGAGTTGCTGTTCGTCGAGGAGGCGGATGCGCGGGGAGCCATCGCGCCCCGGCGCTCGGACACGCACAAGGGCACCTACGGACATGTGCTGGTGGTGGCGGGCAGCCCGGGCAAGTCCGGAGCGGCGGCCCTGTCCGCCCTGGGCGCGCTGCGGGGTGGGGCGGGGCTCGTCACGGTGGCCACGCGCGCGGCGGTGGTGGAGTCGGTGCTCGGTCACGCCCCCGAGGTGATGGGCTGGCCGCTGGAGTCTCCGGGGCCCCTGGGGCTCGCGGACCTGGAGCCCCTGCTGGCGGCGGCCGAGGGCAAGGACGTGCTCGTCGTGGGCCCGGGCATTCCCCGGGGCGAGGAGACGGCGAAGCTACTGGGTGAACTGCTCTCGCGCACCGAGGCGCCCGCGGTGCTGGACGCGGACGCGCTCAACGCCGTGTCCACGGACTTGTCCCTCCTGCGCCGGGCGAAGGGCCCGCTGGTGCTCACCCCCCACCCGGGGGAGATGTCGCGGTTGGTGGGCGTGTCCACGAAGGCGCTGCAGAAGGAGCGGGTGAAGGTGGCGCGGGACTTCGCGCGGACGCATGGTGTGACGCTCGTGCTCAAGGGGGCTCGCACGCTCATCGCGCACGCCGACGGCACGGTGTACGTGAACCCCACGGGCAACCCGGGCATGTCCACCGGTGGCACCGGTGACGTGTTGAGCGGCGTCGTGGGGGCGCTGTTGGCGCAAGGCTTGAAACTCCCCGATGCCGCGTGGACGGGCGTGTACGCCCATGGGCTGTCGGGAGACTTGATGGCGGTTCGGCGCGGGAAGCTGGGACTCATCGCCACGGACGTGGCGAAGGGCCTGTGTCAGGTGTGGACGCGGTGGGAACGATGAGCGCGCCCACCCGAGTGCGGACGGTGCGTTCTTCCTCTCCCGAGGAGACCCACGCGTGGGGAATACGGCTCGGGCGACTGCTCCAGCCGGGGGACTTCGTGGGGCTGGTGGGTGACCTGGGGGCGGGCAAGACGCACCTGGTGCGCGGCGTGGCCGAGGGCGCGCAGGTGGCGCGCTCGGAGGTGGCCAGTCCCACCTTCGCCATCGTCTATCCCTACCGCGGCCGGATTCCGCTCTACCACGCGGACCTCTACCGGCTGGCCGACTACGACGAGCTGTACGCCACGGGCTTCCTGGACCTGGTGGGGGGCGATGGGGCGCTGCTGGTGGAGTGGTTGGACAAGATTCCCGAGGCCGCGCCCCGGGAATTCCTGCGCCTCTCCCTGCGAGAGGTGGGTGAGGACTCGCGAGAACTCGTGGCCGAGGCCTGGGGGAAGCGGCCCACCGAGTTGTTGGATGCCTGGCTGCCCGAGAATCGGTGAGTGCCCGACATCGGAGGTCCTTCTGGAACGCGAGGAGGCGGGAGGGGCTCGCGCGGGAGCGTATCCTGCCGCCCATGAGCCGCCTCCACGTCATGAAGTGGTTTTCGCTCATCCCGCTCGCCGGTGCGGTGCTGGGATGTGGCGCCCTCGAGCCCGCCCCTCGCATACAGCCCCACGCCAGCGTCACCTTCGACGTGACGGTCCCCCCCGACACACCCGCCAGCACCACCATCAACGTGGTGGGCTCGGCCGCGGCGCTCGGCGAGGACACGGCGCCCGGCTTCCATCTGCGCCGAGGGGTGGATGGGCACTACACGGGCATGGTGCGCCTCGCGATCGATTCGGAGGTGTCCTACGAGTTGCGGCGGGAGCAGGGGTGGACGCCCGAGCTCTCGTCGCAGGGCGAGCCGATGCCACGCCGGACCTTCTCCGTGGACGGCGACATGACGGTGTCCGTCACGGTGGCCCGCTGGGGCGCGCCGGGTGAGACCCCTCCGCCCCGATAGGTTTTGGCTAGAGTCGGGGGATGGACGGTGTCGTCGAGCAGTTGTTCGCCCCCGGCTGCCCCTGGTGGGAGCTGCGCGTCGCCTGGGGGGAGCCGAACGTGAAGTGGTGCGAGACTACGCTGTGCGCCTGGGTGAACGAACCCGCGAACGCGTGGTCCAACCTGGCCTATGTCGCGGTGTCGCTGGAGTGCCTGCGCGGATGGGTCGCCACTCGCAATCGGGCCTTGAGTCGCTTCGCCTGGACGACGCTGTTCGTGGGAGTGGCCTCCTTCGCCTTCCACGCGACGAACAACTTCGGCACCCAGTTGATGGATTTCGTGGGCATGTACGTGCTCGTCTTCTTGCTCGTCGCGTTGAACCTGCACCGGCTGGAGCTGGTGCCCGAGGCGCGTGTGCTCCCCCTCCATGTGGGCCTGACGGTGGGGTGTACGTTGCTGATTCCGGTGATGCGCTCCGCCGGCCTGCCGTACCAACTCGTCGTCCTGGTCGCGATCCTGGTGATCGTCGGCACGGAGATCCGGCTGTTCCAGCGCGCCGGCGCGCGGCGCCAGGGCCAGGACTTCGGGTGGGCGATGGGGTTGATGGCCGTGGCGGCGGTGTGCTCGGCGGCGGATGTGTCCCGGCGCTGGTGCGAGCCGGACAACCACTGGCTCCAGGGGCACGCGGCCTGGCACATCTTGAGCGCGCTCGCGCTGCTCTTCGCCGCTCGACACTACGCGCGGGTGGAGCAGCGGGGCCTTCCGAGTCCTTGAGGCCTGGTCAGAGCTGCGCGTACAGGTTCTGCGCCTTCCACTGATGCAGGACGAGGTTGTTGTCCACGCCGATGATCTCGTCCTCGCCCACCTGATGCCAGTGGTCCTCGCCCGACAGCCGCTCACTGGCGAGCACGAACTGCTCCAACCGGGTGCCCGGCCGGGGTGGACCCTCGCTCAACCGGTGTGAGCACCGGCCCGTCTCGGGCGAGGTGTCCGACAGGAAGAGGGTGCGGTTGCGCCGCGTGGCCACCATCACGTCCCCGTTCGTCACGAGGAAGTTCATGGACGAGCGATCCTGGCCCGGCATGTCCGTGATGGCCGACACCAGGCCCATGGTCTCCGCCAGGGCGCGAGCGACCTTCTCCACGCACGCCGGGCCCACCAGGCACTGCGCCTGCTCCGACAGCCGGGTGAGGAAGAGGTAGAAGCAGCGCTCGGAGTCCGTGGCACCCTGGATGCGCGTGCGCAGATCGTCCCGGATGAGCCCTTCCAGGGCCTTCTGGTGCAGCGCGAAGTTCTTGAGCGTTCCGTTATGAACGAAACACCACCGGCCATGGGTGAAGGGGTGGGCGTTGCACCGCTCCACGCTCCCCACCGAGGCCAGCCGGATGTGCGCGACGACCGTGCGGGAAGACACCTGACTGCTCACCCGCTCGAAGTCCGGGTCACAGTGCGCCGGGCCCAGCCCGTGCGCGACGGAGGGGCTGTCGCCTACCTGGTAGGCGGCGATACCCCAGCCATCCTTGTGCTCCCTCGACTGCTGGAGAAGGGAGTTCTTCTCCGTCACCAGGGCGGGATGAACGGCGGTCGGAATCGATGAGCGAAAACCAAAGAGGCGGCACATAGGCTTGCTTGTTTGATGCTAACGGCCGGCCCAACCGTGAAGTTCCTCAAAGCGCCCTTTGTCCGCTCGAAATCACGCACACAGGGCCTTTTCTTGTTCTATCACCACATGACCGTCTTTGATGACAATCCGCGCGTGATTGATTCCCAGGTGATAGGGAAGGTGGCGGTAGTTTGAGCACGAAAAAATGACAAGATTGGCCGGGTCGCCCACGGTAATCCGTCCGTATGTATTCAAACCGAGTGCGAGGGCGGCGCCCCGGGTGGCCGCCCAATAGGCCTCGGCGGCCGTCAGCCCGTTCTCCAGGCAGGCGAGCCCAAGGGCCAGCGGCAGGTTCTCACTCATGGCGGAGCCGGGGTTGAGGTTGGTGCCGAGCGCCACGTTGACGCCGGCATCGCGCAGCTTGCGTCCGGGGGCATAGGGGCGCACCCGGAGGAAGAGGGTGGCGGTGGGCACCAGGACGGCCGTGACGCCCGCCTGGGCCAGGGCCTGGATGCCTGCGTCGCTCACGTGCTCCAGGTGGTCCGCGGTGGCCGCGCCCAGCTCCGCCGCCAGCTCCGCGCCACCGCCGTTCGTCAGTTGGTCCACGTGCAACCGGGGCTTGAGCCCCCGCTTCTGCGCGGCTCCGAGCACGCGGCGGGCCTCGGAGGGCGTGAAGGCCCCCTGCTCGACGAAGACGTCGCAGAAGCGCGCGAGGCCCTGCTCGGCCACCGCGGGGATGATCTCCTGGATGCACAGGTCCAGGTAGGGCTCGCGCCACTCGCGGTATTCCTCGGGGACGGTGTGCGCGCACATGAGCGTGGGCACCAGCTCCAGGGGCTGCAACGCCGAGAGCCGCTGCACCACCCGGAGCATCTTCAGCTCGTCCTGGAGCGACAGGCCATAGCCGCTCTTCACCTCGGCGGTCGTCACGCCGTACTCGAGCATCAGTTGCAGCCGGGGCAGGGCGAGCCGGATGAGATCCTCCTCGCTGGCGAAGCGGGTGGCGCGCACGGTGTTGGCGATGCCGCCTCCGGCCTGGGCGATCTGCAGGTAGGTGGCGCCCTGGCAGCGCAGGTCGAACTCCGCCGCGCGCTCGCCCGCGAAGACGGCATGGGTGTGGGGATCCACGAAGCCCGGGCCCACGAACTGACCATGGGCGTCCAGCACCCGGGTGGAGGGGCCTACCGCGCCCGGCGGCAGGGCTCCCTCGGAACCCACGTACCAGACCTTTCCCCGGCGCACGCCAACGCAGGCGTTGGGTTGGGGCGTGAGGGCTCGTTCCGCGGGCTCCTGGGGAGAGCCCTCCACGGTGAGCACCTCGGACGTGTTGCGGATGAGCAGCTCCAGGGTTTCCATCGTGTCACTCGGTGATGCCGGGGATGCGCACGCCGCGGCTCTTCGCCGCTTCCCACGCCTCGGGGTAGCCCGCGTCGGCGTGGCGCAGCACGCCCATGGCGGGATCGGAGGTGAGTACGCGCTCGATACGCCGCGCGGCCTCGGGAGTCCCGTCCGCGACGATGACCTGGCCGGCATGCAGCGAGTAGCCCATGCCCACGCCGCCACCATGGTGGAAGGACACCCACGAGGCGCCATTCACCGCGTTCACCAGCGCGTTGAGGATGGGCCAGTCGGCCACCGCGTCGGAGCCATCCTTCATGGCCTCCGTCTCGCGGTTGGGCGAGGCCACCGAGCCACAGTCCAGGTGATCGCGTCCGATGACGATGGGCGCCTTGAGCTCGCCCTTGCGCACCATCTCGTTGAAGCGCAGGCCCGCCTTGTGGCGCTCGCCATAGCCCAGCCAGCAGATGCGCGCGGGCAGCCCCTGGAAGGCCACGCGCTCACGCGCGAGCGTGAGCCAGCGGCGCAGGGATTCCTTCTCCGGGAAGAGCTCCAGCACCGCCTCGTCCGTGCGGCGGATGTCCTCGGGATCCCCCGAGAGCGCCACCCAGCGGAAGGGGCCCATGCCCTCGCAGAAGAGCGGGCGGATGTAGGCCGGCACGAAGCCGGGGAAGTCGAAGGCGTTCTCCAGTCCGGCCAGCTGCGCCTGGGCGCGGATGTTGTTGCCGTAGTCGAACACGTGGCTGCCCGCGCGCGCGAAGTCGAGCATCGCCTGCACCTGGGTGGCCATGGACTGACGCGCCCGCTCCACGTAGCCCTTGGGATCGCGCTGGCGCAGCTCGGCCGCCGCCTCCAACGTGAGGTCCGTGGGGATGTAGCCGTTGAGCGGATCGTGCGCGCTCGTCTGATCCGTCACCAGGTCCGGCTTGATGCCCCGCCGGTACAGCTCGCGGTACACCTGGGCGGCGTTGCCGATGACGGCGATGGAGCGGCCCTGGCGCTTGTCCTGGGCCTCCTTCACGAGCGCGAGCGCCTCGTCCAGGTCCTTGGCGACGACGTCCAGGTAGCGCGTCTCCACGCGGCGCTGGGCGCGCGTGCGGTCGATCTCCACGCCGAGGAAGACGGCGTTGTTCATGGTGGCGGCCAGGGGCTGGGCTCCTCCCATGCCGCCGAGGCCGCCGGACAGCACGAGCCGGCCCGCCAGGTCATCCGAGCCGAAGTGGACGCGGCCCGCCTGGGCGAAGGTCTCGTAGGTGCCCTGGAGGATGCCCTGGGTGCCGATGTAGATCCACGACCCGGCCGTCATCTGGCCGTACATCATCAGCCCCTTCTTCTCGAGCTCGAAGAAGTGGTCCCAGTTGGCCCAGTTGCCCACGAGGTTGGAGTTGGCGATGAGGACGCGGGGGGCATCCGGGTGGGTGCGCAGGATGCCCACGGGCTTGCCGGACTGCACGAGCAGGGTCTCGTCGTCGTTGAGGCGCTGGAGACTCTCGACGATGCGGTCGAACGACGGCCAGTCGCGGGCGGCCTTGCCGATGCCGCCATAGACGACGAGATCCTCGGGGCGCTCGGCCACGTCCGGATCCAGGTTGTTCATCAGCATCCGGAGGGCGGCTTCCTGGACCCAGCCCTTGCAGGTGAGGTCGCTGCCACGAGGGGCACGAATGGTGCGGGACATGGTGTTTCCTCGAAGGTGTTTCGCCCCTCGGACACTAGCCGATGGAGCGGGACGATGCCCGCTCGGAACGGCCTGGCACGGCGGTGTTCAGGACTGGGCGGACGGACCTCGCCGCAATTCGATGAATTCCTGGACGAAGTCGAGGAACTTCAATGCCGCGCGCTCATGGTCGCCATCACAGTCCCTCAGGTACTTCACGTGCCATCCCTCGGGGGGCATCTCCTTTTTCTCGTCCCGGAGCCAATCCCAGAATTCCTCCCATTCCGGATCGCTCCTTCCGTTGAATTGGGTATTGGACCCCCATCCGGAGATGAATGAAACAAGGGATTCGATCGTGTCGAAGCCTGTCACGAACCAAAGCCCGCGCTTCTTGAGTATTTGTTGTCGCGCGTAGAGAAGCGCATCCATGAGACCCACCTGACGGCCTCGCCACTCCTCGGGGATGGGCTCCTCTTTGACGACTCGTTTCTCGGTCATGGGCCTTGTACGACCTCGTGCACGATCCTGCTGCCTGGAGCCACACTGAGTCGCGCTATGTAATCATGGAAGGGGAGTCCAGCCGGTCCAGTCCGGGGCCCGGCCGATGCCCTCGAGCCGGATGGCCGAGTGCCCGGGTGGGCAACAGGCAGAGGAGGAGCAGCAGGACGGTGAGGTGCCCTCGTCCGATGTGGGTCGCGACCCTCATGGAGGGGGCAGCCTACACGTGGGGCGGGACGTCCGGGCCGCTTCCGTGGTACGCGCCGCGCCATGAGCCGGATCTACCGTTCGCTTCCTCCCGCTGGTACTCGTATTGGCCTCGCCTTCTCGGGCGGTCTGGACACCCGCGCCGCCGTGGCGTGGATGTCGCGCAAGGGGCTCGACGTGTACGCCTACACCGCCGACCTCGCCCAGCCCGACGAGAAGAACCCCTCCGACATTCCTCCCATCGCCCTGGGCCATGGCGCCAGGCAGGCGAAGCTCGTGGACTGTCGCGAGGCCATGGTTCGCGAGGGTCTCGTCGCCATCCAGTGTGGCGCCTTCCACCTGTCCGTGGGCGGCAAGAAGTACTTCAACACCACGCCGCTCGGCCGCGCCGTCACCACCACCGCCATCGTGCGCGCCATGCGCGAGGACGGCGTGCACGTCTTCGGAGACGGCAGCACGCACAAGGGCAACGACATCCAGCGCTTCTACCGCTACGGCATCCTCGTGGACCCGGCGCTGCGCATCTACAAGCCCTGGCTGGATCCCGAGTTCGTCAGCGCCTTCGGTGGCCGCAAGGAGATGAGTGAGTACCTGGCCTCCATCCAGTTGCCCTACCGCATGGGGACGGAGAAGGCCTACTCCACCGATGCCAACGTGCTCGGCGCCACCCACGAGGCCAAGGATCTGGAGCACCTGGACAAGGGCATGAACATCGTGGAGCCCATCATGGGCGTGGCCCACTGGCGCCCCGAGGTGGACGTGCGCCCCGAGCGCATCACCGTGGAGTTCGCCCAGGGTCTGCCCGTGGCCCTCAATGGCAAGCGCTTCGACTCCGCCTTCGAGCTGTTCCTCGAGTGCAACCGCATTGGTGGGCGGCACGGCCTGGGCATGAGCGATCAGTTGGAGAACCGCGTCATCGACGCCAAGAGCCGTGGCATCTACGAGGCCCCCGGCATGGCGCTGCTGCACGTCGTCTACGAGCGGCTGCTGTCCGCCATCCACAACGAGAACACCACGGACCTCTACGCCACCCTGGGCCGCCGCCTGGGCCGCCTCCTCTACGAGGGCAAGTGGTTCGATCCCGAGGCGCTCCTGCTCAAGGACGCGCTCACCCGGTGGGTGGCTCCCAGTGTCACCGGCAGTGTCACCCTGGAGCTGCGCCGCGGCGACGACTACACGCTGCTCGACACCCAGGCCGAGCACATGTCCTACGATCCGAGCAAGCTCTCCATGGAGAAGGTCGAGAGCGCCTTCAGCCCGGAGGATCGCATCGGCGCCCTGGAGATGCAGAACCTGTCCGTGGGCGACAACCGCGCGCTGCTGCTGCACCACCTGTCCAGCGTGCGCCGTCTCCCCGGCGGCCCCACGCCCGGCATCGCGCAGTTGCTGGAGGATGGCTCGGAGGAGTGACTATCGTGTCCTGGGCCGGGTTTCGTGCGCGGACGGCCCGGGCACGATTCCAGCGCGAGGAGATGCGAGCCATGAGTCGAGTGAAGAAGGCCTCGGGGTGGTGGGCGGTGGTGCTGGCGGGTGGGGTGCTGTTGGGCCTGCCCGCCGGGGCCGCGGGGAAGAAGGACCCCGTCGATTGCAAGGGCGGCTGTCAGCAGAAGGCCAACGCGGCGGTGTCGACGTGTGCGCAGCCCTGCGGGAAGGCGAAGGCCGCCGGGAAGCAGGAGGAAGCCCTCCAGTGCATGAATCGCTGCTCGGAGAAGTACCAGTCCACCCTGACGTCCTGCGAGAAGACCTGCCCGGCGGAGAAGAAGGCCCCCGAGCAGATCCACTAGGTCCGGCCGCGGCGCGCCCTCACTCGACGGAGGGCGCCCGCGCGAAGGCCTCGCGTCCCGAGACGACTCCCACCGCCACGAGGCCCACCAGGAACAGCACGGGCCCCACGGAGAAGCCGAGGGTGACGAGGCAGAAGACCGCCCAGGCGATGCCCAGCGCCACCACCCCCAGGGGCGCGAAGCGCAGCCAGTCCGGCCGGTACACCTCCGGGTGCAGGGCCATCAATCCCAGTACCGCGAGCAGCAGCAGTTCCATGGTCACGGCCATGGGTTGATCCCAGCCCGCGTTGTCCGGCAATTGGAAGGAGTAGTCGGACGAGGCGGGCACCGGATCCATCATGCGCAGCTCCGGGGGACCCGCCGCCGCGGTCGCATGCCTCGCCGGGCTCCGGGCTGGCACCCAGGTGAGGAACAGCGACAGCACGCACAGCGCCACGCCGCCGAGCGCCACCAGGCTCAATCCGCTCAGCAACTGGCGGGGCACGAAGAGGCGGCTCCATCCCTGCTCGCCCGCGTACACCTTGCGGTACTGGTCGTAGCCCACGAGTCCCGCGCCGCCCAGCCACAACAACGGGGTGAATCCCAGGCTCACCATGCGCAGCGCCAGCGCCGCCACCAGCACCGCGAAGAGCGCGGGTACCGCGGGTTGCAGCAGGCTCTCGGGGACCCAATCCACCAGTGGGTGGCGCACCTGGGCCTCGCGCAGCTCCCGTGCCGCCACCACCCAGCCGCCCGCGAGGACGACCAGCGACCAGAACGGGCCTACTCCAGAGAAGAAGGGGAGGATGGCGAGGAACATCGCCAGCGCCAACAGCCCCAGGCCCAACACGGTCGGCGAGTGGGCCGGCACGTGCGCGAGCCATGCCGGACCGTCGTAGGGCGGCGTCGCGGAGATGCCCGGATCCGTGTGCTCGTCCTGCGCCGAGGAGGGCACGAAGTGCGGGCTCCTCGACTGCTCCTCGGTGTCATCATCCGGGAGGGCGTCTCGCGCCGGGACGTAGGCGCGCGGGCGTCCCGTGGTCGGGATCGCGGGCCGGACACCCGTCTTTCGAGGGGTTCCGGGCGGGAGCGCGGGCATCTTCGCTCCGCAGTTCTCGCAGTAGCGCAGGGTGTTGTCCTTCGCGACCTCTCCGCATTCCTTACACTGCATGGGCTGCGACCTCCGGACTCAGTGCTTCGCGGTGGGGGAGCTCGCGGACAGGTCCTTGATCCAACCCGACAGGGTCTGCGGATCGATGGGGCCCACGTGCTTGCCCCGGATGATGCCCTGGGTGTCGATGAAGTACGTCTCGGGAACCCCCGCGACGCCGTAGTCCACGGCCATGCTCGAGCGCGGATCCGTCAACTGCGGGAAGCTCGCGCCCATGCGCGAGAGGAACCGCCGGGCGTTGTCGTCCGTGTCCTCGAAGACGACGCCGAGGAACTGCGCCTGGGCACCGAACTCCCGAGCACCCCATTCGAGCACCGGGTGCTCCCCCTGACAGGGGCCACACCATGACGCCCAGAAGTTGATCACCACCGGCCGACCCTTGAGCTGCTCCAGGCTCACCCGCTGGCCACTGTCCAGCGCCTTCATGGTGAAGGCGGGCGCCGGCGAGCCCTTGAGCTTGAAGGGCACCTCGTGGGGATCCCGGCCAAAGCCCTTGTAGAGCACTCCCACCAGGCACAGGCACAGGAGGGTGAATCCAATCGTGACGCGCCAGTTCATGCCGCCCCCTGGTTCATCCCGGCACCGGGCTCGGGTGGAGCCCCCGCCGTGGGCGCGCGGACTTCCGCCACCGCGCGCGCCTTCCTCGCGGGCCACAGCGCGATGAGCGTGCCGAGCACCAGCACCGGGATGCTCCACCAGATCCACCCCACCAGCGGGAAGATCCACGCGTTGAAGCTCGCCGAGCGCCGCTCCTCGGAGAAGGCCATGAGCGACAGGTAGAGGTCCTCCTTGGGCGTCGTGCGCACCGCGGGCGTCCCCACCGGGTCCGTCATGGTCTCGTAGTAGTTCATCCGGGGCGCCATCTCACTGACCGAGCCGTCCGGCGCCGTGATTTGAAGGTTCGTCGCCACGAAGGTGCGGTGCGGCTCGCGGCCGCTCGACAGTCCCAGGTACTTCACCTGGTAGCCGCCGATCTTCAGCGTCTCGCCCTCGCGCACCGTGCCCGAGGTGCGCGTCACGTAGGCCGACGAGGCCCCCACCGCCACGAGGATGATGACGATCCCCAGGTGCACGATGTAGCCGCCAAAGCGCCGCCGCGCCTTGGTGGCGCTGCCCACGAGCGCCGTGACGAAGCCCTCGCGGTGCTCCGCCATGCGGACCTTCACCGGCAGCGCCAGCTCGCGCAGGGTGATGACGGTGACGAAGCCCGCCAGCCCGAAGGTGAGCAGCGGGTAGAAGCCCCTCAGGCCCCCGGCCAGGCACGCGCCCACCACCGCCACGCCCACCGCCGCCGGAATCCAGAAGCGCTCGCGCACCGTCTTCGGATCCGCGCTTCCCCAGGGCAGCATGGGCCCCACGCCCATCAGGAAGAGCACCATGACGCCGCCGGGCACCGCCATCTTGTTGAAGTACGGCTCGCCCACGCTCACCTTGACGCCGCGCACCGCCTCGGAGATGAGCGGGTAGAGCGTGCCGAGCAACACCGTGAAGGTGATGGCCACGAACACCAGGTTGTTCACCAGGATGGTCGTCTCGCGCGAGAGCAACGACTTGATCTGACTCTCGGCCACCAGCAGCGGGCCGCGCACGGCGAGCAGCGCGATGGACACGAAGAGCAAGAGGGCGATGAAGGCGAGGAACGTGGGCCCGATGTCCGACTGCGTGAAGCTGTGCACCGAGTTGAAGATGCCCGAGCGCGTCATGAAGGTGCCCAGGATGGTGAGCACGAAGCTCGACAGCACGAGGCTCAGCGTCCACAGCTTGAGCATCTTCTTGCGCTCGTGCACGAGCGTGGAGTGCATGAACGCGGTGGCCGTCAGCCACGGCAGGAAGGACGCGTTCTCCACGGGATCCCACGCCCAGTAGCCGCCCCAGCCGAGCACCGCGTACGCCCACCACGCACCGAGGATGATGCCGATGGACAGGAAGAGCCACGCGAAGAGCGTCCAGCGGCGCAGGGGCGCCATCCACGCATCCCCCATCTCCCCGCGCAGGAGCGCCGCCACCGCGATGCCAAAGGGCACCGTCATGCCCACGTAGCCCAGGTACAGCATGGGCGGGTGGATGATCATCAGGTAGTGGTTCTGCAGGAGCGCGTTGGGGCCCGGTCCATCCAGGGGCACGGGCGACACCGCGTGGAAGGGGTTGGCGGGCCCCGCGATGAGGAAGCTGAAGAAGACGCCCACCGCGAGCATGGTGCCGAGCGCCAGCGACATGTACCGCGCGTGCTCGCGCCGGTGCACCCACGCGAACGCCATCACGTAGCCGCCCATGATGAGGCCCCAGAAGAGGATGGAGCCTTCCAGCGCGCTCCACAGCGAGACGATCTTGTAGGGCGTGGGCGTGGCGATGCTGCCCACCTGCGCCACGTACTTCACGCTGAAGTCGTTGGAGAGCAGCGCCCACTCCATGACGGCGTTGGCGCCGAGCATGCAGGCGAAGAAGCCCACCGTGCAGCGCATCACCCAGGGGAAGGCCGCGTCGTTGCGGCGCATGCCGCTGACCAGCCCCACGAGTGCTCCGAAGCTCGCGAAGGCCAGTCCTCCGAGGACCAGTGCGTATCCGAGCGACGCCTTCACGGGCTCCTCGCGGACGCCGTGGTGGTCTTGGCTTCCTGCTTCTGCATGTCCTCGAACATCTTCTTCACGTCGTCATCCGTCTTGGGCGCGCGGTACTCGTTGGAGTGGTTCACCATGAGCCGGGTGCCCTGGAAGGTCTGCGACTTGTCGAAGGTGCCCTCCACCACCACGCCGATGCGCTCGCGGAACATCTGCGGCGGCACCTCGCTCGTGCGCACGAGCACGTGGGCCGCGCCGGGCTGCTCGCTGTCCATGACGCGGAAGTGCAGGGTGGTGTGCTGCTCGTCCCACTGGATGCTGCCCGGCTGAACCTGGCCGCCCAGGCGGATGATGGGGCCGTAGGCCTTCTCTCCCTGGGTCAGCATCTCCGAGGGCCGCCAGTAATAGACGAGGTTCTCCCCGATGTTGCCGAAGGCCACCAGGGACAAGCCGGCACCGGCCACCAGCAGGGCCGCCACGGCGATGAGACGGTTGCGTGTCTGCGGGGTCATGGCTCAGTCCTTGGAGGTGGGCACGTGGGAGTTGGGCACGGCGGTGTCGTTCACGGCCTTGCGAGGACGGCGCATCCACAGGGACAGGCCATACAACGCGAGCGAGCCCCAGGCGATGGCATAGGAGCTCCAGATGTAGCCCCAGCCACCCTGGATGCGGCCCACGCCCACCTGGGCGAGCAGGGCGGTGGTGGTGTCGAGCGCGGCGAACATCAGACGACCTCCGTGGGGGTGCCGCGCGGGGAGGACACGTCCGAGGGCAGGGCCTCGGGCAGGGCCACCTCGGCCTCGCGCGTGGCCAGGGCGATGCGGTAGCGGTGCAGCAGGAAGAGCGTGAGCAGGATGAGCGAGGCCCAGGCGTTGACGCGCAGGGCGAGCACCATGTCCGGATCCACCGTCTTGGGCGTGGACTGCACCTGGTGCAGGCTGCGCCACCACTGCACCGACTTCCAGACGATGGGCATGTTGATGCCGGAGATGATGCCCACCACGGAGCTCCACACCGCGCGCTTCTCCGGATCCTCCACGAAGCGGCGCAGCGCCGTGTAGCCCACGTACGTCACCAGCATGATGGCCATGGCCGTCAGCCGCGGATCCCAGTCCCAGTACACGCCCCAGGTGGGCTTGCCCCAGATGGAGCCGAGCACCAGTCCATACGTGCCGAACAGCAGGCCGATCTCCGCGGACGCCTCCGCCATCGCGTCCTTCTTCCAGCTCGCCTTGAAGAGGTAGGCGATGCAGAAGACGAAGTTGAGCACCAGCGCCAGCATGGACATCCACATGGCCGGCACGTGCACATAGATGATGCGGTAGACCTGCCCCATCTCCCGCTCGGGCGGTGTCCACACGAGCCCGAGCCACGCCCCCAGCACCAGCAGTCCCACCCCCACCACCGTCATGCCCCAGAGGATCGGACGGGCGTTGAAGCGCGAGCCGGGCGGCGCCCATTTCACGCCCAGGAAGATTCCCAGTCCGACCGACGCCAGCGCCGCCGCCGTCGAAAGCACCTGAAGCACCGTGTGCATGCCTACCTCAATCCTCGATGACGCGGGGGAAGAGGGCGAAGCCCAAGCCCCAGTAAATCAGATTGAACCCCGTGAGCAGCCCGAACCACGAGCCCAACTGCTCCATGGGATCCCCTTGCAGAACGAGCTGCGTCGCCTTGGCCGCGGCGAGCAGCGCCGGAATGATGAGCGGGAACAGCAACAACGGAAGCAGCACATCCCTTGCCCTCGCGTTGCTCGCGATGGCCGAATACACCGTACCCGGCGCGCTGATGGCCATGCAGCCGAGCACCAGGGTAGTAGCCAAAGGTCCTACTCCCATCACCACCTGCACCCCGTAGAGCGCCACCATCACCGGGATGAGCAGGACGCCCAGCGCCACGAGCAGCAGCGTGTTGCCCATGGCCTTGGACAGGAAGATGGCGCGCGCGTCCGCCGGGGCGAGCCTCAAGCCATCCAGGGTCAGGTTCTCCTGCTCCACCCGGAAGGACTCCCCCAGCGCGAGCACGCTGGCGAAGAGCAGCGCGAGCCACAGGTAGCCCCCCGCGTTGCGCGCCAGCAGTTTCGTGTCCGGGCCCACCGCGAAGGAGAAGAGCAGCAGCGTCGCCAGCGCGAAGAAGATGAGCGCGTTGAGGCGCGCGCGCGTGCGCCACTCGATCAGCAGATCCTTGGCCAGCAGCACCCCCACCGTCCTCGGCAGGGAAATGGGACGCGCCGCGCTCATGCCGCCACCGCCCGGCCTTCCGCCAGATGGAGGCGCTCCTCGCATAAGCTCATCCCCTGTTCGACCAGGTGCGTGGCGAGCACCACGGTGACACCGGAGTTCTTCAACTCGCCGATGATTTTCTCCATGGCCTGGATGCCGGCGGGATCCAACTCGCCAAAGGGCTCGTCCAGGAGCGCCACCGCGGGCGCCTTCAGGAGGAGCCGGGCGATGGCCAGGCGCTTGCGCATGCCCGCGGAGAACTGGCGCACGGGGCTCTCCGAGCGCCGGGTCAACCCCACCTTGACGAGCAATCCATCCGCCACGTCCGAGGGGGACTCCAGGCCCAGCAGGCGCGCCAGCACCATCAGGTTCTGGTGGGCGGTGAGATCCTCATAGAGGAAGCTCGCGTGGGACAACAGGGCCACCTCGCGGCGCACGGCGTCGCGCTGCTCCACGCAGTCGCGGCCCCGGACCTCCACCCGGCCGTGGGTGGGGGACAGGGCGGTGGCCACCAGTCGCAAGAGGGTCGTCTTCCCGGAGCCATTGTGCCCGGTGAGCAGCAGGGAGCGGCCCTGGGGCAGGGCATAGCTCAAGCGCGCCAGCGCCCAGTGGCGGCCGTAGCGCTTGCTGACGTCATGAAGGGCGAGCGCGGGGGGCGGCGCGGAGGGGGCTTCCATCGGCGGGAGCGTTCGTAACTGGAAACTTCCTCACACTCCAGCGAAAGCACCGTGGGCTGCCTGGGCAGGGAGTAGGACGCGAGGCCCCCGCATGGCGTGCCCGGAGGGAGGCGGCAGGAGATCTCCCTCGAAGGGTAATTCTCCGGCCTGGATCGGTGCCCCAGTGGCTTCCTCGGGGCGGAAGAGGAGAAGTTTTTTCAGTCTTCTGCTCGGTTGCCCGCCCGCTCATCCCAGAACGGACAGGTGGGGGTTGTGGGGATAACGGGGCACTTGTCAGGGGCGGAACGGTGACTGTTTCCGGCCTTCAACACCTTGCTTGCGTGGATCCACTCATGTGGACGTCACCGGATGGGAACGGACTTACCGTTTGATGGGGGAAGACCCGTTCTCGGAACGGGACAGGGGAGCCGCTGGCACACCGGGTGCAATGACCCGGCGTGAAAAGCATGCGGCGTCACCTGGAGAGGATATCTGCGATGGACATGCGAGCAGTGGTGCGGAGGGCGATGAAGTCGGCGGCGGCGGGGGTGCTCCACCACAGTGGCCTGCGCAAGGCCCTGGCGTCCTACAGGCGGCACCAATCCGGTGGCCGCCGGGTGCTCATCGTCAGTTACCACCGGGTGGTGGAGGACTTCTTCGGGGAGTTGCAGCGCTCCATTCCGGGCCTGCTCATCTCGCAGGAGACGTTCCGCCGTCACCTGGAGGGCCTGTCCGCGGCGGGCTACAAGTTCGCCTCCCTCGGCGAGGCGCTGGACGTGATGTCCGGGGCGAAGACGGCCCATGACGACCTGTGCGTCGTCACTTTCGACGACGGCTACCGCGACGTGTACCGCTACGCCTACCCGGTCCTCAAGCAGATGGGCATCCCGGCCATCACCTATCTGCCCTCGGCGCTGATCGGCACGGACTTCCGGTTCAACCACGATCGGCTCTTCCACCTGGTGCACCAGGTCCAGGCCCAGGGCTTCCAGCCGATGTTCGACGTGCTGCCCGAGCCCGCGGCGGGACTGATGACGGAGGTGATGTCCGGCCACAAGCGCCTGTCCGCGGCGCTCGATGACTTCATTGGCCAGCATTCCTCGGCCACGCTCGTGGAGACGATCCAGGCGCTGGAGTCGCGGCTCGGCCCGGACGCGCCGAAGCTGCCCGTGCAGGGAGACTTGATGAGCTGGGACGAGGTGCGCGCCATGTCCCGGGATGGCTTCGAGTTCGGGGCGCACACCCTGGGCCACGTGGTGCTCACCCACGAGCCCCTGGACGTGGTGGAGCGCGAGGTGCGCGAGTCCAAGGCCATCATCGAGCGGGAACTGGGCACGCCCGTGCGGGACTTCGCCTACTGCAATGGCTGGTACTCGGACGACGTCATCGACGTGCTCATGCGCAACGGCTTCCGCTCGGCCGTCACCACCGAGGACATGTCCAACCGCATCGGTGGCAACCCCTTCACCCTCAAGCGCAAGGTGCTGTGGGAGAACTTCAGCGTGGGCGTGACGGGCGGCTACTCGCCGAGCCTCACCGTGTGCCAGCTCGACGACTGCTTCGGCACGCTCGGTATGCGCGAGCCCGTGTTGGGCCGACGCCCGCAGCGGACGAACAAGGACACGCCGCCAGCCCCTTCCACGAGCCCCATCATCCAGGAAGGGGTCGCCTGGTGAGTGCGGCACCCGCCGCGACGCCCGCCTCCTCCTTCATGGGGAAGGCGGGTCCCCTGGTGCTGGCCCGGCTCTTCACCGCCGGGCTCACCCTGTCCATTCCCCTCGTGCTCGCGCGGGTGTTGAGCCTCGCGGAGTACGGCACCTACTACCAGCTCTTCCTCATCGCCACGACGCTCTACTACGTGCTGCCCTTCGGGGTGGTGCAGAGCCTCTATTACTTCCTGCCCCGCGCCGAGCAGAAGCGGCCGTGGTTGGGCCAGACGCTGTTGTTCATGTCCGGGGCGGGGCTGGTGGCGGCGGGCCTGGTCTGGGGACTGCTCGGCCCGGTGGCGCGGTACTTCGACAACCCGGCGCTCCTCGAGCACCGCGGCGCGCTCGCGTTGTACACGGCGTTCCTGCTGGGCTCCTTCCCGTTGGAGATCTCCCTCACCAGCCAGGGCAGGACGAAGCAGTCCGCGCTCGTCTACCTGGTGTCGGACGCGGTGCGCGCGGCCGCCATGGTGGTGCCGTGTCTGCTGGGCGCGGGCCTGCACGGGATGATGTGGGCGGTGGTGGGCTTCACCTTCTTGCGTTACGTGGCCACGTGGGTGGTGGCGCCGCGCGGCAGCACGGGGCCGCTCGTGCGCGCGGGGCTGTGGCGCGAGCAGCTCGTGTACGCGGCGCCCTTCGGCGCGGCCATGGCGCTCGCCATTCCCCAGCAGAACGCCCACCTTTATATGGTGGCGGGCGTGGTGAGCCCGGCCCTGTACGCGCTCTATCGCGTGGGGTGCTTCCAGCTGCCCGTGGTGGACCTGCTCTACACGCCCACGAGCGAGGTGCTCATGGTGCGGCTGGGTGAGTTGGAGAAGCAGGGGCGCCTGGAGCAGGGCGTGGAGGCATTCCGCGAGGCCTCGGGCAAGCTCGCCTTCCTCTTCCTGCCGTTCGCCGCCTTCCTCTTCGCCGCCGCGCCCGAGTTCATCGGGGCGCTCTTCGGCGCGAAGTTCCTCGAGGCCGTTCCCATCTTCCGGGTCAGCGTGCTCGGCGTGGTGCTGGCGATCCTGCCCATGGATGGCGTGCTGCGCGCGCGCGGGTACACCCGGGCCATCTTCCTGTCCTACCTGGTGAAGGCGGCGGTGACGGTGCCGCTCGTCTGGGTGGGAGTGCGCCAGTTCGGGATGCTGGGCGGTGTGGTGTCGTGGGCCGTGGCGGAGGTGGTGGGCAAGTGCACGTTGCTCGTGCGCATGCCGGCGGCCCTGTCCACGCCCTCGCTGCGCCTGCGCATCCGCGACCTCATTCCCTGGCGCGAACTGGGCAAAGCCTCGCTCGCCGCCCTGGCCGCCGCGGTGGCCGTCTTCTGCCTGCGTACCCTCACCGAGCATGCCTGGAACGGTTTGCCCGAGGGCTTCGTCTGGAGGGCCGTGCCGCTGGCGGTGGCCGGCGTCCTGTTCCTCCTGGGTTATGTGGGCGTGTTGACGGCGACGGGGGTCAGACCGTTGGGTTTCCTGACGGGAGCGCGCTCGCGCCGGAGTGAGGAAGCCGTGAGTCGATAGATACCGGACGATAAGGCGTCCAAGGGGACTCCCGTACTGGAGGGCCGGTACCTAGCTTGGGTCACCGTTCAACAGGGGAGAGGCGTGATGGGGATCGATGCAATCGGGTTGTACCGGCTCGGACACAAGCTTCACCAGCGGGGCGTTCCCGTCCTGCCGGCGATGTTGCGCAAGGTCATCCACTTCCTGCACGGCTCGTATCTGCCGCCCGAGGCGGAGATCGGCGAGGGGACCCAACTGGGTTACGGCGGGATGGGCATCGTCATCCACAAGGACGCGAAGATTGGCCGGCACTGCCTCATCTCCCATCAGGTGACGGTGGGCGGACGCTCGGGGCTCAAGGAACTGCCGGTGATCGGCGACTACGTGCGCATTGGCGCGGGAGCGAAGATCCTCGGTCCGGTGCACATCGGGGACTTCGCCATCATTGGCGCGAACGCCGTGGTGGTGAAGGACGTGGCTCCGGGCGCGGTGGTGGGCGGCATTCCGGCGCGGGAGATCCGCAAGGATCCGGATCCGCTCGCCACCTACGAGCGCGAGATGGGGCTGCGTCCCCAGGTGGATCAGCGCAACGAGGTGGTGACGTCCGTTCCGCCCCTGACGTCCATCGCGCGCTAGGCCCCGAGGAGACTCCAACATGAGAGTGCTCCTGGTGGGAGACTACCCGCCGCCGCATGGCGGTGTGGCCGTGCACGTGCAGCAACTCCATGCCTCGCTGCGCGAGCGCGGGGTGGAGACCGTGGTGCTGGACATTGGCAAGGGGGGTCGGCCCGCACCGGACGTCATCCCCGTGCGCACCCCGGTTCAGTATGGCGGGAAGCTCGCGGGCTTCCTGCACGAGGGGTGGACGGTCCATGTCCACACCAGCGGCAACAACCCGAAGTCATGGATGCTCGCCGCCACCGCGGCCGTCCACGCACCGCGCTCCCCGCGTGTCATCACCCTGCATTCGGGGTTGCTGCCGGACTACCTGGCCCACTCGCTGTCCCGCCGGGTGTTCGCGCGCATGGCGCTGGCGGGCTACTCGCGCGTGGTGGCCGTGTCCGAGGCGGTGCGCGAGGCGCTGGTTCGCTGCGGCGTTCCCGCGGAGAAGATCCTCGTCTACCCGGCCTTCTGCGGCTCGCAGGTGCGCCCGGGCGAGGTGACGCCGGAGATCCAGCGGGCGAGGGAGCGCCGGAAGACCCTGCTGGCCATGGCGCACCACCCTTCACCTGTCTATGGCCGCGCGCTGATGTTCCGCGCGCTGCGGCGGATCGCGGACGAGCGGCCCGGAGTGGGGCTCGCGGTGTTCGGTCCGGGAACCCGTTCGGAGGAGTTCATACGAGATGCCCGGGAGTCCGGAGTCGAATCGCTCCTGGAGAACCTGTGGGAGTTGGAGCACGACCAGGCGCTCGCCCTCATGGCGCGCTGCGATGCCTTCATTCGTCCCACCACGCACGACGGGGATGCCATCTCCGTGCGCGAGGCGCTCGCGCTCGGGGTGCCGTGTGTGGCCAGTGATGTATGTGTCCGGCCCCTAGGTGCCTACACCTTCCGGGCAGGTGACGCGGTGGACCTGGCGGCCCAGGTTCATCATGCGCTCGAGAAGGGGCCCGCGCGGGTGGTGTCCCCGGACGCCGGGCCGGTGTTGATGAAGCTTTATGGAGACCTGACTCCATCCACGACTCTGGGAGGCGAGATACATGCGGCGCGTTGATGAAATGGATCTGGCCCGGCGGGCCCTGCGAGGCAGGGATCTGGTGGTGTTCTCCAACGACTGGGATGGGGATCCGCTCTCCAAGGTTCACATCATGCGGATTCTCTCGCGAGACAACCGCGTGCTCTGGGTGAACAGCATCGGCAACCGCGCGCCCAAGGCGAACGCGCACGACGTCAAGCGCATCTGGGACAAGCTGTCCCGGTTCACCGAGGGCGTGCGCGAGGTGGAGCCCAACCTGTTCGTGCTCGCCCCGCTGGCGGTGCCGTTCTACGGCTCCGAGGCGGTGCGCACGCTCAACCGCACGCTCCTGCGGGCCCAGGTGCTGCGCGCCATGCGCCAGTTGCACTTCAAGCGGCCCATCTCCTGGTCGTTCCTGCCGGCCTCGGCGCCGGTGTCCGGACGGCTCGGCGAGGAGTTCGTCGTCTACCACTGCGTGGACGAGTTCTCCGCGTTCAGCGACACGAACGGGCGGCACATCGCGGAGCTGGAGGAGCAACTGCTGCGCCGGGCGGACGTGGTCATCACCACGGCGGAGCGGCTGCGCGAGAACAAGGCGCGCATCAACCCGCGCACGTCGCTCGTGCGCCACGGCGTGGACTTCAACCACTTCGTGAAGGCGTGCGATCCCTCCACGCCCATTCCGGCGGACATCGCGAACCTGCCCGGGCCCATCATGGGCTTCTTCGGGCTGGTGGCGGACTGGGTGGACCAGGAGGCGCTCGCCGCGGCGGCGAAGGCGCATCCCGAGGGCTCGGTGGTCATCATCGGCAAGGTGGCGCCGGACGTGGACCCGTCGGTGCTCAAGGCGCTGCCCAACGTGCACTTCCTGGGGCGCAAGTCCTACGCGGAGCTGCCGGGCTACTGCCGGGCCTTCGACGTGGCGCTCATGCCCTTCCGGGTGAACGAGCTCACGCTCAACGCCAACCCGCTCAAGGTGCGCGAGTACCTGGCCGCGGGCCTGCCGGTGGTGTCCTCGGACATCCCCGAGGTGCGCAAGGTGGGCCTGTGCAAGCTGGCCACCGACGAGGCGGACTTCGTGCGGAAGATCGACGAGTGCCTGGCCGAGGGGGCCGGGCCCTCGCGTGCGCGCGCCGAGCGCATCCGCCACGAGAGCTGGGAGGCCAAGGTGGAGGAGATCCGCCAGCACGTGGGCGAGGCCATGCTCAAGGCCGACCGCGGGCTGTAGCGGTCCAAGCTCCGCTCCATCGTGGAGATGTTCGGGAGGGATGGCGGGCAAGCGCGAGTCCGCCTATTGTTACGCTCCGCGGCAATCGCCGAACCACGTATGGGCTACGTCCACATCATCCGAGACTTCGCATCGCCCCAAGAGGGGCTTTCCCGCACCGTGCGCATCTACACCCCGGACGCGTATGACTTCGCGCCGGACCAACGCTTCCCCGTGCTCTACATGCACGACGGGCAGAACGTCTTCGCGCATTCCGAGTCCGCGCTCTACGACACGTGGCGCGCGAACGACACCCTGGAGTACCTGGTGGCGGAGGGCCGCACGGAGCCCTGGCTCATCGTCGCCGTGGACTCGACGCACAACCGGCTCTCCGAGTACTCGCCGTGGGACGAGCCGCGCAGCCATGTGCACGCCCAGGGGGACGCCTACGTGCGCTTCATCACCGAGACGCTCAAGCCCTACGTGGACTCCGTCTACCGCACCCGTCAGGGCGCCGAGTGGACGGCCGTCATGGGCTCGTCGCTCGGTGGCCTCATGTCGCTCTACCTGGGGTGGCGGCACCCGGAGTTGTTCGGCCGCATTGGCGGACTGTCCCCCTCGGTGATGTGGGGGTGGGATCGCTTCTTCTCCGAGTGGTCGCATCACACCCGGCACTGGTCGCGCATCTACCTGGACGCGGGCCTGCACGAGACGGTGGATCCGGTGGGCTACGTCATGCGCTACGGCGACTCCACCCGGGAGTTCTACCACCACCTCAAGAGGCTGGGGTACGGCGAGCACGAGCTCGCGCTCGTGCTCGAGCCGGAGGGCCATCACGACGAGAAGGCCTGGCAGCGCCGGCTTCCCCTCGCGATGGACTGGCTGCTGGGCTGAGCCGCCCCACGGGGGGGGCGGGGCGGGGCCCGGGCAGGGGCCGGGCCGGGCGAGGCGCCTCGCCTCC
>Ga0081606_1000042_pt1 | contig 125674 bp, 106 predicted proteins | sample EareggfetidaYelm_FD_71127 | JGI IMG/M metagenome (GOLD analysis project Ga0081606, IMG submission 71127) | Earthworm egg capsule microbial community from the University of Washington, USA - E. fetida Yelm (SPADES assembly) (version 2) | ecosystem: Host-associated > Annelida > Reproductive...
CCGCCTGGGACATTTGCCCCCGCTCCTCCCAGAGCAGACCCCACAGGTAGTGCATCCGAGGGTTGTCGGGCGCCCCGGCGGCGGCCACCTGCAAGTGGGCTTCGACCTGGTCCAGGTCCCCCCCGAGCTTGAGCAGCAGGCGGGCGGCCTCCAACCGGGGCAGCGCCTGGGTCGGCCAGGCGCGCAGGACCTCCAGGACGCCCGCCAGGGCCCCCTCGCTGTCACCCTCCGCCTCCCGGGCGAGCGCCGGTGTCAGGTCTCCCGAGACAGGCACGTCCATGGACGCCGCGAGCGTGCCCGCGACCACGAGCCAGAGCAGCATGGCTGGCTGATAGCAGAGCGGCACCGGCCCCGCCAATCCTACTTCCTCTTGACGGCCGACCGGCCGCGCATGAAACCCATGAACGTGCAGATCGCCCAGAGAACGCTCGAGGACCTTGGCTACGCGGAAGTGCTCCGCGCGCTGGCTCACCGCTGTCGGACCGAACCCGGGAGGGAGCGCGCGCTCGCCCGGCCGTTCCTGGGTACCGAGGAGGAGGTATCCGAAGCCCTCGCGCTCGTCACCGAGTCACGGCGGCTCGCCCAGGAGCAATTTTCCCTGCCGCTCGGCGGGGTGACGGACCTGAGGAGCGCGCTGGAGCTCGCCTCCAAGAATGGCCTGCTGGAGCCCCGGCAGCTCATCGCCGCGGCCCAGCTCCTGTTCGCCTTCGTGCGCACGCGCGAGGCCCTGGAGGAGCGCCAGCACGGGGTGCCCCGGCTCGCGGCCATCTCCCGGCGGCTGCCCCAGCTCGAACCGCTCGCGGTGCGCCTGGACCGGAGCTTCGAGGCGGACGGGGAGATCTCCGACCGGGCGAGCCCCGAGCTACGCGAGGCGAGGGACAGGGTGCGGGGCCTGCACCGGCGCATCAAAGGCCAGCTGGACGAGATGCTCCATGACGAGGGCTTCACGCCGAAGCTGCGGGAGAACTACTACACCCTGCGCAACGGCCGGTACGTGGTGCCCGTCGTCTCCAACTACCGCGGCGAGGTGCCCGGCATCGTCCACAACGCGAGCCAGACGGGGCAGACGCTGTTCGTGGAGCCCGAGCGCCTGGTGGGCATGGGCAACGACCTGGCCATCGCCCAGTCCCTGGTGGCCGAGGAGGAGCGGAGAATCCTCCAGGAGCTGACGAACCTGCTCGGGCGCGAGTCGGCCCGGGCGCTCGAGGGCATCGCGGCGGTGGCGGAGCTGGACGAGGCGGAGGCGTCGGCGGTGCTCGCGGGAGACCTGCGTGCCTACACGCCCGAGTTCTCCGGCGTGGAGGACCTGGCGCTCGTGCGCCTGCGCCACCCCCGGCTGGTGCTGCGCGACACCGAGGTGGTGCCCAACGACGTGGAGATGAAGGGCCAGGCACGGGCGCTGGTGGTGTCCGGCCCCAACGCGGGCGGCAAGACGGTGACGCTCACGGCGGTGGGCCTGTGCGCGCTGATGCTGCGCGCGGGCCTGCCCATCCCCGCGGGCGAGGGCTCGCGCATGCCGCTCTACCACACGGTGCACTCCACGGTGGGCGACGCGCAGGACCTGTCCCAGGGCCTGTCCACGTTCAGCGCCCACGTGGTGCGCCTGCGCGACATCACCCTGTCGGTGGCGAGGAATTCGCTCGTCCTCATCGACGAGATCGCCGCGGACACGGATCCCCGCGAGGGCGCGGCCATCGCCATCGCCGTCCTGGAGGAACTGCTCGACAAGGGCGCGGTGGTGCTGGTGACCACACACCTGGAGGAGCTCAAGGCGCTCGCGCACCTGGACCCGCGCTTCCTCAACGCGCGCGTGGGCTTCGACTCCAAGCGCATGGCGCCCACGTACAAGCTGCAGCTCGGCGCGGCGGGTGCGTCGTCGGCCATCGAGGTGGCCTCGCGCATGGGCCTGCCCGCGCACATCTGCGAGCGCGCACGCGATCTGTCGATGAACGCGGGAGGCGCGCTGACCAAGGCGCTGACGGCGGCGGAGGAGGAGCGGCGCAAGCTCCAGGACGAGTTGGATCGGGCGAAGGTGGCGGCCTCGGAGGCCGAGCGGCTGCGCAAGGAGCTGGAGGAGCAGAAGGTCCAGTTCGAGCGCGAGCGCAAGGCGCGGCTGATGCGCTTCAACGAGGAGGTGGCGGCGGCGAGCGAGCAGGCAGCGGCCGAGGTGCAGGAGCTGCTCAAGGTGCTCCGGGCCCAATCCAACGAGAAGGCGGCGTCCGAGGCGCGCTCGCAGTTGCTCCAACGCATGGAGGACGCCAACCAGCGGGCCAAGACGGCGCGCGCGGAGCTCTTCCAGGTGGAGGCGCCAGCACCCGCGGAACTCCGGGTGGGCGCGTGGGTGCGGTACTCGGGACTGAACAAGGACGTGGAGATCCTGGAGCTGCACGGAGAACAGGCGCTGGTGGCGGCGGGCATCATGAAGATGCGAGTGCCCGTCACCGAGCTGTCGGGGACGCGCACGGGCAAGCCCAAGGAGTCGAGGTTCCCCGAGCGCAACAAGCAGGCGCAGCAGCTCCAACGGGCGAAGGCGGCGGCCCCCGAGGCGGTGCCGGCGACCCACTACCGCTGCGACGTGCGCGGCATGCGGGCCGAGGACGCGCTGAGCGAGCTGGAGTCCTTCCTGGACCGGGGCATGCGCAGTGGCGAGGAGGCCGCGATCATCATCCACGGACACGGCACGGGCGCGCTGCGGCAGGCCATCCGGGACTACCTCGCGGCCTCGCCCTACATCCGCATGTACCGTCCGGGAGAGAACCACGAGGGCGGTGACGGCGTGACCGTGGTGGCCCTCCGGGCGTGAGTCACGGTCCCCGAAACGGGGATTGATGGTAAAATCGGAAGCTCCTCTTCAATGCAGCAGGAGCTTCCGATGTCGTTCTCTCCTCGGAGTGGGTGGTTCGCGGTCGGCGCGGTGGGGCTCTTCCTGGGATGTGGTCCCCTGGACGTGGACGCCCCGGACGAGTCGGAACCGGTGGACGTCGCGGCCCGGGAACTCGCCAACACCTGCCAGAACACCTCGGCGAGCTACACGTTCGCGTGCGCCACCGTCCACGTCTACAAGACGGCCACCAGCACCACCCCCATCGACACGATTCACTGTGGCGGCGCCTACTGGGTCGCGACCCTGCTGCAAGCGTGTCCCTCGAACGGGCGCTTCAAGGTGGAATACGGCAAGGACTTCGATCCCACTCCGGCCACTGGCTGGATTGATCGGACCGTCCTCGTGGCTCCGCGCTAGGCGATCGAGCACATCCTCCCAGTCAAGACCCACAAGCCTGTCTGTCCGAGTGGGGAGTAGGACTTGCCCTCACCAATTGAACTGCCCTAGAGCACGCCCCGAATTTTTTCAGGGGGCTCATGGAAATGCATCAGGGCGCATGGATAGCGGTGCTGTTGGTGGCGGGCTCTGCCCTGGCGGGCAACACCAAGAGCAACTCCTTCAACGTCTCCGAGGGCTCCAACAGCTTCTCCTCCAACCCCCTCTTCGTCTCCTCCAGCGATTTCCACCTGCAAGCCACCTCGCCCTGCCGAGGCGTGAGCACGGAGGGAACGGGCATCGGAGCCCTGCCCTACGACGACAAGACCGTGGTCTCCGTGGAGATCGTTCCGGTCAGCGCCACCGTGGAGGCCCTGGGGACCACCGCCTTCATGGCGCGCGCCTACAATTCGGCGGGCACTCCCATCGATGACGCGGTCTTCACCTGGAGCGCCCCATCCGCCGTCGGAACCATCAGCAACACCGGCGTGCTGACCGCTTCCTGCACCCCGGGGACGGTCACCTCGGCCGTCACCGCCACCAGCGCCAATGGAGTGACCGCCAACGCCACCGTCACCATCGTTCCTGGCCCGGCGGCCCAGGTCACCCTCACACCTTCGGCGACCGACATCGAGGCCGGCGCCTCGCGGCTCTTCACGGCGACCGTGAAGGACAGTTGCGGCAACCTCCGCACGGGCGACACCCTCGGTTGGAGCACCGCCCCCGGCACCGGCACCATCACCACCACGGGCCAGTACACCGCCACCTGCACGCCGGGCCATTACACCCAGGCGATCACCGCTCGCGCGGGCTCCGCCTCCGGCACGGCGAACGTGTCCGTCTCCACGGGCCCGCTCGCGAACATCACCCTCTCGCCCGAGTCCCCCAGCCTCGTCATGGGCGGCCAGCGGACCTTCACCGCCGTCCCCACCGACAGTTGCGGCAACACCCGGACGGACAGCATCTCCTGGGGGGTCGTCAACGGGGGTGGAACCATCAGCTCCACCGGCGTCTTCACGGCCGGCACGCAGCCGGGCTTCTACTCCGACACCGTCCAGGCCTCCGCGGGCACCCAGGTGGCCCGCACGAGCGTGAACGTGCTGGGAGGACCGATCGCCTCGCTGGAGCTCACCCCGAGCTCCGCCTCGGTGGCGCCCACGAGCCAGGTGACCTTCTCGGCCACCGCGCGTGATGCGTACGGCAACGAGGTCCCCGCCACTCCCACCTGGGAGGTCCGCAACGGCGGCGGGACCATCAACTCCGCGGGCGTCTTCACCGCGGGCTCCGTGGCCGGGACCTATCCGAAAACCGTGCGCGCCGTGGCGGGCAGCGCCTCGGCCACCGCCACCGTCACCGTCCAGTACGGGCCCATCGATCGGATCACGCTGTATCCCTCGCCGGCCAGGTTCGCTCCAGGGGGCTCGTCGCGCTTCTTGGCCCAGGTGCTGGATGCATACGGCAACGTCCGGTCGGACGCGGTCACCTGGAGCCTGATGTCCTCGAGTGCCGGGACGCTCAACGTCCAGACGGGAGAATTCATCGCGAGCTCCCTGGCCGGCACCTACCCGGACGCCATCCGCGCCGAGGCGGGCGGACACAGCGGCCATGCCACCATCATCATCCAGCCCGGAGCACTGGCGCGGCTGCTGTTGAGCCCCACGTCGGCCTCACTCAAGGTGGGCGAGTCGGTGGCCTTCACAGCCCAGGGCCTGGATGAGCACGGCAACGAGGTGGAGCTCACGCCCACCTGGGAGACCTTTGGAGGCGGAACCATCGCCGCCAACGGCACCTTCACCGCGGGCACCCAAGCCGGCACGTACACCGACACCGTCCGGATGAGCGCCAGGGGCATGAGCGCCTCGGCCAGCGTGGTGGTGAAACCGGGCCCCGTGGTGGGCATCAGCCTCACGCCGAGCCACCCCACACTTCCCCCCCGAGGCACGGTGCAATTCACCGCCAGGGCCACGGATGCCTTCGGCAATGAGCTGGCCACGAGCCCGCGCACCTGGTCGGCCCACTCCTCGGCCGGCACCATCACCGCCACCGGCCTGTTCACCGCGGGCGCTACCGTCGGCACCTATCCGGACTCCGTCCAGGTCGACGTGGAGGGCGTGACGGCCACCACGAGCGTGGACATCTCCCGCCGGGTGACGAGGGTGGAGGTGTCCGGGGTGGACACCTCGGCCCTGCCCGCGGGTGGCATCGCGACCTTCACCGCCCGCGCCTTCAACGACTCGGGCGAGGAAGTCACCGACGTGGCCTTCACCTGGAGCGCCCAGGCGGCCGTGGGCAGCATCGACTCCAGCGGACGGCTGACGGTCGCGTGCTCGCTGGCCACCCTCCCCGAGGCGGTGACGGCCACCGCCGACGGCATCTCCGGAAGCGTGGGCGTCACCATCGTCGCCGGCCCGGCGGCACAGCTGACCGTCTCCCCGCCTCACGTCACGTTGGAGATGAAGGGCTCCACGACGTTCACCGCCTCGGCCCAGGACTCATGCGGCAACGCGCTGAGTCCAGCGGTGAGCTGGGAAGTGGTGTCCGGTGCTGGCTCGGTGGATGGAACGGGTCTGTTCACCGCGGGCACCGTGGCCGGGAACTATCCGGAGGCGGTGCGTGTGAGCACCGGCGGCCTTTCCGCCGTGGCCGGCGTCACGGTGGTGCCCGATCCCACGTCGCCGGACGGCCCGGATGCGGGCACTGGCACCGATGGTGGCACGGATGGAGGAACGACTCCCGGGGGCTGTGGCTGCTCGAGCGCGAGCGACGCCTCGGTGCCGCTGATGGCCCTGCTGCTGGCGCTGGCCATGACCCGGCGCCGGAGCGCTCGAATCTAGGAGCCTGTCGCCAGCGCGGGTCCCGCCTCGGGCAACTCCAGCACCAACTGGGTCCCCGGGGCGGCCACCGGCGTTACGTAGGCGCGGCCCCCGTGGCGCCTCGCCACTTCCTGCACCACGGCCAGGCCCAATCCCGTCCCCGTCCCCTTCGCGTCCGCCCGGAAGAACGGTTGGAAGACGGACTCCCAGTGCTCGGCGGGAATGCCCGGCCCCCGGTCCCGCACCGACAGCCGCCACCCCGTCCCCTCGTGTTCGAGCCGCACGGAAATCTCCGTCCCCGAGGGCGCGTAGCGCAGCGCGTTCGCCAGCAGGTTGTCCATCGCCTGGCGCACCGAGGCCCCGTGGAAGGCACACGGAGCCGGCTCGGGCCCCTCCACGGTGATCCACGCGCCCCGCCCCTCCGCCTCGGCCCGCGCCGCCATGGCCGCGTCCTCCACCACCTCGCGCAGGTCTCCCGTCCGCACCTCCCAGCCCCCCCGGCCGAACGACGCCAGGTCCAGCAGGTTGCCCGCCAGCGCGCTCAGCCGCACCACCTCGCGCCGCGTCTCCTCCAGCGCCTCGCGCAGGGACTGAGCATCCCGCTCCTTCCACAACGCCAGATCCAGGCTCGTGCGCATCAAGGCCAGCGGCGTCCTCAACTCGTGCGCCGCCCGGGCGATGAGTTGTTCCTGCGCCTCGCGCGCCTCTCCGAGCCGCTCCGAGGCCTCGTGCAACGCGCCCTCCACCTCGGCCACCTCGTCACCCCGGCGCCGCTCCCCCACCCGCCCCGGCAACACGCCCTCGCGCATCCGGCCAATCAGTCCTCGGAGTTGCGTGAGCCGTCCCGCCAGCCACCGCGCCTGCCAGGTCTGAAGGGCGAACAGCACCACGCCCAGCAGCGCCGCCACCGCCAGTGTCACCGAGCCAAAGGCCCGCACCGCCGAGTCCTGCTGCGCCAGCGACGCGGACAAGCGCAGCGTGTACACCCCACCCGAGGGCGCCGTGACGCCCAGCGTGAGCCGGCGGTAGCGCACACCATCCGCGCCTCGCACCGTCTCGAACAGGGGCGGCTCTCCCGGAGGCGGCGCTCGAGGAACCCTCCCGGCACCGCCCTCCTGCGAGGCGGGGTAGGCCGCCAGCCGGTGTCCCTCGGGCGCGAACAACTCCGCCACGGGCGCGAAGGGACGCACCGCCTTCTCCAATGGCGAGCTCAACAGGTGCAGGTGCGGCTCGCCCCGGGGCCCGTCGAAGAGGCTCACCGATTCCACCGCCGCCTGCGTGAGCAACGCCCGATCCACCTCGCGCGCGAGCAGGGCCTCGAAGAAGGCGCCCGCGAGCAGCAAGGCCACGAGGATGCCCACCATGGGCACGCCCGCGCCCAGGAGCCACAACCGCGCCGCCAGCTTCACTCGCGCCCCTCCACCACCAGGCGGAAGCCCACCCCGCGCACCACCTGGATGGACACCGCCTCCACCTGGAGCTTCTTCAACTTGCCGCGCAGATAGCCCACGTACACGTCCACGATGTTCGGCGGCCCGTCGAAGGACTCGCCCCACACGTGGCCGAGCAACGTGGAGCGTGCGAGCACCTCGCCCGCGTGGCTCGCCAGCTCGGAGAAGAGCGTGAACTCCCGCCCGGTGAGGACCTGCTCGTGCTCGCCATGGCGAATCACCCGCCGCCGGGCGTCCAGCACCAGCGGCCCCACCTTGCTCGCGAGCCCCTGGGCGTCGTCCCGGCGATGCAGGGCCTCCAGGCGCGCCAGCAGTTCCTCGAAGGCGAAGGGCTTGACGAGGTAGTCGTCCGCGCCCGCGCGCAGGCCCATCACCTTCTCGCCCACCGTGCCCCGCGCGGTGAGCATCACCACCGGGGTGCGCAGGCCCCGCTCCCGCCAGCGCCGGAGCACCGCCAGCCCATCGAGGTCCGGCAGGTTCCAGTCCAGCAGGACGACGTCGTAGGCGATGTTCAGCGCCTGCTCCAGCGCGTCCTCGCCCCGCCCGCACACGTCCACCCGATGTCCCGCCTCCGTCAGGCCCCGCTGGAGCAGCCGGGCCATCTTCTCCTCGTCCTCGATGAGCAGGAGCTTCACGCGGCCGCCTCCGCCGGGCGAGGAACCTCCCGCGCGCGCCGGGCCGTGAACCACGGGTAGAGCGAGGGCAGGATGACGAGCGTGAGCAGCGTGGAGGTGACGAGCCCGCCCACCACCACGGTGGCCAGGGGGCGCTGCACCTCGGCGCCCACGCCCGTGGCCAACATCATCGGCACGAAGCCCAGCGCCGCCACCAACGCCGTCATGAGCACCGGCCGCGAGCGCTCCTGGGCCGCGAGCCGCACCGCCTCGCCCACCGGCACGCCCTCCGCCTCGTGGTGCAGCAGCCGCGCCATCAGCACCACGCCGTTGAGCACCGCGATGCCCGACAGGGCGATGAAGCCGATGGCCGCCGAGATGGACACCGGCATGCCGCGCACGAGCAGGGCCACCACGCCGCCCACGCACGCGAAGGGCACGTTGGTGAAGATGATGAGCGCGGGACGCAGCCGCCGGAAGGTGAGCCAGAGCACGAGCACGATGAGCACCAGTACGGCGGGGATGACGAGGGACAACCGCCGGGTGGCTTCCGTCAGCGTCTCGTATTGGCCTCCCCATTCCAAGCGGTACCCCACGGGCAGGCGAAGCGCCGAGCCCACCCTCGCGCGAGCCCGCTCCACCACCGAGCCCAGATCCGCGCCGCGCACGTTGAAGCCCACCACCAGGCGGCGCTGCCCGTCGTCCCGGTTGACCAGGCCCGGCGTGGAGACGAGCTTCACGTCCGCCACCCGGGACAGGGGCACCACGCCCCCGGAGGCCACGGGCAGGGGCAGCTCCGCGAGCGAGAAGGCGCCCTCGGTGCCCCCGAGCCGCAGCACGATGGGCACGCGCACCGCGCCGTCATAGGTGGCGCCCACCTCCAGGCCCGTGCGCACCGCCTGCACCGCTTCCAACACCTCGCGCACGCTCAGTCCCAGGCGCGCCGCGTCCAGGGGCCGGGGCACCACCTCCAGCATCGACACCTCGGGCGGCGCGAGCACCCGCACGTCCTCCGCGCCCGGCTCCTGGGCCACCTGCGAGGCCAGTTCGTCCGCCAGCCGCCGCAGCTCCCCCAATTCCTCGCCGTACACGCTCACCGCCACGTCCGTCACCGAGCCGCCCAGCAGCTCGTTGAAGCGCATCTGGATGGGCTGGGTGAAGGAGGGTCCACTGCCGGGGGCGTCCCGCTCCAGCACGCCCTCCATCTCCTGGATGAGGGAGTCGCGGGTGAGCCCGGGCCGCCACGCCTCGCGCGGCTTGAGCCGGATGAAGACGTCCGCCTGCTCCAGGCCCATGATGTCGGTGGCGACGGCGGGACTCCCCACGCGGGACACCACCTGGGTCACCTCGGGCACGTGCTCGAGCAACACCGACTCCAGGAGCTGGGCCTCACGCGTGGCCGCTTCCAGGCTGATGTCCCCGGCGCGCGTCGTCTGCACCACCATGTCCCCCTCGTCGAGCTGGGGGGCGAACTCGCTGCCCGCGCGCAGGAAGAGGCCCGTCCCCAGCGCGAGCAACAGCACCGCCGCGAGCGCCACCCACTGAGGATGACGCACCATGCGCTCGAGCAGCGGCCGGTACACGCGATCAAAGAAGCGCACGAGCAGCGGCGGATGTTCCGGGACGTCCTCGGGCCGCAGCACCAGGCTGACGGCGGCGGGGATGAAGGTGAGCGAGAGCACCAGCGACGTGGCCAGGGCCATCATCACCGTGAGCGCCATGGGGCGGAACATCTTGCCGTCCACGCCGCTGAGCGCCAGCACCGGCACATAGACGAGCAGGATGATGAGCACCGAGAAGAACACCGGGCGGGCCACCGAGCCCGTCACCTGGGACACCTTCTCGCGCCACGTGCCCCGCGCCGGACGCTCGTGGCCCATGGCGTGGAAGACGGCCTCCACCATCACCACCGCGCCATCCACCAGGAGTCCGAAGTCGATGGCGCCCAGGCTCATCAGGTTGCCGGGAATGCCGAGCAGCACCATGCCCACGCCCGCGCCCAGCATGGACAGGGGAATCGCCGAGGCCACCACCAGTCCCGCCCGGAAGCTGCCCAGCAGGAGGAAGAGCACCGACACCACCAGCAGGCCGCCCTCCAGCAGATTCTTCGCCACCGTGAGCAACGTGCCCCGCACCAGCACGCTCCGGTCATACACCTCGTCCAGGCGCACGTCCGGCGGCAGCGCGTCGTGGACCCGGCCCATCCGCGCGTGCAGCGCCTCCATCACGTCCAGCGCGTTGGCGCCGCGCAGCATCTGCACCATCACGTACACCGTCTCGCCCCGGCCGTTGGCGGTGGCGGTGCCGATGCGCGGCAGGGAGCCGGGGACCACCTCGGCCACGTCCGCCAGCCGCACCACCCGCCCATCCTCGCCCGGCACCACCGCGCCACTCAGCTCGCTCGGGCCCGGAGGCCGAGCCACCGCGCGCACCAGCACCTGCCGGTCTCCCGCCGAGAGGCTCGCCCCGGGCACGCTGCCCGAGGTGTCCTCCAGGGCGCCCCGCAGCCGCTCCAGCGTCAGCCCCCGCTGGGCCAGCTTCACCGCGTCCGCGCGCACCTCCAGCGTGCGCTGCTGTCCGCCCCAGCTATTCACCTCCACCACGCCGGGCACTCCGCGCAGCAGCGGGGCCACCCGCCGCTCCGCCAGCTCCAGGAGCTCCGCCGACGTGCGCTCCGGCGAGTTGAGCGTGAAGTGGAAGATCTCCCCCAGTCCTCCCGTGAGGGGGCCGAGTTGCGGCGCCTCCACGCCCGGAGGCAGCTCGCCCGCGAGCGCCGCCAGCCGCTCCTGCACCCACTGGCGCGCGCGCAAGGGCTCCACGTCGTCCTCGAAGACGGCCGTCACCGAGGAGATGCCGTAGCGCGACAGGCTGCGATGCCGCTCCAGACCGGGGATGCCACCCAGGCTCGTCTCCACCGGCCGCGTCACCAGACGCTCCACCTCCTCGGGCGTCATGCCCGGGGCGAGCGTGAGCACCAGCACCTGGTTCGTGGTGATGTCCGGCAGCGCGTCCAGCTCCATGCGCACCGTCAGGACCGCCGCGAGCACCGCGAAGAGGCCCGTGAGCCCCAACGTCACGCCCCGGTGCTTCACCGACGCCCGCACCCATTCGGTGATCATGACCCCCCTCCCGTCCCGGGAAGGAGCCGCGAGGCATCGGCCGCCACCTGATCCGTCTCCACGAGCGGCCCGTCCACCAGGGCATCCGCGCCGGACTGCCCCACCACCTTCACGGGCTGGCGGCGGTGGCCCTCTCCGTCACGCACCAGCACGGAGATCTCCTCGCCCTCCAGGACGAGCGCGCGGGCGGGCACCACCTTCACCCGAGGAAGGCCCTCCGCCCCCACCCGCACCGTGCCCTGGAGCCCCGAGGGCAACGCCCGCGCGGGCTCGGGCTCGAACCACGCGGCCGTGGTGCCATCACGCCCATCCACCGAGGGAGCGCGAGCCACCAGCCGCACCGGCAGCGGCGCGTGGCCGGGAGCGACGAACTCGAAGGCGGCCTCGGGGGGAAACGCACGGGACAGCCGGGCCTCGATGCGCGCGGGCCCCTCGCCGGAGATGCGCACGAGCGGCGCCGAGCCCGTCTCCCGCGACTCACCCAGCACCGCGTCCACGGCGATGACGAGCCCCTCCACGGGACTGCGCAACGGCACCGTGCCCCGCTGGGCCACTCCGGCGGCCTCCGCCCCCTCCACCCCCGCGGCCTTCAACAGGGCCCGAGCGCTCTGCTGCTGCGCCCGCGCCTCGGCCAGGTTCGCCTGGGCCTCGGTCAACTCGAAGACGCGCGCCATGCCCTGCGCCTGGAGCGCTTCCAACTGGGTCGCCCGGCGCTGCCATGCCTCCCGGCGCAACGTGGCGGCCTCGTAGTCTCCGGCGGCCCGCACCACCTCGGGCATGAGCAGTTCGACGAGCACTTCGCCCCGGCGCACCGACTGCCCCGGCCGCACGGCGATGCGGGCGACGTTGCCCCGGAACGGCAGGCCGAGCGCCGCGGCCCCCTCGGGATGGGGCAGCACATGGGCGGGCGCCTCGGTGAGTGGCACGCCATGCGGGGCACGAGGATGGACCCAGGCGGTATGTGCGCTGGAGCGGGCCACGGTGGGCGGAGCGGCGGGCGGTGGCGGCGAGGAGCAACCCGGGGCCACGCCCAGCAGGAGGAAGGAAGCGAGGAGCGCGGGGCGTCTCATGGGGCGGAAACTCCGGAGAGGGCGTCGATGAAGAAGCGGGCCCGGACGCGGGCCAGGGATTCACGGGCCCGGGCATGACCCAGGCGGATGCGGGCGGAGGCCAGCGCGCGGCGCGCCAGCACCACCTCGGGGACGGTGGACTCCCCGGAATGGAAGAGGAATTCGCGCAGCCGGGCGGCCTCCTCGGTGGCGGGCAACAACTGGCCCTGGAGCGCGTCCAGCACCTCGTGTGCGTGCACCACCTCATGGAAGGAGAGCGCCAGCGCGGCGCTGGACGCCTGGCCCGCCTCGCGCGCCTCGCCCTCCTGCCGCTCGGCGCTGGCCAGCAGGGCCACGCGCTCCCTGCCCCCGCGATCGAAGAGGGGCGGCGTCCACGTGAGCGTGAGAGCGCCCCCCGCGGCCCCGTCATATTCGCGCTGGCCCGCGAGGCCCACCTGGAGCCAGTTGCCCCGGGAGGCGTGCAGCTCGGCGGCCCGCGCCCGCTCCGCCTCGGCACCGAACGTCCGCGCGGCCACCTCCGGCAGCCGGGAGGCCTGGACCACCAGGGCATCCCACGCGGTGTCCGGAGGAAGCGTCACCTCGGGCAGGGGCCCCTCGGCCCGGGGCCGGCTCGCGGGGGAATGGCCGAGCACCCGGGTCAGCGCCACCCGGCGCTCGGCGACCAGCCCCTCGGCATCCAGCGCCGTGAGCCGGGCCTCGGCGAGATAGGCGGACGCCTCGGCCAGCTCCAGCTTCGTGGCCGCGCCCAGCGCCGAGGCCCCTTCCACCGCCTTCTGGAAGGAGCCGGCCAGCGTCACCTCCAGCGCGCTCTGCGTCTCCGCCTGCTCGGCGGCCCACAAGAGCAACCACGCCTCGGCGATGACGAGCTGGCGCGTGAGCAGGACGGCCCGCGCCTCGGCCTGGAGCACGGTCTGCTCGGCGCGCAGGGCCTGGTCGCGCGCGGGGACCTGTCCGGAGAGGTTGAAGCCCTGACTGATGCCCAGGCGCAGGTCGGCGCCCCGCTCCTCCTGGCGCTGGCGGTAGCCGGGCTCGACGACGACTTGTGGATTGAGGACGAAGGCGGACAGACGCGCCTGCCCGGCGCGTTGGACCTCCGCGGCCCGGGTGGCGCTCTCGGGGCCGGGAGTCCTCCCGGCGAGCGACACCGCCTGGGCGAAGGTCACCGGAGTGGCCTCCCCAGGCGCGGCGGCCAGGAAGAGGACGGCGAGGGAAACGAACATGCCGCGCACCCTAGGGAGGCTGCGTCATGCCTGTTTGAGAGGACTCTGAGAAGACCCTCAGAGTCCCCGCTTCACGCCGCCGCGGCGCGCGCCCGCGGCTCGACCACCAGCTTGACGCCGTCGAGCGGCCGCATGGTGATGACCAGACGCACGCCCACTTCCTTCTGCTCGGCCAGCCGGAGCCGGAAGCGCTGCAGACCCATGGAGAGGACGAGCAGGATTTCCATCATCGCGAAGTGGTAGCCAATGCACTGGCGCGGACCTCCTCCGAAGGGGAAGTAGGCGAAGCGGGCCCGGCCCTCGCTGTTCTCCGGCAGGAAGCGATCCGGATCGAACCGCTCGGGATCCGGCCAGTGCTCGGGGTGGCGGTGCACCATGTAGGGCGAGAAGTAGACGAGGCTGCCGGCGGGGATGCGATAGCCGGAGATGACATCCTCCTGGAGCGCCCGGCGGGCGAGCATCCACGCGGCGGGGTAGAGCCGCAACACCTCCTCCAGCACGCGGTTGAGGTACTTCAACCGGGGCAGGTCCTCCATCGTCGGCGTCCGGCCGCCCAGTTCCCGATCCAACTCCTCGTACACGCGCTGTTGCACGTCGGGGTGGAGCGCGAGCCGGTACAAGGCCCAGGCGAGCGTGTTCGCGCTCGTCTCATGCCCGCCGATGAGCATGGTCATCACCGAGTCGTGCAGGAGCGAATCACTCATGCCCTCGCCGGTGTCCTGATCCCGCACCTGCATCAGCATGCTGAGGAGATCATTCTCCTTCTCGGGACCGACGCGGTGCTTGCGCGCGAGGACCTCGTCCACCACCGTGTCGAGCGCCTTCTTGGCGCGCAGGAAGCGGCGGTTGCCCGGAGTGGGGATGGACAGGGGAATGGGCAGGACCGAGTTCACGCGCTGCTCGAGCACCTCGAACATGTCCGTCGCCGCTTCGCCGATGTACTCGGCCTTCTCGCTCAAATGCGCGCTGAAGAGCGTGGCGCCCACGATGGCGAGCGTGAGCTCCACCATCTCCTTCTCGGCATCGAGGGTGCCACCCCGCCGGGCCACGTCGTCCCAACGGGAGAAGGTGGTGTTGGCGAAGTGGACCATGGTGTCCATGAAGCCACGCAGGTTGTTGCGGTGAAAGGGAGGCTGGGTGAGCCGGCGCAGCCGCAACCAGTTGTCCCCCTCGCTCAGCAACAATCCCTCGCCGACGATGGGCTTCATGGCGAGGTAGGCGGGACCCTTGATGTAGTTGCGGTAGTTGTCCTGCAGCAGGTGCTTGACGCCCTCGGGGTGGTAGACGACGTGCACCACGTCATGCGGCATGGGCCAGCGCACCACGTCGCCGTGTTGCCGGTACATCCGGTGCAGGGTCTCGATGGTGTCGCTGGCGAACTCCGAGAAGAGGTGGAACATCCGCCAGTTGCTCGGGCCGGGCGCGCGCTTGCCTGGCGCTCCTCCGGTGGACACGCTGTCCGTGCTCATCGCGCCTCCTCGGCCACACGCAGCTCTCCTGCATACGAATAGCGCTCATCCCGCACCGTCCACTTGCCCAGCAGGTCCTGGAGCACCCCGAGCATGGCCGGGTACAGGAACGCGAAGCCCAGATCGTAGAAGGGCATCAGGCCCGGCATGGGAATCTCTCCGCACATGAACAGGGGTTTCATGTTGGCGGCCACCGGGAGCCAGTAGTCATGGTTGAAGCACGTGTGCAGCACATCGAAGAAGGGCGCGATGACGAGCCCCATGAACACCATCCAGACGAGCATGGAGGGAGTGCTCACCAGCTTGCGGAAGGACTTGCTGAGCAGCAGCCCCACCCACGCGAGGCCATAGCTCATCGACGTCATCGCCCACATCCAGTCCAACTGGCCCGTCGGCGAGGGCGAGAGGATGGGCAGCATCAGGAACACCGCGGTGAGGGCGGTGAACAAGACATAGAAGAGGACTTGGCTCGTGCGATGGGCCCGCTTGAAGCGCGCCGGCAGTGCATGCACGAGCATGATGAAGGACACGCAATACATGTAGCTGACGGTCAGGTGGTTCACCGAGCCGTCCAGCGAGGGCTGCTCCTCGCCCGTGTAGAGGAAGCGCGTCCATTTGAAGGGGCCATCGCCCTCGGCGGTGATGCGCCCGAGCAGGTAGTGCGCATCGGGCCGCCAGGTGAGCTGTCCCGCCGCGATGAAATTGTTCTGCAACACATTGGCGGGTGGAATGATGACCAGGAGGATCAGGAAGTAGGCCAATCCCTTGTAGGCCCGCGTGTAGTAGGCGCGCGAGAAGATGACGATCAGCGCCAGGTAGACGAGCATGCCACCATCGAAGGTGTAGCCCTGGCTGTAGCAGATGAGGCCCAGGATGAAGCTGATCCCCATGAACAGCAGGGTCCGGGGCGAGGTGAGCTCCAGGCCCGACTGGGGCCAGACGGGCGTACTCAAGAAGCCCTTGTCGGCCGGGGGGGCCGTGGAGGATTTCAGGGAGACATCGGGAGTCGTCGACATGGGGGATCGGGGAGCGAGGACCGGCACCCGCGCGGCGCGAGCGGAAACGTGGCGGCCGTCTCATGAAGGGGGGCCTTCATCATGTCTCAAGAGTCGAGACGGAGGGAAGAGCCCCCTGACTCAGGGGCGGTGCGCGTCTTGCCGGGGTCGTGCTCGCTCAGGTGGCGCCGCACGGAAGCGGGCAGGAGACAGGCGTCACCCGCCTCCCCTGAACCAGACATCTTCCTCGATGCGCCTTGGGCCTTTCGAGTTCAATGGCACCGAACGGGCAGGCGGCCGCCGCCCTGACTTTCAGCCACTTCGCCCAGCAACTCAGGGGCGAGGTTGCGGCACGTCGCTGCTCCGCGGCATCGCCGATTCACATACAACCGGCCCCATCCCGAGGAGTCATCCATCCCCTCGGTCCAGAAGAGGTGGGCGTCGGCCCGCCCCCTGGCTAGGGGGGGGCCAGGACGTGGGGCGTCGCGGTGATAGAGTCCCCGCGCCGTCACCACCCCCCGAAGAAGAAGGACCTCATTCATGCAAAGCAGACTCTCCCTCCTCGTCACCACGACGCTGCTCGGCGCGGCCTGTCTGACCGGTTGCAGCGACGACGCGCCTATCGGCGAGGATCTCTCCAAGGTCACCTTCCCCGCGCGGAGCGACTTTCCCGTGGGCTCGAGCAGCTTCAAGACCCTTCCCACGGGAACGCGGACCTACAACCTCGATCCGACGCTGGAGACGAGCCACCTCTACGTGCAGATCTTCGCGGGCGGCACCGTGGGCGACAACCACATCGTCCGGGCCACGGACTGGTCGGGCACGGCCCAGTTCGATCCCTCGAACCTGGCCGGCTGCTCCATCTCGGTGACGGTGCAGGTGGAGGGGTTGGATCCGGAGCGTGACGAAATGCGGGACCTCGCCGGCTTCAAGCGCGTCGATGTCGACAGCCGCAACACGATTCGCGAGCACCTGCGGACTCCGGAGCAGCTCAACTTCGGCAGTCACAAGACGATCCAGTTCACCTCGAAGTCCTGCACGCTCTCCGAGGATCGGGGCGATGGCGGCCATCCCAAGGTCGACGTGAAGGGCGACCTGACCGTGCGCGGCGCCACCCAGGAGGTCGTGCTGCCCCTGGAAGTGTCCGTGGATGACGAGAGCCTCGCGGGCCGGGGAATCATGATCGCGCGGCACTCGGACTTCGGCTTCGAGCCCTACTCGTCGCTGGGCGGACTGGCCCAGAACAAGCAGGACATCTACTTCGTCCTGGACGTGCGCGGACAGCGCGCGCCGTAGAAACCCGCTCCGCGAGCAGAGGAGAAGCGATCCGCAGGGGAACGCTTCTCCTCGACGCGGGAGTCTCGAGAGGGACTACGGCTTCTTTCCCCGGCGGGAGGAAGCCGTCTTCTTCGCACCACCCGTGGCCTTGGCCACACCCGCGCGCTTCTTCGCGGCGGCGGCCTTCTTCACCGGCGCCTTCTTCGCGGCGGCGGCCTTCTTCACGGCCGGAGTCTTCTTCGCCGTGGCCTTCTTCACCGGCGCCTTCTTCACGGCCGGAGTCTTCTTCGCCGTGGCCTTCTTCACCGGCGCCTTCTTCACGGCCGGAGTCTTCTTCGCCGTGGCCTTCTTCGCGGCGGCTTTCTTCACCGGTGCCTTCTTCGCGACGGCGGCTTTCTTCACCGGTGCCTTCTTCGCGACGGCGGCTTTCTTCACCGGTGCCTTCTTCGCGGCCGGAGTCTGCTTGGCGGCTGGAGCCTTCTCGCGAGTCCCCGCCGAGGCCGGCTTCTTCGTACGCGAGGGCTTCCGCGCGGGCGCGGCGGTGGGCTTCTCACGCGGCTGGGGAGGCACGGCTTCGGGAGGCGGACGCTCGCCAGAGGGCTCGGCCTGGGCCGCGAGGGCCCGGATGCGATCGAAGGCCGAGGGAGCCGCGGTGGGGAGTTGCTCCAGGGGGAGCGCGTCCTCCGCGAGGAGGGCCAGGGCCTCCTCCGGCATCTCCAACGTGGGCGCCTCATCCGTGAATTGAGCCAGGATCTCCGCGGGCATCTCCACCGTCGGGGGAGCATCGGAGGCCAACAGGCGATGAGCCTCCTCGGCCTCGGCCAGGGAGCGCTCGGCGGAGCCCATGTCCACCGGGGGCTTGCTCCACTTCTCCTGCCGCTCGAGCTCGCGCGCGATGCGGGCGGCCTTCTTGCGCTCCTCCTTGGACTCGCGGCGGTGCTGTTCGTGCTCGCGCCGCTCCACGGCCTGCATGGCCTTCACGGCGTGGCCGGCGACCTCCAGGGCCTCGAAGTCGATCCGACGCAAGGTCACGTTCACGCTGGCGAGCCGCACCCGCGCCTTCTGTCCCACGCGAATGCGGAAGCCGCCCGGCAGCAGCAGGGCGAGCAGGGCCTTGTCGAAGCGGGCTCCGAAGCCGAGCGAGTCCGCGCGAACCAGGCCCTCGACGTGCACCTCGTCCAACTCCACGAAGAAGCCGAACTCGGCGATGCCGGCGACGGTGGCCACGAACTCCTCGCCCACGCGGTCCTTCATCATCAGGGCGGCGTAGTAGGAGACGACCTCGCGCTCGGCCTGCATGGCGGCGCGCTCGCGATCCGAACTCTGGGCGGCCATGTCCTCGAGCCGCCGCTCCTCGCGCTCCACCAGGGCCTCCTGGCGCCGCTGGCCCTTGCGGACCCAGTGGGCCTTGAGCAGCCGGTGCACGAGCAGATCCGGGTAGCGGCGGATGGGCGAGGTGAAGTGCAGGTAGTACTCGGCGGCGAGGCCGTAGTGGCCCACGTCGCCGGACGTGTAGACGGCCTGCATCATGGAGCGCAGCAGCAGTTGGTTGAGGGCGCGCTCCTCGGGGTGGCCCTGCAACTGGCCCATGAAGGCATTGAGCGCCTTGGGGGTGATGTCCTCGGCGTTGAGCTTGAAGCCGTAGGCCTGGGCCATCTGGGCGAAGAGGGCGAGCTTCTCCTCGTCGGGCTCGCCGTGGTAGCGGTAGACGCTGGGCAGGCCCAGGTCGGCGAAGAACTTCGCCACCGCCTCGTTGGCGGCGAGCATGCACTCCTCGATGAGCCGGTGGCTGTCCTTGCGCTCGCGCTTCTCCATGCGCAGGGGCTGGCCATCCTCGCCCATGAGCACCTTGTGCTCGGGCAGGTTGAAGTCGATGGCGCCGCGCTCCTTGCGCATCCGGGTGAGCACGCGCGCGAGCGCCTGGAGCCGCTCGAAGTGGGGCTTGAAGGCGTTGCGGTGCGGCACGTCCTTGCCGTCGAGCACGTCCTGCACCTCGTTGTAGGTGCAGCGGGCCTGGCTGCGCATGACGGCCGGGTAGAGCTGGCTGGAGACGAGCCTGCCCTCCCGGCTGAGCACCATGTCGGCCACCATGCACAACCGGTCCTCGTCGGGACGCAGCGAGCAGATGCCGTTGCTCAAGCGCTCGGGGAGCATGGGCAGCACGCGGTCGGGCAGGTAGACGGAGGTGGCGCGGCGAAGGGCCTCGGCGTCGAGCGCGCTGCCCTCGCGTACGTAGTGCGTCACGTCGGCGATGGCCACCACGAGCCGCCAGCCCTCACTCACCTCCTCGGCGTAGACGGCGTCGTCGAAGTCCCGCGCGTCCTCGCCGTCGATGGTGACGAGCGGCAGGGCCCGCAGGTCGCGCCGCTCCTCGCCCCGGGCCTCGGCCTCGGAGACGGTGGTGTGGATGTGGTCCGCCTCGTCCATGACGTCCGAGGGGAACTCGTCGGAGAAGCCCTGCGAGTAGGCGATGGAGAGCACCTCGGCGCTCGGGTCCCCGGGCTTGCCGATGGAGCCGGCGACCTCGCCATAGAGGCCTTCACCGGGCTCCAGCAGGTCCGCGCCGACGCCCAGGCGCACCTTCACCACGTCCCCATCCCGCGCCATCTGGGTGGGAGGCACGCGGATGGGCCCCTGGGTCTGGAGGTTCTTGTCGTAGGCGATGACGCGCGTGTCGCGCTTTCCGCCCGCCACATACGTGCCCACGACGAGCTGGCGCAGCCGGCCCACCACCCGCACGAGCCGCCCCTCCATGCGTCCGGGACGTCCCCACGCCTCCACCTCCACGCGGTCATTGTCCAGAGCGCGCGCGGCCTCGTGGGGCGGCAGGAAGATGTTGTCGCCCTCGCCCGAGCTGGGGTGCACGAAGCCGTAGCCATCCCGGTGCGCGTGGAAGATGCCCTCCACGGTGGTGAGGGACTGGCCTCCGCCACGGCCTCGCGGAGCGGACCCCTGGCCTGCCCGGCGGTCCTTGTCGAAGCGGCTCTCTTGCCGCGGTCCGGGGCGGCGCTCATCCCGGGCGAAGCGGCTCGGAGGCGGCGCGGCGCCTCGCTCCTCGGAGCGGCCCTGGGGCTGTTTCTGGGGTTGTTCCACGCGGCCCTCTCGCACGAAGCGGCCTCGGGGCGCGGAGCGCTCCTCGCGCGAGAAGCGGCCTCGCGGAGCGAAGCGCGCGTCGGTGGGCCCGGAGCTGGCGTCCCGAGGTGGGCCCTGGGGCACACGCTCCTCCCGGGGCTTCTCGCGTCCGTCCCGCTCCCGCCGGAGGGGCGGCTGGGCGCCCCCCTCTCCCGTGGGCGGGGGAGGTTGGGAGCCCCGGAGCCGGAAGCGCTTGCCTTCCTTGAGGAGGTCGCCCGTGCGAACCAGGTCCCGAAGCGTCCGCTTGAGCTGGGTCTGCTGTCCGGGGTGCAGCTGGGTGAGTTTGAGCAGTTCCTTGACGCCGAGCGGATGCTTGGATTCGGCGAGGAGACGCTTCACGTTTTGAAGAATATCGGTCACGAAAGTTCCCACGGCAGGGAGCCGAACGGGCCCTGAAGAAAATAAGCCCGGCAGATCCCACTGGGGACCCCCGGGCTCGACAGGATGAGGAAAAGGCGGCTCGGGTCGACCAGAGAGGCCCTCAGGGTCTGACGGTCACGTTGAGCTTGAACGAGCGCTCCACCTGACCGGGGTTGAGCGCCTTGGCGAGGAAGAACTCGACATCGGAGGAGCCGGGGTTGCGCGGGGTGAAGAAGAACTCGCGCGTGGCGGCCCCCTCGGAGCCGGGCTCGAAGTTGGACTCGCGCAGGCCCAGCCGCTTGGCCGCCATGGGCTCGATGGCCCAGGACAGGCCCGGCTGCTCCTGCAGGCGCACGGTGAAGGCGTGGTTGAGCCGCACATCGATGTTGGCGGACAACTCGCCCTCCACGTGGACGGTTTCCAGGCCCTCGCGGGAGATGGGCCGCGCCTCGGCGGGACGCACCTCGACGTTCTCCACGTCGATGCGTCCGCCCCAGCCAGAGGACTTGTCCGCCACGCCGGTGACGGAGATGGTCTGGCCGAGGAAGCGGCGCAGCCCCTTGGCGCCCTTTCCCTCGAGGATGAAGGACACCTGCTGACGGGTGCCCGCGTTGGAGACCACCAGCACGAACTCCTCGCCGGTCATCTCCAGGTTGCCGCGCAGCGAGGCGAAGCCCTTCATGCCCGCGCCCATTCCGGCGGAGATGACCTGGGACACCTCGCCCGGAGACAGGTAGCGCAGCCGGGTTTCCGACTCCACCGGCGCGGCGACGGGCTCCTCGGCCTCGGGCTTCTTGGCGGAGAACTTCCGCACGTCCACCGTACCACCGTAGTTGGTGGTCTTCTTGATGAGCCCGCTGACGGACACCTTGTGGTCCACGTAGGCCGGAAGCACTTCCTGGTCCGGCCCCTGGAGGATGAAGACCAGCTCTCGCTTGTCCCGGCCCACCACGACCAGGCCCGGCAGGCCCTCGACGAGCGACAACCGCCCCTTGAGGCTGCCCTCACCCACGACCCCCCGGCCCTGGCCGGCGGTGAGCAACTGCTCCATGTCGCGCTTGTTGAGCGGATCTCCCGGCGGAGGCAGCTTGGTGGCGCGAGGACGTGGCTTCTCGGCCGCGGGCGTCTCCACCCGGGCGGAGGCCCCCTTGGCGTCCTTGGCCTTTCCAGCCGCCTTCGCGACGGGCGCCTTGGCGGCGTCCTTGACCTTGGTGGCCACCTTCTCCACGGCCTTCTTGGCCGCCACGGCCACCTGCTTCACCTTGGCGGCGGCCTTCTCGGCTGTCTTCTCGACGGTTTTCTTCGCGGCGGAGGTGGACTTCTTCACCGCGGAGGCCTTCTTGCCCTCCGCTGGGGCTTTCTTTCCCGCCTTCGCGCCCCCGGCGGCCTTCGTCACCAACTTCGCGGCGGCCTTCGCAACGCGCTTGGACGCGCCTTTGAGGACACCCGGTTTCGATTTGGCCTTCTTCGCCGCGGGAGTCGCCTTCTTGGCCCCGGACCTGGGCTTGGCCATCGACGCTGTCTCCTTGAATTCCCGTGTCATCTCAACGGGTTGGCGCACCTGCCGTCGACCCGTTCCAGGGCCTGGCGATCATCACGGCTTGTAACGATGATCAGCTGGCCTGTCAAACAAAGTCTTGAATTTCCTGGGGACTTTGATCCAACAAGACACGCGTCGCTACACCCCTGTCGCTCCGGGAGAGCCCTAGCCATGAAGGAAGAAACCGGGCTGCTGCCCGCGGAAGAGGCACGTGCCCGCACGCTCGCCCTGGTCCACCCGCTCCCCACCGAATGGGTGCGGTGGGAGGACGCGCTCGGGCGCGCGCTGGCCGAGGACGTGCTCGCGCAGCGCACCCTGCCCCCCTGGGACAACTCGGCCATGGACGGCTTCGCCGTGCGCAGCGGGGACCTGACGGCGCCCCCGCCGGTACGACTGCGGGTCGGGGAAACGATCTTCGCCGGACAGATGCCCCGCGAGGAGGTCCGTCCGGGCACCTGCGCGCGCATCATGACGGGCGCCCCACTGCCCCCGGGAGCGGACGCGGTGGTGATGCGCGAGCGGACCCGGCCGGGCCCCGGCGCGGACACGGTGGACATCCTCGAGGCCGTGGGGCCGGGAAACTTCGTGCGGCCCCGGGGCGAGGACGCGCGCGAGGGCGAGGTGCTGCTGCCCCGGGGAACGCCGCTGGGCATCCCCGAGCTGGGTCTGCTGCTGGGCCAGGGCCGGGGGCTCGTGCCCGTTTCCCGCCGGCCGCGGGTGGCCATCCTCTCCACCGGAGACGAGCTGTGCCGGGTGGATGACCCCGCCGAGGGCCGCATCGTGGACGCCAACGCCCCGGCGCTCGCCCTGGCCGTCCAGCGGGCGGGCGGCGTGCCCACGGTGCTCGGCATCGCCCGCGACAGCCTGGAGGACGTGTACCGCCACCTCGAGGCCTCCGAGGGCCATGACATGGTCCTCACGAGCGCCGGCATGTCCGTGGGCGAGCACGACTTCGTGCGCGAGGCCCTGGAGAAGTGGGGGGTGACACGGGACTTCTGGCGCGTGGCCATCAAACCGGGCAAGCCGCTCGCGGTGGGTCGCAAGGGAAAGACCGTCTACTGCGGATTGCCCGGCAACCCCACCTCGTCGCTCGTCACCTTCGAGCTCTTCGTCCGCCCCGCCTTGCGGCGCATGCTCGGCCACGTGGACGTGGAACCGCCCCGCGTGTCGGGCCGGCTGTCCGGCGAGCTGAAGAAGGCCCCGGGGCTGGCGCACTACCTCCGGGTGACGGCCGAATGGCGGGAGGGCGACCTGTGGGCCAGCCCCCTGTCCACCCAGACCTCGGGTGTCCTGCGCTCCGCGGCCTCGGCCACCCATCTGCTTCACTTCCCCCGCGAGGCCAGTAGGCTGGCTACTGGTGACAAGGTGGAGTTGTTTCCTCTGTCCTGGGGGGCATGAAGAACGCGGCCGAGCGGTTCGCATCCAATCTTGTGTACTCCGTTGTTTATGAGGGAGAACGAGCCACCCATGTCCGATCAGCGAACGCCTCAGATGCTCCCGAACCGGAAGAGCCCCCACCTCCTGGAGATGTTCTCCGAGGCGGATGTGCCCACCGGCCGGGGAGTGCTCCGAACGGTCGTCTTTCGCGAGAAGCGCAACGGACGCGAGCACGTGGCGCTCGTGGTGGGCAACGTCCACGACATGGAGGGGGTGCCCGTCCGGGTTCACTCCGAGTGCTTGACCAGCGAGGTCTTCGGCAGCCTCAAGTGCGACTGCCGCGAGCAGTTGGATCGGGCGCTGGACTTCGTCACCCAGAATGGCCTGGGCGTGGTGCTCTACCTGCGCCAGGAGGGCCGGGGCATCGGCCTGGGCAACAAGATCAAGGCCTACGCGCTCCAGGCCCAGGGGCTGGACACGTACGAGGCCAACCGCAAGCTGGGCTTCGCGGACGACCTGCGCAGCTACGACATCGCGGCGGAGATGTTGCGACTCCTCGGAGTGCGCTCGGTGGATCTCATCACCAACAACCCCCTGAAAATTGCAGGACTGGTGGACGAGGGAATTCCGGTGCGTCGACGCATTCCCTCGCGTACGGAGCACAATCCGCATAACGTCGACTACCTGAGGACGAAGCGCGAGCGGACGGGACATTTGATTGAGCTCTTCGCCGAGGACGACGACACCGAAGCCAAGGCAGGCTGAGGACACCCAGAGCCAGGTCCACGCCGAGTCGCGTGTGCCCTTCCATGTCCGTTTCTGGGGCGTGCGCGGCTCGGTGCCCACCCCGGGACCGACTACCCAGCGGTATGGCGGCAACACCCCCTGCCTGGAAATGCGCTGCGGAGATGAGCTGCTCATCTTCGACCTGGGCACGGGCGTGCGAGAGCTGGGCGAGGCCCTGAGTGCCACGGGAAGTCCGCCGCGCGCCTCCATCTTCCTGTCCCACTACCACTACGATCATCTCCAGGGACTGCCGTTCTTCACCCCCCTCTTCCAGGCGAGGTTCGCCTTCACGGTGTACGGCGCGTCGCGAGAGGGGCGCTCGGTGAAGGACGTGCTGGCCGGGCAGATGGCGCAGCCCTACTTTCCGGTGACGTTGCAGCAGGTCGCCCGGGCCCAGCTCACGTACCGGGAACTGGCCTCGGGACAACGGCTGGAGGTGGGGCCGGCCATCGTGCGCACCCTGGACCTGAACCACCCGGGCGGCAACCTCGGCTACCGCGTGGAGTGCGGCGGCAAGGTGGTGGTGTACGCGACGGACGTGGAGCCCGGCTGCGAGAGGGACTTGGAGCTGGTGGAGTTCGCCCGGGACGCGGACATGCTCATCATCGACGCGATGTACACCGAGGACGAGTACCACGGCCGCAAGGGCGCCGCGAAGCTGGGCTGGGGCCACTCGACGTGGGAGTCCGCGGTGCACACCGCCAACGCCGCCCGGGTGAAGCAACTGGTGCTCTTCCACCACGAGCCCACGCGCGACGACGCGGCGATGGATGCGTTCGTCGCCGAGGTGCGCAAACACCGCCCCGAGGCGATCGCCGCCATCGAGGCGCAGACCCTCACTCCCTGAGCCGCACCGCGCGCCCCACCGCCTCGCGCAGCCCCTTGAAGGGCAGCCGCTCGAGCGCCGTCGGGACGTCCACCCACTCGAGGGCGTCGTGCTCGTCGCTCAGGCACACCTCGAACGAGTCCGGACACCGCGCGGCGAAGGCATTCTCCTCGACGAGCCGGGGCGGCACCGTGTTGCCCACGGCGAAGGCGTGGCGGTAGTCCAGATCCCACACCTCGGCGCGCAGGCCCGTCTCCTCGAACAACTCGCGGGCGGCGGCCTCGCGCGGCGCCTCACCCGGCTCCATCCGGCCGGTGACGATCTGCCAGAAGCCTCCGCGCTCGGGCCGCCGGCGCAGCAGCAGCACCTGGGCGTCGGGGCCCTGGCCCCGCACCAGCGTGACGCTCACCGTGCGCGTGGGAGGAGTGGCGGGCTCCACGAGTTGGAGCTCGAAGACGTCGGCGAAGTGCCGGGCCACCTTCTCCTCCACCTCGGAGAGGGGCACCTCACGGCCGAGTTCGCGCCGCAGCGAGGTGACGCCCGCCTCGCGGATGCCGCAGGGGACGATGAAGTTGAAGTGGGGCAGGTACGTGTTGACGTTGATCGCGAAGCCGTGGCTGGTGAGCCACTTGGACAGGTGCAGTCCAATGGCGGCGATCTTCCGGGCCTCGGGCGAGTCCGCCGGGCCGAGCCACACCCCGGGCCACTTGGGAATGGTGATGGAGGACAGGCCGTATTCGGCGAGCGTGCGGTGCATGCACTGCTCGACGTCGCGCACGTAGCGGCGCACGTCCTGGCGGTGCTCGGGCAGCAGGAAGATGGGGTAGCCCACGAGCTGTCCGGGCCCATGGTAGGTGACGTCGCCGCCGCGATCCGTCGAGAAGAGCTCGACGCCCTCGGTGGCCAGCCGCTCGTCACTGGCGAGCACGTTGCCCCGGACCGCGGCCCGGCCCAGGGTGAGCACGGGCGGATGCTCGAGCAGCAGCAACACGTCCCCGCAGAGGCCTTGCCGGCGGGCCTCACCGAAGAGCTTCATGAGCTGCAGGCCGTCTTCGTATTCGACCCGGCCGAGCCGGTACACCGTCAGCGTGTTCACGGAGTTCCCTTTCCCACGCGCCAGGAGCCCGGAGGAAGACGCGCCAGGAGTGCCCTCAACTCATGCCCGAGGCGAGGGGAACGGGCGGCCTCCTGGGCCAGGACGGTCAGTGCCTCGTCGGACACATGGCAATCCTCGCGCGCCTCCAGCTCGCGCCGGGCGATCTCCCGCAGCAGCTCCACGCCGGGCGTCTCGAGCGGAATGAGCAACTGCACCTGCTCCAACAGCGCGAGCGACAACGCGCCCCGGGTCGCCTCGACGAGCGCGGCCGTGGTGGGGACGATCAGGCGGCCCGTGTCCGAGAACAGCTCGGGTCCCCGCGCCACCGGACCGCCCCGGCTGGACATCAACACCGTGCGCTGGGCATGGCGCTCCAGGAAGGCAGCCAGCGAGGACTGCTCGGCGGGCGGCAGCCGATCCACGTCCTCCAGCAACAACACGGACTCCACGGAGGCTCGCTCGATGGAGTCGAGGGTGACGAGCGCTCCCCTGCCCTGCCGCGCGAGTTCCCGCAGCCAGGTGCTCTTCCCGGAGCCCTCGGGCCCGAGCAGCAGCACCCGGTGAACCCCACTCGCGAGGCCCCGCGCCAGCTCCTCCCGGGCCGCCACCTGTCCCAACAGCTCGGCGGCATCGGACCGGCGGGCCAACGCCCGAGGCCGGGAGGAAGGGGGCCGCGGGGCCACGCCGCCCAGCAGGCCGCCGGACTCGCCGATACAGGCCGCGCAGATGAAGGCGCCAGCGGGCCCCGCCACCAACGGCCCCACCTCGGCACGGGGACGGCAGCAGAAGGAGCACCAGGCGTCGAGGGAGGGATCCGCCCGGGTGGGGCCGCGCTCGATGAACCGGCCCTCCTCCTCGGACGCGGCGCGCGCGGGAGGCTCCTCACTCCGCTCTCCCGGAGCGTCCAGCACGGCCGAGCGCATGGCCTTCACGGCCAGCTCCACGGGGTTCGCCCGGCGCTCCAAGGCCAGCTCCGCCTCGCGCAGGGCTTCCTGGAGCGAGGTGCCATCCTCCTCGACTTCCCAGGTGCCCTCGGGGCCCGTCTCGTCGTCGTCCTCCTCCGGGAGGGCGGCTGGAGACAAGGCCTCCCGGGCCTCGAGCTCCTCCAGCCGGTCCAGCGCCTCCCGCAGGTCCGCGCGGGAGGGATCCAACCGCAGCGCGTACCGCAGGAGCTGTCCAGCTCGAGCCGTGTTGCCAGCACGCTGGCACAGCTCGGCGGCCCGCTGGAACAACTCGATGGCCCGGCGCTTGTCGCCTCCGATTTCCGCCTGCTGGGCGGCCCGGATGACGTCACGAACGTTGTCGGCCATGGGCAGAACTCCTCACGTGGACGGGGGCGTGGCGGCGCCCCCGGCGAGCCATCCAGCCGTCAGGCCATGGCCAGCAACAGCATGTCCGGATGCTCCAGGTACTTGATGATCTCGTAGACGAACTCGGCGGCGACCTGGCCATCGATGACGCGGTGATCCGCGGAGATGGAGATGTTCATCATCTCGCGCACGACCACTTGATCGTTCTTGTCCACCACGGGCCGCTTGCGCATGCGGTGGATGCCCAGGATGGCCACCTCGGGGTGGTTGATGATGGGCGTGGCGAAGATGCCGCCCGTCTGACCGAGCGAGGTGATGGTGAACGAGCCACCCGTCAGCTCGTCCATCTTCAACTTGCGCTCGCGTGCCGCCGTGCTCAGGCGCACCACCTCGTCGGCCAGCTCACGCAGGGTGAGCCGATCCGCGTTCTTGATGACCGGAACGGTGAGCCCTTCCGGCGTGGCCACCGCGATGCCGATGTTGAACTCGCCCCGGACCACCAGTTCCTGGGCGGCCTCGTCCATGTGGGCGTTGAGGTGCGGGTACTTCTTCATCGCCGCGATGACGGCCTTCACGATGAAGGGCAGGAAGGACAGCTTCGTCTTGTCCCCCGTGGCGGCCAGGCTCTCGTTGAGGCGCTTGCGCAGGGCGACGAGCTCCGTGGCGTCCGTCTCCTCCACGAAGCCGAAGTGGGGCGCGGTGAACTTCGAGCGCACCATCTTCTCCGCGATCTTCTTGCGCAGGCCCCGCAGCGGGATGCGCTGGTCGGCACGGCCAGAGGCCACCGGGGGTGCGGCCGGACGGGATGGCGCGGCCACCGGGGACGGAGCCACATCGTCGCGAGCGGAGGAAGCACCCTCGAGCGCCGCCGCCACGTCCGCCTTCATCACCCGGCCCTGGGGACCGGAACCGGCGATCTGGGACAGATCCAGGCCATGCTCGCGCGCCATGCGGCGGGTGAGCGGCGTGGCGAGCACCTTGGCGGAGGACGGAGCGGCCGGAGCCTCGGCGGAGGGAGCTGGAGCGGCGGCCGGAGCCCCATGGCCCGGGGCCTCGGCGGGCGCCGCGCCCTCGATCTCCAGCGTGACGAGGAGCTGGTGCACCTTCGCCATCTCGCCTTCCTTGCCGTGCGTTTGCACGACCCGGCCGGCCTTGGGGCTGGGCACGGTCACCGTGGCCTTGTCCGTCATCACCTCGGCGAGCGTCTGGTCCTCCTGCACCTGATCACCAGGCTTGACGTGCCACTTGACCAGCTCGCCCTCCTGCACGCCTTCGCCAAGGTCGGGCAGCTTCAACTCGAAGATCGCCATTCGGGGTCCGTTTCGGGGGTGGAGTAAGGCGTCAGGTGTTGCTGGCGAGCCCCAGGCGCTCACGCTCCATGAGGCCCTTCATGAAGAACTCGGCGGCGCGGTAGCTGGAGCGCACGAGCGGTCCGGCGGCCACGTACAGGAAGCCAAAAGACTCGGCGAGCTGCTTGTAGGCCTCGAACTGGGGAGGGCTCACGAAGCGCTCGACGCGCAGGTGGTACTGCGAGGGCTGCAGGTACTGACCCAGCGTGAGCACGTCCACGCCCACGGCGCGCAGGTCGCGGAAGGACTGCTCCAGCTCGGCGTCCGTCTCGCCCAGGCCCACCATGATGGACGTCTTGGTGTAGAGCCGCTCGGGACGGTTCTTGAGGTACTCGAGCACCTTGAGCGACTGGCGGTAGGTGGCGCGGCGGTCGCGCACGGTGGGCGTCAGGCGCTCCACCGTCTCCACGTTGTGGGCCACCACGTGCGGGCGGGCCAGGGACACGGTGTCCAGATCGCGCTCCACGCCCTTGAAGTCGGGGATGAGCACCTCGACGATCGTCTTGGGCGAGTGCTGGCGCAGCTCGCGGATGGCCGAGGCGAAGTGGCTCGCGCCCCCATCCGGCCGGTCATCCCGGTTCACCGAGGTGACCACGATGTACTCCAGATCCATCTCCTTGACGGCCTGGGCCAGGTGGATGGGCTCCATGGGATCCAACGGCGGCGGAGCGCCCACCTTCACGTGGCAGAAACGGCACGCCCGCGTGCACACCTCGCCCATGAGCATCACCGTGGCCGTGCCACCCCCCCAGCACTCGGCGATGTTGGGGCAGCGGGCCTCCTCGCACACCGTGGACAGCTTCGTGCGGCGCACGATGGCCTTCACCCGCTCGTACCCTTCCCCATGCGGCAGGCGCACCTTCAACCACTCGGGCTTCCGGGTGGACTCGGAGACTTGGGGCAGTGGGAAACGATCAGGAGTCGCCATGGGTCGCGGCCTTCTACGGTTGGGGCGAAAGCAGGGTCAAGCGGGAAGCCGTGACGCGATATGTCGTCACCGCCCCCACGGATTCAAGCACGCCCCCTGTTCTAACGTGTCCTTCCCGCGCGGGCAGCCTTCTGTCCCATTCCCGGTCGAGAAGCCCGTTCCCAGGGCAGGCGGGCGGCTCGGAAGCCCTCCCGGGGGCCTCCGCGGACATGAAAAGGCCGCCCGGGACACGAAGTCTCCCGGACGGCCTGGGGTGAAACGGGACCGCTCGGCCCGATTCAGATGTGGATGGGGTGACCGAGGGTGGCCTCGGCGCCCTCCTTCACGATTTCGGAGAGCGTCGGGTGCGCGTGCATGGTGTGCGCGAGCTCCTCGGTGGTGATCTCCAGGCGCAGCGCGACGCAGGCCTCGGCGAGCAGCTCCGTGGCGTGCGGGCCCACCATGTGGACACCGAGCACCTCGTCGTACTTCTTGTCGGACACCACCTTCACGAGGCCAATGCCCTCGTTGGAGATGGAGGCCTTGGTGACGGCGGAGAACGGGAAGATGCCCGTCTTCACGTCATAGCCGCGCTCCTTGGCCTTCTTCTCGGTGAGACCCACCGAGGCGACCTCGGGGTAGCAGTAGGTGGCCGACGGCGTCAGATCGTAGTTGATGGGCGCGGGGTTCTTGCCGGCGATGTGCTCCACCGCGAGCACCGACTCGGCGCTGGCCACGTGGGCGAGCATCGCCGTGGGGATGACGTCGCCGATGGCGTACACGCCCGGCTCGGTCGTGCGCATCATCGTGTCCGTCTTGATGTAGCCGCGCTCGGCCTTGATGGACGTGTGCTGCAGGCCGATGTCCTCGCTCACGGGCGCGCGGCCCACCGCCGACAGGACGATCTCCGCCTCGATGGTGCGCGTCTCGCCGCCCACCGTCATGGTCAGCTTCACGCCACTGCCCGTGTTCTCCACCGACTCCACCTTGGCGCCGGTGTGCAGGTCGATCTTCCGCTTCTTGAACTGCTTCTCCATCTCCTTGGAGATGTCCGCGTCCTCGATGGGCAGGATGTTGGGCAGGTACTCCACGATGGAGACCTGGCTGCCCATGTGGTTGAACACGGAGGCGAACTCGCAGCCCACCGCGCCCGCGCCGATGACGATCAGGCTCTTGGGAATGCGGTCGATGGTGAGGATGGAGTCGCTGTTGAGCACGCGCTCATGGTCCACCTTCACGTTGGGCAGCGACTTGGGCACCGAGCCCGTGGCGATGATGATGTTCTTGGTGTCCAGCACCTGCTTGGACCCGTCGTCGCCCGTGACCTCGACCTTGCCCTTGCCCGCGATGCGGCCGTGGCCCTTGAGGACGGTGATCTTGTTCTTCTTCATCAGGTAGTCGATGCCGTTGGCACCCTTGGTGACCACCTTCTGCTTGTGCTCCTGGACCTTGGCCCAGTTCACCACCGGCTTGGGCACCTCGATGCCGAAGTCCGCCGCCTCCTGGATGTGGTGCAGCAGCGCGGCACTCCAGAGCAGCGACTTGGTGGGGATGCAGCCCCGGTGAAGACAGGTGCCGCCCAGGCGCTTGTCCTTCTCGATGAGCGCCGTCTTCAGACCGAGCTGCGCGGCGCGGATCGCACCGACATAACCACCGGGGCCCGAACCGATGATCACCACGTCGAAAGTCTCAGCCAAAGAATGCCTCCGGAGTGGATGGAACCACGCGGCGCTGATAACCACCCATCCCGGCTGGAATCAAGGAGTTTGCACGTGCGCCTCTACCCACGCCGGACCCTCCTGCTCATGGCGCTCGCCCTCCTGGTCTTCGTGCGCCTGTACTACGTCACCCATTCGCGGCCGGAGCCCGCCCCCCGGCCCCCGGAACGTGCCACGGCTTCCTCCCCGGGCAGCCAGGCCTGTCTCACCCTGGATCGCGCCCTGGAGGGCGCTCTGCGAGACCCCACCGGCGCCACCGCCTGGGCCACCGCCCGGAGGGAACTCGACGCCTGCCCCACCCTTCCCTCTCGCGCATGCGAGCTGGGCGCCGCCCTGGACGCCCGTGCCCCCCTCGACGAGGCCGGACCCCAAGCCCTGCGCGAGCTGCTGGACACGCTCTGCCAACGCTGCCCCGCCGGGCTCAATCCCTGCTCGCGCGCCGTCATCCGCTCCGTGATGGCCGCGGACGGCAGCGGACAGGTCCCGCTCACGGCACCCCGCTGGCATCTGGAGCACGCCGGCCCGGGCACCGCCGAGGCCTGTTCCGAGGTGGTCCGTAACCTCCTGGCCCCCGCCGCGCTCGACGAAGGACCGCTGCCGGAGCCCCGCCGGGCCCTGCTCGCGCAGCTCGCCCCGGTCTGTGTGCGCGCGGGACAGGTGCCCGCCCCCATCCTCCGGGCCGCCGCCGTGCAGGGCGACGTGCCCGCGAGTTCCTGGATTCCTCCCTCGACTCCCGCCCCCGAGACGCCCACCGGGGAGCGCGCCGTGCTGACGCCCGACCGCGTCGTGGGCGCACCGGGCGGACACCCCGCCTTCGACGGGAAGGAGTCCACGAGCCTGGATCTCCAGCGGACGGAGCAGGAGCCGAGCTGGCGCAAGACCGGCGCGGTGAGCGGGGTATTCGAGCCGCCCGTGCACGAGGTGTCCTCCCTGCGCGTGAAGGCGCGGGGAGCGGGGACCCTGCGCGCCGCGGTCCGCGTCGAGAGCGGCCTGGGCCTGCATGACCCCGACACCCAGAGCAGCTTCCTGCTGCCCCTCGTCTGCCGGTTCAAGGGCACGGGCCAATGGGAAGACTGCGCGCTGCCGGTGACGCTCCTGGACGTGGAGGCGATCAGTGTCTTTCCGGACAAACGTTCACTGGCGTTGCGCGAGGTGGAAATCCGCGGAACGCGGTGAGCACCCGGGCATCGAGCGCCCATGGGAGGAACGTGATGATTTCCATGGGACTGTGCGTACTGCTCGCCACCGCGCCACCCGCCCCCGTCACCCTGAAGGCGGGCCAGGCCGAACCCGGGGTCGAGGTGTCGCTCGTCCTCACCGGAATCACCGTCCCCGCTCGCGCCGAGGCGGGGCTCTTCCTCTTCGGAAAGCTCTCGGCGTCCTCGCACTCCCTCCGGGCCCTGCTGCTACGAAGTACCGATGGCGGCGCCCGCTGGACCGAGGTGCTGCCGGAGGTGGAGCACAGTGAAGTGCTCGACGTGCACTTCACGGGCTGCCAGGGACGCGCCCTGGTGGGGTGGATCACCGAGGGCCCGGGGGAGCTGCGCCTGTTCGCGACCACCGACTGCGGAGCGACGTGGAAGCAGCGAAGCAAGCTGCCCAAGCGCGTCTGGTCCGAGTGGTTGGAGCAGGTGGCGTGGACGGATGCCCAACGGGGCACGGTCTGGCTGACGGACACGGCGGCGGAGGAGAACGCCCCCCCGCACGCGCTCGGCACCCGGGACGGAGGCCGGACCTGGAGCGACGTGGAGCAGGCCCCCCCTCCTCCCGCGCCCGGACCCGGACTCGAAGCCCTCGGGCCGCCGGGCGTGCGCTGGAAGGTGCTCCAGGAGGAAGGCGCGTCGCGGCTCGAGCGGCACGAGGGTACGACGCGGCAGGTCCGTGCCTCGTTCCCGACGTCCTGGCGGCGCGAGGGGAAAAGACTCGTCCCCACCCGCTAGGATGCGCGGGTCCATGGACCAGCCCATCGCGCCCCGCACCGTCACCGGCCACGTCGACGTCCACCCCCGTGGTTTCGGATTCCTCGTCGTGCGGCCATCGGGTGCGGACCCGGGGCTGTCCGCCTTCATCCCTCCCGCCGAGCTCACGCCCTACCTGGCCGACGACGTCGTCTCCGCCGCCGTGAGCCGCGCGGAGGACGGCCGGTGGAGCGCGAGCGGCCTGTCTCTCGTGAAGAGGCCCCGCCAGGAAGTCTTCGGCGAGGTGGTGCTGCGCGACTCCCGGGTGCTCCTCCATCTCGACCGGGAGGTGGGCCGGGGCGACTGGTCCCTGGACACACAGGGCGCCGAGGTCCGCGCCGGGGACGCGGTGGTGGCACGGGTCGACACGGGGACGCTCCGGCTGCTGCGCCGATTCGAGCCGGGAGTGGACCTCTCCCTGGAGCGGCTGCTCGTGCGCCATGGCCTGCGCCGCGACTTCGGCCCGGAGGCACGCGCCGAATTGCCCGCCCTCCTGGCCAGGCCCCATGCGCTGGGGAGCCGGCGCGATCTGCGCGACGTGCCCACCGTGACCGTGGATTCATCCTCGACGCGCGTCATCGACGATGCCCTCTCCGTGTTGCCCGCGGGGGGCGATGGCGCCCTGCGCGTGTTCGTCTCCATCGCGGACGCCGCCGAGTTCATCCCCGAGGGCTCGGCGCTGGAGCGTGACGCCCGCGAGCGCGCCACCAACGCCTACCTCTCCGATGCCATGCTGCCCATGCTCCCCGAGGAGCTGTCCGCGGAATGGCTCAGCCTCAAGCCCGGCGAGGAGCGCTCTTGCCTCACCGTGGAGCTGCGCGTCGATCCAGAGGGGCGAATCACCTCGGTGGACGTCTACGAAAGCCTCCTGCGCTCGTGGGCGCGGCTGAACTACACCGAGGTCGCCGCCTGGCTGGACACGGGCGAGCTCTCCGCGCCCATGGCCCCCGTGCGCGAGGCGATGCCCTGGTTGCGCGCGGCGGCCGCCCGGCTCGCGGTGGCGCGAGCCGGACGCGGCGGCATCGAGATGACACGCGACGAGGCCTCCTTCACCTTCGACGACGTCACGGGCGAGGTGTCCGGCATCGAGACCGTGCGGCCCACGTCCGCGCACGCCCTCGTCGAGCGCTTCATGGTGGCCGCCAACGAGGCCATCGCGGGCTGGCTCGTCGAGCGCGGCGTGCCCGCCCTCTTCCGCGTCCAGGAAGGACCGGACCCCCGGCGCGTGGCGGACCTGGAAGCCTTCGCGCGGCAGTCGGGCTTCGCCCCGGCCCTGGGACGCGATCCCTCGCCCCTCGCCCTCGCCGCGTTCGACCGGCAGATCTCCGGAGCCCCCGAGGAGCCCGCACTGCGCGCGGTGCTGCGGCGCGCGCTCGGCTCCTCGCGCTACACCGGCGTGCCCGCGCCCCACTTCGGTCTCGCGGCACCCACCTACGTGCACTTCACCTCCCCCATCCGGCGCTATGCCGACCTCGCCGTCCACCGCGCCCTCAAGCACTACCTGCGCGGCCGGCGCGACTTCCTCCACGAGGACCCGGACGTCGAACGGCTCGCGATGCACCTCAACGAGCGCACCCGGGCCACCCAGCGCGCGGAGAAGGAGCGGCAGCGGCTCCTGGAGGCCCGGGTCATGGCCGCCCACGTGGGCCAGGAGTTCACCGGACGCATCACGCGGGTGCGCACCTCGGGCCTGCTCGTCCGGCTCGACCACCCGCTCGTGGAGGGCCTGCTGCCCACGGACTCGCTTCCCGGAGGGCCCTACGCACCGGACGCCCGGGAGACGGCCCTCGTGGGCGCCGCGCGGACGTTCCCACTCGGCATGCCGCTGCGCGTGCGCGTGGCCTCCACGGATGAAGGCCTCGGCCGCATCGAACTGGTACTCGCCGAGTAGCGCGAGGCTCGCATCCCAGCTCCCCCGGGTGGGAACGAACGAGGGGCGTGGCCAGATTGCGCGAGGGAGGAGTCTCGCGATGAACGATCAGCCCCTTGGACGCACCCCGACGTCCCCGTGGCATGCCCTGCCCCCGGACAAGGTCCTGGAGTCGCTCGAAAGCCGGGCGGAGGGCCTGACGGACGAGCAGGCGCGTGAGCGGCTGGAGCGCTATGGGCCCAACGTGCTGCGGCGCCAGAAGAGCGATGGTCCGCTGGAATTGCTGTGGCGGCAGATCAACAGCCCCTTCATCTGGGTGCTCATCGGCTCGGCGGTGCTGGCCATCGTCCTGGGCAAGGTGACGGACGGCCTGGTGGTGGCGGCGGTGGTGGTGCTCAACACGATCATCGGCTTCATCCAGGAGTACCGCGCGGGCAAGGCCATCGAGGCGCTCAACCAAATGGTGCCGGAGAACGCCACCGTGGTGCGCGGAGGCCGCAAGCTGTCGGTGCCCTCGGAGCAACTGGTGCCCGGGGACGTGGTGCGGATGGCGTCGGGGGACAAGGTGCCCGCGGACATGCGGCTGCTGTCCGCGCGCAACCTCACCGTGGAGGAGGCCGCGCTCACCGGAGAGTCCGTGCCCTCGCGGAAGGACGTGACTCCCGTGGCCGAGGACACCGAGCTGGGCGACCGCACGAGCCTCGTCTTCGGAGGCACGCTGGTGACGTCCGGCGCGGCCAGCGCGGCGGTGGTGGCCACCGGCCAGCGCACCGAGCTGGGCCGCATCTCCACGCTGCTCCACGAGGCCACGGACCTCCAGACCCCCCTGACGAGGGCGCTGGCCGCCATCGGCAAGTCCATCACCCTCGCCATCCTGGTGATATCCGCGGTGCTGCTCGGCATCGGGCTGTGGCGGGGCTACGCGTTGAACGATGCCGTCGTCGTGGCGCTGACGCTGGCGGTGGCGGCCATTCCCGAGGGACTGCCCGCCATCGTCACCATCGCCCTGGCCATTGGCGTGCAGCGCATGGCGGCCCGGCGTGCCGTCATCCGCAAGCTGCCCGCGGTGGAGACGCTGGGCAGCACCACCATCATCAGCTCGGACAAGACGGGCACCCTCACGCGCAACGAGATGACGGTGCAGGCGCTGTGGACGACCGAGGGGCGCTACACCCTCACGGGCGTGGGCTACGCGCCCCAAGGCGAGCTGCGGCGGGACGGCCAGCCCCTGGACGAGCCACTCCCCAACGACGTGCGCGAGCTGCTGCGGGCTGGCGCGCTGTGCAACGACGCGGCGCTCCAGCATCGCGAGGGCAGGTGGGAGCTGACGGGAGACCCCACCGAGGGCGCGCTGTTGGTGGCGGCGAGGAAGGCGGGCGTACACGAGGAGGAGATGAGCTCGCGCTCCAGCCGCCTGGATGCCATCCCCTTCGAGTCGGAGAACCAGTTCATGGCCACCCTGCACGAGAACGGCGGGAGCGGCCGGTGCATCCTCGTCAAGGGCGCGCCAGAAGTCCTCCTCCGCCGCTGCGCCCGTGGCGACGGCCTCGACCCCGAGGCCGTGCTCGCGGAGGTGGAGCGCATGGCGGGACAGGGAATGCGGGTGCTGGCCGTGGCGGCCCGGGACGTGCCCGCCTCGCATGAGGGCCTGCGCATGGAAGATGTCTCCGGGGAGCTGCGGCTCCTGGGCCTGGAGGGGATGATCGACCCACCCCGCGAGGAGGCCATCGCCGCGGTGAAGGCGTGCCACGACGCTGGCATCACCGTGAAAATGATCACCGGAGACCACCTCGCGACGGCGGAGGCCATTGGCGTGCAACTGGGGTTGCAGGAGCCGGACGCCCGAGGTGTCACCGGGGCGCAGCTCGCGTCCATGGATGACGCGCGGCTGGAGGAGGTGGCCACGCACACGAACGTCTTCGCGCGAGTGGCACCCGAGCACAAGCTGCGGCTGGTGCGAGCGCTCCAGCGTCGGCGGCACGTGGTGGCCATGACGGGGGATGGGGTGAACGATGCACCCGCCCTCAAGCAGGCCAACATCGGCGTGGCCATGGGCATCACCGGCACGGCGGTATCCAAGGAAGCGGCGGACATCGTGCTGGCGGACGACAACTTCGCCTCCATCGCCGCGGCGGTGGAGGAGGGACGGCGCGTCTACGACAACCTCATCAAGTCACTGGCCTTCGTGCTGCCCACCAACCTGGGCCTGGCGCTCATCCTGATGGTCGGCGTGGCCCTCTTCCCCATCCAGGAGATCGACGGAGCGCTGGTTCCGCTGATGGCCATGCGCCCCACGCAGTTGCTCTGGATCAACCTGGTGGCCACGGTGTCACTGGCACTGCCCCTGGCCTTCGAGGCGAAGGAGGTGGACGTGATGCGTCGGCCGCCCCGGGACCCGGATGCGCCGGTGCTCAGCCACTTCGTGGTGATGCGCACGGGGTTGGTGGCACTGCTGATGACCGCGGGCGCCATCGGCCTCTTCCTGTGGGAGTACACACACGAGCTACCTCGAATGGGCCACGAGACGGCACTGGTCGAGGCACAGACGATGGCCGTCAACACCGTCATCAGCTTCCAGATCTTCTACCTGCTGATGTGCCGCACGCTCACCGGCTCGCTGCGAAAGGTGGGCCTGTTCAGCAACCGCACGGTGTTCGCGGGCATCGGCACGTTGGTGCTACTGCAAGCGGCCTTCATGTACATGCCCTTCATGCAGCGGGTGTTCGGCACCGCGCCGCTGAGCCTGGAGGCCATGGGCCTGTCCATCCTGGTAGGGGCGGTGGTGCTGCCGGTGGTGGGGCTGGAGAAGTGGCTGCGCCAGCGCGGTCGCCACCCACCGGAGTCCCGGGTACGGCGCGAGGAGAAGAATCCCCGCCCCTGGAACCGCGAGCGCCTTCGGGCCTGACGCGGGAAGTCTCCTCCGGACGTTCACTTTCTCAGAGTGAGCGTCCCCAGGTCCTTGTCCACCTCCTGGTGGACGGATACGGTCCGCCGCACGGGAGCGGCACCGGAAACCAGCTCCTCGTTGGCGGCGACCTCCAGGGTGAGGGGGCCCGTCCGCAGGATGGGCCATTCAATGCGCCCCTCCTCGTCGCTCATCTCCTCTCCATTCACGATGAAGGAGGTGATGGGCGAGCCATCCGCGCGAACGAAACGTGCGCGAAGGGTCGCCGTCCGGGCGAGCACGACGCGCACCTCCCGCGCCGACGGCTCCAGCCGCATCTGCTCCGGCGCGTCCTCTCGCCAGGGCGCGGCCATCTGGTAGCCCTCCTTGCGCACCGACAGCGCGCCCGCGTTCCCCGAGACGAATGGAAAGGAGAAGCGTCCGTCGGGACCGGTCGTGACCTGCACATCGCGATCATAGAAGTGGACGAGCGACCAGAGCTGGGAGTGGAACACCACGGTGGCCCCTTCGACAGGGGCCCCTCGCTTGTCCACCACGATGCCGCTGAGTGGATGCCCCGCCTCGAAGCGCAGCCGCGTCTGGGCCCCCGCCGCACCTATCTCCACCTCTTGCGTGGCGAGTTGGGAATACGCGGAGGAGTCCTTCAGCTCCGCGGAGAGCCGGTAGCGGCCCGGGCGTGGAGCCACGAGCGAGAACCGTCCCCGTGCGTCCGTCGTGCCGCGTCCGAGTTCCTCCTCCTTCCCCGGCGCCTCCGCGGACCAGAGGCTCACACCCGCCTGGGAAACGGGCTGGCCCGTCTCGTCCACCACCTCACCCTCCACGGTGGGCGGACGCACGACCCGCAGACGCAGGTCCGACGAGGGAGCCATCACCTGCTCGGAATGGTCCCGCTCCACATGGCCCTCGCGCCAACCCGACCCCACCACGAGCAGGTAGGGACCGGGTTGATGATCCACCTCGGAGTCGCACCCATTCAGATTGAGGCAGGGCCCGAGTCGTCGACTCGCCTCCAGGGAAAAGCGCCCATCCGGCCCCGAGGCATCCGTGACGATCCATTGCTCGCTCGGGGTCTCGAAGAGGGACACGCTCTCGCCCACGACCGGCAGGCCCTGATCGTCCACCAGGATGCCCTCGACGAGGAGGCGACGCCCGAGGGTGAAGTCCACGGTGTTCCGTCCCTCGGAAAGTTCCTCCGAGGACCAGCGGGTCAGGCGGCCATCCGGAGAGGTGACGTGGAAGGAGAACTTCAACGGAGGCAACAGCCCGAGGTGATACTGGCCCCGCGCGTCCGTCTTCACCTGGAAGTGCTTCGAGTCGCACCTGCGTCCAGAGCGGAGCGCGACGACGGCGTCCGCGACCGGCTGCCCCAACTCGTCCCGGACCACGCCTTCCACTTCGGCGAAGGGCTTCCAGAACATCAGCTCGATCTCCGTCAAGGCGAGCGGCACCGTGGCCAGGTCCTGTCCCGACATGGAGAAAGAAACCTCCTCGCGGGCCATGAGACCCCCCTGGATCGCGGTGAGGACATAGGTCTGATGGACGGACAGCCCCTCGAAGGAGAAGCCGCCCTGCTCATCCGTGCGCACCATGCGTTCGGGCTTGTCGAGCCAGACTTCCACCCCCGCGATGGGCTCACCCGTCCTGGTCACCACCGTCCGGCCCGAGAGCCGCATCGGGGCGTACAGGGTGAACGCCTGCTCCTTATCGGAAAGATGGAGCCGGAGGGTCGTGGACTCGGGCATCACGCCCTGATGGGAGGCGACCACGAAGTACTCGCCTCGGGGCAGCGGGCCCAGGTGGTAGCGGCCCTGCGCGTCCGTGACGGCCTCGAAGAAACGGCTGTGCTCGGTGAAGACGGCGGTGACGAGCACCCCGGCCAATGGCTCCTGACGCGCGTCGGTGACGCGGCCCGACAACCGCGAGCCTCCACCGAGCATCAAGTCCACCCCGTCCTGCCCCGCGGCCACGTCATGCCGCAGACCCACGCCCTCGGAGCTCTCCACCCAGAGCATGTAGGAACCCTCTTCCAGCCCCTCCAAGGAAAAGGAACCGTCCGCCGAGGACGAGGCCCGGGCGAGCACGGGAACCTCGCCTTCCCGCTGGGTCACGAGTTCGAGCATCTGCTCCGAGCGGGAGCACTCGATGAAGGAACCGTCGCGAATCCGATTCGAGTCATCCGCGCAGACCCGATCCGACAGGGACTCGCCCGTCACGACCTGGGAAGCGAGTACCACCGCGCCCGAGACGGATCCCCGAGCGCTCCGCACCGTGCCTCGGATGGCTCGTGACCCTTCCGGAGACGAGGACGCGGAGGGGCGCACGGCGGCGGGACCGGAAGACGACACCGGACGCGACACGGGCGCGTTGGCCTGGGAGTCCTGGACACGCCCGAAGTGGAGCCAGGAGAGCAACGCCACCAGCAACACGCCGCCCACGATCGCCGCGCTGAACCTGCCTCGGATCCACATTCACGTCCCCCTTCCCCGCCGGGCTGTCCTCCCGACTGTTCATTCCCTCAAGGTGATGACGCCCAGATCCTGGTCCACCTCCTGCCGCACGAACACGGTCCGCTTCACCGCGGCGGACCTCTCGCCCTCGTCGATGGAGATCTCCAGGGTCAGGGAGCCGGTCCGCACGATGGGCCATTCCAGGAGCCCCTGCTCGTCGCTCATCTCCTCGCCATTCACCGTGAAGTCCGTGACGGCCGAGCCATCCGCGCGGACGAGCCGGGCGCGCAGCATCGCCTTGCGCGCGAGGACGACCCGCACCTCGCGCGCCGAGGGCTCCAGCCGCATCCACTCCGGCACGTCCTCCCGCGGGGGGTCGGCCAGCAGGAAGTCCTCCGTCTCCACCGACAGCACGACCGAGTCCCCCGACACGGAAGCGAAGGTGAAGCGTCCATCGGGACCGGTCGTGGCGTGCACCTCGGGCTCTTGATGGGGGTGCCTCCCCGTGCGGTGCTCGGACTGGAAGCCGACGACGGCCCCCGGGACGGGCCTTCCCTGGAGATCCACCACGATGCCCGAAAGGGAGTGCCCGGCCTCGAAGCTCAGCCGCACCTGGGCTCCCTCGGGCCCGACTTCCACCGCTCGCGCGGTGGCGTGGGCGAAGGAGTTGTCCTCCAGCTCCGCGGAGACCCGATAGCGGCCCGGACGCGGCGCCACGAGCGAGAACCGGCCCCGGGCGTCCGTGGTGCCCGATTCGAGTTCCTGGTCCGAGGACGCCTCGGACGACCAGAGGCTCACCAGGGCCTGTGCCACGGGCTGGCCTGCCTCGTCCACCAGCTCGCCCTCCACGGTGGGCCGACGCGCGATGACCACCCGCAGGCCCGCCGCGGGGACCGGCACTTCCTGGGACCAGACTCCCTGGTTGGACGAGTCATCGTCCGAGTCCGGACCCACCCGGAGCAGCAGGGGCCCGGGACGAAACGCCCGGAGGGAGAAGCGTCCCCCCGGCCCGGACTTGTCCGAGAGGCGCCACTCGGGCTCACCCGGACGCGTGAGGAGCGACAGGTGCTCGCCCTCGACCGGCTGGCCTCGCGAATCCACCAGGATGCCCTCGACGCGGGGAACGAACTCCAGGGTGAGATCCAGGGTGCGCGTTCCCTCGGAAAGGGCTTCCTGGTGCGAGGCGAACAGGCGGCCATCCGGAGAAGACACCGACAAGGACACCTTGTTCGGGGGAATGGGTCCGAGGTGATAGGCCCCTCGGGCGTCCGTTTTCGCCAGGTATCTACTGACCACGCACCCGCCGCCCGCGTAGAGCTTGATGACGGCCTCCGCGACCGGCTGCCCCCGCTCGTCCCGGACCACGCCCTCCAGCTCGGCGAGGGCCGTCCCCAACTCCACGGTGATCTCCTTGGAGAGGGGCGAGGGGGTGCCGTTCTTTGGTAACGGGCGGAAGGAGACTCCCTCGGTGCCCATGAAGCCGCCGTGGTGCGCGGTGACCAGATAGGAAAAGGTGGTCAAGCCCTCGAAGGAGAAGTGACCCCGATCGTCGGTGAGTACCCGGCGATCATCCTTCCGTCCGAGCGAGACCTCCGCCCCGGCGACGGGCTCCCCCTCTGGGGTCAGCACCCGGCCGACGAGCGTCCTCGGAGCGATCAGGGTGAGGGACTGCCGCACGTCGGGCGGATGGAGCCGCAGGGGACTGACCTGGGACATCGTGCCCTGGTGGGAAGCGACGAGGACGTACTCCCCCCGGGGCAAGGGTCCCAGGTGGTAGCGGCCTTGCGCGTCCGTGAGGGTCTCGAAGAAGCGGCTGTGCGCGGTGAAGACGGCGGTGACGCGCGCTCCCGCCACCGGCACCCGCTGCTCGTCGGTGACACTTCCCGATAGCCGGGAGCCCGCGCCCAGCACCACCTCCACGCCCTCCTGCCCCACGGCCACGTCCCGCAGCAGACCCACGCCCTCGGGACTCTCCACCCAGAGCGCGTAGGAGCCCGCCTCCAGTCCATCCAGGAAGAAGGCGCCGTCCTGGGTGGACAGGGCCTGGGCGAGGACCGGCGCCTCGCCCTGCCGCTGGGCCACGAGCACCTCGGCCCGCTGCGAGGTGACACAATCGCGCGTGGAATCGTCGCGCATCCGTCCGAGGCCTTCCACACAGGGCAGGCCCGTCAGGGATTCGCCCTCCTCCGTCCTGGACGCGAGCACCGTCGCGCCCGCCACGGGACCCCGCGCGCTCCGGACGGTGCCACGGATGGAGAGCGATGCCCGCGGAGGGGCGGTCACGCCCAGAAGCGCCGCGACAGACCTGGCGGAAGAGACCGGTGGCGGTGTGGACGCCTCGGCCTGAACGTCATGAGGCATCGCGGAGTGGTGCCAGCCGGCGAACGCCGCAGCCAGCAGTCCCCCTACGAGCGCCGCGCCGAACCATCCTCGGTGCCGCATCGACATCCTCCTTGGCCCGTGCATCCCGAAGCCAGGAGCCTAGTCTAGCGCGAACGCCCTACCTCAAAGTAAAGGTGGGCCATGCCCCGTAGAGGGTAAGCGAGAGAGCGTCATCTTCATCTGACAGGATGCGGCTGGATTCTAGACTGTCATCGTCCTTGGGATGACGTTCTCGTAGACTTGCCCCCTCCTCGAGTTGGGGGGTATTTCATCGAACCCTATCGTCTGATTGGAGTGCTCCTGTGCTTGGCCCTGACCACCGCGTGCGGCACCACGCGCGTGGTACGGCTCGACATGGGCCAAGGCAAGCCCCCTGTCCACATCCCCCAGGCGAATGAAGCCAGCCCTGTGGAGTTGGGGAAGGCGGAGTTCACAGAAGCAGTAACAAAGGAGATCCAGCAGAGCAGCCCTCCGGCCAACCCCGAGAAGGCCGCACGGAAGTTGTTCGATGTTTCACCGCACAGTGGCTGGTATGGGTACACCCGGCATCGAGGTGTCGTGCCCCTGGATGGGCCGCCGCCGGCTTCACTCGGGACCGAAATGGAGGTGCGAGTGACCCAGGAGTATCTGCGGTTCTGCGCGGCCGTGGGTCAGCCGGGGGATTGCCGGAGGGTGCTGATGAACAGCCCGGTCCTCACCGGGGATGGCCGCTACGCCCTCGCCATGTCCTTCGCCCTCGATGCAGTCATTCCCGAGATGATGGAGTCCTTCAAGGACATGGCCGACCCTGAACTGCTCAAGGCCTCCATTCTCTGGACGATGACGCTCTACGCCGCGATGTGGATGGCACCCGAACCGGTGTTCTCCAAGGGGCTGGCGACCGTCGTGACAGCCACTTTCATCTGCTACGTCGGAGTGGACACGTTCTGGACACTCATCCGGGGCTGGAGGCGACTGGTAGAAACAGCGGACCTCGCCACGTCCTTCTCGGAGTTTCGCGAAGCAGGGACGAAGTACGGCAAGGTGATGGGAAAGAACGCGGCGCGAGCGTTCGCCCTGCTGCTCACCGCAGCCATCGGCCAGACGGCCTCCAGTTTCTCGGCCAAGGTATCCACCCTTCCTGGCTCGGCGCAGGCATCAGCCGTTGGGGCTGTACGGGTAGGAATCCAGGTATCGGAGGTTGCACAGGTGGAAGTAGTGGCTGTCACCGCCGATGCGGTCACCATCATCCTCGCCCCCAATGCAGTCGCCGCAACGGCCCAGAGCATGCGAGGGGCTGCATCCAGCGCAGTGGAGGCCGAGGGACCCGAGCACCACATCGCCACGAACAAGTGGACCGAGGCCACCCACAGTGGCGGTCCGTGGACGCCCCGCTTCCAGGAAATCTTCGATCGCGCGGGGATGTCGTTGAACGATCCAGCCAACAAAGTGCGCGTCAAGGGCCACCATGGGCCCCACCCACAGGAGTACCACGAGGAAGTCCACGACCGGTTGAACGCGGCGACGCTGGAATGCCGGAGCATTCAGCAGTGTCAGGAAGCCTTGGTGGCGGAACTTCGCGCGTTGGCCGAGGAAATCACCACGGAGAACACGACACTCAACAAGCTCGTCATCAAGAGAGCGAGGTAAGAGAAACGCTCATGACCAGCCGGTACTACAGATTGTCCGACGACGTTGCTCTTACTGGCCGATGGGAGTTGGGCAAGCTCGGCGACGAGCGGGGAGAAGAGGTATGGCCTGCCCTGCTCATGCGCGGAGTTCCTGCGCATGTGGACGGGCGTATCAAGGTGCCAGTGAAGCGCCCGGGTCAACCGCTCGACTTCTCTCACGCGGCCTTTGGCATTCCCGTCGTCCACGTCAGGGCCGCATCCGTCTTCATGGAACTGGCCTCGAATGATGTGCAGTTCTTTCCAGTGGATATCGAGGGGCAGACCGAGAAGTACCTCGTCCTCAACGCCACTCGCGTAGTGAATTGCATCGACGATCAAGCATCCGAGGAGGTGCGTTACTGGAAACCGGAAGACGGGCGGCCGGAGAAGACCGGGCAGTACCGCGCCGTGTACGGCATGCGTATCGACCAGGCGAAAGCAGGAGATGCCAGGGTCTTCCGTACTTGGGGATGGACAGTGGCCCTGATTGTCTCCGAGGAGCTCAAGAAAGCCCTGGAGCACATCGGGGCCACGGGGGCGAAGTTCAAGGAGGTGTAATCGCCTGCTTCGCGGCGGAGGGAGCAGCCCGGCGCGCGAGCACCGCCTTCACGTCCTCGAGCGTCACGCCCAGCGGGCGCACCGCCACGAGCAGGTGGTAGAGCACGTCCGCCGCCTCCTCCACCGCGCGCTCCTTGTCCCCATCCGCGCACGCCGTCACCAGCTCCGCCGCCTCCTCGCCAATCTTCTTGAGGCGCAGGTTGCGGTCGTCCAGGAGCCGCCGCGTGTAGCTCGGCTTCTCTCCGGGGGCGGGCGCCTTCGACGCGCGCTCGGCGATGGTGCGATCCAACTCCACGAGCGCGTCCACCGGGCCGATGCCGAAGCACGTCTCCGCGCCGGTGTGACACGCCGGGCCCGCCTTCTCCACCCGGGCGAGCACCGCGTCCGCGTCACAGTCCGCCGTCAGCGACACCACGCGCTGCACGTTGCCGCTGGTGCCACCCTTGTGCCACAGCCCCCGCGTGCGCGAGCGGTAGTGCATCTCTCCCGTCGCGAGCGTCTTCTCCAACGCCTCGCGGTCCGCGTGCGCCACCATGAGCAGGTCGCCCGTGCGCGCGTCCTGCGTCACCACCGTGACGAGCCCGTTGCCCTTGGTGAAATCCAGCTTCGACAGGTCCAACATCAGGGCCCCTTCGTCACGCCGAGCAGCGCGCGCACCGGCTCCGCCAGCACCGCGTTCGTGGCGATGGAGTTGCCGCCGAACGCCGTCCGCTTCCCCGTCCAGTCCGTGAACACCCCACCCGCCTCCTCGATGATGGGCAGCAGGGCCGCCGCGTCCCAGGGGGACATCAGCTCGTCCACCATCGCCTCCGCGCGACCCGTGGCCACCAGCAGGTAGCCGTAGCAGTCGCCCCACGTCCGGGCCACGGACGCCTTGGCCGAAAGCGCCCGCCACCCGATGCCCCGCTCGGGGTAGGCCTGGAAGCGCTCATCGGTGGAGAGGACGAGCGAGCGCGACAGCTCCGCCTCGGCGGACACCCACGTGCGCTTGCCATTCCACCAACACCCCTGCCCCGGCGCCGCCACCAGCATGTCGCCCACGGGAGGGAAATACGCCGCGCCCGCGAGGATGGTTTCCCCCTCGACCAACGCCACCAGCGTTCCCCACAGCGGCACGCCGCGGATGAACGTCTTCGTCCCATCGATGGGATCGAGGATCCACCGGCGCCTGGCTCCGGGCCGAGTCTCGCCGAACTCCTCGCCGAGGATGCCGTCCTCGGGGAAGTGGGACTCGAGCCACTCGCGCGCCGTCTTCTCGGCCGTCTGGTCCGCGATCGTCACCGGGGAGCCATCCCCCTTGGTCTGCACTTGAATCCCCTGGCGGAAGAAGCCGAGCGCCACGTCTCCCGACCGGCGAGCCACTTCCTCCGCCGCCTGCATCAATGACCGCGAATCCATTGTTAGAGGCTCCTGACTTCGAGGCCGCTGCCGCGCAGCAGCGTCTTGATTGAATCCACCGTGGTCACCCCGTCGTGGAGGATGCCCGCGACGAGCGCCGCCTCCGCCCCACCCTCGCTCAGCGCGGCCCGGACATGCTCCGCGTTGCCCGCTCCGCCCGAGGCGATGACGGGAACATCCACCGCCTCCGCGACGGCCCGGGTCAACTCCAGGTCATATCCCGAACGAGCGCCGTCCCGATCAATGCTCGTGAGCAGGATTTCCCCAGCGCCCCGTTTCACACACTCGCGAGCCCAGGCGATGGCCTCCAGGTCCGTGGCGCGCTTTCCGCCATGGGTGAACACACGCCAGGAGCCGCCGTCGCGCTTGGCGTCGATGCTCGCCACCACGCACTGGGCCCCGAAGCGCTCGGCGCATTCGGTGAGGACCTCGGGCCGGGCCACCGCCGCCGAGTTGAGGCTCACCTTGTCGGCCCCCGCGCGCAGAGCGAGCCCCACGTCGTCCGCCGTGCGCACGCCTCCGCCCACCGTGAGCGGGATGAACAACCGCTCGGAGGTGCGCCGCACCAGGTCCCAGAGCGTGCCGCGCTCCTCGTGGGTGGCGGAGATGTCGAGGAACGTCACCTCGTCGGCGCCCGCGGCTTCGTAGCGCAGCGCCAGCTCCACGGGGTCTCCCACGTCGCGCAGGCCCTCGAACTGGACGCCCTTGACCACGCGTCCGCCCTTCACGTCCAGACAGACGATCAGCCGTCGCATGAGCATGTCACTTCACCTCCAGGGCGACGGCGCCCTTGGTGCTGAACACCACGCCCGAGTCCACCAGGGCATCGCGCAGCGCGAAGCCGAGCGCCTTGAAGGCGGCCTCCGTCACGTGGTGGCTGTCCTTGCCCCGGAGGATGCGCAGGTGCAGCGTCACCTTGGCGTGTTCGCAGAACGAGCGCATCACGTGCTCGTAGAGTTTGTTCTTCAAGGGCCCCCGATAATAGAAGCGCCCGCCCACGTCGAGGCACGCCTGCACGAGCGCGTCATCCATGGGCAGGGTGCGCTCGCCGTAGCGGGCGGCGGTGGCGGGGATGATCTTCTGCACGGCGGTGCCCAGGGTGATGGCCACGTCCTCCATGAGGTGGTGGCGCAGGTCTCCCCGGGCGTGCAGCGTCAGGTCCAGGCCCGCGTAGCGCGCGAAGGTGCCGAGCATGTGATCGAAGAAGGGCTGGCCCGTGTCCACCTGGGCCACGCCCTTGCCGATGGCGAGCTGCACCGTGACCTTGGTCTCTTTGGTTTCCCGAACGATGGTGGTCATGCGAACTCCCGGGCGACGTCGCCCGCGTCCAATCTGCCCGTGTACAACGCCATGCCGATGACGGCGCCCGCGGCCCCGGCGCGTCCGAGCGCCCGCAGGTCCTCCACCGTCGTCACACCTCCCGAGGCGAACAGGGGATGGCGGCTCGCGCGGCGCACCGCTTCCATGAGGGGCAGATCCACCCCCTCCATCTGCCCTTCCTTGTGGACGGCCGTCACCAGCAGGCCTCTCAAGGGAAGGGGCTCCAGGGACTCCAGCACGGCGACGATGTCGCGCGCACTGCCCTCGGTCCAACCGCGCGTCACCACCTCGCGGCCCTTCACGTCCGCGGCCACCACCACCTTGCCCGGAAAGCGCTCGGCGACCTCGCGCAACCAGGTGGGGTCCTCGATGGCGCGCGTGCCCACCACCACGGAGGAAGCGCCCAGGGCGAGCACCGACTCCACCTTGGCCGTGCTCCGGACTCCTCCGCCCACGGAGAAGCTCAGGCCCGGCTCGTGGGCCAGCAGCGCGCGGATGGCGTCCTCGTTGGAGCCCTTGCCCAGCGCCGCGTCCAGGTCCACCACATGGAAGGAGGTGAAGCCGTGCGCGCGCCAGCGCTCGAGCGCGTCCACGGGATCCTTCACCCGCACCCGCTCGTCGGCGTAGGAGCCGCCCACGAGCTGCACACAGGCGCCCTCGCGCAAGTCGATGGCCGGAATGGCCTTCATGAGCGCACCTCGTCGAGGAAGGCGTGCACGAAGCGCACTCCGGCCGCCGAGCTCTTCTCCGGATGGAACTGCACGCCGAGCACCTTGCCGCGCCGCACCGTCGCGGGGAACCGATCTCCCTCGTGCGCCGTCCAGCCCACCACCGCGCCCGGGTCCTCGGATCGGCAGGCGAAGCTGTGCGCGTAGTAGACGGAGCCGAGCTTCGCCTCGCGCAGGGCGGTGTCCTCCTCCACCGAGTTCCAACCAATGTGAGGCACGCGCCGGGAGGACAGCCGCGTCACCCGGCCCGGGAAGAAGCCCAGGCCCAGGCCCTCGCCCTCGTCGCTCCCGTCGAACAGGAGCTGCATGCCCAGGCAGATGCCCAGGCAGGGCAGCCCGTCATCCAGGGCGCGCCGCATCCGCTCGCGTCCGGGGGCCAGCCGGGCCGCCGCCGAGCCGAAAGCGCCCACGCCCGGAAGCACCAGCAGTCCAGTGTCCAGGGCGCGCACGGGATCCTCCTCCACGCGCACCTCGACGCCCGGCGCCAGGGCGAGCGCCTTGGCCAGGGAGTGGATGTTGCCGGCTCCATAGTCGAACAGCGTCACTCTCATGGCAGCGCCTCCCGCAGCGCGTCGAGCGCCGCCTCCATCAGGTTCCAGGGGCCGCAGCCGATGCGCAGCGCGTCCCCGATGCCCGGCAATCCCGCGAAGGCCCGGACGTTCACGTCCCTCGCGCGCATCTTCTCCGCCACCGCGAGCGCCCCCCGCAGAGGCGCCATCACGAAGTTGGCCTCGGTCGGCAGGGTCGAGAGGCCCAGGCCCCTCAACTCGGCCACCAGCCGCTCCCGGATGGCGAGCGACTCGTCCACCCTCGCCCGCATCCACGGCACGTCCTCGGACAGGGCCGCGGCGGCCATGCGCTCGGACAAGCCCGTCACCTTATAGGGGCCACGGGCCTTCTCCACCTCGGCCACCAGGCCGGGCGCGCCCACCGCGTAGCCCACGCGCATGGACGCGAGCCCGAAGGCCTTGGACATCGTGCGCGTCACGAGCACGTTGGGCCGGCTCGCCAGGTCCAGGTGGCTCTCCCGGGCGAACTCGGCATAGGCCTCGTCGAGCAGGACGAGTCCAGGCGCCTTCTCCACCAGCCGCTCCAGCGCGGCGCGCGAGGCCACCGTGCCCGTGGGGTTGTTGGGCGAGCACACGTAGAGGAGCTTCGCCCCGGTGGCGAGCAGCCCGTCCACGTCGATGTCGAAGTCCGGCCGGAGCTTCACGGAGGCGTAGCGCAGGCCATTCACCTTCGCGAAGTAGGACATCATCACGAAGGTGGGCGATGGAAAGGCGATGAGCTCGCCCGGCTCCAGGAAGGCCCGGAGGGTGCTGTCGATGACGTCATCCGAGCCGCACCCGGTGGTGACCCGGGAGGCGTCCACCCCCGTGTAACGGGCCACGGCCTCCTTCAGGTCGGGCGAGTAGCCCACGGGGTAGCGGCCCACCTGGGAGGTGGCCATGTCGCGCAGGACGCGCTCGGCGGCGGGCGGCATGCCGAAGAGGTTGGTGTTGTCGCTCAGGTCCACGCGGCAGCGCGCCTTCGAGGGCGAGTACAGCGGGATGTCGCGGTAGGACGCGCGCGAGGGCAGGCTCATGACTGCCTCCAGGCGCGGGCGGCCTCGGCGTGGGCGAAGAGCCCCTCGCTGTCGGCCAGCACGCCCACGTCCTCGGAGAGCCGGGCCGCGGCCTCGAGGGTCACGCGCTGCCAGGTCGTCCACCGGTAGAAGTCGAGCACGCTCAGGCCCGAGTACGCCCGGGCGAGGCCCGCGGTGGGCAGCACGTGGTTGGCGCCCGTCATGTAGTCACCGTAGGCCACCGAGGCATGCTGACCCACGAAGACGGTGCCCGCGTTGCGCACCCGGGGCAGCGCTTCCGAGGGAGACGCGGTGGCGATCAGCAGGTGCTCGGGAGCGAAGTCCGCCACGAAGGGCCAGGCCTCCTCCAGCGAGTCCACGCTCAGCACCGCGCCGCGCTCGCTCAGGGCCCGCGAGACGATCTCCTGGCGCCGGGCCCGGCTGGCCGCCTTCGCGACGGCCGAGGCCACCGCGTCCGCCAGGGCATCCCCCACCGCCACGGTCACGCAGCAGGCGTCCGGGTCGTGCTCGGCCTGGGCCAGCATCTCGCGCGCCACCGCCTCGGGGTCCGCCGAGCCATCGGCCACCACGAGGATTTCACTGGGCCCCGCGGGCGCGTCGATGGCCACCGCGTCCACCACCCGCAGCTTGGCGGCGGCCACATAGGCGTTGCCCGGCCCGACGATGCGATCCACCCGGGGCACGCTCTCCGTCCCGTAGGCCAGCGCCGCCACCGCGCCGGCGCCACCAAGCGCGAAGACCCGGTCCGCCCCCGCGAGCACCGCCGCCGCCAGCACGCCCGCCGAGGGCCTGCCATCCGGACCCGGCGGCGAGCAGACGATGACCTCGCCCACCCCGGCCACCTTGGCGGGCACCACGCCCATCAACACGCTGCTCGGGTAGACGGCGCGGCCTCCCGGCGCGTACACGCCCACGCGGCCGAGCGGATCCGGCCGGCGGCCCACGAGGATGCCGGGCTCGGTCTCCACCTCGATGGCCTGGGGCTTCTGGGCGGCGTGGGCCCGGGCGATGTTGCGCGCCGCGCGGCTCAAGGCCTCGCGGACTTCCGGAGCGAGCGACGCCAGGGCCGCCTCGCACACACTCCGGGGAACCTCCAGCGAGTCCAGCGTGGCGCCATCGAACTCACGCGCCATCTCGCGCAGGGCGCGGTCTCCGTCCCGGCGGACCCGGGCGATGATGTCCGCGGTGCGCTGGGCAACCTGGGTGTCGTCCGCGCTACCCGAGCGGTCCAACAAGCGGCGCCGGGCCTCGGGAACGAGTTCCTTCAAGCGCCCCCGGTACTTGAGCGGGGACGCGCTCATGGCATCAGCCTCTCGATGCGGGTGACGAGGATGCCCACACAGCCCAGGGCGCGAAGGGTGTTGATGGTGCGGTAGATGTTGCGGACGGACACCACGGAGTGCACGGCCACGAAGTCCCCGCCCTGCACATCCACCACCGTGGGGCCGTTGAGGCCCGGGAGCACCTCGCGCACGGCGGGCAGCACGCCGCGGGGCACGTTGGCCATGAGGTAGCGCTTGTCCCGCGCCGCCAGCACGGACCCGAGCGCCTGGCGCAGATCCTCCAGCCGCGCCGACGCCTCGGGCAAGTGGTCCTTGCGCGCGATGAGCCGCGCGCTCGACTGGATGATGGTGTCCACCTCGCGCAGGCCGTTCACCTTCAGGGTCGAGCCCGTGGAGGTCAGGTCCACGATGATGTCCGCGATGCCCAGGTGGGGGGCGATCTCCGTGGCCCCCGACACCGGCACCACCGTCACCTTCTGACCCCGCCTGGTGAAGAACTCCTGGGTCAGGCGCGTGAAGGAGGAAGCCACTCGCACGCCGTCCTGGATGTCCTCCAGCTTCTGGATACCGCTCTCCTCGCGGGCGGCCACCACGAGGCGGCATTTGCCGAACTCCAGATCCATCAGCAATTCCAGATCTCGGCCGGACTCACACACCAGATCCCACCCGGTGACGCCCGCGTCCGCCGCGCCATCGGCGACGAACTCGGGAATGTCCTGGGCGCGCACGAAGATGGCCTCGAACTCGCCACCGAGGGACGCAGTGAGGGCCCGCTCGCCACGGGCACGGACCTCCAGACCGGCATCGTTGAACAGCTCGCGCACCTCGTCGGAGAGGCGGCCTTTGTTGGGGAGGGCGATCCTGAGCATCGGGGAGTCCTTGAAGGAGGACGGACGGGCGAAACGAAAAAAGCCCGTCCTGGGTGGGACGGGCTTCCGTTCACTGCGGCGGGTGCGTCGGGTGGTCTCTAGACATCCACCCAGGCATGCGCACGGTGAGCGGTCCCGTCGGGGCCGGTCCGATGATGATGCGCATGGAGGTGGGGAAGAGACACGAGGAGCACGCTAGCTAGCTAATGGAAACCACCCCCCGCCGTCAACCTGGGCCGCTCACGAGCCTTGCAAACCCCTCCCGGAGCGAGCACAAGCGGCGCGATGCGTGACCTCGACGTGGTGGTGGTCGGTGGCGGGGTGATGGGCTGTGGCATCGCCCTGCGGTTGCGGCAGGCGGGTGCGCGAGTGACCGTGCTCGAGCGCGCCATTCCCGGGGCCGAGGCCTCCAGCGCCGCCGGCGGAATCCTCGCTCCCCAGGAGGAGTCCGAGGGGCCTGGTCCCTTCCTCGACCTCTGCCTGCTCGGCCGGAGCCTGTACCCGGAGTTCGCCGCGGAGCTCCTGGCGCTCACGGGCATCAACGTGCACTACCTGCCCAGTGGCGTGATGCGCCTGGCCTTCGACGAGGCGGGCCTCGCCCGGCTGGAGGCCACCGCGAAGTGGCAGCGCGAACGGGGCCTGCGCGTGGAATTGCTCTCCCCTTCCGAGGTCCTCGCCCTGGAGCCCCAATTGTCCCCCGAGGTCAGGGGCGCGGCCCGGTTCGTGGACGACCACCAGGTGGACAACCGGTTGCTCACGCGCGCCCTGACGATGGCGGCCGCGAAGGTGGGGGCCACGTTCCGCACCGGCTACGTGCGCGGCGTGGTGGAGGAGAAGGGGCGCGCGGTGGGCGTGGACCTGGAGGGCGAGACGCTGCGCGCGGATGCCGTGGTCATCGCCGCCGGCTCCTGGTCCGGATTGGTGCAAGGCAGCGCGTTGGATCCCCGCGTGGTGCGTCCGGCGCGAGGGCAGATGGTTCAGTTGCAGACACGTCTGCCGCCCTTCTCCCACGTGCTCTTCTCCGACCAGGGCTACGTCATTCCCCGCACCGATGGCCGGGTGATCGCGGGCAGCACCCTGGAGTTCTCGGGCTTCGAGAAGAACGTCACGGCCGAGGGCCTGCACCGCATCCTCGCCCTGGCCATGCGGCTATGTCCGGTACTGGCCTCGGCTCCCGTGCAGGAAACGTGGGCGGGCCTGCGCCCCTACACCGAGGACCACCTGCCCATCCTCGGAGCGGGTCCCCTTCCGGGCCTGTTCCTCGCCACGGGGCACTTCCGCAACGGCATCCTGCTGACACCCGTCACCGCGAAGCTCCTGACCGAGGCCGTCCTGGGCGAGCGGCCCTCCGTGGACCTGACTCCCTTCCGCTTCGAGCGGTTCTCGCAGCGCTGAAGTCCCACAGTTGGAACGGCGAGGCGCCTCCTTGGGGGCAACACGTCCAGGCGGCCGTGAAATCCGAAATTCCGCCCCGGGTTGGCCATTTGGCGCGTGATCCCCCTAGAATCCTCATCGTGGAAGCCATCCCTCCCGTTCCCCCCCGGATCCTCATCGTCGATGACGATGACTCCGTCCGCGACGTCATCTCCGTCCTTCTCAGGGAAGAGGGATACAACTGCGTGGTGGCCAGCGGCGCCGAGATGGCCCTGGACCTCGCGGGCCAGGAAGAAACACCCCTGGTCATCAGCGACATGAAGATGCCGGGCAAGGACGGCCTCTGGCTGCTCGAACAGCTGCGCGAGCGCTACCCGGACACCTCCGTCATCATGCTCACCGGCTACGGGGACACCGAGTCCGCCGTGGACTGTCTGCGCCGGGGCGCGGTGGACTACCTGCTCAAGCCACCCAAGCTGACGGATCTCATCCGCGCCATCGAGCGGGCCCTGGCCAAGCGGCGCATCGAGCTGGCGCGCAAGCGCTACCAGAAGAAGCTCGAGCGCAAGGTGCGCGACCGCACCACGGAGCTGCGCAACGCGCTCAGGGACATCGCCCACACCTACCAGTCCACGCTGCTGGCGCTCGTGTCCGCCCTGGACGCGCGCGAGCACGAGACGTCGGATCACTCGCTGCGCGTGGTGCGCTACACGAGCGCCATCGCCGAGCGCATGGGCATCAAGGGCCCGGAGCTGGACGAGATCGGCCGGGGCGCGCTGCTGCACGACATCGGGAAGATTGGCGTGCCGGACGCCGTGTTGCTCAAGCCCGGCAAGCTCACGCCCGAGGAGTGGCTGGAGATGCGCAAGCATCCGGACATCGGCTTCCAGATGATCCAGAACATCCCCTTCCTCGCCACACCCGCGCAGATCGTCCTGTCGCACCAGGAGCGCTGGGACGGCCAGGGCTACCCGCGCAACCTCCGGGGCCAGGAAATCCACATCGGCGCGCGCATCTTCGCCGTGGCGGACACCCTGGACGCGATGACGTGCGACCGGCCCTACCGCAAGGGGACGACCTTCGCCAACGCCATCGCGGAGATCTCCCGCTGCGCGGGGACCCAATTCGACCGCGACGTCGTCCGGGCCTTCCTCGACATCGGCGAGCAGGCGCTCATCAAGCACAAGGAGGACATGCACAGCCGGAAGCTGACGCTCGTGCAGTCGGAGATGCAGGCGCACGAAGCCGAGGCCACCCTCGCCCGGCTCTCCGAGGACCTGGACGATCTGGACCAGACCATCCCCGGACCAACGGGTCCCGGCTCGCGCGGCCCCACCCCACCCGCTCCGGGCTCGCCCGGAGGGGCGCCCGTGGCCAATGGACCCGGCGTGGTGCTCTCCGTGCTAGCGGGCGGACGCCAGGGCAATCCCCGCGACTGACACCCCCGTCTCTCAAGTCCGTGCCAGACAGGGGCGATGCGGGTTAAGAGGAGCCGTCCATGATGCCCTTTCCCGCGCAGGCTCCCGTGACGCCACCCTTGAAGGATGCCCAGGGCAGGACCATGACGTACCTGCGCCTGTCCGTGACGGACCGGTGCAACTTCCGCTGCACGTACTGCTCGCCGGCGAGCTGGGGCGGGAAGAAGGATCTGCTCTCGCCCGAGGAGTTCGAGCGCATCGTCTCCGTGTTCGCGCGCATGGGCATCCGTCGCGTGCGGCTGACGGGCGGCGAACCGCTCATCCGTCCGGACATCCTCGAGGTGGCACGGAGGATTTCCGCGGTGCCGGGCATCGGGCACGTGGCCATCACCACCAACGCGAGTCACCTGGCGCGGCTGGCCGTGCCACTGCGCGAGGCGGGCGTGTCCCAGCTCAACATCAGCCTGGACACCCTGTCGGAGAGCACCTTCCGGCGCATCTCCAAGCAGGGAGACCTCGCCTCGGTGCTGGAGGGAATCGACGCGGCGGCGGCGGCGGGCTTCGCCTCGCTCAAGCTCAACGTCGTCGTCATGCGCGGGGTGAATGACGACGAGGTGCACCCGCTCATCGCCCATGCCCATGCGCGGGGCATGACGCCCCGGTTCATCGAATTGATGCCCTTCGGACAAGGCACGCCAGTGCCCACGGCCGAGCTGGTGGAACGGCTCCGGGCCGGGGGACTTCCGCTCGAGGAGGATGAGGGGCCCCAGGGGGAGGCGGCGGGGCCGGCGCGCTACTGGCGGGCGCCCGGGGGACTCGTGGGCTTCATCTCGCCCCTCACCCAGAACTTCTGCGGCGGCTGCAACCGGGTGCGCGTGGCCTCCAACGGGGATCTGCGCAGCTGCCTCGGCGGCCGCGCCCAGGCCCCCCTGCACACCCTCATCCGCGGCGGCGCCACCGACGAGGAACTCTCCCTGGCCATCCGCCAGGCCCTTGGAGACAAGCCCGAGGGCCACCGCTTCACCGAGCCCGGGGCGGGCTCGGCCCTGCTGTCCATGATGGGCATCGGCGGCTGAGCGTCCCGGGGGGCTCACCACCCTCCCAGGAGTTACTTCACCAACCGGACCGTGGCCGGGTAGCGGAACATCTCGCCATTGTTGGCCTTGACGCCCGCGACGATGGTCAGCACCAGCGCGGCGAGTCCGACCAAGGGCAGCAGGAGGAAGCCCACCAGGCAGAACATGGTGACCGCGGCCACCCAGATGGCGACGGTGGCGGTGATCTGGAAGTTGAGCGCTTCCTTCGCGTGCTGATCCACCCAGGCGGACTCCTTGCCCTTGGTGAGCATGACGAGGAGCGGCCCGATGAAGGGCAGACCAAAAAAGCCCGTCACCAGGGCGCTCAGGTGCGCCAGCATTCCCCAGGTCTTCTCATCCGCCGTCGGTGCCGGGGAGCCCGTGATGAAGCCCTCGTGCTGCTGCGTTTCCATTCGTCAATCCTTCTAGGAATTCAAACGGGCGCGGTGAGCGCGCCCTCCTCGTCCCATCTTCCGCCAGCCCTGGGACGAATGTCACGTGGTGAGCATATCCGGTGGCCAGGGCAGACCTCAAAAGTCCGGTGCGCCTCAGCGGTAGAGTTCCCCATCAGACGTTTTGAACTCCTCGCTTTTATCGGCGAGGCCCGCCTCCAGCTCAGGACGTCAGGGGCAGGCGCAGCAGGAACCGGGCGCCGCCGGAGGGTGCGTTCACCACCCCCAACGACCCCCCGTGCTGCATCACGATGGCCTGGACGATGGACAACCCCAGCCCCGAGCCCTCTTCCTTGGTGGTGAAGAAGGGTTCGAAGACCCGCTCTCGCAGCTCCAGGGGAACGCCCTCGCCCGAGTCCTCGACCCCGATGCACGCCAGGCCCCCCTCCCGGCTCGCGGACAGCCGCACCAGTCCGCCCGAGGGCGAGGCCTCCAGCGCGTTGAGGGTCAGGTGGATGAGCACCTGGCGCAACCGCTCCTCCTCCCCCCGGATGGGCGGCAACGAGGCGCCTCCGTCTCCTTCCAGCTCCAGCCGCACCTGGCGCGCCTCGGCCTGACCGGCCAGGAAGTCCACCACGCGCCGCAGCAGGGCCTTCACCTCCACGGGCTCGGGACGGAAGCCCCGGGGCCGCGCGAATTGGAGGAAGTCCTCGAGCGTATGGTCCAACCGGCGGATCTCATCGCGCACCAGCAGCAACGGCTCCAGGAGCTGGGGCTGCTGCTCCGCGGACAACCGCCGCACCCGCCGCTCCAGCATCGACAGTTGCAGGGCCGCCGCGTTGAGGGGATTGCGAATCACATGCGACAGGCTCGCCGTCATGGAACCCACCGCGGCGAGCTTCTCCGTTACCTGGGCCCGGCGCGCCAGCTCGCGCTTCTCCGCATGCAGGCGCACCTGGCGCATGGCCTGCTCCAGGGTGAGCAACAGCTCGCTCGGCGCACAGGGCTTCATCAGGTAGGCACACGCTCCCGCGCGCACCGCCGCCACGGCCGTCTCCACCGTGGCGAACCCCGTGAGCAACACCACCTCGGACTCGGGCACCTTCTCCTTGAGGTCTCGCGCCAGCTCGGTCCCCTCCCCGTCCGGCAACCGCAGGTCCACCAGGGCCACGTCGAAGCCCCCCTCCGCCCTCTCCAGGGCCTCGCGGCAGCTCAGCGCGCCGGTGACCCGGTAGCCCGCGTCGTCGAGCAGCTCCCGGAGGTTGTCGAGGAAGGCCGCGTTGTCCTCGACGACGAGCACGCGGGGAGCGGGGAGGGAATGAGAGACGCTCATGGCAACAGCCCTTAACGCGAGTCGTGGGCGCGCTCCAGCGCGTCCAGCAAGGCGGGGGTGTCCGTTGAGGCGGAGACGACACTCTCCGGGGGGGCCATCAACACGAACACGGGCAGTCGGGGGTAGCGCGCCCGAAGCAGGCGCAGCGCCTCGTACTCGGGCTCCCCGGGGGGACGAGGATCCACCACCGCCGCGAAGGGCTGAACCCGGGCCAGGTGTTCGGCCGCCTGCGCGGAGCGCGCGGTGACGCACGAGAAGCCCCGGTCACGCAGTTCATCGGTGAGGGTGTCGCCCAGGGACGGATCATCCTCGATCAGCAGGACCACCCCGTCCCGGCGCGCGCGGGACAGCAGGGACACGAGCGAGGGAATGGGCACCGGCTTGGGCAACACCGCGAGCAGCCCCTCCCTTCGGGCCTTCTCCAGTTCCTCCTCGCCGGGATAGGCGGTGATGACCACCACGGCCAACCCGGGGTCCACCTGGCGGATGTGGTGCACCGCCTCCGCCCCCGTCATGCCGGGCATCTTCATGTCCGTGAGCAGCGCGTCATAACGCCGGGAGCCCGCGAGCGACAGGGCCCGCGCCCCATCCGTCACCACCGTGGCGTCATCGCCCCCGTCCCGGAGGATCTCCGCCAGGTTCTCCGCGAAGGCCTCGTTGTCGTCGAGCAGCAGGTAGCGCCTCATGCCATCGCCTTACCGGCAGTCCGGGGGAATGGACAACCGAAGGATGAATCGCGCCCCGCATCCCTCACCGGAAGCGTAGTGGATGGACCCCGCATGCCGCTCGAGGATGCGCTTGACGAGCGGCAGGCCCAGGCCGATTCCCCGCGCCTTGGTGGTCATCAAGGGCTCGAACATCCGGCGCCGGATGGATTCGCTCACGCCTGGTCCCGAGTCCTCCAACACCATTTCCACCGCATCCAGGCCCGCCGAGGCCGACAACACCACCCGGCCCGTCTCCCCCACGGCGTGAATGGCGTTCTCCAACAGGTTGACGAACACCTGGCGCATCTGCCCCGGGTCTCCCCGCAGCGTGGGCAGGGCCTCCAGCCCCGAGGCGGACAGGGACACGCCGGGAGGCACGTGCACCGAGGTGAGCGCATCCGTCCACACCGCGTCGAGCCGCAGGGACTCACGCTTGAGCGGCTTGTCGCGGATCATGTCCAGCAGATCCGAGATGATGCGGTTGGCCAGCGTCACCTGCTCCCCGATGCGCGTCAGGTGCTTGGCGGCGCGCTCCTCGCCCGCCAGGGGCCGGCCCTTGAGGATGAAGAGCGACGTCTCGATGACCCCCAGGGGATTGCGCAGCTCGTGCCCGATCGTCCCCACCAACTGACCGAAGGTGCTCAGCCGCTCGTGGCGCGCCTGCTGGGCGAGCAGATCCTCCCGGTAGGTGTGCAGCATGATGGCCAGCTCCAGATCGAGGATCTTCTGCAGGGCCACGCGCGAGGCGCGCAGCTCCTCGGTCCGCCAATCCTCGTGCGCGTCGATGACGCGGTTGAACTCCTGGCGCAGCACGCTCATCGCGCCGAACATGTAGTGCTGGGGCAGCGCGATGCGCACGTGCATGCGGCCAATGCGGCAGCGCAGCAGGAAGTAGTCCTCGTCCCAGGGGCCGCGGAGCAACTGATCCATCCACTGCTGGAGGGTCACCTTGAGGTGTCCCACCTGGCTCTCACCCGCCAGTGCCTGGCTCGCCTGGGGATGCTCCAGGATGCGCGCGTAGAAGACGTCCGCGATGGCGGCGAACCGCGGCTGCATCACCTCATGCAAGGCCTGAAGCCGCTGTCCGTCCGCCGGCGCGAAGCCCACGTATCGTTTCAGATCCTCGAACAAGGTCTCCGCCATGGCCAGATGGTCATTTTATCGCGATCTGAGAAAAGGCACCACGTGCCTCCGCGAGAAGGAAGCCGCCCTCACGGAGCGTGTGTCTTCTGTACAACCTCAGGCGGCCTGGAGCTCGAGGGAGATCTCGATTTTCTCGCCCCTGGCTTCTGGTTCCAGGTGAGGACGAACTATTCCATCCTCGGAACAACCTCTCCGGAGTGAAAAAGGACGGCCATGGATCTCAACGAGCTGCTCGTCTTCGCCAAGGTGGTCCAGGCCGGAAGCTTCACGGCGGCGGCGCGGGGCCTGCGAATGCCCAAGTCCACGGTCAGCCGCAAGGTGTCCGAGCTCGAGGAGCGTGTGGGCGCGCAGTTGCTGCAAAGGACGACGCGCCAACTGCGCCTCACCGACGTGGGCCAGGCCTATTACGAGCACTGCGCGCGCATCGTGGCCGAGGCCGAGGAGGCCGAGTTGGCCGTCACGCGCATGCAGACCGCGCCTCATGGGCTGCTGCGCGTGACGACACCGCTGACCTTCGGTGTCCTCGGGCCGCTCGTCGCGGCGTTCCTCCAGCGCTACCCCGAGGTGCAGCTCGAAATGGTGTGCACGGATCGCACGGTGAATCTGGTCGAGGAAGGCTTCGACGTGGCCGTGCGCGCCGGCAAGCTGGCCGACTCCTCACTCATCGCCCGGAAGCTCGGGAACATCGAGCACGTCGTGGTGGCGGCGCCGGAGTACGTCCAGGCCAGGGGCACGCCCAAGACGCCCAAGGAGCTGGAGAAGCACGACTGCCTCGTCTTCGGCACGGCCCGCGAGGGCCATGTCTGGACCCTGCACTCCGGCAACCGCTCGGTCGAGGTCCCCGTCCGGACACGCCTCGTCGTGAACGAGCCCGACATGCTCCGCTCGCTGGCGCTGGCGGGCGCGGGAATCGCCCTGCTGCCCCACGTGGAGAACTCCGCGGACATCTCCGCCCGGCGCCTGCAGCGCCTCCTGCCCGACTGGAACTCGGCCGAGTCCCCGGTCCACGCTGTCTATTCGAGCAACCGGCACCACTCCCCCAAGGTGATGTCCTTCGTGGACTTCCTGCGCGAGCACTGGCCAACCACCGCCTGAGGGTGCTTGTCCTATCGCTGGAACAATGTGTCCCGTTCCCAATGGCTGGTGCACGGCCCTCCGCGCCCACAATATGAGGAACGAAGGAGACACAACGTCATGCTGAATCTCAGGAACTCGGAAGCGCGCGGACATGCGAACCACGGGTGGTTGGACTCCCACCACACCTTCTCGTTCTCGGATTACTACGACCCCTCGTTCATGGGCTTCCGTGCCCTGCGTGTCATCAACGAGGACCGGGTGGCCGGGCGCAGCGGCTTCGGCACGCATCCCCATCGGGACATGGAGATCATCACCTACGTGCTCTCCGGACAGCTCGAGCACCGCGACAGCATGGGCTCCAAGGGCGTGCTGCGCGCCGGCGAAATGCAACGGATGACGGCCGGCACGGGCGTGCTGCACAGCGAGATGAACAGCTCGGACGAGGAAGCGCACTTCCTGCAGATCTGGATCCTCCCCGAGCGCAAGGGGCTGACCCCGGACTATGAGCAGAAGCTCTTCACGCGCGAGGAGCGCCAGGGAGGCTTCCGGCTCGTGGTGTCCCCCGAGGGCCAGAACGGCTCCTTGAAGGTGAATCAGGATCTGCGGCTGTACAGCACGATCCTCGGCCAGGGAGAAAAGGCCGGGCACACGCTGACCCCGGGCCGGCATGCCTGGTTGCAGGTGGCGCGCGGCGCGGGGACGCTCAATGGCGTGCCCGTGAAGGCTGGAGACGGCGTGGCCGTGTCCGAGGAGTCGACGCTGGAACTCGTGGCGTCCGAGCCGATGGAAGCCCTGCTCTTCGATCTGGCGTGACGAACGACCGCGCCCCCGAGGGAGAGCAACTCGCTCACCCATGGGGGCGCTGGGCGCGACTCAGGGAGTCGCGGCCGTGGTGAAGGTGCGCGTCTCGGAGAGGCTGCTATGGAAATCCTCCGGGCCCGCTTTGGTGGGATCTCCATTCTCCAGAAGACCAACCAGGGCGTCCACGGAGTCCACGGGACCCAAGCCCTGGACATACCAGGTGAACTCGGTGCTGGCGGGCACGACCATACCGAGCGCACTCAGGTCCGGAAGCGTGGTCTGGGTTCCACTCATGAGGATCGACACCTTGTAGGGCGTCTGATTGTCACTCTTGTCTTCCTGGAACAGGATCCGATGCACACCGGTCGCGTACGGCGACCAGGAAAACGCGGTGGTCCGAGTCACCTCCTTCGCCTCGTTCACGGGCTGGGCCGGACGCGCGGCCGACTGGAACACCATCGTGGCGTTGGTGACGCCAGCGGGCAGACCCCTCTTGAAGAAAATCAAGCCGGCCGCGTTGTCCGGATCCGACGCGTTCTCCTCTCTCGCGAACACATTCATCGAGAAGGTGAACTGGGGAATCTGGGGAACCACGTAGCTGAATGCGTTCTTGGGGGCGAAGTCCGAGAACAAGGGGACTTCGGTGGCCGACTCGGGAACGAGGTTCACGGAGACCAGACTGAGGGCATAACCGGTGGGCACGGTGATGTTGCCCGCCAGGCTGGAGTTCGTCACGGCGCTCAAGGCGATATCCTGCGCGGAGAGCGTGGCGTTGTCATCAAGGGAGACATTGTCGCGCCGTCCGAAGGACAGATAGCTCGTGGGAGGAACGAAGGCACTGCTCTGCTCCGATTGGACGGCGTAGAGCGTACCCGTGACGGGAGTGGCATCGAGCCAATTCACATCCAGCGAATAGCTTCCCTCGAAGCCACTCGACCCAGAGCCGCTGCCTCTCGCCGAGACGAAATTCACCTCGGTCCTGGCGGAGGAAGACGCCACCTCCCCAGTGACGGTCCCCTTCACGGTGGCCTTGCGTGAAACTGACTCCGTGTCCTCTTCGAGGGAAAGCGTGAGGGTCTTGAGCGTCAACCCCTTGTAGATGGCCGCGGACCGGCGCTCCTTCTCGGCCACGATGAGATCGTAGGGAGGAGTCACTCCCGAAACGCTGAAGGCGCCAGACCCATCCACGTTCACCACCTGCCGGCCATCGCCCGGAATGAGGATCGACACCTTCGTGGCGGCCGCGCCCGACCCATCGAGCACCTTGCCGGTCACGGTGATGGTGGTGGGAATGGGGTTGGTGTTTTCACCATCATCCAAGGGGGGGCTGCCATGATCGCCGCAGGCCGAAAACAGCAGCGATGCACAGCAACCCCAGATCAGAACCGAGCGCTTCATCAAATGTGTTCTCCCTTGTGTCCGTTGGAGGGGCGCGGCGGGATCCGCACCGCCGCGGCTGGACTCGGATTTATTCAGCGCCCTGCCTCCAAACTCCCCGTAGGTGGGCGTCCACCCATCAGAAGGCAATCGCGGGAATGGAAGGCAGCCCCTCACCATCCAGCGCGCGCTCCATCGCCTCCGCGTGGCGTCGGAGCGGTTCGAGCTGCGGGGAATCGGTCTGTGCGCGCTCCGCGGCCGCCAGGATTCGGTGCAAGGTCTGGCGAGCGGCATGCCGATCCTCCTCGCCCTGTGCTCGCTGCCCGACCGCTCCCGCCAGCCGCAGCAGCCGGAGCACCACGGCGGGCTCACTGGCGCCGTAGCGGAGGATCTGGTCCGTGGCCAGTTCCAGGTAGTCGCGCAGCGAGGGGGCGCGAAGAAAGACGCGCGGGCGGCCCGATGCATCCGCCAACGCCCGAGGACCCAGGTGCAGCTGGCACAGCCCGCACAGCAAGAAGGTGAGCTGATCCAACACCTCCACGGCCGTGTACGGATCGTTGATAGCCGGCGAGAGCGCCTTGATGGCCACGTCCACGAGCTGCCGCACGCCCAGGGCCACATCCGCGTCCTGCTCCCTCCAACGGTCCACGAGGAGGGCATGAGCCAGTTGCTCGGACACCTCGTGTGACTCCGGCGGACCGAGGCGGCCCGGCTCCACCCACCCCACGACTCCACCCCGCATCACGGGCTCGCCAATGGCCACGTCCACGTGCACCACGAGCCCCCGCTCCTCGGCGACCCGCAGGAGCGCCGCCCCGTCCACGTCCACGACGAAGCCATCCTCGCGAGCCCTCAGCGGGAAGGACTCGCTGGAGGGCGAACGCACCACGGCGGGCACCACGTCCTCCTGGCGGCGCCGCTCCAGCGCCCGCGCGACGCGCAGCGTGTTCCGCCCCACCTGCCGCACGAGATTCTCCACGCGCATGAGCTGAATGGTATCGAGCACCTGGAACACCAACGCCGCCTCGCAGAGCACGAGCAGCAGCATGGCCATGCTGAGCGCTGGGCGCGGCAGCCGCTCGTCCCCGGAGTCGAAACCGAACAGCTGCGCGGCCACGAGGCAGAAGACGCTCGTGGCGACGAATACGGGGATGACCACGCGGATACCCGCGCCGTGCAGGAACAAGCGCAGCAGGCGCGGCGAGTACTGTCCGGCGGCGTTCTGGATCACGAGCATGGACAGCGACAGCACGATGCTCAGCGAGGAGATGGCGATGCCCAGCACCGTGGAGAGCATCGTCCGCGCCTCGTGCGACGATGCCTGCCACGCCACCCCGCGCAACACCGAGGCGATGGAGCCGGGCGGTCGCACCAGCAGCACGCCCAGCGCCACGCCCAGCAACACACTCAGCACGGGCAGCAGCCACGGCGTGCGGCGGATCCACCAGCGAACCGGGTGGACGTCACGCGGCCGTGCGGACCTGAGAGCGACGAGCCGAGCCTTCCTGAGTGTGAATGCCCGCGCGCCCACCATGTGCTTCACCTCCGCCGCTCGCAGCAGACCTCTCTAAAGATGGCCGGCCCTCACCCCCACCCTCACCAGGGCCCTCATCCGCCCTGTCTTTGCCATGGTGACACCCTCGTGCATGAAGCTGGGGCGTCCGATGCATGCTGTTAAGAGGCTGCTGGACAGCAGCGCCTGAGCGCCCCTGTCACGCGAGCACACGAGGCAGGGCTCGCGGCTTCTCCGCCCGGAATAGGTGCGTCCCCCTCGTTTCAGAGAACGCCTGTGCACATGTATGACGCAGCCAAGGAAGGCGAGTCGAGAGAGGTCACCCCATGGACTCCACGGACATTCTCCTCGGCGCGGTGATGGGCAGCCCTGGTGCCCTGCGGTTCATCGTGCAGCCACTGCTCGCCATCCTGCTCGGAGTGCGGGATGGCCGGCTCGACGCGGAGGCGGGAAAGAGGCCCTTCCTCCTGTCCCTCCTCACGGCTCACGAGGATCGCCGGGCGCTGCTCAAGAGCGGCTGGGCATCCATCGCTATACCCTTCCTCGTGGCCATCCTCGTGGACATGCTGCTGCGGTTCTTCGTCTACCTTTCCATCCGCCCCCTGGCCTCGATCGTGGTGGGGGGGCTGTTGGTGGGTCTGCCGTACTCGCTCGCCCGCGGTATGTCGAACCGTTTCATCCACGCTCGCACGGCACACCGGCACGTCTGAATTCGCCGGCGCCCTCACTCAGGGCGCGACCTGCCTCAGCAGCTCCAGGGGGGCCCAGCTCAGAAGAAACCGCCTACGCCTTCCGGATCCCCGTCACCTCTCCGTAGCCGCCGGGGATGAAGAAGTCGTGCGTGCTCATGCCCATGATCCGCAGCGCGGTGGTCACGGCGTCCGCGGCTCTGGGCACGCGCTTCGAGGGCTGACCGTTCTCCTCGACGATGTCCACCGGAACGCCGAGCCCGCGCGAGGTGTACGAGCCCACCTGCCGATTCGCCGCCACGTTTCCGCCCGCGAAGCCAACCGAGGTGAACGGGTGGTGGTCATCCGGCAGGGAGTAGGTGCCGTCGCGTCCGCGCGAGGCCCAACTGCGGCCGAACTCGCTCATCACCAGAACCAGCGTGTCATCGAGCAGCGTCTTGCCCGGCTTGCCAGGAGCGGGTGTGGCCTTGAGCTCGCCCATGAAGCGCGCGACGCAGTCCATCATTCCGCGGCCGTGCGCGCAGCTGAAGCCGTGGCCGAAGCCGTTGTGCGTGTCGAAGTCGAGCTGCAGCGAGACATGCACCGAGGTGCAGAGGTCTGACTTGAGCAAGCGCAGCGCGAGATCCATCCGCGGGTCGAGCCCGGTGAGGTGGAAGTTCGCGAGGCCGAACGTGTACGTGAACGACTGGTTTCCGAGGTAGCTCGCCAGGTATCCGGGACGGTTCGCCGTCAGCATGTCGATGCCCTTGGTGCGCTCCAGCACGGACACGACGTCCGTCGCGAGCACGCGCGAGACCGACGACAGCGAGCCATGCAGGCCTTCGAGGTAGCCGTCCACCTTCGCCGTCGAGCGGCCCATCATCTGCTGGGCGCGCGAGAGCGAGAAGCGCTCCACGGGGGTCGTCTTCAGTGTGCCACCGGCGGGCTGGCCCCGCGCGTCCAGCTCGGGACCTTCGGTGCGCGCATCGAGCCCCGTCCACCATGGATTGTCCGTGGGCTTCGCGGAGAGCAGCGGCTTGAGTGCTTGGATCGACGGAACGCGAACGGGCGAGGCGTGTGAGGGCAGCCCCATCCCGAGCGGCGTGCCGCGCTCACCGGCGACGACCACGAACGGCAGCGGCCTGCTCTCGCGGTACTTCTCGAACAGGTGATTGGCGATCACCGAATGAACGGCGGGCGCCCGGAAGTCCGCGCCGGCGACACCGCACATCGAGGCGATGAACGCACTCGAGTGGTCATTGGTACCCTGGTCGATGCCGTGCAGCATGCTCATCTGCTCATGCAGCGCGAAATGCGAGTAGCCGTACATGAGCGGGCTGAAGCCGCCGCGCTCGGCGGGGTTGAGGGGGTTCCACGACTGCCAGGTGCGGAGCGGCTTGTAGGGTCCGTTCGCGGGCGCGAGGTTCACCACCTTGCTCGCGTCGAAGAAGACGGGCTCGCCGCTGTAGCTGGAGGGCGCTGGCACGCAGAGCGGAATGTCCGCGTCGTCCATCGGGGTGAAGTAGTACGCCGGCCGGTAGCCGCCCGGGATGTAGAGGACCGCGAGCCGTGAGGGGACGTCGAGGTCCGCGGCATGCGCGGCGCTCGAGCCGAGGAGGCCCGCGCGTTCGAGGAGCGCGAACTGTCCCGCGCCAAGGGCCCACTTGAGCAACGTGCGACGAGAGGTGTTCGTCATGGTGTCCTCGGCTCAGTAGGTGATCCACAGCGGGTGACGGATGAGCGACGCACAGACGCCGATCCAGGCCAGGCGCGTGCTCTGCGCTTCGAGCGGTACATAGACCCTTTCGTACAACTCCTTCGCTTCCGCATCCGAAGGCGGCTGTCCGAGCATGCGCAGGTAGAGCGCGCGCATGTTCTTCCGCACCGCGTCCGGGTTGTTCGAGGAGGTGTCGGCGAGCGTCACGTAGCGCAACACCGCCTTGTTGTTCTTCTTGTCCACCGCGCGCACGCACCAGGCCTGCGACATCTGAACCAGCGTCTGCGCGGCGGAGGGACCGAAGCTCACGTCCCGCTTGCGGTACAGGAGCGAGTTGCCGCCTCCAAGCGCATCGAACCGCTCGACGCTGCGTGAGTCGGAGACGTACTCGCCTGAGATGCCGGGCGCCCAATCACCGGGCCACAGGAAGAGCTTGCCGCCATTCACCACGTACGCCTTGTTGCGCCAATTGGGGTCGCTGGTGCTGACGAAGTCCTCGAGCGTGAGCCCGAGCTGCTCCATCAAGCTCACGACCATCTCCTCGGCGGAGAGCCGGCGGACGTGGAACGCTTCCGGATCCGGAGCCTCCAGCCGCTCGGGCGCGGGAGGCAGATCGCGAATCCAGGCCTCCACCTGCTCGGTGGTCAGCGTGACGCGGCCGTTGGTGACGAGCTCGCTGTAGGGCTGACCCGGCGGCATCTGGGGATAGCTTCCGGGCGCGGTTCCCTTGAGCATCTGGATCAGCATGCTGTTCTCGGGATCCCCGCGCTTCACGTACCTCTCGTCGTACACGAGCCCGTTCTCGAACGCGGTGAGCGAGGCGAAGAAAGGCTTGTTGCCAATGAGGTGGCAGCCCTCACACGCGGGCGCGAGCCCGAGCCGGATCTCGTCGTTCCTGCTCGAAGGTGCACAGTTCCCGCCACCGTCTGCCTTCGTGTCATCGGTGCCGCCCGGGTTCTTCTCACTGCAGGCAACAGCGGTGAGCGCGAGTGCGGTCAGCACAGCGGCTCCCAGCATCGAACGCAACGTGCTCATCACAGGCCCCTCCGCAGTTCGGGCTGTTCGAAGAGGTAGCGAATGAAGGACCGGAGCTTGCGGTCGCGTGCGACGAATTCCTTCGCGAGCTTGTCGATGAAGCGCTTCTCGGAGGCCGGGTTCAGCTCACGGCCGATGAACATCGAGTAGAGCTTGCGCGAGGCACAGCGATCGAACTCGCCGGAGCGGACGAGGATCTTTCCGAACCCGAGCGGACCCATCGTGCCGTCGCCGTGCTCACCGAGCAGCGTGTACGTATCCGGCATCGTGTCGAGCAGCACCGCTTCCGGATTGGCCGCGACCTGCTCAGGGGTCACCGGGGTCAACACGGTGTTGGGAAGGAACGCGTTCCTCCACCGATAGCCCGGCGATGAGCCGTTGTGCGGATACTGCCCGGACAGCCACTCCTTCGTGACGCGGTGACGGCCCACACCTGGCATGAAGGGCCACGGGACGTAGTAGCTCTGGAACGGACTGAAATCCCACCGCTTGAACGAGATCGCCGCGGGATCGAGCGTCTTGTGGCAGTGCAGGCACGTTCCCCCAGTCGCGGGATCGACCTCGTACGGAGGGAAGTGCACGTCCGAGGGAGGCGGCGAGAAGCTCTGACAGGCGAAGATCTCGAGGAAGCGCGCGGCCCGGACGCGCTCGCGCGGGAACGAGGACATCGCGCCGATCATGGTGAGCACCCCGGCGGCGGGAAGACCCTTCGGCGCTTCGATCGTGGTGCGGGGATCGAAGTTGTACGTGCGCTCGAGACCTCCGGAGCGCACCCGGTTGCCGGTGAGCGCGAGGTGGAAGGGCTCCAGGTCTTCGACCACGAACTCGCGCCACGCCTGCGGATCATTCGGCGTCGGGTGCAGCGGGTCGCGAGGTGCGTTGTCCGCGTCTGGGCGCCACCACGTCGTGTTCGCGTCCACCGCGTTGCTGCCCATCTGCCGGCCGAAGCGCACATACAGCGCGCGCAGCCAGTTGGTTCCAACCGAGTAGTTGCCGATGACGAGATCCGAGAGCGGCCGGTCGTGCCACGCGAGGTGCGCGAACAAACGCGCGGGTTCCTCGTACGGATGGCGTCGTTGAACGCCGAGGTCGTGGTTGCTCGCGCTCCCCAGGCCGGCGAGCGGTGCGCACCACACCAGGTTCGGTCCGCAGCCGCACCCGGCGGACAGCATGGGATCGTAGTAGCCGCCGCTCGCGATGCCGCAGTCGAGCGCCTGCCCCTTGGCGTCAAAGACCTGGGTGACGTTGGAGCCGGCCTTGCCGAGCACCTCGACCCTCGTGCCCGGCGCCCACCATGGCTCGACCGTGTTCACCACGGGCACCGCGGGATTGCCGTCCGCATCCTGGTCCTTGCACTGCATGGCCGGATCCATCGACGACCCGAATTCGTTCACGTGGTAGTACGCACCCGGGTGCAGGCTGCTCGCGGGACACTTGAAGAGGTGGCCGGACAGGTCGCCCTGGTACGCGTCGCCGGAAGCGCCGGTGGTGTACGCACCCACCGCGATCCACTCGTGTCCGAAGCGCAGCATGCGCTCGTAGAACTTCGGCGAGGCGAGCGCTTCATCGAGCGTCGACCGCAGGAGCGCTTCTCGCGCTTCAGGCGTGGCAGCGGCCTCCATCGCTTCGTACTGCTCAACGCTCGGCGTGGTCCCGGTGAGCCCGAGCACGATGCGCCGCAAGAGCCGCGTGTCGCTCATCCGGTCGTCGGGAGGTTCAACTGTCGGAGGAGTCTCGGGACTGCATTGCTGAGCGTGCGCGTCGACCCCAACGAGTCCGGAGATCGCGAACATCACGGTCAGCATGGCCGCGCGCTTCGAGTGCAAATGCCAGTGCATTCGCGGGACGCTACTGGGTGAACTGTTTCACTGCCAAGGGCCGTGGCCCGAGACGCTCGAGTCGCTCAAGGCGTATCAGGGCCAGATCGCGCTGAGCAGGTTGACAGGACGCACGCGGAGTTGCTGGACAAACTCACGGCGGTGAATACCAGGACGGAGAGTTTCCCCAACGGATGGAGCCGCGCGTCCAGGTAGCAGAAGCCGCGGGACTGGAGCACCGCGACTGCTTACCGCGCGGACAGCTCCCTGGCCGTGTCCACGAAGAGGCGCAGCGCCGGGGAGCGCTGCGCGCGGCTGGGGTAGTAGAGGAAGAAGCCCGGGACCGTGGGCGCATAGGACTCGAGCACCCGCTGCAGCCGTCCGGTGCGTAGCTGCTCCGCCACCATGGGCTCCAAGACGTACGCCAGCCCCAGGCCCTGCTCCGCCAGGGACACGCTCAGCTGGCTGTCGTTGGTGACCACGCCCCCGCGCACCGGCACGCGCCACGTCCTGCGGCCCCGCTCCAGCTCCCATGCATAGAGCGCCCCACTCGTCCGCAAGCGGAAGGTGATGCACTCGTGGCGCAGCAGCTCCTCGGGCCGCTGGGGAGTGCCGTGGCGCGCGAGGTAGCCGGGCGCGCCCACCACGACGAAGCGGAAGGCGTCGGTGAGCCGCACCTGCACCATGTCGCGCTCGATGGCCTCGCTCAGCCGCACGCCCGCGTCGTAGCCCTCCGCCACGATGTCCACGAAGCGCTCCTCGATGACGACCTCCACCTCCACCCGCGGGTGACGCGCGCGGAAGGTGGGGACCACCGGGGTGATGACGTAGGGCACCGCCGCCCGCGGCACCGACAGCCGCACCCGGCCCACCGCCTCTCCGGGTTGGGCGGACACCTCGGTGAGGGCGGCGAGTGCCTGTCCCAATGCCGGGCCCGCGCTCTCCACGAGCCGCCTCCCCGCATCCGTCAGCGACACGCTGCGCGTCGTGCGAGTGAGCAGCACCACGCGCAGCTGCTCCTCGAGCTGCCGCACCGCCTGGCTCACCGCCGGGGTGGAGACGCCGAGCTCGCGCGCCGCGCCGCTGAAGCTGCGCAGGCGCGCCACGGCGAGGAAGACCTGAAGCTGCGAGAAGGGAGCCGTATTCATGGCGAGAGTCGAATGCGACGACGCGACCGAGGCGCTGACGCCTCACTATTAAGCACCACTTAACAGCCTATTGGTTCCCTGGCGCGTAGTCATCTGAGGACTCGGGGCGTACTTCTTCTCGTGAACGGGGCGAACGGCTCCGACCCCACTGAGTTCTGGGGCACTTCGGATTGTCCGAAGCCGGCGTGCAGACGATCCGGCGTGCTCATGCGGTCCAGCCAGTCACCGCCCTCCAGAGCGAATGCTCACTGTGGTGGCGTGAATCCGAGAAGGAGATCCTGCCGACCCTGGAGGAGCTCGGGATCGGCTTCGTGCCCTTCTTCCCACTCGGCAAGGGCTTCCTCACGGGCGCGATCAGCGAGAGCACGACGTTCGACAGCAAGGATTTCCGCAACATCGTCCCGCGCTTCACGCCAGAGGCCCGGACAGCGAACCAGGCCCTGGTTGATCTTCTCGGCGAAATCGCGGACCGGAAGCAGGTGACGCGTGCCCAGCTCGCGCTCGCCTGGCTGCTGGCCCGGAAGCCGTGGATCGTGCCGATCCCGGGTACCACCAAGCTGCATCGCCTGGAGGAGAACGTCGGAGCGGCCGCCGTTGAGCTGACACCCGATGAGCTGCGCGACATTGATGGCGCCCTTTCCAAGATCACGGTGCAAGGGGATCGGTATCCCCCGCGCCTTCAGGCAAGGGTCGGTCGCTGAGAGTCGAGCCGAAGCGAGCACCAGGTTCGCCGTGCGCGCCATCTCGGTCATCTACGGCGGCCTGACGCTGGCCACGGTCATGGGCGCCCCCTTGGGCGTCTTCTTCGGCAGCCGCTTTGGTTGGCGGCTCACGTTCCTCGGCGTCGCGGTGCTGGCCGTTCTGACGGCGGGGACCATCGGGTGGATGCTCGCCCGCCAGGCCGCGGCGCGCACGGTCTCCTTCGCCGAGCGACTCGCCGTGGCGCGGCGCCGTGACGTCCAGGAGGAGGCCAACGGGTCAGGAGATTTGAAAGCCCAGCTGCGCCAGGGCGGCCTTCACCCAATCCTTGAGGGACGCGGTCGCGAACGGGGTGGCATCGCGCTTGGGGTACTTCTTCTCGAAGTAGCTCACCGCGACGATGCCCATGGCTAAGGCTGTACCTCCGCTCGCCGCGCCCTTGATCAGCCAGCCTACGAGGGGAATCTGTCCCACCGTCTCACCCACCACCGCGGTCGCCACCGTGCGCGCGACCATGCCCGCGCCCAGCGTGGGCACGAGGGCGAGGGCCTCGCCGAGCGTGAGCTTCTCTCCGTAGATGCCGGCCACGTGGTAGATCATGTAGGCCTCGATGGCCGACGTGAGCGCCGTGTGCGCACCGGGGATGGGAATCGGGATGGCCGCGGCCGCTGCCGCGCGCGTTGCACTCTCCTCGACCCAGTTGCGTGCCGCCTTCTCCGCGTTCATCAGTGTCCCCCTTCATCCGGACCAGGATTTTGGTGGCGAAGGTTAGCCTGAGTTCGTCTCCCGCGTCGAACAAGAGAGGACGTCAAGCCCTCTCCCTCAACAGGGCCCCCATCCCGCCTACGGGCTGGGCACCTGCTGCTTGGGGTTCAACACCAGCCGATGCGGACCCACACAGAGCGCTTGAGTCCAACCCCGAAGACGGGGAAGGAGGCGGCACACCAAGGAGCGTCTCCATGAACGTTCGTCACCTGCCCGTCGTAGTTCGCCGCACCGGACTGGCCGTATTCTTCGCCGCCGTCGTTGCCTGTGGAGTGAAGCCGGAGAACGACCCCGAACTCCCAACGAAAACCGCCGCGCTTACCGCGGGCACCCGGCTCATCGGCGTGCAGTCCGGCCGCTGTCTCGACGTGGCCCAGAACAGCCAGACGCCGGGGACCGGGCTCAACATTTATGACTGCCACGGGGAGGCGAACCAGCGGTTCCTGTTCACGCCCGAGGGCGAGCTGCGCGTGTTCGACGGCGCCCAGTGCGTCCAGCCCGCGACCGCCAGCGCCGGGGCAAGGGCGGTCATCGGCGCCTGCACCGGGGCGGCGAGCCAGCGGTGGGTCCGCAACGCCAACGGCACGGTGGTCCATACGCCGTCCTCGCTGTGCCTCGACGTGTCCGGCGAGGCCACCACCAACAGCTCGCCGGTGAGCCTGTGGAATTGCAACGGCCAGACGAACCAGCAGTGGTCGCTGCCGCCCGACGCCCAACCCCCCACGGTGCCCACCGGGCTCACCCTGTCCAACGTGACGTGCAACTCGGCCACGCTCTCGTGGTCCCCGTCCACGGACAACGAGGGAGTCGCCTTCTACGACGTCTACCACGACGGCCAGCTCATGAAGACCGTCTCCGGCGCCACGGTGTCGACCGTTCTGACCGTGGTCCCCGGCGCGACCTGGGGCCTGTACGTGAACGCGCGGGATGCGGCGGGCAACGTCTCTCAAGGCAGCGCCACGCTCTCCATCACCCCGCCGCCGTGCCAGGTGGACACCCAGCCCCCCAGCGTCCCGACTGGCGTCACCGCCACCGCCTCGGGCACCAGCGTGACCGTGAGCTGGAGCGCGTCGACCGACAACCTGGGTGTGAGCGCGTACGACGTGTTCCGAGGGGGCGTGAAGATAGGGACGGTGTCCGGCTCGCCGCCCGGGACGTCTTTCGTCGACAGCGGCCTCTCCCCGAACACGGCCTACGCCTACACCGTGCTCGCCCGCGACGCCCAGGACAATGCGTCAGCCCAGAGTTCGGCCGTGACGGTCACCACCGGCCAGGCCTGCGCGAACGCCGTCTGCTCCGTCACCCAGGTCGCCACCGACACGGACATCCCGTGGGGCCTGGTGAACCTGCCGGACGGCTCGGTGCTCTACGGCCGCAGAGACGCGCAGAACATCGTTCGCCTGGACCCGGCGACGGGCCAGAAGACGTCGGTGGGAACCGTCCCCAACGTGCAGAGCACCGACGGCGAGGGCGGGCTGATGGGACTGGCCCTCTCCCCCACCTTCTCCAGCGACCGCTGGCTGTACGTGATGCACACCTCCCCGACGGACAACCGCATCGTGCGCCTGCGGTACGAGAACGGCGCCCTCGACACCGCCTCGCTCCAGGTGCTGGTCCAGGGCATCGGGCGCAACAAGTTCCACAACGGCGGGCGCCTGCGCTTTGGACCGGACGGGAAGCTCTACGCGTCGACCGGGGATGCCCAGAACGGCGCCTACGCGCAGGACACCAACAACCTGGCCGGCAAGGTGTTGCGGCTCAATGCCGACGGCGGCGTCCCGTCCGACAACCCCTTCGGCAATTACGTGTGGAGCTACGGCCACCGCAACCCGCAGGGGCTGGCCTTCGATTCTCAGGGCCGCCTTTGGGAACAGGAGTTCGGCAACTCCGTGATGGACGAGACCAACCTCATCCAGAAGGGCGGGAACTACGGCTGGCCGGACTGTGAAGGGACGGTGTCCCAGGGCGGTTCGGGCTGCGCGACGGCCGGGTACATCGCCCCGAAGCAGACCTACCCCACGTCGGAAGGCTCCTGCTCCGGCATCGCGGTGGTCCGCGACGTCCTCTACGTGGCCTGCGCCCGCGGCTCACGGCTCTACCGCGAGGTCATCAGCGGCTCCGGCGTGACCAACGTGCAGCAGTTCTTCGTCGGCACCTACGGCCGGCTGCGCACCGTCGAACCGACCCTCGACGGCAACCTGTGGCTGACCACCACCAACCAGGGCGACAAGGACAGCATCCCCGGCAACAGCAACGAGAAGATTTTCCGCGTCCTTCTCGGGCAGTAGGGAACGTATAGGACCACGGACTCCTACGCGATCGCGCTGGACCCCTCCGGCAAGCTCACCTGGAAGTCGAGTTCCATCGATGAGGAGCACGTGATACGGCCGGGTCGAGCGCGGCGCGTGGTGCCCAGTGTGCCCACGCCGCGGCGCATCCGAATTCGAACCGGGGAGCGACTGATTACGAATGAGCCGTGGAACGAGCCTCGGGGGGGAAGTGCTACACTCGAGGTCGATGTCTCGCTCCGAGCCCCGCGAATCCCAGTTCCCCCCGCTGGTCGCCGAGGTGTCCACGGCCGTCGGCCACGAGCAGCGCGCCGCGGCGTCCGCTGACCAGGTGGTGCCGGTGCTGACCCTCATCTCCCATCCCACGGCCACCCGGGCCGGAGAGCGGCTCCTGCTGGATGGGGTCGCGGCCGGCCGGGAGGTGGCCCTGTCTCGCAACGGCCCGAACTTCACCCGGCCTGGAGAGACCTTCGGTCAGCCCCTGTCGGATCCCTTCGTGAGCCGGACCCCTCTCGTGTTCTCACCCGTCAATGGGGGGGGGCTCCGGCTGCGGGTGGGCGAGGGAGGAACCCGGGTGGTGGTGGACGAGCAGCCCCTGACAAGCCGTGAATTCACGCCGGAGGAACTGGCGGCGGGCGTGCTGTTGGAGCTCTCGGGCCGGGTGGTGTTGCTGCTGCACCAGGACTCGAACAGGGCGCGAGCGCCCGGGGACATGCTGGGCATGGTGGGCGAGAGCCCGGGCATCCGGCGCGTGCGCGAGCACATCCAGCGCATCGCCGACCTCCATGTCCCGGTGCTGGTCCGAGGGGAGACGGGGACGGGCAAGGAGCTGGTGGCCCAGGCCATCCACCAGCACAGCCCGCGCCAGGGGCGTCCCTTCATCAGCGTGAACCTGGGCTCCATTCCCAAGGAGCTGGCGGCCGCCGAGCTGTTCGGCGCGCACCGGGGCGCCTTCACCGGAGCGACCCGAGACCGGGAGGGTTTCTTCCGGGCGGCCCAGGGAGGCACCCTGTTCCTCGACGAGGTGGGCGAGGCGCCCCCGGAGGTGCAGGTGATGCTGCTCCGGGTGCTGGAGACCGGCGAGCTGTACCCGGTGGGCGGGCATACGCCCCTCAAGACGGATGTCCGGCTGATCGCCGCGACCGATGCCAACCTGGAGGAGCACATCCGGGAGGGGCGCTTCAAGGCGCCCCTGCTGCATCGCCTGGCCGGTTATGAGATCCGGCTGCCGCCCCTGCGCGAGCGTCGCGAGGACATCGGGATGCTGTTCCAGCACTTCGCGCGGGAGCAGCTGGAGGCCCTTGGCGAGGCCCACCGCCTGACGCCCCGGGACCCCTATGCCGAGCCGTGGTTGCCGGCGCCGCTCGCGGTGTCCCTGCTGCGCTACGCCTGGCCCGGCAACATCCGGCAGTTGCGCAACATCACCCGCCAGTGGGTGATTGGCAGCCGGGGGCAGCCCACCCTCCAACTGGACTCGCGACTCGCCGAGGAACTGGACGCCGCGGGGCCCGTCCCGAAGCCAGCACCCCCGCCCACGGCGGTGGCTCGCCGCAAGTCCACCGAGGTCACCGCGGAGGAGCTGCTCTCGGCGCTCCGACAGCACGCCTGGGATCTCAAGACGGCGGCGGACTCGCTCGGGATCGCGCGCTCCTCCATCTACGATCTCATCGACAAGCACCCGAACATCCGCAGGGCGGGGACCCTGAGCGCGGAGGAAATCACCTCCTGCCATCAGGAGTGCGAAGGCGACCTGGACGCCATGGTCCAGCGCCTGGAGGTCTCCAAGAAGGCGCTCAACCGGCGCCTCAAGGAATTGGGCCTGAGCGCCAGGAACGCCTGAATCCCAGATGAAAAAGGAGCAGTGACGTGGCGAAGCACCAGCTGAGCATCTCTAAAGACATCAACGGGTCCTACCCGGTCCGTTCTGAAGCAGGGCAGTTCAAGGTGACCCGCACGCTGGTGGTCAACTGGAAGGGGAAGTGGGAACCAGACGATCGCCCCGAGCTGTACCTGGTGGTGGCGCCAGGGGATGAGCTCGAGGTCGTGCTCTCGTCCGAGAAGCACCCGGGCGGCAGCTTGTGGCTCTTCAAGCGGGTGCACCCCTTGCTCCTGCCAACGCAGGAAACCCAGCATCAAGACGCCTGGGAGCGCGTGGATATCGAGAGCGGGAGCAGGGTCCTCCAAGTGAATCACACGCTCGCTCGTGACTCGGGAGAGTCACGTTATGACCTGCGCATCAGTGCATTGGGGCAGCGGCCACTGCCCATCGTCGGGCAGGGACAGGCCGGCAGCCTGACGGCATCCAAGCCCTGAGGTGCTCGTCGAATTGGCCGGGTCCTCGCGGTGAGCGGGCTCACGCCCGGCGGAGTCCTCACGCCCGGCTCCGAGCTGTACAACCCCGTCACCGGGACGTGGACAGCCACCGGCTCCCTGTGCGGGTGGCGGGTGGATGAGGAAGACCCGGCTGCGAACGCGCTCGAAGCCCGTTACAACAGTCCCCACCATGAAGAGCCCCATCCTCCAGACCCTGCCCCTCGGCTCGCCTCCCTGGGTGACCGCGGACCCGTTCCTGTTCTGCGTGCACCATGACGACCAGTACCCCGCCGGCAATGACCACCAGGGACCGGATGCGCCGCTGGACGGCCGCAACCTCGGCCAGGATTTCGAGGGCAAGGACGGCTGGCGCATGTACCACGGGGAGCGCGTGCCGGGCTTTCCCGGACACCCGCACCGCGGCTTCGAGACGGTGACACTGGTGCGCAACGGGCTCATCGACCACTCGGACTCGCTCGGAGCCACCGCGCGCTTCGGCCACGGGGACGTGCAGTGGCTGACCGCCGGGACGGGCATCATGCACGCGGAGATGTTCCCGCTCGTGAAACAGGGAGAGCCCAATCCAACCGAGCTGTTCCAGATCTGGCTGAACCTCCCGGCCGAGGACAAGCACGCACCACCGCACTTCGCGATGCTCTGGAGCCAGGACATCCCGCGCGTCACCTTCACCGACGCGGCGGGCCGGCACACCACCGTGACCGTCGCCGCGGGCGAGCTCGAGGGCCGGCGCGCGCCACCGCCTCCGCCCCGCTCCTGGGCCTCGCGCCCGGACACCGACGTGGCCATCTGGACCGTGCGCCTGGAGCCCGGCGCGACGTGGACGCTCCCGCCCGCGAAGAACCCGCGCGCCCAGCGCACGCTCTACTTCTTCGAGGGCGACGCCTTGAAAGTCGCGGACCACGCCTTCCGGGAGCACCAGATCCTGGCCGTGAGCAGTGACGTCGCGCTGCGGCTCGAGGCCCCGGGCGGCGCGGTCGAGGTGTTGATGTTGCAGGGACTCCCCATCGGGCAGCCCGTCATGCAGTACGGCCCCTTCGTGATGAACACCCGCGAGGAGATCCAACAGGCGGTCAGCGACTACCAGCGCACGCGCTTTGGCGGCTGGCCGTTCGACCAGGATGATCCGGTGCACGCGCGCGAGGAGGGCCGCTTCGCCCGGCACGCGGACGGCCGGATCGAGCGGCCGTCTCGCTAAGTCGTCACGCTCCACCCCCGACGCCAGGTGAGCGGAGAAACTCGCGCGACCGGTTCAGCAATGGCAACGAATGTCCGAGCAGCGGCAGACTCGCGGGTGCTATCGGTACGGGCAGAGGGGACTCTTCTACGACACGGAGAAGCGGCTGCAGCAACAGGGCCTGGCGCCCAGGTTCAGTCTCTCATCCTGGGTCATCGAAGCGGGCCCGAAGTACTTCGAGGGTGCCAACACCCACGTGGGCGCGGCCATCCAGGCCGCCAGCGAGAAGATCAAGCAGCGCGACGGCACGCCGTACGTGAAGGCGACACCGGCCAGCGCGAAGTAGGCCCACTCGGCCGTTCGGGAGCGGAGGGGCTTGCCCCGGTTACATGGCTCTTCCGCACTTTATGTGGTGCAGCATCGGCGAGCGGGCGAGCCTCCTTCGCGCGAGCATCCGTTGCCCCCAGGCTTCACACAAACCGCATGAGAACCACGTAACCGGGGCAGGCTCACTCCTGGGACTATCGGCTCACCACGACGCCCACCGCTGAACAGACCCACCCCGGATGCTTGGCGCTTCCTCATCGAAGGTCCCCGCATCCCGTCATCGGCATGTCAGCTCCTTCTGTTTCCCTCCGAAACCTGACACCGACACCGGGAGGCGCGGGGTGGACATGAAGGAGCGAGGAAGCAAAATGCGGAGCTCCTGGAGGCTTGCTGTTTTTCTCCTGGTGCTCGGGGTGACCTTCTGCATCCACGCGGAGCCTCCCTCCTCCAAGCTCCCGGGCCGTAAACCAGACTCCACGGAGCCCTGGGGCGCTTTTCTTGGCCGGGCCGCACACTTCGCCATTGGTCGGCAGTACAGCGTGCAGCACCCCACCAACACCGTCTTCCTCGACACCGTCAATCTCTACGACATTGTAGAGGACGGGGAGTTGGGAAACCCCAAGCGTCTCTCGGAGTTCGTCAAACGCTTGCGCCCGGATATCACCGATACGGACGCCTTGGTGCTCTTCGAGATCAAGCCGGACAATGAGGAGGGACGCAAGGAAGGCAGAGAACAGGCGGGGCGCTATCTGGCGGCTTTGAATGAGGCCGCCGAGCCTGACAAGAAGCTCGCGGGAGGCATTGGCTTCGAGGGGTCCCTCTTCATCGAATTCGAGAACGGGGGAGCCCTCTGGCAGTTGTCCTGGCGCACGCCAGAGCCCGGAGTGACGCTCTACCGCTGGAGCTACCGGCGCGAGAAGCCTCATGCTTCCTGGAAGGAGCGCGCGGCCCAGAAGGAAGAGGTGTTGCCCAGGGAAGAAGGAGAGCAGCACGGTGAGGTGGCTGAGCAGGCGCTCCGGGCTGCCTATGAAAGGGGCAAATGGCCCAGCGGATTCCAAGGCCAAGTCTACCTGCCCGTGGACTGCCGCTGAGCAAGAGGGAGGCATCTGGCGCCCTTGGAGCAAGCGCGGGTCCTGGTGCTTGAGACGCACGCGACCGCTGTGGTAGGGCCAGGGCCATGACCGTGCCCCAGTCCCCGGTGCTCGAGTTCCCCGCGATGCTCCACGGCCCTCTCGGCGCCATCCGCCGAGAGGTGAGCGCCAAGGGCCAGGGATGGGCCCGGGAGTACCTCGAAACCGGTGCCTTTACCCAGCCCCGGCGGATGCTCCAGGTGCCGCCCGGCGAGCCCCTGGTGATGCACTCGGCAGCCGAGTTTGAATTCATCCGCCGCTCGAGCTGGCGGGTTCACATGCTCGTCAGCGTCTTCAGGAGTTTGAATGAAGGCGTCCCTGAAGCGGAGTACCCGCGCGCACGGGAGGCCTTCGAGTCCTTCTGCCTGAGCACCCCGTGGGGGGCGCTCTACCATGCCGTGTCTCCTCCCCCGCTGCGGAGCGCGGAGCGCATGGCCAAGCGGCTCGCCGCGCTGCTGCGCTTCTGGGACGTGCTCCAGGGCCCGCGTTATGCGTACAGGGTGCCCGACACCCACCACACGCTCGATGACCTCATGGACTCCATCTACGGAATGACGCTGGGGGCATGGTGCCCCGGAGGTGCCGCATCCGTGCGAGAGCACCTGGTGCTAACGGTGGAGCGCATGGCGCGCGCCACCCGGGAGGATAGCCTGGAGGCCGTGCTCCGGGTGATTCCCATCCTGGTGCGGGCGAACACCGATCTCAAGCATCGCGAGGTGCTCAGCGACCCGGGCTTCCTGCGCGAGCGCCTCGCCGCGCTCCCCCCAGAGGACTTCGAGTCTTTCTCCAGCGCCTACCGCTACGCGGTGAACGGGCTGCTGTGCGCGTGGGACAGGGAGTTGGGGCGGCATTAAGAACTGTCAGCAACGACTCCATGCAGTGCAGCAGTAGCAATTACGAGCAGGAATCAAGGCGACAGCGGGCCACTCGCCGTTCCGAGCCGAGCCATCTCCTCACGAGAAGGCGCGGAGCGCCTTGGGGACCCCACCCTGTCCTTGTCGGACCCCATGAGGACCCACTCCGAAGGCACAACGGCACCTCGCCCCCAACGGGCCGCACGAGGCGAGCCGCGGGGGCGAGGTGCCGCACGGGGAGGCCTACTGGATGGTGAAGGCCACCGTGCCGCCGCAGCTCGAGGAAGAGTAACAGCCGGCCTGGATCCGGTAGGTGCCGGTCTGGGTGGCCGTGTAACCCACGAACGAGAGGACGCCGCAGGCGTCGTCATTCGCGGCCACGTGCGAGCCATCCGGGGCATACAGCCGCAGGAAGGTGTCACCCGTGCCGGACGCGCCGTTCACCGAGCAGGTGCCGAACTGAAGCGTCTGCCCGGCGTTGAGCCGCACGTCGAAGGGCGTGGTGTTCTGCGTGGCGCTGCCCGTGTTGGAGGCGCTGAAGGTGAAGCTGCCCGAGGTCGGCTGCGCGGACAGCGCGGACGGCGCGTACTGGAGCTGCAACGAGGCACCCCGCCCGTTGAAGGGATGGTCGGCGCCCTGCACCGAATTCCAGCCGCACTCCCCCCGGTTCCACAGGTCGACCACCCGGTTGTCCGAGCTGTAGGTGGCCTCGCCAGAGCCGTAGTAGCCGACCGCCTGGAACTGGTTGGGCGCCACCGCGAAGGACGTGCCCCGCAGGTCGACGTTGCCCAGTCCGGGGTTGCCGAAGTCGCAGTTCATCGCCGCGGCATAGGACATCGAGGTGACGGCATCCCCGTGCCAGAGCAACCCGGAGGAGGTGGAGAAGGTCTGGTCACCGGTGTTCACGCGCAGGGTGGAGGGATCGATGCGGATCTTGGAGAAGAGGGTCCGCACGTTGCTCCCCCCGCCGTTGTGCACGCCCGCGGTGTACTGGGAGAAGTTGACCGAGGCGCCCGTCGAGGGCAGCGACAGGTACTCGGCGGGGGGGCCCGCCATGTCGTGGCACCAGGCCGTCCAGGGCTGGGTTGCATCGCCGTTGACATACAGCGCGTACTCACCATCCGCCGCGGAGGGATTCGCGTTCTTGACCGCCCGGCAGCTCGCCGGGGGCGTCGGCCGCATCCGGGTGCAAATGGGCTGCTCCATGTCGAGGTTGTCTCCGTTGCGCACGTGGAGCTGCGTGACCACCTGCTCCTGGGGGCAGACATCCGAGAAGGCATCGCCGGAGTAGCTACCCATCTCGGCGACAGAGGCCTGCACCTGGGCGCTGGTCATCCAGGCATTGGGGGCGGCGCAATGCAGGCCCAGCGCGTCGACCAACGCACCGCTGTGGCCCGGGAAGCCCACGACGGCCATTCCCGCCGGGCACTGGAGCGAGAAGGCGGTGCCCCAGCCGGGACCCGCCATCGCGGTGGAGACCGAGGCGCCGAGGGTGCCATCGGTGTTCAGGGCCTGGCACAGCAGCCCGATGCTGTTGATGTAGGTGACGACTGTGCCGTGGATGCCCACGGCGACGTGGTTGGCCGGGCACGCGATGGAGCTGGCAACGCCGCCATAGCCACCCCGAGCCGGGAGCGAGGTGGTCTCGGTGCCGAGGCTGAGCGCGTCTCGCGTCTGGCCCAATCGCGTGGGGGCCTCGGGGCTGTTCGCGTCTTCCATCCCGCAGGCGGGGAGCAGGGCGAGGCCGGCGACGAACATCCACTTCTTCGAAAGCGGGGGGGACATCATGGGGACTTCCTGGGTTCGGAGGAGTCTGGAGTGAACTCGGGAATGCCCTTGAGCACGCGTCGTGCCAACCCGCCCCGGGGGCGCTCTCCGAGGAGAAGCCTCGCGGGGAAGGGTCCGCGAGGGCGTGAGGCGGTTGTCGGCGACATGTCGCCGACAACCGCGAAACGTCGCGGCCCCCGTCGCCGTCTGGCGCTAGCTAATAGGACCCGCTGGACTGGAGGCGCTGGAGGGCGCTTCCCCACTCCCGTTGAAAGCCCGGGTTGGCGGAGAGCGCACGGGAGAGATCCTCCCTGGCCTGTCCGCGCCACTGCTGCTTCTGTCCGAGAGTAGCGGAGGGGAGCTCCGCCTGGAGCGCGAACAGACTGCCTCGCAAGAGCCGGGCGTCTGGCCATCCGGGACGAACCACGAGGAGTTGATGGGCCAGCTCCAGCCCTCGTTGAAGCGAGGGGCCCGGGTCCTGCTTGCCCCGCATCAAGCGGGTGGACCAGCGGCGGAGGAAATGCCCGAAGCCGATGCGGAACTCCTGACGCTCCGCGGCCAGTTCCAGCCCCTTCTCGAACGCCCGGACCGCCTCCTCGGAGTCCTGGGAGCGTCCTTCGGCGGAGAGCGCCTTGGCCCCCAGCGCCTCCCCCAGGTAGTACCAGGCCTCGGCGTGGGTCGGATTGCGCGCGAGTGCCTGCCGCAGCGCTGCCTCGGCCCGCGCGCCGCTGGGGCGGGGATCGCGCCCGTGCTCCAACTCGAACGTGGCCAGGATGGCATGGACCATGCCTCGGTTGGCCAGGGCTCCCGCGTTCTCCGGAAGCCACTGGAGTGCCTGCCGCAGGGCTTCGTCGGCCGCGTGAACGCTCGGGCCGGGATCCTCTCCCCGGGCGCGCTGGTACAGGGCTCGATGGGCGAGCACCTCGCCGAGGTTGATGTGCCCATAGCCACTCCTCGGCGCGAGGGCCACGGACCGCTCGCAGGCCGCCCGGGCCTGGTCCAGCGCGGGGAACGGATCCCCGCCGCGGTCCCAGTCCGCCTGGGCCCGCTGGACGAGCGTCAGGCACAAACCGTTGTGGAGCTGGGGAATGCCGGGGCTGAGTTCGAGCCCCTCGCGGTACATCTCCGCGGAGCGCTCCAGCGAGGGGCCGGGCTCACCTCCCGTGCCGCGCAGCCGCTGGGCCACGAGCGCGTGCGCCAGCCCCGCGTAGAAGTAAGGCACCACGTGACCGGGGTTGAGGCTCCGGGCCTTGTCCAGTGCCGCCAGCGCCTGGGTGAGGTCTCCGTCCGGAGCCGGGGCCCGTGGATGCGTGGCGCGGGTGTAGTACGCGATGCCCAGGTTGATCCAACCTTCCGGCACCTGGCCGTCGCGCTGGATGGCGGCGAGATAGGACTCGATTGCCTTGCCGTACGCGGGCAGCGGATCCGCGCCGACCTGCTCCTCGTAGTCGGCCCACGTCTTGTAGACCATGCCCAGGTTGAGGAAGAAGTCCTGGTCCCGAGCCTCCGGGGCGATGCTCTCGAAGCTCTCGGCGGCCTCGCGCAGTTGCTCGCGCGGATCCAGGGAGTGGCTCTGGCGGATGTCGCCCCAAATCCAATAGCCCTGCCCCAACTCCAGCCGGGCCTTCGACCGCGAGGGTTCGAGCTCCAGCGCACGGCGCGCGGCGGCCACGGCCTTCTCCGGCAACGTCTCGGAGTAATCGCCCAGGTTGCGTTGATGTTCGGCGAGCCGCCGATGGAGGCGGGACTCCAACACCCGGGCGTCATAATGCTCCGGCATGGCCACGAGCGCGCGGGAGACGGCCTGGAGGGCCTGGGTGTAGCGGGGAGTGACATCGCCCTTGCCGTAGAGCTCCAGGATCAGCGCGCCGTACTCCAGCTCTCCCTGGGCCGTGTGGATCGAGGCCACGCTCTCGCCGATCGCGGCGGCCTCGGCGTAGGCCTCGCGGCCCGCCTCGAAGTCCACCCGCGCGCCCTCGTGCTCGCCCTGGTTCCAGTGCCGCATGGCGCGGGCCAGGAGGATGTCTCCGCGCAGCTTGGGCGCCTCGTGGAACCAGGAGCGCTCGGTGCCGATGGCGTCCAGCAGGGAGAGGGCTTCGTCCCACCGGTTCTCGTAGAAGGCGAGCAGCGCCGCCCCATACGCGGCGGAGGGAACCTCGGCCCCTTCCCCCTGACGGAGATAGGCCAACGCCGGCTCCCGGTAGCGGCGCTCGATCTCGCGCTTGCGAGCCTCCCGCCGCTCGGCGTCACGGAGGCGCTCGGCCTCCAGCAACTGCTCCTGGTATTGGTGCCCCGTCACCAGGGCGAGCGCGTAGGCCACCCGGGGCTCGCGAAAGCCGTGATTCCAGGCGACTTCGAGCGACTCGCGGGCCCTGGCCTCGTCTCCGAGCGCGAGGTAGCCCCGCCCCAGCGCGTAATGACCCGGCCCCACGGCCCGCGCGCCCGCGTCCTGGATCTCCGCCTCGAGTGCCGCCATGCGCTCGCGGATGACGCGCTGATCCGCGCGTGTGTCGTGCAGGCGGGAGAGGTCCGAGTAGCGAGCCAGCGCCTCGAGGCGCTCCACGGACTCGGTGAACCGCCGGCTCAGGCGCTCGCGCACGGCGGCCTCGCGGCGGGCCCACCCCGCCCAGCCCAGGGCCAGGAGCACGAGCACGGCCGCCCCCGCGACCACGGACGCCACGAGCCGGTGCTTGCGGAGCTTCTTGCGCAGGCGGTACCCGGTGCTGTTGGCGCGGGCCCGCACCGGCTCGCCCGAGAGGAAGCGGTCGAGCTCCTCGGCCAGGGCGCGCGCCGAGTCGTACCGGGCCGAACGCTCCTTCTCCAGACACTTGAGCGCGATGGCCTCGAGGTCCGGGGGAATGTTCGGATCCACCGCGCGCGGCGGCCGTGGCTCCTTCGTGAGGAGGTTGTTGAGCACCTCCAGCCCGTTGCCCCCGGAAATGGGCGGCTGGCCCGTCAGCACGCTGTAGAGGGTGGCGCCCAGCGCGTAGACGTCCGCCCGGCGATCCAGGCGGGAGACCTCGCCGCGGGCCTGCTCGGGGGACATGTACTGGGGCGTACCCATCACCGCGCCAGTGACGGTGGCCCCCTCGTTCCAGTCTCGCGCCAGCCCGAAGTCCATCACGTAAGGGCGCAACGTGCCGTCCTCCGCGCGCTCCACCATGATGTTGGAGGGCTTGATGTCCCGGTGGATGAGGCCCACGCGGTGCGCCTCGTGAACGCCCTCCGCGGCCTCCCGGAGCAACAGTACCTTCTGTTCGACGGACAGCTCGCGGGCGAGCACGCTCAGCGTCCGTCCCTCGATGAACTGCATCGCGATGTAGACGCGCCCCTGGACCTCCCCCACCTCGTAGACCTTGCACACCCGCTCGTGGTTTACCCGCGCCTGGGCCTTGGCTTCGGAGAGGAAGCGCCGGGTGAGTTCGGGCTCGTCACCCCGGACGAACTTCAGGGCCACGTCGCGGTTGAGCCGAGGATCATGCGCGAGGAAGACCCGCCCCATTCCCCCCTCGCCGAGGAAGCGCACGCACTGGTAGCGCTCCCAACCGCTGACGGGGAAGGCCGGGACCGCGGGGGCGGTCTCGTCTCGGGCGTCAGCCACCTGGGGCGTGGCGCTCCGGACCTGCGCCAGCATCGAGATGAGCGTCCCCTCGGACAGCCGGCCCCGCTCACGGAGCAGAAGCAGGGGACTGCGCTCCAGGCGCCGGGCCTCCTCGCGCAGAGTGCCCGCCTCCTGCTCGGAGACAAGGCCCTCGGCGAGAGCCGCCCGCAGCTCGACTTCGAAATCCGGATGCATGGAGAAAGGCTCCTCTGGGCACCCATCCTACTGACGTGGCGGGGCGACCGGATCGGCATGGTCGCTCAGGATGTGGAGAAGGCCGTTCCGGAGGCCATTCGTACGGACGGGGAAGGCTACAAGACGGTCGATTATGGCCATCTCACCGCGGTGCTGGTGGAGGCCATCAAGGAGCAGCAAGCGCTCATCGAGGAACTGCGCAGCCGCATCACCGTCCTCGAAGCGCCAGCCGGGCGTCCCGCCAGGTGAAGGCGTTTCCATACACGACTCGGCGGAGGACAGGGGCGGCGTAACTACTTCCGCCGAGACCGCCTATCTACGGGCGGAGGCTTCGCAAGGTGGTAAGCCTCGCTTCATGATGCGGGACGACTTCGAGGGAATGAGCGTCTTCCTGGCCGTGGCCGAGGTGCGGAGCCTCCGCGGCGCCGGTGACCGTCTTGGCGTGAGCGGCTCGGCGGTGAGCCAGGCCCTGCGGCGGCTGGAGGACCGGCTCGGGGTGGCGCTGGTGCAGCGGACCACGCGCAGCGCCCGGCTCACCGAGGCAGGAGAGCGGCTCTACGCCGCCGTGCGCCCCGCCGCGGAGGGGGTGCGGGCCGCGGTTGCGGCCGTGGACAAGCTCGGGGATGCGCCACGCGGGACGCTCCGCCTTCAGGTGTCACCCGGGGCGGACTCCGCCTTGGCCAGTCCCCTCCTCGCCGAGTTCCTTGCCAAGTACCCGGACGTCCAGCTCGACGTGCACGTGAGCGAGGCGCGGGTCGACATCGTGGCCGGCGGGTACGACGCCGCAATTCAGCTTGGTGAAGTCATCGACCGGGACATGGTGGCCGTGCCGGTGGGCGGAGACATGCGACTCATCGTGGTAGGGGCGCCCTCCTACTTCAAGCGTCACGCGCCGCCGCGGCACCCGAGGGACCTCGCCGAGCACGTGTGCATCAACTGGCACTTGGAGCCCGATGCTCCCCCGTACCGGTGGGAGTTCACGGAGGGCGGCCGTGACTTCGCCGTCGCGGTCCCTACGCACGTGCTCTCCACTGACCCGGCGTTCAACCTCCGCCTTGCCCGCGCCGGGGTGGGGCTGACGATGACCTTCGAGGACCGCGTGCGCGACGAACTGGCGCGCGGGGAGCTCGTGTCCGTGCTGGACGCGTTCTGCACGCCCTTCCCCGGCTACTTCCTGCACTACCCGACGCGCCGGCAGGCCTCCCCTGCCCTCCGCGCGCTCGTCGACCACCTGAACCGCCGCAGACGCGGATAGCCTCCGCCGCCCCTTCCCTGGCGGTGACGCCCGGTCGCCTGCCCCTTATGCGTCGCTCCCCATGGGCGCGACCCTCCATTCCTTAGCTCCGCTTCGCGGCCTGTAAGGCTCGCGGCACCTAGTCCTCGGCGCAGCCGCGGCGTATCTCATCGGCATCGTCAGGGCGCTCGAGGTGACGTTGCCGCTCGCACGGACGGCCACAGGCTCCAGCGCCTTGGACGTGCGCGGCGCCTCACACGCACCGCGGCGTCCACCACGCCACCCACGACGAGAAAGGACACAGACACCATGGCAGGCGCAGGCCCCCTCCTCACGTTGAACAACGGCGTCCGGATGCCCGCCCTCGGGCTCGGCGTCTTCCAGAGCCGCCCAGAGCAGACGACGGACGCCGTCGCATCGGCGCTCGTCCAAGGCTACCGGCTCATCGACACCGCAGCGGCCTACTTCAACGAGCGGCAGGTCGGCGAGGGCATCGCCCGCGGTGGAGTTGCCCGCTCCAAGGTATTCGTCACGACCAAGCTGTGGCTGACCGACTACGGCTACGAGAGCACGCTCCGGGCATTCGAGGTGAGCCGCCGGAAGCTTGGGCTCGAGTACGTGGACTTGTACCTCCTCCACTGGCCGGTGCCCGCCGACTTCGGGGCGACCGTGGCTGCGTACCGGGCAGCCGAGAAGTTGCTCGCCGACGGGCGGGTGCGGGCCATCGGCGTGACGAAGTCCGTGCGGCCCGAGCGCATCGCGGAGAACGCCGGTATCTTCGACTTCCAGCTGTCTCCCGACGAGATCGCAGCCATCGACGCGCTCGACAGCGGCGTGCGCGGCGGCCCCGACCCCGAGGCCGTCGACGCGAAAACGTTCGGCCTCACCATCCCCGACTAGCCGGGCCGGCCCGGGACGACCGGGCCGAAGGACGACTTGCGCGGGCGCGTCGAAACCGACGCCCCGCACGGCTCGCCGCTCCGTCGTGGCGCGAAGGTGCCAGGAGCCGGGAGTCCCATCCGAAAAGAACGCATCCACGAGGTGCGAGGAATGTATCGATGAAGGGATATTTCGAAGGGAAGGTTGCGCTCGTCACCGGGGCCGGGATGGGCATCGGCCTTGCGACGGCGAAGGCGTTCGCGGATGCGGGCGCGGCGGTGGTTCTGGCGGACGTCAACGCGGAGGCGGTTCGCGCTGCGACCGAGCGCCTCGTTACCGCAGGCCACAAAGCGCTCGGCATCCGCTGCGACGTCGCCGACGAGCGCCAGGTGGCGGCGATGGTCGAGCAGGCCATCTCCACCTTCGGCCGCCTGGACGCGGCGTTCAACAACGCCGGCATCCACGTCCCGGTCGCGGAGACCGCCGACGCCCTTGGGGAGGACTTCGACCGTGCCATCGCCATCAATCTCCGTGGCGTCTGGAGCTGCATGAAGTACGAGCTGCGCCAGATGCGCACGCAGGGCAGCGGCGCCATCGTCAACTGCTCCTCCCAGAGCGGGCTCGTGGGCACGGCCGGCCTGGGTGCGTACACGGCGTCCAAGCACGCGGTGGTCGGGCTGACGAAGAGCGCGGCACTCGAGTACGCCCCCAAGGGCATCCGCATCAACGCGGTCTGCCCGGGGAGCACCGACACGCTGATGGTGCAGCAGGCGCTGGCCAGCGAGCCCGAGACCATGAAGGCGGTCATGAAGGAGATTCCGCTGGGGCGGCTCGGGCGGGCGGAGGAAATCGCTTCCGCCGTTCTCTGGCTTTGCGGCCCTGGGGCAGGCTTTGCGCTCGGTCAGGCGCTCGTGGTGGATGGCGGGTACACGGTTCGTTGATGCGAACGGACGAACCAGGTCGTCGGCTGGGGGGAGCACGTCACCGGCAACGCGGAGCGGACGCGAACATGACACTTCCGGAGGAGCACAACCATGCGCAATAAATCGAGGACGGAGGCGAAGCCTTCCGACCTGACCGCATGCAGCCGGCGAGACATCCTCATCGGCGCAGCCGCTGCTGCTACAGCCCTCTGTTGACGCCGCCGTGGCGGGATACCTGGTTCGCGTGCCGCCTTATTGCCCAAGCAAGGGAGACACCCTTCGGACGTCGGCCCGAGGGCCTTCCACGCCGTCAAAGAAGGCCATGCCTTATTCTCAAGCAGGGCTTCACAGGCCATTTGCTTCTGGCGCCTGGTCCTCTGCGAGACGTGGATGTATCTCTGAGAAGACGGTGAGCGTGGCGAAGCGGCCGTGAGTGAAGTCTCGGTGCCAGAGGAGGAACAATGCAGAAGCGCAAGCTTGGAAACAGCGGCCTGGAGGTTTCAGCCCTCGGGCTCGGCTGTATGGGAATGAGCGGTGGCTACGGTCCGGCTGCGGACAAGCAGGAGATGATCTCACTGATTCGAACGGCCGTCGAACGCGGCGTCACCTTCTTCGACACCGCCGAAGTGTACGGTCCGTTCAGGAACGAGGAGTTGGTGGGAGAAGCATTGGCGCCGGTCCGAGACCAGGTGGTGATCGCCACCAAGTTCGGCTGGGACGTCGACCTGAAGACGGGAGAGCATGGTGGCGGCCTGAACAGCCGTCCTGAGCACATCAAGGCCGCGACCGAGGGGATGTTGAAGCGCCTCAAGACCGACCACATCGACCTCCTCTATCAGCACCGGGTCGACCCGAACGTGCCGATCGAGGACGTGGCGGGAGCGGTGAAGGAGCTGATTCAGGAAGGCAAGGTGAAGCACTTCGGCCTTTCTGAAGCAGGAGCGAAGACGATCCGGCGCGCTCACTCAGTCCTGCCGGTCACCGCGCTCCAGAGTGAATACTCACTGTGGACGAGAAGCCCTGAAGCAGAAGTGCTCCCGACCCTCGAGGAACTCGGGATCGGCTTCGTTCCCTTCAGCCCTCTGGGCAAGGGATTCCTCACGGGCAAGATCAGCGAAAACACCTCCTTCTCCAGCTCCGACATCCGCAGCACCATTCCTCGATTCACGCCGGAGGCAATGAAGGCCAATCATGCCTTGGTGGAGCTGCTTGGCGAGATTGGGAGAACGAAGAAGGCGACTCCTGCTCAAATAGCGCTGGCCTGGCTACTCGCCCAGAAGCCGTGGATTGTTCCAATACCCGGCACCCGGAAGCTGGAGCGCCTGGACGAGAACCTTGGAGCCACTGTGGTCGAACTGACGCCTGATGATCTCCGTGACATCAACAGCGCCGCCTCGAAGATCACGGTGCAAGGGGCCCGGTATCCGGAAAGGCTGGAGCGAATGACCGGCCTGTGAGCGGCGAAAGGATGAGCTGTCGGGTTGAATTCCGCAGCTCACCGCTCCGGCAGCCGCGCGATGGATGCACCTCCGAAGCAGTGCCCTGGTGCACGTGTCACCTTCGCTTCGCCACCAGTTCATTGGCCGTCTCGGCGCACAGGCCTCACTGTGAAGCACCGCTTAAGAGCCCATTCACTTCCGGGGCGTAGCCATCCGGGAGCACGGCGCGTACTTCTACTCGTGGACGGGGCGCAACGGTCCCGAACCTCATCTGGAGAAACATGCTCACCATCAATGCCTATGCGGCAACGGCCGCGACGAAACCCCTCGTCCCGACAGTCATCCAGCGTCGGGACCTCGGCCCGCACGACGTCCTCATCGAGATCAGGTACTGCGGCATCTGCCACTCCGACATCCACCACTGCCGTGGTGATTGGGGCCCGCAGGCCTACCCCGTCGTCCCCGGGCACGAGATCGCCGGAGTCGTCGCCCAAGTCGGCTCCAAGGTCACCAGGCATGCGGTCGGCGACCGCGTCGGTGTCGGCTGCATGGTCGGCTCCTGCGGCGAGTGCGCGAACTGCCGCAAGGGTGAGGAGCAGCACTGCCTCAAGGGAATGACCCCGACCTACGGCGGCATCGGGAAGGACGGCCAGCTCACCCAGGGCGGCTATTCCACCCACATCGTCGTGACCGAGGACTTCGTCCTCAAGATTCCCGAGGGCATCGGACTCGACACCGCCGCGCCGCTGCTGTGCGCCGGCATCACGACGTACGCGCCACTGCGCCATTGGGGCGCCGGCCCCGGCAAGAAGGTGGCCGTCGTCGGTCTGGGCGGGCTCGGACACATGGCCGTGAAGCTCGCGCACGCGATGGGTGCCGAGGTCACCGTCCTGTCGCAGTCGCTGAGCAAGAAGGAGGACGGCCTGCGCCTCGGCGCGGACCACTACCACGCCACGAAGGACCCGGAGACGCTCAAGAAGCTCGCCAGCTCGTTCGACCTCGTCGTGAACACGGTGAGCGCGAAGATCGATCTCGACGCCTACCTGTCGCTGCTGGCCCTGGACGGCGCCCTGGTCAACGTGGGCGCTCCTCCGGAACCGCTCTCGCTCAACGTATTCTCCCTCATCATGACCCGCCGGTCGTTCGCGGGTTCACTGATCGGCGGCATCCGCCAGACCCAGGAGATGCTGAACTTCTGCGCCAGGCACCGCATCGGCGCCGACATCGAGGTCATCCCGGCCAGCAAGATCAACGAGGCCTACGAGCGCGTGCTCTCCTCCGATGTCCGGTACCGGTTCGTGATCGACACCACGACCCTGAAGTAGCCACTCGGCCCGCTCCACGCCCGGATTCTCCCCTCCTCCGCCAACGCCGTCTTCACCCTCACGGGCACGCGCGTGCGCGAGCTGCCCATCGTGCGAGCGCTCAAGGTCTGAGCGGCCACTGTTGGCTTGAGCATTGCGGCCCTTTTCCTGGCTCTCACCTCAACGCTTCGTCCCTGGGGCTGCGGAGACAACGCGCGGAGTGAGAACGGGCGTGTCAGCTGGCCTTCACGGTGCGGGTGGTCGGCTCGGGGCCTCAGGGGCGGACGAGCACTTTGAGGGCCTCGCGCTTGTCCATGGCGCGGTAGCCGGCCGGCACCTCGTCGCGGCCCACCGTACGGTCGAACACCCTGCCGGGGTTCACCTTGCCTCGAGCACGCCGGGCAGCAGTCGCTCGGTGTACGCGCGCGGACCGAGGCGGGGCCGCCGGTGAGCGTGACGTTGGGGCCGAACAGGCTGCCGAAGCCGACCGGTGCCTCCTCGTGCTGCGGCACACCGACACGACTGATGACGCCTCCAGGGCGGACGACGCCGACGCACGTGTCGTAGGCGTCCCGGTAGCCGACGGCTTCGATGACCAAGTGGGTGCCGTTGCCCCCGGTCAGATCGCGCACGCGGGCGATGCCTTCCTGGCCCCGCTCGGGGACCACGTCGGTCGCGCCGAATTCGCGGCCGAGGTTCGTAAGGAGCTTCGCCGAGAGCCCCTTGAGCTTCGCCGGGTTGAAGGGCAGCGAAACCGCCCCGGGGCGGACTCACACCGGCCACGCGCCTCATTTTGGACGCTTCTCAAACACGTCCTTGGCCACGGGGAGTGCGGAAAAGACGTTCGGCCAACCTGCATAGAAGGCCAGGTGAGTGAGCATCTCGGACGCCTGCGCTCGCGTCAGGCCGTTATCCATCGCCCTGTTCAGGTGATAGGGGATCTGCGCGACCTGGCCTGAAGCAATCAGGGCGCTCACCGTCACCATGCTCCGGTCCCGGGGCGCCAGGGCCGGACGCAACCAGAGATCACGGAAGAGCACGTCAGTGGTGTACTGCACGACTCCCGGAGCGACCGCCCCGAAACTCGCCTCGACCTGAGCTGCGCGTCGCGCCTCGGCGGCCTCGTCCAGGGGAAGAAGCTCAACAGAGGCCGGCGGGATCTGCTCAGGTCCGATGCCGCGTTGAGCAAAGACGTCCTTCGCCGCCCCGACGGCCGCAAAGGCATTCGCCCAGCCCGAATAGAACGCGAGATGCGTGATGATCTCCGAGAGTTCGCTCGGCTTGACGCCGTTATCGAGGGCCTGGTTGAAATAGTAGGGAAGCGCCGGTGCCTGGTTGCGCGCGATCAGGGTAGCGATCGTGACGATGCTGCGGTCGCGCGGCGTGAGGCCGGGACGCTTCCATACCTCGCTGTAAAGGCGCTCCTAGGTGTACTGCTCGAGGGCAGGCGCAACCCGCCGGACGTCGTCAGGTGACAGCCTCCGGCCCTCGATGTTGGGCTGCTTCGCCTGAGGGGCTACTGCCGGCGACGTCCTGAGATCTGGAGCAACTCCTACTCCGTTCGCATGCGCACAGCCTGAAAGGAGCAGCGGGAGCAACAGGATGGTTGCGGTGAGTCGCTTCATCGACGTCCCTCCATTGAGTGAACAGTGACAGCAGAGCTCGGCGTTGCTCCCCGTCCACAAATAGAAGTACGCCCCAGGTGCTCGGATGACTACGTGTCAGGGGCAAATAGGCCTTGAAGCGGTGATTGACAGTGTGCGACTGCCCATCACACCCTTCTGGCGGCCAACTCCCTGGCAGCTTCGACGAAGAGGCGCAGAGGCGTGGAGCGTTGGGCACGGCTGGGGAAGTAGAGAAAGAAGCCGGGGACGGTGGGCGCGTAGGGCTCGAGCACCCTCACGAGCTGCCCGGTACGCAGCCGCTCCGCCACCACCGGCTCGAAGGCGTACGCCAGCCCCAGGCCTTCCTGCGCCAGAGCGACCGGCAGATGGATGTCGTTGGTGACCACGCCGCCGCGCACCGGCACGCGCCACGTCCTGCGGCCCCGCTCCAGTTCCCACGCGTAGAGCGCGCCGTTCGTCTCCGAGCGGAAGGTGAGGCACTCGTGGCGCAGGAGGTCCTCGGGGCGCTGGGGCGTGCCGTGGCGTGCGAGGTAGCTGGGAGCTCCAACCACCACGAAGCGGAACGGGTCGGTGAGCCGCACCTGCACCATGTCGCGCTCGATGGCCTCGCTCAGCCGCACGCCCGCGTCGTAGCCCTCCGCCACGATGTCCACGAAGCGATCCTCGATGACGACATCCACCTCCACCCGCGGGTGGCGCGCACGGAAGGTGGGGAGGACCGGGGTGATGAGGAAGGGCACCGCCATCCGCGGCACCGACAACCTCAGCCGGCCCACCGCCTCCCCCGGCTGCGCGGACACCGCGCTGAGGGCGGCGAGCGCCTGGCCCAGTCCCGGGCCCGCGCCCTCGACCAGGCGCCGCCCGGCATCCGTCAGCGACACGCTGCGCGTCGTGCGGGTGAGCAGCACCACGCTCAGTTGCTCCTCGAGATGGCGCACGGACTGACTCACCGCGGTCGTGGAGACGCCGAGCTCGCGCGCCGCGCCGCTGAAACTGCGCAGGCGCGCCACGACGAGGAACACCTGGAGCTGGGGAAGTAGAGCCGTCTTCATCGCGAGTGTCCGTCTATCGAGCAGCTCAGGGCTCATTATCAAGCAGAGCTTCAAAGCCCGTTTGCTCCCGGACGCCTAGTCGTCGGCGAGCCCGGCGCGTACTTCTCTTGGCAAGCCCGGCGTAACGCCCCCCGCCCTTGCTACATGCCGGACGAGCCCACGCAGCGCCCCATCACCGAGAAAGGCACGCTTGCATGCGCAGTCACCGCGACGATCCCCATCACGAGCAAAGTGGCGAGCGCCCTCTCGACGGCCTGGCTCGACGTCAGTTCATGAAGGCGGGGCTGACCCTCGCGGCCGGCGCGGCGCTGACGAGCATTTCCGGCTGCGCGCAATCGGGGCTGTCGAAGCGACTGCCCGATCCCGGGATGACGGCGAAAGGCCACATCCACGCACGAGGCAATCGCCGCAGGCTCGGTTCGCTGGAGGTGTCCTCCGTCGGCCTGGGGTGCTTGCCGCTGGTCGGCTACTACGGTGAAAGGCTGGATCGAACCGCGTCGGTTGCGCTGATCCGCCGGGCCTTCGACCGCGGCTGCACGTTCTTCGACACGGCCGAGGTGTACGGCCCATACTTCAGCGAGGAGTGCGTCGGAGAGGCCCTGGCGCCGGTTCGTGACCAGGTCGTGATCGCCACCAAGTTCGGCTTTGCCGTGGAGGAAAACCAGCCGACCCGCCTGAACAGCCGCCCGGATCAGATCCGCTGGGCGGTCGACGGCTCGCTGAAGCGCTTGCGCACGGACCGGATCGACCTGCTGTATCAGCATCGTGTCGACCCAGAGGTGCCCATGGAGGACGTGGCCGGCACCGTGAAGGAGCTGATCCAGGCCGGCAAGGTCCTGCACTTCGGGCTTTCGGAAGCCAGCGCGCAGTCGATCCGCCGCGCTCACGCCGTGCAGCCGGTCAGTGCGCTGCAGAGCGAATATTCCCCGTGGTGGCGGGAACCCGAGACGAAGGTCTTCCCGACGCTGGAAGCGCTCGGGATCGGCTTCGTTCCCTATTGCCCACTCGGCCGCGGTTTCTTCGCCGGCGCGGTCGACGAGCGCAGCCGGTTCGCCGCCAACGATCGGCGGGCGACCGTTCCCCGCTTCACACCGGAGAACCTCGCGGCGAACATGCCGTTCCTGGCGCTGGTGCGCGACTGGGCCCGACGCAAGAACGCCACACCCGGACAGATCGCGCTCGCCTGGGCGATGGCGCAGAGGCCGTGGATCGCGCCGATCCCCGGAACGACGCGGATCCCGCACCTCGAGGAGAACCTGGGCGCCACCGCTGTCGAACTCACGCCGGATGAGCTGCGGGCATTCGACGAAGGATTGGCGCGGTTGCATGCTCGAGGCGCCAGGATCGAGCCGTTCGGCGAGGGCCAGATCGATCACTGAGGAGCTCAACGGGCGTTCGAGGAGGAGTACCGCCCAGGAAGGGAAGCACCGTTCGGACAGCCGCTCGCGGGCTTCAGCGCCGTCAAAGAAGGCCACGGCCTATTCTCAACCAGGGCTTCAAAGCCCATTTACTTCCTGGCTCCTGGTTCTTGGCGGGCCCGGGGCGTACCTCTGTGGGTGTCGTCATGGTTCGACGACCCAACAGCCGTCCGGTCCGCGCGGTCAACCCGACGGCAAGAGTGAAGAAAGGAATACCTATCGTACGAGGAGCGTCATCAACCCCCCCGGCGACGTGCGTTTCTGAGGAGCGCGAGCATCGACGGTCGGACGCTGCTCAGCCAATGGCGCCGGGAACAAAGGAGAAACCCATGCCCCACGTGATCGTGAAGCTCTACTCGGGAAGACCGGAGAAGCAGAAGCAGGCGCTCGCGGACGCGGTGACCAAGGCTGTCACCTCCGCGCTGAACTACGGCGAGGAGTCGGTGTCCGTCGCGATCGAAGATGTGTCGCCCGAGCACTGGGTCGAGGACGTCTACAAGCCGGACATCCTGGGCAACAGCGACAAGCTCTACAAGAAACCCGGCTACGACCCGCTGCGATGAGGCGCGTGGCGGACTCCGTAACAAGTGGCCCCTCAAAAGAAAGGAATTCAATCATGACAGGGTCTTTCAACGGCAAGGTCGCGCTGGTGACTGGCGCTGCCTCTGGCATGGGCCTGGCGACCGCCAGAGCCTTCGCGGAGGCGGGAGCGGCCGTCACGCTGGCGGATGTCCAGGAGGACGCGGCTCGCGCCGCGGCGAAGGAGTTGGTCGCTGCCGGCCATAAGGCGATCGCTGTCCGCTGCAATGTCGCCAATGAGGCCGAGGTGGCAGCCATGGTCGCGCAGACCGTCTCCACCTTCGGACGGCTGGATGCGGCGTTCAACAATGCCGGTGTGCAGAGCCCCGCGGTGGAAACCGCTGATGTCAGCGGCGAGGAATTCGACCGCATCAATGCGATCAATCTTCGGGGTGTTTGGAACTGCATGAAATACGAGTTGCGCCAGATGCGCGAGCAAGGAAGCGGAGCCATCGTCAACTGCTCTTCGCTCGGCGGACTCGTGGGCGTGCCCGGCCGGGCGGCCTATCACGCATCCAAGCACGGGGTGCTTGGGCTGACCAGGAGTGCTGCTCTCGAATATGCCGCCAGGGGCATCCGCATCAACGCGGTGTGCCCGGGGATTATCGATACGCCGATGGTCGCGGGCATGCTGTCCAGTGAGACAGAAGTCATGAAGGAGATGATGAGAGATCAGCCGATCGGACGGCTCGGTCGGCCGGAGGAGATCGCCTCCGCGGTTCTCTGGCTTTGTAGCCCTGGCGCAAGCTTCGTCGTTGGTCACGCGCTGGCCGTCGATGGCGGCTACACGGCGCGCTGACGAGGCACCTCCTTCTGTCCTGCTGTCAATCCACTTTCGAGGAGGACCCAAGCATGAGCACCTGGTCGAATGACGAACTCCGCAGGATCGCCGAGGCAGATGACCTCCATACCTCACCGTTCCGCGAGGACGGGAAGACGTACGGCACCCCGACGTGGATCTGGTCCGTCGCGGTCGGTGACACGCTCTACGTGCGCGCCTACAACGGGCGGAACTCGCGCTGGTACCAGGCGGCGCTGCGGCAGAAGGCGGGTCGGATCACCGCCGCCGGGATGACGAAGGAGGTCTCCTTCGAGCCGGTGGAGGGCCCGATCAACGCCCGTGTCGACGAGGCGTACCGGGCGAAATACCAGAGCAGCCCCTATCTTGCCCCGATGCTTGGGGCACGCGCGCGCGCCGCGACCGTGAAGGTCGTGCCGCGCGAGACACGAGCCCTTACCGAGGAGAAACAGCCATGAGCAACAACAAGCCACAGAGCGCGGTGCGCAAGTCCCTCGGCGGCTTCGCGCCGAAGCTCGTCGACCTCACCGAGGACGTCCTGTTCGGCGACGTCTGGGAACGACCGCAGCTCTCGAAGCGCGACCGCAGCTTGATCACCTGCGCGGCGCTCATCGCGACAGGCAAGACGGAGCAGATGGACTTCCACTTCCCGAACGCGATCAAGAACGGCGTCACCGAGGAGGAACTCGTCGAGATGATCACGCACCTCGCATTCTATGTCGGTTGGCCGAACGCGATGTCCGCGGTGAACCGCGCAAAGACGCTCTTTGAGAAGGAGGGAGCATGATCCCCAAACGCACGCTCGGGCGACAAGGACTCGAGGTCTCCGCCATCGGCCTCGGCTGCATGGGCATGAGCTGGAGCTACGGCCCACCGAAGGACACCCAGGAGATGATCGCGCTCATCCGCGCAGCGGTCGATCGCGGCGTCACGTTCTTCGACACGGCGGAAGTGTACGGACCGCTGACGAACGAGGAACTCCTCGGCGAAGCCCTCGCGCCGTTCCGCGGGCGCGTCGTCATCGCGACGAAATTCGGGTTCGCGCCGGCGCATGAAGAGGAAGGGAGATGGAGCCTCATCAATAGCCGCCCGGAGCACATCAAGCAGGCCGCCGAAAAGTCGTTGAAGCGGCTGAAGGTCGACGCGATCGACCTCTATTACCAACACCGCGTCGACCCAGCGGTACCGATCGAAGACGTGGCGGGCGCAGTGAAGGACCTCATTCGCGAAGGGAAGGTCAAACACTTCGGCCTCTCCGAAGCGGGGGCGCGGACGATCCGTCGCGCGCACGCGGTGCAGCCGGTCACCGCGCTCCAGAGCGAGTATTCGTTGTGGTGGCGCGAGCCCGAGACGAGCGTGTTGCCGACGCTCGAGGAGCTTGGCATCGGCTTCGTGCCGTTCAGCCCGCTCGGCAAAGGCTTTCTGACCGGCAAGATCGACCCGACCACGACGTTCGATTCGAGCGATTTCCGGAGCACCATCCCGCGGTTCCAGCCCGAGAACCTGCAGGCGAACCAGGCCTTCGTGGAGCTGCTCGCGCGGATCGCCAAGGAGAAGAACGCCACCCCCGGTCAGATCGCGCTCGCGTGGGTGCTCGCGCAGAAGCCGTGGATCGTACCGATCCCAGGGACGACGAAGCAGGCGCGCATGATCGAGAACGCGGGCGCCGCCGACATCGTGCTCACGGCAAGCGACCTCCGCGAGCTCGAGGACGGCGCCTCGCGTATCAAGCCGAGCGGAGACCGCTACTCGCCGCAACAGCAACGCCTGATCGATCGCTGAAGGGGTGAAGGCGCCGCGAGCGCTCTCGACGCCGGAGTTCGGGTCGTCCGCGGACGCCTTGATTGATGAGGATGGCTTCACAGCCCATGAATGGCACGGTGTCTAGTCGGCTGCGGCGCCGCTCCGCATGCTGTGTCCAGACGCCGTTCGATCGGCCAGCCATTGCCCACTGCCCGGAGCCACTCTCGAGAAGTACCAGCCTCACCTGGAGAACGAAGTCCGTCACACCTGGGAGGTGTACAAGAGCGGCATCGTCCGCGACATCTACTTCCGTCAGGACCGGCCCGGCGTCACGCCGCGAACAACGTACTCGCCGAGTTCCCCCTTTGAGGCTGGAGCTGCCCACGCGGCCTGCTCAGCAGATGGTAGTGTAAGCCGCGGCGCAAAGAATTGGCGGCATCAATCTCTGGAAATGAATACGCATGAACCCTAGGCAGTTCTTGATGGTGTGCGCGTCGGCGCTGGCGTTGTGCCTTGGCCCGCCCGCCCTGGCCCAGAAAGCGCAGGTCCCGTTCGTGCGACTGGAGGACCTGGAAATCGACCCCGCGCAGTTGGAAGGCTTCAAGGCGGTGGCTCGCGAGCGTGCGGTGGCGACGCTTCGGATGGAGCGGGGCGTGCTAGCCCTCCATGCCGCGGCAGAGAAAGGCAACCCGGCCCGCATCCGTGTGTTCGAGATGTACGCGGACGAAAGCGCGTATCAAGCGCATCTGCGGACGCCGCATTTCCAGAGGTTTCGCTCTGGCACGGCCAAGATGGTGTTGGCCCGCAGAATGTACGACGCGGTGCCTATCCTGCTCGGCGCAAAGCCGCGGTTGCCTGCCAAAGCGCTTGTGCGTATCGCCGAACTGGAGATCGATCCGGCCCAACTCGAAGCCTACAAGGCCGCCGTGACGGAGGAGATCGAAACCTCGGTCCGAATCGAAGCCGGCGTGCTGGCCATCTACTCGGTGGCCTTGAAAGAGAACCCGACCCATCTGCGGTTTTTCGAGACTTACGCGGACGAGAAGGCATACCGTCAGCACCTCGAGTCGCCGCACTTCAAGAAGTACGTGGACGTCACCAAGTCCATGATCACGGCGCGCAGGCTTTTCGAGACGGAGCCGCTCTCGCTCAGCGCGAAGCCACGGTGAGGCCGCTTTCACCCAAAACCCAGTCCTCGGCGGGACCGGGGCGTACCTTTGTGGGTGTCACTGGCACGGCGCCTCTCCGACCACCGCCATGACCCACCTCGCCATCCAGGAGGCGCTCGACGGCAAGGTCGTCCAATGGATGGAGAGTCGGCTGCACGGTAGGAGCGCACCACCCGCCGTGCCCGGGCGCCAGCGCACCGCCGCCGTCGAGACTCCGCTCAAGCAGAAGGAGACCGGCAAGAAGCCCTCCCCCAGCGGCAGGCGCAAGGGCAATAACGGGAGCACCGCGCCCGAGATGCGCGCCCCCTGACGCACTCCCCGCGCGCTCGTAGCTGCATGCCGTGGTGGCCCACGAGCCCCCGGCATTTTTTGGCCTCGAGCAGCGCGCAGCATCACCAGCCCGGAGCTACCGCCGCTCCGTGCTACGCCACGGGCTTCCTTCTGAGACGCGACAGGTGCTCATCTCTGCTCTTCACGAAGCGCCGCGCCAGCTCGGCCTGGCCCTCTGCGGCATGCTCCAGCAGGTACGCCAGCTCCGAGGGCAGCAACGCCTTGACGGTGACGAGCTTCACCTCACCATACGGGGTGGAGAAGTGACTCGGCAGCGTGCGTGACTCCACGCCCAGCAGCACGGCCACCCTGCCCTCCTCGGTGACGAGGGACTTGGGCATGCCCTTTCCGGACACCTCCATGGAGAAGAGGCCCGCCTTCACACTCTCGCGCACGTGCTCGTGCTCGGCGACTTCATCCGCCACACGGTCCAACAGCATCAGGGGCCACCCTTTCGAGATGTCCTTCACGGCCGCGTCCACTTCCAGGGCGAGTTCCAGACCGAAGCCCACGGAGGGCTCCAAGCGCTCGATGAAGGGGTCCGAAAGCCCGTGCGTGACCAGCAGCGTACGCCCCGCCTCGCGACGGATGACGCGCCAGAGCTGCCGGTGACCTGGCCACGAGCCGCTCATGGCGATGGGCATGAAGACCTCCCTGTCCAGCGACCCCAAGGTGCACCAGGCCGCCTCACGAGCGGTGGCCGCCGTCTCCAGCAGCTCGCGGCTCTTCCGGTCCCGCGCTCGCTCCTCCGCATTGATGGTGCTCTGGCCGGTCACCTCTTGGAACTTCGTCCCCGTGGCCCCCATGCGCTCCAGTGCATCCTTGATGGCCTCGGACACAACGATGGCCAACTCCCAGCCCCAGGTGCGGAACATCCTGGCGTTGCCCACTTTCGAGGGGTCGATGCGCATTCCGATAACGGACCGATACTGTCCGAGCTTTTCTGGTTGCCCATCCTCCAGTTTCCAGTAGCGCACCTCGTCGGAAGCCTCGTCATCGACGCACTTCACGACGCGTGTGATGTTCAGGAGGACATAGGGTTCGGTCTGCCCATCCACGTCCACCGGAATGAGCTGCACATCGTCGGGAGCCAGCTCGGAGAACACGGCTGCTACCCTGGCACGGACCACGGGGATCGGAGCACCAGCCAACAGGGAGAAGTCGAGCGACCTACCGGGGACGTAGATGGAAATCCGAATTCTTCCTTCGACGTGAGCAGACTCGCCTCGTGCGAGCAGCCAGGTCCGGAGCTCCTGTCCCCACTGATCCACGGGATCATCCAACTCCCAGCGGCCCGGGATATGGAGATCGTCCAACAGCCTGAAATACCGCTTCGCCATGAAGGGCTCCTAGGGTGCTGCCCCTTTGGTTAGCAGCCTGTTGAGCCTGCTGCCCTGAGTGAGAATCTCCTCCGCCAACTTCTGGAGCGCCTGCTTCAACGCTCTCGCACACGCCTGTTTGTCGGGGCAGCTTTCCGTCGCCCGATACAACTCGTCATGGACGATTTGATGGTATTCCTCCGGATGTGGCCCCTTGTGGCCAACAACGGGGACCTTGTTGGCCGGGTCCTCCATCGACATGACGGCCTTGTCGAAAATCTTCTTGAACCGCTGCGTCCAAGGCCCGCCTCGCAAGGTGGACTTCTCGTTCTCGACGGTGGCGATGTGATGCACCTCCGGCTTCTTCTTCGGCGGGTCCACGCGAGCGGGAGCGCCCCTCGCGGCCATGCTCACGGCATTGGCGGGCAGGACGACACTGAAGGTGCCCTCGGCCACGGCGACCTTCACCTGGTCCGCTTGCTGCACTGCCGTGAGCACGTCTCGGATGCCGGCATGAGACTTGAGCGCATCGGCGGCTTTCGCGAAGCCCGGTAGCTTCGGGGCCTTGGACACGAGCGCCGCCGTCTCCCCCACCGCCGCCGTGCCCAGCAGGAGGAGAATCCGCACGCTGTTGGGCCCGATGACCTTGCCGAAACGGTCCCCCGCCTCGCGCAGCTCCGCGAACGTGCTGGCCTCCGCCGCCTCCACCCAAAGCTTGAACCAGGCCCGCACCAGGTCGAAGAGCTCCCAGCCCAGGTAGCCCCACATGAGCAGGGCGAGTGCCGCTGCCACGCCTTTAGAAACGGGCTCCGGTGCCGCGACCAAGGCGAAGTATCCGATGAGGGTGAGGCTCAGCGTCGTCCACAGCTGCGTCGTGGAGAACATGCCGCGCAGTTCCGCGTCGCGGGCCTCCAGCGCCGCATTCACGGAGAGCGCCAGGGCGAGGTCGCGCTTGTCCTCGCCATCCAGGCCCGGCCCGTCCTTGAACAACCCGAGGCAGTCGCCCGGCGTACCTTGCCGCTCGCAGAAGCTCCCGTAGGACCGCGCCAGGGGCGTGCGCCACGCCTCGCCCGTGAGCGGGAAGGAGGCCAGCGCCAGCTTCCGGTTGGGGGAGAGCGGAAAATGCGAGCCGGCCACCCGCAGCGGCATGTTCAGCACCAGGGTGGCCAGGGCTTCGTTGAGCTCGAAGTCGCTCACCTGCACGGCCCCGAATCGGGTGGGCAGGGAGAGGCGGACCAGCCCGTCCGCGGCCTCGCCCTCCTCGCCCTCCTCGGCCTCCGACTCAGCCGAAGAAGGCCGGGTGTCCTCATGGAAACGGAATGTTGGTGGCCGGTAGGGCGCACCCGCCCGCGAGCCGCTCTGAGAAACGCCCGTAGAGCATGCCGCCTGGAGGAACAGGCAGATGAGAAACCAACCGCGCAGCAGGGGGCACAGCCGAGCGCGAGCTACGCGCGGGCCAGCAAGACGGGTGGACACGGCGCACCTCCGGAAGCGGCGCGACCTAGCGGATTCCCCGCCTGGACCAAAGAAAAAGGGCCGGTCACTCGCGTGACCGGCCCTTCTTTCTGGAGCCGACACCCAGAATTGAACTGGGGACCTACTGATTACGAATCAGTTGCTCTACCGCCTGAGCTATGTCGGCCCAACACCGCCGCTTCCGCACCAACGCCGGAAGTGAGCGCGAAGTACCACGCGCTCCCCACCATCGCAAGCACTTCTTTTCGCTCGCCGCCCGCCTGCTCCCCCGATGCCGTTCGCGTGCGGGTCAAAGCATCCGGCCCATGACACGCCGCGTTGGCTAACTACTTGAAACAATTCAGACTTTACACTTTGACGACGTTAGTGAGGCGATTGACCCCCGGAAGCGCCCATGCGCATAAGGGCGGTGCTTCTCCCCTCACGATCGCCTCAACCCCAAGGAGCGATTCTTCCCATGGCCAGTGAAGAGAACTTCATGCGCGCCCCGGCCCCGACGCCCAAGCGCACCGTCTACACGGAGGCGATGGAGATCTTCCATCGCGCCGCCGACCTCATCGGGCTGGACAAGCGCGTCCGCCTCGAGCTCGAGGAACCCGACTACGAGCACATCTTCTACGTCACCGCCAAGCTCAAGGACCGGCTCGTCCCGCTGACCCCCGAACAGGCGCGCGACTTCACGGACCTGCAACCCACCCAGGTCCGCAACCCCGAGGGCCTGGAGCGCCTGGCCGACGGGAAGATCATCCTCAATGGCCGCGCCCTTCTGGGCTCGGACGTCTCCATCCGCCGGGGTCACCTGCGCCTTCCCGACGGCCACGTGTACCAACTGGTGACCGGGGAGTCCCAGCGCTTCAAGGCCTACCGCGTCCAGCACAACCAGGCGCGCGGCCCCTACAAGGGCGGCATCCGCTACCACCGGGAGGTCTCCCTGGACCTCTTCAAGGCGCTCGCCGCGGAGATGACCTGGAAGACGGCCATCTCCGAGGTGCCCTTCGGCGGAGGCAAGGGTGGCATCCAGATCGACCCGCGCGCGTACGGCCGGGAGGAGCTGGAGAACATCACCCTGCGCTTCATGTACAAGCTCAAGAGCATGATCGGCCCCAACATCGACATCCCCGCGCCCGACGTGGGGACGAACGGGGACATCATGGCGCTCATGTACCGGCAGTACTCGGACGGTGAGCGCGATCGCCATGGCATGCGCGGCATCGTCACCGGCAAGGACGTGCGCATCGGCGGCTCCGAGGGCCGCGCGGCCGCCACCGGCCAGGGCGTCGCCTTCTGCATCGAGGACTACTACGCCGAGAAGGGCGAGAACCTCCGGGGCAAGAGCTTCATCCTCCAGGGCTTCGGCAACGTGGGCAGCCACGGCGCCGCCATCCTCCAGCGCATGGGCGCGCGCCTGCTCGCCGTCAACGACGCCGACGGCACCATCTACAATGGCGACGGCATCGACGTGCCCGCCCTGCTCGCCCACGTCAACGATCCCAAGAACCTGCGCAAGAGCGTGCTCGGCTTCGCCGGGGCCCAGAAGATCGACAAGAAGGACTTCTGGGAGGTGCAGGCCGACATCTGCCTGCCCGCGGCCCTGGGCGGCGAAATCACCGCCGACGTGGCCGAGCGCCTCAAGGTGAAGCTCGTGGCCGAGGGCGCCAACGGCCCCACCACCCCCGAGGCCGACCGCGTCCTGCAGAAGCGCGGCATCGACATGATCCCCGACATCATCGCCAACGCGGGTGGTGTGACGGTGAGCTACTACGAGTGGATCCAGAACAAGCGCATGGAGCGCTGGAGCGAGCCCGAGGTCAACCAGCGCCTCGAGCACGCCATGAAGCGCAACTACCGCATCATCCGCGACATCTCGCGCAACCAGTCGCGCCGCTCGGACACCCACGACAGCCGCCCGTTCTGCATCGGCAAGGAAGTGGACCCGCGCTGCGCCGCGATGATCCTCGCGCTCAAGCGGATCGAGGCCCACTACCTGCTCGAGGGCTTCTCCCAGTAGCGCAGTCGCGTGAAACACGAAGGGCACGGTCCGCACCCGACGCGGCCGTGCCCTTTGTCTTGTGTCCTTCCGTGTCCGAGCGGAGCCGCTCAGTGCATGACGCGCTCGCGCGCCACGAGCAGCAGGGGCGCGTCTTCCTGGACCTCGTAGGCCACGATGCGCAAGCCCACGCCCCGGCTGTTGCCCTCGCGCCCGTCCTTGCGGCCGTACGACAGCGCCACCTGGTAGCGCACCTCGCACAGGCACGTCATCTCCGTGCCGTCCTCGCCCGCGAACGTCACCTTCACCCGCTCGCCCAGGGACATGGACTCGCGCGTCTCCACGAACAGGCCCTGCTGGCTGATGTTGCGGCCAATCCCCCGGCTCAACCCCCCCTGCGTGGAGAGATAGATGGTGAAGACCTTGTCGAAACGCAGATGGGAGCGGCGCTCACGAACCTGAACCTGGGCCAACGGGTGTCTCCGGGGTGGGTGGAAGGTGGTCGAGAAACTACATGGTGAGGACATGTAGTCAAACTCTCCACCGTCACATACCGACACGTACCACCACGTACCTACATCCGGGATGCGGGGCGGCATCAGGAGTGGCACCATGGCTCCCCCCCAGTTCCCCAAGGAGAAACCCCTCGTGCGACGACTCATCCTGGCCGCCTTGTTGCTGCCCACGCTTGCCCTGGCGGACGTGGATTCCCGCTTCGCCCAATTACGAGATCAGGCCGAGCCCCTGGGGAGCCTCGGAGCCTTCCTGGACAAGTACATCGGGGAGTGCTCGGGCTTCTTCTCCGGGCTGGGCTGCCGCGGCGCCGCGGAGGAGTTCCGCAAGCAGTACGAGGGCAAGAAGCTCTACATGATCGTCGGAGAGAGCGCGGCGAGCATGGTGCAGCCGGGCCCGTACCAGCCGGGCAGCGGCAACTACACCATCCTGGTCACCCCGGCCTTTCCAGGGAGCTCGTACCAGTTGACGAAGGGCGCGCCTGGGCAGCTGGGTTCGGAGGATCAGCCGCTCGTGCCGCCCGTGCGCGTCACCGGCACCACCCCCGAGGGATGGAACGCCACCGACTTCATGCGCCTGTTCTCCAACCGCCAGGTGCGGCTGCAGATCGTCTTCTCGCCCGAGGGCGTCTGGGGGCTGGAGCGCAACCAGGGCCGGGGCAAGCTCTACGGGGTGTCCTGCCGGGTGGAGGGGGTGCTCCTGTCCAACGCGCGCACGGGCAAGCCGTTGGGCCTGTGGCTCGCGGACGAGTCGGCCGACAAGACGCCCCGGAAGTAGCCGGGAGCGCGCCTCAGGGCTCCAGCGCGACGTACTGCTGCACGTTCCCGCGCTGGAACCGCAAGAGCACCGCCTTGCCCGCCGCGCCCTTCTCCAGCGCCGCCTTGACCGCCACCAGATCCTTCACCCGGCGGCGGTTGACCTCCGTCACCAAATCCCCCGCCAGCAAGCCCTCCCGGGCCGCGGACGAGCGCGGCACCACACCGGACACCAGCACGCCCGTGTAGGGCTCCAGCCCCAGGGTGGCCCCCACCTCGGGAGTGAGGTCCCGGAGACCCAGCCCGAGTTCCCCCAGGACGCCAGGGCCCGAGAGCCCCTCCTGCACCGGACGCGCGGTCAGCTTCACCCTCACCTCACGCACCGTGCCCTCGCGCACCAGCGACAACGTCACCTGCGTCTCCGGCACCAGCATGGCCACCTTGCGCAAGAGCTGCGGGAAGGAGTCCACCGGCTTGCCGTTCACCCCCACCAGGAGATCCCCCGGCAGGAGGCCCGCCTGCGCCGCCGGGCTATGGGGGTACACGTGCGTGACCACCGCGGCGCGCAAGCCCGCCTGGGCCTGCTCGTCGACCACCACCCCCAGCCAGCCGCGCTGCAACTGCCCGTTCTTGCTCAGGTTGGGCAGCAAGTCCTTCACCATGTTGCTGGGCACCGCGAACCCAATGCCCTGACCCTCGCTGATGATGGCCGTGTTCACGCCCACCACCTCGCCCCGCATGTTGAAGAGCGGCCCTCCAGAGTTGCCCGGGTTGATGAGGGCGTCCGTCTGGATGAAGTCGTCGAAGGGGCCCACGCCAATCACGCGTTCCTTGGCGGAAATCATCCCGTGGGACACCGAGTGATCCAGGCCGAAGGGGTTGCCAATGGCCACCACCCAGTCGCCCACCTCCAGTTGGTCCGAATCCCCCAGGTACACGGCGGGCAGGCCCCGCACCTCCCGCCCCAGCAGCCGCAGCAGCGCCACGTCCGTGGACGCGTCCCGTCCCACCACCTCGGCCTGGAACTCGCGACCGTCCGACAGGCGCACCACGATTTCACTCGCCACGTTACTGCCCCGCGCCACCACGTGGTTGTTCGTCACCACCAGCCCCTGAGGGGTGAGGATGAAGCCCGAACCGCTCGCCGAGCGCGTCCCGCTCCGCCCCGCCGCCCCGGTGACACTGATGTTCACCACGCCCGACTCCACCGCGCGGATGAGCGGCGCCAGGGAACCGGGGGGAACGAAGCCCGGGAGCATCGGCTCCTTCGAGGTCCACTCCCGCCACAGTCCCGGCGCACCACCGGACGAGCGGGCCGAGTCCTCGGTCCAGGTGGCATGCTCCCGGGCACGGGCCGCGAGCCAGGTATCGAGGGAATCCGGAGCGGCCCCCGCGGCTGAGGCGAGCAACCACAGGAACAGCCCGGCCAGAGGGATGATCGGGCGGAAAGGAAGGGAATTCAGGACAGGAGCCATGGCGAGGGGCGCAACATCCACCCTCCCCGCCGACTTCCCGGCACGCCCGGGTTCGCCTTCACTCTCCAAGGGAGGCGGGGAAGGTCCCCACCTACCCTAGCAGGGGGCTCAGGCGCTCGCGGGAGGGATGTAGCGGGCCACCTTCACCCGGGCCGGACGGATGATTCGCTCCTTGAACCGGTAGCCCGCCCGGGCCTCGGCCACCACCCGCTGATCCTCCTCGGGGTTCGGGGTGATTTCCATGTCCGTGGCCTCGGCGGTGTTGGGATCATACGGCTGCCCCACCAACTGGAGCCGCTCGACGCCCGACTGCTGCAGCTTGGACAGCAGCCCGTCCCGGATGAGCTTCACGCCCCTGGCTAGGCCACTCGACTCGTCCTGGCCGCTCATGGACAGGCACAGGTCCAGCTCGTCCACCGCCTCCAACAACTGGGTGGCCACCTTGCCACGCTCCACGTCCAGCATGCGCTCGCGCTCGCGCGTGAGCCGCTGCTTGAACTCCTCGCGATCCTTCTCCAGTTCCTGGTAGGCGCGCGCCAGTTGGTCCACGCGGCGGCGGGCCGCGTCCAGCTCGGCCGTCAGCCGCGCCACCTCGGCGGCGTCCCGCGCATTGGCGGGCGCCTCGGGTGAAATCACGTCGTCCTGGGGCTGCGCCTCCTGGGGCGGCGCCTCCTGGGGCGACTCATCTGTTCGGGGATTGCCGTTCATGCGCCGAACCTAACCAGCCCCCCACCCGAGTCAAAGAGAGGAGGGCCGACGATCAATGCTCCGCGGGCACCGAGGGAGGCTCGGTCATGAAGCCGTGGTCCACCTGACCGGTGACCTCGTCGATGATCTCCACCTGAGCGGCCCGGAGCGAGTAGTACAAAAGCCAACGCTCGGCCGCGGTGAGCGTCCCCGCGGGAAGGGCCTCCTCGATTTCCTGCACCGTGAGACGTCCATCCCGCAAGCCCTTGGCGAAGAGCGACTTGCGCGCCGTATAGCTCTTTCCGATTCGATTCTCCACGGACGCTCCCTCCTTCCCGTTCAACATAATTTCGCCCCTTCGACACCGCAGGCCGCGCGGCGAGGAAGGGGCGAACGTCCGGCCAGGGGGCAGGCGGGCAAGCACCCGCCGGCGGCCCGTCATCGCGTCCGGCTACACGTCCGGGAGCGTGCCCGTGGCGTGCTGCGCGCCGGGAGGAGGCGTCTCCTCGCTCACCGGGTGGGCGGAGATGACCTGCCGGGCCTCGGGGTGTAGCAAGCCGCGGCTGGAGGTGGCCTTGGGCCCGAGCAGCACCTTGAGGTCATCCTCGTCCACCACCTCGGTGGCGAGCAGCCGCGCGGCGAGGGCTTCCACCTTGTCGCGGTGCTGGGTGAGGACCGCGCGCGCCCGGTCGAGCGCCTCGGTCACCATCTTGCGGATCTCCTCGTCCACCATGCGCGCCGTCTGCTCGGAATAGGTCCGCGTCTCCGGTATGCCCGCGGAGCGCAGGAAGACCGACCCCTGGTCCGAGCCCAGGGCCACCGGGCCCAGGGTGCTCATGCCGTAGTCGCGCACCATCAACTTGGCGACGTCCGTGGCCTGCTTGAGGTCGTTGGAGGCGCCCGTGGACACCTCGCCCACGAAGATTTCCTCGGCGGCCCGGCCGCCCATCATCGCGGCCATCTTGTCGCGCAGCTCGTCGAAGGACATCAGGTAGCGGTCCTCGAGCGGCAGGGACATGGTGTAGCCCAGCGCGGCGAGACCCCGGGGGATGATGGACACCTTCGTCACCCGCTCCGCGTTGGGCAGCATCCAGCCCACCACCGTGTGGCCCGCCTCGTGGTGCGCGACGATCTCCTTCTCGCGCTCGTTCATGCGGCGGTTCTTTTTCTGCAGGCCCGCCACCACGCGCTCGATGGCCTCCTCGAAGTCCGCCTTGAGCACGGCGTCGCGGTTCTTGCGCGCGGCGAGCAGGGCCGCCTCGTTCACCACGTTGGCCAGGTCCGCGCCGGCGAAGCCCGGCGTGCGCGCGGCGATGGACTTGATGTCCACGTCCGGCCCCAGCTTCACGCCCTTGGAGTGGATTTCGAGCACCCGCTCGCGGCCCCGCTTGTCCGGACGATCCACCAGCACCTGCCGATCGAAGCGGCCCGGACGCATGAGCGCGCTGTCCAGGATTTCCGGCCGGTTGGTGGCCGCGATGATGATGAGGCCCGCGCGGCTGTCGAAGCCGTCCATCTCCGCGAGCAACTGGTTGAGCGTCTGCTCGCGCTCGTCATGGCCGCCGGCCACGCCCGAGTTGCGGCTCTTGCCGATGGCGTCCAGCTCGTCGATGAAGATGATGCACGGCGCCTTGGCGGTGGCCTGGGCGAACAGGTCGCGCACCCGGGCGGCGCCCACGCCGACGAACATCTCCACGAACTCCGAGCCCGACAGGCTGAAGAAGGGCACGCCCGCCTCGCCCGCCACGGCCCGCGCCAGCAGCGTCTTGCCGGTGCCCGGAGGGCCCACCAGCAGCACGCCCTTGGGGATGCGCCCGCCCAGGCGGCGGAACTTCTCCGGCGTCTTGAGGAACTCGACGATCTCGCGCAGCTCGTCCACGGCCTCGTCCACACCGGCCACGTCCTTGAAGCCCACGCCCGTGTCGGCCTCCGCCTGCACCTTGGCGCGCGTCTTGCCAAAGCTCATGACGCTCTGGGGCCCCTGGCCGATGCCCCCGGCCATGCGGCGCATCATGAAGCTCCAGAAGACGAAGGCCAGGGCGAGCGGCACCAGCCAGATCCACAGCACGTCGGTGAAGTTGGACTGAGGCACCGCCTCGTACTGCACGCCCTCCTGCTCGAGCAGCGGAACGAGATCCGTGTCCCCCTGGACGCGGTAGGCCATCCACGGCAGGGCCCCGGGCTCGCTGCGCAGCGGCCCGCTCGAGCCGGTCCCCGTGCTGGGAGTGCCGTCGGTGCCCTGCGCGGGCGCCGAGCCCTCCTTGAGGTAGCCCTTCACCCAATCGTTGGAGAGCTGGACCCGGTTGAACTTGCCCTCCGTGACCGAGTCACGGAAGCGGCTGTAGCTCACGCGCTGGACGCCCGCGTCCTGGAAGACGTTGCGGAACAGCATGAAACCCAGCACGAGCAGAAAGATGTAGGCCAGTGGAGAGCCGAACCGGAACCCCTTTGCTGGAGGTGGTGGCGTCTTGTCCTGCTTCTTCGTGCGAGGGTCTCCCCCCGACGATGGCGTGTTCTGAGGCTTCATCGGCGGCACACTCCCCCTCCCCCTGGCCACGAACCCTTGTGGTACGTGGTATGACTTGGTGTGGGTCAAAGATGGCCACAGGCGCCCGGTGGTCAACCCGGTATGCGCAACACCTCCAAGTAATGAGGAGATCCCGGCCACACCTCTTGTCCCTTCGGCCCAAAGCAATGACCGGTGTTGGACACCGTCGGCGACAGGACACCCTGGCTCAGCGGCAATCGACCCGGTACATCCGTTGTCCGGCGAACTCGGAGCCGAGCAGGTAGGCGCGACTGTCCTCCGGGCGTCCGTCCTCGGGCAGGTAGGTGATGGACTCCGCCTGGGCCTGGCTGGGGCCTGGGACCTCGGCGAGCGGGCCCTCCAGCAACTCCTCCAGACGCGTGGCCCCCGGGCGGCGAAGCTCCCAGACGCGGGTGTAGGTGCGCAGGAGCAACCGCTGCCCCGAGGGATGGAGCGCCGCCGCGGTGGTGAGGAAGTCCGCGTTGCCCGGAGCATGCAATGTCCCCAGGCGGACGGCCTGGGCCACCGTGCCCGGCGCGAGCCCCGGCAGCGCGAAGACGTCTCCCAGCGAATCGCGCTCCTTGGTGATGACGGCCAACCGGCCCGAGCCCGGCTCGATGACGAGGGATTCGCAGTCGTGCGGCCGGTCCGGCCAGGCGAAGGGCAGTGTCTCCACGGGGAGCGTGGCGTCGGCCACCTGCTCCGGCTCGGGCAATCGAAGGATGCGCGCCTGCGGCTGACGCTCGAAGTTGTCGCCGGTGTCGGCGAGGAACAGACACGTGCGCGGCTGCCCGGGCTCACAGGGGCCCACGGCGATGTCCTCCAGGTCGGTCCCCGTGACGGGCGCTCCGGTGAGCGTCAACGTGGCGAGCACCTTGCCGGACTCATCGAGGGCGAAGACCTGGAGGGCGTTGCCCGAATCATTGTGCGACCACAGCACCCCGGGATGCTGGAGGCTCGCGGCCAGGCCGGACATCTCGGCCAACACCAGGGGGACCGCGCCCACCGAGCGTGGCTCGCCATAGAGCCGACAGCCCGGAACGGACTCGGCCGGGGCATAGCGCGACGAGGCTTCCGCGCGGGCCGCGTCCGGACTGGCGGACTTCTTCGCCGGACAGGCGCAGAGCAGCAGGGCCGCCAGGACCCCGGCGTACCCCCGGAGCACGTCAGCCTTCCAGATCCAGCAGCTTGGCCAGCGTCTTGGCGTCGGCGTCCGGGAAGCGGTACTCCGCCATCTCCTCCAGCGACACCCAGCGGTGATCATGCACGCGCAGGTGGTGGATGTCCGACTCGGGGCTGACGAGCCGACAGCGATACACCCGGAAGTCGATGTCATAGGAGGGGTACTCGTGCTGGGTGTGCAGGGCCTGCTCCAGCACCTCCACCTCCACGCCCATCTCCTCGCGGATCTCCCGGGCGAGCGCCTGCTCATCGCCCTCGCCCTCCTCCACACGGCCCCCGGGGAACTCCCACAAGAGCGGCAGGGTCGCCTTGGGGGGACGCTGGGTGATGAGGTAACGGCCCTCGGCGTTATGCAACATCGCGCCGACGACGCGGATGTGACGGCGTGCCATCTTCCCGACTCCTTGAAACCGCACGAAGAGGAAGGCGGCGGCCTAGCACGGCCCGAGCCCCCGGGCCAAGGGGCTCAGGCTCCCTTGCTCGGTCCCCGACGGCCCTTCCCCCCCCCCCTCCCTCGCTTCGAGGGGTCCGCGGGCTCCTCCAGGTCCTCCAGGACGGACTCGGTCAGGGTGGCCACCTCGGAGGCCAGCGCCGCGTGTCCGTAGCGCTGACGCGTGAGCCACAGGTGCTCGCGCAGGGCCTCGGCCAGCTCCGAGCCCGTGGCGTAGCGATCCTCCCGCCGGGGGGCGAGCAGCTTGCGCAGGATGGGCCGGAGGGCCTCGGGCGCCATCCCCAGCCCCTCCTCCACCTGCTCCGAGGTGAGCTCGCGCATGCGCTTGAGCAACTCCGCGGTGCGCACCGCGCTCAGTTCCTCCAGCTCCGGCCGGCCCGAGTCCCCACGGACCCGGAGCTGGCGGCCGAGGAGTTCCGCCTCGTGGCGGGCGGCGGCGTCCAGCAGATGCCGGCCGGTGAGCAACTGGAGGAAGACGAGCCCCAGGGAGAAGAGATCCGAGCGGCCATCGAGCTGTTCGAGCTGGGCGCGCTCCGGCGAGCTGTAGGCCACGTTCCCCAGGTCGGTGTCCCCCTCGGTGGAGATGCGCCCCTCCAGGCGGGACCAGGCCGCGCCGAAGTCCATCAGCTTCACCTCGCCCCACCGGCCCACGAGGATTCCCTGGGGTGTCACGTCCCGGTGGACAATCCCCAGGGGTTGGCCCTTCTCGTCCTGGAGCGCGTGGGCATAATGCAGCGCGTCAGCCACCTCGGCCGTCACATGGCAGGCCAGGGCCTCGGAGAACCCCCGCCCCGAGCGCTCCGCCCGGCGCATCACGTCTCCAAGCGGCTGCCCCTCGATGTACTCCAGCAGCAGCAGCGGCTCGGCCGCGTCTCCCCCGAGCATCTGCACGGAGACGATATTTGGATGGCGCAACAGCCCCCCCAGGCGAGCCTCCTCCACCAACCGCTGGTAGTCCTCCTGCCGCACCACGCGGTTGAGCCGCTTGAGCACCGTCAGCCCCCCCACTCCGCCCTGGTAGCGCTGACGCGTGAGCAGCAACTCGCCGTGATGGCCCTGACCCAGGTTGCGCACCAACTCGTAACTCGCCAGACCCGCCTCCAGCACCACGGGAGGGGGCCCCTTCGGGGGTGGATCGGGATTCGGCCGACTCGACATGTGAATTGCTCCTTGGGGGTATCCGAAAGCAGACTCGAAAGGTAAACATGCGCACCACGAACGACCAAGACCGACGACAAGCCGCTGGAGACATGACGTCCAGACCCTGACTCCGAGCGTCGGGTCATGCTCACAGATGACTCTTGAAGTCACCCTTTTTCCAGTTATCCTAGAAGTCATGTGGGCCCGGATGTTCCGGGCCCGTCGTTTTTCACCGACTCTCCCCAGGACCGTACGGCATGGCTCTCCCACGAGGACTGGCAACGACCATAGGGACCGCGGCCCGGGCGGCACGGGTCCGCGCCAATCTCACCCAGGAAGACGTCGCGGAAAGGGTGGGCCTGGCCACCGAGGTGTACGGGCGCCTGGAGCGCGGCGGCATGTTGCCGAGCGTCCCCACGCTCCGGAAGCTGTGCGAAATCCTCCGCATCCCCTCGGACGTGCTGCTGGGACTGACCCCCGCCCAGGAGAACTTCTGGGCCAAGGAGCCCCCGGCCCGGCCCACGGAGGAGCCCGCGGAGATCCGCCGCCTGGTGCGCACGGTGAAGCGGCTGGAGCCCGCCGAGTTCCGCTTGTTGAGCCTGATGGCCACGGGCCTGCTCCGGCTGCGGCAGATGCGCCTGGGCCGCTCCGCCCCGAACACCCTGCCTCCCCCATGAGCCAGCGGACAGGCGGCCTCCTCTCCCTTCCGGGGTTTCCACTGGGCAACACCCGGTCCGGGACGATAGGTAGACGGGTCCCCCGGACCCGCCATGAACGCCGCCCTCCTCTCGCTCGCCCTTTTTCTCGCCGCGGGCCAGTACGCGCCCCAGCAAGCTGGAAGTGAACCCCTCGCGCCTCCCCTGGAGGCCCGCGTGCAAGTGCTCGGCAAGGAACTGCGCTGCGCGGTGTGCCAGGGCCTGTCCGTCGCCGACAGCCCCTCCTCCATGGCGCGCGCCCAGCTCGACAAGATTCGCGAGCTGGTGACCGAGGGCAAGACGGACCAGGAAGTGCGCGACTACTTCGTGGCCCGCTACGGCGAGTGGGTGCTCCTGCAGCCCAACGCCGATGGCTTCAACCTGCTCGTGTGGCTGGGGCCCGTGGCCCTGCTGCTCGGCGGCGCCTTCGTCATCTTCCGACAGGTGCGCCAGCCCCCCGCGGCGCCCACCCCCTCCGCGCCCACCCCCTCGGCCCCGGCCCCCTCTTCCACCGAGCCGGTGGACCCCTACCTCGCGGCCGTGCGCCGGGAGCTGGATCAATGAACCCTCAGACCAACTGGACGCCCGGCCTCATCGTGCTCGCCGTGGGCTTCGTCGCCGCGGCCCTCTTCCTCCTCACCCAGCGGCGCAAGGGCGCCGAGGCCGCGCCCCGCTCCGGCGCGCTCGAGGACCTGGAGCGGCGCTACCAGTCCCTCATCGAGCAGCTCAAGGAACTGGCGGCGGACAAGCACTCCCTGTCCCCCGAGCGCTACGAGGCGGAGCGGAGCCGGCTGGAGCTGGAGGCCGCGGCGGCACTGCGCGCACGGGACGAGCACCGTAAGAAGGACGCGGGCGCTCCGGCTCCGGCGACCCAGACGGCTCCCACGGGCTTCTTGCCCCCGCAGATCAAGGGCGCGCTGTGGGGCGGCGGCATCGTGCTGTTCTTCGGCGTGCTGGGCTACACCCTGGTGTCCGAGCAGCACGAGCGCGGCGAGAACGAGGCCGCCACGGGCCGCACGCCCCCGGGCATGGCCGCGAACGGACAGCCGCGACAGCCGGCCTCCGAGGACGGGGAGCTGGAGCAGACCATGGAGCGGCTGCGCAACAACCCGGGGGACCTGGAGGCCGCGTCGCTCTTGAGCCATGAGCTCATCCGGCGGCAGATGTACGAGGAGGCCGAGCGCGTCACCCTGCGGGGCCTCGCGGTGGATCCCTTCCACGTGGAGCTGCGCGTGCACCAGAGCGTGCTCAAGGCCGTGCGCGGCGACGAGGCCGGCGCGGAGAAGGAGCTGACCCGGCTCGCGGACACGTACCCGGACGCGCAGGAAGGCCTGCTGTTCATGGGCGCGCTGGCCATGAAACAGGGAGACAAGGTCAAGGCGCTGGACGCCTTCGAGCGCTTCGCGGTGGAAGTGCCGAGCAACCTGCACCCGCCGCCCCTGCTCGCCGCCATCCAGCAGCTGCGCACCGAGCTGGGCCGGTAGAGCGGGACCTCACTCGCCCACGACCGCTGGCTCGGAAAGCACGGCCGGGAGGGCGCGGCGGGAGAGACTCCACCGGATCAGCCCCAGCCCCACGAGCATCAGGGGCAGCGAGAGGAGCTGACCCTGGGCGAGGCCCAGCCACATCGGGTCCGCCGCGCGGGGCTCTCGAAAGAAGCCCACGCCGATGTGGAACACGGAGTGAAGGAAGAAGAAGAGGCCACAGAGCAGGCCCTCCGGCGGCTGCCGGGCGCGGGTACGCACGGTATAGAGGATGACGAAGAGGAGCAGCCCCTCGAGGGCGGCCGCGTAGAGCTGCGACGGGTGGCGCGGATTGAGGATGAGCAGCAGCTCGTCCATGACCCGGGGCGTGGCGTGAGCCACCTGCATGATGTCGAAGCTGCTCAGCGGCAGGCGCTCCACGGCGAGCCGGGTGGCCTGGGCGGGTTGGAACGACGGGAGATGGAGCTCCGCGGGGAAGAGCACGGCCCAGGGCACCCGGGTGACACGTCCGAACAGATCCCCATCCATGAAGCTGGCGAGTCGGCCGAGGCAGATGCCCAACGGCGCCACCGTCACCAGGTTGTCGCCGAGGTGGAGCCAGGAGACCTTCTTCTCCCGCGCCTGGAACGCCGTGACCACGGCCACGCCGAGCAGCCCTCCATGAAAGAGCGTACCGCCCTGGCTGAGCTGGACGAGGAGGCCCAGGTTCCCGGAGAAGCGCTCCCCATCAAACAGCACCAGATAACCCAGACGTCCGCCGAGCAGGACTCCCAGGAGGGCCACGGTGCTGGTGAAGTCGAAGATCTCTCCCGGCGCGATCCGGAGGTAGCCCCGTGCGGCGAAGCGCTTGAGCAGGAGAAGCGCGAGGGCGAACCCCGCCACGTACGCGAGCCCATCCCAACGGGCGACGAAGACATCACTCTGCCCGTCGTTGTAACGGAAGAGGAAGGGGGCGAGATCGTGAAGAGAGTAGGAGGACACGGTCCGGGTTCGGCGAAAGAAGGGGGACTGCGATCGGGAGCGGCGATGAGTGCTGGCGTGCGAGAGCCCCCACACCAGCACCCCGCCCTGTCACGGGCTACTTGAAGAAGTCCTCACCGTTGATGCTCGTGATCTCCTTGCCCACGACCTTCCTGTAGGTCAGGGTGTAGGAGTTGTTGGAATTCTCGATCTTCTGATACCTGAACCCATCCAGCTTCCCTTCACCGAGAAGCTTGTTCCAGTCATTGGCGTTGATGCGGATCGTGGCGGAAGGTCCACAGCAGTTGTATTTGACATCCTTGGTGATGACGCCCGAGCTGAAGCTCAGGGTCGGGCACGACTGCTCATAGAGACCCAGCGCAACCGTGGCAGCCCCCTGGTTCATGGTCTTGATACAGTCCTCGCCGCTCGCGGTTCCCTGGAGCATGCACATACCGACAAAAACAATTCCCGCGTATTTCTTCATGAGGGTTCTCCTTGCGACGGGTTCAAATCCCAGTGGCACTGCTCAGAGCGAATCCTTCTTCATGTCCCCCTGAGCCTTCGTATCCACTTCCTTGTTCTTCGGATCCTTCTGGTCCGGCTCCTCGACCTTCAGGTTCTTCGCTTCCGCGGGCACGGTATTCGTCTCGGCCTTGGTTTCAGCCTTCGGCGCGGTCTTCGGCGCGGGCTTGTCGGCGGCGAACGCAGTGGCGGCACCACAAAGGAGAGCAACGGTCAACAAACGCTTCATGGGGGGTCCTTTCAGGTTGAGCGGTCCAGCGGGATGTAGAAAAAGATTATCTCGACAAACAGATCAACCGGCTTGTCTCAACGTCTGTCATTTCTGTCTCGGCGTGAACAATTTCCACCCAAAGCAACCACTCGAATGAATTGTTTTGTTTTGTCCTCATGAACGCACGTGCCCTCTCGCTCTCCCTCTGCGCCCTCCTCCTCACCGCCATGAACGCGGGCTGCACGGCTGGCTCCTCCTCCACCCATCCACCCTCCTCCGCGGAGTCGCGGACCCTGAACGCACTCCTCTCCGACTACGAGAACCCGGATGCACCCGGGGCCAGCGCCATCGTGATTCACGAGGGTCGCGTCGTGTTCGAGCACGCCTCGGGCCTGGCGGACCTGCCCTCGCGCACGCCCGCCACGCCGGAGACGCAGTACCGGCTCGCCTCGCTCAGCAAGCAGTTCACCGCCATGGCCATCCTGCTGCTGATCGAGGAGGGCCGACTCCACGACGACGACCGCGTGGTGGACGTGCTCCCAGGCTTCCCACCCACCCTGGGCGAGGTCCGCATCCGGCATCTGCTCCAGCACACCTCGGGCATCTGGGACTACGAGGCCTTCGTCCCGGACACCCAGACCGAGCAGGTGAAGGATCGGGATGTGCTCGGGCTGCTCGCGCGCGCCCAGGGCACGTACTTCCCGCCCGGGACGGCGGTGCGCTACAGCAACTCGGGCTACGCGGTGCTGTCGCTCGTGGTGGAACAGGTGAGCGGCATGCCCTTCGCCCGCTTCCTGCACGAGCGCGTCTTCGCGCCGCTCGGGATGCGCGCCACGGTGGCGCACGAGGAGGGCCACTCCACGGTGGCCCGGCGCGCCTACGGGTACGTGGCCGGGGCGGACGGCTTCCGCCCCCGCGACCAGAGCCCCACCAGCGCCGTGCTGGGAGACGGCGGCATCTACTCGTCCGTGGCCGAGCTGGTGGCCTGGGACCGCGCCCTGGACGCCCACACCCTGGTGGGCGCCGACACCCAACGCCTCGCCTGGACCGCGCCCACCCTGCCCGATGGAACCCGCTCCCCCTACGGCTTCGGCTGGTTCGTGGACGAGGACGAGGGACGCCCGCGCCTGTCCCACCACGGCGAGACGTGTGGCTTCACCAACGCCATCGTGAAGTACCCGGAGCAGCGGCTCACGGTCATCGTCCTGACGAACCGCGCGGGGGGCGAGCCCTGGAGGAGCGCGCAACGGCTCGCGGACCGGTGGCTCACCCCGAAGGCTCCCGCCGAACAGCGGCCCTGGCCCTTCGAAACCCTGCCCAACGCCCGGTAGACCCGTCTCCGAGGATTAACCCGAAAAAATGGGCGCGAGCCTCTCCTCGGTCTCACTCCGAGGAGCGTGGGAATGTTCGTCTCCCCCCGAAAAGCAGCACCCCGATCAGGGTTCTTGTTGGCCATCGCCGTCCTGCTGCTGGGGCTGATGCCCGCCCTGGCCGAGGCCGCGAATCGCGGCGCCTGGGCCCCGAATACCCAGTACGCCGCGAGCGATATCGTGACCTACTCCAGCAGGGTGTTCTCCTGCCGTCAGGCGCACACGTCCCTGGTGGGATGGGAGCCGCCCAATGTCCCCGCGCTGTGGCTGGAAGGGGGAGTCGTCGATCCGCCCCCCACGGACGTGCAGCCCCCCTCCGCGCCCGCGGGCCTCAACTCCCCGAGCAAGACGAGCAACAGCGTGACGCTCGCGTGGACCGCCTCCACGGACAACGTGGGCGTGACGGGCTACGAGGTCTTCACCAACGGCTCCACGACGGCGGCGGCGAGCACCACCGGCGCCACGAGCGTGACGGTGTCCGGCCTGCAGGCCAACATGAACTACACGTTCACGGTGAAGGCGCGGGACGCGGCGGGCAACCGCTCCGCGGCGAGCTCCGCGTTCAGCACCACCACCAACCCGCAGAGCAACGACACGCAGGCGCCCTCGGTGCCGGCGAGTCCGCGCAGCACGGGCGTGACGAGCAACAGCGTGTCGCTCGCGTGGACCGCCTCCACGGACAACGTGGCCGTGACGGGCTATGAGGTCTTCACCAACGGCTCCACGACGGTGGCGGCGAGCACCACCGGCGCCACGAGCGCGACGGTGTCCGGCCTGGCGGCCGACACGGCGTACTCCTTCACCGTCAAGGCGAAGGATGGCGCGGGCAACCGCTCCGCGGCGAGCAGCGCCGTGAGCGCCCGGACGTCGACGGCGCCTTCCAACGACGTGCCCAGCAAGATCCTCGTGGGCTACTGGCACAACTTCGACAACGGCTCGGGCTTCATCCGGCTGCGCGACGTGTCGACCAAGTGGGACGTCATCAACGTCTCCTTCGCCGAGCCGACCGGCGGCGCGACCGGCGGCACCATCGGCTTCACGCCCTACGGCACCTCGGTGGCGGACTTCAAGGCGGACGTGGCCTACCTGCACGGCCTGGGCAAGAAGGTGATCATCTCCATCGGTGGCGCCAACGGCCAGGTGCGGCTGGAGACCACGGCCGCCCGCGACGCCTTCGTGAACTCGATGCGCTCCATCATCGAGACGTACGGCTTCGATGGCATGGACATCGACTTCGAGGGCCACTCGCTGTCGCTCAACGCGGGGGACTCGGACTTCAAGAACCCGAAGACGCCCGTGGTGGTCAACCTCATCTCCGCCATCCGGAGCCTGCGCACCGCCTTCGGCACGAAGTTCATGCTCACCATGGCGCCGGAGACGTTCTTCGTGCAGCTCGGCTACGCGTTCTACGGCGGCAGCTGCTCGGGCTGTGACAGCCGCGCCGGCGCGTACCTGCCCGTGCTCTACGCCACGCGCGACATCCTCAACTGGCTGCAGGTGCAGGACTACAACTCGGGCCCCATCATGGGCCTGGACGACCAGTACCACAACATGGGGACCGCGGACTTCCACGTGGCCATGACGGACATGCTGCTCACGGGCTTCCCCGTGGCGCGCAACGCGAGCAACGTCTTTCCCGCGCTCCGTCCGGATCAGGTGGTCATCGGCCTGCCCGCCAACGGCAACGCGGGCGGCGGCTACACGACGCCCGCCGAGGTGCAGAAGGCCGTCAACGCGCTGGTGAAGGGCATCCCCATCAGCAGCTACTCCGTGCGCAGCAACGTGGCCAACAACAAGAGCTTCCGCGGCCTGATGTCCTGGTCGGTGAACTGGGACGCGTTCGCGAACTTCGAGTTCACCAACAGCCACCGCCCCTACCTGGATTCGTTGAAGTAGGCGCGTTGAGCGGAAGGCGGCCCTCACGGCGCCTTCCGCTCCAGCACCCGCTCGGATGCCAGCTCCACAGACACGGCACGAGCAAGGACAGAAGAGAGAGAACGCGTCCTACCGGGCCGACTCCAATCCCAGACGGATCGCCTGCTCCACCGGGGAGTAGCGCCCATCGTCGCGGTGGAGTTGGTACGGACGCGCTGGGCAGAGCGGAGGTTGCGCCAGGAAGCGGGGCGTGCGCCCGCGATGCGGCTGGGCGGCGTGAATGAGGAAGGGGTGGCAGAGGTAGACCGTGCCCGCCGCGCCCGTCGCGAACGCCAGCGGCCGTGCCTCCGTCGGTCCCAGGTGCGCCGCCAGTTCCAGGAACGACAGGCCCTGCTCTCCGGCGGGCTCGAGCACGCGAGGCACGTCCAGGTGGGAGCCCACCCGGATGCGGGTCGGCGCATCGTCCTCGCCCACGTCGGAGAAGAGGAAGAGCATCAACAAGGCCCGCCCCTTCGACGTCACGTTCAGCCGCCAGGAACCATCATCTCCCGCGAAGCTCGCATCGGCGTGCCAACCGGCATCCCCTGGGTCCTCCGTGCTGGGAAATCGGACGGGAAAAGTGCCCAGACCCTGTCCTGGTTCCCAGTTCCCCTCGCCCACGAGTTGATCGAAGGCGGCATGCAACAGGGGCATGTTCACCGCCCGCCGGAAGGGCTCCTGTGCGTAACCCCCGAGCCGGATGACGGGCTTCGTCCAGGTGGCGGGTTCATTCGGATCACAGCCCAGGTCCCGCCACAACACCTCGCGGCCCTGTTCCGCGATCTCCCGGGGAAAGACCTGATCGAGCCGGAGGAAGCCGTCCTCCACGAAGCGCCTCACCTGCGAGTCATCGAGTGCGGTCATCCCCGGAAGACTACCCATCCTCGGAGCCCGGATCCATCACCCGGTCCACGCGATTGATGACATCCTGGTCTCCTTTGCCCAGGCACGAGGTATGCCTTCGTGCACGGGCCCAGGCCTCTCTCATGCACCGCGATCGTCAACAACCTCCCCACGTTCTCACTCTCGATGCGCTGGGCACCGGGAACATGCCCTTGCATGTCATTCGCATGCGAGAACTCAAGCCCCAACTTCCGCCCAGGCCGCTCATCTCGACCTTCTTCATGGTCTTCGTGCTGACGGCGGGAAGGGGGCGAGGCCGTCACTTGGAGCAGATCGAGCTCCAGGCTGGGGACATCCACCTCGTCCCCGCGGGCGTGGAGCACCAGCCCCTCGATGTGAGCAACCTCGATGGGTGGATCGTGTGCTTCGATCCGCTGCTGCTCCGCTCGCTCGGCCCCGAGTGGTTGCCAGAACCGCCTCGAAAGAGTGGAGGGGCGAAGCCCCCTCCGACGCGGAGCCTCTTTGTCCGAGGACTGCTCCGGCTGCGGCCCGAGCAGCCCCGATGGAGCCGGATCCTCCATCGGGTGGCCGAGCTGGATGCCGAGCTGGGAGCGGCCCGGTGGGGCACGGAGAACGCCGCGCACGCATGGTTCGTCTTGTTCATCACCGAGCTGCTGCGCGAGTTGCAGGAGCACGCGCCTCTCGCGCCGGCCATGATCGGCGGACTCGTGCACGATGCGCTCGCCTTCATCGAGGCGCACTGCTTGCGGCCCCTCTCGCTCCAGGACGTCGCGGCGGCGGTGGGGTGCACGCCCTCTCATCTGGCCAACGCTGTCCGCCGGGAAACGGGGCTGACGGTGAGTGACTGGCTGCGCGAGCATCGCATGGCCGAGGCCCGACGACGCCTGATGGAAACGGGCGCCAGTGTGGAGAGCATCGCCAGCCAGGTGGGCTACGCCGACGTCACCCATTTCATCCGCACCTTCCGGCGCACCCACGGAATGACCCCCCGGGCCTGGCGCGAGCAACGCCGCCTCGCCGGAAGTTGAAGGGCTTCCCGCGTCCGCCCCCAATCCAAGCCGATTTCCGCCACGAGCCCCGCTCTGACAGCGGGGGTCGTCTGTCTTCAACGTCAGGTCATCATGACGAAAACAACGGCACCCCGGCGGTTCCATAGGAGGCGCGGGTCTCGAGCCCTTTGACTCCTCCTCGGGAACGCACTAGGAGCGCGTCCGCAACTTTCATCTCTGCACCAGGAGTAAAGAATGTTCCGGATGGGCGTGCTTGCAGCATTCATCGTCGCGGTCACCACGGGCTGTGCCGCCAGCGGCCGGGCATACATGGACTCGGGCCTCTCCAACCGCTCGGAGCCCGCCTCCGTGTGGAACCGCCCGCAGGAGGTTGGCTTCGACTGGGGCTCGGAGATCACCGGAGAGGCGAGCTATCAGTGCGTGTTGCTGCTCATCTGCTGGGGCGCCGAGGACGGCGGCGCGCTGGACGGCGTGGGCGCGCTCATCGGTTCCATCACGGGCAAGGGTGGCGTAGTGAGCGACCCACTCGTGCGCGCGGCGGCGGCGGACGCGGTGAAGAAAGCACCGAAGACGGACGGCATCTTCGTGGTGGCCCACGACACCGACGCGTTCAACATCGTCGTCTACAAGAAGCGCAAGGCCACTGTGCGCGGCAAGGCGATCACCGTGCGAACCATCGGCGAGGTCAGTCAGGATCGTGCCGACCGTAACCGCAACATGAACGCACTGGGCGGCAGCCTGGTGAACGTCGGAGATGTCCTGAAGTAGTAGAGGAGAACGGGCATGAAGAAGCCCAGCAGCCCCCCTCGGGATTGCTGGGCTTCTCGCTGTGGAGGCGGAGGGAATCGAACCCACGCCGGGCGGTGCGAAACTCCCAGCAGAATCGCGCCCTTACCTCGTAACCGCCCGGAATGATTCGGAGTCGTTATCCCGCCGCGTCCCCTCCTGTCCCGCTCTGTTCCAGGTCATTCCGCAGTCTCCTGCGACATACGTGCAACATGGCGGACGTGGTGAGCGCTCCGACTCATGGGCGGCCACGTCGGACGCGGGCCTCTCGGTGGGCATGTCCTGTCGGCTTCAATTCGGAGAAGCCGGGGAGCGGAAGATTCGGATCGTGGACGTGCACGTGCGCTTTGGAGGACCGCTGCCCGAAGGGCGAGACGTACTCGCATCGTTCGAGCCGTGATTCAGCCCGCTGTGTGCTTAGACTGGCCGCATGGGACTCTTGACCTTCAGCATCAACGTCACCCTGGACGGCTGCGTCGACCACCAGGAGGGAATCGCCGACGACGAGACACACGCCTTCTTCACCCGCCTCATGGACGAGGGCGGGGCGATGCTGTGGGGCCGCGTCACCTACGAGATGATGGAGAGCTATTGGCCGGCGGTCGCCCGGGGCGATGAGTCGGCGCCGCCAGCGATGCGCGAGTGGGCGATCAAGCTGGAGGACAAGCCAAAGTACGTGGTGTCGTCGACGCGAAAGGACTTCCCGTGGACCAATAGCCACCACATCGTCGGCGACTTACGCACGGCTGTGCAGAAGCTCAAGGATGCAACCCCGTCCGGCGTGCTCCTCGGTAGCGGCAAGCTCGCGACCGAGCTGGACCGACTGGATCTGATCGACGAGTACAAGTTCCTCGTCCACCCCAGGATCGCCGGCCACGGCCCGACCCTGTACCAGAGCGGGCTGCCCAGCACACGACGGCTCGAGCTGGTCTCGGCGAAGCCGCTCCGCTGCGGCGCGGTCGCCATGCACTACCGGCGCGCGCTGACCCCAGCACAAGCTTGACCCCCGGCGGTTCGCACGCGTACGTGAGCGGTCAAGAGCGAGAGAGCCGGACTGCACGTGGTCCGGGTTCTTTCCCCGACACTCGCCCTGACGGAGCTTCTGTGAGCCGTCGCTCCGCCCCGGTCGAGGACGAGTTGGTCGTCTTTCTCGGTCCATCGGCCCAGGGGCCCGCCCAGCGCGCGGGGTGATGAGCCCCAAGCCCTCACGCTGCCCCACAAGCCCACGCCCCTTGCCGCCGCCCCCTGCTGGGTGGGCCGCTTGGGCCGACGTGTGCCTGAAGAGGGCTGCACCGCCTCTCTACCGGCCCGGCGCACAGCCCTGGCGGCCCCCCTCCGCGGCCTTCCTCGCCGTAACAGCTCGCCGGACCCCGTCGTGACGAGAGAGGCGGGTACGTGAGACGTCCAGGGAAGAAACCTGGAGGTGCACGTGGAGAAGGAGTTGGAGCAGTTCCGGCAAGAGGCGCAGAGACTGAGAG
>Ga0081606_1000043_pt1 | contig 125639 bp, 107 predicted proteins | sample EareggfetidaYelm_FD_71127 | JGI IMG/M metagenome (GOLD analysis project Ga0081606, IMG submission 71127) | Earthworm egg capsule microbial community from the University of Washington, USA - E. fetida Yelm (SPADES assembly) (version 2) | ecosystem: Host-associated > Annelida > Reproductive...
CCCCCGCCCACCCCCCCCGCCCGTCCTGCCCCGCCCCGCCCGTCTTGCCCCGCCCATCCCGCCCTGACTTCTTGCTGGAGTCCTATAGCAGGGCGCGTGCCAGGGGCCTGACGCTCCTGGGGCCATGTGATTCCAAGGGGTTGCATGGCTCGACGGGTCGAATCTGCCCCGGAGGGCAGTAAGACTTACGGCGGCGGACGTTCCCCCGAGGGGAACTTTCTCCAGCCGCTTCGGGGTGCTCGTCCGGAAAGCGAGGGGGCCTGGAGCATGGGCTGCGGGGCGGGAAGGGTCGGCCCAGGTTTTCTTCCGTGAGGAAGACACTGCCGCTGGCCTGCCTGGTCGTCGTGTTCGCCGCGTGTTCGCCCGCGGCGCCCGAGGACTCTGAATCCACCAAGCGGTCCGCGCCCACGGAGCCATCCGTTCCGGAGGAACCCGCCGAGCCCGTGGACCCGCCGCCTCCACCGGTTGGAACGGCCTGCGAGACGCCCCCGGTGCTACCCGCCGCACCGGAGATCTCCCTGCCGTTGGCGGATGCCTGGGTCTCGGCGGAAGACCTGACGGTTCAGGTGGCGGGCCTCGAGAACTCCGGAGGAGTGGCGCCGGAGCGGGCCCGGTTCGAGATCTGGTCCGTGATGGCGGGAGCGCCGGTCGGGCTCGTCTGGTCGGCGTCGGTGAACGCGCCCGCCTCGCCCGCCTCGCTCGCCGAGGTGCGGCTGGCCGAGGGGTCCTTCATGGGAGGCAAGGGGGAGCTCTCCGAGCGGGCGCGGTACGCGGTGCGGGTGCGCTACGCGTATGTGCCCGCGCCGTGTGAGCTCTGGGGCGAGTGGAGCGCCTGGCGCTTCTTCCGCGCGGACGATGCGTCCCGGGAACTCTTCGACGAGGGGCAGGTGCTGGACTTCCACCTCGACATCCCTCCGGACTCCTGGGCCGCGATGAACGAGGAGGCCGTTCCTCCCGACTGTGTCCCTCACGAGCGCCAGGACTACCGGGCCACGCTGCGCCTGGGCGAGCGGGTGTTCGAGAACGTGGGGGTGCACGTGAAGGGGGGTTGCGGCTCGGCGCGTTCGCTCGAGGGCAAGGCGTCCTTCAAGGTGGACCTGGAGTGGGATGACCCCGACGAGCCCGGCTGCCCGGAGTCACGGGAGCTGTTCGGGCGGAAGAACTTCACCTTCGACAACAACGTGCAGGACCACGGTCAGATGAACGCGCGCCTGGGGTATGCGTTCTTCCGCGAGCTGGGGATGCCCGCGCCTCGAGCGGCGTCGGTGCGGCTGTTCGTCAATGGCGAGTACTGGGGCCTCTACACGCACGTGGAGTCGATCGACCGGAAGTTCCTGGCGCGCTGGTTCGAGGACAAGAGCGGCGCGCTCTACGAGGGCTCGTATTGGTGCGACCTCGTGCCGGAGAACGTGCTGGCGCCGGGCGAGGACCCGAGCGGTTTCTGTCTGGAGCGCAAGGTCTCGGGCGGAGGCGTGTGCGGGTCGGGCGCATCGGGGGATGGCTACGCGCCCTTGCGCGAGCTCACACGTCGCCTGGCTGCGCTGCCCAAGGGCGGCTTCTATCCCGAGGTGCAGGCGTTCTTCGACTACGACCCGTTCCTCACCACGTGGTCCATCGAGGGCGTCATCGCGCACTGGGATGGGTACTCGTTCGACACGCGCAACAACTACCGGGTGTACCAGGATCCCTCGACGGGCCGCTGGTCGCTGCTGTCGGGAGGAATCGATCAGACGTTTGGCCACAGACTGGGGCGGGGCGCGGGCCTGGAGCAGAACCCGTGGGACGTGGCGGGGCTGCTCGCGGTGCGGTGCATGGAGGAGGCGGACTGCCGGGCGGCCATCGCCACGCGGATGGAGGAAGTGACACAGGCCTTCGAGACCGCGGGACTCGAGGCCCGCGCGAGGGACATCCGAAGCCAGATCGCCTCGGATGCCCACGCGGATCCGCGCAAGGAGTCGTCGAACGCCCAGTTCGACCAGGCCGTGGAGGAGACGCTGCGCTTCATCCGCGAGCGCCCCGCGCGGATGCGCGAGTTCCTCGAACCGTAGGGGCCGCGCACGCGGACGGACTCACTGAAACGGTCAGGGGATGGGCGTGGGCGTGGGCGTCTTCCCGTACAGTTCCGCGGCGGTGGAGTCGTGGTTGCTCAGGCCGCCGACCACCAGCACCGTGCCGTTCGGCAACAGCGTGGCGGTGTGCCGGTAGCGGTCCGTGCTCATGCTGGGCGTGGCGCTCCACGTACCCGCGGTGGGGTTGTACACCTCCGCGTTATCGAGGACGCCAGCGGACTCGTGGTATCCGCCCGCGACGAGCACCGTGCCGTTGCCCAGCAGCGTGGCCGTATGGTGGCGGCGCGGTTGGGTCGGGGCACCCGTGTTACTCCACTTGTTCTTGACGGGGTTGTACAGCTCGGACGGCGAGGCCCCGAAACCGAAGGATTCCTCTCCACCCGTGATGAGCACCTGTCCCGAGGGCAGGGCCGTGGCCGAGTGGTAGCGGCGCGGCATGCTCAGGGATCCCTCGTTGGAGAAGGTCCTCCGTGCGGGATCATAGACTTCGGTGGAGGCCAGCACCTTGCCGTTCGCGCCCTGGCCGCCCACGACGAGCACCTTGCCGTTCGGCAGGAGCGTGGCGGTGTGCAGGCTGCGAGCTTCCTTCAGGGGGCCCACCAGGCTCCAGACGTCGGTGGCGGGGTCATAGAGCTCGGCGGTGTTCAGCGACGCGCCATCGGACAAGGAGCGAGTGCCTCCGATGGCGAGCACCTTGCCATCCGGCAGGCGCGTGGCGGTGTGGTTGTAGCGCGGCGCCGTCATGGAGCCGGCCTTGAGCCACTTGTCTTGCGCCGGGTCATACTGCTCCGTGTTGTGCCCGGTGGAATGCTCGCCGCCACCCGCGACGAGCACCCGGCCATTGATGAGCCGGGTGGCCGTGTGGCCGTAATGCGTGAATCCGGACGGGGCGACGTCCTTCCAGGTACTGGTCTGGTCGCTGTAGCGCGTGACGAGCGCGTTGTAGCCGCCGACCACGAGCACCAGCCCCTCCTCGAGCGGGGTCGCGGTGTGCCCCACTCGCTGCGAGTCCATGGGGGCGGTATGGGACCATCCGGCCTGGGGGAGCTGTTCGAGCGCATCGCGCCGGGAGTCGGAGGGTGCTGTCCTCGGGATGATGCCTTCCGAGACATCGGTCATGGGCGAACACCCACTGGACGTCGCGAGCACCGTCAGCAGGCACTTCAAGTAGCTGGGCTTTCTCATCACGCAATCCCCCCGGTCACGTGCTTCACCTCCTCGATGGAGGCCGAAGCGTTGTAACAGGTGCGTGTGGCTGGATCGCTTGGACCGCGAAAGGACTTCCCCGTCCGGGAGGAACGAGGGCGGCGAGGCATCGAGCGAGCGAACCCTCCAGGCGAGCGTGCGGCGGCGCGCGGCTCAAAAGCCGACGGACCGGTGGCGCACTGTTATCTTCCCGTGTCCGTTTTCCCCCGACCCGTGCCCCTGTCTCCCATGGCCCTGCCCGCTTCCCCGCTTCGTCCCTCCGTCGACTCCCTGCTCGGACCGGGTGGAGCATTGGAGGCCGCGTTGGACGCCTATGAATACCGGCCGGAGCAGCTCCAGATGGCGCGCTCGGTGGAGCGGGCCTTCGACGAGCGCGGCTACCTGCTGGCCGAGGCGGGCACGGGGACGGGCAAGACCCTCGCCTATCTGGTGCCCGCGCTGTTGTCGGGCCGGCGCGTGGTGGTGTCCACGGCGACGAAGACGCTCCAGGAGCAGATCTTCTTCAAGGACCTGCCCCTCTTGCGCGAGCGGATGGGCCTCTCCTTCGAGGCGGCGTACCTCAAGGGGCGCAACAACTACCTGTGCCTGCACCGCTACGAGGCCTTCCAGAAGGATCCCCAGTTCGCCACGCGCGAGGAGGGACACGCCTGGCCGCACCTGCGGGCCTGGGCGGGCAGCACGGAGACGGGAGACCGGAGCGAGCTGGCGCTGCCCGAGTCATTCAGTGCGTGGAGCCGGTTGTCGACGACGTCGGACACGTGCCTGGGCTCGAAGTGCCCGGTGTACGAGAACTGCTTCGTGACGCGCACGCGGCGCGCGGCGGAGCAGGCGGACCTGCTGGTGGTCAACCACCACCTCTTCTTCGCGGACCTGGCGCTGCGGGGCAAGGGGAAGGGGAGCGAGGGCGTGCTGCCGCAATACGACGCGGTCATCTTCGACGAGGCGCACGCGCTGGAGGACGCGGCGGGCAGCTACTTCGGGCACTCGGTGTCGAGCTTCCGGTTGGAGGAGCTGGTGCGCGACGCGCTGGGGGCGATGGCGCCCACGGACACGCGCTTCGGGATGCTGTCCTCGCTGGTGGTGCGGCTGCGCACGTATTCCGAGGCGCTCTTCTCGCAGGCGCCCCGGGTGCTGGGCCTCACCGAGCAGGAGGGCGCGGTGGCGCTCAAGCCCGAGCGCCTGGAGCGGCTGGCGGGCTCCATCGAGCAGGTGAAGGCGGCGCTCTCCGCGTTGTCGGCCTTCACGACGAGCGAGCGCGAGCCGGAGTTGACGCTGCTCACGCGGCGGTGCGCGGAGCTGGTGGCGGACCTGTCCTTCCTGGAGAAGGTGGAGTCGAACGACCACGTGTACTGGGCCGAGATGCGGGGGCGGGGCGTGTTCCTGCGAGCGAGCCCCATCGAGGTGTCGCGCGAGTTGCAGGAGCGGCTGTACGGGAGCGTGGACACGGTGGTGTTCACCTCGGCGACGCTGGCGGCGGAGGGCCGCTTCGACTTCTACGCGCGGCGCATGGGCCTGTACGACGCGGACGGCGTGCCGGTGACGAGCGTGCGCACGGTGGCGGTGTCGAGCCCCTTCGATTTCGAGCGGCAGTCGGCGCTCTACCTGCCCACGCACCTGCCGGACCCGGCGGCTCCGGGCTTCATCGAGGCCGCGGTGGAGGAGATCATCCGGTTGTGCGACGTGACGGGCGGAAGGGCCTTCGTGCTCTTCACCTCGCTGCGCAACATGGAGAGGGCCCACACGCTCGCCCGGCACCGCCTGCCGTACCAGGTGCTCCTGCAAGGCGAGCGGCCCAAGCAGCAGTTGCTGGAGGCGTTCCGCGAGCAGCCCAGCGTGCTCTTCGCGGCGCACAGCTTCTGGGAGGGCGTGGACGTGCCGGGCGAGGCGCTGAGCCTGGTCATCATCGACCGCTTGCCCTTCGCCTCGCCGGGAGATCCGCTGGTGGCGGCGCGCATCCGGCAGTTGGAGGCGCGGGGCGAGGAGCCCTTTGGTGGCTACCAGTTGCCGCAGGCGGCGCTGGCGCTCAGGCAGGGCTTCGGGCGGCTCATCCGCACGCGGGCGGACCGGGGCATCGTGGCGATGTTGGATCGGCGGATCGTGACGAAGAGCTACGGACGCGCGTTCCTCGGCAGCCTGCCGCCCGCCTGGCGCACGCACCAGCACGAGGCGCTGGAAGCCTGGTTCCTCGGCGAGCCCGTCTACGACATGGAGCCCTGAGGCTCAGTGCCCGCCGGCCTCGGCGCCCTCGAACGCCGAGGTGTCGAACTCCGGCTTGAGCCGCTGAATCACCTTGGCGAGGGCCTCCTTGTCCTGGGCCTTCTCCATGGCGGCTTCCGCGGTGATGGTGTTGGCGGCCACCAGCCGCTCCAGGTGCATGTCGAGCGTCTGCATGCCCAGGTTCTGGCTCGCCTGCATCTTGCTGGCGATTTGAAACACCTTGCCCTCGCGGATCATCGACGCGATGGCGCTCGTGCCGATGAGGATTTCGAGCGCGGCCACGCGGCCCTTGCCGTCCGCGGTGCGGATGAGCTGCTGGGCGACGATGCCCGCGAGCCCTTCCGCGAGCATGCCGCGCACCTGGGGCTGCTCGTCGGCGGGGAACGAGTTGATCATCCGGTCGATGGTGGCCGGGGCGCTGTTGGTGTGCACCGTGGCGAAGACGAGCACGCCGAAGCTGGCGAGCTGGAGCGCGAGCTTCATCGTCTCGTTGGTGCGCAGCTCGCCGATGAGGATGACGTTCGGGTCCTCGCGGCCCGCCGAGCGGATGGCGGTGGCGAAGCTGGAGGCGTGCATGCCCACCTCGCGGTGTGTCACCTGGCTCTTCGCCGACTCGTGCACGAACTCCACGGGATCCTCGATGGTGAGGATGTGCGCGGGGCGCGTGTGGTTGATGTGGTTGATCATCCCCGCGAGCGTGGTGGACTTGCCGCTGCCCGTGGGGCCGGTGACGAGCACGAGCCCGCTGCGGCGCTCGGCCAGCTTGCGCACCACCTCGGGGGTGTTGAGGTCCGTGAGCGACAGGACCTTGCTCGGGATGGTGCGGAAGACGGCCGCGATGCCGCTCGTCTTGTAGAAGTAGTTGGCGCGAAAGCGCGCGCGCGTGCCGTAGCTGTAGGCGAAGTCGAGGTCCAGCTCCTCGGTGATGTGGCGCTTCTGCTCGGGGCTGGTGAGCTCGAAGAGCATGGCCTCGAGCTCCGCCTGGGTGAGCAGCGCCTCTCGCAGGGGCATGAGGCCTCCCCGGATGCGGCCCAGCGGTGGGTGGCCCACGCTCAGGTGCAGGTCGCTCCCCTTGGCCTCCAGGAGCTTGTCGAAGAAGGCGGCGATGCGCGGCGAGGGGCTCATGGGGGATTCACGCGCTCTTGCGGTTGAGGAGGTTGCCCATCTTGGACAGCAACTGCTTGGCGGGGTCCGGCGCGGCCTCGGGCGGAGGAGCACCGGGGCGCTTGCCCGTCACCATGGCCTCCACCTCGTCGGGGCTCTCCGCGTAGAGGCGCGCGGTCTCCAGCGTCGTGCGTCCGGAGCGCACCAGCTCGGCGAGCGAGTCGTCGAAGCGCACGATGCCGAGGCTCTTGCCGCGCTGCTGCAGGGAGGGAATCTGGAACGTCTTGTTGTCGCGGATGAGGTTGCCCAGGGCGACCGAGCCCGGCAGCAGCTCGGCGGCGGCCACGAGGCTCCGGCCGTCGGTGGAGGGCAGGAGCCGCTGGCTCACGATGAGGCGCAGGCTGCTCGCGAGCGTCATGCGCACCTGGGCCTGGTCGCCGGGAGGGAAGAGGTCGATGAGGCGGTCGATCGTCTTCGCGGCGCTCGGCGTGTTCATGGTGCTCACGAGCAGGTGGCCCGTCTCGCTCGCGGCGAGCGCCATGCGCACCGTCTCGGTGTCGCGCAGCTCGCCCACGAGGATGACGTCCGGGTCCTCGCGCAGGCTGCCCTTGAGGGCGCTGGCGAAGCTCTTGGTGTGCGTGCCCACCTCGCGCTGGCTCAAGAGCGCCTTCTTGCGCGGGTGGATGAATTCGACGGGGTCCTCCACGGTGAGCACGTGGTGCGTGGTGTCGCGGTTGATGATGTCGATGATGGCCGCGAGCGTGCTCGTCTTGCCGTGGCCCGAGGGGCCGGTGACGACGATGAGGCCCTGGTGGTGGTGGCACGCCTTGGCGATGTCCGCGGGCAGCCCGAGCGATTCGAGCGTGGGGACGTCACGCGAGATGAGCCGGAAGCATCCTTTATAGCCGGTGCGCTGGCGCGAGATGTTGACGCGGAAGCGGCCGGAGTCGCCCAGGTCGAGCGAGAAGTCGCAGCTCCCCTCGCGCTCGAGCACCGGGCGCAGCCGGGCGGTCACGTGGGGCATCAGCATCTTCTCCACGGACTCGGGCGACAGCGGCTCGCCATGGGGCAGCAGCTCCCCCACGAGCCGGAAGAGGGGAGGGCGGCCGGCGACGACGTGGAGATCGCTCGCTCCCACGGCCCGCGCGTCCTCGAGCAGCATGCTCAGGTTGCCCACGGACTCCGGCCGCACGACGAGCCGGGGCGGCGCGGGGGCCTCGGCTTCGGGCTCGTCGGGCAGGGGAATCGTCTCGGCGGGAGGCGGAGCGGCGGCGGGTTTGTCCGTGGGGAGGATCTGCATGCTGCCCCGGGGAGACCTGGCGGCGGGCGTGGGCGCGGGGGCCGGGGCGGGCGCACGCGCCGACGCGGGAGCCGGAGTGGGCGCGGGCGCCGGGGTGGGTGGGGGCTCGTTGCGTACGATGCGCACGTTGAGTACGTCGCCGCGACGCAGCGCCCCGACGATCAGCGAGCCCTGTCCCTCGAGCCGCACGGCCCACTGGCTGGGCTTTTCGGAGAGCGTGGCCACGCGGGCCTCGCCCACCAGGCCCCGCAGGGCCTCGTGCAGACCCTCGGGGGAGAGGAGCGCGTCGTCCACGGACTCGAAGCCGCTGCCCGTCTTCACCAGGGGGGTCCGCCCGCTGATGAGGGCCAGCTCCAGGACTCCCGGGCGGCTCAGGTGACGCAACAGTTCCGTGAAGGTCTTCATGCTCGGGCTCTCTCTCCTCACATCTCCCGGAGCGGCTGGTGCCCGGGACCTGGAGTGCAGCATAGCCGGGATTTTCGCGGCTGACTGCGCGAGGGGGCTTTTTGGACCCGGGTGCCCGAGTGGCGGACGGGCGGGCATGGGGACGCGAAAAATGAAGACGCCCAGCGCGGTTCCCTCGTCGAGGAGGGCCCGGGCCGGGCGTCTTCAGGCACGACAGGTGGCGGTGCTAGCGCGCGCTCACAGCTCGCGCGACATGAGGAGGCGCAACTTGCCGGACTTCTTGGACACCACGGTGGCCACCGTGGTGAAGCCCGCGTTGCGGTAGAAGCTCACCGCCGGGGCATTGGCCGGGTCCACGCGCAGGGCGATCGTCTTGCGGTACATGTCCCGGGCCACCTGGAGGGCCTGATTGAGTACCGCGAGACCCACGCCCTTGCGGCGCAGCTCCGGCTTGATGACGATGTTGCGCATGTAGGCGGCACCGGGCACCGGGCCATCGCGCTCCACCGTCACGTAGCCCACTACCTGGTTCTGCACCTTGGCCACGTGCACGAACGGCCGCAGTCCCGTGAGGGCCTTGAGGCTGTCATCCAGCGTTTCGCCGCGGCTCAGCCACGGCTCCGAGTTGGCCCGCAGTCCGGCCACGGACGCCATGTCCTCGTCGCTCGGGGTGTTGAACTTCACCGCCAGCAACAGGTCGTTGGGCAGGTTGGCCATGTCTGGCACTGGCATCGCGCCCACCTCCACGCCCGCATCCACCCGCTTCATCGTCATGCCTTGCTCCTCCATTGCACTCAGGATCTTAACCGCTTCGCCACCGCTCGTGCACGTCCATGCTTTGGCGTACATTTCCCCTCATGGGGAGTGGGGTGCCAGATTCCACCAAACTGCGCACGTGCTCGCGGCATTCCAAGGCCGCCCACTCCCGCTTCGTCCGGGGGCGTCCCCATGCGACAAACGGGGGGACGGCTTTCAATGCTGAACACCTTTCACTATAAAAAACCGCCCGCATCGAGAGCGCTGGCCCAACCTTCCCTTTTCCCCTCGGCGCCCTGAGCTCCGCACGTGCAACTCAACCACGCCCAGCGCGAACTCACCTTGAAGATCGTCTACTACGGCCCTGGGCTGAGTGGAAAGACGACGAACCTGCGCTGCATCCACGCGCGCGCCCGCCCGGAAGCTCGAGGCCGGTTGCTCAGCGTGGAGACGCACGAGGATCGCACGCTCTTCTTCGATCTCCTCCCCGTGTTCTTCACCAGCAGCTCCGGCTTCAAGGTGAAGCTCAAGCTCTTCACCGTCCCAGGCCAGGTCGTCCACGACGCCACGCGCCGCGTGGTGCTGCAGAACGCCGACGCGGTGGCCTTCATCGCCGACAGCCGCCGCAGCGCCGCCGCGGAGAACAACGCGTCCTGGCGGCGGCTCCGCGCGAACATGCGGGAGAATGGCCTGGACAGCTCCCAGGTTCCGGTGGTCATCCAGTTCAACAAGCGAGACCTGCCCGACGCCCAGACGGACGAGGAGCTGGAGGCGGCTCGACAGCGGGGCTCGGAGCCCATCCTGGGCGCGGTGGCGCTTCGCGGAGAAGGTGTGATGGAGACGCTGCACGCGCTCTTGCAGTCTGCCTGGCGCAACCTGGATGAGCGCATGGGCCTGTCGCGCAACGTCGGCCTGCGCGAGCAGGAATTCCTCACCCACATCTTCCAGCAGATGGACCTCAAGGGCACGCCCCTGGAAGCCCTCTACCCACCCTCGGGGAGCCAATCGCGATGAGCGTCGACACCCCGGGGGCCGCGGGTAGCTCGCCGGAGCACGCCGGCCTGGCGCTGCAGCGCAAGCTGTCGCTCGTGGACCTGCTGGATCCGCTCACCTTCGGCGACGTGGTGGACAGCCTCGGCGAGTTGTTCCTCGTGGGCGTGGGGGTGATCGACGAGCGCGGCCGCACGCTCGCGGACACCCAGGGGCCTGGCCGGGAATTTTGTGACCTGCTCGAGGCCACCCCGCAGGGCCGCGCGCGCAGCGGCTCGCTGATGGAGCGTCTGAGCGAGTCCCCCCTGGGGGCCACGCCCGGCGCCCAGGGGCACGCCCCAGCGGGTGCCGCGGTGAGCGAGTCGTGGGCACACCCCTGCTTCAGCGGCCTGCGCTACGGGGTGGCCCCCATTTCGTGGGAAGGAGATGTGCTCGGGCGCATCGTCTTCGGACCCTTCGTGCCCGAGGAAGCCGGGGACGTGTCGGCGGCGCTCGCGCAGGTGGAGGGGCTGGACGTGGCGCGGGCGCGGGAGCCGCTGGCGCGGGTGCGGCGCCTGTCCGATGCCGAGGTGTCGCGGATGCAAAGGCACCTGGCCCAGGTGCTCGCGGCGCTGCTGGCGGCCGGCCAGAAGTCCTATCTCACGGGGCAGTTGCACCTGGAGGCCATGCTGGAGACCCAGCGCGAGCTGGAGTCGCAGAACACGCAGTTGCTCCGGCTCAACCAGCGGCTCAAGGAGTCGGACCGCAGCAAGTCGAGCTTCCTGTCCACGGTGAGCCACGAGCTGCGCACGCCCCTGGCCTCCATCATCGGCTATTCGGAGATGCTGGCCGAGGGACTGGTGGGCGGACTCAACCCCGAGCAGATGCAGTTCGTGCGCACCATCATGGAGAAGGGCAACACCCTGCTCAAGCTCATCTCCTCCATCCTGGACATGAGCCAGATCGAGGCGGGCAAGGTGCGGCTCGCCTTCGAGTGGGTGGACGTGCAGGAGCTGGTGGAGAGCGCCATCACCAGTGTGATGCCCCAGGCGCAGCGCAAGGGCCTGACGCTCCAGCAGCGGATGCCGTCGGTGGTGCAGGCGCGCGTGGTGGGCGACCGGGAGAAGCTGCGGCAGGTGGTGGTGAACCTGCTGGCCAACGCGGTGAAGTTCACGCCGGGCCAGGGGCGCATCGACGTGCGCCTGTCGGAGCTGGGCGCCCGTCCGGAACTGGGCGTGACGGGCTACTCCATCGAGGTGGAGGACACCGGCGTGGGCATCCCCGAGAACCAGCGCGACCGCATCTTCCAGAGCTTCTACCAGGTGGACGACAGCCCGACGCGCGAGTACGGCGGCGCCGGGCTGGGACTGGCCATCGTGAAGAGCTACGTGGAGGGGCACGGCGGGCAGGTGTCCGTGCGCAGCGAGGTGGGCCAGGGCTCGTGCTTCCGCGTGGTGCTCCCCAAGGAGCCGCCCCTGTCGGGCCAGGGTCCGGCCTACATTCCGCCTCCCGTCGACACCGAGCCCGAGCGATTCTGATGCTTGGTGCCCCACGCTGTCCGATTCATCATCATCGGATCATCCCCGTTGGGCTGTAATCCCCACCTGGGGGATTCCCATGGCCGGCGAATGATTCGATGAGTCTTGAATGAGCGCGGACTACGTGGAAACTCGCTGAATTCAGGGCTGCTTCATGCAACGCTTCCGCGCTCTTGAGATGGACTGGTGTCAGGCGAGGAACTGAAGGCAATGGAAGCGCGGACGCGTGCCTGGCGCCGGAGCCGTGGAGTCCTCGATTCGGAGAAGTCATGAGTCACACCAAGCCGTACCCCTCGCCACGCTTGGCCGGGTACGTGCGTCTGTCCACCGTGGCCGCTGTGTTGTGGGCCTCGGTCTCGTTCGCTCAGCCGGAGAGGTTGCCGAGCTTCGAGCTGGAGCGTCTGGAACTGAATCACAATGGCAAGGGCTCGCTGGTGATGGGCACCGGTGAGTTGCTCCCCCCGGGAGGCTTTCGCCTCTCGCTCGCGGGCCATTACGAGAAGAACCCCCTGGTGTTGTACTCGGATGGCGAGCGCCTGGGCGCGGTGGTGTCGGACCGGGCCACGGCGCACCTGCTGCTGGCCTGGACGCCGCTGAGCTGGCTGGAGTTGGGCGCCCATCTGCCCCTGGTGGCCTGGCAGCGCGGCGAGGATCTCAGTGGCCGGGGCTTCGGTGCGCCCGCGCAGACGGGCCTGGGCACGCCCTCGGCGGTCGTGCGCCTGGGCCTGCTCGCGCAGCGGCGTGAGAACCCGTTGGACCTGGCGGTGGAATTGGGCGTGGGCCTCCCCGTGGGCAGCGTGGAGACGCTTTCCCGTGACGGCACCTTCCGCTTCGCGCCCAAGCTGATGCTGGGCCGGCGCTTCGGCCCGGTGCGATTCGGCCTGGAGGCGGGCGCGCTGGTGCGGCCCACGACCATCCTCTACGACGACTTCAACGTCCAGGATGAGCTGGGCAACGAGGTGCGCCTGGGCGCGGTGCTCGCCACCACGGGCCATGGGCTGCGCGGAGAACTCAACGTGCGCGGCACGGTGCCGCTCACGCGCCAGTCCAGGGCCATTGAAGTGCTCGCCGGTCTGCGCCTGCCCGTTGGCGAGTCGACGGAGCTCTATGCACTCGGGGGCCCTGGCTTCGGCGATACGCCGGGCACACCCTTCTTTCGGGTGCTGCTCGGCGTGGCCTTCGGCGGCACCGAGCCGGACCCCTCGCGGTTCGATGACGATGGCGACGGTGTGATCAACCGGTACGACGAGTGTCCGCAGGTTCCGGGTCCTGCCGAGCGCAAGGGCTGCCCGGTGAAGGACACGGACGGCGACGGCATCATCGACACCGTGGACAAGTGCCCCTTCCAGCCAGGTCTGGCCGAGTTCCAGGGCTGCCCCGTGACGGACCATGACGGGGATGGCATCGACGACGAGAAGGACAAGTGCCCGTGGGAAGCGGGTCCGCCCGAGCGTCAGGGCTGCCCGGTGAAGGACACGGACGGCGATGGCATCGACGACGAGAAGGACAAGTGTCCCCGGGAGGCGGGTCCGCTCTCGCGGCAGGGCTGCCCGGTGAAGGACACGGACGGCGACGGCGTGGTGGATGAGCGGGACGCTTGCCCGACCGAGGCGGGTCTCGTGGAGCTGCGGGGCTGCCCGGCGAAGGACACGGACGAGGACGGCGTGGCGGACCACGTGGACAACTGTCCCACGGAGAAGGGCGTTGCCTCCAACCAGGGCTGCCCGGCGAAGGAAAAGCAGTTCGTCGTCATCCAGAAGAATGAACTGAAGATCAAGCAGGCGGTGTTCTTCGCCACCAACCGGGCGGTCATCCGCGCGCGTTCCTTCAAGATGCTCAATCAGATCGCCAAGGTCATCAAGCAGCACCCGGAGATCGCGATGGTCGTCATCGAGGGACACACGGACACTCGCGGCAACGCCAAGGCCAACCGCAAGCTGTCGCTGGCGCGGGCGGAGTCGGTGCGCAAATACCTCATGAAGAAGGGCGTGGACGCCGCGCGTCTGGATGCGCAGGGCTATGGCCCCGATCGGCCCATCGCCACGAACAAGACCTCGAAGGGTCGCGCGGCCAACCGCCGCGTGGCGTTCACCATCATCAACCCCGACAGTGCGAAGTAGCCGAAGGAGGCAATGGCCATGAGGACTCCATTCACGAGGAAGTGGCTGCCCGCCGCCATGGGGGTGTTGGCCCTGGGCTCGGCCTCGGCGCGGGCGGCGCCGGACACGTTCGGGGTGGGTGATGGGCACAACGGGACGCTCACGGTTCCCTCGGGCAGCGCCATCATCATCAACGCCTACGCGCCAGTGACGGGGCCGCTGGCGCGCAATGCCACCTCCATTTCGGTGGGTGCTTGCGTCGGAGATCCCTGCTTCAACGATGGAGACCTGGTTCTGGTGTACCAGGCGACGGGCCTCGTGCCCGCGCCCGCATCAGGGGCAACGGCGCCTGTCGACCTGACCAATGGCCCCGTGGGCCGGTGGGAGTTGGCGCGACTGAAGTCCGTGACGCCGGTGGGAACCTCCGCGACGCTGGAACTGACGGCTCCGCTCGTTCATGACTTCGCGGCGAACGTGACGCAGGTCATCCGGGTCCCGGAGTACACCTCCGTCAGTGTCCCCGCGGGACGATCCATCACGGCCGCTCCCTGGAACGGGAGCGCGGGCGGAGTCGTTGCCTTCCTGGCCCAGAACGAAGTGAACAACCAGGGCACCATCACCGTGGATGGGTTGGGCTTTCGAGGGGGCCAATACGTCGCGGGTGACGCTGCACTCAGGACCTGCACGGAGTTGGACGAGATCGCTCCCCATGGCTCTCAAAAAGGCGAGGGGATTGGCGGTGCGGCGCGCTACGGTTCGACGCAGACAGGACGCGGCAATGTGGCCAATGGCGCGGGCGGCGCTGTCTGCTTCAGGTCGGGCGGCGGTGGCGGCGGCAACGGAGGGGTCGGGGGACAGGGGGGGCGCTCGGATGGGGCGCTCGACGCTGGGCGGAACGTAGGGGGTCTGGGTGGGGCAGCGCTCAATCTCCCCGTGCTGACTCATCTGATGTTCGGAGGAGGGGGCGGGGCGGGTCATGGCACTGTGCTAGGTGGAGCGGCTGGCGCCGGTGGCGGCGTCGTCTTCCTCCGAGCCAGTCAACTTTCGGGCTCCGGCACCATCAGCGCCTCGGGTGGCTCGGTGGGCACGTTCACTGAGGGCGGCAGTGGCGGCGGGGCGGGCGGCTCCATCTACGCGCGAGTCGTCAGGTCGGCTGTTTGTGGCGTCGCCGTCGCCAGTGGCGGGATTGGAAGCACTTCCTCCCATCCCGCCGGACGTGTGGGGCCAGGCGGTGGTGGAGGCGCGGGGCAGGTGCTGTTCCAGGCCGCGTCGGGAGGTTTCTGTGCGCTCGTCGCCGAAGGGGCTGCCCCGGGTGGTCAGCTCATCCCCGCAGAGGGTGCTTACGGGGCCACGAAGGGCAACTCCAGCACTCCCTCCGAGAAGAAGTACGGCTTCATCATTCCCGTGCCTCCCTCGGTCACCACGCCGGCCACGGGCCTCATCACCAACAACGTCCGTCCTCGCATCACGGGCACGGCTCGGGTCTACGCGGAGGCCGCGCCCAACACCGAGGTCATCCTCTACCTGGATGGCGTGGAACTCGGCCGCGTGATGTCCGATGACAAGGGGAACTACTCCTTCGACCTCCCCCGGGACCTCGCCGAGAGCGAACACAAGGTGGAAGCCGCCATCGTGGTGGATGCCGCGCAGAGCCCCAACGGCACGCCCAACACCTTCCTCGTGGACATCACGCCTCCCATCACCACCATCTCGGGACCCACGGGCGCCATCCGGGAGCGCAACCCGCAGTTCGAGTTTGGCGCGAACGAAGAGGGCGTGACCTACACGTGCAGCCTGGACGGGACTGAGTTCGGTCCCTGCCCGGCCAATGGCGTCTTCCCGGAACTGGCCGATGGCACGCACGTCCTGCAAGTGCGCGCCCAGGACCGCGCGGGGAACGTGGGTGAGCCCACCACCCAGAACATCCGGATCACGGTCGCGGACCTCGCGTTGCTCGGGGATGGCGTTGGTTGCTCGTCCGCGGGACGTGACACCTCGCTCCTGCTGTTCTCCCTGGGCGCGCTCGCCGTGGGGCTCCGTCGTCGGCGTCACGGCGGCTCTCCTCACTGAGCCATGCGCCCCGCGACTCCCGAGGATGCCGCCGTCGTCGTGCGTCTCATGTACACGGCGATTGGCAGCATCGCGCACACCCTGTCCGGCACACAGGACAAGGCCGAGGCCCTGCGGGTGCTGGAATCGTTCTTCCGGCAGGAGCGCAACCGGGTCAGCTACGAGCACGTGTGGGTCCACGAAGCAGACGGGCGGGTGATTGGCTTCCTGTCGGCCTATCACGGCAGTCAGGTCTCGGAGCTGGACCGCCCGTTCATCGAGCGGCTGCGGGCGCTCGGTGGCGATCCGGACGGCGTCATCCCGGAGGCGCGCGGGGATGAGTACTACCTGGATTCGCTCGCTGTGGACGCGGGCTACCAGGGACTCGGTATCGGCACTCTCCTGCTCAACGCGTTCGAGCGGAAGGCCGACGCGCTCGGGTATACGAAAATCATGCTTCTGGTCGATCAGGAGAATGCGAAGGCTCGTCGGCTGTACGAGCGGAGGAGCTACCGAGAGGATGGCTCGTTGTGGCTCAGCGGCCATGTCTTCGATCGAATGATCAAGGATGGCTCCCGGGCCTGAAATAAAGGAAAATGAGCGTGTAACACTGGTTCAGCTGATCGGTTTCATCTTCATGGCCCGGTCCTTCTTCCGTGACGTGCGAGGTTCCTCCGGCCCGACCCCAGGTTCTCCTCGTCGCCCCAGGATTCGCAGACGCGCTCATGGATCCCTCCTCTTCGACACTCGCTCCTCCGCCCGCGTCCCGGCGCGAAGACTCCGTGCCCGAGGACCTCGAGGCGGCCTGGAAACGCGAGCGAGCCGCGCGTCTGGCCGCTGAGCAGGCGCTGGCTCGGGAGTACTCGGCTCGGAGCGAGGGGGAGGCGCGGCTCACGGCGGCCCTCGCGGCCGCCCGGATGGGGACGTGGCGTCTGGACGTGTTCACGGGCCTCGTCACGCGGGACGCCTCGCTCAACGACATCCTGGGCCTGGAGGTGACGCCGTCGGAGGGCCCCTCCCCGGGTTGGCGCCAGCTCGTGCACCCCGAGGATGTGGTGCGCGTCGACGCCGAGCTGCAGCGGGCCCTGCGCGAACAGCGCCCCTTCTCCGTGGACTACCGCGTCGTGCGGCCCGACGGGGGCGTGCGCTGGGTGCGCGACCGGGGCATGGTGCTGCCCGACGATGACGGCACCCCGCGCTACCTCACGGGCGCGGCCGCCGACATCACCGCCGACAAGAATGCGGAGGAAGAGGCTCGCATCCACGCGGACTTCGAGCAGAAGCTCATCGGCATCGTCTCCCATGATCTGCGCAATCCGCTGAGCGCCATCATCATGGGCGGGCACATGCTGCTGCACCGGGTGAAGGCGGATACCAAGTCCCACCAGGTCGTGGCGCACCTGCTGTCGAGCGCCGAGCGTTGTCACCGGATGGTGAGGGATCTGCTGGACTTCACCCAGGCCCGGTTGGGCGGCGGCATCCGCATCGAGCCCCGGCCGCTCGACTTTCACGCCCTCGTCGCGCAGGCGCTCCAGGAAGTGCGCATGGGGAGCCCCTCGCGCGTGTTCCGCCTGCGGCACGAGGGGGATGCGTTCGGGGAGTGGGACGCGGACCGGCTCTCCCAGGTCGTCACCAACCTCGTCTGCAACGCGGTGAACTACAGCCCCGAGGACACGTCCATCGAGGTCACCACCCGGGGGGAAGGCGAGGATGTCCTGCTCCTGGTGCACAACCACGGTGAGCCCATTCCGGCGGAACTGCGCACCCGCCTCTTCGAGCCGATGACGCGGGGACTCGCGGAAGGGGGCTCGGCCGGCCGGAGCGTGGGGCTCGGGCTGTACATCGTGAAGCACCTCGTCGAGGCGCACGCGGGCCGCGTGGACGTGGAATCCTCCGCGGCCCGGGGGACGTGTTTCTCCGTGTGGCTGCCGCGCCATCCTCCGTTGCGCCGCTCGTGAGGGCCTACGGGCCCGTCTGGACGCCGAAGGTCTCGGCGCCTCGGGGCAGCCGTCCGTAGGACTCGCCCGGTTTCAAGGGCGCGAGCCACAACAGGTCCAGGGCCAGCAATCCATCCGCCGAGTAGAGCGAGAGTTCAGGGGCCTGGGGATCCAGGGTCGCTCCCAGGTGCTCGGGTCCCCCGGCGTTCTGGCGGAAGGTCACCACCTGTCCGGGCGCGAGCGAGCGCTCGGGCAGCTTCCACTGGCCGGGGACGCGGGTGAAGCCCGAGAGCTGGAGCCCGCCCAGCGCCACGGGCTGGGTGCTCCGGTTGTAGAGCTGCACCCAGAAGGCGCCGGAGCCATCGCGGCCCACCCGGTCGATGACGAGCGCGTTGCGGCCATGCATCTCGATGTCCTGGAGGTGTTGCAGCAGCCAGGCCCGGCGCTCGCGCACGAAGCGGCGCAGGTACTCGACGCTGTGCGCGACGTGGTCCGGACTGACGTAGGGGTCCCGCGTCCTGCCGGAGGCATCCGGGGTGATGAAGGGCGCGAGCAGGGCGTGCTGGGCCTCGATGCGCGGCCCGATGTTCTCCTCGGTGAACCACGTGTCGAGCAGCATGCGCAGCCGGGCGGCGTAGCGGGCGCGCAGGCCCGGGTCATCGTAGATGCGCGTGGAGAGCGTGCTCCAGCCGGGCTTCATGTCCTCCATGCCGGGGAACACGCGGCGCTCGTCGGCGAGCACGTACACGTTCGGATCGTAGGGCGTGAAGCTGAAGAGCGGGTGCGCCTTCTTCACGCCCTGGATGACGGGGTTGGTGCGGTTGTAGAGCGACAGGGCGTTGTTGAGATCCCACGGGACGAACGTCCACTTGCGCGTCTCGCGGTCGTAGACGAAGTAGCTCCGGGTGTCGCCCTGGAGATCGTGGGCGATGAGCGTCTCCATGGCCAGCCAGGTGAGGTAGTCCTCGAGTTCCAGCGTCCGCTCCAGATAGGCGGGGAGCTCATCCGGTGGCGTGTGCCGCAGGCCCTCGAGGAAGCTCCATAGTTCGGTCCAGGGCTTGCTCTCGTTCGTCTTCTTGTCCCAGGGCTCCTGGTATTCCTCCTGGGGTGGTGGGCGCATCTCGCCGTCGTGCATGCCGGCGCGGTAGAGGTCGCTGTCCCCGTCGAAGCCGTGGGCCTTGAGGAAGTCCTTGTTCACGGACTCCAGCTCGGTGAAGACGCCCTCGTAGCGGGTGATGACGGTGCCATCGGGCTGGCGCAGGTTCAGTCGCACGTGGGCATAGCGGGCGTTCGACGCGCGCAATCCCAGGCTCGCCGCCATGTCGAACCACAGCTTCTCGGTGAGGTAGCCGCTGTCCTTCCACGACGCGAGCAGCTCGATGTTCTTCTTGCCCTCGAAGCGGTCCGTCTTGTCGAAGCGGACGTCCCAGGACTTCTTCACGATGCGGGGGTCCGTCTTGGTGGAGCGCCCGCGGAAGCTCAGCTCGGCCGTGTACGCGCGGCCCTCGCGCGTGAACTGCCCCTTCACGCGGAAGTCCTGGGTGGCAGGATCGTTGATGTGGTCGTGGAGCGCCTGGTAGTCCTCCTGGCGCAGGGTCAACTCGTAGACGGGAAGGGCCGTCTGGAGGGGGGGCCACCGGGGCGCGTCGGGCGAGGGGCGCGGCTCCGTCGGGGTCCCCGGGTCTGGCGGCGCCGTGTCATCCCCCGGAGCAGGCGGGGGCTTCCCCTCGTTGGGCGGCGTACCGGCTTCTCCTGGGGAGAACTCAGTGACGTCCTGGGGATTCGAGTGCAGGTCGGACGGCCCGGTGGGGCCACCGCATGCGCTTGCCATCAACAGCAGTCCAGCGAGGAGCACGAGTCGCATGGGCGCGTTCCTGGAGCAATTGGTGCGCCAGGGCTGTGCGCCTGTTCGCGGGCCGGATCGGGGGGGCCCTGGGGGGCAGGGTGGGAAAAGAATTGGCCCAGGCGAGGACGCGCGTGCCCAGGGGACTCAGTCCGCTTGTCCCGTGAGGGAGTGCCACCCTCGTTCCGGGCGTGGCATCCTCGCCGGGAAGTCCCAAGCGCTCGAACGGTGTCTTCCCCGAGACACTCGGCCCCGAGCCACGAGAAGAAGGGCGCATGCGCATCTGCACGTTGATCTCCTCCTACGAGGATTCCTCTTCGCCCTACAGGGACATCGATCCCTATCCGGAGCCCGCGCGGTGGATGCCCGAGCACTCCTGGACGCGGGCCCTGCTCACCCGGGCCAACGCCGAGTCCTCCATTGAGCGGCTGGCGGCGGACGGGTTCGACGTCTTCGTGAATCTGTGTGATGGGGCCCCGGAGGAGGACATCGCCGGGGTCGAGGTGATCGAGCACCTGTCGCGCCGGGGACTGGCCTTCACGGGAGCGGACGCGCGCTTCTATTCGATGTCCCGAGAGGCGTTCAAACAGGCCTATGAGCAGGCGGACATCCCCTCGCCGGGCCATGTCTTCGCGTCGGATGTGGCCGCGGCGGAACGCGCCGCCGAGCGGCTGCGCTTTCCCCTCTTCGTCAAACCCACCTCGGGCTACGCGAGCGTGGGAATCGAAAAGGACTCGAGGGTCGACACCCGGCAGGCGCTGGTGGAGCGCGTCGCGCGGACGGCCGCCCGGTTTGGCGGAGCGCTCATCGAGGAATTCATCGCGGGGCGCGAATTCACCATCCTCGTGAGCGAGCCGCCCCCGGGAGAGCAACGGCCCGTGGTCCACACGCCGGTCGAGGTCCGCTTTCCCCCGGAAGAGGCGTTCAAGCACTTCGAACTCAAGTGGACGGGCTATCAGGCCATGGACATGGTCCCCGTGACCGACGAGGCGCTGGTGGCCCGGCTACGGGAACTGGGAGAGCGCACCTTCCTGGCCACGAAGGCGCGGGGCTACTGCCGCTGCGACGTCCGGATGAACGGGGAGGGGGAGCTGTTCATGCTCGACTGCAACGCCAACCCGGGCGTGTTCTACCCGCCGGACGCGTTTGGAAGCGCGGACTTCATCCTGTCGCTCCAGCCCGAGGGACACCGCACCTTCCTCACGCACATCATCGACGGAGCGCTGCGTGCCGCGCGCCCCTGAGGCCCCTTGGAGCGGACCGTGAGCCAGAAGCGCGCGGGCGAATTCACCCTCATCGAGCTCTTCCTCTCCCAGTTCCCCCGCGCCCGGGTGCCCGTGGGGCCCGGGGATGACTGCGCGGTGCTCGCCCCGTCCAAGGGGGCGCAGTGCATCACCACGGACGCGGTGGTGGAGGACGTGCATTTCACGCGCGCCTGGTTCACCCCCGAGGACATCGGCCACAAGGCCCTGGCGGTGAACCTGTCGGACCTGGCCTCCATGGGCGCGGTGCCGCGCTGGTTCGTCTGCGCGCTGGCGCTGCCTCGGGACTTCCCGCGCCGGGCGCTGCTCGGGATCGCGCGAGGCATGAGCGCGCTGGCGCGGGTGCACGGCATCGTGCTGGTGGGCGGCAACTTCACCTCCGCGCGCGAGCTGTCCATCACCCTCACCGCCGCGGGCGAGCTGCCTCCGGGCACCGCGCCGCTCACCCGCGCCGGGGGACGGCCCGGGGACGTGCTCTATGTGTCGGGGACCCTGGGCGATGCCCGGCTGGGTCTGTCGCACCTGCAACAGGGCCGGCGGCGCTCCCCGGCCATCCTCCGCCAGAAGCGCCCGGAGCCCCGGGTGGCGCTGGGCCGGCTCGGGGCGCGATTCGCCTCCGCCGCCCTGGACATCTCCGATGGCCTCGCGCAGGACCTGGGACATCTCTGCGCGGCGTCGGGCGTGGGCGCCGAACTGGAACTCGAGTCCCTGCCCCTCTCTCCTTCCGTGCGCGCGGCCCTGGGGCCGGAGGGCGCCCTGGCGGGGGGCGAGGACTATGAATTGCTCCTCGCCGTCCCGCCCGAGCGCACCCCGGCCTTCGAGCGGGCCTGCTTGAGGGCCGAGGAGCCCATCACCCGGGTGGGCCGGCTCACGGAGGGGCCGGTGGGGCGCATCCGGGGGGCACGGGGCCAGGGGCTGCGCTTGCCCGCCGGCTTTGATCACTTCAAGAGAGGGGGGACGGATTGACCGTTCCGGACGGGAGGGCTAAACCCTCGGGTTGTCGCTGTTGCCGTCTTCCTTCAAAAGCGAAACCGTGCGCCGCCCTCTTCGCGACGATCCCTCTCCCGGCCTCATTCCCCGCCGCGATACCGTGCAGCGGTTGCTTCGCTCCGTGGATCAGTCGAGCGCGGGGGGCCATGAAGTCTCCCTGCAGTCGAAGATCTTCGTGGGCTACCTCATTCTCGGGGGCCTGTTGACGGTGGCGCTCTTCGCCACCGAGCCGCTCTTGTCCTACTGGTGGCGGGTCCTCGTGGCGGCGGTCATCACGCTGTCCCTGTCGCTCACGCTGCCTCGCTACCTGCCGCGCGTGATGCGCCTGCGGCTGCTCTCGCGTTCCGCCTTCGAGATTTCCCAGGGTGACCTGTCCAAGCCCATGGTGGTCGAGCCGCCGCGCGCCTGGCGCCGGGACGAGATCGACGAGCTGGCCCTGGCCATCCGCAAGATGCAGGAGAACCTGCGCGAGCTGGTGGGGAAGATCCAGGACACGGCCACGAGCGTGGCGGACACCGCGCGCGACTTGCAGGGCTCGGCGGAGAACGTCAACGCGACGAATGAAGAGGTGGGCTTGTCCATGGACAAGATCGCCCAGGGCGCGGAGACGCAGTCGCAGTTGGTGGGCAAGACGTCCAAGGTCATCACCGAGATGGCCGGCAGCATCCAGCGCACCGCGGCGAGCGCCGAGGACGCGGCCCGCACGGCCGCCGAGACGAGCAGCGCGGCGGAGAACGGCAGCAAGGCGGCGCTCCTGGCGGGCGAGAAGGTGAAGAAGGTCTTCAACCGCATCGAGGCGGCGAGCCAGCAGGTGTTCGCCTTTGGAGAGAAGACGCAGGAAATCTCCAAGATCGTCGACGCCATCACCCAGGTGGCCCAGCAGACGAACCTCCTGGCGCTCAACGCCACCATCGAGGCGGCGCGGGCGGGCGAGTATGGCCGGGGCTTCGCGGTGGTGGCCGACGAGGTGCGCAAGCTGGCCGAGAGCGCGGGCCGCTCCGCCGAGCAGATTTCCCGGCTGGCGCGCGACATCTCCGGCCAGTCCACGGCGGTGGTGAGCGCCATGAAGGTGGGCATCGAGGAGCTGGCGGAGGGCCGCGAGGACCTGACCGGCATCGTGCGCTCCATGGGCGCCATCACCGGGACGGTGCGTCAGGTGGCGGAGAAGGTGCACCTCATCTCCGACAGCGCCCGCGAGCAGCTCAAGGGCAGCGAGGAAATGGTGAAGGCCACCGAGGAGATTTCCTCCGTGGCGCGCAACAACGCCACCTCCACCGAGGCCATCCAGTCCGTCATCCAGGAGCAGACGGACGCCATGGTGCGCATGACGTCCCTGGCGAGCGAGCTCACCAACCTCTCCATCGAGCTGCAGAGCGTGGTGCGCAGCTTCCGGCTCAATGCGTGAGCAGGGTCAGGGATTTCCCAGGACGTTGGAATTGCTGCTAGAAAGTGGATCGTGCGCCACGTCATCTTCCGGGTGGAGAAGGAGCGCTACGGGTTGCCGCTGACGGCGGTGAAGGAAGTGGTGGTTCCTCCCGAGCGCTTCACCCGGGTCCCTCGGGCCCCGGCGGCGGTGACAGGGGTGATGAATCTGCGGGGCAGGGTGGTGACGGTGGTGGAGTTGCGTCAGCTCCTCGGGTTGCCCGAGGGGCCCTCGCCCAACGGGCGGGTGTTGTTGCTGGAGCGGGGACGGCGGGACCTGGGGTTGCTGGTGACGGATGTGGAGGGGATCGAGGCGGTGGAGCGGGTGGGCGCGGCTCCTGGAAGGACCGTCCCGGCGGTACGCGGGGTGGCGCGGTTGAAGGGTCTGGCGGTGACGGTATTGGATCCAGAAGGGCTGGATTCCGCGGTGGTTGGACTGTTCACCGCGGTTCAGAAGTGAGTAGCTGTCCGAAATACGCGGGTGGTAGTGTCCGCGGCCCCTTCGGGGCCTTCTGCGGAGGCGGAGCTTCACATGGCTAAGCGGGTGCTGGTCGTCGATGATGCCATCTTCATGCGCAACATGATCAAGGACATCTTCGCGTCCGGTGGCTTCGAGGTCGTCGGAGAGGCGGCCAACGGGCTGGAGGCGGTGGAGAAGTTCAAGGAGTTGAAGCCGGACCTCACGACGATGGACATCGTCATGCCTTTCAAGAGCGGCATCGAGGCCACGCGCGAGATCATCAAGTTCGATGCGGGCGCGGTGGTCATCATGTGCTCGGCGCTGGGGCAGGAGAGCCTGGTGATGGAGGCCATCGAGGCGGGTGCCTCGGACTTCATCGTCAAGCCGTTCCGCGCGGAGGACGTGCTGGCGGTCGTCAAGAAGGTACTGGGGGAGGGCTGAGCGCCCTCTCCGGCGAGCGCGTTCGGAGCTGGGCATGAGCATGGACATGTCCCGCTACCTCGGCCTGTTCCTGTCCGAGGCGAGCGAGCATCTGGAAGGACTGGGCCGGGACCTCGTGCAACTGGAGCGCGAGGGCGCTCCCTCCGTGGTGGATTCGATGTTCCGCCACGCCCACTCGGTCAAGGGCATGGCCTCGTCGATGGGCTTCGAGTCCATCGCGGTGCTCGCCCACCGGGTGGAGGACCTGGTGGACGCCATCCGCCAGGACCCGAGCCGTCTGGAGCGCACCCTGGTGGACCTGCTCCTGTCGGCCACGGACGTGATGATGGCCCAGGTGCGCTGCGTGGCGGACAACAGGCCGCCCGAGGATGCCTCGGCGCTGCTCGGTCAGCTCGCGGAGCGGGTGAGCCGGCTCACCGGTCAAGCGCCCACCGCCACCCGGGTCCTGCCCCGGTTGACCTCCGAGGAGCCCGCCCCCTCGCCCGCTCCTCCCCGGGAGAGCGTCGCGAGCAGCGCGACGACCCAGTTGACCACCTCGGTGGCCAAGGCGGTGAAGGCACAGGGGGAGTCCAAGCCCTCGCCGCGCTGGACGGTGCGCTTGCGCATCGCCTCCACCTGCCAGACGCCCGGCGTGCGCGCCTTCCTGATGCACAAGCGGCTCGTGGGCCTGGGGACACTGCACGACCTGCGGCCCGGGCTGGATGACCTCAAGGCGGGCCGCATCCCCGAGGGCTCCATCCAACTGGAGCTGGAGACGGCCGAGACCGAGGAGGGCATCCGCAAGTCGCTGCGCAACGTGGCGGAGGTGGAACTCGTGTCGCTGACGCCGGTGGTGGCGCCCGTGACGCCCGCTCCGGCGGCCGCGGTCCAGGCGGAGGCCTCCCGGGCGGTCTCCACGGGCTCGGATGGGGCCCGGACGGTGCGCGTGCGCACGGAGCTGCTGGACCACTTCCTGGACACCGTGGGCGAGCTCCTGCTGGCCACCGCGCGCTTGCGCGAGCTGGGCAAGGTGCTGCCGGAGGGCTCGCGTCCCCCCATCGAGGAGGGCGTCTACCGGCTGCACACGCTGGTGAAGGAGCTGCACGACAAGGTGATGAGCGCGCGCATGACGCCGCTGTCGCTCATCACCGACCGGCTCCCCCGCGCGGCGCGCGACATCGCCCGGCGCAAGGAGCGCGAGGTGGACCTGGTCATCACCGGCGCGGAGATCGAACTCGACCGGGCCATCCTCGACGATCTGGCGGATCCCCTGCTGCACCTGCTGCGCAATTGCATCGACCATGGCCTGGAGCCGCCCGACGAGCGCGTGGCCGCGGGCAAGCCCGCTCGGGGCCGGGTGGTGGTGTCGGTGCGGCGCGCGAGGGATCGCGTGGTGCTGGAGATGGAGGACGATGGCCGTGGCATGAACGCGGCGAAGCTCAAGGCGGCGGCGGTGGCCCGGGGCGTGCTCGCTCCGGAGGCGGCGGCGCGGATGACGGACCGCGAGGCCTTCATGCTCGCGTGCCTGCCAGGGGTGTCCACCGCGAAGGACATCTCGGAGATCTCCGGCCGGGGCGTGGGCATGGACGCCGTCAAGCGCGTGGTGGAGAACGTGGGCGGGACGCTGGAGATCGAAAGCGAGCTGGGCCGTGGCTCGCGCTTCATCCTGCGGCTGCCGCTGACGGTGGCGGTGGTGCAACTGCTGCTGGTGGCGGTGGGCGAGGAAGTATTCGGCCTGCCCATCGCCAAGGTCGTGGGGGCGATGGAGGCGGATGGCGAGCTGCTCGAGCGCACCCGGCAGATGCCGTTGCTGCCCCATGGCCAGGGGCTCCTGCCGGTGTATGCGCTGGACGAACTGGTGGGCGTGGAGGCCCCGCCGCGCAAGGGTGTACGGCCCTTCGTGGTGATGGAGGGGGACACGGGCCGGGTCGCGCTCGCGGTGGACCGACTGGTGGGGCAGGAGGAAGCGGTGCTCAAACCGCTGTCCCGGCCTCTGGACTTGCTACCGGGGCTCTCTGGGGTGACCATCCTGGGAAGTGGCCGCCCGGTCTTCATCCTGGACGTGCCAAGGTTGCTATCCGCGTGAGCCCTCATCCAAGCGACATTCAGCTGGACGCCCTCCGAGAGGTGGCCAACATCGGCTGCGGGCACGCCATCAGCGCGCTCGCGCGGCTGGTGGGCGGCCGCATCGTGAACCTGTCCGTGCCCCGCGCCATCCTGGCGGACGCCAACGAGGTGGCGCAACTGCTGGGCGGAGGCGAGGCGTCCGTGGTGGCGGCGAAGCTGGGCATGGTGGGGCCGCTGCGCGGGCTGCTGCTCCTGGTGCTGCCTTCCGAGGACAGCGCGGCCCTGGAGTCCCTGCTGCTGCGCCGTCACGACGCGCCTCTCGAGGAGCGTGAGAGCGCCTTGTCCGAGACCGCCAACATCGTGGCGAGCGCGTGCCTGTCGGCCATCGGCATGTTGACCGGCTGGCGGCTCCTGCCCACGGTGCCCGTGCTGCACCGGGGCGCGGCGGGCCCGCTGCTCGAGCGCTCCGTGTCCGAGACCCAGGGCGATGGCCGGGTGGTGGCGCTGGAGACGCGCTTCGACTCGGTGGGAATCCCCGCGGTGTCTGGCCAGGTGCTGTTGTTGCTCGAGCGCGAGAGTTCCCGGGAGTTGTTGCAACGCCTGGGCGTGTAGCGGCGAGCAGCCGGGCACTCGCTCGGGCTCATCGCGGGTTGCGACCTCCTCCCTTCATTCCCAGCTTCCCGGGGGAGGCATCCATGAGGAAGATCATCGGGGGCGCGGTCTTGGGCGCGTTGGTGCTCGCGGGTTGCCAGACGGGAGGCGCGGTGGCCTTGCGCGACACCCCCGTCGTTCAGTCGCGAGAGCAGCCCGCGCCCAATCCCAGCTCGCTGGAGCGCGGCTTCGCCCTGGAGGGCACCGTCGACAAGGACTATGCCGACATGCTCGTGCTGGAGGACCGCTGGGGCGAGACGCGCTACCTGCGCATCGGCAGCCAGACGCGCTACTTCCAGGATGGCAAGCAGGTGAGCCGTGAGTTCCTCGCGCCCGGCTCCTCGGTCCGCGCGTCGTACGACAACAACAATCGCGAGATGAACGCGCGGGAAATCCACATCGTGGGCAGCGGGGGACAGGACGCTCCCGTGCAACTGCCCACGCGCTCGGGTGCGCCCATTCCCTGACGTATCAAGTCCCATGGGAACAACCCCTCGGGTGACACGGTCCCATGCCGCGCCGTGTCATGTTCCGAGGAGGATTTCGGAGCTGACTCCGACTCGGTGTGCCCGCGCGGCGTGCTCGTGGTGAAGACCAATATAAGACCTGTGGGATTCGCCAGTGAATCGTGACATCCCAGGTACGAACGGATTCACTTTCAGCAGAGGGTGTGGAAAAGTCCCGCTCAATGGTTGAGTCGTCGCCTTGTCGCCCTTTGGGCAAACGCACGAGCAGTCGTCTTCCCGTCGCGACCTCGTTGCTGCTCTTTCCGCTGACGTTCTCGGGCTGTCTGCACACGCCGCCCCCCGCCGGAAATGTGACCTCCGAGGTTCGCACTGGGACGCCGGTTGCCGCGCCAGTGGAGGCACCCGTCGCGGCGCCTCCTGTCGTGGCGGCTCCCCGCTCGTGGGCGGATGAAGTGCTCTACTTCGTCGTCGTGGACCGGTTCGCGGATGGCGACCCGTCCAACAACCTCCAGGTGGACAAGACGGCCGCGGGCGCCTTTCACGGAGGTGACTTCAAGGGCCTGCGTGAACAGCTCGACGAACTGTCGTCGCTCGGCGTGACGGCGCTGTGGCTCACCCCCGTGGTGAAGAACATCGACGGTTTCGTCACCGGCGCGGGCTTTCCGGACTGGGGCTACCACGGCTACTGGGCGGATGACTTCCAGCGGCTCGATCCGCGCTTCGGCTCCGAACAGGAGTTCAAGGCGTTGGTGGAGGCCTGCCATCAGCGCGGCATCCGCGTGCTCCTGGACGTGGTCTACAACCACGCGGGCTACCTGTCGCGCTACCAGAAGGATCCCCGGACGCGTGACTGGCTGCGCTCGGAGGAGCAGGGCACCTGTGGCCAGGACGACGTGACGGGCTGCGTGTCCGGCCTGCCCGACTTCAAGACCGAGCTGCCCGAGGTGGCGAAGTACCTGCTCGACGCGCAGATCGACTGGGGCAAGCGCTCGGGGGTGGATGGCTTCCGCCTGGACACGGTGAAGCACGTGGACCACCCCTTCTGGCGGGAGCACCGGCGCCGCACCCGCGCGGAGCTGGGCCAGGACTTCTACCTGCTTGGAGAGGTGTGGGGCGGGGACCGCGAGTCGCTTGAGCCGTGGTTCTCCACGGACGAGCTGGATGCCGGCTTCGACTTCGGCTTCCAGGGCAACGCGCTCGGGTGGGTTCAGGGCCGGGGCCGCACGGTGGCCTTCGACGCCTACCTGCGCTCGCGCCACAAGGTCCGCAAGGGCTACACCCTGTCGCACTTCCTGTCCTCGCACGACGTGCCCGGAGCGCTCTTCCAGCTCAAGGGCGACATGTCGCGCTTCCGGCTGGCGGCGGCGTTGCAGCTCACCACCTCCGGCATCCCCGTCATCTATTACGGCGAAGAGGTGGGCCGTCCCGGGGGGGACTGGCCCGCGAACCGGAGCGACATGCCCTGGGGCGAGCGCGCCGTGCAGCCCGGGGCTGGCCTGCCCCGTGACGAGTCCCTGCGCCAGCTCTACCAGAAGCTCGTGGCCGTGCGCCGCGCGCACCCGGCGCTCTCACGCGGCACCCACAAGGGGCTGGCGACCGAGGGCGATGTCTACGTCTTCCTCCGTCATGAGGCCGAGTCCGGTGACGCGGTGGTTGTCGCCGTGAATCGCGGTGATAAGAAGGGCTCCGTCTCGGTCCCCTGGCCCGAGGCCTGGGGTGGCGCGGCCGCGGAGGACCTGCTCGATGGGGGTGGACCGGAGGCCGGTCCGACCCTGGACTTCACCGTCGAGCCGCTGTCCGTGCGCATCCTGGGACGAGCCCGATGAAGTCCATGCAGTCTTCCACCAGCAGGCCTGTGGGCACCCCGACGCGTGCCCACGGAGGGAGAGCCTGAATGTCCGGTGTGGTTTTCAAGAATGTGGCCAAGCGGTACGGAGATGTGTCCGTCATCGAGGGGTTGAACCTCGACATCCGGGACCATGAGTTCATGGTGCTCGTGGGTCCGTCGGGCTGCGGCAAGTCCACGGCGCTGCGGATGATCGCGGGCCTGGAGGAAATCACCGGAGGCAGTCTCTCCATCGGTGATCGCGTGGTGAACCAGCTGCCTCCCAAGGAACGGGACGTGGCGATGGTCTTCCAGAACTACGCCCTCTATCCGCACATGTCGATCCGGGAGAACCTGGAGTTCGGCCTGAAGATCCGCAAGACGCCCCGGCCGGAGATGGATCGGCTGGTGAACGAGGCCGCGGACATCCTCGGCATCACCCACCTGTTGGATCGCAAGCCCAAGCAGCTGTCCGGCGGTCAGCGCCAGCGCGTGGCGCTCGGACGCGCCATCGTGCGCAAGCCGGCGGTGTTCCTCTTCGACGAGCCCCTGTCCAACCTGGACGCCAAGCTGCGCGTGCAGATGCGCTCGGAGATCAAGAAGCTCCAGCAGCGTCTGGGCGTCACCTCGGTCTACGTCACGCACGATCAGATCGAGGCCATGACGATGGGCCACCGCATCGCGGTGATGAAGGAAGGCAAGCTGCAGCAGCTCGGCACCCCGCTGGAGGTCTACGAGCGCCCGGCCAACGTCTTCGTGGCCCAGTTCATCGGCTCGCCGCCCATGAGCTTCTCCTCCGCCACGCTCTCGGCCAACGGCGAGGCGCTGGAGGGCGAGGGCTTCCGGCTGCCCGTGCCCCAGAGCCTGCGCGCGGTGACGGCGGGCAAGGGCGGCAAGAAGATCAAGGTCGGCATCCGCCCGGACAACATCGTCTCCCCGTCGGTGGCCGCCCGCGGCGAGACGGCGCCCATCGAGGTGTCCGTGGATCTGGTGGAGCCGCTGGGCAACGAGGTCATCGTGCACTCGCGCCTGGCCGACAACTCGCTCGTCTTCCGGCTGCCGCCCCAGCACACGCCCGAGTCGGGCGCGAAGCTCCAGGTGCTGGTGGAACTGGACGCGATGCACCTCTTCGACGCCGAGACCGAGCAGCGCCTGTCCGCCTGACCCCCGTCTTTCTTTCCCCCCACCCCAGGAATCCCCCCATGAAGACCCCGCGATGGATGCTGGCGGCCGCGTGCCTGTGTGTGCTCGGTCTGTTGTCCACGAGCGCCTCCGCCGCCGAGACGAAGGAAATCGTCCTGTGGCACGGCTACCGCGCCGAGGAGAAGGCGGCGCTCGAGAAGCTGGTCAATCAGTTCAACACCGCCAACGCGGCCCAGGGCATCAAGGTCACGACGCTCGCGGTGCCGTATGACGCGTACCCGGACAAGATCTCCGCCACGGTGCCGCGCGGCAAGGGTCCGGACGTCTTCATCTTCGCGCAGGATCGCCTGGGCGGGTGGATCGAGTCGGGCAACATCGAGCCCATCGACTTCTACCTGGACGATGCGCTGCGCAAGCGCTTCATCCCCACCACGATGGAGGCGATGACCTACCGCGGCACCTCCTACGGCCTGCCGCTCAACTACAAGGTCATCACGCTCATCTACAACAAGAAGCTCGTGCCCACGCCGCCCAAGACGAGCGGCGAGATGGTGACGCTGGCCAAGAAGCTCACCGACAAGAAGGCGGGCCGCTTCGGTCTGGCCTACGCCTACGGGGACTTCTACTACCACGCGGCCCTGATGAACGGCTTTGGCGGCGGCGTGTTCAGCGCGGGCGCCACGCCCACGATGAACTCGCCGGAGAACGTCAAGGCGGCGGACACGCTGCTCAAGTGGGTGGAGAAGGACGGCATCCTTCCGGCCGAGCCCACCAGCGCGCTCATCATCTCGCTCTTCAACGAGGGCAAGGCGGGCATGGTGTTCTCCGGCCCCTGGTTCCTCGGGGAGATCGCCAAGGGCGTGGACTACGGCCTGGCGCCGCTGCCCAAGCTGGACGAGGCGGGGGGCAAGCCCATGCGTCCGTGGATGACGGTGGAGGGCGTCTACGTCTCCTCCAAGTCGGGCAACAAGGACGCCGCGTTCGAGCTGGCCAAGTTCCTCACCTCCGATGCGTCCGCCAAGGTGCTCGCGCTGGAGGGCCGCCAGAGCCCCGCCAACCAGGGCGTGTACTCCGACGCCAAGGTGTCCGCGGATCCGCAACTCAAGGCGTTTCGTGAGCAGGTCGAGACGGCCGTGCCCATGCCCAACATCCCCGAGATGTCGATGGTCTGGAGCCACGCCACCACCGCGATGAGCTCCATCCTCAAGAAGACCGCTCCCCCCAAGGCCGCCCTGGATGCCGCTCAGAAGGGCGTCATCAAGGACGTGGCGAATCTGCGCAAGAAGTGAGAGGCACCGAGTGAGAAACGTGGTCCCACAGCCCCCGAGCGGTGAACCCGGCAACCCCGCCGCCCTGCTCACCGACAGCGGTGCCCCGGCCCTCCCTCCGAGCGAGCCCTCGAGAGGCGGTGGCCCGCTGTACCGTGGGCGGGTGCTCGTGGGGCTCGTCCTCGCGCTCGGCGTCTCGTTGTTGCTCGCCCAGGGTCTGCTCACGCGGGCCCTGGAGAGCGTCTCCATCGATCGCGCGGACCGGCAGACCTTCGTGTCCCTGCGGGCGCTGGAGGACATGGTCCAGCGCGCGGGCGGCACCGGAGACGCGGTGCGGGCCGTGGTGGCCACGTGGAAGGAGCAGATGCCTCCGGGCAGCGCGGTGCGCGTCATCGCCTTCTCCGGCATCCAGCTCGAGGCGTCCACCTTCCCCGAGGACGTGGGGGAGCGCGCCGCGCCGCGCCGGCTGTCGCGCGAGGAGAAGCCCCTCTATGACCGGGGCCAGCGCCTGCGGGCCTCGGTGGACACCAACCGCGAGGAGGACAGCGCGCGCAAGTTGGAGGTGGAGGCCGAGGCGCTGCCCGGGGGCGGACGTCTGTTGAGCGCGCCCGTGGAGGTGGAGGGCGCGGTGGTGGGCATGGTGGAGATGGCCACGGCTCCGCTCGCGGCGCCCCTCTCCCCGTCGCTCGGCACGCTGGCGCTGTGGTGGCTGTTGCCGCTGGCGCTGTGCACCGCGGCGGCCTTCGTGGTGCGCCGTCAGGGGGTGCTCGTCGCCGTGTCGGTGGTGGCGCTGCTCGTGGGCCTGGGTGGCTACGCCTCCTATTCGCTGAGCACGCTGGGCGCCGAGGTCCGGGGGACGCAGACCCTGGTGGCGGAGCGGTTGCAGGCCATGTCCCAGCGGGCCCAGGCGGTGATGGCCGAGCGTCAGCTCTCCGCCGAGCCGCCGCTGCGGCCCGGGGATTGGGACTCGGATGCGTTCCGCCGTCCGCTCGGGCTCGTCACGCCCGAGGGGCAGGTGAACGAGGCGGTGGTGTCCTCGCGCCTGTTGGAGCTGCGCTCGGGCGTGGGCCGGGCGTTGGGCGGCCTGGGCGTGCTGTCGCTCGTCGTGCTGCTCTTCATCGGCATGGGCGGGGTGCACCGCACGGCGGCCACCATCGTGGAGAATCGCACCGCGTACGCCTACATCGCTCCGGCGATGGTGGGCATGCTGGTGCTCGTCTTCTTCCCGTTCTTCTACGGCATCGCGCTGTCGTTCACCGACTCCACGCTCTACAACGTGGGCCAACCGCTCTCGAGCCTCTGGGTGGGCGTGCGCAACTACGTGGAGATCCTGGGCGACTTCAACATCGCCCGGCGGGCGCAGGACGGCTCGCTCGTCTTCAACTACCTCAACTTCTACTACACGCTCTTCTTCACGGTGGTGTGGACGGTCACCAACGTGGTGCTCGGCGTGAGCGTGGGCCTGGGGCTCGCGCTCATCCTCAACGTCGACAAGCTGGCGATGCGGCCCGCCTACCGCGTGCTCCTCATCCTGCCGTGGGCCATGCCCAACTACATCACCGCGCTCATCTGGAAGGGCTTGTTCCACCAGCAGTTCGGCGTGGTGAACCACCTCATCCGGATGTTCGGCGGCCAGGGCCTGTCCTGGTACGACACGCCCTTCACCGCGTTCCTCACGGTGCTCGCCACCAACGGTTGGTTGAGCTTCCCGTTCATGATGGTGGTGTCGCTTGGCGCCTTGCAGTCCATTCCCATGGAGCTCTACGAGGCGGCGCGCGTGGACGGGGCCTCGCGCTGGCAGCAGTTCACGGCCATCACCCTGCCGTCGCTCAAGCCCGCGCTCGTGCCGGCCATCATCCTGTCGGTGGTGTGGACCTTCAATCAGTTCAACGTCATCTTCCTGGTGACCGAGGGCGAGCCGAGCAACTCGACGGAAATCCTCATCACCCAGGCGTACCGCTACGCCTTCCAGCGCTACCGCTACGGTTACGCGGCGGCGTACTCCACCGTCATCTTCGGCATCCTGCTGCTCTACAGCATGGTGCAGAACCGGGTCTCGCGCGCCACGGAGGCCGCCTGATGTTCTCGCGTCGCGAAGGCTTCCCCCACTGGCCGCTGCACGTCTTCCTGGTGGCCTTCACCTTCTTCACCATCTACCCCCTGCTGTGGGTCGTCTCCATTGCCTTCTCGGGCAAGCAGAGCCTGGCCATCACCACGCTCCCCGAGTCGCCCACGATGCTGGACCGGGTGCGCGCCATCGTGCCGTGGCCGGAGACGTGGTCGCTGTCCAACTTCACCTCGGTGATGACCGAGCAGCCCTTTGGAAGCTGGTTGCTCAACAGCGCCGTCATCGCGCTGGGCACCACGGTGGTGGGCGTCTTCCTGGCGTGCACCGCGGCCTACGCGTTCAGCCGCTTCAAGTTCGTGGGCCAGCGTACGGGCATGATGGCCTTCCTCGTGTCCCAGATGTTTCCGGGCACGCTGATGCTCATTCCCCTCTACATCATCCTGGTGCAGGTCCTGGGGCTGGGGAACTCCCGGCTGGGCTTGATGATCGTCTACGCCACCACGTCCATTCCCTTCAGCGTGTGGATGCTCAAGGGCTACTTCGACACCATCCCGAGGGACCTGGAGGAGGCCGCCCTCATGGAGGGCGCCACGGTGGGGAAGATCTTCTGGACCATCATCATGCCCCTGGCCAAGCCGGCGGTGGCGGTGACGGCGCTCTTCTCCTTCATGACGTCGTGGAACGAGTTCATCCTCGCCGCCACCTTCATGGACCAGGAGGCGATGTACACGGCGCCCGTGGGCCTGCGCTTCTTCGTGGGCGGCTACTCGCAGCAGTGGGGCTACTTCTCCGCGGGCGCGATCATCGTCTCCATCCCCGTCGTCATCCTCTTCCTGTTCCTCCAGAAGTACCTCGTGTCCGGACTCACCGCTGGCAGCGTCAAGGGCTAGCCCGTTCCACCCCGCCTTGCCTTACCCCCGAAGGAGAAGTCGCCGATGATGACCTCACGTCTCGCGTTGTTCACGCTCGCCGCGGCGCTGCTGGGCGCTCCCGCCCTGGCCGCCAACAAGGTGTCCTTCAAGGACCCCACCGGGGATGACAACGGCCCGGGCAAGTACACGTACCCGACCGACACCGTGTACAAGCGCGGCTCGTTCGACCTGACGGACTTCTCCCTGGAGAAGAAGGGTGACAAGGCGGACGTGACGATCGGCCTCAACACCAGCCTCGAGAACCCGTGGAAGATGGGCAGCGGCTTCTCCGTGCAGATGATCTTCGTCTTCATCGACACGGACGGGAAGGAAGGCAGCGGCTCCACGGACTCGCTGCCCGGCCTCAACGTGAAGTTCGCTCCCCAGTACGGCTGGGAGAAGGTCATCGTCATCTCGCCGCAGGACTCCTCGCGCGTGAAGGCCGAGGTGGGCAGCAAGGCCGGTGCCCAGAAGGACAACGTCATCGTGCCCCTGCGCGTGAAGGGCTCGGGCCGGAAGATTTCCGCCACCATCGACGCCTCGGGCCTCCAGGGAGAGCCCTCGCAGTGGCGTTACCAGGTGCTCGTGCAGTCCAGCGAGGGCTTCCCCTCCGGCAATGACCTGCTCACGCGCAAGGTGAACGAGTACGAGGGCCAGCACCGCTTCGGTGGCGGCAACGACGGCGACTGTGACCCGCACGTGATGGACCTGCTGGCGGGCTCGGGCAAGGGCGATGCCTCCGAGGTGAAGGCCCAACACGAGATGCTCGCGTACGAGTGTGCCGAGGACGGGACGGCCAAGAAGGAAGCCACGCTCACCATGGTGGGCGGCGAGTCGGCTCCGATGGAGAAGAAGTAGTCCACGGAATCGCGTTTCGCCGTTGATCGGGGGGCGTCCGCTCCCCGGTCCGGTAGTTCAACGGAGGGGAATCACCCATGAAGATCAAGTCCATGCGGAAGGGCGCCGCCGCCCTGGCCGCCACTGCCACCCTGCTGCCCGCTGTACCCTCGCTCGCCCAGGAAGCGCCCCGGCTGCAGATTGGGGGCACCACCTATACGAAGTGGCTCCACGGCAACCTGCGCAATCAGGGCTCGCTCTACAACTTCACCACCGTTCCCGGTGAAGGCTTTGGCGACAATGGCATCGGCACGGAACTGGAGCTGTTGCTCAGCGCCCGGCTGTCCAGCCAGGTCGAGGTGCGAGGCCGCATCCACAGCCGTTTCAGCCAGAACTTCTGGACGAACTTCGGCGGCTTTGGAGGCAACAACGTCACCTCGTGCACCGCGGGTGACTGCGGTGAGTTCGACCCGCGCTCCAACCAGTACATCAAGCTGCGCGGCATGGCCGTCACGCTGACGCCTGGCTACCTCATCGACTCGGCCACCATTGGCGCGAACGACTTCGGCCAGTTCGACCCGTACGTCGTGGGCCGCATCCGTTACATCGATCGCGACAACGCCGCGGGCTTGCTGGTGCAGGGCTCGGCGTTCGAGCGTCGGCTGTCATGGGACGCAGCGGGCATCGCCCTGCCGCGCTTGTGGGCGGGCCCTGGCTTCAAGACGGGTGCCTACCACGCCACGGACGCCTCCTACGTCTTCCAGACCCGCTACACCCTCAATGACCTGTTCGACGTCGGGGGCATCTTCCAGTACGCCCGAGACAACGAGCTGAGCACCACGGACACCAACCTGGACAACGGCCGGGACCTCTACCCGCGCTTCCGCAACGGTGTGGGAGGTCTCAAGGCGGGCTTCCACACCGACAACGGCCTGGACATCCGCGGCTCCTTCTACCGCTCCTACGCCCACGCCGAGGACACGGGCTACTTCGGCACCGACGATCAGGATCCGCGCTTCGTGCCCAAGGGTTACGGCCTCAACGCCACCTCGCCGGTTCCCCTGGGCAAGCACGTGGACAACACGTGGAAGCTGGACGTGACGCTGAGCGATCCGCTCGACATCGGCCTGTCGCTCAACGCCCAGGCGTTCAGCATCGGCTCGGACTACGTGGCGCTCATGGCCGCCCGCCGTGAGTCCGACGTGCTCCTCACCGAGGGCACCGACGGCACGTTCGCCTTCCCTGGCCCCAACAACCGCAAGTACGGCGTCTTCCCGGGCAACCCCCCCGTCATTGGCTACGGCGGCTGGACGAACGAGACGCAGCAGGTGTCCACCATCAACGTGGACAACGAGTTCACCGACTTCGACGAGCCCATGGCCCAGACGGTCATCGGCTGGAAGGGTGTGACGCTCAACCCCGTGTACAACAACGGCGCGCTCGATCTCGCGGCCGAGTACTCGTACATCACCTACAACAGCAACTGGCAGGCGTGGGGTGATGACACCAAGTCCATTACCGACACCCTCTACCCCGGTGCCGAACTGGACTCGGGCGTGTTGCACAACTTCCGCTCCGCCTACCAGCCCTTCCAGGACAAGCGCACGCAGATCGCCGTGCTCAAGGCCCGCTACGTGCTGGACATCGGCAAGGGCGTGGATGTGTTCGGCAAGGTCAAGTACATCCACGAGACCGACAAGCGCCTGAACAACAAGAAGTACCTGCCCTACCAGGACGGGGATTGCCCCACGGACGGCTCGGGGGTGTGCGCGGGCAACAAGCGCTACTACGACGCGGAGGGGAAGTACTCCACGGCCGACTACTATAGCAACCCGGCCCTCGTCGCTGGCGGTGAGGGCTTCGCCTTCAAGCCCTTCAATGACATCGCGGATGACGACCGCATGCTCAACTACACGAGCTTCAATCTGGGCACGGGCTATCAGTTCACCGACGACCTCTATGCGTCCGTGAGCTACACCAAGTTCCTGGCGGACCTGCAGGACGGCAACACGGCCTTCCAGTCGTACAACCTGCACGAGATGGTGTCGGGCAAGCACGACAAGAACCTGGTGTCGGTCAAGGCCAAGTACATCCTGGCGGGCGTGGAGTTCGGTCTCGAGGGGCAGTACATCTTCGGTACCTTCACTCCGGACTTCGGTACCGGCTTCGTTCCCCAGCGGGCCGACGAGGCCATCGCCAAGAACGCCGATGTGCCCGTGGACTCGCTGGGCTTCTCCAACCGTTACGGCGGCTGGAACAGCCTGGAGACGCGCCACTTCACCCAGACGCGGCTCAAGGCCTTCATGAAGGCGCAGTTCTAGTCGTTCGCTCCATGCGGTGCCCGGGGGCCCGGTGCGCACACCTTCGTGTGCGCCGGGCCCTCGTCATGTCCGCCCTCCGAGGAGTTCCCCGTCATGCTCCGCCGCCTCTCATCGCTCCTCCTGCTCGCCGCCCTGGTGTCCGCCTGCCGTGGCACGCGCGGCGGCACGCCCCTCTTCGTCCTGGAGGATCCCCGAGGGGATGACCATGGCGATGGCCAGCTGCGCTATCCGCTGCGCGAGGACATGACGCCGGGCGCGTTGGACCTGCTGTCCCTGCGCGCCTGGGCCGAGAGTGGAGGCACGCGCTTCGAGGCCACCTTCGCGCGGCCCATCGCCGTCCCGCAGCGCCGCACGGTGGACGCCGCGGGGACCACGCTCGCGGACCAGGCCCGCCTGGGCTTCTACACCTTCAATCTGGACGTGTACGTGGACCAGGATCGGCAAGAGGGCTCGGGGAGCACCGAGACGCTGCCGGGCCGCCATCTGGTGCTCGCGCCAGGCAGTGGGTGGGAGAAGGCGCTCATCCTCACGCCCCGGCCCTACGAGGCGCGCGACGTGCTGCGCAAGCTGTGGCGCGAGGCGGCGATCGCCGAGGCCCAACGGAGCCAGGGCTCGCTCGGGGAGCCCGCCGTGAAGGTGTTGGAGGCACAGGTGGAGCAGCGCCTCGACACCCAGGTCTTCTTTCCCACCCGCGTCCGGGTCATCGGCCCCAACGTGTCCTTCTTCGTTCCGGAGGCGTTCCTCGGCGGCCCGGCGCGGGCGTCCTGGGGCTACGCGGTGGCCGTGACGGGCGCCACGCTCAATCTGCGCGTGGCGCTGCCCTCGTTCCTCGGTGGCGTGACGGCGCCCCCGGAGCAGGGCGTGATGGTGCTGGGCATCGGGCCAGGTGTGTCCCACGAGCGTTTCGGCGGAGGGCGCGTGGGCGGCTCGTTCCAGTCCCCGGTGGTGGACGTGGTGGTGCCCGACGGCGTACGGCAGGAAGACGTGCTCGGCCCCGCGATGCCGCCGTGGCCCGCCGTGGTGCCCGCTCCCGAGGGCTCATAAGGCGAGAATCCGACTCTTCCGGGCGAGACTGGAATCCGTCGCCGCCGTGCGTGAGCGTGTCTCGGGAGTTACGAGGTGGGGCAACTCCTGGTAGAGGCGCGAACACCATGACCGTCCTTTCCGTTGATGAGTTCGATGAACACCTCGCTCGAACGGCTGGCCGGCTGACGCGGGAACTCCATCACGCGCGTCCAGTCATCTACTGGACGGACCTGCTGGTCTCGTCGGTGGTGGGCTACACCGGGCTCTTCCTGGCGATGGCCGCCATTCCTCCCTGGGGGCGTCTGGGCGCTGGAGTGCTCGCCGTCTTCGCGCTGTACCGGGGGGTGAGCTTCATCCACGAGTTGACCCATCTCAAGGCGAATGCCGTCCCGGGTTTCTGGTGGGGCTGGAACGCCCTCATTGGCGTGCCGTTGCTGCTGCCTTCGTTCACGTACGAGGGCGTGCACAGCCTCCACCACGTTCCTTCCCGCTATGGCACGGCGAGGGACCCTGAGTACCTGCCGCTCGCCCACATGCGGCCGGCGTTCCTGGTGCTCTTCCTGTTCGCGTCGGCGCTCGCGCCGCTGGCCCTGCTCCTGCGCTTCGCCGTGCTCGCGCCCCTGTCGTGGGTCTGGCCGGGCTTGCGGCGGATCGTGGTCGAGCGCGCCTCGTCCCTGATCATCGAGACCGGATTCCGCCGCCCGCCACCCGAGGGTCGCCGCAAGTGGGAGTGGTGGGGACTGGAGATCGCCTGCTCGCTCTGGGCCTGGACCTTCATCGCGCTCGTGTTCGAGGGCGTCGTGCCGCTCGGGGCGTTCGGAATCTTCCTCGCGGTCACCTCCGCGGTGGCCGTGCTCAACCAGGTGCGCACGCTCGTTGCCCACCTCTGGGAGAACGATGGCTCGCCCATGAGCGTGACGGAGCAGTTCCTGGACTCGGTGAACGTGCCGCCGCCCGGTGTCATGGCCTCGCTCTGGGCACCGGTGGGCCTGCGCTATCACGCCTTGCACCACCTGCTGCCTGGACTGCCCTACCACGCGCTGGGGGAAGCGCATCGGCGCCTCCTCGAGGTCATGCCGCCGACGGCTCCCTACGCGCGAGCGAGCCACACGGGTTTGTTCGTGCTGCTGCGCCGGCTCTTCGTGGGTGCGTCCGTGTCCGGGAGTAGAGAGCGCTCGCCCCGGGTCACCGGAATGTAGGGGGCCCGGGACGCGCGCTACCGCAGGCGCCAGATGCCGGTGGTGCGAGCGGGCAGGGTGATGCGCCAGGTGCCGCCGTCTCTCTCGGGGGCTCGTACGGAGGGGTCCATGAAGAGCGGTTCGGCGATGTCGCCTTCCAGCTCGAAGGGACCCGCGTTCTCCGTGGAGTCGCCGAGGTTGTGCACCACGAGGACGCGCTCGCCCTCGAGCGTGCGCGAGAAGGCCAGCGTGGAGGTGCGGTTCTGGGTGGAGGTGAGCAGGGTGAGTCCACCGCGCTCCAGGGCGGGGGCGGCATGGCGGGCCCGGATGAGGTCGCGGTAGCGCGAGAGCAGCGAACCGGGAGCCGTCGTCTGCGCGGCCACGTGGGTGCTCTCGTGGCCGGGGGCGAAGGCGAACCAGGGCGTGCCGGACGTGAAGCCTCCGCCCTTGCTCGCGTCCCAGGGCATGGGCGTGCGCTTGGCTTCGTCGTTCTGGGTGGTGCCGTTCAAGAGGCCCACCTCCTCGCCGTAATAGAGGAAGGGCGAGCCGGGCAGCGTGAGGAGCAGGGAGGCCGCGGTCACGAGCGCACCCGGCTTGCCGTCCAGTTGCGTGGCCACGCGCACGTGGTCGTGATTGGTGAGGAAGGGCGCATCCGCCACGCCCACGGGGTAGCGGCTCCGCATCTCCGACAACTTCAAGGCGAGCCCGTTGCCGTTGCCCAGCCGCGCCGCCTTGATGATCTCCTCGGCGAGGGGGAAGTTGAAGTTGAGTGGGAGCTCATCGCCCTGGGGCACCTGGGCGGTGGAGCCGTAATAGGGCGCGATGAGCGGCGTGTTCGTCCAGGCCTCGCCCACCAGCGCCGCGTCCGGCTTCACGCTTCGCACGTGCGCGGCGAACTCCTTCCAGAAGGCGTGGGTCTCGGGTGTGTCGGCCTGTCCGGTGAGGCCACCACCCGTCTCGATGAGGTAGCGCACGGCGTCCAGCCGGAAGCCATCCACGCCCTTGTCGAGCCAGAACGAGGCCAGACGCTTGACCTCCTCGCGCACCGCGGGCGTGCGCAGGTTGAGGTCCGGCATGCCGCCCCAGAAGACGCCGTAGTAGTACGCGCCGTTGAGCGGGTGCCAGGTCGCGCCCTGGGAGAAGAGATCCCAGGGTTGCCTCCAGCCTGGATCCACGGGGCTCCACATGTACCAGTCGCGCTTCGGCGAGTCGGGCGAGGCCGCGGATTCCTGGAACCACGGGTGCTGGGAGCTCGTGTGGTTGATGACCAGGTCCACGATGACGCGCATGCCCCGGCGGTGGGCCTCGGCGCACAGCCGCTCGAAGTCCGCGTTGGTGCCGTAGTCCGGTTCGATGCGCTCGTAGTCCGTCACGTCGTAGCCGTGGTAGCTCGGCGAGTCGAACACGGGCATGAGCCACAGCGCGTCCACGCCCAGATCCGACGTCGTGTTCGGGTCTCCGTCATTGAGGTAGTCCAGGCGCGAGATGAGGCCCGCCAGGTCCCCCTTTCCGTCGCCGTTGGAGTCCTGGAAGCTGCGTACGAAGACTTCGTAGAAGACGGCGTGCTGGTACCAGAGGTTGGCCGTGGGGGCGGCGAGTTCCACGCGGGGCGTGGGCGAGGGGTCGACCGGCGTCGAGGAGCCCGTGACGCAAGATGTCAACGTGAGCAGCGGGAGCAGGAGGCGCGAGGAGTGGAGGCTCGGCATGGGGGTGAGGCTTAACAGCGCTCGCCCGGTGCGTGCCAGCGGCCTGGGATGAAGGGTCGGGCCCCTCTGCTATACGCTGGAGTTCCTCCCCCGACTGGTGCCCGGCCGTTCCCTTCTTGGGAGGGCTGGCTCACGGAAAAGGTGTACCCATGATTCTCTCCTCTCCAGCCCTCGGAAGACGCCGGGCGCGGGCGCTGCTGGGCGCGCTCGTGTTTTCCTCGGCGGGAAGCGCGCTCGCGGCTCCCTCGGATGTCTCACTCGTCGGTACCGTGTGCGCCTCGGGCGAGCCCTGCTCCGCGCTGGCCTTCGACGCGGGGGACAACGCCTGGCAGGGGTCGTTCGCGCTGCCCGCGGGCACCCATACGTTCCGCGCGGCCGTGACGGAAGATGGGGTCACCTCCGTCCATGGCCAGGGAGGCGCCAAGGACGGTGCCGCGTTCACCCTGGAACTCTCCACACCGCAAACGGTCAAGTTCTACTACGACGACAAGTCGCACTGGATCACCACGCGGTACAACTCCGTCATCGCCGTGGCGCCGGGCAGCTTCCAGAGCGCGCTGGGGTGTCCGGGTGACTGGCAGCCGGACTGTCTGGGCTCGTGGTTGAAGGATCCGGATGGCGACGGGGTCTACACCTTCTCCACCACGGCCCTGCCGGCGGGCAGCTACGAGGGCAAGGTCGCCATCAATGAAGGCTGGGACGAGAACTACGGCGCGGGTGGTGCGCCCAGCGGGGCCAATATCGGCTTCTCGGTGCCTTCCACGGGGCTGCCCGTGATCTTCACCTACGACTCCACCTCGCACGTGCTGAACATCGAGGTCGTCGGCGCGCCCAAGGGCGACATCCAGTTGCGCCGCGCCCACTGGGTGTCCGGGGACTTGTTGGTGTGGGAGCCCTCGGGGGCGATTCCCGCGACGGCGGCCTTCGCACTGCACTACGACCCCACGGGAGCGATGTCGCTCGGTCCGGCGGGCATCTCCGGCGGGCAGTCCATCGCACTGACGCGCGAGACGGTGGGCCTGCCTCCGCAGCTCGCCGAGAAGTTCCCCCACCTGGTGGGCAAGCCCGTGTTCCGCATCGAGGATGGGGACCTCATCAAGGTCAAGGACATCCTCAAGGGGCAGGTGGCGCTCTCGCTCGTGGACGCCGACCAGAACCTGCTGGACGCCACGGGTGTCCAGATGCCCGGCGTGCTGGACGAGCTGTACGCCAACGACGAGGCACTGGGCGTCACCTGGAATGGCGCCGAGCCCACGTTCCGGCTCTGGGCCCCCACGGCCCGCAACGTGACCCTGCGCCTGTACAACGACGCCACGACGACGTTCTGGAGTTCCCAGCCGATGACGCTCGACGCCACCACGGGCGTCTGGAGCACAGTGGGCGGAACGCTCATCAAGGGTCACTACTACCTCTACGAGGTCGAGGTGTACGTGCCCTCCCTCAAGGCCGTGGTGAAGAACCTGGTGACGGACCCCTACTCGGTGAGCCTGTCGCTCAACAGCACGCGCAGTCAGCTCGTCGATCTGGCGGATGCGTCGCTCGCGCCCACGGGATGGTCCTCGTTGGTGAAGCCCGCGCTGGCGGCGCCCGAGGACATCGTCCTCTACGAGCTGCACGTGCGTGACTTCAGCATCCACGACAACACGGTACCGGCGTCCAAGCGTGGCACCTTCCTGGCCTTCACCGAGGCGAACTCCAACGGCATGAAGCACCTGCGGGGCCTGGCGTCCAAGGGCCTCACCCACGTGCACCTGCTGCCGGCGTTCGACATCGCCACCATCGAGGAGGACCGCGCGAAGCAGCAGGAGCCGAGCGGGGACCTGTCGTCCTTTGCTTCGGACTCGGAGCAGCAGCAGGCGGCGGTGGTCGCGGTGAAGGATCTGGACGGCTTCAACTGGGGCTACGACCCGTTCCACTACACCGTGCCCGAGGGCAGCTACGCGGTGGATCCGAACGGTAGCGCGCGTGTCCTCGAGTTCCGCCAGATGGTGAAGGCGCTGTCGGACAGCGGCCTGCGCGTGGTGATGGACGTGGTCTACAACCACACGGCCTTCGGAGGACAGGCGGACAAGTCGGTGCTCGACCGGGTGGTGCCCGGCTACTACCAGCGCCTCAACGCCGACGGCAACGTGGAGACGAGCACCTGCTGCCAGAACACCGCTTCCGAGCACGCCATGTTCGAGAAGCTCATGGTGGATTCGCTCGTCACCTGGGCGAAGTTCTACAAGGTGGATGGCTTCCGCTTCGACCTGATGGGCCACCACATGAAGTCCAACATGCTCAAGGTCCAGGCGAAGCTCGCCGCGCTCACCCTGGCGAAGGACGGCGTGGACGGCTCGAGAATCTACCTCTACGGCGAGGGCTGGGACTTCGGCGAGGTGACCAACAACGCGCGCGGCGTGAACGCCACCCAGCTCAACATGCCCGGTACCGGCATTGGCACGTTCAGCGACCGTCTGCGTGACGCGGCCCGTGGCGGTGGCCCGTTCAGCGGTTTGCAGGAGCAGGGCTTCATCAGCGGCCTCTGGGACGACCCCAACTCGGCGACCTCGGGCAGTGCCGAGGACCAGCGCCAGCGGTTGCTGCACTACACGGATCAGATCCGCGTGGGTCTGGCCGGCAACCTGCGCGACTACACCTTCATGAACAAGGACGGCACGGTCGTGACGGGCGCCGAGGTGGACTACAACGGCCAGCCCACCGGCTACACGTTGGATCCCCAGGAGGTCATCACCTACGTCTCCGCGCATGACAACGAGACGCTGTTCGACGCCGTCCAGTTCAAGGCGCCCGCTTCCGCCGACATGGACGCGCGCGTGCGCATGCACAACATGGGCTTGAGCCTGGTGGCGCTTGGCCAGGGCATTCCCTTCTTCCACGCGGGTGACGAGTTGCTGCGCTCCAAGTCGCTGGACCGCAACAGCTACAACTCGGGCGACTGGTTCAACACGCTCGACTTCACCTACGCGTCGAACAACTGGGGCGTGGGCTTGCCTCCGGAAGCGGACAACAAGGACAACTGGCCCACGATGCGCACGCTGCTCGCCAATCCGGCGTTCAAGCCTGGCTCCATCCACATCCGCCGGGCGTTGGATCACTTCGGCGAGGTGCTGAGCATCCGCAAGAGCGCGTCCTTGTTCCGGCTGCGCACGGCCGCCGACATCCAGGCGCACGTGCACTTCCTGAACACGGGCCCGTCCCAGATTCCGGGCCTGCTGGTCATGAACATCCGGGACGAGAACGCCACCGATGGCATCACGGATGCGGTGGTGTTCTTCAACGCCAGCAAGGAGCAGCAGGCGTTCCACATCGCCGACTACGCGGGCCGCTCCATGCGACTGCACCCCGTGCAGCAAGCCTCGACGGACCCCTCCCTCTCCGAGAGCACGGTCTTCCAGTCCTCCGGTGACTTCATCGTGCCGGGCCGTACCACGGCGGTGTTCGTGAACACGTACGTCCCGCCGGAGGACGGGGGGACGCCGGACGCGGGCGGTGGAATCGACGCGGGCCCGGGCCCTGGCGGCGACGCCGGGACGCCGGATGACGCGGGCACAGACGAGGATGGGGGCTCTGCCCCGGACGCGGGCGGTGAAGTCGACGCGGGCCCGGGCCCTGGCGGAGACGCCGGGACGCCGGACGACGCGGGCTCTCCCGATGACGCGGGCACCGTCGATGGGGGCGGGTCGGCTCCCGAGGAGGACGGCGGCACGGGCACGGATCCAGGCGCCGACGCGGGTACGGGCAACGATGGTGGTGTGGTGATCGTCGACCCGATCGACCCGCCCAGCCAGGGCGGGTGCGGGGGGTGCGCCGGTTCGGGCGGCGGCTCCTTCGGCGGCCTCGCGCTGCTGCTGAGCGGCCTGCTGCGCTCGCGCCGCCGTCAGGCGTAGTGCCGCGGTGCGAAATGGATGAGTGAAGCGAGGGCCCCGGGCGCGAGTCCGGGGCCCTTGTCATTCCTGGCCGGGGCCGCTTGCCACGTGCGGCCCTGGTCGGAGTGGAGTAGAGGAGCGCCCATGGACGAGAAGACGCTCACCCGACTGCTTGAGCAGGTGAAGGGCGGCAAGGTTTCCGTGGACGCCGCCGTGGGGCAACTCAAGGACCTGCCCTTCGCCGAGCTGGGCTATGCGACCCTGGACACACACCGGAGCCTGCGCTTCGGCTTTCCGGAGGTGGTGCTGGGCGAGCCGAAAACGGTGGAGCAACTGCTCGGCATCGTGGGCAAGCTGATGGAGGTCAAGCAGCCGGTGTTGGTGACGCGGCTGCAGCCGGACAAGGCCGATGCGTTGCGCAAGGCCTTCCCGAAGGGCGAGTACCACGCCGTGGCGCGCATCTTCCACGTGAAGCAGGGCAAGCCCAAGGCGGGCAAGGTGGCGGTGGTGACGGCGGGCACGAGCGACATTCCCGTCGCCGAGGAGGCGGCCCTCACCGCGGAGGCCATGGGCGCCACGGTGAACCGCGTGTACGACGTGGGCGTGGCGGGCATCCACCGGCTCCTGCGGCGGCGAGAGGAGATTCAATCCGCGCACGCGGCGGTGGTGGTGGCGGGCATGGAGGGGGCGCTCGCGAGCGCGGTGGGCGGACTGGTGGGCATTCCCGTGGTGGCGGTGCCGACCTCGGTGGGTTACGGGGCCAACTTCGGGGGCGTGTCCGCGCTGCTGGCGATGGTGAACTCGTGCGCTTCCAATGTGGCGACGATGAACATCGACAATGGCTTTGGCGGCGGTTTCTACGCGGCGCTCATCTCGCGCACGAAGGGGCAGCGGTAGACCATGCGCAAGATTCTCTATCTGGAGCCCGTGGGCGGCATCGCCGGGGACATGTTCCTGGCGGCGGGCATCGACCTGGGCCTGTCTCCGGATGATTTGACGCGGGCGCTCGGTGGGCTCGGCGTGCCGGGCTGGAAGCTGGCGGTGAAGCGCGCGGTTCGCCACGCCATCAGTGGCACGCACCTGGACGTGGTGCTGGACGAGCGCGAGGCGCATCCGCACCGGGCCTACGCGGACATCCGCCAGCTCATCGAGGCGGCGCCCACGCTGCCTCCCCGGGCGAAGGAGCGGGCCCTGGCGGTGTTCCGAGCCATTGGCGAGGCCGAGGCGAAGGTGCACGGCGTGTCCATCGACGACATCCACTTCCATGAGGTGGGCGCGGTGGACTCCATCGTGGACATCTGCGGCGCGGCGGTGGTGCTGGAGCTCCTGGGAGACCCGGAGGTGTTCGCGGCGCCGCCTCCGCTCGGCAGTGGCACCATCCGCGTGGCGCACGGCAACATGCCCATCCCGGTGCCCGCCACGCTGGAGTTGCTCAAGAACCTGCCCGTGCGCTTCGAGGGCGTGGGCGAGCTGACGACACCCACGGGCGCGGCGCTGCTCAAGGTCCTCACGCGCATTGGCCAGCCGCCGCCGGACTTCATCACCGAGCGTATCGGCTACGGCGTGGGGACGAAGGACTTCCGCGACCGGCCCAACGTGCTGCGCGCGTCGCTCGGCCGGGCCGAGGCACGAGCCGAGGGGCTCTGGGTGCTGGAGGCGAACCTGGATGACAGCACGCCGCAGTTGCTCGGCTACCTGCTGGAGCACGTGCTGGTCCGGGGTGCGCTGGATGCCTGGGTCGTCCCCGCGACGATGAAGAAGGCGCGGCCAGGGCACGTGTTGAGCGTCCTGGTGGAGGGCGGCGTGAAGGAGTCGGTGCTGGACACGCTCCTGCGCGAGTCCACCACGTTGGGGGTTCGCTCCTACCCGGTGGAGCGCCGGGCGCTCGAGCGCGACTGGGTGGAGGTGGAGACGCCCTGGGGCCGGGTGCGCGTGAAGCGCGGCCTGCGCAATGGCGAGGTGCTCAATGCCCACCCTGAATTCGAGGACTGCCGCCAGGTGGCCGAGGCCGCGGGAGTGCCGCTCAAGCAGGTGATGGCGGCGGCGCTCGCGGCGCTCGGCTCCAGCAGGTGAACCGCTTTTCCCCGAGGACCGTCATGCAACCGACCCGCATCACCGAGCTGCGCTTCGAGCCGCTGGACCTGCCTCTCACGGAGCCCTTCGCCATCGCCACGGGTGCGCCGGACATGGCGAACAACGTGCTGGTGCGCCTGACGCTCGCGGATGGGACGGTGGGGCTGGGAGAGGCGGCGCCCTTCACCGCGGTCTCCGGCGAGTCGCAGGCGAGCACGCTCGAGGCCCTGGGCTCCGTGCGCGAGGCGATGCTCGGCAAGGACGCGGCGGCCTGGCGCCCCATCTGCGCGTGGCTCGGCGAGGCCCTGCCAAAGGCTCCCTCCGCGCGCTGTGGCCTGGAACTGGCGTTGCTGGACGCGTTGTGCCGCCACCACCGTCTGCCCATGTCCACCTTCTTCGGGGGAGCGGGCACCGGACTGGACATCGACATGACGGTGACGGCCGGGGATGAAGCCCACGCGGCCGTGTCTGCCCGGGCCATCCGCGCGCGAGGCATCCGCACGCTCAAGGTGAAGGTGGGGGCGTTGTCGCCGGAAGAGGATGTGCGGCGCATGGTGGTCATCCGCCGGGAGGCGCCCGAGGCCCGGCTGTTCGCGGACGCGAACGGGGGCTACACGGTGGCGGGGGCGCGCACGTTCCTCTCGGGACTGGAGGCCGCGGGCATCCCCCTGGCGCTCTTCGAGCAGCCCGTGCCGCGCGAGGACTGGGAGGGCATGGCGGAGCTGACGCGTTCCTCGCGGGTGCCCATCTGCGCGGACGAGTCGGCCCGGACGGTGAAGGACGTGGTGCGCCTGGCGCGAGAGGGCGGGGCGCACGGCGTCAACCTCAAGTTCATGAAGAGCGGCGTGGGGGAGTCCCTGGCCATGTGGAACGTGGCGCGCGCCTTCGGCATGGAATTGATGATGGGGGGCATGGTGGAGAGCACCCTGGCCATGAGCAGCGCGGTACACTTCGCCGCGGGCCTGGGTGGCTTCGACTACGCGGATCTCGACACGCACCTCTTCATCCGGGAGCACGCCTTCCGGGGTGGCCTGCGGGTGGACGGGGGGCGGGTTGACGTCGGACACGTCGAGGCGGGACACGGGGTCGTGCTGGACTGAGGGGGAGAACATGCTGGACGCACTGGTGGTGGGCGCGGGTCCGACGGGGCTGACCATGGCCTCCGAGCTGGCCCGGCATGGGTTGCGCTGCCGCATCGTCGAGCAGCTCGAGGCGCCGTCGCCGCTCTCACGCGCGCTGGCGGTGCAGGCCCGCACGCTGGAGATCTTCGAGGACCTGGGCTTCGTCGAGCGGGCGCTCGCGTCGGGGCGGCGGACGAACGCCTTCAACGTGGTGGGGACCGGAGGGATTCGCGCGCGCGTGCCCCTGGGCGGCTTCGAGTGGCTGGAGACGCGCTATCCCTACATCCTCATGCTCCCGCAGGACGCCACCGAGGCGATGCTCATCGAGCACCTGGGCACGTTCGGGGTGGCGGTGGAGCGGGGCGTGGCGCTGGAGAGCTTCACGCAGGACGCGGAGCGGGTCGTGGCCACGCTGCGGCACGCGGATGGCCGGAGCGAGCAGGTGACGGCGCGCTGGTTGCTCGGGTGTGACGGCGCGCGCAGCCGGGTTCGCAAGGGAGCGGACCTGCCCTTCGAGGGCGACACCTACGAGGACGCGTGCGTGCTGGCCGATGTGCACGTGGAGTGGTCGCTCGAACAGGGGGAGGTCTTCATCATGCCGACCCTGCACGGGGTGGTCGGCGTCTTCCCGATGCCCGGAGACAGCCGCTACCGCTTGTTCTTCATCATGCCGCGGACGGAAGCGTCCGATCGGGCCGATGACATCGAGCCCCTGTCCCTGGAGGAGCTTCAGGCGTTGGTGGATCGCATGGTGCCGGTGCCCGCGCGCGTGAGCGAGCCGCGCTGGATGTCTCGCTACCGGCTGCACCGCCGGGGCGTGCCGCACTATCGCCGGGGCCGGGTCTTCCTCGCGGGGGATGCCGCGCACATTCATAGCCCTGCGGGTGGCCAGGGGATGAACACGGGCATCCAGGATGCCTACAACCTCGCCTGGAAGCTGGCGCTCGTCACCCGGGGTCGCGTGCCGGAGGCTCTGCTCGACACCTACGAGGCCGAGCGGCTGCCGGTGGGGCGCAAGCTGCTGGAGGGCACGGACCGGGCCTTCATGCTCATGGCGGGAGGAGGGGCTACCTCTCGACTCCTGCGCAGCCTCGTGGTTCCGCGCGTCGCCCGGAAGTTGTCTGGAGTCCTCCGGGCTCAGCGCTTCGCCTCGCGCTTCGTCTCCCAGCTCGCCATTCGCTACCGGGAGAGTCCGCTGTCCACCGAGCGCCTGTGGGGCGAGGACGCGGGCGGCGTGCGGATGGAGCAGGGCCCCGCTCCGGGTTTCCGCGTGCCGGAGTTGCCCGTGAAGGGCGAGGGCGTGGAGCGTCTGCATCAGGTGCTGCACGGGCCTCACCACACGCTGCTGTTGTTCACCGGGCTGGTTCCCGAGGCGCGAGGCGCCGGAGATCTGGTGGCGCTCGCGCAACGGTTGGAGGCGGCGTACGGGCCATTCCTGAAGGCGCGAGTGGTGGTGGCTGGCGCGGTGGCGCCTGCTTCCCACGTGTTGGCGGACACGGATGGCGCGGTGCATCGCCGGTTCGGCGCGGGCTCGGAGTGCTTCTACCTGGTGCGGCCCGACGGCTACGTGGGCCACCGCGAGCGGCCCATCGAGCCCCGGCGGCTCGAAGCGGAACTCACGCGACGCCTGGGCCGTTAGTTCCGCTCATTCGTGGAAGGGCAGTCCCGTGGTGTACTGCGTGAGGGCCTCGCCTTCCGCCCATCCGAGCAGTCCGGTGGAGGACTTCACGAGGAACCAGGGCAGCTTGCCGGGAATGGCGGGGTCGGCGGCGAGCACGAGGATCTCCGAGTTCGTCGCCAGATTGGCCACCACGTCCTTGCCGCTCCGGTCGAACGTGAGCGGGAAGGACGTGGTCACCGTGGCCTCCTCCCCGACGTAATAGACGTTCTGGGGAATGCGCTCGATCTTCCACTTCTCGCGGTTCAGGACGTACTTGTCCCGGCGGTTCCAGAAGCCCCACCAGTCGTCCGACAGGAAGATGCCGTTGCCGTGCGCCTGACTGAGGGTGGGCACGCTGCCCAGCAGCTTCAGGTCCTTGCCATCGAAGCCGTAGAGGTCGAGGCGGTGCTCGTCCCACGGCAGCTCGATGTGGACCACGAGTTCCTTCCATTTATCACTCGTGTTGAGGTCGACGACGGACACCCCCTCCACCCGGGCCTCGTCTCCGCGGCCCTGGACGGTGCTGCCCCCCGTCTTGAGGACGTAGTTGCTGTCGCCTTCCTTCCACTTCAGGGAGACGGTTTCCTTCTTGCCGTCGCCATTCAGGTCCTCTGACAGGGCACTCACCGGCTCCCGGGCAATGGCCCCGAGCGGGGTGAGCAGCAGGAATGTCGTCACGGCGAAGGTTCGGCGGATCGTCTTCAAGGCGGGCGTCTCCTATGGAACTCTTTCACGGGCCGGAGGGCCGCTGGTCCGAGAGGAGACGAGCAAGGTGCGCCAGGCGGTGGCCACCAGGATGATGGTACCTCCCACGAGCGCCCAGCTACCGGGCCGCTCGCCCGCGAGCAGGAAAGTCCACACAGGGTTGAGCACGGGTTCGAGCAGGACGAGCAACGAGGCCTCCACCGCGGGGGTTTCCCGCAGGCCGCGCTGGAAGAGCGAATAGGCGAGTGCCAGCTGGAACACACCGAGGAAGAGCACCAGTCCGACGTCCATCGTCGTGGGGCGGGGGCCGTCCATGGCGAAGAACAGGGCGAAGCCCCCCGCGACCACGTTGCCCCAGACGAGCACGGAGGTGCCCTCGTCCTTCACCGCGCGCAGTCCGAGAATGCACAAGGCGAAGAAGATGCCCGAGGCCATCGCCACCACGTTGCCCCAGCGCTGGCCGGGGTGGAGCTGGTCGAGGAAGAACAGGCCCAGGCCAAGCAGGAACACGGGCACGGCCAGCAACTCGCCGCGGGAGGGACGCTCGCCGAGCACCACGGGAGACAGGAGCAGCACGTAGAGCGGCGCGGTGCTCTGCAGGAAGATGGCGTTGGCGGAGGTGGTGAGCTTGGTGGCGATGATGAACGTCGTCACCGTGGCCGCGTACGCGAAGGTGACCAGGGCGCCTCGCCGTGACGGCAGCCGGCGGCCGGAGGGCAGGGCGAGCGCGAGCACCAGCACCGCGACGAGCGAGCGGCCCGCGGCGAGCTGCCAGGCCGACAAGGTGGACAACTTCACGGCGGCGCCCGCCGTGGACCAACACACGGCGGCGGCGAGGAGATAGAGGCGGGAGGGGTGCATGGGCGCGGGGCGGGGGCCTTATATCCGGCTCCCACGTCCGCTTCACGGCGTCAGGGCGGAATCGCCGAAGGCGAAGCGGCTGAGCACCGGGTAGTGATCCGTGGTGGTCACACCATATCGGTCGATATAGGCCTCCGGATGGAGGACCTGGGTCGAAGCGCTCACGTAGCTCGACGCGAGCTTCTGGGTGATGAGCTGGTGATCGATGAACTCGGTGTTCTGGGCCTTCACCGTGCTGCTCTGCTTGGCGAGCGACAGGGGCCGGGTGACGAAGGTGTAGTCCGAGGGGTCATCGACGAAGCTCTGGTACGGCGTGGGCAGGTATTCTCCCGTGCTGGAATTCCTGAGGATGGAGACGTCCACGTCGTCGTTCCAGTCGCCGAGCACGAGGATGGGCGTCGTGGTGGCCTGCGAGTCCAGGTAGCTCTTGAGCGCCAGGGCCGCCGACTTCCGGCGATTATAGGAGTCCGTGTCCGCGTACGCCTTCATGTGCAGCACGATGACCACCAGCTCCGTGCTCTTGCCATCGCGCGTGATGCGCAGCTTCACCTGCAGGGGAGGCCGCGAGCCGAAGTAGTAGGGATTGGAGCCCGTCGTGAGGATGAGCTTCTTTTCCAGCACGCTGACCACGTCCGAGCGGAAGAGGATGGCCAGCTTCGCGTCGGTGGAGCCGTAGTAGTACGCACCCGAGGACACGCTCGGATCGTTGGCGACGAAGCCGTCGTAGCCGGGCAGTTGCTGCTTGAGCGCGTTGAAGTGCTCGGTATCCACGACCTCCTGCAGGCCCCAGACATCCGCTTTTGTCGTGTCGATGACCTTGCGCACGTTCGCGAGCTGAAGGGCTTCATCCGAGGGCCCCTCGTCCGGATGGCCGAACCACTCGAGGTTCCAGTTGACCGCCTTGAGTTCCAGGCCCTGGGGTTCGGGGCCCGTCCCCGCGCGCACTTCCAGGCCGAAGGACTGCTCCACCTGGGCGCCATGCACATCCCGCACGCGCACGGTGAGCGCGTAGGTGCCCGAGGCCCTGGGAATGCCCAGCAGTTGGCCATCCTCGTTCAGCGTCAGCCCCGGGGGGAGGGCTCCACCCGCCAGCTCCCAGCGCAGGGGCGGCTTGCCTCCCTCTGCCTCGAAGGGGACGACATAGGAGGTGCCTTGGGTGGCGGCAGCCAGGGAGGTCCCGTGGATGCTCGGTGCGGGGTAGACCTTGAGCAGGTACGTCCGCGTGGCCGTGGCGCCCGTGCCGTCCTTGACCTGCACGGAGATGGCGTAGGAGCCCGCGGCCTTGGCGGGACCCTTGAGAATCCCGGTGCTCCGGTAGAAGGAGAACCCCGGGGGCAGCTCCCCCACCGTGTATTGGAGGGGGGGCGTGCCCTGGGTGACGCCGAAGCTCACCTCATACGCCACGCCCTCGGTGGTTTCTTGTGGCGCCAGCTCGGGCAGCGCGAGCGGGTGGGGGCCGGAGGACGGCTCCCCGGCACATCCACCAATGAGGACGAGGACGCCGAGCATCCTCAATAGTCGGGCGAACACCATGGGGGGGGCTCCGGACTCGGGACGGGTCGTCCCAGTGAAGCGCCCGACTCTAGCAAGCAAGATTGCTTTGCGCCCCGCGCGGGGGTGCAGTCAGATGGCCGGGCTTGCACTGTCCGTCAGGGAGGCAGACCAATGGCCGAGAAGTGGGACAAGCAATTGAAGGAAGTCCTCAAGTTCACGCGCGAGGAACTCAAGCGCACGGGTGATGAGCTCAAGACCCATGCCCAGCGGCTGCTCGAGGAGGTGCAGGATCCCACCAAGCAGGCCAAGGTGAAGGAGGGCTTGCAGACCCTGCGCACCTGGGCCGTGGCGACGGGCAAGCAGGCCGCGGAGCAGATCGAGTCCGCGGTGCGCCGCGTCGAGGAGACCGTGGAGGGCGCCTTCGACAAGCGGGAGGCTTCCTCCACGCCCCAGCCCCCTCCGGCCGCGCCGCCCCCTCCGCCCGCCGCGAAGAAGGCGGCCAGGCCGGGTGCCTCCAAGTCCATTGGCCGCAAGAAGCCCGCCGCCAAGGCGCCCCCCTCGGCCACGAAGAAGGCGGCGGCCAAGCCGGGTGCCTCTAAGTCCATCGGCCGCAAGAAGCCCGCTCGCCAGGGTTCCTGACGAACCATGGGAGAGCGTCGTGGGCGTTGGCTCAACTCGCGCCCCATGACATAGTGCGCCCGTGGCCGGCTCCAATCGTGATTCCAAGGGCAGCTTTCAGACGGACATCTCCCAGGACGTCATCGACGACGCGTTGAAGAGCGTCGAGCGGCGTGCCTCCTCTCCGCCTCCGGCGGAAGAGGACTTTCCCGAGGGGGGGCGAACGCTGGAGATGGATCTCCCCGACGGGGGAATGACCCTGGAGGTGGACGTCCCCGCGTCCGTCTTCGGTGAGCCATCCTCCTCGTCCGGGGACGGGTCCTCCCAGGAACTGGCCGAGACGCGCCAGAAGCTGGAGCAGGTCCAGCGCGATCTGGAGCAGGCGCGCTCCCAGCTCGAGCTCAGCCAGAGCAAGAGCCGCGAGACGATGGACCGCCTCAAGGACAGCCACGAGCGGGCCCTGCGCGCCGCGGCCGACCTGGAGAACTACAAGAAGCGCGCTCAGAAGGAGAAGGAGGAGGTCCAGAAGTTCGGCGCCGAGCGCCTGCTCAAGGACTTCCTGCCGGTGCTCGACAACCTGGACCGGGCGCTGGAGGCGGCCCAGAAGTCCGCCGACTTCGAGAGCCTGCGCACCGGCGTGGAGATGACGCGCAAGCTCTTCGAGAGCGCGTTCGGCAAGCAGGGCGTCAAGGGGTTCACCGCCGTGGGTCAGCCGTTCGATCCGCGCCTGCACGAGGCGATGCAGCAGATGGAGAGCACCACGGTGCCCGCCGGCCACGTCGTCTACGAGGCCGTGCGCGGCTACACGCTCAACGAGCGGCTCATGCGGCCCGCCCTGGTGGTGGTGGCCAAGGCTCCCGAGACCGCTCAGCCCGAGTCGACTTCAAGTTCAACGCCGGGGGGCGAGCCCACGGGGGGGAGCGCTCCCGAGCAGACCGGCACCACTCCCAGCGAGAATCAGTAGGACGTCATGGGCAAGGTGATTGGAATCGACCTGGGGACGACGAACTCGTGCGTGGCCGTCATGGAAGGCGGCGAGCCGGTGGTCATCCCCAACAGCGAGGGCAGCCGTACCACTCCGTCGATGGTGGGCTTCACCGAGTCCGGTGAGCGCCTGGTGGGGCAGATCGCCAAGCGCCAGGCCATCACCAACCCGGAGAACACCGTCTTCGCCGTCAAGCGGCTCATCGGCCGCAAGTACGACTCGCCCGAGGCGAGGAAGGCCATCAGCGTGAGTCCCTTCCGCGTGGTGGCCAGCCCCAACGGCGACGCGTGGGTGGAGAGCCGGGGCAAGGGCTACAGCCCGCCGGAGATCAGCGCCATCGTGCTGATGAAGATGAAGCAGACGGCGGAGGACTACCTCGGCGAGCCCGTCACCGAGGCGGTCATCACCGTGCCGGCCTACTTCAACGACAGCCAGCGTCAAGCGACGAAGGACGCGGGCCGCATCGCCGGCCTCAGCGTGCTGCGCATCATCAACGAGCCCACGGCCGCGGCGCTCGCTTATGGCCTGGACAAGGTGGGCCAGACGAACGCCGAGCGCATCGCCGTCTACGACCTGGGCGGCGGCACGTTCGATATCTCCATCCTGGAGCTCAACTCGGGCGTCTTCGAGGTCAAGAGCACCAACGGCGACACGTTCCTGGGCGGTGAGGACTTCGACCAGCGCCTCATCGACTTCCTGGCCAAGCGCTTCGCCGAGCAGAACAACGGCCTGGACCTGCGCAAGGATCGCATGGCGCTGCAGCGCCTGAAGGAAGCGGCCGAGCGCGCCAAGCACGAACTGTCGAGCGCCACGGAGACGGAGGTCAACCTCCCGTTCATCACCGCGGACGCCACGGGTCCCAAGCACCTCACGGAGACGGTCGAGCGCACCACCTTCGAGGCGTTGGTGTCCGACCTGGTCGAGCGCTCCATGGAGCCGTGCCGCATCGCGCTCAAGGACGCGGGCGTGCCCGCGCAGCAGATCCACCAGGTGCTCCTGGTGGGGGGCATGACGCGCATGCCGGCGGTGCAGCAGAAGGTGAAGGAGTTCTTCGGCAAGGAGCCGCACAAGGGCATCAACCCGGACGAGGTCGTCGCCGTGGGCGCGGCCATCCAGGGCGGCGTGCTCAAGGGCGAGGTGAAGGACGTCCTCCTGCTGGACGTGACGCCCCTGTCGCTCGGCGTGGAGACCGCGGGTGGCGTCTTCACGAAGATCATCGACAAGAACACCACCATCCCCTGCAAGAAGAGCCAGGTGTTCTCCACCGCGGTGGACAACCAGCCGCTGGTGAGCGTGCACGTGCTCCAGGGCGAGCGCGAGATGGCGACGGACAACAAGACGCTCGCGCGCTTCGAGCTGGTGGGCATTCCCCCGGCGCCGCGCGGCGTGCCGCAGATCGAGGTCTCCTTCGACATCGACGCCAACGGCATCGTGCACGTGAGCGCCAAGGACCTGGGCACGGGCAAGGTGCAGCAGGTGCGCGTGGTGGGCAACTCGGGCCTGACCGAGGCGGAAATCCAGGCGATGATCGCCGACGCCAGCGCCAACCAGTCCAACGACAAGCTCAAGAAGGAAATGGCCGAGCTGCGCAACAACGCCGACTCGCTCATCTACACGACCGAGAAGAGCCTCGAGGAGTACGGCAACGTCCTGCAGGAGAAGGACCGCACCGACATCAAGGCGGACCTGGACGCGCTCAAGGAGTTGCTCAAGGGCTCGGACGCGGCGGCCGTGAAGGACGCCTACCAGAAGCTGGAGACGAGCGCCTACCGCATCGCGGACGCGCTCTACGCGGACCAGTCCAAGGCGAGCTCCTGAGCCACGGGGTAGGGCCCCTTCCCGGGGCCCGTCCCGCCGGTGTTCAATGGCACCCGTGGAATTCCCTTCCCTGGAAGCCGAGGTCTCGTTCCTGCGCGGCCTGACCGCCGTGATGCGCATGGCGGATGAAATCATCGAGGACTGCCTGGAGCGAGGGCTGGAGCTCGATGCGGCGGTGGATGTCTACCTCACGCAGTGTGCCCGGCTGGTGAATGCCCCGGCGGGGTTCGTCAGCCTCCGGGGCAGCAAGGGTCCCGTGCTCACCCGGGTGTTGGGCGTGCTCGGCGTGGACGTCTTCGAGGCCGCGGGTTGGTCGGGTTGCCGCCCCCTGCCCGAGGGACAAATGCTCTTCTGCGCGCCCCTGACGCTCGGCCAGCTGGAACTGGGCACCATGGGGTTGGTGGTGGGGGGCCGCTTCGACGACGGCGGCGCGATGGTGATGAAGCTGGTGGCCGCCATGGCGGATCAGCTCGACAACGCGGTGCTGGCCTTCATCGCCCTGGCCGACGGCGCCCACGTGTTGGAGAAGCTGGACGACCTGGCGCCCGAGGAGGATCCCATCACGGGCACCCGCGCCCGGATTGGCCGCTACGAGCTGGTGACACCCCTGGGCACCGGGGGCATGGCGCAGGTGTTGGTGGCGCGCACCCGAGGCCCCGAGGGATTGGGCCGGCTGGTGGCGCTCAAGCGCATCCTGCCGCAACTGGTGTCGGATCCAGCCATGGTGAAGCAGTTCCTGGACGAGGCGCGGATTGGCCTGCGCTTGTCCCACTCCAACCTCGTCACCATCCACGATTTCGGCGAGTCCCAGGGGGCCTACTTCCTGGTGATGGAGCTGGTGCGCGGGGTGGATTTCGACCGGCTCCTCAAGACGTTGCGCCCTTCGGCGGCGGTGGTGTCGGCCGTCGTGGTGCAGGCCCTCCATGGACTGCACGCGGCCCACCTCGCGCGTGGCGAGGACGGGCGTCCGCTGCAACTGGTGCATCGGGACCTGTCGCCGCACAACCTGATGGTGGGCTTCGACGGCCGGGTGAAGGTGTTGGATTTCGGCGTGGCCAAGGCCCGAGCCCAGCGCACGGTGACCCTACCGGGCATCGTGAAGGGCAAGCCGCTCTACATGTCTCCAGAGCAGGCGTTGGGGCGGCGGCTGGACGCGCGCAGCGATCTCTTCGCCATGGGCCTCATCCTCTACGAGGCGTTCACGGGCAAGCGCGCCTTCGACCGGGGCGATGACGTGGCCTCCATGGAGGCCATCTGCGATGACCAGCTGAGCCGGCCGGCCAACATCCCCCCGAAGCTGTGGGAAGTGCTCGAACAGGCGCTCGAGAAGCGCCCGGAGGACCGTTTCGCTCACGCCCTGCAGATGGCCGAGGCCCTGACGGACGCGTGTCCTCCGGCACGTGATGGGGAAGTGGGACAACTCATGCGCACCCACTTCCCCGAACGGCTCCAGGGCTTCGAGCGGCTGGAGCGTGTCCACCTCGCTTCGGGGCCACCCACTTCACCGACCCGGGCGACTCCCGTGGTTCCCGCCAAGGGTCCGGCCCGCTGACGCTCAGCGGCCTCGCTTGCTGGACGGATCGTCCTCGCCGCTCAGGCTCAGCTTGCGCTGGCCTTCCAGGTCGGCGTCCCCTCGCTTATTGGTGTTGCGCGTCTCCTCGTAGAATTCGTCCTCGACGAGCGCGGCGCGGTAGTCGTTCTCGATGAGCGCGGCGCGGTAGTCCTCGTCGAAGGCGGAATCCTGGCTCGGAGAGACCACGCCCACCGTCTCCTCCAGGGTCGCGGCTCGCAGGGTGGGCCTCGTGTCTCCAGCGCTGGGGGGCACGGGGAATCCGGGCTCCCTCAGGACGGGTTCGATGGGCCGGGAGTTCACGCGGGACCGGGCCCGGTCCTCCTCCGTCAGGATGGGGCTGGCGCTGGCGCCTTCCGTGTTGTGGGTACCAACCTGCTGTTCGCCCAGGTCCTCGGTGCGCAATCCGCTCAGCTCGCTCAGGGTGGCGGGGCGGTCCAGATCCCTCCAGCTCGTGACGCCGGGTGTCTCCGTGCGCGCGACGGAGGCTCGGCCCGAGTCCAGCGGATCCGTGGCGGGAACGTCCTCCAGGGAAAACCTCTTCAAGCTGTCGCGGCCGTGCGCCAGGAAGATTTCCCCGTCCCGGATCGCGCTGACCTCCGAGTAGCGGACGGAATAATCCTTGGGGAAGAAGAGCCCCTTCTCGATATGAAATTCGGTCCCGCCGACGGCGTATACCCTGCCGAGCTTGTGGCCATCGACGCTGCGAACGATCATGCCTTCCTTGATTTCTTCGCGCTGATCCATGGTCCGCCTCCTGATGCGGTGTCGTTCACCTGAAAAATGGGGACCGGCTCGTGTGGACGCGACCTTTTGGGAAGGAATCCCTCCGGGCTCGTTGCCCTGGCCGCCAAGCGGGAGGAGCGTGGACGGCGGACGCCGACCCGGGAAAACGCTCGGGAGACGCTCGGGTGGATGGTTGCGAGCTTGACCCCTCTTCCGCGTCCTCATAGAAAACCGGGTCTTTGCCGTGACCCTGGCCCCATGAGGATGCCCTCCATGCGCCGTCTCACCCCGGTGTTCCTCGCAGCGTTCGCTCTCTTCTCGGCCGCATGCGAGAAGAAGTCCCAGCCCACGACCTCTGGAGAGGCGCCCGGGGGTCAGGCGGCCCAGCCGGCCACGGGAGGCACGCCTCCCAGCTCGGACACCTTGCTGCTCGGCGAGGTCGTCAGCCTCACGGGCGCTCAGGCCACCTTCGGCGTGTCCACGCGCAATGGCGTGGACCTGGCGCTCAAGGAGGTCAATGCCGCCGGCGGGGTGAAGGGCAAGAAGGTCGCGGTGCGCGTCCTGGATGACCAGAGCAAGCCCGAGGAGGCCGCTCAGTCCGTCACCCGCCTCATCACCCAGGACAAGGTGCTGGTCATCCTCGGCGACGTGGCGTCGTCCAACTCGTTGGCCATGGCGGACAAGGCGCAGGCGGCCGGAGTGCCGATGATTACCCCCGCGTCCACCAACCCCGCCGTCACGGAGAAGGGCGACTTCATCTTCCGCGTGTGCTTCATCGACGCCTTCCAGGGCTTCGTGATGGCGAAGTTCGCGCGCGAGAACCTCAAGATTGAGCGGGCGGCCATCCTCCAGGACAACAAGAGCGCCTACTCCATCGGGCTCACGGAGGTGTTCACCCAGAAGTTCAAGGAGATGGGCGGCACGCTGCTCGCCACCGAGAGCTACTCCCAGGGCGACACCGACTTCCGCGCGCAGCTCACCAGCCTCAAGAAGCTCAAGCCGCAGGCCATCTACGTGCCGGGCTACTACAACGACGTGGGCATCATCGCCCGCCAGGCGCGCGAGCTGGGCCTGACGGTGCCGCTGATGGGCGGGGACGGCTGGGACTCGGAGAAGCTGTTCGAACTGGCCGGCACCGCGCTGGATGGCAGCTACTTCTCCAACCACTACTCGCCCTCCAACCCGGATCCGCGCGTGCAGAAGTTCATCGCCGACTACAAGGTGGCATACGGCGGCGTGCCGGACGCGCTGGCGGCGCTCGGCTATGACGCGGCCCGCGTGGCCATCGCCGCGCTCGAGAAGAGCAAGGACCTGAGCGGTTCCTCCATTCGCGACGCCATCGCCCAGACGAAGGACTTCCCGGGAGTGGCGGGCACCATCTCGCTGGACGAGAAGCGCAACGCCGTGAAGTCAGCCGCCATCCTCAAGGTCGCCAACGGCACGACCGAGTTCGTCACCACCATCAATCCGTGATGTCCCAACTCATCCAGCACCTCATCAACGGCATCGCCTCGGGCACCATCTACGCGCTGATCGCGCTTGGCTACACGATGGTGTACGGCGTGCTCAAGCTCATCAACTTCGCCCACGGCGACGTGATGATGGTCGGCGTCTACATGGGCTACGCGACGGCCTTCGCGCTCGGGCGCGAGGCGCGCGGCTCGGTGGGCGGCGTGTTGCTCATCTTCCTGGTGGCCATGGGAGGCTGCGCGCTGCTCGGCTTCCTCATCGAGCGCTTCGCCTACCGGCCGTTGCGCGAGAAGCCCCGGCTCACCGCGCTCATCACCGCCATCGGCATCTCGTTCACGCTGTCATACGGCTTCCAGTTGGACATCGGGTTCCTGCCGGGCTCGGCGCCGCGCGCCTTCCCCCAGGTCATCAAGCCCGCCCAGTGGTTCACGCTCGGAGACCCCGAGTTCCCCGACGTGGTCCTGTGGAACTGGCAGGTCATCTCGTTCGTGGTGGCGGTGGCCCTGATGATGGGGCTGCAGTACCTCGTCTTCCGCACGCGCTTTGGACGGGCGATGCGGGCGGTGTCCTTCGATCACCGGGTCGCGGCGCTCATGGGCATTCCCACGGACCGGGTCATCTCGGTGACGTTCATGATCGGCAGCGCGCTGGCGGCGGGAGCGGGTCTGCTCTACGCCATCAAGGACACGTCGGTGAGCCCGCTGATGGGCCTGTACGTGGGCCTCAAGGCCTTCGTGGCGGCGGTCATCGGTGGCATCGGCAACGTGCCGGGCGCCATGGTGGGCGGGCTGCTGCTGGGACTCGTGGAGGAGTTCGTGGTGGGCTACGCGGCGAGCACCTGGCGTGACGCGGTGGCCTTCGGTTTCCTCATCCTCGTGCTGCTCGTGCGGCCCGGTGGCCTGTTCGGCCGGGTCGCGGCGGAGAAGGTCTGACGCCGCACATGGAATCCGCCGCCGTGCCATTTCCTTCCCGGGTGCCCGCGTCCCTGCGTGGCATCCTCCCCGTACTCATCGCCCTGCCGCTGCTGCTGCTGGCCGAGTGGGCGTTGAGCGATGCCCCGTTCGCCGTCTACCTGCTGTCAGTCATGGGGGTGAACGTCATCCTCGCGGTGAGCCTCAACATCGTGAACGGGATGACGGGCCAGTTCTCCATCGGCCACGCCGGCTTCATGGCGGTGGGGGCCTACCTCTCCGGCGTGACGTCGCTGGCGCTCAAGGACGTGGCCATCTCCTTCCTGCCCGTGGCGGTGAGTGACCAGGTCTTCCTGCTCGTGGCCCTGCTGGTCGCGGGCCTGTCCGCGGCCCTCGCGGGCTTCCTGGTGGGCCTGCCCTCACTGCGGTTGAGGGGCGACTACCTGGCCATCGTGACGCTGGGCTTCGGGGAGATCATCCGCGTGGCGGTGACGAACACCGAGGCCTTTGGCCGGGCGCTGGGCCTGAGTGGCATCCCCCAGACGTCCTCGGTGGCCATGGTGTGGTTCTGGGTCTTCCTGGTGGTGTTGGTGTCTCGCCGCATCGCGGGCTCCAGCCATGGCCGCAGCCTGTGGGCCATCCGTGAGGACGAGGTGGCCGCCGAGGCCATGGGCGTGAACACCACGGGCTACAAGGTTCGTGCCTTCGTGGTGTCCTCGTTCTTCGCGGGGGTGGCCGGAGGCCTGTTCGCCCACTTCGTGCCCATCATCAACCCGGGCTCCTTCACCTTCGTGAAGTCCATGGAGGTGGTGGTCATGGTGGTGCTGGGTGGACTGGGCTCCACCACGGGCGCCATCGTGGCGGCGATGTTCCTCACGCTGCTGCCCGAGGGTCTGCGCTCGGCCTTCGCCGCGCTCGCGCCCGAGGGCAACCTGGCGCAGCAGGTGGATCAGATCCGCATGCCCGTCTATGGCCTGCTCCTGGTGGCGCTGATGCTGGCGCGTCCGCAGGGCCTGTTCGGGACGCGGGAGTTGTGGGAAGTCGTGCCGCGGTGGCTGACCCGTCGCCGGAAGGGGATGTGATGAGCGGGCCACTGCTCGAAGCCGTGGGAGTGAGCATCCAATTCGGGGGCCTCAAGGCGCTCTCGGACTTCAACCTCGCCATCCATTCGGGAGACCTGCAGGGGCTCATCGGCCCCAACGGCGCGGGGAAGACGACCGCGTTCAACGTGCTCACGGGCGTGTACCAGGCCACCCAGGGAGACGTGCGCGTGGGCGGGCAGCGGGTGAATGGGCGGCTGCCTCATCAGATCAACCATGCGGGACTGGCGCGTACCTTCCAGAACATCCGTCTGTTCCGCGCCCTGACGGCGCTGGACAACGTGAAGGTGGCGTGCCGGGCGCAGACGGCGCTGAACGACGGGAGCGTGGGCCTGGGCGCGAAGTTCCGCGAGGCCCTGGGCAATTACCGGGACTGGTGGCGCGCCATGATGCTCACGCCGGGCTTCCAGTCCGAGGAAGTGGAGTTGACCCGCCAGGCCGAGCGCCTGCTGGAGGTCATGGGCCTGTCGCATCGGCGGGACGAGGAAGCGCGCAATCTGCCCTACGGCGAGCAACGGCGGTTGGAGATCGCCCGCGCGTTGGGGACGCGGCCCCGGGTGTTGTTGCTGGACGAGCCGGCGGCGGGCATGAACACGCGCGAGAAGGCGGACCTGATGGTGCTCATCCGCAAGCTCCGGGATGACTTCCAACTGGGCATCCTCGTCATCGAGCACGACATGAAGCTCGTGATGGGCATCTGCGAGAAGATCACGGTGTTGGACCACGGGGAGACGATCGCCCGGGGGGCACCGGCCGAGGTGCGCAGCGACCGCAAGGTCATCGAGGCGTACCTGGGGGACAGCTACCTGGAGTCCCAGGGAGGCGCGGCGTGAGCGAGGCGCAGGTGAAGCTGCTGGGTGAGCGCCGGGAGTTTCCGCCGCTGCTGGCGGTGGACGAAGTGAAGGTGTCCTACGGCGCCATCCAGGCGCTCCGGGGCGTGACGCTCACGGTGGGCAAGGGCGAGGTGGTGGCGCTCATCGGCGCGAACGGCGCGGGCAAGACGAGCACGCTGCGCGCGGTGAGCGGCATGCTCAAGCCGGTGGGCGGGCGCATCACCTTCAAGGGCGAGGACATCACCGGGCGCAAGGCCCACCAACTGGTGCCGCGCGGGATGGCGCACGCGCCGGAAGGCCGCGGAGTGTTCCCCAACCTCACGGTGCTGGAGAACCTGGAACTCGGGGCCTATCTCCGCGATGACGCGGACGGCATCGCGGCGGATCTGGAGAAGAGCTACACGCTCTTTCCCCGCCTGAAGGATCGGCGCAAGCAACTGGCGGGTACGTTGTCGGGCGGCGAGCAGCAGATGCTGGCCATTGCCCGAGCCCTGTTGAGTCGGCCCACGCTGTTGCTGTTGGACGAGCCCTCGCTGGGACTCGCCCCTCAGGTGACGGAGAGCATCTTCCGCAACCTCCGGGACGTGAATGCCTCGGGCGTGAGCATCCTGCTGGTGGAGCAGAACGCGCACCTGGCGTTGAACTTCGCCCACTATGGCTACGTGCTGGAGACGGGCGAGGTGGTGATGGCGGGCGCGGGCAAGGCGCTGCTGGACAGCCCGGAGATTCGCAAGGCCTACCTGGGCGAGTAGCGCCGCTCCGGCGCGTTCGCTCAGGGCAGTACGCCGAACAGGCTCACGCTCCCAGGACCCACGGACACGGCGGTGACGCCGGGCGTGGGCGCGGCGGGCCGATCATCCAGCCACAGGTAGACGCCCGTGCCGACGAGCACGGCGCCCACCGCGGTGCTGATGCCCGCGAGCGTGCGTTTGCTCGAGGCCTGCTCGCGGAGGCCGATGACGGTGTCCAGGTCCGCGATGACCGGGTAGCTGCCATGGGCGAAGTAGGTGTTGGACTGCCGCATCGCCTGGTCGCCGCGGATGGCGAGGAAGCCCGCGACGCCGAAGGCGACGACTCCCAATCCGGCGGCTGAATAGGCGACGGGCGTCTTCCACGACTGTCCGAGCAGGGGCGAGCGTCGCTGACTCGTGGTGGGGATGGGCTCCAATGCGGCCGAGGCGGACTGCTTCTCTTTCTCTGGTGCCGTTTCTGGCGGAGGCGTCACCGTCACGACGGGCGACGGGGCAGGTGGCGGAGACGCGGGCGTGGGCGCCTCCGCGACGGGAGGCTGCTTCGCGGGGACGAGGTCGAGTTGCCCGCGCAGGCGAGAGAGCGCGGTGCGCACGAGTTCGTCCTGGGACTGGCCGCGGTTGCGCAACTGGATGTTCTTCTGATCGATCACGTCGCCCTGCGCGCTCACCACGAGGCCGGAGACGCGCGTGACTTGCCCGGGGGTGATGGTGATGAGGACGGAGCGAGCGGCTTGCGTGGCCGACGCGAGCCGACCCAGGCACTCGCTCGGCTTCTTGGATGCCGGGGGCGCGCAGGACTTCTTGGGCTCCTTGTCGAGGAAGACGCGGACCTGCTCGGCGGGGACGAGCTGCACGTCGTCGCGAGCGATCATCGTGGTGCAGGCGAGCTGGTAGTCCCGCACCTTGTCCTGATTCTTCTCGCCCACGACGACACACGGATGCGGGGCGAGGAGCGCCGTTGGCGGTGCGGCGGCGTTCGCTTGCCGCGCGGGAGCGAGCAGCAGCGCGAGTGACAGCAGGAGCGTGGAAGAGGAGGAGCGCGGGTTCATGGAGGACTCCCCTTTAGAAGGACGCGAGGTGTACGGAATCAGGTCATCTCAGGGGCCTGCCCGGGACGCAACCTTCCGTGACTGGGAGGCCCATGCTATCCACCGGAATTGGACCGTCAAAAGGTTTGGAGAGGTGACTGTGATGCTGCGCAAGGTCCTCGGATTGCTGCTGCTGGGGGTGCTCTCGGCATGCACCCAACCGGAAGGCGGGTGCGCTTCGAGTGACCAGTGCCTGTTGGGCGCGACCTGCGAGAAGGGCATCTGCTCCTTCGCGGGAGAGGCGCCAGCCGGGACGTGCAATCCGACCTGTGCACCCTACGAGGCGTGCTCGGCTCGCGCCCTGAGGTGTGAGTCGCGGTACTCGGGCCTGACGCTCTCGCCGGGCGATGGGGAACTGGTGGGCGGTGGCGAGCGATCCGTCACGGCGACGTTGGGCGTGGTGAGCGGATTCAATGCGAATTATCCGGACACCCTGGTGTTCACGGTGAGCGATGGAGCGGGTGGCGCGGTTGTCCCGCTGACGTCGGTGGAGCGCAACGAAGGCGTCTACACCGCCAGATGGACGCCGCCAGCGGATGGGGTCTTCCAGGTGACGGCGGCTTATCCGGGGGGCGGGGGGCCGAGCCAGACGGTCAACCTGACGGTGGATGGGACCGGACCGGTTTTCGAGGTGACCGTGCCGTCTCGGGAGGCGGGCGTGGCGGATGGCGGCACGACGTTCACGGACTCCGAGCCGGCCTACGCCAACGCCTGGAGGCGCGATCAGATCGTCCCCGTGGAGATCCGCACGAACGAGCCGCACCTGGATCCGAGCCAGTTGAAGGTGTCGGTGAGGGGGACGGATGGAGGGCTCGCGTCCACGGTGGATGTCGTCCCGTTCACTGGAAGCTGCGATGCGGGGTTCTGCGGTACGGCCGAGTTGAAGCTCTGGGAGCCCGCGTTCAATACGTTTCGTGGCTCCATGCCCATCGTGGTGGACGGGCGGGACACCGTGGGCAACGTGGGCAGCACGAGTCCCGCTGACCCCAAGGTGGCTGTGACCCGGTGGAAGTGGGCCTTTGATTCTCAGGGAGTCATCAGGTCCACTCCGGCCATTGGTCAATCTGGACATATCTATTTTGGTACGACCACGGGGCTCTCCGGAAAGGTGTTCGGTATACGATCCGATGGGTATGCCCAGTGGGATTCATCACTTGGGTCTGTGGAGGGCGGGATTGCTGTCGGAGCCAATGATGCCGACACCGAGCTTGTATATTTGGGAGCCAGGACAAATAGTGGGCCTTCTCTTTATGCGCTGCAGGGGAACAACGGCAGCACTCTCCGGAAATGTCCTGGAGTCACAGAGACTTTTGGCTCGGGCTCGCTAGTTGGCGCAATTGGTTTGGGCGCTCTGTCAGCAACTTCTACTGAAACAGCAATTAGTGTCTATAACGGCACGACTGTTCCGACGGACGTCACTAAGATTGTTGGCATAGACAGTAGCGGATGTCACTCATTCGCGGGCCCGACCGGAAACAGTGTTCCCGCGGTTGTGCCAGATGCTCCAATTGCAGTGGGTGGGGAGAATATATTTTTCCCAGCGTCCAGCGGTTCATCTCGGAGAGTGGCTAGCTATACGTTTGGTTCGAACGTTCCCCGCTCCAATTGGCCGGTAAATGTTACATCGGTGCCAAGAAGCCTGGTGTTGGTTGGCAATGATGTTGTTGGTGCGACGGGTAGTACTGAGTCAATAACTGGCGGAGTTTTCAAGGTTCCTCAAGCGGGAGTTAGTGCTTCACTCTTGTATCCGTCGGCGGCTTGGACCTCGAATATCTTTGGATTGGCTGCCGGAAGCAGTGGCGAGGCCTTCTTTGGCGAAGAGGCGGATGCCAACAACTCTCTTGTCCGACTGCATCTGGAGGATGCCCTTCCAACGGCCAGCCCGGTTACGGGTATTTTCCGTGCATCACCTGCCGTCGGAGTTGGCTCTGTTTATTTTGTCTCCACGGCAGGTGCTGTTGAAGCCCGCTCGAAGGACACGCTGGAATCCCGCTGGAGTCTTCCCTCTGGAACGCTGGGCACTGTGGACTCTTCCCCGACGTTGGATTGTTCACGAGATGTCTCGGGCGCGGCGATTCCTGGCAGGCCCGGCGTGCTTTATGTCCCCGCGGGCGGCAAGCTCCATGCCTTCGTCGTCGATAGCGCGGGTCTGGACCCCAACGCCAAATGGCCCAAGTACCAGCACGACGCTCGCAATACCGGCAATCCGGACACGGTCATCTCCCCGTGTCCTTGATGCGCGAGGCCTTCATCCCCTCGCGCCGCAGCTCCCGACACGTCGAACGTAGCGACCGGGGCGGACTCATCCGGGGTCCGTCGCCAGCAGTACTCCCTCCCACAACACAGGAGCCACACTCATGTCACCGCTGTCTCGACTGTTCGTTGCCCTCGTCACGCTGTCCCTGGGTCTCGCCTGCGCGACCTCGGGGTCGTCCTCCAACGCCTCCTCCTCCGTCGAGGACGTTCCCTCCGAGACCTCCTCCGACGTCAAGCCGCCGACCCCGCTGCAGAAGCTGACCGCCCCCGAGGGCTTCTCCGTGCTCTTCCCCGGCACTCCCGAGGCCCAGCGCAGCAAGGTTCCCGTGCCCGGTGGCGAGGTGCTCACCGCCGCCTGGTCCGCAGATGAGAATGGTGTCCTCTTCTCCGTCAGCACGCTCGACTACCCCGAGTCCGTCGTCGCCTCCCGCCCCGCCTCGGACTTCTTCGCCGGTGGCAAGGCGCAGCTCGTCAGCAAGCTCTCGGGCACCATCAAGTCCGAGGAGAACATCACCCTCCAGGGCTACCCCGGCCAGGCGCTCACCATCTCCTCCGACTCCGGAGAGGTTCGCGCGCGCAGCTTCCTCGTCGGACCCCGGCTCTACACCTTGCTCACCCGCTACAACCCGAGCATCGGTTCTCCCCAGGTGGATGAGTTCCTCGGCTCACTCGAGCTGATCAACCCGCCTCCCGCCATCACCCCGGTTCCCCGCTCCACTCCTGATTCGGGCACCCCCGCCGGTGATGGAGGCACTCCCTCCTCCGACGCGGGTACGCCCGGCACGGACGGTGGCACCCGGCCCCAGAAGTAATCGGTCCTCGGGGACTCGCGTGGTCTTGGCCCGCGAGTCCTTCCAGTGGGCTCACTGAGGCCAGTGCACGCGCTTGCCTTGCTCTCCCACCACCCAGAGGTCCCCGGGACTGCTTCCCGCGATGTCGTTGAGCGGTTTGGCGGGCGACACCTCGTGCACCTTCGTCCACGTGTCGTCCTCGCCGTAGCGGTAAACCTTGCCCCCGCTCGTGGTGACGTAGACGGACTTCTTGCCGAAGGCGACGACCGAGAGCAGATCCTCGCTGCTCGGCGACTTGTGGGTTCTCCAGGTCGTTCCGTCCCAGATGAGCACGGCGCCTCCATTTCCCACGGCATAGGCTAGCCGCGGACTCACCACCCAGACGCCTCGGAGCCGGTTCTTCACCACGGCGATGGGGCCCGTGGGCTGGAGCGTTTCCACCGTCCAGGGCGCTGAGCCCGTCTTGAAGCGGTAGATGCGAGGCTCGCCTGGAAGAACAATGAGCGCGGGGTCCGTGCCTCCCACCGCGAACAAGGTCTCCCGTGAGAGGCCGTGCACGTCGTAGACGGGTCTGTCGACGTCCTGGGAGGTGAGCTGGGATGTCTTGTCGCTCCAGAACATCCGTCCCTCCGAGTTCCTGACACCTCCGAAGTGGAGCTCGAGTTTCCCGACAGGCCATGGCACTTCAGTGAGCCCCTGTACGTTCGTCTCCGCCGCGTAGGCGCCGCCCGACACGCAGTTGCCTCCAGGCGCATGTCCCCCGAGGAAGCCGCTGTTGCCTCCGAGCAGCGCGACTCCATCCGGAGAGGATGCCCAGACGGCATTGAGAGAGGATGCGCCCGCGCACTTGTTCGTGGGCGTTTCGAATGCCGGCTGTCCGGGCCTGCGCACTTCGTACTTGTTGCCTCCGGCGACCCACACGCCCTTGCCTTCGTCCCAGAGCGACACGGACATCCATGAGTCTGCGCCCGTGGATGAGTATTCCGTCCATTTCGCTCCGCCCGCGGGGCATGCGTTCTCATCCTTCGAGTAGTCGCAGTCGTTGTCCTCCTGGTCGCACAACTCGGATGCGCCCGGATGCGTGAAGCGGTTGCCGTCGTTGCAATCCCCTCCCTGGAGGACGTAGCCCTCGGGGGGCTTGCAGGTCATCACGGCCCCGTCGTCCCGGCCGTAACCGTCCATGTCGTCGTCCGGGTAGTGGTTCTGGGGCTCGGTGGCGTACACGCACTGGACTTCGCCTCCGGCTCCGCATTCCTTCTTGCCCCCACAGCCATTGCTCTCGTCGCAGGTGTCGCCCAGCCCGAAGCCCTCGTCCTCGTGGCCGTCACAGTTGTTGTCCACGCGGTCACAGCGTTCGGCGGCCCCGGGGTTCACCTCCGCCCGGGTGTCGTCGCAGTCGTCCGCGTTGACGGAATAGCCGGAACGGGAGGGCGTGCAGGACTCCTCCGCTGGCCCCGCGCCGTAGCCGTCGTTGTCTCGATCCGCGTACAGCCTGAAGGTGGCCTGGGTCAGCCGGCACTCGACGCTTCCGTCCGCGGTGCAGGCCCGTGTGCCCCCACATCCCAGCTCGCTCACACAGAGCTGTCCCAATTCCAACCCCTCGTCCCGCTGCCCGTCGCAGTTGTCATCCCGCGTGTTGCAGAGCTCGGGCTGTCCAGGGTGCACCGTGTCCTGGGTGTCGTCGCAATCCGTCCCGTTCGTGGAGGTCGCGACATACCCATCGCCGTCCGCGTCACGGGCCACCAGACGCAGCTCCGCCTCGGCCACGTGCCCATCCTCCACGGTCACCGTGGTGAACTGGGTGTCGACCGGGGTGCCTTCGCAGCTCCGTTCGAAGGCGAGCGCGGTCACGCGCAGGCTGTTGCCCCAACCCGCTTCGCGCCAGGCGGCCACCGTCACCTTCTCGCCGGACTTCTTCGCCGCGAGTCCGCTCGTCAGCTCCGTGGTGCGTTCGTCGCCCGAGCCAAGCGCGTCCCGGATGCTCACGCGGAGACAGCCGGGTTTGAAGTCGGGAAAGGAGATGGTGAGTCTGACCGCTCCCTTGTCACGACAGCCAATGCCAGGAAGTGCCAGAAGGCCCACGAGAAGCAGGGTGCGCACGGACATGTCCGGTCATCATGCCCTACTCCGAGCCGTCACCGCGCCGGGGCGTAGTCCGAGTACACCACCGTGAGGCGCTCATCCGCGGCGAGGCTCGCCGGAGTGATGAGCTCCAACTCAGAGGGGACGGTTCCTCCATAGCGCTCACGCAGTTGGGGTCTCAGTGCTTTCACTTCGAGTGAGCCCAGGCGCTCCATCTTCCCGAAGTCCACGCCCGTGGCGGCCGAGTACGCCTTGCGCGCCAGCTCCGAGCAGTACATCGCCTCGTCTCCCCAACCGAAGCGCCAGTCGTAGGGCTTGCCCAGGTGTCGTTTCGCCTCCGCCACCGCGGCCGCCCGCGCGTCATCGGAGAGCCGTTCGGGCCGCATCACGAGGAGCCGCCCCTTCGCTCCCCGGGCCTTCCACCGCGCGAAGGGCACCCGTTGCACGGGTTGCACCGCCTCCACCACGAACACTCCCGAGGGCGTCACCTCCACCAACCCCACGTGTGACAGCGGACTGCCCGTCGCCGCCTGGATGGCCAGCGACTGCCGGGAGCGCGAGGTGTGGAAGACCAGGTCCCCCGTCTTCAGCTCCAGTGGGCGCGGCACGGCGGCCACGGTGTGGGCCATCAGCAACATCGAGAGCGGTGCGAGCATCCTCCAATCCATGGAACTTCCAGTCCTTTCCCGCGCGGCACTCCGCGCGCGGGTGGGGCTTCTGCACGCCAGGGGCCACGGCGCTCAGGACGCGCTTAGCGGGAACCCGGCGCGGGGATGGTAGCGCCCGCCCTGGCTCTCGAAGAGCACGAGCCGGTCCACCCGCGCCGTGCCCCAGTGCGCCGCTTGGAGCGCTCGGACGCACTCCGCGAGTTCCCGGTCTCCTCCAGGGTTTCTCGCGCGCGCGAGCGTGAGGTGGGCCACGTACTCGCGGTGCTCGGGCTCGAAGCCCAGGGGTTTCAACGCCGCCGCCACGTCCGCTTGGAGCGCGCCCAGCGCGGCCGTATTTCCTCCCACGCCCGCCCAGAGCACCCGGGGACGGGCTGGCGCGCCGAAGCCGCCACCGCCCGAGATGGAGAGCTCCAGGGGTGCATGCGCCACGCCCACCGGGCTCAGGGCCCGCGTCACGGCGGCGGCCCGTTCCTCGTCCACGTCTCCGAGGAAGCTCAGGGTGAGGTGCAGGTTGGCGGGCGGTACCCAACGCGCACGGGGGGCCAGGGTGGAGAGCGCGTGGAGGGCTTGTGTGGCCGCCGTCTCGATGGCCTCGCCCAGGGTCACGGCGACGAAGAGGCGCATGCGTCAGCTTTCTCCGGGCGAGCCCGCCCGGCGCCGGGGCCAGAGTGCGTAGGCCCACAAGGGAAGGAAGAGGAGCACCTCCATGGCCACCACGTACACGCCTCGCGCGGAGAGCATGCCGGCGCCGATGGGCGCCACGGGGATGGGACGCCAGGGGAAGAAGTGGCGGGCGTGCTCGAAGGGCCACAGGAGCGCCGCGCCCAGTCCTCCCGTGGTCATCGCGTCCAGTGGACCGTGGCTCCCCACGGCGACGAACGTGAGCAGTCCCGCGGAGAGGGCGGGGCCTCGCACCGCGCGGGCCATCGCCGCCACGCCCAGCGCCACCAGCGCCGCGAGGAAGAGCGAGTGCGAGGCTCCCCGGTGTCCCCACGTCGCCGCGTAGGGAATGTCCAGGGCGAAGGCGATGACGTCCGCGTCGGGGAGCAGGGCGAGCGCCGCGTACACGAGCATGCGCGGAGCCAGACGCCGCAACGGCGCGTCCGTCGCCCTGAATCGTGCCAGGGCCATGCCCACCGCTACGTGACCGAAGCTCGCCATGTGAACCCCCGAGGATAGCCGAGCGGCCGTCATCTGGAGAACACGCCAGTGCTGGTCTACCCTCCCGCGCCGTGAGTACCGAGTCCGTCGTCGACGACATCCTGGGTCAGCGGCTCGATGCGCAGCGGATGCGCATGGGGCGTTGGGTCTACCGCTTCCGTGTGGTGGGGGCACTGGGGTGGCTCGGCTGCATCCACCTCTTCGAGTGGCTCACGCCGTGGCAGTGGGTGGCGGCGTATGCCCTGTCCGCGGTCGGTTTGTGGGCCAGTGGCCGCTTGCTGCCCGGGGTGCGCCGTTGGCCGGACGTCGGCGTGATGGTGGACATGCTCGCCATCTTCGCCATCCACCGCGTGGCGGTGTCCCTGTCCGTCGAGGGGACGGTCATCGCGGGTCTCACGGTGGGCATCTACATCGTCCTGGTGATGATGATGGCCTTGCTGGGCAGCCCGTGGCCGCGGCTGGCCGTGGGGACCCTGCTGGCCATCGTGCTGGAGACGGAGCTCCTTCGTCGCGCGGGGCACGGAGTGGAGCTCACCCTGCCGGGAGTCACCTTGACGCTCGTGCTCGCGGCCTTCGTGGCGGGCGTCACCCGGCGGCAGATGCATCACCTGGTGCTCGAGGTGTCGCGAGAGCAGACGCACCGCACGCGTCTGGGCCGCTACTTCTCCCCGGAGGTCGCCCGCCGCATCCTCGATGTGGGCGCCAGCTCCGCCTCCGGCGAGGGCGAGCACCGCGAGGTGACGTTGCTCTTCGCCGACATCCGCGGCTTCACCTCCATGTCCGAGCGCATGGAGAGCCCCCAGGTGGTGCGCCTGCTCAACGAGTATCTGGGCCGCATGGTGGAGGTGGTCTTCCGCCATGGGGGCACGCTCGACAAGTTCATCGGCGACGGCATCCTCGCCTACTTCGGCGCTCCCCTGGAGCTGCCCGGCCACCCGCGCGCCGCCGTGGCGTGTGGGCTCGCGATGCTCGAGGCCTTGAAGACGCTCAACGCCGAGCGTCAGGCCCGGGGCGATGAGCCGCTGCACATCGGGATTGGCGTGCACACGGGCCGGGTCGTCATCGGGGACGTGGGCCCCGAGCAGCGCCGCGAGTACACCGTCATCGGAGACGCGGTGAACCTCGCCAGCCGCATCGAGGGGCTCACCAAGAAGGTGGGCGTGCCGCTGCTCGTGTCCGAGGTCACGCGCGCGCGCTGTGGCGACTCGCTGTCCTTCCAGGCGGCGGCCCCGCTGCCCGTGTCGGGCAAGGCGGAGCCGGTGGTGACGTACGTGCCCGCGTCGACTCAGTAGGCCTTGGAGAAGACGATGCGGCCGGGAGACGGCTCGCCGGTGACCACGCACTTGCCCGGCTCCTGCGCGAGCGCGAAGGGGCGGTTGCGCGTGGTGAGGCCCGTCTCCTCCTTGATGCGCGCCTCGACCTTGGGATCCAGGTTCCAGTGCGCGAGCAGGAAGCCCGCGTCCGCCTTCTCCTTCATCTCCTCGTAGCTGTTCACCTCGAAGGTGTGCGCCTCGCGGAAGGCCTTGGCCTTGTCGAAGAGCGACTTCTGCATGGCGTCCAGCATCTCCTGGGCCTTGGCCGCCGCCTGCTCCAGGGGGATGAATTCCTTCTGGCGCGCGTCGCGGCGCACCATCACGCACGTGCCCTTGGCGAGGTCCTTGGGGCCCAGCTCCACGCGCAGACACGTGCCGGACAGCTCGTGCTCGTTGTACTTGAAGCCCGGGCTCTTGGTGTCGTCGTCGTCCACCACCACGCTCAAGCCGGACTTCTTCAGGTCCGCGGCGAGCGCGTGCGACTTCTCCAGCACCTGCGCCTTCTCCGTGTCGCTCGCCTTGCCGGCGATGGGGATGATGACCACGTGCACGGGCGCGAGCCTGGGCGGCACGATGAGGCCCGCGTCATCCGAGTGCGTCATGATGAGGCCGCCGATGAGGCGCGTGGACACGCCCCAGGACGTCTGCCACACGTGGTGCTGCTTGCCGTCGCGGCCCTGGAACAGGGTGTCGAAGGCCTTGGCGAAGTTCTGCCCCAGGTTGTGGCTGGTGCCCGCCTGCAGCGCCTTCTTGTCCTGCATCATCGCCTCGATGCTGTAGGTGCGCAGCGCGCCGGCGAACCGCTCCGACTCGGACTTGCGCCCCGTCATCACCGGCATCGCCATGTAGTCCTCGGCGAACGTCCGGTAGACCTCCAGCATCTGCAGGGTTTCCTTCTCCGCGTCCGCTTCCGTCTCGTGACAGGTGTGGCCTTCCTGCCAGAGGAATTCCGTGGTGCGCAGGAACAGGCGCGTGCGCATCTCCCAGCGCATCACGTTGGCCCACTGGTTGATGAGCAGCGGCAGATCCCGGTAGCTCTGGATCCACTTGGAGAAGCTGCGGTTGATGATGGTCTCGCTCGTGGGCCGGATGACGTAGGGCTCCTCGAGCTTGGCGCCGCCCGCGTGCGTCACCACGGCGAGCTGGGGGTTGAAGCCCTCGACGTGCTCGGCTTCCTTCTTGAGATAGCTCTCGGGGATGAGCAGCGGGAAGTAGGCGTTCTTGTGGCCCAGGTCCTTGAACATCTTGTCCAGGACGCGCTGCATGTTCTCCCAGATGGCGTAGCCATTGGGACGGATGACCATGCAGCCCTTCACGTCCGAGTAGTCGGCGAGCTTCGCCTTCTGGACCAGGTCCACATACCACTCGGAAAAGCCCTTCTCGCGCGGCGCCAGCTTCTCGGCCATCTGCTTGAAATCCTTCGGAAACGGGTGAGGTCCGTTGCCTACGCTGGCCCCTGTCCAAAAGCAATGCCCCCGGGGCCCGATCGAGGAGTACCGGAAGGCTGGAGAATGGCCGGGGGGCCGGGGACGGTGTGATACGCTGTGGCTTCATGAAACACGCGTTCCCGCTCCTCCTCGCGAATCTCATGTGGATGGGGGGGTGCGCGACGTCGCAGCCATCGGCCACGAGTGCCCCGAAATCCGAAGTGGCTCGGGGACCCTGGTCGGAGGTGGCCGCCGTCGAGATGTCCACCGGGGATGCTTCCATTCCGATCGATCTGCTTCGGGACGTGGCCGATGTCCTCCTCAAGCGTCCGGGTGCCACGGTATGTGATCCGGTGTCTCGGCGGCCCATCGCGGGCCTATCCACGGAATACTGTTCGACGGTCTATGTCGCTGGAAACCGCGACTCGCTGTCTTGGAGGGTGACCGAACCCAATCCGGGAAACCACGAGTCATGTCGCCCCTCCTTCGAGGTCGAGGATGGAGATCATCCTGCCTCCCAGGTGTGGATCGTGGGATACATTCACAACCATCCTTGTGGTGCGTTCCCTTCCTCGCTGGACCTCAGGGCATGGCCTACGGACGTGTTCCAACCGCATGTGGCCATGGCGGAAGTCCGCCTGATTCCAGGCAACCCCGCTCCGGCGGTCTATAAAAACACCCCCATTGAGATGGCTTCCGCGTTGGTGGCGGAGCTCCAGGATGGGACGCGTGTCTTCCTGCGCTACTTTCCCACGGGTGAGATCCAGCAATGGAGCGCCGTGAAGGACGGCTGGGTTTCCCTCGGACGATGCACTCCCCGCAGGGATGGCCGCTCGCCCCAATGCGATGCCCCACTCCGCCTAGTGCGTGAGTAGACTTCAGTTCAGGAGAGAGAGATGTTCAAGGCGCATGCGCTCGCAATGCTCGCGGTGATGCTCGGGGGCTGTGCCATCCCTGGTTCCGCGTGGAAGGGCCAGGTCGAATGGCCGGACGATGATTCTCGCAAGAGCCTCGGTCCATTCACGGAAGCCGAGGCCGCTATCGCCGCGGCTGCCGCCGTCCGCGAGATGGTGAAGACGAATCCATATCCAGATCTGTTCTCGGGGTGCTCCACTCCCGCGCGGGGACTGGACGTCGCCGTCTTCACGGGCCCCACGCCGGGTTTGTATTACGTGCTGGTGGACCAACGCTTCGACCGATGTGGCGGCCCGGCCGTACGCGTGCTCGATGGGTGGTACGAATACGCGGTCACCGCTCAAGGCGAGGTCGTGGGGAAGGCTCCTCCTCCACCCGCGGACGCCGCATTCGATGTTCCTGTGGGCCCCCCTCCTTCGCCACCCGAGCAGGCTCCGCCAGCTGCCGTGACTCCGGAGGGGCAGGGCGCTGCGACGCCCGCGCCGAGTTCCTCACCCGCGCCGGGTGCTCCTTCTCCAGTGGAGTCCGTTCCTTCCCCGCCACCTTCCGGTTCCTCGGAACAGACTCCCCATTGAGTCTCAGCGCTCCAGTTGGATGTCGTCGAACAGCACCGTGTGGCCATCTCCGCCCAGGGGCTCGAAGGCGAGGCCCCGCACGGCCGAGAGCGTCAGCCCGTCATTGGCCGCGCCCGCCGGCTGCCAGTCCGTGCGCCGGGTGAAGGCACTCATCGGCACGTTCATCCACTTCCAGCCCACGAAGTCGTCCTTGAACCGGTACTCGAAGCGCTCGGCCGTGTCGGCGCGCAGGCCGTTGTCGCGCAGCTCCAGCCGGAAGGGGTCTCCCGTCGCCGTGCCCTTGAACCAGAAGTTCAGGTAGCGCACCCCCCTCCAGTCCATGGGCGCGGGGAAGGTGTGCTCGGCGGCCCCGTGCGCGTTCGCCTTCACGGAATACTCCATCACCAGCGCCTTGCCCTGATGTCCGTGATCGAACTGCCACAGGTTGATGCGCGCGCCCTCGTCCACATAGCCGGGGGACCAGCGCTCCGCCGCGTCCGGGGACTCGAAGCCCTCCAGGATGCTCGTGGGCGTGGCCGGGCCGTGGCGGATGTTCTGGACGCTGGTGGCCAGGGGTGTGCCCGGATACTCGAACGTGCCGAGCCAGGACTCCGTCGACGGCCCGAGCCCCGGCCAGAAGTTCATCACGATGCGTCCCGGCGTGAGTGGCAGCGCGCCGTTGTAGCCCGTCTCCGAGTGCACGCGCTTGCCGTCGACGTACCAATGCAGGGCCGCGCGCGTCCACTCGAGGCCATAGATGTGGAACGTCTCCGAGGCATCGAAGGGCAGCTCGATCGTCGCCGCGTCGTGCCGCTTGCCGTCGCTGATGTAGGTGAGGCGCAACTGCTGGGTGTTCTTCCCGAGGAAGGCCATGCCCACCTCGTCCCAGCGCGTGTCCTCGAACGGGCCCGTGGTGAGGGCGAACGCCGTCATGGTGCCGGTGGCGCGCGCGGGCTTCATCCGCACCTCGTAGCGCCCATATCCATGGAAGCGCTGGGAGGCGAACTCCCCCGACGCATAGGGACGGCCCTTGCAGCCCTCGGGGCAGGACTCGGTGTCCAGCGTCAGGTGGAGGGTGCCCTCCTCGATGCGCACGTGATCCGCGCGCCAGCTCGCGTTGAAGTCCTCGCTGCTGACCCAGCCATCCGAGGCACGCCAGCGCGTGGCGTCGAACGTGTCGAGCGGCTCGTCGAAGGCGATGTCCCCGCCAATCCAGTCCAGGGAGGGCGGTGCCCCCACCTCGACCTTGGGCGCCTCGCCAGGGCCGTCCGTGCCGCCTGGCTTCGTCCCCGTGTCTCCCACCGGGGGGATTCCACAGCCAGTCAGGAGCAGACCGAGCACCACCCGTTTCCACTTCGTGTCGAGAGCCATGGAGAAGGATTCTACCCCACTCGCTCTCCTGTCTGTCCCGTCCCGCGGCTCAGCGGGCCTCGGGCGTGCGCTGTTGGACGTCGAACGTCATGCCCTCCCGGCGCAGGCGCTGGATGAGCTTGCCGCCCATGCTGGAAGCGGGCGTGAGCACTCCGCCCTCGGAGGGCACCTCGTCGAAGGCGAGGCAGAGCGCGGCCTCGGAGAGCATCCGGCTCGTCGCCGCGTAGCCCGGGTCTCCCTTCGCGGCCACCTTTCCCTCCACCTGGATGCGCCGCCCGCTCTGGGGCGACAGTCCCTCTCCGATGAGCTTCACCGCGAAGGAGCCCTTCTCCCGCTCCTCCGCCGAGGGGCCCTCGCCCGGGGCGGGCAGGACGCGTTTCTCCAACTGGCGCCGCACCGCGGGCACGCTCGCGGCCGCGAAGAAGGCACCGAAGCCCGCGGTCATGCCCGCGGCGGTGAGCAGCCCCTTCACGCCGGGCGCGACGCTCGCTACTTCCGAATACAGGAAGTCCTTGCCCCACGGATGGCCGAGCAGGGCGTTGGAGCGGCGCACCACGCGCGTGTTGACGGAGGCCATGAAGAAGGGCGCCGTCCAGCGGCCCAGTTCCTCGCTGTAGCGCAAGCCCATCTGATCGCGCTCCTCGGGGCGGCCCCGGCGCGGTTCGGGATCCAGCGCATGCGGATTGCCGAGCACCTTGCGGATGGAGGGATCCTTCTCCACCTCGTCCAGCATCTGCATCATGCTCGCCACGGTGCCGCCGCTGAAGCCGCCGGTCATCTTCGTCACGTAGAAGCGCACCTGGTCCAGGTGGCCCCCGTGCTGCTCGCGCATGTACTCCTGGAGCATGAGCACGCCCAGGTCCGAGGGAATGGAGTCGAAGCCGCAGGTGTGCACGATGCGCGCGCCGCTCTCGCGCGCCTGAGCGTGGTGCGCGTCGATCATCCGGCGCATCCACTGCACCTCGCCCGTCAGGTCGCAGTAGTCCGTGCCGTTGCGCGCACAGGCGGCCACCAGTTCGTTGCCGTGGCTCGCGTAGGGGCCCACGGTGCTGATGATGACGCGCGTGCGGGTCACCAGCGCGTCCAGGGACGCCGCGTCCTTCGCGTTGCCCAGGAGGATGGGCAGCTCGGCGTGAGCCGCGCCGAGGCTCGCGCGCACCTTCTCGAGCTTCGCGCGGTCCCGTCCCGCGATCGCCCATCGCGCGCGATGGGTCTCCTGCGTCCGGGCGAGGTACTCGGCGACGAGGCAGCCAGTGAATCCCGTGGCGCCCCACACGATGACATCGAATTCGGTCTTCGAGGATTTGGGCATGGCGGGGGTTTGCCTGGAGCCGATTCCAGAATCAATCCTTCATTGTGACTTCGCGTGCGGGTGGGGACGCGCGGGCCGTGAGTCGCGCTCGCACGGCCGCTCTCCGGCCCGTCTGGGAGGGGTGGGGAAGACGACTCCAGGCCGTGCTGACATCATCCGCGGTCACCCATGCGATTCGACCGCCTTCTCGTCGGCCTGTTTCTCGCGCTGCCCCTCGCGTGCGCTTCGTCCTCCTCCTCGCGGACCGGGGAGGGAATCTCCTCCTCGACAGCCTGGGTGGAGTCCACCGTGGAGCGGGGCCAGGGCGAGGTGGACTTGAAGGTGATGACCTTCAACATCCAGTCCGGTCTGAGGGGGCTCGACAAGGTGGCCGAGGTCATCCGCTCCGCCGCGCCCGACATCGTCGCCCTCCAGGAGGTGGATGTCGGCTCGGTGCGCGCGGGCGGCAAGAATCAGCCCGCCGTGCTCGCCGGACTCACGGGCCTGCCCTACCACTCCCACTTCCGCACCACGACGTTGTGGGGCGGAGACTACGGCGTGGCGTTGTTGTCGCGCTTCCCGCTGGTGTCGGTGGAGCAGCACCCGCTGCCCGTGGCGACGGGCGCCGAGCCGCGCACCGTGGCTCGGGCCATCCTGGACGTCCAGGGCCAGGAAGTGAGCGTCTACGTCACCCACCTCACCCGCCGCCCCTTCAACGACTCGGTGCGCATCCAGCAGAGCGTCGCCATCCTGGCGCTGATGGCGAAGGATCCCCGGCCCAAGTTGCTGATGGGCGACATGAACGACACGCCCGAGTCCAGCTCCCTGCGGCTCTTCAAGCGCGAGCTGCGGGACGTGTTCGCCCTGCGCGGCGAGGGCCCGGCCATCACCTATCCGCTGCCCATCATCCCCAGCCTGCGCATCGACTACGTGTTGACGTGTGACCAGTTCATGCCCCGGCGCGGCAAGGTGCTCAACGTGAGCGCGTCCGACCATTACCCGGTGGTGGCCGAGGTCACCCTGCGCGCGCCCACCCCGGCGCCGGGGAGCACCCCCAGGGTCCAGGAGGCGCCGGCCGTGGTCTCCTCGTCTGGCACGCCGTAGTCCCGCTGGCTCCGCAGGGGAGCAGGCATGCGGCTCGGGGGTGGGATCCTCTTCTCCGGACCCCCCTGGCGGGAGCCAGACGTCGAGGACACCTTAGCCCCGGTTGTTCCACCCAGACGCACACCCGGGGGCCGGTGTATGGATGCCATTACCTTGTTGAAGAAGCAGCACCGCGAGGTCGAGGACCTGTTCGAGAAGTTCGAGAAGGCCTGTGACAGCGGGAGCGACGATGAGGTCTTGATGGATCTGTTCGCGCGCATCGCGGACAACCTCGCGGCACACTGCGCCATCGAGGAGAAGATTTTCTACCCCAGCGTCTACGTGGGCGACACGGCGGACAAGCTCCACGAGGCCGTGGAAGAGCACCTGAGCGCGAAGCGGGTGATCGCGGATCTGCTCGACATGCAACCGTCGGATGCCCAGTTCAAGGCGAAGATGAGCGTGCTCAAGGAGGAGATCCTGCACCACGTGGAAGAGGAGGAGTCGGACCTCTTCAAGCGCGTGCGCAAGATGCTGACCCGGGGCGAACTCACGGCGATGGGCGATCAGTTGCAGGCCCAGTTCGATGCGCTCATCCAGACCGAGCCGCGCATGCAGGTGCCCCGGGAGACCGCCGAGGCGCCTCCCCTGGAGTGATGGCGTCCGGGGGTCCACCGCACCGGGATGTGCGGCGCCGGACACTGCCGTGCCCGGCGCCGTGTGCTGGAGGGGCGAGGTGTCAGCCACCCGGCATGTTCATCAGGGGAGGGCGGCCTGGGGCGTTCAAACTTCCTTCCACAGGTCGCACCCTCATGACGGGGTGATTAACCGTCGATCCCCACTCCATTTCAGGGACGGCGTCGATGAACTCCGTAGCCAGCCAGGCCTCCTCTCCCGTCATCCGCGCGGTGGAGCGCGTGCTCCCGCCGCACTATGCCTCGCAGGAGCAGATCATCGACTCGCTCCGCGATATGTGGGCCACGCGGCACTTCAATCTCGAACGGCTCGAGGAACTCCACCGCGCGGTGCAGGTGAAAGGCCGCTTCCTCGCGCTGCCGGTGGAGCGATACGCGGCGCTCACCACCTTCCAGCAGCGCAACGACGCGTGGATCAAGGTCTCGCTGGAGCTGGGGGAGCAGGTGGCGCGCCAGGCGTTGGAGCGCACGGGGCTCACTCCGCGCGACGTGGACCACATCTTCTTCGTCACGGTGACGGGCATCTCCACGCCGAGCATCGACACCCGGTTGATGAACCGCATGGGCATGCGCCCGGACATGAAGCGCACGCCCATCTTCGGGCTGGGGTGCGTGGCGGGGGCGGCGGGCACGTCGCGCGCCTCGGACTACCTCCGGGCCTTCCAGGACCAGACGGTGCTGCTCATCGCCGTGGAGCTGTGCTCCCTGACGCTCCAGCGCGAGGACCTGTCCATTCCCAACATCATCGCCTCGGGGCTCTTCGGGGACGGGGCGGCGTGCGTGGTGCTGCAGGGCGGGGCGCGAGCGCCGGAGGGGTCGGGTCCGCACATCGTGGATACGCGCTCGGTGCTCTACCCGGAGACCGAGCGCATCATGGGCTGGGATGTGGTGGACACGGGCTTCAAGGTGGTGCTGTCCGCGAAGGTGCCGAATCTGGTGCGCGACTACATCCGCCGGGACGTGGAGAGCTTCCTCGCCGAGCACGGCCTCGGGCGCGAGGACATCCAGCACTGGGTGGCCCACACCGGCGGGCCCAAGGTGTTGCAGTCCTTCGAGGATGCCCTGGAGCTGGCGCCGGGCATGCTGGCGCGCTCCTGGAAGTCATTGCACGACGTGGGCAACCTCTCGTCGGCCTCGGTCCTCTTCGTGTTGGGCGAGATGCTGGACTCCGGCGAGGCCCGCCCCGGTGATTGGGGACTGATGATGGCCATGGGCCCGGGCTTCTGCGCGGAGCTGGTGCTGCTGCGATGGTGACCACCGGACGACTCGCCGCCCCTTTCGAGGTCTTGGTCTCCAGGCCTCGCTTCTTTCCGGAGGTCCGCCGTGGTTGAGCCCGAGCTGGTCGTCCTCGTAGAAATCCGACGCATCGTCACCCAGGAGCTGGAGTGGAAGGGGCCCGTGGAGCCCTCCCAACACCTGACGCGGGATCTCCAGCTCGACAGCCTGGGGCTGACGGTGCTGGCGGTGGAGCTGGAGAACCGCTTCCGCATCCGCCTGTCCGTGGAGGACTCGGTGGGGGTGAACACCGTGGCGGATCTCATCCACCTGGTGGCCTCGCGCCTGCCCGGGGAGTCGCACGGGTCGTACGCGGAGAACTCACCATGAAGGGGCCCGCGCTGCCCCGGGTGAAGTTCCCCACCCTGAATGAAGCGCTGGACGCCGCGGCGCGCTCCCCGCTCGGGCTCGTCTTCGTGGACGCGGCCGAGCGCGAGACGCGCGTGCCCTGGGCTCAGGTGTACGCGCGCGCGCGCCGCACCGCCGCGGGCCTGAGCCGCCTGGGCGTGAAGCCGGGAGAACGCGTGGCGCTCCTCCTGCCCACCTCGCCGGGCTTCATGGATGCCTTCTTCGGCACGCTCCTGGCGGGCGCGGTGCCGGTACCGCTCTATCCGCCCGTGCGCCTGGGACGGCTGGAGGAGTACCACCGCTCCACGGCGCGCATGTTGGAGATGTCGGGCGCGACGCTGGTGCTCACCGACGCGAAGGTGCGGCTGCTCCTGGGCGCGCCCGTGGCGGCGGCACGTCCGAGGCTCGGCTGCCACACGGTGGACGAGGTGTCTCGCGAGACCGGAGACATGGCGCGCACCGCCACGGCCCAGGCGCTCGCCCTCATCCAGTTCTCCTCGGGCTCCACGGTGGACCCCAAGCCCGTGGCGTTGCGGCACGACAACCTGATGGCGCAGCTCGCGGCGCTGGAGGCGGAGCTGCCGCCCCCGGAGGATCGGGCGCCGGTGGGGGTGTCGTGGCTGCCGCTCTACCACGACATGGGCCTCATCGGCTGTCTGCTCTCGGCGCTGTACTACCCGGGCGGCATGGTGCTCATCCCGCCCGAGGTCTTCCTCGCACGTCCGGCGCTGTGGCCGCGGGCCCTGTCGCGCCACCGCGGCTTCGTGTCCCCCGCGCCCAACTTCGCCTACGGGCTGTGTCTCAAGCGGGTGAAGGACGCGGAGATGGAGGGCGTGGATCTGTCGGGCTGGCGGCACGCGCTCAACGGGGCCGAGCCGGTGTCGCTCGAGACGCTGCGCCGTTTCTCCGAGCGCTTCGCGCGCTGGGGTTTCCAGGCCGGGGCGATGCGCCCGGTGTACGGCCTGAGCGAGGCCTCGCTCGCCGTCACCTTCCCCGTGGCGGGGCGGGGTCCCCACTCGCTGGGCGTGGATGGCCGGGTGCTGGCCACGGAGCGGCGCGCGGTGGAGGGCTCGCGGCGGGTGGTGTCCGTGGGGCGGCCGATGCCGGGCTTCGAGGTGCAGGTGCGCGACATGCTGGGCCACGAGTTGCCCGAGCGGCAGGTGGGGCGGGTGTTCGCCCGCGGCCCCTCCATCATGGAGGGCTACTTCGGCCACCCCGAGGCCACCGTGCGCGCGCTGGACGAGGCGGGGTGGCTCGACACGGGAGACCTGGGCTTCGAGGCGGACGGCGAGTTGTTCCTCACCGGCCGCGCCAAGGATCTGGTCATCATCCGAGGCGCCAATCACGCGCCCCAGGAGTTCGAGGAGTCGCTGGAGGGCGTGGACGGCCTGCGCCAGGGCTGCGCGGTGGCGCTGGGCTTCACGCCCGAGGGCGAGCAGGACGAGGTGTTGCTGGTGCTCGCCGAGCACGCACCGGGGGCCTCGGTGGACGGCCTGGAGGAGCGGGTGCGCGAGGCGGTGGCGGGAACGGGCGTGCGGCCCCACACCGTGCGCATCCTGGAGCCGGGCACCCTGCCGCGCACCTCGAGCGGCAAGCTGCGCCGGGGCGAGGCCTTGCGGCGCTTCCTCGCGGACGAGCTCACGGCGCCCAAGAAGGTCCGGGCGGTGGGGCTGGTGGTGGAGATGGCCAGGAGCGCGCTGGCCTTCGCCCGGGCCGGCCGCGAGGAGTCGTAGCCGCGGCTTCCCGGAAACGGAAGACGCCGACCGCGCGGAGGTGCGCGGTCGGCGTCGGGGTGTTCATCAGGCCCGGAGGCCGTGGATCACAGACCGCGGTACGTGATGACCATGGACTCCATGCGGGCGACCTGACCCGTGGTGAACTTGGTCATGCAGGCGTCGTCGCTGTAGTCCATGTAGTTCTCGATGGGGTCCAGGCCGGCGGTGGAGCAGGTGTCGCGGCCCGAGGGGCAGCCGGAGGCGGGCGTGGACTCGGCCGGGGTGTCGCTCACGCTGTCACCCGTGCTGGAGCAGCCGCCCTGGAACGTGTGGTACAGGCCGAGCCAGTGGCCGACCTCGTGCGTGGCGGTGTGGCCCAGGTTGAAGGGGGCCGCGGTGCCGCCGGGCAGGGACGAGTAGAGGACGACCACGCCGTCCTGGGTGGGCTGGGACTTGTAGCTGGAGGGGAAGGTCGCCCAGCCGAGCAGGCCGCCGCCCATGTTGTTGGTGTAGAAGTTGAGGTCGGCCGCCGTGCCCTTGCGCAGCGCCTTCTTCATGGCCGTCTCCGAGGAGCCGCCCGTGGAGGTGTACCAGGTGGAGTTGGTGGTGCGGTCCGTGCCCGCCAGCGTGAAGCGGTACGGCGTGTTCGCGTAGGCCTGGTTGAGCACCGTGATCTGGTTGGCGATCTGCGCGTCCGTGATGTCGCCGTTGGATACGCCCGTGCCCTTGCGGATGACGTGGAAGTACACCTTGATGTTGACCGAGCCGTTGGCGCGCGCCTGGGCGTTCACCCGGCCGGAGATGGCCTGCTCCACGGCCTCCCGCTCGGACTCGCTCAGGTCCTCCGTCACACAGCCGCGGCCGAAGGCCTCGGCCTGCACCGGCTGCTCCTCGACGGGAGCCTCCGCGACTTCCGCACATCCGCCGAGGGCCAGGACCGCGCCGAGGAACATCGCCGAACGAACACTCTTGGAGAACACGCCGCTGGACATTTCCAACTCCCGAGGAAAAGTTGGAAATCCTTATAACTTGAGAATGCTTGTACAGCAAGGGCTCGAGCGTATTTATCGGAATCCACGCTGAGTGAGGAAAAGCCGTCCGGCCGCGCTCAGTGCACCACGGCCTGTTTGGGGGGCGGGGCCACCAGCAGCGACATCTTGTCGAAGGCGTCGATGTGCTCGCGGATGTAGGCGCGCTTGAGCTTGCCGCTGGTCGTCTTGGGCAGCGTCTGGGGCGGCACGGGGAGCACGCGGTTGGGGCGCACGCCGGCGCCCTGGAAGACGGTGTCCTCCACGTGCTTGCACAACTGGCGCAGCAGCTCGGGCTTCGTCTCGGTCGTCTCGCACAGGACGACGATGTCCTCGGTGCCCGTCTGGGGGTTGTTCACGCCCACCGCGGCCACGCAGCCCGTGCGCACGCCCGCCACCCGCGCCGCGGCGTTCTCCATGGTGTAGGGGTGGTGGTTCTCCCCCGCCTTGATGATGAGATCCTTGCTGCGCCCGCAGATGTAGAGCTCGCCGTCCGCCAGGTAGCCGAGGTCCCCCGTGTGCAGCCAGCCGTCGCGCAGCACGGCCTGGGTGGCCTCCGGGTTCTGGTAGTAGCCGCCGAAGAGCGACGTGCCGCGCAGGAGGATTTCCCCTTCGTGGCGCTCGGGTACGGGACGGCCCTCCTCGTCGACGATGCGCAGCTCGATGCCGCGGATGGGCTTGCCCACGCCCACCACGAGCAGCGAGTCCGGACCGCGGGGGTGGAGCACGGCCTCGCGCAGCGAGGACAGCGCGGTGCGCGAGATGGACTCCAGCCGCATGGGGTCCGACCGGCGGCGCACCGTCACCGCCACCACCATCTCCGCCATGCCATAGGACGGCTTCCACGCGTCGTCATCGAAGCCGTGGGGCGCGAAGCGCTCGGTGAACTGGTGCACGGTGTCCGTGTGGATGAACTCCGCGGCGTTGTAGGCTCGCTTCCAGGCGCCGAGGTCCAGGCCCTCCAGCTCCGCGTCCTTGATGCGCTTGACGCACAGTTGGTAGGCGAAGTTGGGCGCGAAGCTGTTGGTGGCGCGGAAGCAGTGCATGGCCCACAGCCAGCGCGAGGGCTTGAGCAGGAAGCCGAACGGCGGCATCAGCACCGTGGGAATGCCGTGCACGAAGGACGCGAGCACGCTCGCGACGAGTCCCATGTCGTGGAAGAGCGGCAGCCACGACACCATCAGGTCATCCGAGTCCCACTGGCTGTGCTCGCCCAGGGCCGCGCAGTTGGCCAGCAACGCGCGATGGGACACCTGCACGCCCTTGGGCGCGTCCGTGGTGCCCGAGGTGAACTGGATGAAGGCCGTGTCCTCCGCGTCCAGCGGCTCCGGGGTGAAGGGCTCGGCGGGCGCGGCGAGCTCGGCCGGGGTCGCCACGAAAGGGGCCACCGCTCCGGGCTCGGGGGAGAAGTCCTTGAGGGCCTCGTGCGCCAGGTCCGAGAAGTCCGGATCCATGAGGATGGCGCGCGCGCCGAGCATCCGCAGCTTCACGCGCAGCCGCTCGCTCCACGTCTGCACGGACACCTTCGAGGAGGGCAGCTCGATGAGGCAGGGCGTGGCGCCCACGAGTCCACACGCGAAGAAGCACTCGAGGAACTCGGGACTGGTGTCGAAGGAGAGCACCACCCGGTCTCCCCGCCCCACGCCCCGCGCGCGCAGGTGTGCCCCCAGACGCAGGGCGTCGCGCAGCAGCTCGCCCGCGGTGAGCACGGTGAGCCGGTCCTCCAGGTCCACGAAGGACAGCAGGGGCTGGGAGGGGCGCGTCTGGCCCCAGTGCATCACGATCTCCGCCAGGGTGGACGCGGCGGGGAGGTGGGCTCGCGAGGGCGAGCGCTGCGCGTGTTCCCGGCTCGGGTGGCGTCCCGCTCCAGGGCCCAGGCGAAGGGGAAGGGTCTGGCGACGCGGGAGCTCCTGGCTCATGGGGAGATTTCGTCCTCTGGGTGGGGAGACTGCCTAGAAGCGCACCAGCATCGACTCGACGGTGAGGCCGGGGCCGAACCCCATCATCACACCGTATTCGCCGCGCTGGGGCTTGTCCGTCTTGAGCGTTTCCTCGAGCACCAGCAGCGCGGTGGTGGCGCCGCAGTTGCCGTACTCGCCCAGCACGTGCCAGCTCGCGCGCATGCTCGACTTGTCCAGCTTGAGCTGCCGGGCCAGTCCCTCGAGGATCTTCGGCCCGCCCGGGTGGATGAGCCAGCGCGTGACGTCCTTCTTGCTCAGCCCCTCGGGGCCGAGCAGCCGCTCCAGGATGCGATCCACGTGCTCGGCGAGCACGAAGGGCACGTAGGGCGACAGGGTCATCCGGAACCCGTCGTTGTGGATGTTCCAGGCCATCAGCTCGTTGGTGTCGTAGAGCTGCTCGGTGTGCGAGCGCAGGAACTGCACGCCCTCGCCATCCGGCGCGCTGCCCACCACCACCGTGCACGAGGCGTCACCGAACAGGCCGTGGATGACCACCTGCTCGGGATCCGGCGTGGTGTGGAACTGCAGGGAGCTGTACTCGGAGGCGTTGGCGATGACGAGCTCGTCCGGGCGCGCGGCGACGCTGTCCATGGCCGTGCGCAGCACGGGGAAGGCCGCGAAGCAGCCCATGTGGCCCACGAAGGTGCGGCGGATGCTGGAGTTGAGCCCCAGGTTCTTGGCGATGAACAGATCCAACCCCGGCCCCGAGTAGCCCGAGTTGGTCGTCATGGCGAAGGCGCCCACGCGCGAGCGCTCCAGGTCGCCGAGCGCCTTCTCGACCGATTCCTGGGTGATGCGCAGACCCTCGCGCTCGTAGACGCGGATGCGGTCTCCCAGTCCGCGCGAGCCGTCCTTGAGCTCCACACGGGGGTCCCACGTGAAATGCCGCCGGCGCACACCCGTGTTGAACACGGTGCGCTCGGCGTGGGGAATGTCCTTGTACCAGTGCCGCAGCGCTCCCTCGTAGAACTCCTCCTGGGTGAGCGTCAGCGGCGGAACGGCCGAGGCAATGGATAGCAGGGTGGCTCGGCGCGCGGGCGCCTGCCGGGTCACGCGGCCTCCAGCTCGATCGACACGGACTCGGCGTTGAAGGAGGTCTCCACCTGGGGACGGGCGCGGACCGCGGACGGCATGGCCGCCAGGCGCTCGTCGATGAAGTCCACCAGGCTGCCCACGGTGTCATGACCCCGGCGCGACGCCTTGATGTACCAGGGGGTGAACTCGATGTCGGCCACCTCGTCCTTGAGCCGGGAAATCATCGACTCCAGGTGGAACGAGTCCATCCCCAGGTCGTAGGTCATCGAGGCGAACTCAGCGACGTCGTCCGGAAACAGGCCCGTGTTGGTGCCGAGGACGATGTTGCGGACATGATCCAGAATTTCCTGCCGGTGCATATGGATCTCCTGCCTCGGGGCAATCGCGCGAGGAGGGGAGTGGGGGTTGCCCCTGTCACGCGCCTCCAAGACTACAGGCCTGTAACGGGGATGGTCAAGCTGTAATATTCAAGCGAAGCCGGAAAATTGACGAACTCCGGGACACTTTATTCAACATGGTACTGCTCTGCTACACGACTGACCTGATGGGATACTTTTTGGAGCATCTCGGCGGCCTCCTGAGTGGATTCGAGGCGGTCCAGGGATTGGTCCATGCTGCGTGACAGGTCGGCGACGGCGTTGAAGATCTGGGCGAAGCCGGCGTTCTGCTGACTCACGGCGGCGGTGATCTGCGTGACGGCCTCGGAGCTGTCGTTCACCATGAGGGACAACTGGCGCAGGCTGTCGCCGGAGGTCTTCACCTTGTCCAGGCCGCCCTCGACCTGGGCGGTGCTCACGTCCGTCATGGCGACGGCGTCACCAATGGCGTTGCCCACTTCGTCGAGGATGGTACTGATGCGGCTGGTGGAGCGGATGGACTGATCCGCGAGGACACGGATCTCCCGCGCCACCACGCCAAAGCCCTTGCCGTGCTCGCCCGAGCGCACCGCCTCGATGGCGGCGTTGAGCGCGAGCATGTTGGACTGGTCGGCCAGGTCCTTCACCGTCTGGGTGATTTCACCGATCTGCACGGCGCTCGCCTGCAGGCGCTCCATCTTGCCGCGGATGGCGAACACGGAGTCGCGGATGGCGCTGAAGCCCTCGATGGTCTGTTCGATGGCGAGGGTGCCGGCGCGGCTGAGCTCCTCGGCGTGGCGCACCACGTTGAGCACCGCCTCGGCGCGGTGGGCGGTGAGGTCCGACGTCTGCTTGATTTCCTGCGCCGTGACGTTGGTTTCCTGGATGGCGGTGGCCTGGGTGGTGAGCGCCAGGCGCTGGGCCTCGTTGGCGTGGCGCAGGGTGGCGCCCGCCTCGCCGAGCTGCGCGGCGGACTGCTGGAGCGCGCGGGGCAGGGCGCTCAGTTGCAGCACCACGGCGTTGAGCCCGAAGGCCAGGTCCCCCACCTCGTCGGTGGACACCCACTGGGGCGTGCGCACGCGGCCCACGGACAGCCCTTCAATGGCCTGCAATACCGCGAGCGAGCCGCGCTCCTGCCGGCGCGCGAGCATCCACGCGGAGAGCGTGGCGAGGGCGAGCAGCATGACGGCGAGCACGGCCACCGGGAAGCTCAGCTCGGACAGGAGCGAGGTGCCCAGGCCCTCGAGCATGTAGGCCGCCTCGTGCTGTCCCGAGAGCTGCAGCGCCTCGATGTAGCGGCTCTGCACGTTGCCCGTCTGCACCGCCACGGTGAGGCCGCCCAGGACGATGAGCGACAGCACGCACACGGCGAAGGCGTAGGGCAGGAACCAGGACTGCCGCATCCAGAAGAAGCCACCCCCCACCACGTGCAGGTGGGGCTGGCGCGCCTGCTCCTCGATCGCGGCCGGCAGGGCCAGCCGTTCGATGATCATCCCCGCGGGAAACGCGATCAGCAGCCCCACGGACAACCCGATGGCACTGCCGCCCAGCACCAGCCAGGGGCTCTTATCGAACTTGAGGCACACCATGCTGCAGAAGAAGCACGCGCCGAAGGTGTAGGAGCCCGCCATCACGTAGAAGGCGATGCGCCAGGGCATTTGCAGCAGGCGTCCCAGACGCATGCCCGTGGGCTCGCCCGGATCGCTCTGCATCGTCCGCCGACACAGGTACCGGATGAGCAGGGGCGGGTACGCCACGCCGAAGATGAGGATGGTGGGCAGCGCGAACCAGAGGACGGACTGGGTGGCTTGCTCTCCCCTCAGCCCCAACACCATGCCAAGCATGTAGCAGACGAAGGGCGCCGGAGGCATCGCGCACAGGCGCAAGCGCGCATCGATGCTTCCGGCCAGGGACTGCGGATTGTTGCTCAGCGGGGGGGAGGACGCCATGTTCGGGCCTGAAGCGGTGCGGCGGGCACATCGCCCGGGGCGACGCTATCACCTTTGATGCCCCGTGACTGGAGCGGACCTGAGGGGGTTCACCGGGAGTAGAAGGACGGCTCCCGCTCCGTCATAGCTTGAGGCGCTTGAAGACGCGCTCGGGAATGCCGCGGATGAGGAACATGATGGGACGCCAGAAGTCGGGCAGATACACCTCGTCCTGGCGCGCATCCACCGCCCGGACGATTCCCCGCGCCACCGCCTCGGGCGAGGCGAACAGCGGGTTCTTCTTCATGGCGGCCGTCATCGGCGTGTCCACGAAGCCCGGCTTCACCGTCACCACCGCCACGCCGGAGCGCGCCAGGCGGTTGCGCAGGCCCTGGAGGAACACGGTCAGCGCGCCCTTGGACGCACCGTAGACGTAGTTGCTCTGCCGCCCGCGATCTCCCGCCACCGAGGAGATGACCACGAGCGTGCCCGCCTTCTGGGACTCGAAGCGGTTGGCCAGCGGCGTGAGCAGCGACACCGCGCTCAGGAAGTTCGTGCGCAGCACCTTCTCCGTCTCCGCGTACGAGCCCTGGGCCTGGGCCTGATCGCCGAGAATCCCGTGCGCGAGCAGCGCCCCATCCAGGCCGCCGAGCGCTCCCTCGGCGCGCGTCACCAGCGCCTCGTGCTGGGCGAGGTCGTCCAGGTCCAACGCCTCGGTCTCCACGCGCGCGGCGCCTCGCGTCCGGGCATCCTGGGCCACGGCCTGGAGCCGCTCGGGGTTGCGGCCCACCAGGTACAACGAGGCTCCCCGGGCGGCCAGCAGCCGCACCGTGGCCTGGGCGATGGCGCTCGTGGCGCCGAGGACGAGGACCTTCTTCATCATGGAGCGGTATCTAGCCCGCGCCGTTCACCCGGCGCCAGAAGGATGAGGAGAACGCCGGGTCCACGTACCGGGTGAAGCGCTCGCGCTCCGGGTAGTATGTCCGGAAGCTCTCCGGGCTCATCCGCGAGTCCTTGGCGGGATATATCCGGCCGCCCGCCTGGCGGGTAATGGCGTCCAGCTCATCCATGAGCCGGTACGTGCGCTCGCCCCGGTTGGCGAAGTCCAGCGCGAGCGAGAAGCCCCGCTTGGGAAAGCTCATCCATCCCGGAGAGGGCACGTCTCCGTACACCTTGAGCACCGTGAGGAAGGAAGGCATGCCGCTGTGCGCGCTGCGATCGAGGATTTCCCGCAGCGCGTCCACGCCCGCCTGGCTCATGGGCACGCCGCACTGGAACTGTAGGAAGCCCTGGCTCCCGTAGATGCGGTTCCAGCCCCGCACGGCGTCCAGCGGGTAGAAGAACGGCTCGTAGTGCACGAGCCCCCGCGGCCGCATGCGGTACTGGAGCGCGTTGAAGGCCGCCACCGACACCCGGTTGAGCGCGAAGCCCGGGAAGTCGAAGGGCACCACGAGTCCCGAGGTGAGCGAGCGGGCACGGGGTTGCGTGTCGAGCTGCGGCGGTGCGTAGTCGCCCCGGTAGAACAAGCCCCGGCCGAGGTTCCTGCCCCGCGCGAGGCTGTCCACCCAGGCCACGTTGAATTCGAAGTTCCGCTCGGACTCCTGGAGGATCGACAGGAAGCCCTCCAGGTTCTCGAAGGGGATCGTCTCCTGGAGGATGTACGGGTTGTTCACCCGCCGCAGTTGCAGCTCCGCCCAGGTGATGAGGCCGGTGAGCCCGAGCCCGCCGATGGTGGCCTCGAACCAGTCGCGGTTCTCCGTGGGCGAGCACTCCCGGCGCGAGCCATCCGAGCGCACCAGCTCGAAGCGGCGCAGGTGCCGGCCGAATGTGCCCTCGCGCACGTGGTTCTTGCCATGCACGTCATTGGCGATGGCGCCGCCCACGGTCACGAACTTCGTGCCCGGGGTCACCGGTAGGAACCAGCCCTGGGGTGACACCAGCCGGACGATGGTGTCCAGCGTGACGCCGGACTCACAGCGCAACACGCCCGTGGTGGGATCGAAGCCGAGGAAGTGGTCCAACCGCTCCGTCGTCAGGAGTGAGCCGCCCTCGTTGAGACATGAGTCGCCATAGCTGCGGCCCTGGCCGTGGGGCAGCAGTGAGCCGCCCTCCCTGGGAACAGGCAGGGGCTCGCTCGCCCATGACACGGGATGCACCGGCTGCGTCTTCACGCGCGGGTAGCGTCCCCAAGATGTCCGCTCCGTCTTCATGCCGGGTCCTCCCTCACGACGCGATCAGCAATATGCCCGCGGCGATGGCGCCCACCGCGTAGCTCACCTTGTCCTTGAGCGCGAACACGAGCGGGTCCTCGTTCACCTCGCCCCGGTGCGCGAGCAACCACACCCGCCCCACCCAATACAACATCACCGGACAGAGGAGCCACAGGCGTTCGGGGTGGCTGTAGAGCACCGTGACTTCCTTGCTGGTGATGTAGAGCGCGAGCACCAGCACCGCCAGATAGCCGCTCGCCACGCCCGACGCGGAAAGCTGCTCGTAGTCCCCCGCCACGTACCCTCGCCCGGGCGCCGATGCCTCGTTGGCCAGGCGCAGCCTCCGCACCTCGCTCAGCCGCTTGACGAGCGCGAGCGACAGGAAGATGAACATGGAGAAGGTGAGCAGCCAACTCGACGTGGGCACGCCCACCGCGAGCGCGCCACCGAAGATGCGCACCGTGTACAACCCCGCGAGCACCAGCACGTCCATCATCACCACCTGCTTGAGGTAGAACGAGTAGGCGAGGGTGATGGTGTAGTAGGTGGCGAGCAGGGAGAGGAATTCACGAGGCAGCAGCAGGGCCACCGCCGCGCCCGCTCCCAACAGGCCGGCTCCCAGCCAGGGCCCCGCGCGGATGGGCAGGTCTCCCGAGGCGAAGGGCCGTCGCCGCTTGCTCGGATGTTTGCGGTCCGAGTCCAGGTCCAGCAAGTCGTTGAGGACGTAGACGCTGGAAGCACACAGGCTGAACGCGATGAAGCCCAGCAGCGCCTGGACGAGCAGCGGCACCTGGGTCAGCTTGTGCGCGGCCATGAGCGGCACGAAGACGAGCACGTTCTTGGCCCACTGGTGCACGCGCAGGGCCTTGAGCAATGTGCGCGGCAGTGGCCGGGCCGTGTGCAGGGTCCGCGCTTCCTCGTGGGTCTCGCCCAGCGTCTCGCGCAGCCGGGCCGCGCGGTGGGGGCCGGTCATCGCCCGCTCGCCGTCACTCGCCAGGACCTGGTCGAAGAGCCCCAGGTGCGCGGCCACCGCCTCGGCCACGCGCCGGTCCGCGACCGTGGCCAGCACGATGCGGCGGCCCCGGGCCTTCTCCTCGGTGAGCCGGGAAACCAGCGCCTCGTCGTAGGGCAGCCGCGCCACGTCCAACTCCACATGCCGTGCCACCTCCGCGCGCAGGAAGGCCGGGCCCTTGAGGCGCCAGCCCACGGCGGCGGGAATCAGGTGGGGCCGGCGTTTCAGTAGCCGCACGAGCCCTTCGTGGAGCGTGTCCGTGCGCGCGAGGACACCCTCTAGTTCGACGGTGATCGGGGAGAGGTCGGGCGTCGGAAGTGAGTTCAATGCCGGGGTGGCCATGGAGGGACACCTTGGAGGGTAGCGCAGCCAAGGAAGGGGGAGTGCCGCATTCGCCCACCTCGCGGCCCAGCACCCCGGATGCTCGGGCGGGAGGCGGGCGGACATGGGCCTCTTCCAGGATGCGTGCTCGGGAGGATGCACCCTGCTGGGATGTCATCGATGATGCCTGTGTTCGGGAGTGTGTGGTGGCTCAATGTGCTGGCGCCCAGGTAGACTGTGGCGAATATGCCCAGAAGAAATGCAAGCAGTTGAATGAGCAGCGAGGGATGCCCGTGGGTGGGTTCGTGGTCCGGGCAGGTCAGACGTGTCAGAAGCCCAAGCAAGAGATTGGTTGGTGCCAGTCGCCGATGTCTCGACAATGCCGAGTCAAGGCCATGGTGCACGAATTGGCGCATTCGTGTGGATGGAGTCACGGCGAGGGGGGGAATGTCCCCGGCGAGAAGGGGAGTTTGCAATGCAAGTGAATCGTTTGGGCTCTGGCGCGGCCATGCTTTTGTTCTCCCTTTCGGCGTGCACGCTCTTCCCGTTCTTTCGTCAAGCAGATGGCAAAGGAGCCGTTCCTCCTGAAGGAGACTCATCCGCTCACGCGGTGCTGGAGTTGCAGAACATGGAGTTCGATGGCGAGAGCCTGTCGGGGCGTCTCCTCGTGGGCGTCAAGGATGGCTCACTGGCCATCGACAAACGACTCGTGGAAAATGTGTCGGTCGAGTTGAAGTCCATCGTGGATTGCGTCGCCGGCCAGCCGCTCGACTCCCTCGAGGTGGATTCTTTTCCAGAACCTCCCCGGCAAGACGAACTGCTGACGCTGACGCCCGGCTATTGGTACGGCACCGACGTGCACCTCTCCCTGTTCGACGAGCACCTCACCGGGAAGAAGCCGCCGGAATGCTTCGAGGCCGAGCTCCAGCTACGGGCGGCGGATGGGCGCGTGGCGGGAAGCCTGCACCTCCGTGCCGAGCGGAGCGCGAAGCCTTCACCGCTGCTCGATGGTGGCGTACCGGGCCCCTGATGCGGGGCGCGCGGTCACTCCGGCCGGGCGATGATGAGCGTCTGCAGCGGCACGTGACGCATGGGCTTGGCGCTCTCGATGCGGAAGCCCGCGTCCTCCAGGAAGCCCTCCATCGCCGCGGGCGTATACGCCGCCGCCTTCGAGGTCAGGAAGTAGTGCAGGCCGATGAGCGGCGCGGCGCTCGGTGGTTTCTCCTCGTCCTCACGCAGGTACTCCAGCACCGCGAGTGTCCCCTTGGGCGCGAGCGCCGCCCGGGCCCGGCGGAGGATGGCCACGTTCTGCGCGGGCGACAGGTGGTGCACCACCTGGAACAGCAGCACCGCGTCGTAGGGGCCCCCCAGGTCCGAGGTGAGGATGTCCCCCGCCCGGTGTGTCACATGATGCGCCAGTCCCGCCTGGGCGATGATCTCCCGGCCCACCCGCACGCTTCCCTCCAGGTCCAGCACCGTGGCGTGCAGCCCCCGGTTGCGGCGGCACAACTCCGCGGCGAACCAGCCGTGCGCGCCTCCCAGGTCCAACACCTCGCGCGCTCCCCGGGGGAGCGGGATGGCCCGGGTCACCTCGGGCGCGCTCAACCTCGCCATCTGGAACATGGCGAGGATGTAGGAGCGCCAGCGCGGGTCCTCGGGATCGAACTGGTGGATGTCCACCGGCTCGCCCGAGCGCACGGCCTGCTCCAATTGGCTCCACCACTCCCACTGCGTGTAGTTGAAGTCGAGGAAGCCGCCCACGTACTGGGAGGAGCGGGGATCCAACCAGCGCCGGGCCCGATCCGCCATCCGGAAGCGGCCCTTCTTGCGCTCCACCGCCTCGCACGCCTCCAGGGCTTCCAAGAGCGCGCGCGTGCCCTCGGGCGCCAGGGACAGCCGCGCCGCGAGCTCCTCCACCGTCGCCGAGCCGTCCGCGAGTGCCGCGAATATCCCCAGCCGCTCGCCCGCCATCAGCGTGCGCGACGCCATCATTCCGAAGAAGGCATGGGCCAGGGGTTGGGGCGCCAGGTTGAGCCAGTCAGCGAAGCGCTCCAACAGGTTGTCCGCCTTGAGCCCCAGCCTCATTCTTCCTCCCGGCGCCGACGCGCCACGACCAATCCCACGCCCACCATGGCCAGGGTGTCCGCCGGACCGAACAGGCACCCCACGCGCTCCGCCTCGCGGATGCCCGTGTAGCGGCAGGTGCCTTGCGAGCAACTGAAGCGCGCCGTGCAGTCCGAGGTGCTGCGGCAGGCGCCTCCAGGACGCCCCACGTTGTCCTCGTCCTCCGGAAGATTGGGCACCTCGCCGCCCACCGATGCGTCGGGTGGGTAGGTTCCTCCATCCTGGGCCCGGCCCACGTGCGGGGCGAGCAGGCTCAGGGCGAGTGCGAGGCAAGGCAGGAGACGGCGCGGGAAGGTGGAGTGCTTCATGGGGGGCTTTCGGGGCTCCAGCCGCCTCAACCTAGCCGTCCAGCGAGCGGGATGCATCATTGGGGAGACAAGCACTTCACTGACACCGGGCTTGTGACTAGGGTGGGCGTCCGATGGCCCCCCGAATCCTCGTCGTCGATGACAACCCGGAACTCCTCACGCTGCTCGTACAAATCCTCGAAGACGCGGGGTATGAGGCGGCGGGTTCGGGCCGGGGTGCGCACGCGGTCGAATCCGCGCGCAACCACCCGCCCGCGCTCGCGGTGATCGATCTGCTGCTGCCCGACATGATGGGTCACCAGCTGGCGGACACGCTGCGCAAGACCCAGCCCGAGCTTCCGCTCATCTTCATCACCGGCGTCTTCAAGGGCGGCAAGCACGCCATGGATGCCCGGCAGAAGTACGCGGTCGCGGGCTATTTCGAGAAGCCCTTCGACGCGACGCTGCTGCTGGACGCGGTGCGCAAGCTCCTGCCCGCCGACCAGGACGCCGCGGCGGCCGTGCCTCGCACGGGTTCCTTCGATGACATGGATCTCGACATCGACGTCGACGAGGTGGGCTTCGAGGATCCGCTGGAGCTCACGGGCTACATCAAGGTGACGGGTGACAACCTCACCACGGAGATCCGCGGAGCCAACCTCACGGCCGCTCCGCTGCCCAAGCCGCCGCCTCCCGTGCCGCCCCCCCCGCCGGCGTTGACTCCATCGCCCGTCGCCGCGCCGCGAGTCGCCGCGCCCCCGGCCCCGGTTCCGGGTGTGGCCAGGCCCGCGGGCAGCCGCCGGGGCGCGCTCCAGGACAACCTGCCCGCCCTCATCACCGCCTTCTACCTGGCGCGGGAGACGGGCGAGCTGGGCGTGCAGCGCGGTCAGGTGAAGAAGGTCGTCTATTTCGAGCGCGGCACCCCCGTCTTCGCCCTGTCCAACCTGATGGCGGACCGCTTCGGTCCGTTCCTGGTGCGCGTGGGGAAGATCTCCCCGGCGCAGCTCGAGGAAGTCGCGGCGGCGGCGGCGAGCGGGCGGCGCACGGGTGACGTGCTGGTGGAGCGCGGCCTGCTCAAGGACTCCGAGCGCATGTATTACGTGGGCCAGCAGGTGAAGGCCATCATCTACTCGCTCTTCGCGTGGGAGGACGGCACCTACGTGATGAGCTTCAAGGAGAAGGCCACCACCGAGTCCATCAAGCTGGACGTGCACCCGGGCAACCTCATCGTCCGGGGCATCAAGAAGCTCTACAAGCCCGAGCGTCTGCGCACCATGGTGCGGCCCGAGGAGCGGTTGTTCCCCGCCGAGGCCCCGGCCTATCCGCTCAACGAGGTGCAACTGGAGAAGTGGGAGGCGGAATTGCTGCCCAAGGTGGATGGCACCCGCACGGTGGGGGAATTGCTCGCCATGGCCCAGCGTCCGGACCACATCGTCCAGGGCTTCCTCGTGTCGCTGCTGGCCCTGGGCGTCTTGGAGCGGCGCGCCTAGCCCGCCAGGCGGCTGACGATCCAGAACAGGCCGAGCGCCGCGGAACCCGCGGCCACGAAGCGCTGCAGCCGCTCGGCCACGCGCGAGCCCATGCGCGCCAGGCCCTCGGCGAACACGAGCCCCACCGCGCCCATGCCCACGAGGATGCCGAGCGCGAAGCCCGGCAGGTACGTCCACCCGGACGTCTGCAGGCTGCCGCCCACCAGCAGCGGCGGCAGGGCGAGCAAGAGCGCGCGCACGCCACTGAAGGCCATGAGCGCGCCCGCGGCCGTCGTCACCCGCTCGTGCCGGTGGGTGTGCGGCTCCTGCGTGTGGCCGGGCAGGTGGGGGTGTCCATGGCGCAGCACGTTGGGCGACAGGAAGGCGGCGATGGCGATCGCCACCAGCACCGCGCCTCCGAAGATCTCCGCCCACCGTTCGAAGGCCTCCGACAGGACCACACCCGTCATGAGGCAGAAGGTGGCGACGCTGGCGAGCACCGCCGCGTGGCCGATGGCGAAGCGCAGCGCCACGAGCAGGGTGGCACGGCGCCGGGCCGGGCCCAGGGTGCCGAGCGTGGCCATGGCCGCGCAGTGATCCGGCCCCACCGCGTGGAGCAGCCCCTGGCCGAGACCGAACAGGAATGCGAAGAAGAGAGGCGGCACGGGGGTCCACCCTAACCGTCCTTCGCGCCCGAGGCCAGCAAGGAGGCTCGTCCATGCCCGACACCCGCAGCCCCCGTCTCCCCCTCCTCGCGGTGCTGACGCTCCTGGGGACCGCCTGTCAGCGCGACGAGGGCCCCGAACGGCTCGCCCGCGCCCAGGCCTCCTACCAGGCCCTGGTCGAGCGGGGGGTACCCCCATCGGACCCGGGCTGGGACGCCGTCATCGCCGAGTTCGAGGCCGTTCCACGCGACTCCAAGGCCCGCCCCGAGGCGGACAAGCGGATCGCCGCCCTCAAGCAGCTCCACGGCACGAAGCTGCCGCGCCGGCCCCTGTCCCGGCCCGGCGAACCGGATGGAGGCTCTCCCTCCCTGGACGAGCACGGCCATCCGATGTGACTTTCCCCCCCATGGCCCTTCCCACTCCCGACAGCCCGGCTCCCGACTTCCACCTGCAGGATCAGCACGGCCACGACGTGACGCTCGCCCAGTTCCGGGGCCGGCACGTGGTGCTCTACTTCTACCCCAAGGACAACACCCCGGGCTGTACGCAGGAGGCGTGTGATTTCCGGGATGAGCACTCGGCGCTCCAGGCGGCTGGGGCGGTGGTGCTGGGCGTGTCTCCGGACGACCTCAAGAGCCACCAGAAGTTCGCCACGAAGTTCTCCCTGCCCTTCTCCCTGCTCGCGGACCTGGAGCACCGGGTGTGCGAGGCCTATGGCGTCTGGGGCGAGAAGTCACTGTACGGCCGCAAGTTCCTGGGCGTGACCCGCGCCACCTTCCTCATCGGCCCCGGCGGCGACGTGGTGCGCGTGTGGCCCAAGGTGAAGGTCGCGGGCCATGTGAGCGAGCTCCTCCAGGCCCTTCAAGGCGGTGCCTCCGAGGCGCCCCCCTCCAAGCCCGCGCGCAAGAGCCCCGCCAGGAAGCGCCCGACCCAGGGGTGATGTTCCCGCGACGGCGGCTCGCTCTCCAGACGGGCGGTTGGCCCTCGCCCGTCCGGCCGCCGCTACCCGTGGCCTCCGCGCATGCCCATCCCTGTCTACACGGGATGATCCGGGAGGCCATATGCGCAAGATGGGATGGATGCTGGCGGGGCTCGGCGCGATCACTGGTGCGGCCCTGCTCTCGGGCTGCGGCGACGACCATGGACGCCTCCGGGCGATGCTGCCCCAGGACGACTATCTGAGCCAGACCGAGCGGGCTCCGGCGGAAGGATCCGCCACGGGTGGCTCGGGCACCATGGGGGACTCCCGCGCCAACGAGCTATGGCTCAAGCAGGACTTCCGCGTGCCGTATCCCCCCGACAAGATGGAGGCCCTCGTGGCTCCCAATCTCGGGACGGGCAAGCCCCTGCGCGCCAATGCCAAGGGCGTCTGGGTCCAGGGCATCTACTCGGTGGAGGTGGGCTCGGGAATCACCCCCTTGTCCTCGCCCACGAGCGCGCCCTACCAGCCGCAAGAGCGGCCCGTGGGCAACTTCTCCACGCCACGCAGCCTGCCCGCGCACAACAGCGGAAACTGAACTTGTTCCGGGCTCCCTCATTGGAGAGCGGCCGGGCGCTCAGGCCCCCGGCGGCGACTCGTCCGGTGGCCTGGGGGCTCGCTGGTGCCCATCCATGAAGACAGATGACGAGCCGGGAAGCGGTGCCTGTCGTGCCCGCCTCTTCTCGTCAGCCATCAACCCGCGACCTGGGAGACGACGATGCGCCACGTTGGTTTGAAGAAGTGGATGACGTGGGGAGTGCTGGCCTCGGCGGTGGGCGGACTCGCGGCGTGTAGCGAGTTGCCGCAGCAGGCTGGCAATTCCACCTACCACAAGGGCTTCACCCGGGGGCCGGACATGCCCCTCCACAACGGGACCATCGTGGACAACCCCACGAGCATCGATCCCCGCACGCTCGAAAAGCAGGGGACGGCCAACCGCTCCTTGCCCCTGGACGCGGGCGAGCGCGCCTTGCGCGAGCGTCAAGGCACATTGGGCTACGGCGGCAGTGGTCCCGCGCCGACTCCTGGAATGACGCCCTACAAGAGCCTGGGCGCCGAGGGCAGCGTGATTGTCCCGTCCAGCCAGTTGCCCGCGTCGCAAGCCATTCCCGGCCGCACGCCCGATCCCATCAACATACACCCGGGGGGTGGGCTCAAGAAGTAGTCGGCACCCGATGGATGACCCGGAGTCGAGGAGGAACCGTCATGCGTGGAAACACTCGCAAGGTATGGGCCCTGGGCGCGCTGGCTTCGGCCGCGCTGGTGTTCGCGGGCTGCAAGAGCGACTCGCGCAACGCGGAAGAGATTCCGCGCGTCCAGGTGGGCGGGGGCAAATACGGTCCCGTGGGGGAATACCCCTCGAACGCGAACGACGCCCAGACCGGGGCGGGGCGCTCCGGGGATGTGGCCGGCACGGGTGGCTCGGGCCCGATATCGGGCTCGGAGGTGGCCGGGGACGGAGGCACGGGCGGCTCCGGCCATTAGCGCGGACGGGACGCCAACATCACCTCGGTGGGATCCTTCCCACTGAAGGTGCTGGCCAGCCCCTCGGCGAGCGCCCGGTGTTCGGCGTCTCCGAGCGTGGCCACCCGGTCCTCGGGTCCGTGCGCGAAACGGGCCTCGAGCCGGGCGAGGCGGCGGTGGGCCTCGTCGATGCGCGCGCGGGGCACTCGGCCGGACTCGACCGCGCGCACCAGGGCCTCGATGGACCGGCGCTGGACGTCCGCGTTGTGGCAGACGAGGAACAGATCCACTCCGGCCAGCGTGCCCTGCACCGCGGCCTCCTCCACCGAGTAATGCTCCGCGATGGCCTTCATCTCCAGGTCGTCGCTCACCAGCACGCCATCGAAGCCCAGCTCCTCGCGCAAGAGGCCGTGCAGCACGCGGTGGCTCATGGTGGCGGGCAGCTTGGGATCCAGCGCGTCGAAGAGCACGTGCGCCGTCATCAGGGACGCGAGCCCCGCCTGGGCGAAAGCGCGGAAGGGCACCAGCTCCACGCGGTGCAGGCGCTCCAGGTCATGCGGCAGCCGAGGCAGGGTCAGGTGGCTGTCCGTGGTGGTGTCGCCATGCCCCGGGAAGTGCTTGCCACACGAGGCCACGCCTCCCGCCTCCAGTCCGCGCGCCAGCGCCACGCCCAGACGCCCCACCTCGTCCGGATCCCGGCTGAAGCTGCGGTCCCCGATCACGGGATTGGTGGGGTTGGTGTCCACGTCGAGCACGGGAGCGAAGTCCCAGTCGAAGCCCACCGCGCGCAGCTCGTGCGCCAGCAGCCGGCCCACGCGTTCGGCGAGGGCCAGGTCGCCGCGCAGCCCCAGCTCACGCATGGAGGGCAGGGTGGTGAAGGGCTCGCCCCGGAGCCGTGCCACCCGGCCTCCCTCCTGGTCCACGGAGAGGATGAAGGGGCGGCCCGCGCGGGACTTGATGTCCTGGCACAGGGCGGCTGTCTCCTGGGCCGTCCCCACGTTGCGCTTGAAGAGGATGGCGCCAAACAGGCCGTCCTTCATCAGCGCGGCGAAGTCATCGTCGATACGGGGGCCGGGAAAGCCCACCATGAAGAGCCGGGCGCAGTCCCGGTAGAGGGCATTGCTCATAGGGCACCCACCTTCTCACGCCCGCCCCCCGGTGGGGAGGCGGAGCGCGCCGGGGGTGGATGCCCGCCCGCCTGTTCGTCCACTCAGTTACAGGAGTACGTGGAGGAGCTGGGCGTGCTCCAGGTGCCGTCCGGGTTGATCTGCCGCACCGTGTAGCCGCTCGCCGGGTAGGTGGTGCCCCAGCAGTCGCGGGCGCGCACGTCGTTGCGCACGGCGGTGTTCAGGTCCCAGTTGCCCTGGCGGCGCAGCTTCTCGTAGAGGGCGACGCGGTCCACGGCCTCGCGCCACGTCGAGTCGTTGTAGAGCACGTCGCGGCGCTTCTCGAGGAACTTCTGGAGGAAGGCGCTCTCGGTGATGCCGTTGCGGCCGACCGCGGGCGCCGTCTGGGCCGAGTTGCCCAGGGCGGTGTTGGCCGCCTTGATGAAGGCGCTCAGGCTGCCGTGGTTGATGTACGCGTCGTAGAACGCCGCCTTGGACAGCGCCGAGGTGAGGCCCCACTTCTTGGCCTCGTTGATGGCGGGCGTGAAGTACAGCCGCTCGCTCACCTGGTCCTGGCAGCTCTTGAAGTCCGCCCGGGTGGTGGTGTTGTTGTAGCTCGTGGCCCAGTCACTCTTCCAGTTGCCGAGGGCGTCGAGCTCGGCGGTGGAGGCCTGGTTCTGGCCCGTCGAGTTGAAGCGGTTGTTGATGGTGGTGAGGCCCGGCATGTACTTGGCCATCAGGTTGCCGTTGCTCGCGCTGCGCAGGTTCTTGTAGCACTCGACGACGAGGATCGCGTCGCCCGTGCCGGTGCAGAAGCCCGCGCGGCCGTTCGTGTACCCGCGGCCATCCCCGATGTTCTCCGCGTACGCGTACGCGAGCGTGGGCGTGTCGTTCTCCCAGATGCTCGTGATCGCCTCGGCCACCTTCTTCTGGTTGGCCGTCATCTCCGACGAGGGCGGGGGCTCGGTGGTGCCGCCGCCGCAGCTCGGATCGCTGATCTGCACGTTGCCCGCGGTGAACGACGCGGAGGAGTTGGTCGAGTAATAGAAGGTGTAGGACGCGCCCGCGTTCACCGTCAGCCCGGTCGTGCGCGAGTACGTACACGTCGTGCCGCTCTGCGTGTGCTGCCAGCCCGCCTCGTCGTGGTCACACGTCACGCCGCTGGGGACCGTGAAGGCCACCGTGGGGCTCGTCATGGCGCTCGCGCCCGTGTTCTTGAAGACGAGGGTGCCCCAGTAGTCCGGACCGTCGTAGGTGTTCGTCGTGACGGAATACGCGCAGGTGGCCGCCTGCTGGAGCGCGCCCATGGACTCCTCGATGTCCTCGGCTCCTCCCGCGCAACCGGAGAGCGCGGCGGCCATGCCCACCAGTGCCAGACGCCGATGCCCACCCCGCATCACTTCACCTCGAAGTCCGTTCATACCTGGATCTCCTCTCGTTCCCCGGTGGTCCCCCCTCACGAGGGACGCGGCCCGTTGGCACAGGTTGAACGTGGCTTGGCGGACAATCAAGGATTACTGATATTGTCTGTTATTCTTGTATTCTCAGGAAAAGGCCGGGAGCGGGACCACGGTGCGCTACCCCATCACACCCAAGGTGGGGGTGCCTCTGCCCTTTTGAGGGCGCGAGATTGTCGAGGCGCCCAGGAAAGTGAGGGGCGGCTTTATGTGCACGGTACTCGTAGTCGACGATGAAACGGACCTTCTGGAACTCTATACCGACATCCTGGAGATCATGGGTTACCGCGTCATCCAGGCCCATGACGGATGGCAGGCGCTGGAGAGCGCCCACCGCGAGCGGCCGGACCTGATCGTGACGGACTGGATGATGCCCCACCTGGACGGAGTCGAGCTCTGTCTGAGCCTCCGCGAGGATCCGGCGTTCCGGAGCATTCCCATCATCCTGCACAGCTCCAGGCGGGCGCCCCATCTGCCGGGCATCCGCGTCCTGTCCAAGGGTTGTCCCCTGGAGGAGTTCGAGGACGCGGTGGCCGAGGTCCTCGATGACACGCTGGATGCCGTTCCCGCTGCCAGGGAGGAGCCGAGAGTGGCCTGTTGAGCTACTTGCGCAGCAGCGTCCCCTCGAGGAAGAAGGCGAGCGCCGCGGCGACGATGAGCCACGTCCACAAAGGGACGGGCGGACGCTCCGAGTCCGAGGTGGACGCCTTCACCGTCTCCTCGCCGAAGTGCGCGGAGAGCGTGTCCTGGGGCAGGCGAGACAGGTCGCTCTCGGCCGGGTCGAGCGTGGAGGCGAAGGCGAGCGAGGGCACGGGCTTGCTGTCCGCTCCCAGCACCGAGAACGTCCCTGGCTCTCGCACGGGCCCCACCACCACCGCGCCCTCCGGCTGGAGCTTCACGGGCACGTCCTGGCCCCCCGGTGACTTCACCGCCGAGATCGTCTGGTTGCCCTCGGGACGCAGGGACAGCGTCTCGCCCACGCGCACCCGCTGTTCCTCGCGCTCCTCCAGCGAGCCCGTCAGGTACGCCGCGAAGCGCTGCATGAGCGGCAGGAAGCTCGTGCGGATGGGGAAGTCCGTCCAGTCGCGGTCCACCGTGCTGGTGAAGAGCGCCACGCGGCCCCTGCCTCGCCGCGCCACCGCCACGGACGGAGCGCCGTCCTGGTAGGCGGCCAGCACCTGGTTGGTGCCACCCTGGGCGTCAGAGCCGCCCTCCGCTTCCAGGAGCATATAACGATAGAAGTGCGCGCCCGTGAGGCCTTCCTCCGCGCGGCCCGTGAAGGGCGCGAAGAGTGGATGCTCCGTGGTCACCTGCGCGAGCTTCGCCGCCTGATCATCCGCGGCCGGGTCGTCGCGCTCCACGCTCGTGCGCACCAGGCGCAGGCGGCGCGGCAACAGCGCGCCCAGCCGTGCGTTGTACGCATCCGGATCCACATGGTCGCCCATGCTGATGAACAGGCCGCCACCGTTCTGCACGAAGCTCGCGAGCGCCGCCGCCTCCGTCTCCTCCGGCGCCGGCACGTTGAGCAGGAACACCAGGTCGTATTGCGACAGGTCCTCGCGCCACGCGGCCGAGGTGTCGCGCACCGCCGCCTGCATGGGCGAGCCCGGGGCCGACAGCGCCGCCTCCACGAAGAAGGCCTCGTCCCGGTAGCGCGTGGCGTTGGGGCTTCCGTTCACCACCAGCGCCTTCAACGGCCGGGGCACCGCCAGCACGAAGGCGCGCCGGTCATCCTCGGCCAGTGCGTCCGGCGTCAACGTGCCCTCGCCGGTGAGGGTCCCGCCCTGGGTGAAGCGCACCGTCAGCGTCTTCTGCGCCGTGCCGTTGGCGGGCACGTCCACGAAGCCCTTGCCGAGCGCGGTGTCTCCCACGCGCACCGCCGCCTCCAGATCCTTGAGGGGCGTCTCGGAGAAGTTCTTCACCGTGAAGGTGAACTGGAAGGCGCGCGGACCCGCCTGCGGCGCGGGCTCCACCTTCAGGTCCACCAGGGCGTGGTTGGGCAGGGCGTCCAGGCCCTGGGCCGCGTCGCGCAGCACCACCTCGGGCCGCACCGGCTCGCCCGTGGGGCCCTTCACCGTGGGCGCCGGGGACTCCAGCCGCAGCGAGCCCGCCGTCAGGTCCGACACCACCACCAGGCGCTTGCCCGCGATGGGGCTGTCCTCCAGCGCGCGCGCCGCCAGGTCCAGGCAGCGCGACAGGTCTGCCGCCGCGTACGTGGGGGCCGCCTCGTCGATGAGCTGGCGCAGCCGCGCGCGGTCGAAGGCGGGCGCCACGGGAGCGTCGGGCATGTCCGTGCACACGAGCACCGTCGCGGGCTCCTCGGGGCGCAGGTCCGCGAGCGCGTCACGGGCCTCTTCCCGGGCGCGCTCGAAGAGCGACGTGCCGTTGGACCAGCGCATGGACAGGGACGCGTCCAGCACGATGGCCGTGGCCGCCGGACCCTTCACCACCGCCGCCGCGTTCACGTCCCGCCGGAGCTCCGGCATGGCGAGCGCGATGGGCAGCGCGAGCAGGATGAGCGTGCGCAGCGCGTAGAGCAGCAGCCGCTTGAGCTTGAGCCGGCTCGCGGTGCGCTTCTGGCTGCGCAGCACGAAGGCCATGGGGCCGAAGGGGTGGGGCCGGGGCCGCCGCCGGTCGAACAGGTGCACCAGCACCGGGATGAGCGCCGCCAGCGCCCCGAGCAGCATCCATGGATGCGCGAATGTCACCGCCGCCTCCCGCGCTTGCCCAGGAAGCGCAACAGCACATCGTCCAGCCGCTCGTCGGTGCGCACCAGCTCGTAGTCCACGTCCGCCTCCGCGCACGCCGACTTCACCCCGGCCAGGAAGCCCCCGAATTCCTCCAGGTAGCTCTCCTTGATTTCACGCGGGTTCACCTCGATGCGGCCCTCGCCCTCCATGTCCAGGAAGAGCGTGGGGTCCTCGAAGGGGAAGGTCAGCTCGGCGGGGTCCACCACGTGGAACACCGCCACGTCGTTCTTGCGCTGGCGCAGCGCCAGTATCCGCTTGAGCGCCGTCTGGTTCTCGTCGAGGAAGTCCGAGAGCACCACCACGGAGGAGCGGCGCGGCAGCACCTCGGCGAGGTGGTCCGCCGCGCTCACCAGGTGGGTGCCGCCCTTGGGACTCGCGCCCTCGAGGGCGTCCAGGAGCACGTTGAGGTGTCCGGCCGAGGCGCGCGGGGGGATGTCCCGGAAGTGGCCCTCCGTCATGACGGCCAGGCCCGCCGCGTCCTGCTGGCGCACGAGCAGGTAGCACAGCGCGCCCGCGAGCGTCTTGGCCACGTCCAGCTTGGACAGGGCGACGCTCTGGTAGCCCATGGACGCGGACGCATCCACCACCATCACCGAGCGCAGGTTCGTCTCGTGCTCGTAGCGTTTGACGTAGTACTTGTCGAACTTGCCGTAGGCCTTCCAGTCCAGGTGGCGCAGCTCATCGCCGGGCGCGTACTCCTTGTGCTCGGCGAACTCCACGCTCTGGCCCTGGTGGGGGCTCTTGTGGAGGCCGGACAGCACCCCCTCCATCACCGCGCGGGCGCGCAGCTTCACGCCCTGCAACCGCGAGAGTGTCTGGGCGTCCAGCAGCATGCCGGGGCGCTATCCCTTCACCAGCGCGACGAGCTGGTCCACCAGCTTCACGGACGTCATGCCCTCGCTCTCGGCGGTGAAGTTGGGCAGCACGCGGTGGCGCAGCACCGGCCGGGCCACCGCCTTCACGTCCTCCACCGACGCCACGAAGCGTCCCTGGAGGATGGCGCGCGCCTTGGCCGCGAGCACCAGGTACTGGCTGGCGCGAGGGCCCGCGCCCCAGGACACGTTCTTCTGGATGAAGTCCGGCGTGCCCGGCTCCTTGGGCCGCGTGTGGCGCACCAGCTCCACCGCGTAGCGCACCACATGGTCCGGCACCGGCACCCGCCGCACCAGCGCCTGCAGCGCGAGAATCCGCTCGGGCGAGAGGATCTTCTCCAGCGGCGGGGGCGTGCCGCCCGTGGTCGCCTTGACGATCTGCACCTCTTCCTCGGCGGTGGGGTAGCCCACGTCCACCAGGAACATGAAGCGGTCGAGCTGGGCCTCGGGCAGCGGGTAGGTGCCCTCCTGCTCGATGGGGTTCTGCGTGGCGAAGACGAGGAAGGGCAGGTCCAACGGGTAGGTGCGGCCGCCGGCGGTGATGCGGTACTCCTGCATGGCCTGGAGCAGGGCGGCCTGCGTCTTGGGCGGCGTGCGGTTCACCTCGTCCGCGAGGATGATGTTGGCGAAGAGCGGGCCCTGCAGGAAGCGGAACGCGCGGTGCCCCGTGGCCTTGTCCTCCTCCAGGATGTCCGTGCCGGTGATGTCCGAGGGCATCAGGTCCGGGGTGAACTGGATGCGGTTGAAGGACAGGTTGAGCACGTCCGCCAGCGTGGAGATGAGCAGCGTCTTGGCCAGGCCGGGCACGCCCACGAAGAGGCAGTGGCCCCGGGCGAAGAGCGAGATGAGCAGGTGGTCCACCACGTCGCGCTGTCCCACGACGCGCTTCTCGATCTGCGCTTGAATCTGGGCCTTGGCCTGGGCGAGCTCCTCGACGGCCTGGAGATCCTCGTTCGTGGGGGCCGGGGCGGAGGAGGGGGTGGTGGGGGCGGCGCTTTCCATGAGGACCGTTCTCTTAATCGCGGGAAGGCACGGGGACCAAGCGTTTCGCGAGGGAGCCGTGACTCGAACGTAGGCCGCCAACGGTTCGGGCCCTCGCGTATTCCTGGGGCCCGCCCTCCTGCCCTCCGAGGGAGTTGGAGGCGTTTCTTCCACAGGGGGGGTGCCGCGTGGGCTGTCCTCATTACCTTCCACCGGTTCGTTTCTCCGGGGGCCGTTCCTGGCCGGGAGGAGCGGGGGAGTCAGCACATGCACCGAGCATCTGGACATCGTCTCAACTCCGAGGGGAAGGGTCTCCTCTCCACGGCGCTCCTCGCCCTGATGGCCGCGTGTGGCGATCCGGGCGCGGACACGGAGCCGGTCTCCGTCCCCACTCCCGCCACCGAACAGTCCGCCGAGGGCTCCCGCCTCCCGCCACCTGGCACTCCGGTGCCGGACCCCACGCCCGAGCCCGAGCCCCGTGCCGAGCCCTGGTTCCACCGGCTGGGGGGGCCGCAGGATGATGTCGGCACGGGGCTCGCCGTGGACGGCACGGGGCACGTGTCCGTGGCCTGGGTGTCCACGCCGCGCCAGGACGCGGACCGCAAGCCCGTGGACGGAGAGCGGCTGTCCCTCAACCTGGCTCGCTACGCTCCGGATGGCCGGACGCTCTGGACGCACGACTTCCCCCGCAGCCGCGTGGAGGCGCTGCGCGTGGTGGCCGCCCCCGAGGGCGCGCTCTTCGTGACGGGCAATGCCTTCCTGTACGACATCGACTTCGGCCTGGGCGCGGCCTCCAAGGGCTTCCTGGTGAAGTTCTCTCCGGAGGGCCTGGCGCTCTGGCAGCGGCGCGTGGGCCAGAAGGTCCACGCGTCGGTGGCGGATGACGCGGGCGGGGTGCTCGTCGCGGGCGAGAACTGGGCGGATGGCCACGCGCCGGTGCTCGCCCATTACGACGCCGAGGGCAATGACGTCTGGACGCGGCGGCTCGACGCCGTGGACGAGGGCACGGAGCTGCGCGCGGTGGCGCTGGGCCCGTCCGGCCAGGTGCTGCTCGCGGGCCGCCTCCAGGGCTCGCTCACCGTGGATGGCCAGACGTTCGGCGCGCCGGGCGTCCAGGGCCTGCTCCTCCTCTCCTTCGGACAGGACGGGCGCCTCGCGTGGGGCACGGAGCTGCGGGGCGTGGATGGCCACGTCTCCGGCGTGAAGGCGGACGCGGAGGGGGGCGCCGTGCTGGCGGGCGAATTCTCGGGCTCGTTTTCCTGGGGCGGTACTCCCCTGTCCGGCCCGGGGGCCTTCGTCCTCGCGGTGGGTCCGGGTGGGGCGGAGCGCTGGGCTCGGACGCTCCCTTGTGGCGCGTCGCCGTCGGCGCCCGCGATGGCACGCGATGGGGCGGGACAGGTGGTGGCGCTCTGCGGGGACCTCCTGAGCACCTACGCCGCCGATGGCACCCAGCGCGAGCAATACCCCCTGACTCCCGGCGAGTGCTCCGGGCAGACCTGTCAGGTGACGGGCACCACCCTGGCTGTCGTGCCGGGCAAGGGCCTCGCGCTCACCGGCCGCCAGCGTTACGGCGATGCGGAGACGGGGGATCAAGAAGCCTTCGTGCGGCTTCTCACTCCGTGAGAGTCCTGGGGCCTCGCCAGTCCGCCAGGGGGTTGCCTGGTTGGCAACCCACGGGCGGACCCAACCCGTGAGGGCGCGGCCAGTCCCAGCGGAAACACTTGAGCGGGGCGGTCGGACCCGCGACAGTCCGAGGATGGATCAGGGTCGGCGCAACGCTGAACGCAAGGCCGTGGGCCTGTTGGTGAAGCTCAAGCACACGAGCGTCGGCAGCTTCATCCAGGAGTACGCCGTCAACATCAGCCCGGGTGGCATGTTCATCCGGTCGCGCGAGCCCCAGCCCGTGGGCACGCCGGTGCGCTTCGAGGTGCGCATCGCCGACGGACAACGGATGCTCAAGGGCTCGGCGGTGGTGCGCTGGACGCGGCCCGCGGAGGACGTGACGGGTCCCGCGGGCATGGGCATCCAGTTCACGGAGCTGGACGACGCCTCGCAGGCCCTCGTCGACCGGATGCTCCAGCACAAGAGCGACCTGAGCGCCGCCGCTCCTACCGCGCCCCGTGCGCCCTCGTCCGCCGCGAAGCTTCCCTCGGTGGCGCCCATCGTTCCGCCCATGGCCTCCGTGGCGCCCCGGGCGTCCTCCGTGCACGCCATTCCTTCCGTGGCGCCTCGGGCGTCCTCCGTGCATGCCATTCCCTCCGTGGCGCCCCGGGCGTCCTCCGTGCACACCATTCCTTCCGTGGCGCCCGCGCTGACTCCGGCGCCGAAGCCCATTCCCACGGCGGCCCGTCCTCCCGCGCCCGTGCCGCCCCCTCCGCCCCCGCGCCCCAGCAGCGCCGTCGACATCTCGCTCGATGACCTGCTCGCCTTCACGCCCGCGCCCTCGCCGGAGCCCGATCCCTTCGACCTGGGCCCCGATGACGAGTACTCGCCGTCCAAGGGCCCCACGGACTTCAACCTGGCGGACCTCTCGGCGGCGGCCACTCCCGGGCCCCCGTCCCAGGCACCCGTGGCGGCGCGGCCCGTGCCCGCTCCGGTGGTGCCGCCCCCGCCCCCGTCCGCCGCCATGCAGCGGGGAAGCGCTGTGGAACTGGAGCTGGACACCTCCGAGGACGACGAGCCCCTGGAGTTCGCCCGGCCCGTGGCGGGTCATTCCCAGCGGCCCGTGGCGAGGAAGCCCGCGCCCGCGCCCACCCCGGCGCCCATCCCGCGTCCCGCGCCTCCGTCCCGGCCCACCGTGTCCACGCCGGTGATCGCCCCCGCGGCGGCCAGACCCTCCGCGCTACCGCCCGAGCCCAAGACGTCCCCGGGCCAGGTGCGCACCGTCTTCCTCACGCCGCCCACTGGAGACATCGAGGGCAAGGGGCCGGTGATCGGCGTCGACCTGGGCACCACCAACTCGTGCGTGGCGGTGATGGTGAACAACAAGCCCACCGTGCTGCGCTCGCGCGAGGGCTACAACACCATCCCCTCCGTGGTGTCGCTGTCCTCGCAGGCCAAGCTGCTGGTGAGCCACCGCGCCAGGAGCCAGGTGCTCCTGCGCCCCGAGCAGACCATCTACGGCGCCAAGCGGCTGGTGGGCCGGCCCTTCGACAGCGCCGTGGTGAACCAGGTGCGCGAGCGCTTCCACTACGAAATCATGCCCGACGCGCGCGGCCGGGCCGCGGTGCGCATGGGCGAGCACGTCCTGTCCCTGGAAGAGGTGCAGGGCATCATCCTGCGCGAGTGCAAGGAGCTGGCGGAGCAGCACCTGGGGCAGAAGGTGGAGCGCGCGGTGGTGACGGTGCCGGCGTACTACTCGGAGCCGCAGCGCGAGGCGGTGCGCCGCGCGGGGTGGATGGCGGGGCTCAAGGTGGAGCGCATCCTCAACGAGCCCACGTCGGCGGCGCTCGCGTACGGGCTCAACCGGGAGATGGCCAAGCGGGTGCTCGTCTATGACCTGGGCGGAGGCACCTTCGACGCCACCGTGCTGCGCATCGACAAGAACGTGTTCGAGGTGCTGGCCACCGGAGGCGACATCTTCCTGGGCGGCATGGACTTCGACAACAAGTTGGTGGACCTGCTGCTCGAGCGCTTCCTCAAGCAGGAGAAGGTTCCCTTCCAGGGAGACCGCGTGGCGCTGTCGCGGGTGACGGACGCGGCCGAGCGCGCCAAGGTGGCGCTCAGCGAGTCCAACACCTACGAGGTCCACATCCCCATGTTGATGATGGACGACGCGGGGCGTCCCCGCGATCTGCACGTCACGCTCACGCGCGCGGAGATGGAGGCGGCGTGCATGCCCATGGTGCTGCGCACGCTGGATGTGGTGGGCGACGTGCTCCTGGACGCGAAGATGCGCGTGGGCGACGTGGACGACATCCTGCTCGTGGGCGGCCAGAGCCGGATGCCGCTGGTGCGCGAGAAGCTCAAGGAGATGTTCGGCCGGGCGCCGCACGCGGGGGTGAACACGGACGAGGCGGTGGCCCTGGGCGCGGCGCTCTACTCGAGCGCGGTGGACCGGGTCAGCAGCGTGGTGCTCATCGACGTGCTGCCCATGACCATCGGCGTGGCGATGCCCGGGGGCGGCTTCACGCGCGTCATCGAGCGCAACACGCCCCTGCCCGCGCAGCGCTCCTTCGCCATCTCCACCACCCGTGACAACGAGGAGGTGATGGAGCTGTCCGTCTTCCAGGGCGAGGACACCCACATCTCCGCGAACGAGTACCTGGGCACGGTGCGGCTCGAGGGTCTGCCCAAGGGCCCCAAGGGCTCGGTGCGCGTGGCGATCACCCTGCGGTTGGACTCCGAATGCGTGCTGCACGTCAACGCGCAGGAGTACTCGACCCGCAAGGAGATGAAGGCGACGCTCGCGACGCGCTACTCGCCCGAGGAACTGCGCCAGCGGCTGGGCGTGGCCCGGGACGCCGCGCAGGCGGCCGAGGAGCGCCGGGGTCAGGATCTCAAGGAGCGCTCGGGCCGCTTCTGGGGCTTCCTCAAGAAGGTAGTGGGCAAGGGGTAGGCGCCCTCAGGCACGCGCTCGCGCGATCCGCCGGATGGCCTGGGGCGGCTGCCCGAACACGCGGACGAAGGCGCGGCGCATCCGCTCGGGATCCGAGAAGCCCACCGCATCGGCCACCTGCTCGATGGATTCGGAGCTCGTCTCGAGCCGCACCCGGGCCGCCTCGGCGCGCAACCGCTCGATCGCCTTGGCGGGGGTCTGTCCAGTCTCCGCGTGGAATGCCCGTCCGAACTGACGCGGACTGAGGCATGCCACCTCCGCGAGCCGCTCGACGTTCAACGGCTCATGCAGATGCTCGCGCGCGAAGGTCAGCGCCTGGCGGATTCGATCCGAGGGCGGTTCGAGTTCGAGCAGGGTGGAGAACTGGGACTGTCCTCCCGGACGGCGGTGATAGACCACCAGATCGCGCGCCCGGGCCCGAGACGCCTCGAGGCCGAGATCTTCCTCGACCAGGGCGAGCGAGAGATCGATGCCGGCGCTGACTCCCGCCGACGTCCAGATGGGACCGTCCTGGATGAAGATCCGCTCCTCGTCGATGCGCACGCGCGGGTAGCGGCGTTGCAGGTACGCGGCGAATCGCCAGTGGGTGGTGGCGCGCCGGCCATCGAGCAGCCCCGCGGCGGCCAGGATGCCGGCGCCCGAGCAGATGCTCGCGACCCGCCGGGAGGCCGCCGCCGCGGCCCGGACGAAGTCCAGCACCCCGGGCGATTCCATCGCCGCGACCGTTCCCGCCCCTCCCACGACCACGAGCGTGTCGAACGCGGGCTCGCCGAACGGCTCCGTCATCACCGCGACGCCGGAGGAACTCGCCACCAGCCCTCCCTCCGCGGACAGCATCCGCAGCCGGTAGGGAGGCGGCACGCGGGGGGAGTTCTCGGGCTCCTCGAAGACCGCCACCGGACCGGTGAGGTCGAGGATGTTGAACGCGGGGTAGATGAGGAAACCAATGTCGCGGACCATGGCGGAAAACGAGGGAACTACGTCCTTTCGGACATGAACCTGACAGGACAGAGTGGGTTCGTCAAACCAGACAAGGAGACCCCGCAATGGCAACGAGCCTTGATATTGTTTTCCCTCTCTACCCGGGCGTGTCGTATCTGGATTTCATGGGGCCGCAGGCGGTGTTCGGGCTGCTTCCCGGTGCGAGACAAATCTTCGCTTCCGTGGGAGGGCAGCCGATCAGCGAGGGCCCTCTGACGCTCAATCCCCTGACCCGGCTGGAGGAGGTGGAGCGGTGTGATGTGCTGTGTGTTCCGGGTGGGACCGTCGCGCAGGCGGTGGGAGACCGTGTCTTCATGGACTCGCTTCGCCGTCTGGCCTCCACGGCGCGCTTCGTCACGTCCGTGTGCACGGGCTCGATCCTCCTGGGGGCCGCGGGACTCCTCAAGGGCCGGCGAGCGGCCTCCCATTGGTCCGCGCGCGAGCAATTGTCCCTCTTCGGTGCCATCCCGGATGCGGGGCGCGTGGTGCGCGATGGCCATATCCTGACGGGTGGAGGCGTCACGGCGGGAATCGATTTCGCGCTGACGCTCGCGGCCGAGCTGGCGGACCCGGTGGTTGCCCAGTCCATCCAACTCCTGATCGAGTACGCGCCCGCGCCTCCGTTCAACGCCGGACGTCCCGAGTTGGTGTCGCAGGAGGTTCTGGGACGGCTTCGCTCCATCACCCAGGGGATTGGGTTCGACATGGCCGCGGAGTCGGTCGTCGTGGAGAAGGCGGCGGTGGAGTTCCGCGCGGGCCGGGCCTAGCTTCAACACCAGACAATGCGCCCACCCGACCGAGCCCCGTTCAACGCGGGACGCCCCGACACCGCGCCTACGGTGTACTTGGCTCCTGGGAAGAGGGAGGAGGCGATGTTGGGGAAGGCTCGGCAGGAGGCGGCGCCTCGGGCGCGGGAGATGGATCCGGAGGCGATGGCGCCGGCGCGGGAACATCGCCCTCCGTCGTCGAGGGCGGAGCCGCGGGTGGGGGTGTCTGCTCGGGCTGAGGCGTAGGGGTGGACGGGGGAGGCGGGGAGTCAGCCTCCGCCACCACCTCGCCTTGAGGCGTGACGGCGTACACGTACCACCCATCGAGTACGCGAACGCGTGGGCCTTGGCACCTATCGAAGCGTTGGTCCACCACCACGTAGTACAGACCCGGCGTCGGACCCGTGAAGACGACGGCATCCAGCCCTTGTTCGGGACTGGCGCAACCCCAGAACAGGTTTGGAAACGGATTGGTCCGAATCATTTCGCGGATGGCCGCCGCCGCAGCGAACGCGGCTCCTGCCTCCATGGCCGGGGCGACAAGCCTGGCCGATTGCTCGGTGGGCCACGTCACCTCTCCCTTCCAGGCGGTGGCGGGTACCGCGCATCCGCAAAGCGCGGCCACGAGTGCCGCGAGCGCACACGCTTTGATCATCGCTCTCTCCTGACTCGCATCCGTTAATCCTCCAAGCTCCAGAGGAGCGTCCTTATGGGGTCCGCAGATGGAGGGCTGGCGCTTATTCATTCAACAACCGCAAAGGTTCATCGCACTGGGGGGCGTTCGTGAATGGATTGGGAGGGCGTGGAGCGCAGTGCCCCAAGGTGACCCATTTCGTCTGGACAAGGCTCCACTGTTGGACCTCTCCCGTGGGGAAATATCGCAGGAAGAGGCGTGTGCCATCCTGACGCTCCGCCACCAGCGCAGAGGCCATCTCGATCGCCGTCTGTCCGTGGAGAGCCGGTGCGGGATTGCCTGGGACCAGGCGCATTTCCGCCATGGTCACAAAGGGATTGAAGGCGTCCGTGGGCCATGCGCCGAGGTCGAGCGAGGAGGGATACGCGCCACACGGATGGTTGTGGATATAGCCCACGACCCATATCCGTGAGGTCGGATGGTCCTCATCCTTCACCTCGAAGGATGGGCTGCATCGGTTATGAGTTCCCTTGAAAGGCTCGGTGACGCGCCAGGAGAGGGCATTGGAGTCTCCGGCGACATACACCGTCGAGCAATACTCGGTGGATAGGCCGGGAATGGGCTGCTTCGACACCGGGTCACACACCTTGGCTCCAGGATGCTTGAGGAGCGCATCCGCCACGTCCTGCAGCAGGCCAATAGGAATGGAGGTGTCTCCCGTTGGCATCTCCACCGTGGCTACCTGTGACCAGGGTCCTCGGGCAATGGATGCGTTCGAGGTGGGGCGAGGGGGCGCGATTGGCGCCGCGCAACCCACGGCGAGCAGGAGGATGGCAACCGCGGCTCTCATGGAGGCCACGGTAACACGTTTTCCTCGGGAGGGCCGTAGATGCTCAGGCCGCTCGTGGCTCGTGGCGGCGCCCGCCGATGCCGGAGCCCGCGTCGGGGGACATGCGGTGGAAGAGGGGGCCCGAGAGCGCCGTCACCACGCCGATGGCGAGGAAGGGCAGGATGAATTGCTGGGGCGTCATGGTGCCCGCGTCGCTTCCGCCGCGTGCCACGTGCAGCATCAACCCGCCGAAGCTGATGCCCAGGCTCAATCCCATCTGCTGCATCACCACGGCGAGCGTGGATGCGCTGCTGACCGTGGACGGGGGGATGTCCGCGTAGGCCACCGTGTTGAGGGCGGTGAACTGCAGGGAGCGGACGAACCCCGCCGCGAGCAGCAGGCTGGCCATGAGCGCCACCGGCGTGCCCTGCCGGAAGAACGCGGGCAGGGCCGTCACTCCGGCGGTGATGAAGTTGGAGACGATGAGCGTGGAGCGGAAGCCGAAGCGGCGGATGACGCCGGGCGCCACGGGCTTGCAGGCCATGGCGCCCAGCCCCGTGCCGATGGTGATGAGTCCCGTCTCGAAGGGTCCCCACCCCAGCGCCACCTGGAAGAGCAGCGGCAGGAGGAAGGGCGTCGCGCCCAGCCCCAGGCGCACCACCGAGCCGCCAATCATGCTCGCCCGGTAGGTGGGCACGCGCAGCAGGCGCAAGTCGAGCACGGGCCGCTCATGGCGCAGCGCATGGTGGACGTACGCGGCGAGCATCCCCACGGCGAACACCGCGCAGGCCACCTGCACGGCGGCCGGCACCATGCCCACGCCGGCGATCTCCGCCGTGCCGATCAACGCGGTGATGCCGGTGGCCACCAGGAAGAAGCCCTTCGCGTCGAAGGGCCCCGGGTCCGGCTGCTGCAGAGGGGGAACGAAGCGAATCACCGCGAGCATGCCGAGCAGGCCCACGGGCACGTTGATGAAGAAGATCCACGGCCAGCTCGCGATGCCCAGGATGAAGCCGGCCAGGGGCGGCCCGACGAGCGGACCCACCAGCGCGGGCATGGTGAACCAGCTCATCGCCGACACGAGTTGCTGGCGCGGCGCCGAGCTCACGACGATGAGCCGCCCCACCGGGACCATCATCGCCCCACCCACGCCCTGCAACGTGCGGAAGGCGACGAGCTGCGCGAGCGACTGGGAGAAGCCACACAGGACCGAGCCCACGAGGAACACGGCCATCGCGGTGAGGAACACGCGCCGGGGCCCGTAGCGATCGGCGATCCATCCACTCGCGGGCGCCACCACCGCCAGGGCCAGGATGTAGGACGTCAGGGCCAGCTTCAGGTGCACCGGATCGCTGCCGAACGCCGTGGCCAGCGCGGGCAGCGCGGTCGACAACGCCGTGGAGTCGATGAACTCCATGAACAGCGCGCTCGCCACGGCGATGGATGCCAGTCGCGTGCCTCGCACCGGGAGGGGGGACGCATCCACGGACAATTCGGAGGAGGGCGGCACGAGGGGGTTATGCCCCCCGCTCCGGACCCTGTCACGTCCGGGCTCGGCGGCTTGCCCGCGCGGCTTGCCTCTCGGTGATGTGCTCCGACAGTTGAGCTTGGTGTGTGTGCTCGCCCGCCTGGAGGGCGTCCTCCAGCGAACGTCCTCGGGCCCGCTCCGCCTTCGGGCCAATGGCAATGCCGCCCGGCGCGAGACGTTCACGGCCCGGGGCAAAGACGGCGAGCAGGGGTCCCGCCGGGAAGGGCGGTGCTTACTGTTTTTGCGTTGCTGGCGCCTTATCGACCGGCGGGCTTCGCCCTGGCGAACCCTCCCACGTGGAGGGGACCGGCATCCGGTTTCACTGGGAGCGACCACCCCGTGGGAGGAGGAGATGCACTTGAAGCCCATGCCGCAGAGCCCACGCGGTGCCACGCCTCCCGCGGTCCAGCGGGTGATGATGACCACCACCCCGGTGGGAGGTGTATGGACGTATGCCCTGGAACTGAGCCGGGCACTCGCCGAGCGCGGTGTCCGGGTGGAGCTCGCGACGCTGGGCGCGCCCTTGTCCGCCGCGCAATGGATGGAGGTGCGCGAGGTGCCGGGCCTCGGGTTGCATGAGAGCCAGGACTGGCACGAGGGGACGGACGAGGACGAGTGGCTGCTCGAGCTGGAGGCACGGCTGTCTCCCGACATCGTCCACCTCCATGAGCACCCGCGGGGCGCGCTCGCGTGGCGGGCTCCGTCCCTGGTGATGCTGCACACCTGTCCGCTCGTGTGGTGGGACGCGGTGAAGGGAGGGCCGGCCCCGGAGCGTTACGCGCGCTACCGTCAGGAGGCCGCGCGAGGCCTGCGCGGCGCGGGATGCGTGGTGGCGCCCAGCATGGCCATGCTCTCCGCGGCCGAGCGCCTTCATGGGCCCTTCGGCTCCACGCGCGTCATCCCCCATGCGCGGCGCGCGGAGTCCTTCCTGCCGGACGCGAAGGAGTCCTTCGTGCTCGCGGCGGGCCGGGACTGGGACGAGGCGGGCAACCTGGCGATGTTGGAGGCCGTCGCGCCCCGGCTGCCGTTTCCCGTGCGCATCGCGGGGGACACGTCGCGCGGCTCGTCCGTGCGCTCGCTCGGGACGCTGCGGCCCTGGGAGCTCGCCGGGTGGATGGCCCGGGCGGCTGTCTACGCCATGCCCGCGCGCTACGAGCCCTTTGGCCCGTCCGCCCTGGAGGCCGCGCTCGCCGGGTGCGCCCTGGTGCTCGGCGACATCCCGAGCCTGCGCGAGGTGTGGGGCGACGCCGCGCTCTTCGTCCACCCGGATGACGAGGACGGACTCGCCGACGCGCTGCGCTGGTTGATGCTCCACCCCGCCGAGCGCGAGTGCCGCGCGGGACGGGCCCGCAGCAGGGCGCTCACCTTCACGCCGCGCCGCATGGTGGACGCCTACCTGGACGTGTACACCGCGTTGAGCGTGCGGCCTCCCGAGCACTGGGCCGCGCCTGCCCTCTACGCTTTCTGAAGGAGCGAGGCGGCGCACGAGAAGCACGTGCGCCGTGCGCTTCACTACGAGAGCGCGGACTCCGGCACGCGCCGCTTCGGGGCGATGAGCTCCCATCCGAACGCCGCGAAGGTCAGCACCGCCATGATGCCGCTGAACAGCCACAGTCCCATGAACAGGGCGATTCCCGCGTGCAGACCCAGCGTGAGCAGCACCCAGAACGCGCGCGTGCGGCGGGGCCAGATGAACGCTCCATAACCCACCTCGACGATCAAGGTGCCCCAGGTCGCGGCCTTGGACACCCAGGGCTGGTGCGCCAGCCAGGTGAGATCGAACCGGGAGAACTGCGGCTGCATCACCGCGTCCCAGACGGCCGAGCCGTCCTGCCACGGCAGGCCCAGGGCCTTCTCCACGCCCGAGGAGACATAGACCATGCACAGGTGCAGTTGCAGGACGCGGCGTGACAGGGTGGCCGCCGCGGACGGCGCGTCGGAGACTCTTCCCGCCCGGACATCCAGGGAGAACGCCGCGCCCACGGGCATGACCACGCAGTAGAACAGGCTGATGTGGGCGAAGACCTCCACGCCGTAGGTGAACAGGGGGCCGCTGTTCATCAAGACGGCGTGGGTGAGCCAGGCCACTCCCGCGGCCAGCCGGGTTCGCCAGCCGAGCAGCAGCGCCACGAGCGACAGCGCGTACACGGAGGTGAGGCCGTGGATGCAGTCCCTCGCGCTCAGTCCCCATTCCCTCGCGAGGGGCACCCAGGCGCCGAGCCGGGGCACCCAGGGCGAGGACAGCGGGGCGGTGATGCTCCAGGGCGTCAGCCCCCGGTCTCCGAGGATCTCCTGGACGTGTCCGGACAGCGTCCACGCCTGCGCGAGCAGCACCAGCGAGACGCCCATCCGGAACACGCCCAGCGAATGGGGCGGAGAGGGGGCCGAGAAGAACGCGCTCAGCCGGATGGCCCTCATGGCGGTACCGCGTGGGCCTGGGCGGTGGAGGGAGGGCGCCGCTCGAAGGATGCCTGGTAGCGCTCGGCCCAGCGGGGGCGCTGGCCCTCGCGGTATTGCTCCATGGAGGGCAGACGGAATTCCTCCATCCGCAGGGTGACCGAGCGGGCCGTGGGGTGCCGGCCGAACATCTTCGCGGCCCAGGCGCGGGCGACGTCGTCCTGACTGCCCATCAGGTGGAAATTCAATGCCAGACAATACGTGCGCACGTTCATCACGTCGTCCGAGGTGCGCATCTCCTCGCGGACGAGCTCGCCCGAGTCCAATGCCATCTCGAAAGACACCTGCACAGAGGGAGTGATGACCGGCGCGAAGAAGTTGAACGGGTTGCTCGCGCCGCTCCACTGTCCGTAGAACTGGAGGGGGACGCCCGGTGGCCGCACGTGCAGCACCGCGCAGAGCACCAGCAGCAGGTGCAGGAGCGCCGCTCCCACCGCGAACCCGTGCCACCTGGGCGTGTTATCGGAGGACTGTCTCATGGGGGCTCCAGCGCCCTCGGAAGCGCGGTCACTCGCGCTCCCGGGGGCCTGAAAGAGAGCAATCCCTCATCGGGCGGCTCCATTGGAGGTTGTTTTGAGACGCCTAGCCACCCAGCAGGGGGAGACCACCCAGCAGGGGGAGGCCACCCAGCAGGGGGAGGCCCAGGGGAAGGCCCCCACCGCCTCCACCCCCCAGGAGGGGCAGTTCGGAATTGCCCTCGGTGACGCCCTCGGCGGACGTCGTCGTCTTGGAGACGAGCACCACTTCCTCGAGTGCCACGGCGTCCCCGGCGGTGCGCGCCTCTTCCGACTGTCCGGCCATGACCACCGTGGCCCCGAGAACCGAGAGGAGTGCCGCCGTTCGGAAACCCGCCGTCTGACGCTTCATCCCGTTCGTCATCATCGCCATTGCTCCTTGGTGGTGAGGCGAAGGCACTATGAACGAGACATCCCGGAATAACCTATGACCCCGGAATAGGTGGAGATTGTCTGTTTTGCCAGTGAGGTCCGAAGGGCGATATCCCTGTCGAATCGGATACAGCCCTGGGGGTCATGAGCTGTGTCGCGAGACGTCGTTCGCTCGTGGACCTCGCGACACCCAATTCACGGCGCGGCCCAGGAGCTGTTCGATGTGCCCGAGGACGTGCGCCTCGTGGGGTTCGCGCTCCTCGAACGTGGGGGTCGCCTCCAGGAGCGCGCGTGTGAGCCGTTCCTGGTGTTCGAGCGAGGGGGCGGCACTGAGCGGCAGGCGCGTGAGGCTCCCGCCCTGATAGCTTGCGGCGGCCTTCCAGGTGCGCAGCCGCGCGAGCAGGTCCACATGGGTGAGGGCGAGCTCGTCCACGCCGCCCATCACGTCGAGCGCGTAGCGGGCGAGCACCGCGTCGAACCAGCCGTAGCGCACGCGGCCCTGCCAGTCATTGGGAGCGTTGTGCTCGGAGACGAGTGGACGCAATTCTCGCGTCTCGGTGGGCAGGGGGCCCGCGCCATGGCGGACCCCGTGGCTGCGCAGCACGCCCACCCGCCGCACCTCGGCGTCCACGCCGCTGTCGGCGATCAGCTCCAGGGCGTTGCCCGCGGTGCAGCGCGACCAGGTGGTGAAGGGGTGGAAGCCCCGCCACTCGTCGAGCAGGACGCCCTGGGCACCCTCGAACACGGTGGCGGGTGTCTCCCGCATCCACGCGCCGAGCGTCGTGTCTGGCGCCACCAGCCCGAGCGTCACCACCCGCGCCGCCCGCTCGAGCCAGGCCTCGATGACGCCCTCGAACTCGAACAGGGCGCGCTCGCGCTGGACGGGCTCGGTGTCGGGGAGGGAGAGCGCGCGCAGCTCCTCGTGTTTGCGCTCGCGGATGCGCCGCAGCGTGCGCGTGAGCCGGGGAATATCCCTCAGGTCTCCCGCGAACACCGTGTCCTCGGGGAAGTCGAGCGCGTCCTGGACCGTCTCGCCCACGCCCACGCCACAGGAGCCGTGCCGGGCGTCTCCTCGCGCGAGCTCACGCAGGCGGTTCATGGCTTGATGGAAGGGGGTGATGACGCGTGCGCGCTCGCTCAGACGCAGGCGCTCGAAGACGTCCTCCACGCCCTGGGCGCGCAGCACCTCGCCTTCCACCAGGAGCGCGGTGGGGTGCAGGACGAAGGGGTGGGCGAGGAACGTGCGCACTCCCGGGACGAACGTGCCCGCGCCGAACTGGGCGAAGGTGTGATGCCGTCCCTCGGGGGTGACGACGTTGTGGCCGGCCTGGGCGCCTCCGTTGTAGCGCACCACCAGGCCCGCCCCATCACGCCGCACGAGGAAGTCGGTCAGCAGTCCCTTGCCCGCGTCCCCGAAGCCGAGGTCCACGACGATGGAGACGCGCCGCCCCTCGCGAGGCCCCTTCATTTGAAGAGCTGGACGATCCGGCCGACGACGCTCTCGGCTGCCTTGGTGCCGCGCATCGCGGGTCCTCCCGTGCGTCCGAGCGCCTCCGCCAGGGGCGTGAGCGCGCGGAGCACCGAGCTCAGGTCGCCATACTCCAGGCCCATGTCCTTGAAGACGCGGCCCAGCGCGTCGATGTCCGGCACCAGGCCCTCGTACAGACAGACGGCGCCCGCGCTCACGTAGCAGATGTCCTGGGCGTTGTTCATGCACAGCACGTGGTCGCCGAGCAGCTCGCGCCACCGCTCCTCGCACTTCGCGCGGCGCTTCTGGTCCGGGATGACGAAGAAGGGCACGAAGGTCTTCTGCAGCTCGGCGACGATCTCCTCCACCGTCAGATCCTGGTCGAGCCGGTCGCCGATGATGCCCTCGACGACGTGCTTGGACAGGGAGGGGAAGGGCAGCTCATCTCCCGTCATGAAGACGTAGCCCTTCTTCTTGCGCTTCTCCCAGCAGTCCATCTCCGTGTGCTGGGCCAGCGTGTAGAGCGCGAGCTCGTAGCTCTCGTGGCCATTGCCGCCGCCGTGGCCCTCCAGGTAGCTCCAGGTGAGCCACTGGTCCATCAGTTGGGCGGTGGACTCGAACTGGCCCATCTGCAGGGGCGCCTCGTCGCTCGTCGCGTCACCCACGGCCATGAAGAGCAACTGGGGATCCTTCACGTGGCAGTCGGTGAGGATCTTCATGAACTTGGGCAGCATCTTCGTGGCCATGGCCTTGGGGATGCTCCCCATGGAGCCGGTGACGTCCAACGCGAAGACGATGCCCAGGGAGTTCGGATGCTCCTCACTGTCACGGGACTCGCGCAGGCGCAGCCCCTTGGGGTTCATCAGCGGGTGGCAGCCCGTCTGCTGGAAGACTTCCCGCGCGGGCTCCGTCGCGCGCTTCTGCACGAGGGCTTCGTGCGCCTGGCTGCTGTAGTTGCCGTACCCCATGGTGGGTGCTCCTTCTCTGGACGGTGGGCCCTCGCCTCACGGCATCACGAGCGGCTGGAAGCTCGGGGGACCGAAGACCGCGGTGCCCACTTCACCAACGCGCTCGCGAAGTGTCCAGGCCATGTCCCCGTTGCCGTGCACGTGCTCTCCGACGCCCACCTGCCGCAGGAGCAGGGCCAGGGGCGCGGGCACGGAGCCGGGAACGGTGCCCCGCTCGGGATCTCCTCCGAGCAGGGAGATGATGCACAGGGCGCTCATCCGCAGGTCGTCCTCGACCTGGAGCCGCCGCGTGGCCAGGACGCTGTCGGGGTAGAACGATTGGTAATACGGGTGGAAGGCGCGCAGGGGCAGGCCGATGCGCTGCGCGCAGGAGAAGCCCAACAGCCGCAAGCCATGCTCTCCCTGCTGGATGAGCAGATGGGGGGGCAGCACCGCCCCATGCACATAGCCCGCGCGATGGATGAACGAGAGGGACTCGAGGATGCGCCGCCACATCCAGACGGTGGGCTGGGCGGGCACGCCCGAGGGATAGGCCCGGCGGACGTCCTCGAAGGTGTGGAGGAAGCCGGAGGGCCAGCGCAGCACCATGACGGGGTGGTCCACGAAGGGCCCCGAGCGCAGCACGCCCCGCGTCACCGGTTGCGGCAGGAGCGCGGTGAAGGTGGGCGCTCCGTTCGCCTCACTCGCCTGGAGGTCGCGCAGCACCTGCCACTCGTGCTCGAAGAGGGGCAGGTGCGCCGGGTCGCGCAGCACCTTCATCACGACGCGCTCGGTGGGCGTGCGCGCCCGCTCGGCGGCGTAGACGTCCGTCATGTCTCCCCGGGCGAGCAGGGGCCCGGGAGCCCAGTGGCTCTGCTCCAGGCTCCACCACTTCTCGTACCCGTGCGTCCCGGGGTCGTTCCACTCCTTCAACGCCCGCTGGAAGCGCTCGGCGTAGACGGCCGCGGGATCCAACTGGACGGCGGTGCCGCAGTAATCACAGACGATCGAGGCGGCGAAGTGCTTGGGCGCGAGCGGCGCCTGGCACTGGGGGCACTTCACCACTCGCTCGGTCGTCTTCTTGATCACGGGGGCCTCTCCTCGGGGAGAGGATACCCCGGCTCAACGCACGCCCAGGCTCACTTCCGCAGGCTGGCGGTGTCGATGACGAAGCGGTAGCGCACGTCGCCCTTGATCATCCGCTCGTAGGCCTCGTTGATCTTCTGGATGGGGATGACCTCGATGTCCGAGGCCACGCCGTGCTCGGCGCAGAAGTCGAGCATCTCCTGGGTCTCGCGGATGCCGCCGATGAGCGAGCCCGCGAGCTTGCGCCGACGCATCACGAGCGGCGCGGCGGAGAGCGGGGAGGGCTGCTCGGGCATGCCCACGAGCACCATGGTGCCGTCCACCTTCAGGAGGTTGAGGTAGGCGTTGTAGTCGTGCTGGGCGGAGACGGTGTCGAGGATGAAGTCGAAGCTCCCGGCGAGCTGCTTGAAGGTCGCCTTGTCCGACGTGGCCGCGAAGTGGTGGGCGCCCAGGGCGAGGGCGTCGTCCTTCTTGGAGGGCGAGGTGCTCAGCACGGTGACCTCGGCGCCCATCGTCTTGGCGAGCTTCACGCCCATGTGGCCCAGGCCGCCCAGGCCCACCACGGCGACCTTGTCGCCCTTCTTCACGCCGAAGTGGCGCAGGGGGGAATAGGTGGTGATGCCCGCGCACAGGAGCGGCGCGGCCCGGTCGAGCGGAATCGAGTCCGGGATGCGCAGCACGTAGTTCTCGTCCACGGTGATGCGGGTGGAGTAGCCGCCCTGCGTCACGGCGCCGTGACGGTCCTTGGCGCTGTAGGTGCCCACCATGCCGCGGTCGCAGAACTGCTCCTCGCCCGCGTGGCACTGGCCACACTCGCGGCACGAGTCCACGAAGCAGCCCACGCCCACGGAGTCACCGACCTTGTACTTCGTGACGGAGCCGCCCACCTGGGCGACCTTCCCGACGATCTCGTGGCCCGGCACCATGGGGAACAGGCCGTTGGGTCCCCACTCGCCGCGCGCCGAGTGGATGTCCGAATGGCAGACGCCGCAGTAGAGGATGTCGATGAGGACGTCATGGGGACCCGGCTCCCGGCGCTCGAAGGAGAACGGGGCGAGGGGGGCCTTGGCGTTCGGAGCGGCGTAGGCTTGGACGGTCGGCATGGGAAGATTCTCCGGAAAAGGGAAAGACGCAGCGGGCGGGACACCCAAGGGGCCCCGCGTCGCCGGTAACTAACCCACGCCGCATTTCGCCGCTGGAAAGAGTGAAGCGTGTCAGCGGGGGGCGGCCCGACCAGACCCCCGCCCGCCTGTCAGGGCCCGCCGTCTTTGCGCTTCGCCTCGGGAGCGGCGGGGTTCGGGGGCGCCCCGGCCCCGGGCCCCGCCTTCCCTCCCCCCCCGCGCCCCCCGGCCTCCCTCACGGAATTAAACGGCACCCCC